>Ga0302313_10000003_pt1 | contig 241249 bp, 216 predicted proteins | sample III_Palsa_N2_2_FD_200454 | JGI IMG/M metagenome (GOLD analysis project Ga0302313, IMG submission 200454) | Peat permafrost microbial communities from Stordalen Mire near Abisko, Sweden - III_Palsa_N2_2 | ecosystem: Environmental > Terrestrial > Soil > Palsa > Peat permafrost | place: Sweden...
TCTCCTCTGGCTTCGTAACCCGTGAGGAATGACCGCATCATGCGCGCACTGTTCCTTCAATCAGAACGCAAGTTGCTGATTGATCTAGAAGATTCGTGGGGAAACCTCAGCCTCCGTCCCCTTTTCCGGCAAGTGTCAACACGGCGAGCAACTCGATGGTGGGCAGCCCCAATGGCATCGGAGGCTGGCCTGGTGAGGGCGTGTCGGGTGGTGGGCCGAACGGCGATTTTGATACGGGCCAAGTCACTGGCTACGATCCCTCGAGCGGGTCTAGCGCGCCGACTTCCAGTTCGTACATTGGATATCCTTCCGTCGACATTGGGTCCCCCGACACTAGCGGTGGGGCGGGCTATGCCAGCTATCTGGCGGGGGGGTATCCGAACACTGATGCTGGCGGCGAGGGAGATGATCAACTGCCGCCGATATCGGTAGATAGCTCTTTGCCATCGATTGACGTGACGCCACCGGCGCTGGACGTGGGGAATAGTCCGGTGTCTATTGCCTCGGTAGGGCCGGTTCAGCTAAGTGGATCGGGTGACAACAATGTGACTTCGGTTCAGGGAACTGCTTCTCAGGACGATACAAGTGCTGGGCAGGACACAGGTCCGATGGCGTGGACAGCGCCTGACTATGTCCCTCCGTCACCGTCGACCACGACTGCCAATGCTGCTACGTTGCCTATGGTGACAGTTAACCAGAATGGAACTAGTAGTGTTCCGACAATTTATACTCAAGCCGAGGAGGCGCAATTTCAACAGAACTGGAGCGGGGCGATCGACAGCGAGCAGGCACAGAATGATTCCACGCGTGTGGCTGCCGCGAATGCGGAGGCCGCGCAGGCTAGCCAGCAGTTTTTGACGAATTTCAATGCTTGGCAGCAAGCTGACGCCAAACAATTTGTAATGTTTAATGCGGATATAGCAATTACGGGTGGAAGTTTTGGCCTTGCCTCTGCTTTTGGGTTGACTGGTATTGCGCTCACAACAGCATCAGCCGGCGGAGTCGGTGGATACTTAAGCGGTGGGTGGCAGAGTGTGCCGAACGGTATTGCTTTGGGATCGGTTGGAGGCGTTGGGCTAGCCTACTCCGCTGGCATCATCACAGCGGCGAGTGTGGCTGGCGAGTGGGGCTTCGGGACTACGGCCGCAGCTCAGTTTGCGAATCTCGTTGTTGGCGATAGTTTGACTTCAGCAGGGTCAACTTTGTTCAATAACTATCTGAACGGGAATCCGTGGATGTCTGATGTCTGTACGTCGGCTGCTATCGGTGCGTTTGCACCTATATTAAGCGGAGAGGTGGTTCTCGCTGCTGCTGGTGAGACGGGGCCAGGGGCCGCCGTATTCAATGCTTTTACTGGCATGCTTAACTCGGTTGGAGTTGCCATTGATGCTAATTCGCAACATGGGTCATCCCAAAGTCAAAAATAGAGCTTAGGAAAATAGGTTCACTATGAGCAGTCATGAATTTCTTGTTACAAATAAAGAGTCATTTAAATATCAACAATTGCCATTTTCAAGTGCAATTTTTGCTTTTTTAATTGGCTTCTTTGTCTTTCTTTCACTGTGTGTTGCGGGAAAGCATGGGTATGTAGATGAGTTCTTGGTATTTATCGCCTTTGTTCCATTTTTTTCATTCTGGGCGCTAATGACTGCGTTTGGATTTTCTGACGTTGTCATCAGTGCGGAGGGAGTGGCAAGAAAGCTGTATGGTTGGACATGGCGATCCCTTAAGTGGAGCGAAATTAAATTGATAAGAGTTTTGGATGCCCCAGTCCCTACAGCACAAAAAACTCGAACATTTATAAAGCTTATTCCGGGTCAGTCCAATTCTAAGAAAAAGTCGCGTAGTATTGTTATCGGAAAAGACATAGAAATGGCTGGTAAATTAGTTACAATGCTGAATACATATATCATCAAGTATAAAATTCCGGTAGAGAATGTAATTGAAGGTGTATCTACTAAGTCTGACCACCTATAGAAAGAAAGCAAAAAATGCAAAAAGGGAAATAAAAGGTCACGATTTCGCCGTTTTAAGCAAGTCAAAGGGCTCAGAATCTGAGGTATCCCCACGAATTCATGCAGGCACCTGCATGTGAGTGAGTACCGTCGAAGGAAGCGATCTCAGTCGATCCAACCATCGCGATAGATGTTCTGTCGGCCATGACCTGACCAAGAGCTTCGCGGCCTTCGGTGCCGTGGCCGTAACGATGGGATTTCAAATCACGGAACGACGATTCAATCTGCATGCGCTGCCCGAGTACGATTAACTGGCGAGCACTCAGATCAAGCCAATGCTGGCGACGCCACAATCAGCCATGGCTCGCGCTCACGCGCGGCGCATCGGCATCACCCCGCTTTCAGTGGCGATTGGTGTCATCTGAGCTCTGACTCTTTGGCTCAGACCTTCTGCAGCCCGGAAACCATATCCGCGAACCGTTGCTGAAAACGAGGGTCGGCATCCAGGGTCCTGTTGATCGCATCCACCATGGGAACGAACTGGGAGTCGTTGCGGAAATCGCTGCCGAACTCCCACAGCAATATTTCGCGCAAAGCGGGCTCACGCGCATCAGCAAGTGACCGCGCATCCCTCACGTCGACCTGGGCCAGCAGGGCGTGTAGGCGCTGACGCAGCTCCGCGACGGAGTGCGGAGTTGGTGGGAGAGCCTCCATCTGCGGCGAATCGGTTCCGGCAATGCCGATGTCCCGGCCAGCCCCACGGGCGCGGTCGCGCGCCAGCGCGCGCATGGTCTCGATCAGAGAGGATGACGACGAAATACGGTCGATCGGCATGGGTCTATCCAAAGACGAGCATCGTATGCCCGAGGAGGCTTCCCGCGGAGAGTCGGTGATACCTAGTCTAACCAGTCTTGAAGTGCCCATGCGGGTTGTTCACGGCAATCAACCGACGATGTTCGCACTCGTTGCCACGCCATTTGGAAGGCCAAAACATGAATCGGCGCGATGTTGCGGCTGAGATGAAGGCCACGGGCCTTTGATCTTTTCGCGAATTTAAAGAACGATCCTGCAAGAAATTGCTGTGCAGACCTCTCAAGACGCGGGCTGGCAACGAAATGTCGGTAGCCAACGAGTTCGCAAGAACTCACTGTAAGTAATCCTGTTGACGGACATGGGAGTCGCCTCGTAGTCTCCGTGGCATTGCAGCTCGAGTTACCTAGTGGTTAGCAGGGATTCGCTAGACAGTGCAGGGGCGCTGTACCGAGGGGCTGGTAAGGTGTGCAGGTGCGTTTGGACGTCCAAGTTCAGGCAAACGGGGGCTGTACTTGTTCAATATCATCATGGGGGGGCGGGACAATCCCATCCCCATTGCAAGACATATCACGGGTTCACGACAAAAGTTTAGGCTTGCGCAATGAGTCGCGTGTCTAGCCTGGAGCTATTCGCCGACAGGGACCCGTCGAATCCGGTCCTCTTGTGTGATTTGTTGGATGAATTGTTGACCGAAGGTCGGGTCGACGACGCGTTGGCACGTCTGCGCAGGGTGCCAGCAAGCCTGCGTTCGTCGGCAAGCATCAGGTTTCGCGAAGCGCGCTGCGCCCTGATACGCCAGGATTTCGCCGTAGCGGTCGGGATACTGCAGCCGCTGCTGCAGGAGTCACCCGATGCCGCGCCGGGCATTCGCCACGACCTCGCTTACGCGCAGCTTGCGCTCGGGTTGCGTGACGAAGCACTACAGACGCTCGCGGTGGTCCATATCCAAGGCGAAGATGGTGTCGCCATCGCGTTATTGAAGGCCAGGATTCTGCACCGGCAGAGTCGATATGACGTGGCGCTTGAAGTTCTCGAGCCTCTTTCGTCCGGCCCGCGGATGGCCGAAGTGCATGGGCTGCGCGCGCTGCTGCTGCTGGATCTTGGCGAAACGGCTCGCGCTTCCACGGAGGCGACGAAGGCATTGGCTGTCGATCCCGAGCAGTACGAAGCCGCCCTTGTCGCTGGCACGGTGGCTCTCTGTGCGCGGGATATCGATAGTTCCGCGACGATGTTCCAGCAGGTGTTGGCCAGTCACCCGAATTCCGGTCGTGCGTTGCTAGGTCTCGGTCAGAACCTGATGCTGCGAGGCGACATTCCCGCGGCGCGTGCGGTGCTTGATCGCGCCAGTATCGAAATGGCCGAACACATCGGCACGTGGCATGCGTTGGCGTGGTGCCAATTGCTGGAAGGTGACCTCGCCGGTGCCAAGCACAGCTTTGATCAGGCATTTGCAATTGACCGTACGTTCGGTGAAACGCATGGTGGATTTGCGCTGGTGTACGCGTTGCGCGGTGAGCGCAAGGAGGCCGAAGAGTCGATCAAGCGTGCCACTCGGCTGGACCCTGATGGACAGTCGGCACGGTATGCCCAGAGCGTGTTGTTGCTAGATGAAGGGCGTCCTGACGAGGCGCGAAAAATCGTCGAGGGGATCCTGGTGAAACCCGCCGGCCACGCGATGCATGTGTCGATGGATTTTATTTTCAAGTTGCGCGAACTCGTTCGCCCCAGGGGGTGATGGTCGATGGACAGCGATATGGCCATGCACCTTTTGTCGGAGACGCTGCTGGCCGCCGCCAAGGTGTCTTCACCGATCCTGCTGGCGACGCTCGTGGTGGGTGTGGTGATTTCCATACTTCAGGTAGTGACGCAGATACAGGAAATGACCTTAACCTTCATCCCCAAGTTGATCGCCGTCGTCGCGATGTTCTTGGTGACGGGGTCCTGGATGATGGCGGTCGTGGTGGAGTTTTCGAAACGGCTTTTCGGTTTGATCGCAGGGATGTAAGCGCACAGTGAACACAGTGGATGTGGCAGTTGGTGCATTTTTGCTTGCCATGGCGAGGTTCTCACCATTGCTGATGGTGCCCGCGTTTACGCCGTTTGCCTGGGTGCCGGCCTCCGTGCGTATCACCATTCTTCTTGCGCTGACGCTCATCGCCACCGGCGTCCAGGGGGCGCCGGTAATGCGCCTTGATACGGATGCGCCACTGCCGTTTGTGCTTGCGATGATAGGCGAGAGCTTGCTGGGGCTTTCGTTCAGCGTGGCGATCGTCTTGCCGGCGGCGGCGCTGGGATTCTCCGCGCGCGTAGTCGACATGCAATCGGGTGTTGCCGCGGCCAGCCTGTTCAATCCATCGACACACGTGACGGAATCACTGGCTGGCACTGCCGTGCAGTGGGCCGGCATGATGGTGTTCTTCACACTCGGTATCCATCTGCTGCTGCTGCAGGGCATGGTCGCCTCGGTCGACGTCGTGCCCTTGGGCCAGGGTCGCTTCGCGCTGTCGCCAGAAACATTTATCAGCATGTTGTCGTCGCAATTCCTGCTCGGCCTGATGGTGGTGGCTCCGGTAATCCTGGGCCTGTTTGCGATCGATCTGGCGGTGGCCTATGCAAGCCGCTCGATGCCGCAGGCCAACGTTTATTTCGTCGCACTACCGTTGAAGGTATTGGCTGGATTCGTGTTGCTTGCCGGATCGTTGCGTTTCGCGCCTCAGCTGATCGAACGGCTGTATCGCGACGCGTTCACGGCGTTACCGGGCATGGGAGCACACTGACCGTGGCCGAAAACGACCAAACCAAAACTGAGCAGCCCACACCGCATCGCCTGCAGGAAGCGCGCGAGCGTGGGCAGGTACCACGCAGTACCGATCTGAGTGGTGTGCTGGTCGCCATTGTCTTCAGCGTGGCGTTTACGGCCTCGAGCTATGAGTTGGTAGCCGCTCTGGCGCACTCGGTTCGTCGCACCCTTTTGATGGCAGGCAATGCCCCCGAGCCTTCGGCGGGCCTCGTGCGTTGGCTACAACAAACGTTCGAGCCAACCTGGCAGGCGTTGCTACCCATCGTGCTCGCCGTCTTGGTCACGGCGGTGGTCGCGAACATCATCCAAACGGGCCCAACATTCAGCACCACGCCGCTCAAACCCGATTTCTCGCGCCTCAATCCCGCGCAGGGGATCAAGCGGATCATTTCACTGCGCATCCTCTGGGAACTCTTCAAGCTATGTCTCAAGGTGGCCATGTTGGCTGGTTTGTCTTGGGCACTCGCATCCAGCATCGACCACAAAGTGCAGGCAGCAGCATTCTTGCCGCCGTCGAGCATTGGCCTGCTGTTGCGCTCCACCTACGTGCAAGTAACCACATGGCTGCTGGTATTGCTGGCTTTCGTGGCGATACTGGACCTGGTGTTTACGCGCCGCGAATACATCCGCAAGTTGCGCATGAGCCGGAACGATCTCAAGGATGAAGTAAAGCGGCGAGATGGCGATCCGGACATCCGCCAGAAGCGCAAGCGTCTGATGGCCGAGTTGCTCAAGCACTCGCGCTCAGTACGACGCGTGGCCGACGCCGATGTGGTGCTGACCAATCCGACGCATTTGGCCATTGCGCTGCAATACCGTACGAAGACGATGCGTTCCCCAGTGGTCTTGTCCAAGGGCTCTGATGCGGTCGCCGCCCGCATGCGCATGATCGCCGCGCGCTCGGGCGTGCCGTGTTTGCGCTCGCCGGAACTGGCGCGTGCGCTTTTCCGTGAATGCAAGGTCGATCAGGCAGTGCCTGCACCTCTCTACAGACAGTTGGCGCCGGTGTATCGCTGGCTGATGAAACGCCCGGGCAACAGGATTTTCTCGTGAACACCTTGTTCGGGCAGCTATGGAGTGGCAAGCGCGATGTGATCCTCGTGCTCTGGATGATCGTCATTCTGGTCATCCTGTTCACGCCAATTCCGCCGGCGCTGCTGGATTTTCTGTTGGTGCTCAACTTCACCGCTGCGCTGCTGGTGCTGCTGATCACGTTCTTCACCGATTCGCCGCTTAGCTTCTCGACGTTCCCGTCGCTGCTACTCATTACTACGTTGTTTCGTCTGGCGCTGAACATCTCGGCGACGCGCCTGATCCTGGACAAAGGCAATGCCGGGCGCGTGATCAACGCGATCGGCTCCTATGTGGTGGGGGGCAATTATGTGATCGGCCTGGTGGTGTTCCTGATCCTGGTGGTGGTGCAGTACGTGGTGGTGACCAGCGGCGCCCAACGTGTTGCCGAGGTCGCCGCGCGATTCACCCTGGACAGCATGCCCGGCAAACAGATGAGCATCGATGCCGACATGAACATGGGGCTGATCGATGAGCACGAAGCCAAGCGGCGGCGCGCCCAGGTCGAAAAGGAAGCGAGCTTCTACGGTGCGATGGATGGCGCGACCAAGTTCGTCAAGGGCGACGCTATCGCCGGCATCATGATTATCCTGATCGATATCATTGCCGGTCTCGCTGTTGGCATGGTCCAGCACGGCATGAGCTGGAGCGATGCTGCGCATCGCTATACCCTGCTGACCGTGGGCGATGGCATCGTGACGCAGATCCCGTCGCTGGTGATCGCGGTCGCCACCGGCATCATCATCACGCGCGCCGCGGCCGATGCGCAGCTCGGTACCGAGATTGCGCGCCAGGTGCTGTCGAATCCCCGTACTCTGCTAATCGTGGCCATCGCCTTGACTGGCATATTGGCTCTTCCTGGCCTGCCGGCATGGCCGGTATTGCTGGTGTTGCTTGGCGTAATAGCGTTGACTTATTTTGCCGCTCGATCGGCATCCAAGTTGTCGGAGGAGGACGCCAAAGAGGCGCCTGCGCCCGTGGCCAAGCGCGGCGAAGAAGACCTCTACAAGCTGCTCACCGTGGAGCCCATCGAGATTCATCTGGGCAGCGGCATCGCCACGGCCTATAAAGCACGGGGCCTGGATCTGGGCGACCGCATCGCGACGTTCCGTAAGCAGTTTGCTCTGGATGCCGGCTTCATCCTGCCCAAGGTGAAACTGATTCAGGACTCGCCGTTGGCGGACGATGCCTATGAGTTGCACGTGCAGGGATCGCGGGTGGGGCGGGGTGAACTGCACTTCGATGCGTTGCTGGCGATTAATCCGGGTGGTAAACGGCCGAAGCTGGAAGGGCGCGAGACGCGCGACCCGGCGTACGGGTTGCCGGCGCAATGGATCAACGCCGATCAACGCCTCTATGCCCGAGGTGCAGGTTATACGCTGGTCGATCCGGAGACCGTGTTGATCACCCACTTGGGTGAGGTGGTCAAACGTCATGCCCCGGAACTGCTCACCCGTGCTGAAACCGAACGGCTGGTGGCACGTGTGCGCGAGCAGCAGGCGTCGTTGGTCGACGAGCTGATTCCCGGTGTGATGTCTTACACCGACATTCAAAAAGTGCTGCAGCAGCTGCTGCGCGAGCACGTCAGCATCCGCAGCGCCGAAACCATCCTGGAAGTTCTGGTGGACGCCGGCAAGACGCTCAAGCTGACCGAGGACCTGGTGGAGCGCGTGCGCGAGCGTCTCGGGCCGACGATCTGTCAGCGGGTCAGTAACGTGGATGGTGAATTGCACGTACTGACGCTGGCACCGGAACTGGAACGCTCGATCGTTTCTGCCGTACGTCAGCGTGAAGGTGCGGGGGTATTGATCACCGAGCTTGGCCAACTCGAAGCCCTGCTCAAGGGCTTGGCGAAGCAGTCCGAAGCGATGATGTCCCGTAACCATCTCCCCGTCTTGCTTTGCCCGAGTCCGGTGCGTCGTCATTTGCGCGCGTTGATTCAACGCAGTCTTCCACATGTCACCGTCCTGGGTATCAACGAAGTGCCTTCCACTGTCGTGGTGAAGGCGTTCGGCACCGTCACCGCCGCCGCTGCGGCAGCAGCTTGAGGACTCCATGAGTAACGTCCATGAGTAATGTCATTTCCGGTATTGCGCGGTATTTGAGCAATGACGTCGATGCACTTGATGTCATCAGTCAGAACATTGCGAATATGCGCACGGCAGGCTATCGCAACGAGCGTCTGAAGACCGATTTCAGAACCGGCGTATCGGAACCCACGCCGACGCTAAGCCTGGTGGACGGCACGTTGGCCAAGACCGGCAAGTCACTGGATCTGGCCATCCAGGGACCGGGGTTCTTTGTCGTCGATGTCGGCGACAAGGAAATGCTGACGCGCAACGGGCAATTCCATATCGATGCGGATCAGCAACTGGTCGATGCCGCGGGCCATCCGGTCCAGGGCCAGTCCGGGCCGATTTCCCTGACCCATGAAGGCGTACATATCAATGCTGCCGGCGAGATCGTCGACGGCGACAAAAGTGTCGATAGCCTGCGCATCGTGGCTGTCGATACACCCAGCGCCCTGCGTGAGGCCGGTGATGGTTTGTATACCTACACAGGTACTCCTGCGGACTGGAGCGGGAGCATCCATCAAGGCTCACTGGAGCAATCCAATGTAGACGCCAGCACCGAAATGGTGCGGCTGATGGAAGTGACACGGCACGCACAATCGGTGCAGCGCGCCATTGCAGCCTACGACGAAGCCATGCAGGCCGGCATTAACCATATCGGCGACAACTCCTGAGGACTGATCATGATCGATGCACTCTCTATCGCAACCGCTGGCATGCAGAGCACACAGGCGCAAATCGACACCTTGTCGAACAATATTTCGAACATGCAAACGCCGGGATTCAAGAGCCAACGCGCAGCTTTCGGCGACGTTGCCGTGATCTCGCCCGCGCAGGTGCAAGCGGGGCTGACCCCCGAACATACCGGTGCCGGATCTGAAATTATTTCGACGAGCTCGGTGTTCAGTCAGGGAACGATGTCGCAAACCAGCAACACCTGGGACATCGGCATTCAGGGAGAGGGATTTCTGGAGGTGGTCGATGTCAGCGGCAACCACCTATACACACGTAACGGACAGCTGCACGTTGACAGTGAGGGGTATCTGGCGGATACCAACAACAACCGCCTGGCTCAAAACATTCAGATTCCCCCAGACGCCAGCAACATCACGGTCAATGCCAGCGGTCAGATTTACGCGACGGTGGGCGGAAGTACGGCTCAGACACTGCTGGGCGAGTTTCAATTGAGCTCGTTCCCCTCTCCCGAGGGCCTGCAGTCAGTGGGGACCAACGACTATGTAGCCACGCAGGCATCCGGCGATCCCAGTGTGGGCAAGCCCAATGAAAATGGGATAGGGACCATCGTGCAAGGCTCCCTGGAAGGGTCGAACGTGGACATGGTTTCGGAGATGTCCACGCTGGTCATTGCACAGCGCGCCTATCAGCTCAATGCGCGGGTATTGCAGGCTGCCGACCAGATTCTCGACACCATTAATAACCTGCGCCAAGGATGATGCTCAGGCGCTGGCCGGTTTGGATGCTCGTGGCTGCCTCGTTGCCGACGTGGGCGGCACCGCCTGTGTTTCAGCATATCGAAGCAACGCACATCGTGGCAGCGGCGCGTGCGCAAATCGAAACGCAACTTGGGCGCGATGGAGCCGCAGCGGAAGTTACTGTGCTGGGCGCGCCCGAGGATGTGGTCGTATTGCCAGGGAAGGTGACGCTCGCTGTGCATGTATTGACCGGACGTTGGCCGCGTGCACGTGTGGGTGTGCCAGTAGACGTCCTCGTGAATGGCCGGGTAGTGCGATCGGCGACGGTCTGGTTCGCACTGAGCGTGCATCGCCCAGTGCTCACTTACGCCGCTGACGCAATGCTCGGCGCCTCAGCATCATCGCTCAAGCTGGTACCTCAGGATGTCGATGTTGCTGCGGTACAAGGTGAGTTGACCGGCAGCCCTCACGATATCGACGGGATGCGTTTGCGTCATCCGGTGCTTGCCGGTTCGATTGTTGTACAGGGGGACTTTGAGCCCACGCCCGATGTCGACCGTCTGCAGCGTGTTCAGGTCTTGGTGGCGCAGGGGGCTATTCGCTTGCAAGCCCGTGGTACGTCGAACGGCAAGGGTAATGACGGCGACGTCGTTGCCGTGCTGGTCGATGGCGCCGAAGCGCCGGTGCGTGCGCGTATCACTGACAAAGGAGTGGTAGAAGTTGTCCAGTAAACGATGCTTGATCGTGTGTCTGGCATGGGCTCTTGGAACCCTCGCCGCGGACGCACAAACGACTTCAGGATCGATGATCAACCCGGATACGTACCGTGGCCTGGCGGCTGATCAGCGCGCCCATCAGGTCGGCGATACCTTGACCGTGGTCGTCACCGAGACCGCGCGCGCCACGGCGAGCGCAAATACCGACGCCGACAGCAATACGCAGCTTGGTGCCAATACGCAGACGCACAACTCGACGCATAACTACGCGCTTGGGACGACCGGCAGTGATGGGGGCCAGGGCAAGACCTCGCGCGCCGGCACGCTGCAGGCGCAACTGGCGGTTCGGGTCGTTGATGTGGAGGGTGACGGCATGCTTCGCATCCACGGCGAGCAGACCGTCGAAGTCAATGGCGAAAAGCAGCAGTTCGCTCTGACCGGACTAGTGCGCTCAGAGGACATATCGGCAACCAACACCATTTTGTCCAACCGAATCAGTGAAGCAAACATCCAGTTCACTGGCCATGGCGACGTATCCGAGGCCCAGCGTCGCAGCATTCTTTACCGCATCACACGTTGGTTGGGCCTGATATGAGCCGGATTTCTTTTACTGTTCTTCTTGCCATGTTTCTGGCGCTGTTCCATGGGGCCGCCGCCGCCGCCGATGGCTACAGTGTGCGGCTCAAGGAAATCGCGCGTGTCCAGGGCGTGCGTGACAATGCGCTCATTGGCTACGGTCTGGTGGTCGGTTTGGCTGGCACCGGAGATTCGAGCAAGAATCATCTGACGGTCCAATCAGTGGCCAACGCGCTCAGCCATTTTGGCGTCAACATCAGCCCCGACGACTTGAACAGCCGCAACGTGGCCGCCGTAATGGTGACTGCGACCTTGCCGCCATTTGCCGAATCCGGGCAGAAGCTTGATGTGTCGGTTTCCTCGCTTGGCGATGCGCGTAGCCTCACCGGCGGCATCCTGTTATTGACGCCGTTGAACGGTCCAGACGGCAAGCTCTATGCCCTGGCACAAGGAGCGCTGTCAGTAGGGGGATACGAGGTGCGAGCGTTCGGCAGCTCCGAACAGAAAAATCACCCGACGGTTGGGCGTGTGCCTGACGGCGCATCGGTGGAGCGTGAGGCACCGTTGGGCCTGGGCGATAACAGCCGCACGTTGGATGTGGTGCTCTATCAGCCAGACTTCACCACCGCTGAGCGCGTCGCTGAGTCGTTGCGTCGCAATGCCGGTGTCAACGCGATCGCCGAGCACGCTGGGAAGATACGCGTGACTTTTGCAACACCGCCGCAGGACATCATCCAGACCATTTCAATGATCGAGAATGTTCTGGTGACGCCGGATCAGGTGGCTCGCGTGGTGGTCAACGAGCGCACGGGAACGGTGGTGTCCGGCGGCGACGTTCGCCTGGGCAGCGTCACCGTGTCCCAGGGCGATCTACGCATCGTTGTGCAAACCGATTATCAGGTTTCGCAGCCGGATGGCGTGCTGGTCAATCCATCGCGCAACATCGCTACCACGGTGGTTCCGCAAGCGAACATCAACGTGCAGGACCCGGAAGCCAAACTGGTCAGTGTTCCCAACGGCGCCACCGTGGCGGATCTGATCAGCGCGTTGCGAACGATTCACCTGACTACGCGTGATGTGATCACCATTCTGCAATCAATCAAAGCCGCTGGCGCCTTGCGCGGCGAACTGATTATTCAATAAGGAAGTGGCTATGGATCTGACCACCGAAGCGGTACGTATGGGCATCAATATGGCGCGTGTGCGTGCCGAGGTTGCCAGTGAAAACATTGCCAACGTCGACGTGGCGGGCTACCGCGCGCAGCGCGCCGATTTTGGACAAGCCACTGGACTGCTGCGAGAGGCGGCGGATCAGCCATCGATGGGGACCGATCATCTTGAGGCGATGACACCCGATGTGCTTCGCCGGTCGGTGCACCTCAGTGAGACCAATCCAGACGCGCCCGTGAATCTCGACGGGGAGGTGGCGGAATTGGAAACAGCGAACGTGGATTTTCAGACGCTGACGACCATTCTGTCGCGGCGCTTTGCTTTGATGCAGTTAGCCATGGCAGGGAGGAACTAAACGATGGTTGTCGATTCGATCTTTGCTGCTTCGCGCTTCGGTTTGGAATTCGAGCGCCTTCGTCTTGAGGCGGCCAGCCACAACATCGCTGTAGCAAACACCCCCAATGCTCCCGGACGTCCCGCGCAGCTGATGCGCGCAGTGGCGCCCTACGGTGCCAGTTTTGGCTCGGCGATCGGCTCAACCGATCAGGACATACCATCGCAACCGGCGCTGGTCGCGGTCGATGCAGCGGCGAGGGAAGTTCACGACCCGTCTGATCCCATGGCGGACAAGAACGGCATGGTCAGCTATCCACGTGTGGATATGGTCGAAGAAATGAGTGCCCTCAACGAAGCCAGTCGGGCCTACGAGGCCAATGTGCGTGCGTTCAACACCTTGCGCAGCATGGAGCTGCATTCACTCGATGTAGGAGGTGGTTCGTGAACATCGCACCTATCGCCGCCGTTTCCATTGGCCCGATCAGCATGGCCGAAGGCGCAATTGGAGAAGTGACGCAGAGCGGCCCGCAGTTCATGCAAATGGTCGGCTCGACGATCAATGAGCTCAATAGCAGCCTCAATGGTGCGGATGCGTCAGTGCGTGCACTGGCCGCGGGAGAAAACGTCCCAGCGCACGACGTGATGATTGCTATGGAACATGCTCACCTCAAATTGCAATTCGCGGTTGAGGTCCGAAATCGCATCATCGACGCCTATCAGAACCTGACAAATATGCAGCTCTAGGCCGTTGTTGCGTAAGGGGGGTGAAGTATTCGATTGCTGACGCGGTTTGGGGCGAGCGTCCCAAATCGTTGGATGGCGGCGTCGAATGCGTAGTCGGGAGATGTTGCAATAGTTTTCGCGCGTGCGGTACGGACGCATTTTTGTCGGTTGCCTGGGAAGTTTCTTGAATCTCCCGTAAGGATTTCTGGAGTACGTATGCGGCAGTTCTTTACATCCATGTCCCAGCGCTCGCGCGTGGCTTTTGCGGTATGCCTGTTGTTGATCGCTTGCGTGATCGCAGGTGCGACATGGTGGGTTATGCATCCGCCTTATGGCGTCCTGTTTAGTGGCTTGCGTGAGGCGGATGCTGCAGAGATCACGACCACGCTCGGCCAGATGCAGGTGCCGTATCGCCTCGCCGATGAAGGCAAGACCATTCTGGTCCCTGCTGAGCAGGTCTACGACGCGCGTATGAAGCTGGTCTCGCAGGGAGTGCCCAAGGGTGGCAGTGTCGGCTTCGAGCTGTTCAAGGATTCGGACTACGGAGTCACCGAGTTCGCCCAAAAGGTCAATTTTCAACGTGCCCTGCAGGGCGAACTGGAGCGCACGATCGAATCGCTGGACGAGGTCGCTTCAGCGCGCGTCCATCTGACGATCCACCGCTCTGACCTGTTCGAGCACGACCAGGAGGCTTCCAAAGCATCAGTAACACTCAGCTTGCGACCGGAGAAACATCTGGATGCTCGTGAGGTGGTCGGTATCCAGCGCCTGGTGGCGTCCGCCGTTGACGCTCTGGCACCAGAATCCGTGGTGGTGCTCGACGACAACGGCATGGTGCTATCCAGTCACGCCGCCGACGGGCAGGGTGGTGCTCAGGTGGGCGACCGTCTGGACGAACAGACCAAAGTGGAAACCCAGCTGCGCGCTCGCATTGGCGAACTCCTGCAACGAGTGTTGCTGACTAACGATTTCACCGTTTCCGTGGATGTGCGCCTTAACTACGACCATGTCAAACAAGTCAGTGAGCGATTGATTGCCCAGGGCAAGGATGGCAACGGGCTGATGGTGAGCGAGAAGACCAATGTGAGTGGCCGGGCGGCAGATGACTCCGGCCCGGATCAGGTCAAGTCCAGCCCGGCCACGAACGACCGCGAAATTGAATACGCGCATGGTCGCGAGCAGGAGGAGGTGGAGCAGGCGCCGGGACGCATCGAACGCATTTCGGTCGGCATCGTGATTCCGTCCACCTTGCCACGCACCGAGATCGACAAACTTTCCGAGGTAGTGTCGGCAGGGTTGGGCCTGGATCCTGCACGCGGTGACAAGGTTGATATCGCTGCGATCGCGCCACCGGAATTGGTGAAGGCGCCCACGAGTACCGTTCCGCTTGCGTCCAGCGGCGCTGCAACGACCGACGTTGGTGGTGCCCACGATGCTGCAGTGGTCGAGTCGGTACCTATGGTCAGCGCGATGCCAAGCTGGGCTTATCCGAGTATCGCTGCGCTGATCTTGATCATTCTGGCGGGGTCGGTAATGGCAGTTCGAAGCACACCGCGGCGATTGTCGGGTCCAGAACGTGAGGAGGCCTTGGCGCGACTGCGTCAATGGATCGAGTCGACGGAGATCGAGCATTGAATGCCATGGCTGCTCGCAACGCTGCTCTGGCTCTGGCCGCCATGCATCCCGCCGACCGGCGCTGGATGCTGGCGCGGCTACCGGCGGGAAGCCGCTCCATGCTCGCCCCTCTGATCGTTGAAGCGCAGCGTTTTGCCTCGCTCGATGCCGGATTGGTACGGGAGGTTCTCGCCGAGCAGGACGGGCACCGAGTGGCGGACGTGCCGACACCGGATATTTTGATTGCTGTCCTTCAACGCTTATCCAGTCAGTGGGCCGCACGTGTGCTGGTCGCGGCTGTGCCGGATCACGCGGAACTTTATCTGGCGACCTGCGACAAGGTGCGCGGCGCGTCTATCCGTCGCGAAATGGCCCGTCTGCCGAATCCATTTCCGGCGGCGTTGGCCAGTTCGATGTCGCGCTATCTTGGCGAAGTCGGGCATGATCTGCGAATAGCCGAGGGCGTCGCGTGATCCGCCGCCTGCAAGCAGGCACCATTCTCGAGGCTATCGACCGTCGCGTCGTCGCCGGCGGACGGCCAGTGCCAGCGGCCATCGATTCTTCCATCCCGCACGATCCCGCCGATACCGTTGCTTACCGCAACGGCTATGCAGAGGGTTTTGAGGCTGGCGAAAACGATGGTTTGCGTGAGGCGACCGAGCGCACGCAGAGGCTTGAGGACGACGCACACCGTCGGGTGCAGGAACTGGCGATAGAACGTGAGCGCCTTGCCGCGCTGACAGACAGCATGGCCGATGCCTTGCTCAGTCACGCTGCATCGATGGAAGAGCTGGCCCTCGAAGTTGCGCTGACCAGCTTGTCACGGGCATTCGGGGAATTGCCCAATGATCGGCAGCTACTCCAGCGCCTGTGTGCACAGGTGGTCGAAGAATTTCGAGTCAGAGCCGTGCGTGTCTGCGTATCGATCGAGGATCGCCCGGCACTTCCCGAGCATATTGAGGGCTTGGAAGTTATCGCCGAGGGTGAGCTGGTACGTGGCGAATGCCGCATCGTGACCGAGCGCGGCCAAGTGGAAAGCTCCGTAGCCATGCGCTTGGGCGCCATCTTCGACACGATGCTCGAAGCGTTGGGAGCCGATCGTTCATGAGCGGAGCCGTCGCCCTCGACCGTTATCGTAGCCTGCTTGAGCGCAAGCCGATGGCGCATGCGTACGGGAGTCTGCTTGGCTTCAATGGCCTGGTGATCGAAGCGCTTGGCCCCGATGCCAAGATTGGCGAGCTGTGCGAAATCGAAGGCAACGGGCAGGGCAAGAATATTCTCGCGGAAGTGGTCGGTTTCCGCGAAGGGCGCGTTTTGCTGATGCCATTTGGCCATCTGCGCGGAGTCTCAGCTGGAGCGCGCGTTCGTTCGCTGGGCCGAACGCTTAAGGTGCCTGTTGGACCAGGCATGATCGGACGCGTTCTTGATGCTTTTGGCGCACCGCTGGACGGTGGCGCGGCGCTCGATGTAGAAGGTCACCGCGATATTCAGCCACCACCGATCAATCCGATGTCTCGCGTGCCGTTGGACGAGGCTCTGGAGACGGGCGTAAGAGCGATCGATGGCGTACTGCCCTTTGCCAAGGGGCAACGTGTGGGTGTATTCGCCGGAAGCGGCGTGGGGAAAAGCACGCTGCTGGGGATGATGGCGCGTCACGTTCGTGCGGATGTCGTGGTCGTTGCCATGATCGGCGAGCGGGGCCGTGAAGTGGGTGACTTCCTGCAGGAGGCACTCGGTACCGAAGGGCGAGAACGCTCGGTGATGCTGGTTGCCACGGCTGATCAACCCGCTTTGGTGCGAACTCATGCTGTCCATGCAGCGCATGCCGTCGCCGAGTACTTTCGCGACCAAGGTCTGGACGTTCTGCTGATCGTCGATTCGATCACGCGTTTTGCGATGGCGCAACGCGAGGTCGGCCTGGCCGTGGGCGAGCCGCCGACATCGCGCGGCTATCCCCCATCGGTATTCAACCTGCTGCCGCAGATCCTGGAACGGGGTGGCCGCGTGCGTGGCGGCGGTTCGATCTCAGCCATTTATAGCGTATTGGTTGAGGGCGATGACATGAATGAGCCGGTCGCCGACCACATGCGTGCGATTCTGGATGGGCATGTGGTGCTGTCGCGCGACTTGGCTGCGCGCGGCCAACTTCCTGCGATTGATTTGCTGTCCAGTGTAAGTCGACTGGTGTCGCGCGTAACGAACGAGGAGGAGCAGCAAGTCATTTTGCGCGTCAGAACCATCGTATCCACCTACGAGACATCGCGTGACCTGGTTGACATGGGCGCCTACCAGGCAGGGGCAAACCCATTACTGGATGAAGCCATTCTGCTCTATCCGCGCATCATCGAATGTTTGCGCCAAACACCCTCGCAGTGGTCGACCCGACAGGAGAGTGTCGATCTGCTGCGCGCCATTGTGACGACGGGAGCCCCGAGGCCATGACCGAGCGCCGGTTGCACGCTTATGAAGTCCTGCTCCGCATGGCGCAGGTGCGCGAGATTCGAGCCTCTGTGGCCTTGGCCAAGGCGGCCGACGAAGAGCGTGCACGACGATCTTATCGTGACGAAGTTCGGGCTGCTCAGGAAACGGTGACTTTGGCGGGCCGCCGATGTGTCGAGGATAGTTCGAGTGTCGATATGGCTCGTTACGAAATGCTTGCCCTATTGGGCGCTTCGCTGTCGGACAGATTAGAAAACGCCTCGCAAGAACATATCAGCGCCTTGCAAGTGCAGGAGGAGAGCGCGACGGCCAATGTGATGGCCAAGCGTTATCGTGAACGAGTGGATGAACGCGTCACCCATGTAGGCCAAACGTTGTATCGGGAACGTTCGGCGAAGCGTCAGGAAGAAGCTATTGAACTTTGGCTAGAAAGCAAGGAAATCAAGTGATGGCTGATATCTCCAGTATCGACGGCTATATCAATCCGTGGCGATCGAACGTCAATCTTTCTCCGTCGCAAGACTTTGCCGATGAACTGGCGAAGGACGACAACAAGGCGCAGTCCGATAAGCGAGCGCTAGCCAAGCAGGACAATGAAGCCCGATCCAATGCACAGGCGCAAGCTAAGGAAGTCAGCGAGGCCCAATTCAATACGCGGGCTCAGATTGAGGCAGGCCCTGAGCATGCAACACTCGCTGAGCACGCGGCATCAAGCGCAGAGCTTGCACTGAATGGCGGTGTGCCCGTGACGCTGGCCAGCACACTGGAACAGCTGGATTTGGCGGTGCTGCCCATTGGGGTTACTGAAGCATTGATCGGGTCGCGCGTCTTTGGCTTGCATCTGCTTGCTGGAGCCTACCTTTCGGAACTCTCGCTATCCGAGGGCGCAACTCCCGAGGTGACCTCTGACGTGTTGAAGGCAGTGCAATCGTCGACCGCATCGTCGGAAGAACAGAGTGCGCCTATTGATCCTCCGCTCTCCGCGATGACAGCTTTTCAGGAAGACCCGTCGTCGGATGAATCCCTGGTCATGCCCTATGCGCCGGTCAGTAGCGAAGCGTCGGCAGCGGATACTGCACCGCAAATGGCCGCGGCGTTGGAATCGACGGATGCACCGTTGGCGCAGTGGCTCGAACGCTCATTGCGATTTACCAAGCAGTCTGACGGAAGCACAGTGGCTTGGCTGCGCGATTACCGTTCCGATGGCCAGGAATCGGTGAAGCTCGTCGACAGCTTGATACGGGACGCGAAAGCGAACGGATTTGTGCTGGGTAGGGTCATGTTGAACGGTCGCGAAGTATGGACTTCGCGCAACGATACTTAAGCGAGGAATGTCATGTCGGTCGAAGCTATTGGCAGCGTATTGAATACCACCGATCCGTCGGCTACGCCGAATTCGGGTATCAATGAACAGGATTTCATCCAGCTCTTCGTCAGTGAGCTGCAATATCAGGACCCGATGCAGCCGTTGGATAACAGTCAGTTCCTCACGCAGCTTTCCCAATTTGTTGGCATCGAACAGCAAAGTGAGGAGGTGACGGGGATCAATAATCTGTTGACGCTCGACTCGTCGGATCAGTCCCTTGGACTGCTTTCCCACAGCGTCGAAGTCACCAATGCGGACAATTCAACGACAACCGGCAAGGTGACGGGTATTCAGTACAGCACCAACGGCGTGCAGCTGACAGTGACTACCTCGACGAACAATGTGTTGACGAACGTCAATCTATCGCAAATCCAGCTTGTGACGCCTTAAGGAGAAAATCATGTCGGGCATTATGCAAGCGTTTTACAACAGCGTATCGGGGCTTTTTAGCTTCTCACAGAGCCTGGATACGATCAGTAACAACATCAGCAACATGAATACTCCGGGTTTTCGTGGGAGTGATTCGTTCTTTGAGAACGTCATGGATGGTGACGGCACGGAGATCACGGGCACAGCTGAGAATGTAAGCGAAGGCCAGATCGAGCAGACCAGTACCGATACGGATGTAGCCATCCAGGGCAATGGGCTGTTCATCCTCAAGGATTCTCAGGGGAATACCTATTACACCCGCTCGGGCCAATTTCAGTTCAATTCATCCGGGCAGTTGGTCGACTCCGTGAACGGTTATTTCGTCCAGGGCTACGATCCGTCGGGAACGTTGGGCGATATCAATATCACTAACTTTCAGACGTTGCCGGCCCAGGCGACCACGACGGTCAACATGACCGGCAACGTATCAACGGCATCTCCCACGGAGACCGTCAGCGACATCACAGTTTACGATGCCCAAGGTAACGCTCATACGCTGAGCATGACATTGACTGACAACACGGCGACCACGCCTGGGAGCTGGGGCGTCACCATTGCCAATAGCGCGGGTACGACGGTGGGCAGCGGTAATGTCGTCTTCAATACAGATGGCACGCCCGAAACGGGAAGCAACACCGTAACGATGACGGCCACGCTGGGTGCTACATCGCAAGCCATTACGTTCAACTTCGGTACCCCAAACGGTTTGAGCGGAGCGACAAGTTATTCGGGGACGGCCGAGAGCATTGCTGCACAAGTGCAGGATGGGCATGCGATCGTGGGGATCTCATCCGAAGCATTTGATACCACCGGCACCCTTCAGTTCACGTATGCCGATGGTGAGACGAAGGCCGGTCCGCAGTTGGCCTTGGCCTCGTTCCAGGATGAGGGTTCGATGCAGATGATTCAGGGCAATCTGTACATGCCGCCCCAAAACCAGAGCGCGCAGATCGGCCGTCCCAACACCACGATATTTGGCCAGATCGAAGGCAGCAGCCTTGAAATGTCCAATGTGGATCTGACCCAGGAGCTGGCGGACATGATTGTGATCCAGCAAGGCTACCAGGCCAGCTCGCGCGTTATGACCGTGTCCAGTGACATGCTGCAACAGCTCTACGACTCCACGCGGAGTAGCTAAGCCATGAATGAGGTCCGTTTCGGTTGGATTGGGGAAACCCGTCGAACTACATTACGTTCGTTGGTGGCTGCCGAAGTCGCAGATTGGTCACATGACTGGTGGATTCATCACACCGCCGCCGACGTCGACGTACGTTCAAACTATCCGCAGGAAGCCGGTGCCAGAAAGACGTCACCCTGGATATCGAGCAACGAGTCGGGCTCGATAGCTTTTCATCTTGTGGGTAAGGAAATTGACGCCGTAGGGCGCCATCTTGCCGGAGCGCTGGGCGATGACGATGCAGAATGGGCGCAGCACATCGGGCAAAGCGCGCTGGAAGATCTGGCTGCGCGCATTCTCCGTCGGGCTGGGATCGGCAAGCCGGCCAAGTTGTCCCTAACTCCCGCGTCGGAGAGTCTGGGGCCAGCGCGGTTGGGCGCGTTTGCCGCGACTGTGGCGCTGGGGTCCCTAAAGCTGAATTTGGCGGTTGATCGTCAGCTCGTGGACCGCTTGGTACCTCCGCATGCATCAATGGGCGCAAATCTTGTTCCGCGTCATGACGCGCTGGGCAGTGTGCCTTTGCGAATTAGTGCAGTCATGGATTTCGGCAAAGTCAGTCTCACGCACCTGTCCGATCTTCGCGTAGGGGAAGTGGTGGCCGGTGATTGCGGGCTGGAAGAGGCGCTGGAGATTTACATCGAAGGTCGCAGTTCCGTTGCTACGGGTTATCTGCGGCGGTCGGGAACACAACGTGCCGTCATGCTCGACGGCGTCAACTCGCAGGATAGACACAAGCCATGAACGAAGTCGTCGTTGCACCCATCGAACTGGAAGAAGCTGATTACGAGGCGATCACGGGCGATCCACTCATCAAACGTAATCTGGCGTTGTTGGGCCACGTCAACGTGCGACTGGACGTGCTTATCGGCACCGCCGAGCTGAGCGTTGAAAAACTGTTTTCACTCAGCAAAGGCGAGTCGATAGTGCTGGATGCCGAGCTGGACGCACCGGTGACGCTGCAACTGGACGGCAAGCCCATTGCACGTGGGTATTTGATGGCCGTAGGCGATTGTTTTGGCCTGAAGATCTCCGAGATCCTGTGAACAACGTGTTCGTCTCAAACCTGCGGGCGTGGATTATCGCGCCGGATTCCAGCATGTCGAGTGGCGCGCAAGCAGCCATTCCTTATCGCACGGAGATGCCGATTTCGGCCGGAAGTATTGCGTTCAGTGTGTCGATCACGGTGCTGGTGCTTGTCGCGCTAGTGGCGGCCATCGCGTACGCGCGACATCGAGGTTGGACCGGCCGTCTGGCAGCTGGAATGATTCCGGGCAAACGGGCGGCTGCTGACGAGAGGATCGAAGTCTGCGCGACGCGACGCGTGAGCATCGCAACGATCGCTCACGTCGTGGCTTACCGCGGACACGAATACCTCGTGGTCGAAAGTACTCGTGGTGCTACCGCCACAGTCACATCGCTTGGCTCCTCTCACGTCGAATCGGGCGAAGAGCCATGACGGTAAACAAACGTTTCGTTCTTATTGGTTTGCTCGTGGGTGGTCTGGCCCTCCCAGCCTTGGGCTGTTGCACCGATCCGATTCAAGAAGCCCTTTCGCGAGCTTCGTCCGAAGATTACTCGCCGATTCTTCGCTCGTTCCTGCTGTTATCGCTACTTTCGTTCATTCCATTGCTGGTGATCGCCCTAACTTCATTTACCCGCATCATCGTGGTTCTATCACTGGTACGCAGCGCGATTGGGCTACAGCAGACGCCACCGAATAGCGTGTTGCTGACGTTGGCGATGTTTCTCACGCTTTTTTCAATGAACCCGGTGTTTCAGTCTGCCAAACAGGCGGCCCTGGACCCCTATCTCCGACATGAAATACCCATGGCTTCAGCGGTCTCTCGCGGATTCGAGCCATTCAAGTTGTTCATGGTCAAACAGACCCGTGAAGAGGATCTTCTAGCCGTCATTCACATGGCCAAGATGGCCCCGCCCAAATCGGTGGACGATATCGGTGCGCTGCAGTTGATCCCGGCTTTCATGCTGAGCGAACTGCGAACCGCGTTTCAGATCGGTTTCGTGATCTTTTTGCCTTTTCTTTTGATCGATCTTGTCGTGGCGGCGATCCTGATGGCGCTGGGTATGATCATGTTGCCGCCAACCACGATCAGCTTGCCCCTAAAGATCCTTCTGTTTCTTCTTATCAATGGATGGGGGCTGTTGGCCCAAGCATTGCTGAGCAGTTACCACACGTGAGTTGATAAGCGAAACGTTTTGGATACCGATGAGCGAGCGCTGTGGGAACGGTGGTGTACGTCGCAAGATGCGACTGCGCGCCATGCGCTGGTCGTCAGATATTCGCCCTGGGCTCGCCTGGTTGCGCGAGATGTGTACATGCGTGTGTATGCACTTAGAGACGCATGGCACGACTGCGTTCAAAATGCGCTGATAGGGCTGCTTGAGGCGATGGATCGCTTTGATCCGGCCCGGGGTGCAAGCTTTCAGACGTATGCACGCCACCGGGTGCGGGGAGCCGTGTTCAACGGTATGCGGACTTTACGGGAAAGTCTGGCCCAAGGTGCACGCAGCTACGATCAGATGGCGGCTGCGCTCGATCGAAGGGAAGCGTTAGATGATGGCGAAACAGCTGATCCCCTAGAGGCCTTTGTTGGAACAACGATCGGGCTTGGCCTGGGTTTTTTGCTGGAAGCGAGTTCGGTGCCTGCTCATGCGCAAGGATCCGATGCGTATGCAGAATTAGAGAGGGGAGAGCTTAGTGCAGCGATTGGCGAGGCGGTGGAGAGGCTCCCCGAACGCGAGCAGATGATTTTGATGTTGCATTACTACCATCACATACCCTTCATAGAAATATCCGCACAGCTGGGAGTTACCAAGGGACGAACGTCGCAATTGCATAAGCGCGCTTTGGAGCGTCTACGTGTGCATTTGAGAAGCCGTGTACTGGACGAATACTGATAGCCTCGCCTTATCGTGAGTGCGGAAGCAAGATGCTGGGGACTGTCGAGACAGGAACCTCGTCCCAACTGAGCGTCGGAGATATGTCGTTTTCCGAACAAAGTCTTGTACACATAGATGGTCGTCTGAACCACGTCAGGCTCTTCCCCGCACATAAAAAAGACGGGGCCCATTTATGGGCAAAACGTCCTGTTTTGTCTGGGAATTTCGGGTATAGATAGACCTTACTACCGCCGACGTTCGGGTCTACCTCTTGCACCATGCAGTAGGCACAGGGCCGGCTTTCCGGCTCGCTTTTACTGCCAGTCGATCTTCACGTGCTTGCTACCAAGAAGGCCGCTGCTTTCCAGTTGGTGGATTTGTTTGCGAACCTCGCTGTTCCGGCGAGTGCGGCGTGGCCTGCAACCTTCAGTTGGTGATGCGGGCAGATGACTCCGGCCTTCGTGGACTAGACCCTCCGGCCTCCACCGAGGAAAAGCACTCAAGCTCTATGAGGTGAGCCTTGATCGCCGCTACCAAGCTTATGGCCACGAACGCCAGTGATCCGGATTGCCCTTGTCCGTGTTTCGCACTAGAGACACTAGCGGGGTGTGTTCGGCGTTCAGCGCGTCTGTGATCGCCTGTCCCTGAGTGCGGTACTGCCTTTCAGTTACCCGCTCTCCATGAGCGTACTCAAGAACGTAGTGTGAGATTGGAGAGCCTTCCGCGCGACCGCGCGGCTCGGGTTCAATAAAGACGAGCGCCATTTTGGTGACTCACATCTCTCGCGGAAGTACGGGCGAACTAAATACCCCAAGCTCTGTCGTGGTCGGATGATGGTCAGTTCGGTGGGTAGACCTGTTGCTAATGGCTGGCGTGCTGTGCCCAGGATGCGGCGCATGAGGGACGCTGGTTATTCATCGCCGGGGTCAACAGGGCTCGAGGGCTGCCACTGCCTCGCTGCGGCGGTCCGCCGCCATAGATACGAACCATAGCAGCAAACCTCCCAGTGCTAGGCCGCTACCCACCCAGCTCGGTGATGTCCAACCGTAACCATGCGAGCTCGCTGCGGCGGTCCGCCGCCATAGATACGAACCATAGCAGCAAACCTCCCAGTGCTAGGCCGCTACCCACCCAGCTCGGTGATGTCCAACCGTAACCATGCGAGATCGCGAGACCGCCGAGAAATGGACCGAGCGCGTTGGCGGTATTGAAGGCAGAGTGGTTCAGCGAAGCGGCGAGACCCTGGGCATCGCCAGCCACATCCATCAATCGAGTCTGCAACACTGTGGCCAGCGCGCCGCCGATACCGATCATGAACACCGCGGTGCCGAGAGCCCAAACATTGCCCGCCGTGAAGGGAAAGATCGCAAGGATCACCATGCTCCACAGCAGCAGGCCAGCGGTCGTACGCATGAGCGCGCGGTCGGCAAACGACGGAATGACTATGTTTCCCAAGGTCATGCCGATGCCGAAAACGCCCATCACCCAGGGCACCGTATCCAGCGATAGGTGCGTCACGTGCAGCATGATGTCGGCGAGATACGTGTAGACGGCGAACAAGCCGCCGAAGCCGATGGCGCCGATGCCTAGCGTGATCCACACCTGCGAACGCTTCAGCGCACCCAGTTCACGCAACGGGCTGGCGTGGGTATCGGCCGGCGTGTTGGGTGCGAACGCGAACACGGCGCTCATCGTCACCACGCCCAGCAGGGCAACCAACGCGAAGCTCCATCGCCATCCGGCCGCTTGACCGAGCCAACTGGCCAGCGGTACGCCGACAATAGTGGCGCACGTAAGGCCAAGGAGCATCTGGCCGACGGCACGAGTACGTCGATGCGGGGGTACTAGTGAACTGGCCACCAATGCGCCGACGCCAAAGTACGCGCCGTGTGGAAGACCGCTGAGAAAACGAAACAGCAGCATCCAGTGGTAACTGGGCGCGAAGCCGGTCAGTCCGTTGAAGACGGTGAACATCGCCATCAGCATCAACAGTAGGCGGCGACGCGGAAAGCTCGCACAGAGCACGGTTATCACGGGTGCGCCAACGACTACACCCAACGCATAAGCACTGATGGCGTGGCCGGCTGTCGGCGCGTCGATGCCAAGCCCCTGGGCAAACAGCGGCAGCATGCTCATGGTCGCGAATTCGGTCGTCCCAATGGCGAAACCGCCCACGGCAAGCGCAAAGATGACCAGCCCAACATGAGGAGCGCGGACTGGCGGAGTGCACGGATCGTGAGCGGGTACAGGGGAAGACATGGGATCAACTCAGACCGGTGACGGGGAGGGGGCGTAGCACTGTGCTGCTGGTGCTGGTTATCTCTTCGCGTTGTCGACCCGATCCGCTGCTGAAGCGATAGGTCCATTCCGCTGCGAGGACGAACACAGAGCGGCGCCGTAGCAGAGCACGAGGGCATCGAATCATCTTGACTCCTGCGCTGCCGAATTCACGTCGGTGGCCGTACGTCTTCATGGACTTCGGTATTGGTCACGAAATCTGCTGGGACGGCAGGGCCCCAGAGATAGAGCGAGTCTTCGGGGTGGTAGTCACCCGACGTCCATGCATAGCCTTCGGCTATATAGTCGATATCGGATGAATACTCGCAATAGGATCCCCAAGGATCCCGGACGTAGCAGAAGTAGTTGGAGCCAAGCACGTGGCGGCCGGGTCCCCACACCTTGTCGAATCCCTCATGCTGCATCTGCATCCACCCCAGACCGACCTCTTCGATGCCAGGTACGTCCCAGGATGCGTGATGCCAGCCGCGCGTATGCGATTTGCCGAACCCCACTAAATGGTGGTCGCTGCCATGGCGTCCATGCATGAAGGCAATGAGGTCCTGCGATTTATCCGATAGCCCGAGGCCGATCGAGCGCGTGTAAAAACTGACCTGTCCCTCCACATCGGCAGCATAAAGTAGTACATGCGAGAGCCGTGTGGGATAGATCTTTTTTGCCGCAGATCGGCTCAGCACGCCGCGATCGTGATTCGCCCGCGGAGGAGCGTGACCCATGCTGGCGACATTGGTCGTGGTCTTGGGGCCAACGCGCACTTGGATCAAATTGCCTTCGAGATCGAGAAACCAGAAGCCATCCGAATGCAGCGCGGACGGATGCGGCTTCGCTGCCCGGCCACCGGCGTCGACTGTCTGATCCCGGATCTGATCCAACTCGCTAGCGCCGCAGTTGAAACACAGATACGCGAGTTGCTTGGTGCTGCCCTGGAGGATGCTCGCCCACACGTGGTTCGAATGAGCCGTGCGCAGGAGCAGCCCCTGCCCACATCGCTCGACTAGCAGGCCGAAGGCTTCAAAGAAGCGTTGAGCCAGCTCCAGGTCCGGAACGTCCAGCGCATAGTGGTCGATGGAATGGATCGAACATTCGGTCAGTGGGTAATTCGTGATGCTCATCCTCAACTCCCGCTTTGGACAATCTGTCGATGGGAGCGTGTCGTCACGGCGCTCCCTCGACGCCTTGCTCAGGCTGCCTGCTGCTTTTTGACCGTACCTTTCGTGGCTTCATCCGCAATCGGATTGCGCAAGGTCATGAAGCCGTCCACTTCCACCTCGCAGACATCGCCGGACTGCATCCACAACGGCGGTTTACGTGCCAGGCCCACGCCGGAAGGGGTGCCGGTCACGATGATGTCGCCCACCTCAAGTGTGAATGCCTCGCTCAACGTGGCAACCAGGGTGGCGACGTCGAACACCATGTCGTCGGTTGAAGCCTCTTGTACGACAGCGCCATTGAGGCGCGTGCGCAACATGAGCCCCTTGGCGCCCGGCGGCAGTTCATCGGCGGTGATGAATTCTGGACCGAAGGCACCGGTGCCGTCGAAGTTCTTGCCCACCGTCCACTGGGATGACTTGAACTGGTAGTCGCGAATGGATGCATCGTTGAACAACGCGTAGCCGGCAACGTAGTCCAATGCGTTTTCTTTGCGGATGTGGCGTCCCGTTTTGCCGACGACAGCTACCAGTTCGCCTTCGTAGTCGAGCTGCGTGGATACCAGCGGGCGGATGATTGGCGCACCATGGCCGATCAGACTGGAGGCGAAACGCCCGAACACGCTGGGATAGTCCTGCGGTTTGAAACCACTTTCATTGGTGTGATCGGCGTAGTTCAGGCCAATACAGATGATCTTGGGAGACTGGGTCAGGGGCGGCAGGAACTGCACTTGGCCGAGTGCTACAGGCGCACCTTCGGACAACACTGCTGCTGCGTAGGCCAGCGCCTCGGGGCCCTCCCAGACGAGGCGGTCCAAGCTGCCCGGGTACGCGGGATCGGACTCAAGAAGGCCGTGGAACTGGCCATCCGCAGCACGGATACCGAGTCCTCTCACATCGCCTTGCACGAAAGAGATGAACCTCATTGCCAAGTCCTCCAGAACGGTTGCGCGAAAACATGTACGTCGCTGGCGGGGTCTTGCGCAGACGCACTTGAAAACTTGCCGACGTTCCGTACGAATCCCACTAAAGCACCCCAGCACAAATCGGCAAACTGCTCGACGTTCGTTAGCGGTAGCGACAACGCATTAGCCAGCCCCCATTCAATGAGCTTTACGAACCAGACAAACCATGTGTTCGCGGTGAGAGAGGCCGTGGCGAATTTAGCGAAAGAATGGCTCTTGGCCGGTCGACGCTGGCGCGCGCGCGCTTCTCGACCGTTTTGCGGATGTGCGATGGCCGGTTCATCGTCATTCGGTTGCATTGCGATGCACACCTTGCGCTTCGCGTGAAATACGCCGGCCGATTCGTGGCAGGGAGTCGCGGCGGCCATCGGGTCGTTGACGATGCCGTCGATGGGCCGAGCTTTGGCGAGTACGTCTAGAATTGCGCGCTTACGAATCTTCGAAACCGACTTGGTCACATCTTGGAGCTGTCCGGTAGCATGAGTAGTGGAACTTTTGTGCTCGCGGCGCACAGCTATGGTGGTATTCATGTCGGCATACCTTTTGGGTGTAGTGGGCGCGGATGTCTGCGCTCAACCTCATTAGTCAAAAGTATAGAAACGTGTCCCTCAGGCCGGTAGACGGTGTCATAGGAATGCATCCTTTACAAAATCGGAAGGGTGGCTATGACCGATGAGCTCACCGCCGTTCGTCTATCTGCGCGCGTCGTTATGGAAGGCGGTCTATTGTTGAGAGCGCCGCGATCGCATAGCTATTTGCCCTCGGTGAGCCGGCATCTGGGAGCATTGGAGGGGCCCCTAAGGGCGTTCGACTGGTCGGCCGCGGAATCGGACATTTCGATCGCGCAGAAGAGGGTGGTCTTCTCTACCAGCGGGACCCGACCTTGCTGTCAGAGCTTGACGCCCTGAATTATGAGCGCAGTGCTTGTATACCCCTTCAGTATCAGCGGGCTATGGAAGTGGTGAGTCCCCGCGCAAGTAGACATCAAGTGCACACCAAGTTGGCACCATGTCTGTCTGGCGGTAGACACCATGTCCGGTCCTGCGACCCTAAGGCGCGCTGGTCGATCTTTCGTAGCTGCCTTTTTTAAACAACGTGAAAGGCCGCCATGCTGTCATCTCTCCCTCTATTTTCTCTTGTTGGTGTGTGCATCCATTCGACTCCAGTAGGGCGGGTCGCCGAACCGCTGTTCGATGAAGGCCAGGAACGCCCGTACTTTCGGGGGGACCACCTTCTTGGGCGGATAGACACCCCAAATGGCGGGCGTCGCCCCGGCGGTGGCCTGGATATTCCATTCATCGAGCACGCTAACCAAACGACCTTCGGCGATCGCGTTTCCGGTAAGCCATGTCGGCAGAAGCGCAACGCCGAGGCCGGCAAGCGCGGCATCGAGCAGGGCTTCGGAGTGGTTCGCGCGGAACCTCCCCCGTATAGCAATTTCCTGAGGTTGGACGCGCTTCGCGTCGTGCCGATTGAAATACCAGATGTCCTTCGGCTGCAGGGCAAATAACACACACTGGTGATTTTTCAGGTCTGGAGGTTCCGTGATGGCGCGAGACGTCTGCAAGTAGGCCGGACTCGCTACCAAGGTGCGCCGATGTGGTGCCAGCCGCTTGGCGATCAGCCCAGAGTCGGCCAGCACCCCAATGCGCACGGCAAGATCGCAGCCGCTGGCGATAAGCTCCACCGTTTCGTCAGCCAGGGTGACGTCGACGCGGATGTCCGGATACTCGGCCATGAAGTCAGCTAGATGCGGCACGATGTGCCGGCGCCCGAACACCACCGGGATGTTGAGCCGTAACAGACCCTGCGGGCGCGCATTGAGCGACGTCGCGGCAAGCCGCGCCTGTGCCAGGTCATCGAGAATGCGTACAACGTGTTCATGAAAGTGGCGCCCCACTTCCGTGAGATGCAAGGCGCGCGTGGACCGGTTGAATAACGCTGCCCCAAGATCGGCTTCGAGTGCGCTGATGTAGCGAGAGACCGTTGAGACTTTGATGCCTTCCTCGTCTGCTGCCTTCGAAAAGCTACCTAGCTCTACGACGTGAGCGAACGCGCGCATGGCTGCGAAGTAATTCATTCTCGTTCCTTACCGTCGCGCAGGAGACTGCCCATTTTTGCAAAAATGATTCGCGCGCGGGGCCATTCTCAGCGCCTCGTTCCGCGCGCACTATCGGTTGCGAATTTAACGCACCGAGGCTATCCATGAATTCTACTTTGTGCCGCCATGACCTGGGCCGACATCACTGGCAGGCGGCATCACCTACGAGGTCGGCAGCAGCAGTCCGCCGCGGGCATAGCCGCCACTTTCGGCGCTCACCGTACCCGCATGACCGCGCGGCAGCGAATCAAGGTGAAAGCATCTTCACTTTGCATCGCATTATTTGAGTACAGAGAAGGCAAGTCTTTGGGTGCCTTGGCATCCGCTCCCATCCCTTACTACGCCCCGACCATTCCCATGGCTGAAATTCGCTCTGCTACCGCGGCCGATCTTGCTCGCCACCCCTCAGTGATCGCGCCGATTCTCGGTACCGTCTCCTTCACCTTCGTCACCTACTTTGCCATCGGCTTGTCGCTGGCGGTGCTGCCAGGCTTCGTGCATGAGACGCTTGGCTTCGGAACGATGCTGGCGGGACTGGCTATCAGCACCCAATACCTGGCTACGTTGCTCAGTCGCCCCCAGGTCGGTCGCATGGCAGATTCGCTCGGGCCCAAGCGCACTGTGCTCACCGGCCTCTCGCTTTGCGCTGCCAGCGGTGGCCTGCTGCTGCTTGGCGCGCTGCTCTGGCGGCAACCCGCGCTCAGCCTGGGCATGATCCTGGTGGCACGACTCGCGCTTGGTTACGCCGAAAGCTGCGTGGGGACCGGAGCGATCACCTGGGGCATGGGCCAGGTCGGTCATCAGCACACCGCGCGCGTCATTTCCTGGAACGGAGTGGCGACATACGGCGGACTGGCGGCGGGCGCGCCGGTGGGAGTCATGATCACCCGTGTCTACGGTTTCTCCGCCATCGGCGCGGCGACACTGGCGTTGATGCTGCTGGCGCTGCCATTCGCGCGTCGCAAGCCAGCCACCGCGGTGGCCAGCGGCGAACGCTCGCCGTTCCGTGCCGTGGCTGCGCATGTGGTTCCCTACGGCTTGGGGCTTGCGCTGGGCTCCATCGGCTTCGGCTGCATCGCCACCTTTATCACTTTGTATTTCGCCGCCCACAGCTGGAGTGGGGCGGCGGCCAGCCTCAGCGTATTCGGCGCGACATTCGTTGGCGCACGCTTCGTGTTTGGCCGCACGATCGACTGGCTGGGCGGCTACAAGGTCGCCATGGCCTCATTCGTGGTGGAGGCCATCGGCTTGCTGACGCTCTGGATGGCCAGCGATGCGTTGACCGCAGCGGCGGGAGCTGCGATTGCCGGGCTGGGCTTCTCGCTAGTGTTTCCGTCGCTTGGCGTCGAAGCCGTGAAGCGCATTCCGGAACACAGTCGCGGCGCGGCCATCGGGGTGTTCTATGTCTTCCTTGATATCGCCATGGCCGTGGCCGGCCCGGTTGGCGGTTGGGTCGCCGCAGGCATGGGCTTCGCCGCCGTCTATGGCTTTGCAGCCGGCGCGGCGGTGCTCGGGATCGCGCTCACGCAGGTGTTGCAGTTGCAGGCCAGGCGCGAATCGGTGCAGACCACGCCTCCTCTTGAGCCTGGGCGAAACCGGCCGCGGCCAATCGAAGCAAAGTGATCGGAGTCTGTTAACGCAGTTCAACGATCTCCTTCCCATTTGTTTGCACCTTATCTTCTAAAACCTGTTGCCTGACTGAGATCACATCGCATGACAAAAAAATCAACCGTCGCCGTCCTGGGCTTGGGCGCCATGGGGCACGCCTTCGCGAGCAATCTGCTCAAGAATGATTTTCCCACTCGGGTGTGGAACCGTAACCGAGCCCGCGCCGATGGTTTGTCAGGAGCGCAGATCTGCGACACGCCACACCAGGCTGCAGAAGGTGCTGGCGTGGTGATCACGATGCTGCCCGACGGCAAGATCACCGAAAGCGTATTGGCCGGTGCGCATGGCGCGCTGGCAAGCTTGCCCAAAGGAGCCGTTGTCGCGCAGATGGGCACCATCGGCGTCGAGTCGACTATGCAACTGGCTCGCATGATCCATTCAATCCGTCCTGACATCGTGTTTATCGATGCGCCCGTATCCGGCACGAAAGGACCTGCCGAGCAGGGCAAGATAAGAATATTCGCCAGTGGCGATCCTGTAGCCGCGAGCGCGGTCGAACCCGTCTTTTCGGCGATTGCCAGCCATACGCAATGGCTGGGTGAGGTGGGCGCTGGCTCACGCATGAAGCTCGTCGTCAATGCGTGGCTGATCATTATGATGCAGGGGCTAGCTGAAGTGGCCCGCCTGGCGGAGACGCTCGGCTTTACGACGGACGACTTCTGGTCGGCAGTGGAGGGCGGCCCACTTGGATCGCCATATGCCAAGGTCAAGCTGGACATGATCAAGAACGGCCGCTTTGATGCACAGATGGCACTTACCTGGGGCCTCAAGGATGCCGGCCTGGCATTGGACGTTGCCAAAGAAATCCAGATGCCAGCGCTTGAACGTATTCACGAGGTATGGGCGGAGGCAGTGGAGGCTGGGCTCGGCGAACTGGATATAGCGAGCGTCTATCGCCGCCTGGGCAAGGACGCATGACAAGAGCAGGGTATAGAGCACCTGAGCATCACTCTGATGCGAAGGAACGGAGTTAAAGGGGGGAGGGTAGTTGACGCGGCTCAACTTCCTCCGTCGCGGTTTCGCAAACAGCGAGGCGCCCGGCACGATAGTCCGCGTAAGCCTGCTGGATCTCGCTTGCTGAATTCATCACAAAGGGCCCGTGGGACACCACGGTCTCATTGATGGGGTCTGCGTGTCCGAATAGAACTTGTGCCGAAGTAAGCGCCTCCATCTCCACTTGGTCTCCCGTGCCTAATTGCACTAGATCGTGGGGCAAAACGTTCACGCCGTTGACCATTAGGTCGCCGCGAACGACGTATAAAAATACATCGCGACTCTTCAATCCACCAAAACCCACGTGGCCCCCAAGCATGAGGTCGATGGTTGACATGAATACGCCGGTCAACGAATTGATTGGTCCGTTGTGACCACCGAACTCGCCTGAGACGAGATGAATGACAACCCGATTGCCGTCCCTGGCGATGGCGGGGATTCGATCCGCTTGCAGACCGATGTAACGCGGTTGCGTCATTTTCAGGCGCGCAGGAAGGTTCACCCAGAGCTGTAGTAGCTCTAGTGGACCACCGTGCCTCTTGAAATCTTCCGGGGAAATCTCCGAATGGATAAGGCCGCTACCTGCGGTCATCCATTGGACACCACCGGCATGGATGACGCTCTCATGGCCGCTGCTGTCGCTATGCGCGAGCGATCCTTCAAGGATGAACGTCACAGTTTCGAAGCCGCGGTGCGGATGAGGGCCGAACGGCAGACCGTCGTTGCTTGGTTGGTAAGTCTGGGGGCCGTGATGGTTGAGAAATAGGAACGCGCCAATTCGATCCAAACCGTTTTGCGGAAGTGGGCGCCTAGTGATCAGGTTGCCAATATCGTCGCGTATCGCGCGATGAATCGAAATGATGGGTTTGAACTTTGACATGGGTGTGCCTTCGGCGGGCGGTCCGTCGGACTAAAGTGCAGATCCGGCGGATGCGGGTTTTTACGAGTATTGGTTTTAAGGGGCTTCACTCAAGGGAACATCTGCCAAGCATTTGAACCGGCTCACAGCTTTTCCTGTGGAGTGTCCTTAGTTGACCCGGCAGGGAGTGCATTTGTATCGCAGGCTGACTATCTGGCCGACTAGCCCGAATGCAGCGACGAAGCGTAGTTATGTGAAGGCGGCCGTTATGCTTATCGGCGATGTCCGTGTCGGCGTCAACATCGGACTTGCCAAGGCTCCTCCGAATCATCGCGAGAGCTGACAGTATCAATACGAGTCACCAATTGATTCGGCCATGAAGTCGATAAAAACTCGCACGCGAGGCGGAAGATGCTTGCGCGTGGGATAGACCACATAGAGGTTGATAGCGTTATTCGCGAAAGGGGCCAGCACTTCGACCAAGCGGCCCTCGCGAAGGTCATCCTGGATGTCCCACAAGACTTTGAGAACGATGCCTCGGTGCATGAGCGCCCAACCGTGGACCACCTCCGCGTTGTCCGTCATCAACGAACCGCGCACTTGCACTTCCCTTGGCTCGCCGTTTTCAGCAAAGGTCCAGCGGTCCCAAACGTGACGTCCGCGCACGAGCAAGATGCAATTGTGGCGCAACAGATCTTCTGGGGTCGTCGGGGTACCGAATTCAGCAAGGTACTGGGGAGTTGCGCATACGACCCTGCGACTGGCGAGCAAGCGGCGAGAGACCATGCTCCCATCCGTGGGTTGCTCCACGAGCAGGCCCACATCCAGATCATCGGCAGTGACGTCGACCAACGAGTCGGTAAGTACCAGCTCAACGGTTACACGCGGGTAGCGTTTCGAGAATTCTCCAATCAGCGGGCCAATGCGGCGACGACCAATCTCCAACGGGGCCGCGACGCGGATATGTCCTTGCGGTGCGGAGATTCTGGCGCTGACCTCGGCTTCGATCGCGTCGATCGAGGCAAGGATGTCGACGCCTCGCTCGTGGAGGAGGCTGCCTTCCTCAGTTAACGTGAAGCGACGGGTTCCGCGGTCGATGAGACGGACTCCAAGGCGTGATTCCATAGCGGCCAGGCGACGGCTCATCGCGGGCAGGGAGCTGTTGAGCCGCCGGGCTGTCTCGGAAAGGCTGCCGGCTGCCACCATCCGAACAAAAAGGCGCAGATCACTGACTTCGTCGGCCACGTCCATCCCTCCGTTTTCGAAGAGGATACATTCCGCACCACCGATCTACCGCCTGCCTTGAATAGTTACTCATACTACGCGGACCTCGTCGTGGCTAGCATCATCCACGTCCCGGCAACCCAAGACCCGTTCATGTAGGGCACGTGGGGCGGAAGGCCCTCGACGTCCACGGTCGATGAGTCCACATTTTGACGTAGAAGTTGCATGGCGCTAGACCACTCATCTTCGCTCAGGAAATCGGTGATACCCACAAAATGTTGACTGGGACTCACTGCCTATTCCTACCGTGAACGGATATCTGGATCGCTAATCGTTAGGTGAACTTTCCAATCGGGTTTTGATTGACGTGGGCGAGATAGTCGCCGCCGACCAGGAAGGAACACGATGCGCCATTTAGGTGGAAACGAGAAGGCTGATTAGCCGGAAGTCATGCTTCCGATTTGCGCAATATTGGTTGCTGGAGCGTGAATTGATGCGTTGATCGCGGTTTGGCCTAAACGGGTCTGGCGGTTCATGGCTTGCAGCAATGCTGGTAAGCGACGATTAACCCCCGACCAGACTTCTCGCTCCCGAGACAGCGTATTGTCGATCGAGGTGGCCAGAGTTTGTTCGCCCGGCCTTCCGGCGGCGATGAGGCTGGTATGCGATCAACGGCAAGCGAGCGTGTTTACGGTTTCTGATAGCTCACACGCCAGATGCTGTTTGACCCGTCGTCACTCACCAGCAAGGAACCATCGCTGGCAGCGGTGATACCGGCGGGGCGGCCCCACACCAGACCGCTGGGCAGCACGAAGCCGGTGTCCCGATACTCGCCTGAGGCCCGGTCGCCGCCATGGCGCGGCACGCGTATCACTTCGTAACCCACACGCGCCGATCGATTCCATAGGCCACGTTCTGACGGGAAGATGTCACCGCGATATTCCTCGGGAAATTGCTCGCCCGTGTAGAACATGAGCTACAGCGACGCGTTGTGCGGATTGAGCAGCACCTCCGGCATGATCGCTTTCTTCGCCAGCTCCGGACGCGTCGTCTTGTGCGAGTGCATGCAAGGGAAAGCCTCCGCCGGTGACTGCACCAAGCACAGCCATGCGTGTCGCTAGCCTTGCGGCAGGGAAGCGTCGGATCGATACGCACGAGAGGTGATTCATGCCGTTCTTCTCCGGACATTCATGGATGTGGCGTGCGTTACACCCTGTCCGCAGCAGAGACCTTCAGATCAGGCACTGGGCAAGGTCGGGCCGCTGCCGGCGCCGCTATCCGCGATGGCCCATGCAATGGAGGACAGCTCGTCATTCGCCAGTTCCAGTGTGGCCGCTGCGAGCCAGCCGTCGACCTGTGCGGGACTACGTGCGCCGACAATCGCGCCCGTCACGCCTGGCCATGCCAGCGTCCATGCTACTGCTATGGCGGCCACCGTAGTGCCACGTTGCTGTGCGATCGAGCGGAATGCATCAGCGAGCTTGAGATTGTTGGCGAGCTTCTCGCCGGTGAACTCGGCGTTGCGCGAGCGCCAGTCATCTTTCGGCAACGCCTCGGCGCGTTCCGCCGTGAAGCCACCGGTAAGCAGGCCCGATTGCATTGGGCTGTACACGATGACGCCGGTATGGTTTGCATGGCACCAGGGCAGCTCTGCAGCGGCGACTCCGCGGCGAATGGCCGAGAAGGGCGGTTGCAGCGTGTCGACATGGCCGATGGCTTCGGCTTGGGCCAGCTGTGCAGCGTTGTGGTTGGAAAGGCCGATGGCGCGGACCTTACCCTCCTTCTTCAGGTCAAGCAGCGTTTGCCAATATGCCTCCAGCGGCGTGCCATCCTCGGCCGGCCAATGCATCTGGTAGAGATCGATACGCTCGATATCGAGTCGACGCAGTGAGGCTTCTACTTCGCGCCGGATGCTAAGGGGCGCGCCGACCTGGCGCGGCGGTGCCTGCCGATTCTGTTCGTCCCACACCAGGCCGCACTTGGTGAATACGTAGGGCCGCCGGTCGTGCGGCAGCCCAGCGAGTGCGCGACGCACCACTTCCTCCGAATGACCCAGCCCATAGATGGCAGCGGTATCAATCCAGTTGATGCCGCGCTCGATCGCGTGGCGAATGGCGGCAATGGATTCATTGTCGTCCTGCGCACCCCAGCCTACGGCCCAGTCCGGGCCGCCAATCGCCCATGCACCAAAGCCCACGGGCGTGATGTGCATGTCGGTGCGGCCAAGTTGGCGCGTAGGGAGCGGGGCGGCAGAGGTGAGGATGTTGGCAGGGGTGGCCATGGGGGATCTCCTAAGTGAATACCCGCAAAGTTAGTCCTCAGGCTTCCATCGTTCAAATTGAATATTTTGATACGATTAATCTGTTTTGAAGATGCTGATTGCGGAGAGCCTCGTGGAACTGCGGCAGTTGCAACACATGGTGGCGCTCGCCGAGGAGCAGCATTTCACCCGCGCGGCGCGGCGCGTAAACATCGTGCAGTCGGCGCTGTCCACGTCGATCCGGCAGTTGGAAGCCGAGCTTGAGGCACAGCTGTTCGTGCGCAACACGAGACAGGTTCGACTTACCGCGGCAGGTAAGGTGTTTCTCAGCAAGGCCAGGGTCGCGCTGGCAGCCATTGCCGACGCGCGTGATGCGGTGGCCGCCGTGCAGGGATTGCGACGAGGCACCCTGAGCATCGGCACCTTGCAAACTCTGCCGGCCTTCCTGGATCTGCCGGCACTGATCGAGCAGTTTCACGCACGGCATCCGGATATCGAAGTTCGCCTCTCGCAAGGAGGATCGACGGACCTGCTGGCGCAAGTGCGAAACGGACGTTTGGATCTAGCCTTTGTTCCCGTGTCTGAGCCGCCGGAAGACGTCGCTACCACGATGATTGCCTGCGAAGCGCTGGTGGTCGTGTGCGCGCCAGGGCATCCGTTGGCGGGCCGCTCCAACGTGCCATTGATCGAATTGAGGGGATACCCGTTCGTCGACTTTGATCTCGAACGGGGTACGCGCAAGCTGGTTGATCGCGGTTTCATTGAGGCAGGCGTCGAGCGACACATCGCGTTCGAAGTCGGCGATCTGGAAACCTTGCTGGAACTCGTTCGGCGCGGCCTGGGCATAGCGTTGCTTCCCGAAGCTGTCGCCCAATCACGCCGAGCCGCGCTAGGCATCGCCGAACTGGCAGAACCGGAGCTGTGCTGGGAGCTTGTCGTGGCCTACGCCGCTGCAACGCAGGAGTCGCTCCCCACCGACCAGGCGCCTCGCGCGTTCCTCGAATTGCTGGGTGACACCAGGTCGGTATAGCGACGCCAGTCAGCGTTAAGCGCGCATGCCTTGGGTTGTGGATTCGTTCGTCTCTTCAGCGTTACGGTTTTTTCGTGCACCACGAACGTCCGTTCTAGACCCAACCTTGGAGTTCGCGCCAGACAACGTTCTCGATGACGCGAATTCCGCCTTCACTGTCATTGAGGCCACGAATGAACTCAAAGCGCTCACCTCCGGCATTGAGGAAGTACTCTGCGTTCTCACGCGCAATTTCGTCGATCGTTTCAATGCAATCCGTCGGGAAACCCGGCGCGACCACAGCAATGCGCTTGATTCCTTCACGAGCCAGGCGCTTAACTGTGGCTTCAGTGTATGGCGTCAACCACTTGGCGAATCCAAACCTGGATTGATAAGTAACCAGGAACTGCTCATGGGAAAGCCTGAGCGCTCCCCGCAAAAGGTCGCCGGTGCGCTGGCATTGTTCGTAATAGGGATCGCCTTGGGCAATGTTGCGCTGCGGGATGCCGTGGAAAGACGCAATGATGACCTCCGGCTTGAAATCCAGGTTGGCGACACGAGTCTTTATTGAGCGGGTAATCTCGGCGATGTAAGTGGGGTCATCGTAGTAAGCGGGTGCGACCCGAAGGCTTGGCTGGCGACGCATCCTCTTCATCACGTCAAATACTTTGTCGCAAGCAGTTGCTGTTGTGGTGGCTGAATATTGGGGATAGAGGGGGACCATCAAGATGCGGTCACAGCCCTGCTCTGACAGTCGCTGTATGGCCGCTTCCATCGACGGGTTCCCATAGCGCATGCCCCAATCGACCACGATGTCGACTCCTCCTGGAGATCTAGCATCGAGCTGTTGCTTTAGCATGTGGCTCTGGCTCCGTGTGATCGTCTTGAGCGGACTCTCGTCAGCATCGTTGTTCCATATGGCGCGATAGTCGTGCCCCTTCCGTTTTGGCCGCAACGAAAGGACAACGCTATGGAGGAGGGGAAGCCATAGGACACGCGGAAGTTCAATGACCCGTGGGTCCGACAGAAACTCGGCCAGATAGCGGCGAACCGACCAGTAGTCAGTACCGTCCGGCGTACCCAGGTTACTCAACAGGACACCAATCTTTCTTCCGTTGATGTCTGGCCGCCGTGGCGTGTCCAAGGTCGTGTTGACCAAGCCGAGCCCAGGAAAGGCGGTAGTCGAATACATGCTTAACCTCCGGCCGCGACTAACTCGGCAAATTGATGATCCGTCGTTTTTGGTTCGCCGAACGGAAGTTCGAGCTCGTGCCACACATCGAGAAGGGCCTTGGCCAGCTGACGCACGTGCGCGTCGCTGTGAAAGGGCGAGGGCGTTATGCGCAACCTTTCGGTTCCGCGAGGTACCGTCGGGTAGTTGATTGGCTGGATGTAGATGCCATGTTTCTCAAGCAGAAGGTCGCTGGCGCGTTTGCACTTTTGCGCATCGCCAACGAGCAAGGGGATGATATGCGTGTCGTTCTCAATGATGGGTAGGCCATAGGAGCGCAATGCCTCCTTGGTTGCGCGCACAGCTTCCTGCTGACCAGCACGTTCGGCCTGTGAGCGCTTTAGATGTCGGACTGACGCAGTCGCCGCTGCAGCCACAGGAGGAGGAATTGCAGTTGTGAAGATGAAGCCTGGAGCATGTGATCGCACGGCATCGATCACCACTTTCTTGCCAGCAATGTAACCTCCGAGCGCACCATATGCTTTTGCGAGCGTGCCCTCGATGACGTCAATCGAATGAGTGAGACCGTCGCGCTGGGCGATGCCACCGCCGCGAGAGCCGTACATGCCGACGGCGTGTACCTCGTCGAGGTAGGTCATGGCGTTGTATCGCTCCGCCAGGTCACAAATCTCGGCAATTGGAGCGATATCGCCGTCCATCGAGTAAACGCTTTCGAATGCGATCAACTTCGGACGATCCTGCTCGGCGCGTGCCAGTAGCTCTTCAAGGTGACGGACGTCGTTATGTCGCCAGACAACCTTTGAGGCCCCCGATGCGCGAACGCCTTCGATCATGGAGTTGTGGTTCAAGGCATCAGACAGGATGAGACAATTCGGAAGTAACTTGGCGATTGTTGCGATACCAGCCAGATTCGACACGTAGCCGGAGGTAAACACCAGTGCAGCCTCCTTGTCGTGGAGGTCGGCAAGTTCGCTTTCGAGATCGACGATAGGATGGTGGTTGCCTGAGATGTTTCGAGTTCCTCCGGCGCCTACGCCCATGGACATCGCCGTCTCGCACATCGCATCGATGACGTCCGGGTGTTGCCCCATACCCAGGTAGTCGTTGGAGCACCAAATCACAATATCCCTGACGCCGGAGGAACCGTGCATTGCCGCGTGGGGAAAGTGACCGACTTTTCGCTCGATATCGGCGAAGACACGATAGCGCTGCTCATCCTTCAGAGCATCTATGGCTCGATCGAAGTGATGAAGATAGTCAACCATGATGCGAATCTCGCGAAGACGTAGGGTGATTTGACGAAAAGCGAGTCCCATCCAGGCAGCCCGCTCTTCGTCATGGGTAGGCGCTAGCCAATCGATAGCGCTTTCTAGCCGAGCTGGTCGATAGCGTCGGCAACACCTTTGCCGTAGGCCGGGTCTGCTTTGGTGCAGTTTGCGATGTGCCGCTCGACGACGGCCATTGAAGCGCCCTTGATGGCCCTGGCAGTGTTCTCAAACAAGACCTGCTGCTGTGCCTTCGTCATCATGCGGAACAAGTCGCCAGCCTGAGAGAAGTAGTCCGTGTCTTCACGGTGATTCCAACGTGCAGCGGCTCCTTCTACGTTCAACGGTGGTTCGCTATAGTCTGGTTGTGCCTGAAGCGCGCCGTAGCTATTGGGCTCATAGTGCGTCGAACGACCACCATTGCCGTCGATACGCATGGCGCCGTCGCGGTGATAGCTCGTGAAGGGGCACTGCGGGGCGTTGACTGGAATCTGGGAAAAATTCACACCCAGCCGATAGCGTTGGGTATCACCGTAGGAAAACAAGCGCCCTTGCAGCATCTTGTCCGGTGAGAATCCGATGCCAGGAACGATCGTCGCTGGGCTGAAAGCCGCCTGCTCGACATCGGCGAAAAAGTTCTCCGGGTTGCGGTTCAATTCCATTACGCCTACCTCGATCAAGGGGTAGTCCTTGTGAGGCCAGACCTTGGTCAGGTCGAAGGGATTCAGGTGATAGGTGTTCGCTTCTGCTTCGGACATGATCTGGACATACAGCGTCCAGCGCGGGAATTCGCCGCGCTCTATGGCTTCGAACAGGTCGCGCTGATTACTCTCGCGATCTGAACCTATGACCGCAGCGGCCTCAGCATCGGTAATGTTCTGGATGCCCTGCTGAGTCTTGAAGGTGAACTTCACCCAGGACCGTTCATTGTTTGCGTTGATGAAACTGTAGGTATGGCTGCCGAAGCCATGCATATGACGGAAGCTGCGCGGGATTCCCCGTTCACTCATCACGATAGTCACTTGGTGCAGTGCTTCGGGTAATAGTGTCCAGTAGTCCCAATTACTGTTTGTATTTCGCATGCCGGTTCGTGGGTCGCGTTTGATGGCATGGTTGAGGTCGGGAAACTTCAGTGGATCACGAATGAAAAAGACCGGAGTGTTGTTGCCTACCAAGTCCCAATTGCCTTCCTCGGTGTAGAACTTCAGCGCAAATCCACGGATGTCTCGCTCAGCGTCAGCCGCGCCGCGTTCACCCGCAACCGACGAGAATCGCGCGAACATCTCTGTCTTCTTGCCTACCTGGGAGAACAGCTTTGCTTTGGTAAAACGGGTGATGTCGTGCGTAACAGTAAAGCTTCCAAAGGCTCCTGCGCCCTTGGCGTGCATGCGACGCTCCGGAATTACTTCGCGATCAAAGTGCGCCAGCTTCTCTAGAAACCAGACGTCTTGGAGAAGGGCGGGTCCTCGCGGGCCTGTAGTCATGATGTTGTTGTCGTCGGAGACTGGTGCGCCGAATTCAGTTGTTAGCTTGCTCATATAGTTGCCTTGACATGTATGTTGGGGCGCAATGTGTGGAATGCGCCGTGGGGGTTTAAAGTAAGACGTTCTAGCGAAGAAATGAAATTGATTTTGCATAGCGCAGCCATAGATAAGCGCTATGAGGAGCACGGTTTTCTCCTTTCGAGTGCAGGTTGCTTTCCAGTGGCTCATGCCGGTCCTAACACCGCACTAGCGGTGTTAGGGGCGAACTGTCGAGAGCAGGCGAGCTATTCAGTTGCGGAGACCCGCCACGCATCCTGCGTAGACGCAAGCGAGCAGCGCCTTACTTGGCTGATACGAAGCGCCAATCGTTGCTGGAGCAATCCAACGGGTCCAGACATCGAACCATTTCAGGTAGGTTCGTAGTTGCAGGTGGCATTTCCAGTGACGCGGAAATTTCCGAGCTCGCTAGATTGACATTGCTTAAATAGGGAAGATGCTTCGGGGAGAGCGCATGGCGAAGTTCTCCATGGGGCCCGCCGGCACGATCCCAGAGGGATTGATGTTGTGATGACTCTGGTAGTAGTGGCGCTTGATGTGCTGGAAATCTACGGTGCTACCAACTCCAGGAATATGAAGCAGCCGGCGCGTATGGGACCATAGTGCAGGGTAGTCGACCAGTCTGCGCACATTGCACTTGAAGTGCCCGTGATAGACGACATCGAAGCGCAGTAGCGTAGTGAATAATCGCCAGTCGGCCTCGGTCAGCGTCTCGCCACATAGAAAGGGCTGCTGAGATAGCAGCCCGTCGAGCCAGTCCAGAGTGCCGAATAGCGGTGTGATGGCCTCGTCGTAGGCTTCCTGGCTTCGCGCGAAGCCTGCCTTGTAGACGCCGTTGTTCACCGCGTCGTAGATGCGGCTATTGAACGCGTCGATCTGACCGCGCAGCGGCTCCGGGTAGTAATCGCCAGGTGAGGCACCGACAAAGTCGAAAGCGCTGTTGAACATGCGGATAATGTGCGCGGATTCGTTACTCACGATTTGGGATGTTTCTCGGTCCCATAGCACCGGAATCGTGGCTCGGCCAGAGTGGCCTTTATCGCTACGTCGATAAAGCTCCCAGATAAACTTTGTGTCATGCAGTGGGTCTGGGATAACACCCGGCCCCGATTCGAAAGTCCAGCCATTGTCAGCCATTAACCAATGCGTGACCGAGATTCCGACCATCGCCTGCAACCCCTTTAGCTCGCGAAAGATGGCCGCTCGATGTGCCCACGGGCAAGCCCGGGCGATATAGAGGTGATAGCGGCCGGGCTCCGCCTTGAAACCGCCAAGCCCGGTGGGGCCGGGCGAGCCATCATGAGTGATCCAATGGCGAAACGCCGTCGCGGGACGTTGTAACCGTCCCTTATTGTCGACCAGCGTGTCCTGCTGGGTCCATACACCGTCGATCAACATGCCCACAGTACTCTCCTAATTTGCGAGTGCGCTGACTTCACTAGCTATCAAACCGGTGCGACCGCAACGTCAGCAGCGGTATGACTAATTCCTCTTCGTCAAGCAAATGCCGGTCGATCAGCGGAGCGGATCGCATCGCGGTATCGATCAGCCGCTCAGCAGCACGCTTGAAGCTTTCGGATTCAACGTTCGACGCGTCCAAGACATCGCCCGCATTGGTCAATTCGTGGATTACGCGATCGATGATCTTGTGATCCTTCTCCATCAGTTCGAATCCGCTTGCCAGGCGCGGCTCCATGGCTCGCAACTTTGGAAAATAGGCACTGCTTTCAACGAAGTGATGGACGTGCATGCCTTCCAGGTATTGGTTCAGCACACCAAGCATCTGCAGACGAAATTGCGGCGACTGCAAGCGCCCCTCACGCCACTCGGTGCCCAGGCCTTTCATATATCGCTGCAGGGAACGAAAGCCGTTGTGCATACCCAGCCAAGCCTGCGCCGTGGTGGTGGGCTTGAGACTGGTCCATCGTGTGCGCGGAAATTCACGCGCCAGAAATAGAAGGTCAACTGGCAGGCCTGTGCGGCGAGATAGGTCTAGTGATGCGAACCTATGAATCGTGGGATCGAAGTTCATTGGGCGTTATCAGGCTTGGTGTGAACGAGCCATGCTGCGTCAGCAAACTGCGGATTCCTGGCGGAGCTGGTGGCGACGACGAGATGTGGAGTGGTGGAACAATTGCGACCGGCAGCGAAGTTGAAAAAGCACCAAGCTCGCTGCCGGCCAAGCACTTAGCGGGTGCCTTCCTTCAGGTCCAACAGCTGCCATTCCCAGCGCAGCCCCTGACCAAAGCCGCCGCCATATTCGGAGAAGAGTATGGCGATGTCTTCGGCGGTGGGGCGGGCCCAGTCGCGCTGCAGCTCGCTGACGTAGGCAACGGTCGACATCGGGCGGGCACCGGCTTGCATCATGCGCTGCACCCCGCGCTCGTGGCCTTCATTGCTGCCACCTCCGGAAGCATCGGTGACGATATAAACCTCATATCCGTCGGCCAGTGCCGACAGCACCGGCATGCTCAGGCACACCTCGGTCCACAAACCGGCCATGACGAGCTTTTTCTTGCCAGTCTTTTTGACCCAATCGAGAACAAGCTGGTCATCCCATGCATTCAGGCCGGTGCGATCGATCGGCAATTGCTCTGGATGCACGGCCTGGAGTTCTTGAAACAGCCCTTGGCGCTCGGCAAAGGCTGTGGTGAAGCGAGTGGGCACATTGAAAATCTTGGCCGCTTTGGCCAGGAACACTGAGTTGCTGACGACCGATTCGTTGGTATGCGAGCGTACCGCCAGCAGTTGCAAGTACTGGTGGTCGATCATCAGGAGGGCGTGGTTGTCCGGAGTCAGCAGGGTGTCGTCAATCGGTTTGCTCATCGCAATTTCCTGAGAGGGGCCGCCCTCCGGCGGTGGGCCTTTGCGGCCTTGAGGTAACCCGATGCATTCAGCATCAGGGGAAGATCGTTGCGGTAGGGGGGGATGCTATTTGCAGAACAATTGACTGGGTAGATGGCAAAACGCACAATCAGAATCCCACTTTCAGAACAATTGAGATTGGCCATGCGCGACCTCAATGACCTCTACTACTTCGTGCAGGTGGTTGAGCACGGCAGCTTCAGCCGCGCGGCAGAGGCGCTCGGCATGGCCAAGTCGAAGCTCAGTCGACGAGTCGCGCAGTTGGAGGAGCGCCTAGGCGTGTGCCTGATCCAGCGTTCGACACGCAAGTTCTCGGTGACCGAGCTGGGCCAGGACTTCTATCGCCATAGTCTGGCGATGGTGGTGGAAGCGGACGCCGCACATGAGGTCATTGAGCGCACGCGGACGGAGCCTCAAGGAGTGGTTCGCGTGAGCTGCCCAAGTGCGCTTTTATACTTTCTGGTTGCAGATATGCTGACCAAGTTCATGGCGGCACACCCACGAATACAGGTACAGCTAGATAGCACCAACCGTGCCGTGGACGTCATAGGCGAAGGGTTCGATGTCGCGCTGCGCGTGCGCTTTCCACCATTCGAGGACAGTGCCCTGGTGATGCGTGTACTCGGTGATAGCTCACAGCGTCTTGTGGCTAGCCCTGCCACTCTCGGTGACCTGCGTGGTCAGCTCACGCTGGACGATCTAGGTAGGCTCCCGAGCGTCGACTGGGGCCCGGCAGGACGAGAGCATGCGTGGAGTCTTCACGGACCGGATGGAGCTACTGCGACTGTTCTTCATACCCCTCGTCTAGTCACGGACGATTTGGTTGCGATGCGCTTCGCGGCCCTCAACGGCGTCGGGATTGCACAACTACCGACACTACTGATTCAAGACGATCTGAGGCAGGGAAAACTGGTCGACGCCATCCCGCAATGGCAGCCCCGCAGTGGCATTGTCCATGCCGTATTCCCATCCCGTCGAGGTCTGCTCCCATCGGTGAGAGCATTACTGGATTCTCTAGCAAACGAGTTTCAGGCGCTCATCGTCGATGTGCCTGGGGAGGATGGGCGCGCCCCGATGGTCATAGCAAAAGCATCGTCGCGCCCTAAGCCGGCGCGGAACAGATCAAAGACTCCCTAGGGAGCACTGCGTATCGCTTTCAAAGATAGGTTGATACGCCCGGATGTCCTCGTCACCATGCCTCCGAACGACTTCATCCATCACGATGGATCAGGCAGTATGCAATCCGCATTTGCCGTTAGCGATTGGCGCCAACTGAGCGCAGTGCTTGGGCCGACGAATCGTTGCCCTGCTTGAGCGCGACGCCCAGCGGCGTGTCGCCCCTCACGTCCGCGTGATTTGGATTGGCTCCATGAGCCATTAGCTCGGAGAGCACTGTCATTCGGCCGAAAAGCGACGCAAAGGACAATGCCGTCTCTCCTGCGTTGTTGACCTGATCAATGGCGCAATGGGTTTGAAGTAAGCGCCTGGCAATCGCCATGTTGCCTTTATAGAGTGCCCCCATCAGCGCAGTATTTCCGTTTCGGTCGCCACGACATGGATCGGCACCGATGCGCAGAAGATAGTCCAGCGCCTGCGGTTGTTCGTCGTAGGACGCAAGTATAACGGCGGTGTATCCCGCAGAGGTCTGACTGTTGATGGGGTAATGCGCCTCGTACAGGGCACGTAGAATATCGACCCGTCCCGCACGCGCAGCGTCAAACCACTCATCGTCGTAACGATGGGCGTCAACCCAGGTCGCCTGATGGATCTGGCGAAGCTGCCGCGCGTGGAGTAATAATCTTAGCGGGGGGAAACACGCATAGGTCGCCAGCAAGATAGCTACCGCGGTTAGCGACAGTAGAACCCATCGGGTACGTCGTTGGCGAAAAAATAGGCGGGACATGGCGGCTTCAAAAAAGGGAAGGGTGAAGTTAATCCCCGGGGCGTAGTGCGCCCTGGGGATTAACGTGGCGAGGCTTAGTCCACCAATCGTGCAGCGGCCGCCTTGACCCGCGCAGGATCCGCGTGCGTGGCGTTCGTGAGACGGGTGCCGTAGTCCGGATCAGCCCTGTAGAAGTACGAGAGCATGGTGTATTTATTGGTTTCGTTGGTCACGTGACTCAGATCGGCTCCAAGCGCTGCTACCAGGTCATCCTTGTCCGCGGCGGATAGCGAGCGGTAGTACTCGCCTGCCTGCATAAAGTTGCGGGTCTTGGTGATGGCCTGCTGCTGCGTAGTGCCAGCAAGTGCCATACGAACAGACTTTGCCTGCGGATCCTCCGCGACTTCATGGACGCCAGACGGCTCATAGTTGACGTCGCCCTTGCGGCCGCTGGCGTTCATTGCGCCATCCTGGTCTTCGTTGGCCACATCGACCAAGGGGCGATTGATCGGCAGGCTATTGTAATTGGCGCCTATGCGGTACATCTGCGTATCGGCATAGGCAAACAGTCGGCCCTGAAGCATGCGATCCTCCGATGGCTCGATACCCGGCACCAACCGCGAGGGCGCGAAGGCAGACTCCTCCGTGCTCTCGAAGTAGTTGTCCGGTATGCGGTTCAGCGTCATCTCGCCGACTTTCTGCTCCGGCACTCCGGTCCATACCTTGGTATCGTCGAGAGCGTCGAAATCGAACTTCGCCAGGTCCTTCGGCTCAAGCACCTGGATGTACAGGTCCCACTTCGGGAAATCACCAGCCTTGATTGCACCATAGAGATCGTTGGTGCTGAGGTTCCAGTCCTTGCCGATAGAGGCTGCAATCTCCTGGGGTCGCAACCCGTGGATACCCTGCACACTCTTCCAGTGGAACTTCACATAGTGGACGTCGCCCCGTGCGTTGACGAGCTTAAAGGCGTGCACGGCGAAGCCATCCATATGCCGATAGGAATCGGGCATGCCCTCGTCCGTATAGAGATGGGTCAACATATTGGTGGCTTCGGGGGTATGCGCGAAGAAATCGAACGCCAGGTTCGCGTCTTGTACGCCCGTGACCGCACTCGGCTTGTTTGCGTGCACGAAGTCAGGGAACTTGATCGCATCGCGAATGAAGAAGATCGGCCAGTTGATACCGACCATGTCCCAGTTGCCTTGCTTGGTGTAGAACTTGATGGCGAAGCCGCGTGGATCGCGCGCTTGTTCCGGCGACCCGCGATAACCCATCACTGTGGAGAAGCGTACGAAGACTGGCGTCTCGGTGCCAGCAGTGAATACGTTGGCCTTACTCAGAGATGAAATGTCGGCGGTAGGCTTGAATACGCCAAAGGCACCCGTGCCGCGGGCATGCACAACGCGCTCGGGAATGCGCTCTCGATCGAAACGCTGCAGTTTTTCGACGAGATGGGCGTCCTGCAAAAGTGCTGGACCTGAAGGACCCGCTGTCTGCGAATTCTGGTTGTCACCGACGGGGGCACCACCGTCAGTCGTCAATCGAGCTTCCTGAGCGTAGGCCGTGACGCTAGCGCCTAGCGTCAGCGCTAATAGGATGGAAGTTGTTTTGGTGTGCTTGTATTTCTTCAACGGGACGTCCTCTCTTTGGATAGATGCACAATGGCGGGCGTCCGTATTAGCAACTCTAGCCAACCGATTCGTCTAATCGATTGTTTGGATGGTATCGATGCGCGTTATCTATCGGTTACGCCGCGTGAACGGAACGCACCCACGCGCACCCTTCATGGAAACGCTCAAATCGGACGGCGGTGTATGGTCTGGCGCCGACGCTACAAGCGAGTCAATGATCAACTCGACTAGGACGCGATGCTCGCTTCATCGCGCAGAGACAACGCCGGCGCCGGAGCACAAAGCCGATCCACATGACTCATCGGTCCAAGCGAAAGATCGCGAAAGCCGTCTTTCTCGGCACAGTGATCGCGCATGCGTCACGTTGAGCCATGGGCTAACGGAGTCATTGCTTGCACGAATGCAATGGTGACCAGCCAAGTGAAAACCCGAAGGTCCTTACGGTGGCAGTTAACGTGCACGGCCATCCTTCCGTTTGCGTAAAGGATACGTTCCTGCATGTCCGGCTACCGGGCACTCAGACGCCCTCCCATACTTCTGCCCAACCAAATCCAGGCTGGACCGAAGCCCGGTGAATCCCATCCGAGAGGAACGCAGTCATGAGTAGCGCCGAACGACCGGCCGACGGAGCCATGGCATCCGCGAGCCGCAACATTGATCAAGCCAATGACAGTCAGAAGGCAGCCTCAAAAACACGCATACGTGCCATCGTCGGCGCCGTGGCTGCCTTCCTGTTGGTCGGAGCTGGAATCGCCGTCACGCGCTACGTGACGGTGGGGCGTTTCGTAGAGAGCACGGACGACGCATACGTCAACGCCGATTCCACCATCGTCGCTCCGAAAGTTGCGGGATATATCGGTGCCCTGATGGTGGACGACAATCAGACAGTGAAAGCCGGTCAGCTGCTGGCCCGTATCGACGATAGGGATCTGCGCACCGCACTGGACGATGCCTTTGCCAACGTGGCGGAAGCCACCGCGGCTATTGCCCATCTGGACGCGCAAATCACCGCGCAGGCCTCCCTGATTCGGCAAGCCGACGCGAGCGTCACCGCGGCGTCGGCTACATTGAGCTTGTCGCAGCGCAATGATGTGCGTGGGCAGAAGATGGCGAACATCGGCTTTGGTTCGCTGGAGCAAGCAGACAGCGCATCGACCCACGCCAAACAGGATCGCGCGAATCTCGAGCGGTTGCAGGCGGCCGCTCTAACGTCGCGCCAGCAAGTAGATATCCTCGCCGCCCAGCGGCAGCTGGCCTCTGCGCAGTTGGCGCGCGCCAAGGCGGCGCAGCACCAAGCCGAACTCAATCTCAGCTACGCAGGTATCGTCGCACCCATCGATGGCACCGTGGCTGCCCGCACCGTGCGCGTGGGGCAGTACGTGCAAGCGGGCACTCAGTTGATGGCGCTGGTGCCGCTGCAGCGCGTCTATGTGGTCGCCAATTTCAAAGAGACGCAGTTGACGCGAGTGGAGCCGGGGCAAAGCGCGCGCATCCGAGTCGACACGTTCCCGGAGCACGACCTCGTCGGGCGCGTCGACACGATCGCGCCGGCTAGCGGCATGGAGTTCAGTCTGCTGCCGCCCGATAACGCGACCGGCAACTTCACCAAAATCGTCCAGCGCATTCCGGTCAAAATCGTATTCCCGCTGGATCGCACACTGGCGGGCCGCGTGCGGCCAGGCATGTCGGTCGAGGCATCGATCGATACCAAAGCACAAGGCGCTGGTCAGGCGCAGGGTGGCTGATCATGTCTGCCACAGTCCTTGAAGCGAGGGCGGCGCCGCGACCCATATCGGTGCCGCAAGCCACCGCTCACGATGAAGTCCCGTTGCGCACCTGGGTCGCTGTCGTCGGTGCCGCGCTTGGTGCTTTCCTGGCCATCCTCAACATCCAGATCGTCAGTTCATCGCTAGCGGATATCCAAGGTGCCATTGGGGCCGGTTCGGATGAGGGCGGATGGATTACCACGGCCTATCTGGTGGCGGAGATTATCGTCATTCCGATGAGCGGCTGGCTCGCACGGGTGTTCTCTGTGCGCAAATATCTGCTCGTGAATACCTTTCTGTTCCTGGTGTTGACGGTAGCTTGTGCCTTCACCACCAACTTGGGGCAGATGATCGTGGTACGCGCAATGCAGGGATTCGCCGGAGGCGTTCTGATCCCGCTGGCGTTCTCGATCATCATGACCAAGTTGCCGGCATCCAAGCACGCAATTGGCCTTTCGATCTACGCGATCTCCGCAATCTTCGCGCCGGCTATCGGACCGGTGATCGGTGGTTTCTGTAACGAAACTTTTGGTTGGCAGTCGATCTTCTTCGTGAATCTTCTGCCGGGTGCCGTGATGTTCGCGATGCTCTGGTTCTCGCTAGATGCCGAGCCGCCCCAGTTCGACCTGCTGCGTCGAGGCGACTGGATGGGCATCGTGACGATCGCCATCGGCTTGGGCTCGCTGGAGACCGTGCTGGAGGAAGGTGAAAAGGACGATTGGTTCGGCTCGACTTTCATCATCCGACTTGCAGTGGTCGCTGTGGTGTCGCTTTTGACGTTCGTCATCGTCCAGTTGGTGCGCAAGAATCCGCTCTTGCATCTGCGTCTACTCGCGCGGCGAAATTTCGGACTGGGCACGGTGGCTAACTTCTTCTTCGGCCTCTCCATGTATGGCTGGATTTACATCGTTCCGCTCTATCTGGGCCGAATCCAGGGCTACAACGCGGAAGAGATCGGTGGTGTGCTCATTTGGATCGGCTTGCCTCAGCTATTGATTCTTCCGCTGATGCCTAAGGTCATGAAGTACGTTGATCCGCGTAAACTGGTCACCGTCGGCTTCCTTCTGTTCATCGTGGGGAGCCTGCTGGCGACGAATTTCTCCGGCGACTTTTCCGGCCCGCAGTTCCTGGCCTCCAGCTTGGTGCGCGCCCTGGCGCAGTCGATGGTGATGATGCCGCTGTCGGCCATCGCGGTCGCCGGAATCGAGCGAGAGCACGCTGGGTCGGCAGCCGCACTGTTCAACATGACTCGTAACCTTGGTGGCGCGATCGGTATCGCCGTCATCCAGACGTTTCTCATCGATCGTGGCGAATTCCATTCCGATGTGTTGACTGCGCAAGTCTCCTTGCTCAACAACGCCACGCGCATCCGCCTTGATCATCTGACGCAAACCATCATGGCGCATGGCGTAAGCGATCCCGTCTTCGCTCGTCATGAAGCCATGGTGGCAGTCGGGCGGGCGGTCCATCGGCAGGCGACCATGTTCGCCTATAGCGACTCCATCATTTTGCAGAGTGCACTTCTCGGCCTGGCGCTGCTCGCTGTGCTGATGCTGAAGAAGGCTCAAACAGGCTCCGCCGGAGAGGCTCACTGATCATGAACACCGCATCGTTCCCACGTTCAGAGCGTTCGATGAATCGTAAGGTACGTTCGAGCATTCCCAGGCCCACCCTCGCGCGGGTGATCGCCGGATTCCTCGTGACACTCTCACTTGGTGGATGTGTTGTTGGCCCTAACTTCACCGAGCCGGATCGGCCGCACGAACAGCGTTATGTGCCAGAGAACAGTGCGGTTATCGGTTCGGCGGGAAGTAGTGAGGTCGAGCAGCATGTCTCGATGGGCGACAAGTTGCCATCCAATTGGTGGACGTCGTTGCACTCGCCTGAACTGAATCACACCGTGGAGATGGCACTGGCCAAAAACTGGTCCATCGACATCGCTCAGGCAAATCTCGCCAAGGCCTCAGAAGGCATTGCCGTTGCGCGCGGCGGCTTGCTGCCGCAGGTCGATGGCGGGGCCTCAGGTGGGCGCCAGTCGTATGGCGCATCCTTCCTTGGGCCAGAAGCCTTTACCTTTCCCACGTTCTCCGCCTATAGCGGCGGCATCACGTTGAGCTATGACCTGGACGTGTTCGGCGGGCAGAAGCGCCGCGTCGAATACGCCGCAGCAGATGCCCAAGTGCAAGGTGAAGTGCTGAATGCGGTGCACCTTAGCGTGGCGGGTGAGACGGTGCTGATCGCTCTGCAAATCGCCTCCATACGCGCCCAAATGCAGGTTGTCGACGGCGTCGTGGCATCTGACGAGCAGAACCTGGCGCTGGTGAAAGCGGCCCATGACACGGGTGTGGCTACGCTCATGGACGTGACCACGGCGCAAAGTCAGCTTGACAGCGATCGCGCCTTGCGACCCCCGTTGAGGCAGCAATTGAACGTGGGGCAGGACGCGCTCGCGACGCTCGTAGGCAAGTCACCCGGTGAGTGGAATGCACCGAATTTCGACCTGGACAACTTCACGTTGCCGCAAGACATCCCGCTGGCCGTGCCGTCGGACCTGGTGCGTGCGCGCCCCGACATCCGAGCAGCCGAAGCGCAGCTGCACGCTGCCAGTGCAGAGGTGGGCATTGCGACGGCGGACATGTATCCGCACATCAGCTTGAGCGGCGGCATTGCCGAACAGGGACTGTTCTCAGGGCCATCCGGTGCGGCATGGAACTTCGTCGGCGGTATAGCGGGGCCGATTTTCCACGGTGGTTCGTTGTCGGCGCATCGCCGCGCCGCACAGGATGCGTACCGGGCGAGCTTTGCACAGTACCAGCAGACGGTGCTCACGTCGTTTAGGCAGGTGGCAGACAACCTGCATGGCTTGAGCAACTCGGCCGACGAAGTCAAAAGCCAGCAGCAGGCGCTCGACTCCGCCAGCGCGGCGTTGCGCTTGACGCGCCAGGGCTATAGCGTCGGCAACGCCGGCGTCGTACAGGTGCTCGACGTACAACGCCTGCAGCAACTGGCTGAACTGCGACTGGTGCAGGCTCGGACCACACGCTTCGTGGATACGGTGGGCCTGTACCTGGCAACCGGTGGTGGCCTTGCTGATAGCGCGGTGACAGCAGGGCAGGGTCGAGCCAATGGACAAGACGCTTCGGCGCCGGTGGCAAGCGAGCAAGCCGTTGACTACGGTCCGTCCCGCTGATCGTCTTTCACCAGCGGCCTGTGTGTCTCTCGGTACCGATGACCCACATGCAGACAGTGCCACCATGGAAGAAATCATTCTTACGTGGGCGCTGGCCGTATTCTTTGCGATTGAGGCCTTCATCAATTTCGTCGCATCCGCCTTGGCGGGTTTATTCATTACGAGCGCCGTGGCTGTCGTCCTGCTCACATGGTGCACCAGCATGCACTCGTCCCCTGCGTCGTGCTGCCGGCCATCATCGCGACGACCTGGCTCGCGATGAGCTTAGTGGCGACCCGCTGCATCAAATCGCTACCACACGGCTTCACCCCGACTCCATATGGAGGAAATACGGATCATGACGCTTCACAAAGACGAACTACTCCTTCCGATAGACGATATTGAACTCATTGCTGTGGTCGAAGCCGATGAGCTTCGCCAACAAACGATGCTTTCAAGTGACATCGAAAACCTCGAAACGTTGTTAGCCGACGAGGTTGTCTACATTCACTCCTCGGCTATGGTCGACAACGAGAGGACCTGTTTGCTTCCTCCAGAGCTGCGGCAGAGCAGCTACGAGGCGATCGATATCACGGTGACGGAGTGGCGATATCTCACACCGAATGTCGTTCTTCTCAACGGCCGTAGCGTCATGCGGGCCGTGCAATCTGGGCAGTCAAAGCCACTGGACAGTCTCTTCGTCGCGACTTGGGTGAAGTATCCGGATGGTTGGCGTATGGCGTCATGGCAATCGACGCCCGTCAAGGAAAGCTAAGCACTATGCCCGTCACCGTGACCGTCATTCGCGCAGGGCTTCCTTGGACATGCAGCAGCCAGGCCGAACTCGCCCATGCTCTCGCTATGGAATGCACCGTCGACAATGGATTCGCGATGCCCAGCGCACCGCTGGACGACCTCGACATTGAAGTGCTAGCCAGCGCTGTAGGATTTCGCGCCACTGACGAGCCATATGGCACGGATTACACGTTGCGGCCTGACATCGGTCGTTAAAGTCAGACCAAAGCAGCGCAGTTTCTTCTCGATAACCTAGCCGCGTCGAACGTTTCGTCGAAAGGGTGGCCACGATGTTTGCGATCTCTATCACCTCTGCTCGCCTGATGATTCGCCGATGCAGAAGTGCGGTAGTGGACCGAAAGGCCTGTCGACGAACGAGACGAACGGCGTGCGCTTCAAAGATGGAGTCATGGCCATGACCGACGATCTCAGCGACTTGCGTTTGTTCGTTCGCATGGGAGCGGCGAGCAGCCTTTCCGAGACAGCCCGACGCCTCAATAGCTCCCTGCCAGCCATGAGCCGGCGGTTGTCAGCGATGGAGGCACGCCTGGGCGTACGACTCATCGACCGAGGCACCCGTCACTTTACGCTGACTGAGGAAGGTCGCCTGCTGTACGAGCGTAGTTTGAATATCCTCGCTGAGCTCGACGCCTTGGAGTCAGAAGTCAGCGCCAAGATTGACGCACCTCAAGGCCACATGCGGGTTGGTGCACCGTTGGAGATCGGCAGACGCCGCTTCAGTCCGATAATCGCCGACTTTTCCAAGCGTTATCCTCGTGTCTCGGTCGAGCTGGTACTTTCCGACTCGCTCATCGATGTTCTCGGCAGCGATCTGGATGTCGGCCTGTTGATCGAACAGCCCACCGATGGAGGCATGGTCAGCCGTCGTCTGCTAACAAGTCGACGAGTGGTTTGTGCGGCGCCCAGCTACTTGGCTGAACGGGGCCTGCCTGCCAAGCTCGAGGAACTGCTTGCGCACGACTGCATTCGACTTGTACGGGGACGCCATATCTTCGATCGCTGGACATTCGCCGAGAACGGCAAGCCTCGTGCCGTGCAGGTACAGGGCTCGCTGCTGTCGGACAACGCGGAGGTCGTACATGACTGGGCCCTGCAGGGCAGGGGCATCGCGCTCAAAGCGCTATGGGACATTGAAGAAGATCTCGCTGCAGGCCGACTCGTTGAACTGTTGGCGCCGTTCGCCCATAACGAAGTGAACCTCTACGCGGTTTTCCCCACGCGAGACCACTTACCGCCTCGGGTGCGGGTGTTCGTTGACTTCATCGCTCAAGTCATCGGGGCAACGCCTTAAGGCGTCGCGCTCCCTAGTTCCCTACAGAGATCCTGGCCAGACCTGCTGTGGCATAACACGAAGACGGCACTTGCTAAACAGGAGCAATCGGCGGGTCTGCATTCCGGACCCGCTGAATTGCGTGTCAGAGACTGGCGATGCCTACCTTCACGCTTATCATTTCGCTCCAATTCGCGGTGTGACAATCCTGTTCATTGAGGGCGCTGAGCGCTGCGTGCCAGCGTTGCTGCCAACCACCGGCCAGCCCCCCGCCAACGCCTGATACAACGCCACCGCCGCCGTGCCACTACGGGTGTGGCTGTCCGCGCAGGCATCCTGTGCCATCAACATTTGGCGTTGTGCATCGAGTAGTTCGTACAGGCCGATTGTGCCGGCCTCGTATTGCATTTTTGCAAGCTCCGCGGCATGGGTGGCGTCTTGCGCGGCGTGTTGCAACCGATCGTTTTCATAACGCCCGCGTTGGTAGCGCACTAATGCATTTTCGGTGTCTTCCAGAGCCAGCAGCACGGTTTGTTGATAGCTTGCCAGCAGGCCAGCGGCATCAGCGCGGCTGGCGGCGAGGCGTGCGCGCACGCGGCCGATGTCCAGGAACGACCAATCGATACCGAGCAGGGCGAAGTCGTTTTCGCTGCGATTCTGGAACAACGCGTCATGGCTGAATGCATAGGTGCCCAGCAGACCGCTAAAGCTCACTCGCGGAAACAGATCGGCTGTGGCGACACCCACGCGCGCGCTGGCCGCATGCAGGCGTTCTTCGGCGGCGGCGACGTCGGGGCGGCGGCGCAACAGATTTGCTGGCGTACCCGGATCGATCGAGGATGGCAGGGCGGGCAAGGGCGCGGGCGTGTCGAGTTGGGCGATCAATGATTCCGGCGCTTTGCCGGTGAGCACCGCCAAGCGATGTTCATCCACCGCTACCAGCGCTTCCAGCGCCGGGACGTGCGAGGAGGTTGTCTCCAGTTGCGCACGTGCACGCGCGGTATCCAGATCGGTGTTGTAGCCAGCCACTAATCGCGCCTCCACCAGTCGCAGGGTCTCGCGTTGGTTGGCGGAATTTTCGCGTGCTACTCGCAGGCGTTCCTGCTGACCGCGCAAATCGACATAGGTGCTAGCCAGTTGTCCCACCACGGATACTTGCAGCGCGGCCAGATCGTCCGCACTGGATGCCGTTTCGGCACGCTGCGCTTCAATGCCGCGGCGCACACGGCCGAACAAGTCCAACTCCCAACTGGCGTTGATGCCCCCGCTATAGGTGTCGTAAGTGCGCGGAATGAAGCCGAAGGATTGATCGTCACTCAAGCGGTTCCGGCCGCCCTGGGCGCTGGCAGTGACGGTGGGTAGAAGGTCCAGCTTGTCTTGACGCAGCAGCGCGTTGGCGCTGTCGACATGTGCCATCGCCGCGCGCAGATCGTTATTGGCGGCGAGCGCCTGTTCGATCAGGCGGTTCAGCTCAGGATCGTTGAAGCTTTGCCAGAACGCTGCATTGGCGGCATCCGGCGCGGCGGTATCGTCGGGTGTTGCCTGACGCGCGTAGTGTTCGGGCAGCGCGGTGGCAGGCCGATGAAAATTGGGGCCAACCGCGCAGGCGGACAAGGCCAGCGACATCAGCATGGCGAGGGGGCGAACGGGAAGACTCATGGCTGCTTTTTCAATCGTTACCTTTTTCATACCGGCTCTCCTTGCATGCTGGAATGGCCGTGATGGGTCAGTGCCTTTCCGCCGGCCAGTTTGCGCAAGGCGACGTAGAACACCGGGGTGAGAAACAAGCCGAACAAGGTGACGCCGAGCATGCCGGAGAACACGGTGATACCGGTGGCACGGCGGATCTCGCTGCCCGATCCATGGCCGAGCAATAGCGGTACGGAGCCGGCGATGAAGGCAATCGAGGTCATCACGATTGGGCGCAGACGAAGCCGGCAGGCTTCCATGGCTGCTTCGACGATGCCCATGCCCTGGATTTCCAGTTCGCGCGCAAACTCCACGATCAGGATCGCGTTTTTGCATGCCAGGCCCATCAGTACCACCAGGCCAATTTGCACGAACACGTTATTGTCGCCGCCACTCATCCACACGCCGGTCAAGGCCGCGCACATGCATACCGGCACAATCAGGATCACTGCTAGCGGCAGCGTCCAGCTTTCGTACAGTGCGGCCAGCACCAGGAAAGCGAGCATCACGGCAAGCGGGAACACAACCATGGCGGCATGGCTTTGTGTCACCTGCTGATAACTCAAGTCGGTCCACTCCAACGTCATGCCGGGTGGCAGTACTTTGTGCGCGATGTCGGTGAGCTTGGTAATCACCTGGCTGGACGACAGCACGCGCGGGTCGGCGTCGCCTATCAGGTCTGCAGCAGGGTGACCGTTGTAGCGAATCACCGGATCGGGACCATAGGTGGGAGTGATGGTCACCATCGAGCTGATCGGCAGCATCTCGCCTTGCGCGTTGCGCACGCGCAGATTGCCGATGTCTTCCGAGCGTTGGCGCTGACCGGCATCGGCTTGCGCCATCACTCGATAGACACGGCCGAACTGGTTGAAGTCGTTTACATACATGGAGCCGAGATAGATCTGCAATGTGTCAAACAGATCGCTCAGCGCGACGCCTTGCGCCTTGGCCTTTTCACGATCCACGTTCACTTCAAGCTGCGGGATATTGGCCTGATAGGAGCTGACCGGGAAGGTCATGCCTGGCGTTTCCGTCACGGCAGCTTGAAAGGCGTTCAGCGCATTTTGAGTGGCACCGTAGCCAAGGCCGGCTCGATCTTCCAGATATAGCGAATAACCTGACCCATTGCCCAGTCCCTGAATCGGTGGCGGCAGCAGCGCATACGCAAAACCGTCACTGATGCCCGCTGCGAACTTGGCATTGAGTTCGGCATTGATCTGGGCGGCGCTTTGATGACGTTCATTGAAGGGCTTGAGGATGATGTAGGCGGCGACGAGATTGGGCGTATTGGTCTGCTGCAAGGCATTCAAGCCTGCAAAGCCGGAGACTACGTCCACGCCATCCACAGTGTGCGCGATGTCCACCAGCTTCTGCCGCACCGCATCGGTGCGCGCCAGTGACGCGCCCTCGGGCAACTTGGCGCCGGCAAACAGATAGAGCTTATCCTGCGAAGGAATAAAGCCGCCGGGCACCAGGTTAAACAGCAGCACGGTGACCGCCAGCAAGGCGGCGTACACCACAAACACCGAACCGCGCCGACCCAAGCTGCGCCCCACTACGCCGTGATAGCGATCCGAGCTCCGTTGGAAAAACCTGTTGAACGGCCCGAACAGCCAGCCGAAGGCAAAGTCGATACCGCGTGCCAGGGCATCCTTGGGCGCATCGTGTCGACGTAACAGTATGGCGGCCAAGGCCGGCGACAGCGTTAGCGAGTTCACGGCGGAGATTACCGTTGAAATGGCGATGGTCACCGCGAACTGTTTGTAAAACTGACCCGTAACGCCCGATAGCGCAGCCATCGGTACGAAAACCGCGCACAACACCAGGGCGATTGCCACGATGGGACCGGATACCTCCTTCATGGCCTGATGCGCGGCCGCACGGGGCGTCAGCCCATGCTCAATATTGCGCTCAACGTTTTCCACTACCACGATGGCGTCATCCACCACGATGCCGATCGCCAGCACCAGGCCGAACAGGGTAAGCGTGTTGATGGAATAGCCGAACAGATACAGCCAGGCGAAGGTGCCGACCACCGATACCGGCACGGCCACCAACGGAATGATCGATGCGCGCCAGGTTTGCAGAAACAGGATCACCACCAGCACCACGAGCAACACGGCTTCCAGCAGTGTGTGTTCAACCGCATGAATCGACTCGCGGACGAATACGGTGGGATCCCAGACGGGGCGATAGCTCACGCCGGGCGGAAAATTCGCGGACAGTTGGTCCAACGTGGCGTAAACGGTGTCGGCCACCGCTAACGCATTGGATCCAGGCGACAGGAATATCCCAATGACTGCCGCATTGTGATTGTCGACATAGGCGCGCAAGGTGTAGTCATCCGCACCGAGCTGGATGCGCGCCACATCGGATAGATGTACCAATTGACCGCCCGAATCGCTCTTGAGCACGATGTCACCGAACTCCTTCTCGCTGCGTAGTCGGCCCCGCACGTTGATCGAAATCAACTGATCGGTATGTTTCGGCGAAGGCTCCGCGCCAAGCTGACCAGCTGACACCTGTACGTTTTGCTCACGGATCGCATGGATCACGTCGTTGGCGGTGAGGCCGCGCGCTGCGACCCGGGCCGGGTCCAGCCACACGCGCATGGCGTAGTCGCCAGAGCCGTACAGCTCCACGTCGCCGATGCCGGGCAGGCGCGACAGCTCATCCTTCACATGCAGAGTAAGGTAGTTGCGCATGTACTGCGAATCGTGACTGCCATCTGGCGAATACATCGCCACGTACATCAGGGGCGTGGGCGATTGTTTTTGCGTGGTGACGCCATAGTCGCGCACTTCCTCCGGCAAGCGGCTCAATGCCTGGCTCACGCGATTCTGCACGCGCACCGCAGCGGTGTCCGGGTCGATGCCCGGCGTAAAGGTCACGGTGATCGCCACGCTGCCGTTGGAGCCGGCCACCGACTTCATGTACATGATGCCTTCCACGCCGTTGATCGCTTCTTCCAGCGGCTGTGCAACCGAGGCGGCGATTTCCTTTGGATTGGCGCCAGGGTAAGTGGCGTGCACCACCACGCTGGGCGGCACTACTTCCGGGTACTCGCCCGAAGGAAGCAAGGGTAGGGCGATGGCGCCTGCCGCGAATATGATGATCGAAAGCACAATCGCGAAGATCGGCCGCTCGATGAAAAATTTGGAAAAATCCATCGTTGTGCCCCTCAGTTGGCCGCGGTCGGTGTGGCGGCGGCGAGCGTTGGCGCGCTGGCGATGATCGGCTTCACCGGCATGCCGGGGAAAAAGATCTTCTGCATGCCACTCACCACCACTTTGTCGTTGGCATCGAGACCCGACTGCACTACGCGCAGGCCATCGATCAGACGGCCAGTAACGATATCCTTACGCACCGCTTTGTCGTCCGGTCCCACCACGTAGACGTATTTACGGTCCTGATCGGTCAGCATGGCTTTGTCGTCGATCAACATGGCCTGTGCGGAGCCAAGGCCAGCCAGTTGCACGCGGGCGAATAGGCCAGGTGTCAACGAGTGATCGGTATTTGGCAGCACGGCGCGCACACGAATCGTGCCGGTGGATGCATCAAGCTGATTGTTGAGGAAGTCAACAGTACCCGTATGCGGGAAGCCGTCTTCATTGGCGAGGCCCACGCGTACAGGATCGCTACTGCCATCACGGCCTTGCTGGCGGGCTAAGGCTTGATAGTTCAAATAAGTGTGTTCGTCGCAATCGAAATACACGTACATGGGGTTTTGCGACACGACCGAAGTGAGCACACTCTGTTCGGCCTGCGCCAGATTGCCCACGGTTAGCAGGGCGCGACCAGCCCGGCCGGACACGGGCGCGCGCACCTGAGTAAAGCCAAGGTTGAGCTCGGCGGTTGCTACTGCAGCCTCTGCCGCGTGGACATCAGCGCCGCTCTGGCTGACATCGGCATGGCGCTTGTCCGCCTCCTCACCTGAAATGGCCTTGGCGTCCACCAGCGTCTGCGCGCGCTTGTTCTGCACTCGCGCCAGTTCCATCGTGGCGCGTGCGCGTTCGAGCTGGGCCTGCGCGCTGGCGAGTGCATCGCGGTAGGGACGCGGGTCGATCTCGAAAAGCAGGTCGCCTCGCTTCACTGGATCGCCTTCCTTGAAGGCGATTCGCTCGATATAGCCACTGACCCGCGGACGCACTTGAGCGTTGTCGATGGCCTCAATGCGGCCGTTGAACTCATCCCACTCCTGCACCGGGCGGGATATCACGCTGGCCACACCAACTTCCGGTGGCGATGCGGCGGCCGAGCTAGCGCCGTTAGCGCGGTTGCAGCCGGCGAGCGCGATCGCTGTACTGATCACAATGCCGGCGAGAGACGCTCGCACCAGGCTTAACGGTTGTTTGGAGTTATCCATGAATTGTGTCCTTGACGAATAAAGCACCGAGAGCGATGCTGTTGCCGTCGCACTATGCAAGTTAAAGTCAACTTTAAGTCAAGAGGTCAAAGTGCCTCGCCCGGAGAACAATGCGTTCCGTTGAAGATCCCCTGCTGACCATCAGCACCGTGGCCCAACGCAGCGGTATCGCCGCGTCGGCGTTGCGCTTCTACGAATCGCGTGGCCTGATCGAATCGGTCCGCACTGGCGCGGGCCACCGCCGTTACCGGCGATCAACCTTGCGTCGTATTGCATTTATTGTGTTTGCACAACGCGTAGGCCTGACACTGGACGAAGTTGCCGAGCAACTCGCCCTGCTACCCAGCGACCATCCGCCCACTGCCAAGGACTGGCAGCACCTGTCGCGCGTATGGAAAACGCGCATCGAGCAGCGCATGACCGAACTCAACCGCCTGTACGACAGCCTGGATCAATGCATCGGCTGTGGTTGCCTTTCGCTGAAACACTGCAAGCTCATCAACCCTGACGATGAGGCACGCAGAGCAGGGCCGGGACCACGACTGTGGGTCGGGGGGAAATCCTAGCCAGCGTTACGTTGTGCCGATGCGGCTGCTGTGCTCCCTTTCCCCGCGTTCCAAAACGATGCTCCGAACTCAGCGAGTGTTCCAGGGGGGGGGCGGCGTCCCTCGCCGACCTGTGATCGCGAAGCCCGTTGCCATAATTGCGTTTTGCTCATTTCGGCAAAAATGAATTGCTGCGGCGGCCATTTTTTACGCGGGTCGGCTGGCGCACCATAGGACAACACAGCGATTCAAGGAGATTCATATGAAATCCGCCTTAAAACTTAGCGTGATGTTTGTCGGACTTGCATTGCTCACGGCTAGCGCACAAGCCCAGAACGTCGCTTCAGCACATGCCGACGTGCTGGCAAAGAGCGACGGCTCGTGGAACGGCAAGAAATACATTGCATACCCCAAAGGCACTCCTCAGCTAACGGTACTCAAGCTGAGTATTCCCGCCAACACAGCGTTACCTTGGCATGTCCATCCCGTGCCAAACGCCGGTTATGTACTGGCAGGCCAGCTGACGATCGAAGACAAGGCGAGCGGCAAGAAGCAGACGTTCAAGACTGGCGAGGCTTTCACTGAGTCAGTGGACGACGTCCATCGCGGGGTAAGCGGCAATGAACCAACAGTGCTCATCATTACCTACTCAGGAACTGTGGGTGTTCCTACCTTCAAGCAAGTAGATGGTGGGAAGCCCGAGTATTGACGTTCTAAGGGGATCGGCGCAGTCACTAAACAACCTGATGTCGTTTTCAGCATGCCTAAATTGCAGTCGCTCTAAATAGAAATGCGAACTATTCTTGCAAGTCATGTAAGGGCGACTTCGTCGGCGTAGGATGAAACTTGGTTCACCGCGCTGTTGTGGCGAACACGTTCAGAGAGAGATTTCTATGTTCGAGCCTAAAGAGATCGAGTCACGCCGCCGTTTCCTAAAGCTTACTGCCGGCGCTGCGGCCGCAGCAGTCTTGGTTGGCGGATTGCCCCGCAGCGCGCGCGCGGATGATCTGCCCCATCTTTCCGCGTCTGATCCCACTGCTGTGGCGTTGGGCTACGTCGAAGACGCAAGTGCAACAAAGGACCCCAAGCACCAAGCTGGCAATACATGCGCCAATTGCCAGTTTTATTCCGGCGGCGCGACCGGTTATGGACCGTGCCAGCTGTTCCCCGGTAAATCGGTGAGTGCGAAAGGCTGGTGTGTATCACATGCGACAAAAGCCTAAGTCATGTTAAATATCTCTTCTTAAATAAAAGGAAGGCCGATAATCTGTCGGCCTTCCTTTGTAATGGGTCGTTACGACGAGGTAACGATATGGTTATGGTGATGCAAAGCGGGCGATCTGGGGGATCGCTTCGGCACTATGGCTTACGCGCATCCCATGCGATCGTCGCGAGAAGCAAGTGCGAATGCAATGCACAATCACGATAGATTCAATGGGCCGGTTTTGGCACTTTAGGAGTTCTTCTGGCTGTTACAGCTGATGCGTCGCTGCGCTGTTAAAGTCCCGGTGCAATTTTTCGAGGAGCTTTGGCATGTGTCGAGTTGTGTAGGCGATGAAATCTCGGAGCGCAGGCATTTGGCCGTGCCTGGATGGGTATACCGCATGGACGTTGCCTGGTGGTAGCGACCAGTCCGGCAGGAACCTGACAAGTTCACCCGTCGCCAGATAAGGACGGCATAAAAATTCTGGACATTGCGACACCCCTACGCCGGCGTGAACGGCTTGAAAAAGCACCTGAAGGTTGTCCGTGATCAGGCTGGGATGATGTTCGATCTGGATAGGGTCATCCTTCGCTTGCTGCAGGGACCAAAAGTGGCGTCCTTCGTTGCTGATGTTGTCAATGCTTGGGAACCTGCGTAGATCGCAGGGCGACTTGGGTAGTCCCCACTGCTTGGCCAGGTCGGCGCTCGCCACGAGGATGTGTGGATCAAGACCGAAGGAACGCACGACCATGCTTGAGTCCTTCAAGGACGGCCGTACTCGGAATGCGACGTCGTAACCGGCTTCGACAATATCCATTTGGTGATGGCAGATATCCAGGTCGATATGGACCCCAGGATTGTGCTTCAGATAGCCGATGAGAATGGGTGCAAGCAACAGATGATCGAACGATACAGGGCATCCCACGCGGAGACGTCCTTTCGGTTTTCCCTGTACATCGTCGACGACCTTCTGTGCTTGCTTCACTACTGCCAATATCTGCAAGCACTGCTCGTAATAACGCTGGCCGAGCTCCGTAACATGGAAGTGACGCGTTGTGCGCTGAATCAATCGTACGCCGAGGCTTTCCTCGAGCCGGGCGATGCGAAAACTGAGCTGCGATCTGGCAATGCCTAGCGTCTTGCTAGCGGCGGAAAATGTTCCGTGCTCTACGACTTGGACGAAATAGTGGATGTCGTTCAGATCCTGCATGACGGTCCACGATCTCCCGAGTCACTGATGCCAGGTTAGGGTTGCATCATTCCCCACAATCTTGCGCTCCGCAATGTCACATTGTTCTCGGATCTTGGATAAAGCGTCTAATCTTGCGGATCTATTCAAGCCAACGCTGCTGCATGACACTGGTCAGTAATTGAACGACGGGCGCGATCTGCTGGGGGAAAGGCGGATGTTAAGCCAGTTTCAGGGCTGACGTTTCATGTCATCCCGTCCGCGCAAAGCTGAGGGAGCGTTTTAGCCATGCGTGTCATACGGTTTTTTTTTGCGAGCCTGCATTCAGCACTGATGGGGCTTGGTTTGGCGGGTATTTTGCTGTGGCCGCCCGGTCTGGATGCGCAACAAACCGCTGATCCAGCTGTATCCAGCAGCTCGCTTCACGCTCCTTCCAGCAAACTTACCCAAAGCGACATCGATCGCATGTTGCCTCCCACCGATATGGGAGCAGGTTCAGCGGAAGAGAGTAACCCGCATTCAAAAGAATTCATCGCCGATGCGCCCGCCACTCCGTTCGACTCGGCACCAATTCCAAGTAACCCGTTAGCTCCGGACGCCGATCCGGTCGGCGCGAAGACCTGTGTCGCCTGTCATTCTCTGGAGAGCCTGCATGCGTCCCACAGCTTGCATGTAACGGCATTTAACTCAGGAACTACAGAAACGGGCCCGCAAGCAGCCTGCGAGGCATGCCATGGACCGGGTTCCGCGCATGCGAAAAATCCAGCCGCTCCGGGCCTCATCATCGCCTACACGCACGGTGCGAAAACTCCTGTCGAAACCCAGGAAGCGACGTGTTTAAGCTGCCACGCTGGCGGCGCACGGCAGCACTGGCTCGGTTCAGTGCACGAAGCACGTGGCGTGTCGTGTACGGATTGCCACAACCCGATGGTACGTAACTCGCCGGAAGGCGTACTGGCCAAAGGCTCCATCAATCAAGTGTGCGCGAGCTGCCATCAGGATGTCATGGCGAAGTTCAATCGCCGTTCGCACATGCCGCTGCCGGAAGGCCAGATTGCGTGCACGGATTGCCATAACCCGCACGGAACTATCACCAAGCCGATGCTGAAGACCGATACGGTCAACGAAACATGCTTCAGTTGCCACGCCGAGAAACGCGGGCCATTCATATTCGAGCATGCGCCAGTAGCGGAGAACTGCCTCAACTGCCATGACCCGCATGGCTCGAATCAAGAGAATCTCCTGGTACTGCCGGTGCCTATGTTGTGCCAGCAATGCCACACGAATGACCGGCATCCCAACGATCTGATTACACGGCAGAGCACGCGCAACGGGCTAGTGCCTGACGAGCGCGTCATGGAGCGTGGATGCCTGAATTGCCATAGCAACATCCATGGCTCGAACAATCCTAACGGCGCGATGTTCCATCAATGAACGGTCATCAGGCAAGGAGGGGAAGATGCTAAAGCAAAAACCTCTGGTTGCTCTGCTCGGCCTGACGCTTGGCTTGGCCAACTCCCCACTGGTGTGGGCACAGAGCGATACTAGCGACACGCAACGCGTGGGTAACACGCAGTTCGGTAACAGTCTCGACCCCACCGGCTGGGCACCCTTTGCGACACCAGACCCCACGGGCATGTCGTATCTGCATGCCGGTCAGCTGCGCACGCCGACGGGTTCGCTCTACCCGTATCCGAGCTTGGCCCCAGACAGCGCGCCCTTGGGTCATAGCGATTGGATCTATTCGGCCTACCTGGAACTCGGCTACCTGCATACGAGCGGCGATCGCAACGATGAGTTCTTTCAGATGTATTCGGATTGGAGGAACGGCGGCGCGGTAGGCCTGCTCGCGTTCTCCGCTTACAACCCAAAGACCGGCCAATACGCCGAGTTGCGCGGTAGCCACATCAGCGACAATGACCAGTACTACCGGCTGCGCGCAGGCCAGTACGGGGATTATCGGATCGAAGCGTTTTACCGGGATATTCCCCATACGCTGAGTACCACGGCTTATCCACTTTGGAATGGCGCAGGTACCGACAACTTGACGTTGCCGAACGGGCTTGTGCCGGCAGGCAGCACCCCGGCGCAAGTCACGGCAGTGGAAGCAAACCGTCCCCGACAGACGCTACAGGTGAATCGTCAAAGCGAAGGTGTTAGCTGGGAAGGTGCGCTGACAAAGGACTGGATCGGCTATGGCGGTGTGACCACCGAACATCGCACGGGCGACCGCGATTGGGGCGGCCCGATGTTCTTTAGTTACGTCTTCGGTTCCGTGGGTCCCGGTGGTCCAGGCACACAAAGTACACCGGGCGTGCTTGGCGGACAGTACGAAACGGTGCGTCCGGTCGACTTCACGACCACCGATATCAACTTTGGTCTGCGCAACAAAGGCGGTGCTTCAGGATGGCTGTTCAATTTCACCGGGGCGGCCTCGTTCTTTCGTGACCATTCCAGCACCCTGGACTACGCTGCGCCCTTTGCCGTGGTACCCGGTGAGACATCAGCGATCACCGGCGGTACATGGTCACTGGAACCGGACAACAACTACTACAACGTACGCCTGGAGGCCTCGCATCCGCTGAAGTTCTGGAATGGCGAGTTTTCCGCCTCGGCGGCGTACGGCAGCATGCGGCAGAACGCCCCGCTGCAATCCCCTCTTAGCCCTGCGTATTGTCCAAGCGGCCAGTCCATCGGCACCTCCGGCATTGCGTGCGCAGACTGGAATACTACGGCGGCGTTGTCGCAACAAGACGGCGATGCGCGCATCGACACCGGCCTGATAAATCTGCGCTTGAGCTTTCGACCCACCACGAAGTTCAACTGGTATGCGAATTTTCGTTGGTACGACGAAGACAACATGACGCGCTACACCATGTACAACCCGTTGACCGGGCAATACGGCTATGTGCCCGAAAACGGTTCGGAGTCTCTGGTTACCGGCGAGAGCGAACTATTCCAAGCCGGCAACCCTCTCTACCAGTCGAACTTCGCCCAGATCGCTAGCATTCCTTACAGCTACGATGATCGTAAGTTTGAGCTAGGAGGCAACTACCAGATCAACGAGAACAATTCGTTTGGTGTGAACTACGTGCTCGACCGTCAAACCCCGCATCCGCGTGAGCGCACGTATATCAATGATCAGCATCTGAAATTCAATTGGGATACCAAATCCATCGGCGACTCCACCTTGCGTCTTAGTTACGAATACGAAAAGCGGACGGGCAGTCCGTATGACTCCAGCCCGTACCTGAACTGGTATTCGCCTTCGCTGCCAGGCTATGTGTTGACCGAGCTTGAATATGTCGAGTTTACGGTTGCGCAAATGTACAAGTACGATATGAGCGACCTCAAAGCGGGCAAGCTCAAGGCGATCATGACCACTCCGCTGGGTCAGAGCGCTACGTTGACGACAACGCTGTACAGCAATGAGAACCACTATGGCGCGGACATCGGGCGCCAGTCCTTCGATACAACAGGTGCCGATTTTTCCTGGGACTGGTCGCCCACAGCGACGACCTCGATGAGCGTCTACGCCAACATCGAATCCACACGGCTCAAGCAGGGCAACGTCAACGATAACGAAGCATTGATCGGTACGTCGCCAGATCAGGCGGACACAAACTTCGGCAGTCCGATGTTTCCTTACGCAAACTTCTGGACAGCGAGTGATACCGAACGCGATGAGGGCGTGGGGGCGCATATGAGCCATACCTTCTCACCACGCGTCAAACTCGATCTGAACTACGACTACACATATTCGCGCGGGCTCAACAGCTACAACTACGCGAGCCTTGGGGCGATTTCAGCGGTGTATCAACCCATCCTTACCGTGGCAGACATCGGCGACAGCTTTCCTCCGAACGTCTATCGCATGCAAACACTCACTGCGAATCTGAATCTGGCATTGACCCAGCAGATCGGCCTGCGCCTGCATGGTGAATACGAGTTCGGCAATTACGCCGACTGGAACTACACCGGCTTTGACACGCCTGCCGATCTGGTCATTGGCAATCGTGTTTTCACCGATCTGGGTCCGGCGCCGCACTGGCACGCCACGGTGCTTGGCGTCTTCGTGACCATGAAGCTCTGAGAGGAGACGCCGTCGTGACGAAGCCTGGTCGTTTGCATCTTCTCGCTGTTGCGATGGTCCTGCTGTTTGCAACGGGTGATTCGTCGGCCCAACCCAGTTCAACCCCCGTGACGGGAGGCAACACTGCGAGGCAACCACTGCCTGCAGCTGATTTGCGGGCACAGCAACCTGTTGTCGGCGATGCGAAAGTCGGCGTAGGCAAGGCCGTGGTCTGTTCGGCCTGTCATGGACCAAATGGTGTTGCCATTGCGCCGAATTTCCCGAACCTCGCGGGGCAGTCGGCAACGTACTTGTATATACAGCTTAAAGAGTTCAAGGACGGACATCGTAGGGACCCCATTATGAGTGGGCAGGCCGCGGCGCTCAGCGAAGAAGACATGCGCAACATAGCTTCTTACTACGCATCCCTCGCGCCGAAAGCAGCCGGGGCTTCCGATTCAAGCTCCGCCGGCGGGCAGCTGTTTCTTTCTGGGAATCCCGCACGTGGAATCCCACCATGCCAGGGATGTCATGGGCCAACTGGGCTCGGCCCCCAAGTGATTGCAGTTCATGATCCGCAGCCGCCGTGGTCAACGTACCCGCGGTTAAGAGGGCAGTCCGTTCTTTACCTGAACAAGGCACTGAAGGATTTCCGCAGCGGAGCGCGCGTCGGCAATACCAACGCCAAAGTCATGCAGGGCGTCGCCACTACGCTCGATGACAACGATGTGCAAGCGCTTGCGACATATCTGTCGACGCTATAGGTAAGTTTCGCCGACGGATGATCTTGAAAGTGGCGACCGAAACGATTCATTGATCTACAAGATGGGATGCGTCGGGATGAGAACAATTGCAGGTGACTATACAGTCGACGTGGTCGTCACTGGGGCGTCATTCGCTCGGGCGGCAACCTACACGTTGACCCGCTTGCCTGGCCGTGGGGCAGGCACGTCGCTGCTGCGACGCGAATTGCCGGAGTTATTCAGGGACACAAGCGAAGCGCGTCTGGTCGCACGAATGGTTGGGGAAGCACATGCTCTCCGGTTGACGGATGCCTACACGCTCTTTTGGCGCAGCATCGAACATCCCCTTGATTCAAGGGGAATGAGGGTAACGAACCGTATTCTGGCCCTTTGACAAGGAAGCTCTCGCAGTTTCGCGGCCTGAAATCGGGCCACCATGTCTCGGAACAATGAGCTCTGGGCCATCATCGTCGAGAACAAGTCGAGTTTCTTGGCCTTACCCGTCGAAACGCGGCGCGTTCAGGTAGCCCACCGTTGCCCGATCGCCACACCGTAATCGACCAGCTTCCTGCCGAATCCGATCTGCGTCTCTTCGAAGCTGCTCAGGCCGGCATCGACGTTTCGACCGGCCCACTTAAGCGCGCGCGCCAAAGTTGCCGCGTCATGCGCTGCCTTGGCGGTGGCGCCGGCCGTGTGAGGCCGGACGACGAACGCAGCGTCGCCGAGAAGGCACACGCGGCCAAACACCGTGCGCGTCGGGATCACGTCAACGATCGTCTGCAGAAACGGTTGGGGCGTTGCGGCCACCAAGGCCGCGAGCATCGGGTGAACTTCGCGCAGGGCCAGATCGCGGAGGTCGCTGATGGCCGCGTCCGGCGTGCCGCCGAATGGCAGGGAGGCGTGGTGCTGACGTCCGTCGCGATCGACCAGGAGACGCGGCAAATCTGCCTCGCCGACACCCACGTACCAGACCCAGTTCAGGCGGCGCTTTCCCGGGTCGGCGCCATCGCCGGGGATGAAATAGGCCAGGATGTGTCCGGTCGATCGCGCCTCGCAGAAAGTAAACGCGTCGTCGAAGAAGCGCACGAGATCGGGCGGCGCGTCGGCCTCGTCGAGCGTGCCACGCCAGGCGACGTAGCCGGCATAGGTCGAGCTCAGGTCGGGCAGGAAGCGCCGACGGGTGGGCGATTGCGCGCCGTCGGCGGCGACTAGCAAATCCGCCTCGACCCATCCGTGTCCGTTGACGTGGGCCTGCACCACGCCCTCGCGATCATCAAAATCCGTGACGGCTGCGCCCCGATGGTGGCGGTCGGCGGGGAAGGCCTCTGCAAGAGCACGATAGATCGCCTCCCATGAGGTGAAGTCCTGCGGCGCGTGTTGCACCTGGCCTTCATCACCGTCGGGAGTGAGGTAGCGCCGCACCGTGCAATGCGTTGTCGGCAGCGCGCTTGCGCCATGGGTTCGCAGTAGGTCGATCAATTCGCTCTGCACGACGATGCCGGCGCCCCGAGGCTCCATCGAGCCCGAGCTGCGCTCGTAGACTTGCACGTCGAAGCCCGCGCCGCGTAGGGCCAGTCCTGCGCAGAGTCCACCGATGGATCCGCCCGCAATGGCAATCCTGAGTGGCCCCTCAGTTTCCGGCATGGCCGGCCGCCTTGCGCAGCTCGGCTTCCATCAACTCCGCGCGGATCGCACCCGAGAATAGGGGGATGCCATCGACAAGCACGGTCGGAACGCCCGACACCTGAAGGTTCACGGCGCGCTGCAACTCCGAGCGCACCTCCGCCAGTCCCTCGTCCGATGCGAGCATGGCCAGAATCTTGGCGCGGTCCAGCCCTGCCGATCCGCCGACGTCAGCCAGTACGGTGGAATCGCCAACGTCTCGCCCGTCTTTGAAGTAGGCGGTGAACAAGCCCTCCACAACGTCGTTCTGCTTGCCTTGCTGACCGGCCATCCGGATTAGACGATGGGCGTCGACGGTATTCGGGGTACGCTCCATCTTGTCATGGTTGAACACGAGCCCGTCCGACCGTCCGGCCGCGGCGACCTGCGCGTCGAGTGCCTGGGAGCGCTGCCACGAGCCAAACTTGGCCGAGCGGTAGGCGCGCCGGTCCGCGCCGCCCTTCGGCATCTCGGGGTTGAGTTCGAAGGGACGCCAGGTCACCGACGCAGTGACGTCTGGGGCGAGCGCCGCAATCGCACGGTCCAATCGTCGTTTGGCGACCCAGCACCAGGGGCAGATCGCATCGGAAATCACTTCGATGGCAAGTGTGGATTTAGCGCTAGACGCCGCTCCGAAGTGGTCCGCTGCGGCTGGGGCGCACCCATCGACGCCGCAAACAGCACCTTCCAAAATGTCGCTCATGCCGTACTCCAATCGGTTCTGTGAACTCCCGACTTGGACATGAGGAACCGTTTTCCCACGGGCAAGTGGTCACCTTTGGGTGACTATGCGCCTTGGTTGGATCAATAGGAACCGAAAGCTCTCCGCGCCACGCTCCTTTGTGGTGACACGACGTGGGACGCGGCTATATCGCCTCTCAGAAGTCGTGCTCGCCATCCTTCGTCCGATCGCACTGGCTTTCACCAAAGAGGATGCCACTGCAGACAGAGAAGGAACAGCTCAAGCTCTATCGCGGCGAGTCTTGACGGCTGCTTCCGAGTCTACGGCCACGAGCGCCAGTGATCCGGGTTGGCCTTGTCCGTGTTCCACACGCGAGCAAGTTGCGGACTGTGTCCAGCGTTTCGCGCGTCTGTAATCGCGCCTCCTTGAGTGCGGTAATTCGTTTGCGTCACCCGCGCCCCGTGTGCGTACTCAAGAACGTAGTGTGTGATCAGTGTGCCTTCCGCACGGCCGCGCGGCTCTGGCTCGATAAAGACGGTGGCCATTTCAGTGACTCCGCATTCGCCCGGAACTGGGCGGAAACTACATATACGTAGCACTGTCATCTTGCGATGACGGCCACATCACGTAATCGGCTGAGTGGATCGCATGCATCCGTCACTGGAGGGCCCAAAGCACGCAGCACCCTAACGGAAGTTTGCGTCAGAGTTCCCGGCACTGAGCTTCATGTACATAAGCGCTACAGCGGCTGCTGCAACAGATACAACTGCTTGCGGCCGGGGAGGCCGCGATGTTGCTCGGTTCTCAGGTTGGATGGTGGCTATGCTTTACCCCCACGATAGCTTTGGGGCGTCTGCAGGACTTGCGCCCAAGACGATCAGGCGATTCGTTTTGGGTATGAATTTGGGTATAAATCTATTTTTGCCATTGTCATATATGTTTGAAATCAATAGCTTGATTGGTATATTTGGTCTCCTCTTGGCACCAATAATCGTTTCGGGACCTCATAACCTGAAGCACACTGAAACCCGCATTGCAGCGGGTTTTTTTGTGCGTGAAACAATACTGGCCCTTCGAGTGTCCGTCCTAACCATTTATGCCACTCGGGCTAAAGGAATTGGCGCGTCGGCCGACAAGGCTAGATAGGGCAGCGTTTCGTCGCCATTTTTGGAAGGAGCTCCCGTTGCCCTGCTCCCTGGGGCAGGGATGTTCGATGTGGCCAACGAGCGTGGCATTCTGCGCTGCAGTGGACTTGGCCGCAGCGCAGAGCGAAGGCTCTTGCTAGAGACCACTCCGGGTGCGGCTTGGATCAAATGAGATGGTGCTAATCACTGTCTAGATGTGACGTAACTTTGACTTGGTCGCGCAAGCGAAATCCAGCAACACTCTGTCCGGCAAAGGAATTGGTCATCTCTGTCCTTGGCATTACTTTTGCTTTCCTGGAAGCTTGGGGATCGCGGCGGTTTGGCCGATCGCGGTTTGGCCGATCGATGCGTCTAACTAATTTCTAGTTGAAAGGCTCGAGGTAGACGGCGTGTTACTGGTCAGCTCCTTCGGATGGAATCACCCGATTGCATAGAGTCACGCAGTGGGAATTAGAAAGACTTTGGAAGCGAAATAAGGGGGAGACGGTGGCATTTATCGATCGCGTGAAGTGGGACGGAAGCCCGAACCTTTTAGCTTGGAAGTTTCCAAGCGAAGATCTGTCGACGTTGACCCAACTTATTGTCAACGAGTCCCAAGACGCCTTCGTAGTCAGAGGCGGCGTTTATGATGGTCCATTCGGCGCAGGTAGGCATACGCTCAGTACAGAAAACTTGCCAGGTCTGAGAGGTGTGCTGGGGCTGCCATTCGGGGGCAAGTCTCCGTTTTCAGCCGAAGTCTGGTACGTCAATCGACTAACGAACCTCGACGTGAAATGGGGTACCCCGGACCCGATCCAGCTGCAAGATCCCCGTTATCAGATCATGATTCCCGTGCGGGCCTTTGGCCAGTACGGTATTCGAATTTCCGATCCAAAGCGCTTCTTGTTGAAACTGGTTGGCACTGTCAGCGACTTCACAGTTGATACGCTGAATGACTACTTTCGGGGCGTCTTTATAACCTGCATCAAGACGCAGATCGCGAACACGATTATCCGTCAAGGCCAGTCGATACTCGAAGTGTCGACACAGCTGGAAGCGCTGTCGCTCGCGCTCAAGCAGGCGTTAACTGCGGAGGTAGCGGAGTATGGCGTTGCTCTGACGCAATTCAACATTCACTCGATCAATGTCCCTGAAGACGATCCAGCGGTAAAAACCCTGAAGGCAGCCCTCGCGAAACGTGCGGAGATGGGCATTGTTGGCTTCACCTATCAGCAAGAGCGCAGTTATGACGTCATGCAAACTGCAGCTGGCAACGAAGGCAGCGCAGGCACGCTAATGGGGGCGGGAATGGGGGTCGGGATGGGTATGGTCATGGCTCCAGCTGTGGGTCAAGCCTATGGGCAGATGGCTTCTCAAGTTCAGCTAGCTCCGGCACCGGCACCGGCGGCATCCCAAAGCTCCAGTTCTACCGAAGCGGCCAACAGTGGGCGAGGTATCGGCGCCGCCGAACGTATTCGCTTGCTCAAGGAGTTGGCGACGCTCAGGACCGAAGGCATCCTCACTGATGCAGAGTTTGATGAAGAAAAGCGAAGGATCCTGGCATCGCAATAAGCGGCGAACGCGTAGATGTAGAAGGCAAACTTTAATAAAAAGGGGAAGTCGTGAACTCACGCGCATGGATTCGCATCGCCGGCATCGTCGTAGGCCTCATTGCCGCAGTGGTGCTTGCAGTTGCGGTGCCTCATCCACTCTGGACTAGTGGCAGTGTTGTCGCGGCCAGCTTTCTCGTTCTTTCGCTATACGCGCCGTTGTTGCTACCAATGCCGCAGCCTCAAATGCGATCAAGCGGTAATGCAGCTGCCATCTGGCTTATTGGCCCCATGAGTACATGGGTCGCATTGCTATTTTGTCTTAGTGCGATAGCTCTATGGCTCGGACTTGATGGTCCCCTTACTGCATGCTGGATATTAGACATAGTTTGGGTAGGCGTGCTCGGTGCTGGATGGGCCGCCCTGAGGGCGTCGACGGGAGTCGTGACGTCTGCCGCTGCACAGGTGATCAGTGCTTCGGACGATGCCCGAACCGAGTGGATTTCTCTGCTCAAAGCGCAAGCTCAAAATTCTCAGGAGGAATCCTGCAAACGCATCCTGGCGGATATGGCTGAGCGCGTTCGGTACGCTGCGAATAGCAGGATGGCAAGCGCAGAGCATGTCGCCATCGCCCAAGTTCTAGCTCGTATTGAACCGGTAGCCAATCAGCCTGAAGAGTTGAGAGGTATTGCTCGAGTGTTTGAAGGGCTGCTTGAACAGCGCGAGCTTTCCATTCGTGCATCGCGTACTCGTGCATAGCATCCAAATTTCCAGGAAGAAATATGTCCGACGAGGCATTTAAACTTATATGCGTTGGTTGTGGCTCGACCCTCGCGTACTCGGCAACCGATCAGGCGCTGAAGTGCCCTTACTGCGGAAGCACGACCGAAATCCCAAGGATTGGAGAGGAACTGCCGACAGCAGTTCAATCGATAATTCCTCTAGCCGTTGACGTTACTGCATTGGTGGATGCGGTCTATCAGCACCTCGCCAGCGGAGACATGACTCCGGACCATCTTCTCGAGCATGCCTCCATATCAAAGAAGGAAAGGTTCTACGCCCCGGCCTTTTCCTTCTCCGGCAGCTATGAAGCGCAATGGACGGCGTCCTTTGGTTACGACCGCCAAGAGCAGTACACCGTTTATGAGAGTCAATACGAAAACGGACGCACCGTCAAAGTGCCTGTTACCAAGACCAAAACGGTCACGGACTGGAGACCGGTCAATGGCAATGATTCCGGCACGTTTGGCGTATTGGCCTACGCCGGGAAAAGGCAGCTTAAGAACGCTTTGAACGTAATCGGGCTGATCGAGGTTAAAGCGGCGAAGCTCGAACCATTTGATGATTCGTACACAAGTGGTATCACAATTGAGCCGTTTGAATCATCCGAATCTGAGGTCTACGACGACCGAGGCACTGCGCTAATCAACAGCGTGATCGATAAAAGTGTGCAACGTCATGCGCAGGGAGATCGGCAGAAGGATTGGCACTGGACGGCAGACATTCGGAAGCAAGCGGAAGCCGCCCTTGTTCCGCTCTGTCATGCAATCTATGAGTTTGAAGGCAAGCAATACAACGTGTGGCTGAGCGGCTCGAATCCTTCACGTATCGTTGCAGACGCGCTGCCCGTAGACAAAGGGCGAAAACAAACGGTCAATAACGGCTTTATCCCTTTTTCAGGTGCGATAGTAGCCGCAGGATTTGCAATTTTTGGTCTTGATTCAACGTGGATAGTTCCTGTTTCGATTGTTTCGTTAACCCTCCTGTTCGGGCTACTCCGCAGAAGGGCGATCATCGGCTATTCGCACAAGATTCGACAATCTCTCCTGGCGAAGAGAAAAACCGTATCGACCAGCTCCGAAAGTATGTCGGAATCGGAACGACGCGCAGCAGTTGGGGCTGGGAGCAAACTTGGGCGACCATTGCTAGCGACCACGGCGCAAGATAAATGGATTCTTCCCCTGGTAACGGCTCTTGCAATTACTGTGACCCTTGCGCCAGGTTGGTTGCAATCCAGGTCCTCAACGGCACAGCAGGAAACCAATGAGATCGCTTCGCGGGCAACGGCAACGCAACCCGAGCCAGTTCAGCGGGCCGATTCGACCCAAGCGAGTGATACTTCCAAGTCAAACGGTGAATCGGTTGCTGCAACAGTCGCGGCGCCCTCGGTGGCAACGTCAGTCGGGGCCGCGGCATCTGTTTCACAAGCAAGCGACATAAGAGATGGTGCACAGTCCGTGGCGGCGAACGGTACTGACCATGGCCAGTCTCAGATAGGGGCAAGCCTCTATGCTGGCTTGCTCGCATCTCCCGTCGGGAGTTTATTGCAACTTGCCGAGCAGGGTGATTGGTCCGGCGTGGACAAGGGCGTGCTGGACATTCAGAGCCATATGGAAGTGCAGGTACGCGGAAACAGAAGTTCCGCTAGGAGCGCCAACCAGTTGGGGCTGCAGGCATTGCAAGCGAATGACTATGCAGCTGCGCGCGTTGCTTTTGAGCAGGGTGTCCGTGACGATCCCTCTGATATTGAAGTTCGCAATAACCTCGCGTACGTTCTGGTAAAAACTCAAGACACCACCGCTGTGGATGTTTTAACCACAGTCCTGATGCAAACACCAGACCGTACATCAGGGTGGGCTAATCTTGCCGAGGCCACCGCAAGTGATTCGGCCATATCAACATCTGCACTGAAGTTGGCGGTTAGGTTCAGTGCCAACCGGGAACGCACACTTGACGTACTTCGTCAGGTTGCGGCAGGGAATTCGAATGAGCAATATAGGTCCGTAGCGACGTCTGTTCTGAGCTCAATCGATCGCATCCCGACAATGCCTAACGATAAGTCCCAAGGGGTGATGAGTCGTGCTGACTCCATCGTGCCGTCAACACCCGGAAACGAAAGTGCTGATTCTTCCCAGCCAGCAGAAAAACATGCTGTAGATGAAGTCGGTATCGCGATTCATCAAATGCTTGCTCAGGGTCAATCCTGCTTCCAAAAGAAACAGTACACATGCGCTATCACCAGCGCCTCCAATGCCCTGAGCTTGAGAGCAAACGATGCTGAAGCGCTAGAGCTAAAGGCAAACGCGCAAGCGGCACAAAATCAAGCCATGAGCAGCATAGAAATCAAATAAAGGAGCAAACAGATGCAAATTTTTGCCAAAGTGATCCCGGCGATGCTTATCTTCATGCTGTTTTCAGTGATTGCCACGCCGGCGCGCTCGCAGCAGCAATTCGGGGGGCAAGGTGATTCGCAGCCCTGCAACACGCCAGTGGCCGCCATCGGGGGCGCGTTAATCGGAGCTCTTTTAGGCGGTAGAAAGCACCGCGTGGCAGGGGCCGCAGTGGGCGGCACAGTTGGGGCCGTAGCCTGCGTCGCAATCAACTATCATTCAAAGCAGGTCAAGTCTGCCCAGCAGGTTGATCAAGAGTTCAGGGGTGCCAATGGTGGTGCATTGCCGATGCATGCAGCCGTTGTCAAATATGAAACCCATTTTGATCCCGTGGCTCGCATACAACAGGGTGGGTCGTCTAGTCTGGATTCTTATATTGAGATCGCAGAAGGTTCGGATGGATCGCAGCCGGTAGTAGAGGAACAGATAACGCTGATCGGGCCGGATGGAAAGCAAATCAAAAGCGTACGCAAGCAAGCCAGTGGTGGGGCTGCAGCCGGAGCATTTGAAACGCAGTTTGCTTTTACAATGCCGCAGGGCGTTGTCGAGGGTGACTATCAATTCCAGACACAGTTGCTCCTGAACGGCCAAGATGTTCGTGACACGACGTTGTCACTTCAGGTCGTGGGCGGTGGCAACGCGGTCGCGCTCAGGTGATCTTATTTTTGAAGCTGCGGACAAAAAAGTGTCAACTTGCGGAACCTTTGAAGCAAGATTAAGAACTAACAAAGACGGTCATGGCCGACAGAACATCTATCGCGATGGTTGGATCGAGTGAGATCGCTTCCTTCGATGGCACTCACATGCAGGTGCCTGCATGAATTCGTGGGGGGATGCCTCAGGCTTGGGGGTGATTTCGCGCTTTTGGATCTCGTAGAACATGGGTAAGTGAACATCCATCTATCCGTGCCGGTTGTACTTCCACCGCGAATCACCCGGCTTTTCAGTCACGAAGCCCATCGCCAATTCCTTGCTCGGCGACCTTTAAAATCCCGTGGTTTGTGGGAGCGGCATGCAACCTTCAGCAGCTTGAGCCCTATCGCGGTGGGTACGCCGTATAGGTGTAGTCCTGCGACGCCACGCGTGTGTGGCACACATACCCACATTCTGGTCCCGTCACTGACGGTTTGAATGTTTGTGATGCAGTGTCGTAGGTGAATTGGGCATAGGCCCACCCGTGCGTGTTTGGGAACCTCTTGGAGTCTTTCTCGATGAATGAGAGCGACTTCAGGGTGCCCGGTACGTTAACAACGTACGGGGCTTTCGTATTCAACTTTTTAAGCCACTCAATTTTTACAACCTTGGAGCCCTCAGGAAACGGCTTGCCGTTGCCTGGAACGCCATGTTTGTAAGCTTGAATCATTGCGTCGTTGGCCAGAATCGCTTTCACGCTGGTTTTCGTCTCACTGACGGCGACGCTTTGCCAGGTGTCGTATCCTTTGAAATCGGAGAATGCCAGTCCTCCACCGGGAACCGTCAGGGTGTACCTGTCCTGCGCCGCCTGATCCGGTGCTGCCAGTGCGAGGCCAGCCAAGCTGCCGATGACAGCCAGGGACGCCGTAACCATTACGGTTCTGATGACGTTTTTCGAGTTCATGAAATGTCCCCTCTCTTACCCGGGAAGAATAGATCGCCTGATAGAGATGCTCGCCCCAAAGAGGAATCTCGCGCGGCGCATACATAGCAGCCATCGGGTGAAAAAGCCTGCTGCGTAGGGTGAAAAGCGTATTAAGCGGTTGCTCTTTGGCAACACGACGACGCCGCATCACGATCTCAGCTTTGGAGCGGCTCGCGAGACCGCTGCTCTCATCCAGGCAGCCCTACATCCGAGAGGGTTTTAGATCCGTATGTCATTCCGGCCGCGCACTAACCGTACGTGAAGTCCGGCTTGCTCTGTCCGACCTCGATGATATAGCCGTCAGGATCGCGGATGTAGCAGCGGGTCTCGCCGTACTTTTCCTTCGGCTCCGTGATGAACTCGGCTCCCCGGCTTTTCCATAGTTTGTAGCACGCTTGAATATCCGCGACGCGGATGTTCATAAAGCTGCTGATCTTATTCGGATCAGCGAGGACGCTGAGCGTTACGGAAGGTAGGCGGAATGGATTCTCTGCCGTTCGTACTAGGCTTGTTCGACATCAAGCGGTTGTCAGTGCTCTCTGCGGTCCGCTTCCAGCTGGCGGGTGGCTTGATTCCTCCTCTCCCTACGCTTTGGGGAGACTCAGATCGTTTAGCGAAACGGTAGTTATCGAAGCAGGTGGGAAGTGAAGGCTTGCCCCCGAACACGGCCGCCCCGAACCTCGCGTATTCGATCTCCATCAGTTCCTCCATGCGCCTGTCTTCTTCGCGGGAGATGTCGCGGTTGAGGTATTCACTCCATTGCGCTACGGCCATTGCGAACACATCAAGTCTGTCGCCGTGCCGCTGCCATGCTTCTTTCACGTCCTTCCACATGCATCTGCGCGTGGAGGGGAGGGGGCGGCAAACAAATTCGGCGAGCGGTATGCTTGAGTTGCTGCTTCCGGCGACAAGCTCCTACGCCTGTCCGCTGGTGCACTCGATGATCGCCTTTCGCAGCTGCTCTACGTCGTACGGTTTGCGGATAAAGGGCGCCGAGGAATAGATGGCGGGAATATCAGCGCGTGCGTCACAGGTGGCCAGGATATAAGGAATACCGCGTGGCCTGAGCTTGTCCAGAATGGGAAAGGCGGACTCGCCTTTGAGGTTCACTTCAACCACGGCCAACTCATACGTCGCCGTCTCGGCAGCGGCCATAGCACCTCTAAACGAGCCCTCACAGTCGACTGGCGTATAGCCAAGCTCGGCGAGTACGTCGATGAGCGTTGAAGCGAGCAGGTAATTGTCTTCAACAATCAGCACGCATGGTTGCTCACCCGAACGAGAAGCGTTGGTGGGCCCTACGTCTTTGATTGACTCTGGCGTTATCAATTTGCTCACTTGGTCAGCATACGCTTCCTCAACTTGGCTGCAAGAAAGGGACAAGCTGGTGACCGCTATGCTGCACCAACGCCTCGCTAACCCCGTTTGGCTATCTGCCGGGTTTGTGTTGGCTATCCCCGCAGGATCATCGTATGGTCGGAATATTTCCACATGCCAAAATCGGCAAAAACCTCGAGTGGGTAGCCGTCCATGAAACGATTGCTGATGCCGTTGTTCGTCTGGTTTTTGGTTGTCGGTTTTTCCAGCCACGCCGCAGATATCGATATGTCGCATTTCGTTGCCAGGCAGGTGAGCGTTGACGGGCACAGCTATGCCTAACGGGTATTTTTGCCAAGCGGCTGGGATGCCAAGCGGAGCTGGCCGGTCGTTCTGTTCCTGCATGGCAGCGGCGAGCGCGGCAGTGATAATCGTGCGCCGTTGAGTCAGGGGCTGCCGCCGTGGATGATGGAACATGGTGCCGATTTCCCTGCGGTGGTGGTCATCCCGCAGGCGCCGCTGGGCACCTTCTGGTATGGAACCCCCGAAAAGATGGCGCTTGCGGCGTTGCAGGACAGCGTCGGGGCATTCCATGGCGATCGCCACAGGCTTTATCTGACTGGCCTGTCCATGGGTGGCTATGGGGTTTGGCAGATTGCCGCCGATCATCCAGGCATGTTCGCCGCCGCGGCCGTTGTGTGTGGCGGCTTGTTGCCACCGGCGGACAGTCCAGAACTACGTTTGCAGGGGGTGCCGGGGGGTAAGAACCCCTATACGTGGTTGGCCGGTCGTATCACGCCATTGCCCGCGTGGATCTTTCACGGTGCGGTAGACGACGTGGTGCCGCCCGAAGGTTCGCGCCAGATCTTTGCCGCGCTGCGGGCAACGGATGACGACGTTCGCTACACCGAATTTCCCGGGGTCAATCACGGTTCCTGGAACCTCGCCTACGCCACGCCGGAACTGTGGCCGTGGATGTTCAAGCACCGGCTGGATCATCCCCGGTAGCTCATGGTCGCTGCGGGGGCAGAGGGAAAGTCACCTCGGCGGCTCCTTTCGCTTTGGCCCCGGTGCCACGGATCGTTCGCGACAGAAATAAATCGCACCCGATTGCTGCGTTGCCATATGGGGGCGCAGCGATGGTGAATGCCTGATCCAGGTTTGCGTTTTAGCGCTTCACTCAGGCCAAAGCCGCCCGATTGCACGGATTCCTGCCGCAATGCAGCGAAAACATTCGTTTTTGCAGCTTTACAAGACGCCATGAAAACGTTTACGTTGCACCCGAACGCGCAGCGAGGGGCTGCGTCTGCACGCAGGGCGAAGTTGTGGCGTCCAGAAATGTAACCATCAAAGATGTGGCGCGCGAAGCCATGCTTTCAGTGGCTTCAGTGTCGCGCGCGCTCAATGGCAGCGGAGGGGTAACCCCAGAAACCGTAAAGATCGTGCGGGAGGTCGCCGCACGCTTGCGCTACGTGCCGGACAACGCGGCGCGCAGCATGATTACCCGGCGCACCAACACCATCGGGGTGCTGCTGCCGGATCTGTATGGCGAGTTCTTTTCCGAGCTGATCCGCGGTATCGATCTGGCTGCTCGTGCCCGTGGCCTGAACATCCTGGTATCCAGTTCCCACGACGACGCCGATGAAGCGGCGATTGCGTTGCGCTCGATGCACGGGCGCGTCGATGGCTTGCTGGTGATGTCGCCGCATGCCGATGAGGATTTCCTGCGCAGGAACCTGCAAGTGACGTTACCCAGCGTGCTGATGAACACGCTGGAAACCAATCATGACTACGCCACGCTTTCGGTAGATAACCGAAGCGGAGTGCGGCTCGTGCTGGAACACTTGCTGGACTGCGGGTGTAAGCGAATTGCCTTTATCCAGGGCCCGGCCAAGAACCAGGACGTGCGCGAGCGCGAGCAAGCCTTTCACGAAGTGCTTGCTGCGCATGCTGCGGTCGAGAATGCGGTGATCTTGCCGGGTGATTTCAGCGAGCAGTCCGGCTATGCCGCCGGGCATCAGTTGCTTGCGTTGCATCCGCGGCCGGATGCGGTATTCGCCGCTAACGACATGATGGCGATTGGCTGCATGGCGGCGCTACGCGAGGCTGGCCTGCGCATTCCCGACGATATTGCCGTAGCCGGCTTCGACGATGTGCCGATGGCGCGTTACGTCACTCCGCCATTGACGACGGTAAGCGTGCGCATTGCCGAATTGGGCAGGTTGGCGCTGGAACAGCTGTGCATGCAGATCGCCGACCCCGGTAGCCGGGTGCCGGTGCACCAGCGCGTCACGGCCACCCTGGTGGTACGAGCCTCGAGTGCGTCCCGCAGAAGTGAACAGGCATCGATGCAGACATCGGCAACGACAACTACAACGACGACGGATGCGGAGCGACATCCGCTGTAATGAATCCGGCGTCGGATTTGTTTCTGTAGGCAGGCGAAAGGGGTTTTCGGCTGCCTCCGTTACACCCGGACTGAAGCCACGGCTGGCTCTACTCAGAACTTATTGAGGGAGGGGCGTTAGGTCATGGAAAAAAACAATGCACGAACTGATGAGCATTGCGCTGGCGCGTGGGTGACTGCCCGTTGCGGCGGTATCGGAAAGCATTCCAAGTTCGACAAATCAGCAGTTTTAGCGGGAGGGGAGCCATGAAAACGCATACTTATTTCAATAAGAAATTGCTCGCAAGTCTCATCAAGGCGTCGATCGCGACGCTTGCCGTCAGCACATCGGCTATTTCGATTGCAGCCAGCTCCGACGCCAACCTCCGCGGTCACGCAGCCGCGGGCGCCGTGGTTACGGCCAAACAAATTTCTACGGGTGCTGTACGACGTACCACAGCTGACAAGGATGGGAGCTACGCGCTGGTCGGACTGCCGCCCGGCACCTATCAGGTTGATGCGGGCGCGGGCACTGCACGAACCGTCACCCTCACCGTGGCCTCCACTGCGACGCTTGATTTGGTCAGTGCGCCATCCAACGCCAACACCACCAACCTCAACGCGGTTACGGTTTCGGCGCAGACACTGACGGAAGTGAAGACCTCGGAAGTGGGCACCGAGGTGTCGCTGCACGATATCAATACCATTCCGGAAGCGTCCCGCAACTTCCTCGAATTCGCCGACACCGTGCCTGGCATGGTGTTTACGAGAAATGCGAACGGCACGACCAATCTGCAGTCAGGTGCCCAGGCGAGCAGCGCCATCAATGTGTACATCGACGGTGTAGGCCAGAAAAACTACGTTTTGTCCGGCGGTATTACCGGTCAGAACAATAGTCAGGGCAACCCGTTTCCGCAGCTGGCGATCGCCGAATACAAGGTCATCACGTCCAATTACAAGGCGGAATACGACCAGATCTCCAGCGCAGCGGTAACCGCCGAAACCAAATCCGGCACCAACGAGTTCCATGGTGACGTGTTCGGCACCTTCACCAATACCGCTATGCGTGCAGAGACACCGGCCGAAGAGGCAGCTGACCACAAGACCGCGTCCCACGAGAAGGATTACGGCTTCGACTTCGGTGGCCCCATCGCGCAGGACCTCGCCCACTTCTACATTGCCTATGAAGGCAAGGAATTCAACACGCCGATTACGGTGGTGCCTGGTGGCGATCAGGCTTATTTCAGTCAGCTGCCGGCAAGCGCACAGGCGCAGTTGGGACCTGCCAGCCTGCCTTTTAACGAGGACGACTGGTTCGGCAAAGTCGATTTCGAACCGTCTGACAAAGATCGTTTCGAAATCAGCGGGAAGTACCGTGACGAAACATCGTTGAGTGGTATTGGCGGAGCCTCAACGGCATCCGCTGCACTCAATACGATCAATACCGACAAGCGTTTCGACATTCGGTGGGATCACAGCACGGATACCTGGTTCAACCGCCTGCAGGGTACCTACGAGGATGCGGTTTACGCGCCGACGCCGGTGATTACTGGCGATGGTTCTACTTATGTACAAGCCACCAATTTGAATCAGACGATCCTGACGACAGGTAATTCGCCGCTTGCCCAGCAGGACAAAGGTCAGAAAGGCCCGTCGCTGCAGGACGACCTGACCTTCAATGATTTCGAATGGAATGGCGACCATGTCATCAAGATGGGCGTCAAATACAAGGTGGTGAGATTGACGGCGCAGGACTCGGGCGACAGCAATGCGCTCTACAGCTATGCCGTAACACCCAACAACGGCACGGAGGCGATCCCGTACCAGGTGCAATTCGGCTCACCGACGCCGGGACTGAGTCCGGTCGCCACCAGCTCGGACAAGCAGATCGGCACCTATATTCAAGACGATTGGGCGGTTAACGATCACCTGACCCTGAACCTTGGCGTGCGTTGGGATTACGAAAAAACCCCTTCATACCTCAACTATGTCACCCCGGCGAACGTGGTTGCCGCATTCAACAGCCAGGATCCGAACGCGCCGACGGGGCAGACCTACGCGCAAACGTTGGCGAAGGGCGGGGTCAACATCAATGACTACATAAGCACCGGGAATAACCGCCACGCGCCGACCGATGAATTTCAACCGCGCCTGGGCTTCTCCTACGACATTGACGGCGATGAGCAACACGTGTTCTTCGGTGGTATTGGTCGCTCCTACGATCGCGATCTGTACGAATCGCTACAGGTCGAGCAGACCAAGTCGGTGCTGTCGCAACCCACGATCCTGTTCAACACGCCGCTTGAGCCCTGCCTGTTAGGTCCAAGCTGCCTGACGTGGGATCCGAAGTACCTGGACATCAGCACCCTGCAGGCGTTGGTGGCCGGTACCACGGCCGGCAAGGAAGTTGACATGGTCAACAATAACCTTAAAGCGCCGTACTCCGACCAGTTCAGTATCGGTATGCGCAACAAGTTCGGCGACTGGAATACCAGCGCCACCATTTCGCGCATCCTCAGTTACGACGGCCTCGTATTCACCCTCGGCAACCGCTATCCGAGCGGCGCTTTCTGGGAGAACGGCAGCCAGCCATGGGGCAATGGCATACCTGGCTTTGGCAGCCTGATCATCGGCAATAACGGCCTTGAGACGAGGACCACCCAGGTATTGCTGGAAGCCGACAAGCCTTTCACCAGCGAATCCGGCTGGGGCACGACGATCGCCTATACCTACAGTCACGCGAAGCAGAACAACGACAACGCGGATCCGACCGATCAATATGCGTTCGACTACGAGACGATCGGAAACTATCCGTTCACCAATGCAGCCCTCGCCAAGAACCGCCTGGTGGCTACAGGCAGCTTCGCTGGTCCGTGGGGTTTCGTGCTTGGCGCCAAGATGACTCTGGCCACGCCGATTCCCGATCTTAACCTCGCATGTTACGGGGCGCCCGCCACGAATCAGGACAGCAACGGTATTTCCGGCGCCGGTTGCCGTTCGGTGTCGATCCAGCCGCCGGGCAATGGGCGTTTCCTGATCGGCGGCAAGATCTACGGTGATCGCGATATTGATTTCCAGGCCACCAAGAACTTCAGGATCTACGGCGACCTGCACGCTTATGTCCGGTTCGACCTGCTTAACGCGTTCAACTGGAACAATTACGTCAACTACATAGAAAACTTTGGCGCGAACGGTACATTTAGCAAGACTCCGGTCATCTATGACCCGACCGGCGATATCACTGGCTATCCACGTACCCTGAAACTCTCCATGGGCATAAGTTTTTAGGACCGCTCTCGAGCGTCAATGCGGACAACGGTATGCAGGACTCAAACAAAGCCCGCATCGTGCGGGTTTTGTTTGGGGGGCATCATGTTGGCTAATCTATTGCTGGTTGCAGGCTTGTTATGACTGACGCTCGCATAAAAAATGTTGTCATCGTAGGCGGTGGAACTGCTGGCTGGATGGCTGCAGCGGCTTTTGCCAAGGTACTCGGTTCGGAGTATTCGATCCGGCTGGTGGAATCAGAGGAAATTGGCACCGTCGGTGTCGGCGAAGCTACGGTGCCGCATCTAAAACTATTCAACAACCTGCTAGAAATCGACGAGATCGAATTCATCAGGCAGACCCAGAGCACATTCAAACTCGGTATCCAGTTCAATGACTGGGGTCGGATCGGCGATTCGTATATTCATGGCTTCGGCACGATCGGCCATGACGTCAGCCTGCTGCCGTTTCACCAGTTCTGGATCAAGGCGATGCAGAAAGGCCTGGCGTCGGATATCGGCGCCTACTCATTGAACACGGTGGCGGCACCCCGCGGAAAGTTCATGGCTTCAGCCAGGGACGTACCTGCGACGTCGCCGTTGTCGGATATTGCCTATGCGTACCATTTTGACGCAGGTCTGTACGCGAAATTTTTACGCGGCTACGCCGAGCAGCGTGGTGTGCTGCGCACCGAAGGCAAGATTGCGCAGACCTTGCTGCGACCCCATGACGGCTTCGTCGAGGCGGTGGTCCTTGAGAGCGGCGAGCGCTTGGACGGCGAACTGTTCATCGACTGCTCCGGTTTTCGTGGCCTGTTGATCGAGCAGGCGCTGCATACCGGTTATCTCGATTTCACCCACTGGCTGCCATGCGACCGTGCAATGGCTGTGCCTTGCGAAAAGGTTGGGCCACCCACGCCGTATACCCGCTCCACGGCGCGCAATGCCGGCTGGCAGTGGCGCATCCCTCTGCAGCACCGCACCGGCAACGGCTATGTCTATTCGAGCGCGCACATCAGCGACGACGAGGCGGCCGCGATCCTGCTGAAAAATCTGGATGGCCGGCCGTTGAGCGATCCGCGACCGCTGCGTTTCACTACCGGGGTGCGCAAGAAATTCTGGAACAAGAATGTCGTTGCGCTGGGCTTGGCGAGCGGCTTTCTGGAGCCGCTGGAATCGACCAGTATCTACATGATCCAGTCGGGCATCGCCCGCTTGCTCAGTCTGTTTCCGCAACGGGATTTCAGCGAAGTCGTCATCGACCGCTACAACGCGCAGGCGACGTTCGAGTACGAGCGCATCCGCGATTTTCTGATCCTGCACTATCACGCCACCGAACGTGACGACACACCGTTCTGGAATCAGTGCCGCACGATGTCGATTCCAGCGCAGCTGCAGGACAACATCAGCCTGTTCAGGGACAGCGGTCGCTTCTTTCGCAATGCGGAGGAAATGTTTGCGATCGTCAGCTGGGTGCAGGTGATGCTCGGGCAGCACATCGTGCCGCAGAGCTACCACCCATTCGTCGACAAGATGTCGGACAAGGAACTGGCCGGGTTCATGGCCAGTGTCAGCAACGTCATCAATTCCTGCGTCGATGCGATGCCACCGCACCAGGCATTCATCGATCGCCACTGTGCTGCACCCAGCATGGCGTGACCGCCTGATGGTTTCGTACCTCCCCTCGTGAGATAGAGTGCTCCAACATGCATAGCAAGCTATTTCGGATTCTGCATAGCACCGTACTCGTTGCCCTGCTGGTGCTCGGCACTGGCTGGCCGTCGCCGGCGACTGCCAGGGCAGCGGACCATGGCTACGCCTCGCTGCCCAGGCAGCAACAGCTGCTGGTCGATGATCTGGAGCAGCGCACGTTCGAATGGTTCTGGCAAAGCGCGAATCCGAAGAACGGTCTGATACCGGACGCGTATCCCGGTCGCTCGTTCTCCAGCATCGCGGCGGTGGGCTTTGGCCTGACGGCTTATGGCGTCGGTGTCGAGCGCGGCTATATCACGCGCGAACAGGCGGTGGAACGGACTCTCACGACCTTGCGCTTCTTCAGGGACGCGCCACAGAACGGCAGCGAGGACGATGCCACCGGCTACCACGGTTTCTACTACCACTTCCTGGATATGCAGACCGGCAAGCGGGTGAAGCGCTTTGTTGAACTATCCAGTGTCGATACCACTCTGCTGCTGGGTGGCGTGCTATTCGCGCAGTCGTACTACGACCGCGACACCCCGCAGGAAAAGGAGATCCGGCAACTCGCGGACGCAATCTACCGCGATGTCGACTGGACCTGGATGCAGGCGCGCAAACCGCTGATCAGCATGGGCTGGACCCCGGGCGGGAAGTTTATCCCGTCGGACTGGAAGGGCTATAACGAGGGCATGCTGGTCTACATCCTTGCGCTGGGTTCGCCGACCCATCCGGTCGAAGCCGATGCCTGGAAGGCATGGCTGTCCACCAATGCTCGCACCTGGGGCACTTTTGAGGGCCAGACCTTTCTCAACTTCGCCCCGCTGTTTGGTCACCAATACACCGAGGTCTGGATCGACTTCCGCGGCATCCGCGATTCGTGGAGCCGCGAGCACAACCTCGATTACTTCGAAAACAGTCGTCGCGCAACCTACGCGCAGCGCGCCTACGCGCTCGCCAATCCTGGCGGTTGGACCGGCTACGGCGCCGACGTGTGGGGCTTGACTGCCAGCAATGGTCCGGGCGATATCGAGGTGAGGGACGGCGCCACTGAGCGCAAGTACTACGGTTACACCGCGCGTGGTGCGGGCCTTGAAGACATCACCGATGACGGCACCATCGCGCCGACCGCGGCGGGCGGATCGATCGCGTTCGCGCCGGAGATCGTGATACCAGACCTGCAGGAAATGCAGCGTCGCTACGGCGCGTCCATCTATGATCAGTACGGTTTTGTGGATGCGTTCAACCCGAGCTTTCATGCGACATCTCGACCGCGCAGCGGCCAGTTGATGCCAGGGCAGGGGTGGGCCGACACCAAGCAGCTGGGTATCGACCAGGGGCCCATCGTGTTGATGATCGAGAACTGGCGCAGCGATTTCGTGTGGAAGGTGATGCAGAAGAATCCATACATCCGCAAAGGGCTTGAGCGCGCCGGCTTTACCGGCGGCTGGCTGAGCACTGAAACTGCAACGAAATGAAGCATGGCTACCGCCTGCATCGATCGCTCGACTTGTGTTCGATGCGACGCGGTCTGTGGCTGGCGTGTATCGTCCTTTGCGTCGCGCTGATCGGCAGTTGCGGGCGTGCACCAGCCACCAGCCATGAGCTCACGTTCTGGACAATCGGCCGCGAAGGTGAGGCGGTGGTCAAGCTGTTGCCGGATTTCGAGCGGGCCCATCCCGAGATCCACGTGAGCGTGCAACAGCTGCCAATGAGTGCGGCGCACCAGAAACTGCTCACCGCGTTTGCTGGCGACTCGACACCGGACATGGCCCAGGTTGGCAACACATGGCTACCTGAAATGGTGGCGCTGGATGCCATGGAGCCGCTGCAGGCACGTGTCGATCGTTCCACGGTGATCAAGCCCGACGACTACTTTTCCAGCATCTGGGCGACTAATGTGATCGACGGCACGCTTTACGGCGTACCGTGGTACGTCGACACGCGACTGCTGTTCTATCGCAAGGATCTGCTCAAGGCCGCCGGCTTCGATACGCCGCCGCGCGACTGGGACGAGTGGCGACGAATGCTTGCCGCACTGAGCGATCCGCAGCGCCACACGTACGGCATCCTGCTGCCGACCAACGAATACGAGCAGCTGATGTCGCTGGCTTTGCAGGAGCCTGATCCGTTGTTACGCGACGGCAATCGTTACGGCAATTTCGAGAGCGCTGGCTTCAAACGTGCGCTGACGTTCTACGTGGATACCTTCCGCCTGCATCAAGCGCCGGCCATCACCAACGTGGAAGCTGGCAACCCGTGGTCGGAATTCGGTCGCGGCGTGTACGCGTTTTATCTATCCGGTCCGTGGAATATCGGCGAGTTCCGCAAACGCCTGCCTGCGGCGCAGGAGGGCGACTGGTCGACCGCGCCGCTACCTGGCCCGAACGATGCCGGCATCGGTGCGGCGGGTGGTTCCAGTCTGGTGATCTTCCGCACGTCCCAGCACAAGGATGCTGCGTGGCAGTTGATGGAATACCTGTCCGAGCCTCAGGTGCAGCGGCGCTTCTACGACTTGCTGGGCGACATGCCACCGCGGCGCTCGTCGTGGGAGGGCGGTGCGCTGCACGACGATCCGAAGGCGCGTGCCTTCCTTGAGCAGCTGGAACGAGCGCGGCCGACGCCGGCGGTGCCCGAATGGGAGCGCATCGCCAACGAGATGCAGCTGATCGCCGCGCAAGCGGTTGCTGGTGAACTGACGATTGACCAGGCCGTCGTCGAAATGGATCGTCGCACCGATCGCATCCTGGAGAAGCGTCGCTGGATCCTCGATCATGCGCATTCCACGGCGGAAACTGATCGATGAACTCCCAGCGCGCCACATGGTTGTTCCTCACGCCTGCTTTGCTGGTGCTGGGTGTGTTCTTCCTGTTGCCGGTGATCGCCGCGCTGGCGCTCAGCCTGACCGACTACGATCTCTACGCGCTGGCAAATATCCATAATCTGCGCTTTGTCGCGTTGCAGAACTATGGGGCGCTATTGCAGCGCCCGCTGTTCTGGTCGGCGCTCGGACATACGGTGTATTTCGTGGCGGTTGGGGTGCCGCTGTCCATGGCCACCTCGTTGGGCGCAGCGCTGTTGCTGAATTCGCCACTGGCGCGCTGCAAGCCGTTCTTCCGTACTGCACTATTTGCGCCGGTGGTGACCACGGTGGTGGCGGTGGCAGTGATCTGGCGCTATCTGTTCAACACGAAGTACGGCATGGCGAACTTCGTACTCGGCCATTTAGGCATCCATGCCGTCGACTGGCTGGGCGATCCGCACTGGGCGATGCCGACGATCATCCTGTTCGCCGTGTGGAAGAACTTTGGCTACAACATGATCATCTTCCTCGCCGGCCTGCAGGCGATTCCGGCCGACCTTTACGAAGCGGCACGCATCGATGGGGCGTCAGCGTGGCGACAGTTTCGCCACATCACCCTGCCGATGCTCGGGCCGACGATGATGATGGTGAGCATCCTCACCGTATCGGGCTATTTCCAGTTGTTTGCCGAGCCCTATGTAATGACGGAGGGCGGCCCGCTGCAGAGCACGACCAGCGTGCTGTATCTGATGTACGACGAGGGCTTCAAGTGGTGGAATCTCGGTTCGGCCTCGGCGGTGGCATTCCTGCTGTTCCTGATCATGTTCGCGGTGACCGCACTGATGCTGAAACTGGCGCGTCGGGGAGGCGAAGCATGAACCCACGGTTGGCACAGGCCCTGATCAACGGTCTGCTGATCGGTGGGACCGTAGTGGCGTTGTTTCCGCTGCTGTGGATGCTGTCGGTGTCCTTCATGCAGCCGGGCGAAGCCAGCGCGCTTCCGCCGCCGCTGCTACCGGCGCACGCCACGCTGAGCAACTATCGCGAGCTGTTCGTGCATGCCGGCATGGGTCGCTACCTGGTCAACAGCTTCGCCGTATCGAGCGTGATCACCGCGCTGTCGCTGGCGTTCAACCTGATGGCCGGCTACGCGTTCGCCAAGCTGCGCTTCGTTGGTCGCGAACGGCTGTTTCAGGCACTGATCGGTGCCCTGGTGATTCCCGCCCAGGTGGCGATGCTGCCGCTGTTCCTGCTGCTGAAGTACATCGGTCTGGTGAACAGCTACGCAGGCGTGGTCGTGCCGGCGATGGCCAGCGTATTCGGCATCTTCCTGGTACGTCAGTATGCGCGCGGCATTCCGGATGAGATGATCGAAGCTGCACGCATCGATGGTGCCAGCGAGTGGCGAATCTTTGGGCAGATCGTGTTGCCGCTGCTCAAGCCGATCATGGTCACGCTGGCGATCTTCAGTTTTCTTGCCGCGTGGAACGACTTCATGTGGCCACTGATCGTGCTGACCGGGCAGGAGCACTACACCTTGCCGATTGGGCTGGCCTCGCTGGCGCGCGAGCACGCGCAGGACAGCGAATTGATGATGGCCGGCTCGGTCATCACGGTGCTGCCGGTGTTGCTGTTGTTTCTGGCGATGCAGCGCTACTACCTGGAGGGGCTGCTGCTGGGCAGCGTGAAGGGCTGATGTTCTGCCTCACGCACAACCAACGCGTCAGGTCGCTCTTGCTCGTTGTGCTATCGAGTCTGCTGCTCATCACCGGATTGACCCTTCGGGCTGCCGATACTTCGCCGTCAAAAACGCTGGATGATTTTAGCCATCCAGAGCTCTGGCAAGCACAAGGCACCGACGACATCAGCACCGCGGTGCATCCAGTCGCGGACAAAGGCCGCCACGCGCTCTGTCTGGATTTCAATTTCAACGGTGTCTCCGGCGGCGCCACCCTGCGTCGAACCTTGCCCGTTACGTTTCCCGCGAATTACGCGCTGTCGTTCGACCTGCGCGGCGCGATGCCGGCGAACGACCTGCAGGTGAAGCTGATCGACGCCAGTGGCGACAACGTGTGGTGGTACCGGCGCGAAGGTTTTCAACCAAGCCCTGCGTGGCAGACGATCAGCGCTGGCAAGCACGATATTGAATCCGCCTGGGGCCCCGCTGCGGATCGCACACTGCGCCAGACCCGCACGCTGGAATTCACCGTCTATGCCGGACATGGAGGCAAGGGCGAATTGTGCGTGAGCAACTTGCGGCTCACGACACTGCCGCCGGCATCTGCGCGTGAGTCGGCAGCGCCGGTAAGCATTTCGCCGAACGCGTTGTTTCTGCAGCAGGCGCAACACGCGCCGCGCGGCACGTATCCGCGCGGATTTTCCGGCGAGCAGAGTTACTGGACGCTGGTCGGTGTGGATGGCGGCGCTGCACAGTCGGCATTGATCTCCGAAGATGGCGCGGTGGAAGTGGGCAAGGGCGGTTGGTCGATTGAGCCGATGCTGATCGATGGCCGCAAACTGATCGATTGGGCGAACGTCAAAACCACGCAGAGCTTGCAGGATGGATATCTGCCGATACCCACGGTGCACTGGCAGGCCGGTGAAATCGGCCTGGCAACCACCGTGATTGCCGACGGCAAGCCGGCGCGCTCCAGCCTGCTGCTGCAATACACCGTGCACAACGATGGCGCGCGGCCGCGTTCGCTCACGCTGGCGTTGCTGCTGCGACCGTTTCAGGTGAACCCGCCCACGCAATTCCTCAATACGCCCGGTGGCATCAGTCCGATCCATGACTTTGCCTGGGACGGTCACGCGGTGCAGGTCAACCAAGCGCTGCGCGTTGTGCCGTTGCAAGCACCATCCGAGTTTGTCGCCAGTAGCGCAGTGACAGGCGCGTTGCCTGAGCAACTGACCAGCGGCAAGGCACCCCAGGTCAACACCGTGCATGATGCTGACGGCCATGCGCAGGGTGCGTTGCTGTATCGATTGACGGTGCCGGCCCATGCAGACGTCACGCTCGGTTTGGTGGTACCCGGCGAGGGCGAGCCGTTCACTCCGCCCGCCGATGCGGCGTGGCTTCAAAGGCAGCACGACCGGGTAGCTGCTGCATGGCGGGAAAAGCTCAATCGCGTGGGACTACGGTTACCAGCGGCGCAACAGGCCATCATCGACACAGCGCGCAGCGCGCAGGCGCAGATCCTGATGTCACGCGATGGTCCTGCGCTGCAACCGGGCACGCGTTCGTACGGACGTAGCTGGATCCGCGATGGCGCGATGATGAGCGAGGCACTGCTGCGCAGTGGCCATGCCGATGCCGTAGGCGAATTCGTGCGCTGGTATGCGCCGCATCAGTTCAGCACCGGCAAGGTGCCGTGTTGCGTGGACGCCCGCGGCTCCGATCCCGTACCGGAGAACGACAGTCAGGGCGAGCTGATCTTCGTGATTGCCGAGTGGTGGCGTTATAGCCACGACCGTGCCGGCCTGGATTCGCTGTGGCCGCATATCGAACGTACCGTGATTTACATGGACCAGTTGCGGGCCAGCGAACGCACGGCAGCGAACCAGACCGGCGACCGACGCGCGCTGTTTGGACTGATGCCGGCCTCGATCAGTCACGAAGGCTACTCGGCCAAACCGATGCATTCGTATTGGGACGACTTCTGGTCGCTGATCGGCTACGAGGATGCCGCAGGGCTGGCAGCTGCACTGGGCAAGCACGACGAGGCCAGCCGCTACGCAGCGGCGCGCGATCAGCTTCGCGCTGACTTGAAAGCCTCGATCCTGGCCTCAGTGCAGCAACACCACATCGACTACATCCCCGGGGCAGCGGAGTTGGGCGACTTCGATGCCACCTCGACCACGATCGCGCTGTCGCCCGGCGATGCGATGGACTGGCTGCCATCGACACTGGTTGCGCAGACGTTCCAGCGTTACTGGCACGGCTTCGTTACGCGTCGTGACGGCAGCCAGAAGTGGGACGATTACACGCCGTACGAATTGCGTACCGTGGCCAGTTTTATACGCTTGGGCTGGCGCGACCGTGTCCAGCAGCTGCTGAGCTACTTTCTTGCGGATCGTCGTCCTGCCGCTTGGAGCCAGTGGGCCGAGGTGGTGGGGCGGGACCCACGCCAGCCACGCTTCGTCGGCGATATGCCACATGCCTGGATCGCCTCGGATTTCCTGCGCTCGGTGTATGACATGTTTGCGTACGAGCGTGCCACGGACCGCTCGCTGGTGCTTGCCGCTGGTCTCGATCCGTCGTGGTTCGCCGGTCGCGGCGTGGCCATCGAGCGCCTGCGCACACCGTGGGGAACATTGAGCTACAGCTTGCGCGAGCAAGGTGGGCAACTACTGCTGCGTATTCCTGCCGGACAGGGCATGCCGCCGGGTGGCGTGGTGATGCCGTGGCCTTATCCAGGCAAGCCGCCGGGCACGGCCTCAATCAATGGCCAACCGGTGAACTGGCACGGTGGCGAGGTCGTGATCCGTAGCCTGCCGGCTGTCCTCAGCATGCCCCTGCCCAGGACTGGTGCGACACCGTAGAGGGTTGATGCGGATCAAGGGTCACCGATTCACCTGGCTGCCTGTGATTCGACCCGCGAATAAGCTGTGCGGGGGCGCCCTTCGACTTCGCTACGCTACGCTCAGGGCGAACGGGATAGACGTGGTGTTGCTTGAGCGAATCAATCGTTCGGTGCGGCAATGCGCAAACCTTGCTGCGGGTCGAAAAAGTGTAGGCGTTCAGAGGCGAAGCCAAATTGCAGTGTGCTACCTGGTTCGGGAAGCGTGCGTGGCGGCGTGCGCGCTACCAGGGTCTGGCTGCCATAGCGCAGGTTGAGAAAGACTTCGTTGCCGACCGGTTCGATCACTTCCAGCCGGGCGCCGAGCGCGGCATCGGTGCTGGACTCGAGCAGCCGCAGAGCCTCAGGACGCACGCCAAGTACAACTTCGCGATCCAGCCAGCGTTCCAATGCGCTTGCTTGTGCAACTGAACCGAGTGCGATTTCCCCTTGCGCGGTAACCAGCTTGAGGCCATTCACGGCACGCAGTGTGCCGCGTAACAGGTTCATCGCGGGACTGCCGAGGAAGCTGGCGACGAACAGATTGGCTGGTCGGTCATACAGGTTCATCGGCGTGTCGATCTGTTGGATCACGCCCCCATCGAGTACCACGATGCGCTGGCCCAGCGTCATCGCTTCAACCTGGTCGTGCGTAACATAAATCATGGTCGCGCGCAGCTGGCGGTGCAGTCGGGCGATCTCCACGCGCATGCTCAGGCGCAGCTTTGCGTCGAGGTTGGACAGCGGCTCGTCGAGCAGGAACACCTTCGGATTGCGGACCAGCGCGCGGCCCAGCGCGACACGCTGGCGCTGGCCGCCGGAAAGTGCGGCGGGCTTCGAATCCAGCCGCTGCTCCAATTCCAGCGTCTTCGCCACCTCGCGCACGCGCTGCTCGATCTCGGCTGACTTATGCCCGCGCAGACGCAGGCCGAAGCCGAGGTTTTCCGCCACCGTCATATGCGGGTATAGCGCGTAGTTCTGGAACACCATGGCGATGTCGCGCTCTTTCGGCGCCACGTCGTTGACCACGCGGCTGTCGATGCTGAGTGTTCCGTCGCTGATCGATTCCAGCCCGGCGATCATCCGCAGCAGGGTGGTCTTGCCGCAGCCGGAAGGGCCGACCAGGACCAGTAATTCGCCATCGGCTATATCGAAACTGGCGCCCGCCACGCCGACATGGCCGTTCGGGTAAACCTTGCGCACTTTATCCAGGCATACGGTTGCCATTGACGCGGGCTCCTCACAAATAGCCGAGCTACGTAAGCCCGCGGCGCTGTTACGTGCAGGGCATCTGCACATCGACTCGACGTTACGCTATTCTCGTCATGTAATCGTTTACTTCAAGCCGCAGTGCGGCATCAAGAGCTACCGCCCATGACTCGCAGCTTCAGCTTTCCCGAGAACTTCCTCTGGGGGGCCTCGACGTCGGCCTATCAGATCGAAGGCTCGCCGCTTGCCGACGGTGCCGGTCCCAGCATCTGGCAGCGCTTCGCCCATACGCCGGGCATGATGGCGAATGGGGATAATGGCGACATCGCCTGCGATCACTACCGGCGCTACAAGGATGACGTGCAGCTGATGAAGGCGCTGGGCCTGCAGGGCTATCGCTTCAGTATCAACTGGGCGCGCGTATTGCCCGAGGGCACCGGCCGCGTCAACCCGAAGGGTCTGGATTTCTATTCGCGGCTGGTCGACGAGCTACTGGAGCAAGGCATTGCTCCAAACGCCACCTTGTTTCATTGGGATCTACCGGCGGCGCTGGACGACCGCGGCGGATGGCTGAATCGCGACAGCGCGCATTGGTTCGCCGAATACGCCGAGGTGATGTTCAAGGCGCTGGATGGCCGGGTGCAGCAATGGTCCACGCTCAATGAGCCGTGGGTGGTTACCGATGGCGGCTATCTGCACGGCGCATTGGCACCGGGCCACCGCAGCAAGTACGAAGCGCCGATCGCTGCGCACAACTTGATGCGGGCCAGTGGTGCTGGCATCCAGGCGTATCGCGCGCATGGCAAGCACCAGATCGGCGTGGTTTTCAACATCGAGCCGAAGTATCCGCATTCGGATAGCGCGGAAGACCTCGCCGCCACGCGCCGCGCACATGCCTACATGAACCAGCAGTTCGCCGATCCGGCCCTGCTCGGCAGTTATCCGCCCGAGCTGAAGGAAATCTTTGGCGACGCATGGCCGGATTTCCCGGACGACGACTTCAAGCTGACCAAGCAGGACGTCGACTTCGTCGGGATCAATTACTACACCCGCGCGGTGGTGAAGCATGATCCGAACCATTACCCGCTGAAGGCCGCGCCGGTGCGTCAGCCGAACAAGACCTATACCGAGACCGGCTGGGAAGTGTTCGAACAAGGCCTGGTCGATACGCTGACCTGGTTCAAGAGCCGCTACGGCGACATACCGCTATACATCACCGAGAACGGTTCGGCGTTTTACGATCCGCCGGTGGCTGAAGGTGGGGTGCTGGATGATCCACTGCGCACCGGCTATCTGCACAAGCACCTGAAGGCACTGCACCACGCGATCGAGGCCGGAGTGAACCTGAAGGGCTATTACGCGTGGTCGCTGATGGACAATCTGGAGTGGTCGCTCGGTTTCTCCAAGCGCTTCGGCCTGTACCACGTCGATTTTGCCACTCAGCAACGCACGCCCAAGGCCACCGCGAATTTCTATGCGCAGGTGATCCAGAGCAACGGCCTGGCATTGGGTGAATAGGGTTTCGTCGTTCGTTCCTGCACAAGGAGTCAATGTGAAAGCGAAATCGATCTGGCTGCTGACCGGATGGTGGCTGGGGCTGCTGGCTACGAGCGTGTTCGCCCCCGGTTTGTCCGCCATGGACCTTTCTGCGGGGACAGCCACCAGCGGGACTGTACAAATCCATGTGGACGCGAAGGGGCAGGGCACAGCCTTCCCGCATTTCTGGGAGCAGATGTTCGGCTCTGGCCGCGCCGTGCTGGCACTGCGCGACGATTACCGCGCCGACCTCAGTGCCGTGCAGCAGGCGACGGGTTTCAGCTACATACGCTTCCATGGCATCTTCGACGATGACGTCGGCCTGTTTCATCTGGACGGCAACGGCAAACCCGTTTACAACTTTTCCTATGTGGACCAGATCTACGACGGCCTGCTCGATCGCGGCATCAGGCCGTTCGTCGAGCTCAGTTTCATGCCGGCGGATATGACTTCCGATCCAAAGGCCTTGCAGGCGTTCTGGTATCACCCGAACATCGCGCCGCCGAAGGACTACGCGCTGTGGGACGGGATGGTCGGTGCATTCGCGGGTCACCTGATCGAGCGCTATGGCATCGAGGAAGTTTCCCACTGGTATTTCGAAGTATGGAATGAGCCGAACGGCTTCTGGGCGGGGAAGCCGGTGCAGGCCACTTATTTCACGCTTTACGATCACACGGCGCGTGCGCTGAAGGCCGTCAGCCCGCGCTTGCGCGTCGGCGGCCCGGCCACCGCCCAAGGTTCCATGGTTACCGCCTTCCTCGCACACACGCATGCGAACCAGGTGCCGGTGGATTTCGTGACCACGCACGTTTACGGCGATGACACTGCACAGGATGTATTTCATACCGACGAGCACATCCCGCGGTCGGACATGGTGTGCCGCACGGTAGACAAGGTGCACGACGAAATCCAGGCCTCGCCGACTCCGAAGCTCCCTTTCATCATGAGCGAGTTCAACGCCTCGTACGCCAACCTGCCCAATGTCACCGATACCGTGTTCATGGGTCCGTGGATTGCCAACACCATCCGCGAGTGTGCTGGCAAGGTCGACCTGATGAGCTACTGGGCATTCTCGGATGTGTTCGAGGAGCAGGGCGTTGTGCAAACGCCGTTCTACGGTGGCTTTGGACTGATCGCTGCCGAGCGCATTCCGAAGCCGGCCTACAATGCCTTCGCGATGCTGCACCGGCTTGGCGAACAGCGCTTGCAGGTGGCGTCTGACTCAGCCATTGTCACCCGCCGCGCCGATGGCACCCTGGTTGTGGCGTTGTGGAACTATGCACCGCCCGTCGGCGATGGAGCCGTCTATAAGGTCGGCGAACCTGCCGGGTCGGATCGGCACTTCAGCATCGACATAGCGGAACTTCCAGCCACTGCACACGCCACCATGTGGCGTCTGGATCAGACACACGGCAACGTGGTTGCCGCGTTCGACCGCATGGGGCGGCCGGATTTTCCCAGTCGTGATCAGCTGGTGCAGCTGCGGGCGGCAGCGAAACCCAGTGCCCCCGAATCGCTGGTTGTGCAGAACGGCAGATTCGATCTCGACATTCCACCACAGGGCCTGGTGGTGATTGAGGTGCACTGAGACGGCCATCTGATGGGCTTGCTTCCGGCGCAGCGGGCGACCACTGCGCCGTCATTTGCGCCTTCATTGCGCCACTCGCCGGGCCCGGGTTTTGACTAGAGTGGGTCTCGCTCAATTCGCCGCGAAAAAACTCTGATGAAGCCATTTGTCTTTGCTGCCTGTTTTGTATTTGCGTGTGCCGGTCTGCACGCACAGACGTCCATATGGCAGCCAGCGTCGGGACACACGCAAATTCCGATATGGCCGGGCATGGTGCCTGATGCGCAGCACGGCACGGGACCGGAATTCACAACGACGCGCACGAATGCGCTGGTTGCTGGTCGGCCCTGGGTCGCTGTGGAAAAAGTCTCACAGCCGACGATGACGGTCTATTCGCCCAAGGAAAAGAATACGGGTGCTGCGGTCGTCGTGTTTCCTGGCGGGGGCTACTGGGTGTTGGCGATCGATCTTGAGGGCACCGAAGTCTGTGACTGGCTGACCTCCAAGGGCATCACGTGCGTGCTGTTGAAGTACCGCGTGCCGGGTGGTGGACTGTATCCACAATCCGGGCCATATCCGAAATCAGCGATGGCGTTGGAGGATGCCCAGAGAACGATGGGGCTGGTGCGCTTCCACGCCGCGCAATGGCATATCGATCCACACAAGGTCGGCGTGCTCGGGTTCTCCGCCGGCGGGCATCTGGTGGCAGCGATCAGCACGCACTTCAAGCAGCGCCTGTACCCGGCGGTCGATGCCGCCGACAAAGAAAGCTGCCGCCCGGATTTTGTGGTGGCCCTTTATCCGGGGCATCTGTCGCTATCCGAAAATAGCGTTGCCTTGAATCCGGATATTCGTACTCACATTACCGACCAGACACCGCCCACGTTCTTGCTGCAGAACGAGGATGATCACGTGGACCGCGTCGAGGACTCGCTAAGCTACTATGCGGCGCTGGAAAAAGCCGGAGTTCCGGTTGAGATGCATTTGTATGCGCAGGGAGGGCACGCGTTTGGGTTGCGACGCACGAAATTTCCAGCGACAGCATGGCCTCAACTAGTGGAGACGTGGCTGGGCACGATCGGGATGATTTCGGAATAGGTGTGCTGATGTCACTTCCGGCAGGGCCGCGGACAGACGGAAGTTCGTGAGCTAACCGACGTGGCTCCGTTCGTGCTCGAAGTCCCAGATGAAGCTCCGTTTCACCGTGCCTCTGTTGTTACTTGGTTTTGAGCTGGCCACACCGGATGATTCGTTACATGTCCCCTCTTGGTACCAAGAATAGTGTCAGGACCTCATTACCTGAAGCACACTGAAACCCGCATAGCGGTTTTTGAGCGACCTACTACCTGCCGCGTGCCTTCAGCTGCGCGTCCAGGCGCGGATAGACGCGGCGGGCATTGCCTTCCAATACTTTGTGCTTGTCTTCGGCCGAGATATTCAGCGCCTTGATATAGCGCAGGGTATCGTCGAAGTAGTGGCCGGTGGTCGGGTCGATGCCGCGCACGGCGCCGACCATTTCCGATCCGAACAGGATGTTTTTGATATCGATCACGTTGAACAGCAAGTCGATGCCTGGTTGATGGTAGACGCAGGTATCGAGGTACACGTTCTTCATGACGTGCTCGCTTAGTGGCGGCTTCTTCAGCATGTCGGCCAGGCCACGGTAGCGGCCCCAGTGGTACGGCACCGCGCCCCCGCCGTGCGGGATGATGAAGCGCAGCTCTGGGAAATCCCTGAACAGGTCGCCCTGCAGGAACTGCATGAATGCCGTGGTATCGGCGTTGATGTAGTAGGCCCCGGTAGCGTGGAAGTTCGCGTTGCAGCTGCTGGATACGTGGATCATGGCCGGCACGTTCAGTTCCGTCATCTTCTCGAAAAACGGATACCAGGCGCGGTCGGTGAGCGGTAGGCCATTCCAGTGCCCACCCGAAGGGTCGGGATTGAGGTTGCAACCGACGAAGCCCAGCTCGCTGACGCAGCGTTCCAGCTCGGCAATCGAGTGTTTGATCGTCACTCCTGGCGATTGCGGCAGTTGGCAAACGCCGATGAAGGTGTCCGGATAGAGACCGACCACACGCGCGATCAGATCATTGCAATGGCGTGTCCACACCTGGCTGACCGTCTCGTCACCCTCGTGGTGCGCCATCGTGCTGGCGCGCGGTGAAAAGATCGTCATGTCTGCGCCGCGCTCGCGCAGCAGGCGTAGCTGGTTGGCTTCGATGCTTTCGCGGATGTCGTCATCCGAGATGTCGGGATAGACCGGCAAAGGATTCGACGGATCGGCGAAGTGCTGTAGCTGCGCATCGCGAAACGCGTCGTGTCCTTTCGGTGCGGTGGTGTAGTGCCCGTGGCAGTCGATGATCATCAGGTTTGTTCCTTGGATACGAAAGATGTCGGCACCGCATCAGTCGAACAGCATATGTTTCTGAGCCGCCTTGAAGCTTGCGCATCGTCCGAATGCTTCCGAGCGACGCTGCCTCAAATATATTTGAGGCCTTTCTGCGCCAAGCGCTCGCGCATGTTGTAAATGTCCAGGCCCAGTTCGCCGGCGGCGAGGCGCTCGCGCTTTTCGTCCTCTCTTGCTTCGCGTTCCCTGGCTTTCTCCAACGTTTGAGCAGCGTTGGCGCGCGGCACCACACAAACGCCATCGTCGTCGGCGATAACGATGTCGCCTGGATTTACCACGGCGCCACCGCAAACGACCTGCACGTTAACCGAGCCGACCGTTTCCTTGACCGTACCCTGCGCATGAATGACGCGACTCCAGACGGGGAAGTCCATGGCGGTGAGATCGCGCACATCGCGCACGCCGGCATCGATGATCAGACCGCGACAGCCGCGCGCTTTGGCTGAGGTGGCGAGCAAGTCGCCAAAGTAGCCGTCTTCGCACGGACTAGTGGTCGCGGCGATAAGCAGATCGCCTTTGCGCAACTGTTCGATCGCTACATGCAACATCCAGTTGTCGCCCGGCGGCATCAACACGGTGATCGCTGACCCGGCGATGCGTGCGCCACCGTAGATCGGTCGCAGACTGGAATGCATGAGTCCGGTGCGACCCTGCGCCTCATGCGCAGTGGCAACGCCGGCATGCGCCAAGCCGTCGATGACGTTGGCGTCAGCGCGTTCGATATGGGTTATTACGACTGGCATGGCTAATCCTCCTTCACTATCAATCATTCGCCGCGGCAGGCTTGAAGCCCATCAGCACACCCAGATCCAGGCGCAGGCTGATCGCGTACACGAACAGGTTCTTCGGCAGTACCGATGTTTTTGGAATGCTCGAATTGTCCGGATGCACGAGGTATTGCAGGCTCGGCATCAGCTCCACGCCCCTGATCAGGTGGATGCTGTAGGTCAGGTCGTAGTCGGTTTGATGCAGCGCATTCACGCCGGAGCCGCCTTCTTTCTTGCGTACCTCGGCGAGGTAGGCTTGCTCTTCTGGCGTCATTTCGAACTCGGAGACATTCAGGCCAAGCGTGTCATACGGGCGGGACGAGAACAGTCCGGTCATGACGAAGCCGCCGTAGATCTGTTGGTGCATGATCTCCTGATCTTCCAGCTGGTGTATCCAGCCGCCGAAGATGTTGAAGCTGCGCGGCGAATCCGGATCTGGGCGCCAAATGACCTTGTCACCCATGATGTAGAAACCATCGCGGATATGGTTGTCGATGGCTGCGGTGCCGCCATAGATACCGAGTGGCTCACCCTTGGTGTTTTCATTGATGTCGTTCAGCGGCGCCGTGCTTCCATAGACGCCGCCCTTCAATTCGAACGGATACTGCACGGTCTTGGGATCGCTCTGCACCCAGCCGAATTCGATCGGTACGGTGTAACCGGTCGAATGTTTGATTTCCCAGTCCAGACCGTTGCTGGGCTGCACGTCAGGATTCACCTCGAAGGCACCGACATCGATATAGGTGTTCTCCGTGGTCTTGTACTTTACGTTGCCGCCCCAGGTTGCCGACGGCAGCAAACTGAGTCCGGTTTCGGACACCAGCATGCGTGGCTCGCCGCAGGTATTGGCGGAAACGAATTGGCAATTGACCGCGAGGTGGCCAAAGTAGGTGGTACTGCCCAGACGGCCGACCTGGATGTCCAGGCGGTCATCCATGAATTTTTGCTCATACGAGAAAAGGCCCAGATGCCAGCGCGGATACGGGTTCTTATAGATGTATTGCTGTTTGGTGTAGGTGCCGGTGTCCAGCGCGTTGAGGCTCAGCCCGTAGTCGCGATATGCGGTGAAGTGGAAACTGGCGCCGGTCCATCCGAACATCTTGTCGAGGTCGAAGTCCGCACCGATATAAAACTGGCCAACGTTGCGGCTACCTTGCTTGACGCCACCGGTGGGGTTCCTGGCGTATTGGTCGATCTCGCTGGCACGAATGTTGACACCTTCGTCGATCAGCTTCTGCACCAGCTTCGAGCGCGGCAACCCCGGCTCCCTGGAAGCTGGTTGAGCGACCACTGGCGTGTCCGAAGGATTGACGGAGCCGTTGCCGGCATCCTGTTGCGGCGCGGTCTGCGCCGCAGCGTAGGTGTCGACCCAATTCGTGGCCGGGCCGCCATTTTGTGCGGGCTGCGTGTCTGACGTGGTCTGCGCATGCACGGCAGGTGCCAGCAGTAGGGCAGTGAGGCTCAGGTATAGCGATTTACGTACTAGCAACCCTTTCATTGACGCAGTCCTCCCCATCGCGGTGCCGATAAGAGCCGCGAGATATGTTGATTTGAAAGCGCGATCGAACGGCCTGTTAATCCGCTTGTAGTTCTCGTTGAAGCTTGTCGCGGTCAACCGCCTTTTCCCAGTGGCCGACCACGACGGTGGCGACGCAATTGCCGACGATGTTCACGAACACGAACCCCGCCGACAGAATGCGATGCACACCAAGAATCAAGGCGACGCTGCTGACCGGAATAGTCTTGGTCGCTGCCAGCGTCATGGTCAGCACGGCAATGGCCGAGCCGGAAACGCCGGCGCCACCTTTGGATGTGACCAACAAAATCAGCAGCAGCCCCAGCTGTGCCTGCCAGCCCAGCGCGGTGCCAGTGGCCTGCGCCAGGAACACCGTCACCGCTGCGAAATAAAGACAGGTGCCGTCGTGATTGAAGCTGTAGGCGGTAGGCAGCACCATGCCGACCACCGATTCGTCCACCCCAAGACGGGTGAGCTTTTCCGTGAGCTGTGGAAACACGCTTTCCGATGAACTGGTGCCGAGCACCAACACCAATTCTTCGCGAAAATAACGCATCAGCTTGAACAGACTGAAACCGCACACATGCGAAATCGGGGCGAGCACCGCCAATAGGAAAACCACGCAGGTAAGCCCGAATTCGCCCACCAGCTTGGCCAGTGGCAACAAGCTGCTGAGGCCGAACTTGGCCGTGGTGAAGGCGATCGCGCCGAAGGCGGCGATAGGTGCGATCTTCATCACCATGCGGATGACCCAGAACAAGGTCTGCTGGACCGCATCGACAATGCTCAGCACCGGTTGCGCCTTGTCACCCAGACTGGCCAGGCCGCAGGCAAACAATACCGAAAACAGCAGGATCTGCAGGATGTCGCCGTGGCTGAACGCTCCCACGGCTGACGTCGGCACCAAATTGGTGATGAACTCGCCAAAGCCGTGCGCCATGGGTGCCGCCTGGTCGCCCGCATCAATGCCTTGCTTGAGCGCGGCTGGATCAACATGCATGCCCACGCCAGGTTTGAGTACGTTGATGGCGATCAAGCCAATCACCAGCGCCACACTGGTGACCACTTCGAAATACACCATCGCCTTGATGGCGATGCGCCCGACCTTGCCGAGGTCGCGCACGCTGGCAATGCCGTGAGTAACCGTGCAAAAGATAATCAGCCCGACCACCATCTGGATCAGGCGGATAAAGATGTCGCCCAGCGGCTTGAGGTTGGCACCGACACTCGGCCACAGCACACCCACCAGCACGCCCAGCGCGATGCCCGCCAGCACCTGGAAAGTCAGGTCGCGATAGAAGGGGCGTCGCTGGGAGATAGGATGCATTCGTCGGTTTACCGGTCGGGTCGTGGTGTCACTGAACTTTAATCAGATCTTGATGAGCGGTGTCTGTTGGCGTATTGGGCGGTGTCAGGCCAGCAAGGCCTGTGCGGGTCCCAACACCTCGTCGAGGCTGAGTTTGCGTGGCAGTAGCGCCTGCTCCACGCAGGCGTCGATAATCCATTCCAGCGGGCCGCGCAGCGCGCCAAAGCCCGACAGGGTCATGCGCGGGTCGGTCGCGATTTGCTGGTTTTCAGCTTGGGCCAGCAGGTGGTAAGCGGCGCGCATGGCAGCCGGCTCACGTTTGCAGGTCTCGGCGCTGGCGGCCACCACATGATTGATCGGCACGAAGCCATGCTGCTTCGCCCAAGCCAGGTCCTTGTTCTTTGCGTCGGCGATTAGCGGCACATAGTCATTGCCCTGGGGCAGGTCGTTGCCGAAGATTGCCGCATCGATGTCGCCTTGGTGCAGCATGTCCAGCAACCCCTTGTCATGCGCCGGATGCTCGACGAACGGCGGATCCAGATATTGCTCCACATGAGCCGAGTCATGGGTAACCCAGCGAATATCGGGGGTGGCCAAGCCGTAGTCCTCGACCAGATGCGCGCGCACCCACATGCCGGTGGTCTGGGTATAGGAACGCACGCCGACGCGCTTGCCACGCAATTGTTCGACGTTGACCTCACCATGCGGCCGATACGAAATCAGACAACCGCGCTGGTAGCGCGAGGCCACCACCACTGGCAGCAGCACGATCGCTCGCTTGAATGCTATCGCCTGCAAGGCGGTGACGATAGCGAGTTCCGAGATGTCGAACTTCGCCTCGCGCACCATGGGCGCAAAGGCCTCGTGGATGGGGCTGATCTCGGTGAAATCGAGCACCACCTGATCGCTCTTGAGCGCACCGGTCTTCAGCGGCGTGGTCAGCGCCGTGGTTTTCAATACGGTATGCAGATGGACCGGCTGGCTCATGCTTCCATTCCCACCAGCGCCGGATAAATACGTGTGACTGTTCCCCCGAAGATCATGGCCTGCTGAGCCTCGGTCAAACTGGACAGCACGTCGCCCGCGGTCGTCGCCAGTTCACTGAGTGAACCTTCGGCCGCCGGAAAGTTGGAGCCCCAGGCGATGCGCTCGGCGCCAAAGGTACTCACCAGCTTCTCCAGAAAAGCAGTCGGATGGGAGCGGCTTTGAGCGGCCGCGTCCAGTGTGCGGTTGGTCAGCTTGAGGTGGACACCCTCGAAATTGGCCATGTCGAACAACGCCTGGGCAGCCTTGTACGGTGGGCCGTCATCGAGGTCCGGGCGGGCGCAGTGATCGAGCAGCACGCGCACCTTGGGGAATTGCTTGAGCAAAGTGCGCAGGGTGGGCAGGCCTTGCATGGTCATCTGCAGGCAGATGGGAATTCCGAGCTTTTCGGCATGCGCCCAAGCGGGGTAGGAGTCCCTGTGGCCAAGCCAGTCCGATTGGCCGGGCATGGTGGTGCCCGTGGTAAACAGGCGAAAGCCGTGCAAGCCCTGAGCTTCCCAGTGGTCGATCCGCTGCACCGCATCCGGCGCCAGCGCATCGATGGAATACACCCCGACCAGACGCTGCGGATAAGCCCGCACCGAATCGACCACGTAGCGGTTGTCGTGCCCGTATACGGTCGAAGCCTGTACCACCACGGCCTTGGCAATGCCGGCAGCATCCAGCGCCTCGATCACGCCTTCCGCACTCACCGGACGCTCCTGCGACCACGTGGACTGATGGCCGCCGATCGGGTTTTGTGGGTATTTCAACGTGTCCGAAGCAATGGCGTGCAGATGTGAATCGATGATCTTCATGGAGGCGGCTGGTTCATTCGTAGCGTTAGGAGGGGCGTTGAACACGTTTCTATTGCGATGCAACGTTCGACAGATCAATAACAGCGCTAAAACTGGTGACTTTGATGCTGCGCTGCGCAATAAAGACGCCGCGCCGACTTTCGACTTTGATATCGAGCGTCACAGGTCATGTTTGACTCTGCGCGTTTCGGGAGCAGAATCTGCGCGAAAATACCCGCATTGCCTAATTCGTTTTACTGTCCGTCTATAAGCAAATACTATTGATTGTGTATGGACAGAATTTATGCGTTGAATTTGCGCCACCTGGATGCGCTTGGCGTCATCTCCGGCGCCGGCAGCATGAGTGCCGCAGCCGAGCAGGTCAGCCTGTCGCAACCGGCGCTGGCCCAAGCCGTCGGCAAGCTGGAACGCCATCTTGACGTTCGCCTGTTCGAACGCCGTGCCGCCGGCATGCGTCCGACTGTTGCCGGGATCGCCTGGATCATCCGGACCGAACGCGCATTGCGTTATCTCACCCAGGGCGTGCGCCTGGTGCGCCGCTCGGCGCGTCTTGCTCCGCTGGCGCATATCGAGCGCCGCGTCAGCATGATCCAGCTACGTGCCCTGGTGGCGGTTGAAAACTGCAGCAGTTATGCCGCTGCCGCTGAGCAGATTGGGCTATCGCAGCCGGCCGTCTATCGCGCCGTGCAGGATCTACAGGGTGCTCTGGGGGCGGAGCTGCTGGTGCGCGCGGGGCGCGCAGTACGGCCCACCGATCTAGCCAGTCGGTTCGTGCGTTTCGTGCGCCTGATGTTGGCCGAGTTACGCACCGGACTGGACGAAATCGCTCTCGGCCAGCACGGGGGAGGGCGTATCAGCATTGGTACGCTGCCGATGGCGCGTCCAGTGTTTCTGCCCGAGTTGCTGACGCGATTCGCGCAGGAGCATCCGGGCGCATCCGTGGAAGTGCGCGAAGCTCCTTACGATGAGTTGCTGACTTCGTTGCGCCATGGCGACATCGACCTGGTGATCGGCGGCGCCATGCGCTATCCGGCGCCGGCGAACGACGTGGAACAGGAGGGCCTGTTCGATGACGAACTTTTTATCGTCGGCAACACCACCCATCCGCTACGGCGCCACAAGGTCGCCACCATTCAGGATCTGCTCGCCTATCCCTGGGCAGTGCCGGCCCTCGGCGTACCGATGCGGCGCAATTGGGAGACACTGTTCCGCACCCACGGCGTTGAACCACCGACGCCACGCATCGAATGCGGTTCGGTGCTGGTTACGCGCGGGCTCATGCTCCAGGGCGAATGGCTGACCCTGATGTCGCGGGACCAGTTCCTGTTCGAGCGCCAGGCCGGCGCCCTGGCAGAAATTCCCATCGAAGGCGGCGTCCTGCGCCGACGCATGGCCATGATCTGGCGCAGCGATTGGCGTCCGACATCCATCCAGGAGCGCCTTGCCGCCATGGCGCGCGAGATGGGCGCCGAACGTACCCGCCTGCTGCCGTGATTCGGCGTCACAAGGTGACTGCGCGGCAAGCACGCCGACGCATTGCGAAATCCATATTGGCTGTGTTGGCTTATAACCATTTGTGCTGCCAACATGAAAAATTCTCATCTGCTGGATTCTTCATGCTGGTGGGAATCCTGTCATTCATGTGTCGATTACTCGATGTTCAAGCGAGGCCAGAAGATGGCGGCGTAACCGCGCGATCTCGGGCATTTTCAGAATAGATGTCGATGAGCGCGCCAAGAGCCTGGTGTCAAAAACAAAGGTTCTCTTAACTGATCAAGGGTGAGACTGGGGGTGGCGTTGTCGTCGCAAGATCGTGATGTTTACCGTGGCTGGGCAGGTAAGATCACACTTGATTTTTTCAGCATAGAGCCGTCAAGACGTCCATACTGCTATATCAAATTGACTTTTACCTTGGGTTGTGGGAACCATGGCGGATACATTCCCGGTCGAAGTCTCCCTGCATGTCCAACCCACCTTTATTGGCGATCGTTTACGAACATCCTGAATGGTTCAAGCCGCTATTTTCCGCGCTCGATCGTCGCGGGGTCGCTTACCAGGCCATCCGCTTTCAGGATCACTATTTTGATATGGCGCAGAAACATGCGCCGGCTCCGGTTGTATTCAGCCGGTTGGCGATGAGTTCTTTCTTGCGCCAGGACGAGCAACCGATCTTTTACGCGCAATCGCTCTATGCGCACTGGGAGTTGAACGGTACACGCGTGATCAACGGTACCCATGCGTTGGCGGTCGATGCATCCAAAGCACGCCAACTGTCGGTGATCCAATCGCTTGGGTTGGATATCCCCGCTACCCGCGTCGTACATCGACGCGCCGATATCGTTGCAGCCGCCCGAGGCCTGCGTTTTCCGGTAATCGTCAAGGTGAATATCGGTGGCTCGGGTGCAGGTGTCACTCGCTACGATACGATGGACGATCTAGAGCAGGCCGTCATCGACGGAACTACGCCGAGCAGTATCGATAGCGTGACGCTGGTTCAGGAATATGTGCCGGCGCGCGATCAGCACATGGTCCGCATGGAGACGCTGGACGGTAAATTTCTCTATGCGATTTCGCTCAATACCGATGGTGGAACGTTTGACTTGTGTCCCGCCGACGTCTGCCTGATCGACAAGCCGATGGTTACGGTACGTGAGTACAAGCCTGACAACGAAGCGATACGCGCGGCCGAGGCCATCGCACGCGCCGCAAAGCTCGACATCGGCGGTATTGAATTCATGATCGACGATCGCGATGGCTCTCGTCGCTTCTACGACATCAACGGCCTGTCCAATTTCGTCGCCGACCCGCTCAACGTATTGGGCTGGGATCCGCACGAGAAGTTGGTCGACTATCTGAGCCGGGTCATCGATACCACCGAGGGGAAAGCCGCATGAGATATGGATTCTGGGCACCTGTATTTGGCGGCTGGTTGCGCAATGTGCGTGACGAAAACATGGAGGCCAGCTGGGACTACCTCAGCCGACTCTGCCGACGGGCCGAACAAATTGGCTACGACCTTACGCTTATCGCCGAGCTCAACCTCAACGATATCAAAGGCGTGACCGAGCCGGCACTCGATGCGTGGTCGAGCGCAGCGGCTTTGGCGGCAGTGACGGAAAAGCTCGAGATCATGGTTGCGGTGCGTCCCAACTTTCATCAGCCAGCGCTATTCGCCAAGCAGGCTGCCAATATCGATCGCATCTCCGGCGGTCGTTTGGCGCTAAACGTCGTGTCCTCATGGTGGGCCGACGAAGCGAAGCAATACGGCCTGCAATTCGATCAGCACGACGACCGTTATGCTCGCACCAACGAGTGGCTACAAGTGGTCGATGGTCTTTGGTCGCAGACGCCGTTTACCTTCACAGGTGAGCGTTATCAACTGCAAGATGCCATCTGCGAGCCCAAGCCGCTTTCGTCGCCGCGTCCGACTATTTATGCCGGCGGGGAATCCGAGGCAGCCAAAACGCTTATCGTCAATCGTTGCGATGCGTATGTGATGCATGGCGACGAGCCGGAGTTCATTGCAGAGAAGATTGCCGATATGCGTGCCCGCCGTGAGCGTGCCGGCTTGCCACCGATGCAGTACGGAATGGCCGCTTACGCGATCGTGCGCGACACGGAGGACGAAGCGCGGGCGGAGGTCGCGCGCATCACCACACTGGATGAGGAGGCTCCCGGGTTCGCCAACTTCGATCAATGGATTTCCGGCACACAACTCGAGCGAGAGTTGAAGATCAAGGAGTACTCCGTTTCCAATCGCGGCTTGCGCCCCGGCCTGGTCGGTACGCCCGAGCAGGTGCGAGCGCGCATTAGCGAATTCACCGCTGCCGGCTTGGATCTGCTGCTGCTACAGATGAGCCCACAGCTGGAAGAAATGGAGCGCTTTGCACGTCAGGTAATCGCGCCGTCTGTAGCGGCGTGAGCGTAGCAAACCCCCTCGCGTCGCAACCGGGCGGATTGCGGTCGTCGATGTTCGGTCAAGGCATCAAATCAACCATGACCGCCAAGGCTGATGCGTTGCCTTGACGGTCGATGATATGAGCGGGACCCATGCCGGTTCGGCGCTGACCTTCGACGGTGGTGCCGCGTGCGTTGGCACTACGGTGCACTTCGTCGAATTCAGCGTCGTGCCTGAGGAGGGGGATCAAGAGTTCAATGATGCCTTGAGTTGGGTGACCTGCTTGGGGAACCATGGTCCATTGTCCTTCAGCACGTCCGTGACCACTTTGTCAGCATCCGTTTGCCGGTGCAGGGCCCTCAGTGCTTTGACCTGCACACTGGCGACGGTAAGGCGGTTGGCTCCATAAGCCTTGGTGGCGGCCTTTTCCAGCCATGGCAAAGCCTGTTCCGGATTACCTGCATCGACCAGGCTGCGTCCGTAACGATAAGCGTAAACGTAGTCATCCGGGTAGGCGACGATCAGCTTGCGCTGATAGGCATCAAGTTCCGCCGTGCGCTTCGCACGGGCGAGATAGACGCGCAGGTTATCGGCGAGGTTGCGGTCGCTCGCCAGATCGTTGCCTAGGCGTCGCTGCGTGAGGTCTATGGCTCGATCGAGCACCGCCGCTTCAGCCGTATGATTGCCAAGTGCCGCATCCAGGTTGGCGCTGGTGAGCACGGCGCTGCGTTGGTCGGCGCAAGCCGGCGTGGCAACGAAGATATTCGTGGTGAGGTAGGCGTCCAGTGATTTTCGCTGTGTCGCCAACAACGCCCGGCGCTGTGCATCCGGTAATTTCTCGCTGGCTTCCAGCAAATCATCGAGCACATAGGGGCGATCGCAACCGATATCACCTGCCAGTACCTTTTCCGTACCCGCAATGACACCCGGATCGTTGTTGGCTGCCTTCGCTTTGAGCAGGTCCAGGCGTTCCAGTCCCAGTGTCACCTTTGTGTTACCCGCCGCCTCTTTGCGTACCGCCGGTGGCAACGTGGCATACCACGCTAGCCCCGCATCGCCCTCGGCACGTGCCTGGTAGGCATCCAGTACCGTGGCCGCCGCCTCGATCGAGCCACCATTCGCTTTCGTCTTGAGCGAGTCCAGCGTGTTGCCCGAAGCAAGGATGGCATTGATCTTGGGAAAGAACTTCTGTCTTGGCTGTTCGGCCAGGATGCGCCCAAGCTCGGTACCTTGTTCGTTCAGCACCACATAACTTGGCAGGAAAGTGACCTTCAGCTTTTGCATCCATTGCTGGCCTTCCGGGGAGTCGGCATCCGCCTCGACGAAGATCGCCTTGTCTTCGACGGCCTTCCATTGCGGTCCGTTCAATACATGACTGGCCATGTAGTAGCAGGAATAGCACCACACCGCCTGGAAATCGATGAGCACGGGGCGATGTTCTTGAGCTGCGCGTTGCAATGCCTCGGCAATGCTGGGCGAGGCCTCGTTTTTATCGGCAGCGTGCAACGGGGAGATCAGTAGTGCCAGGACAATGAAAATCGTTTTCTTCATGATTAGCGTCGCCGGGTTAATGGAAGTCCAAATGCTGGGATGGAACACTTCATTCAATGCTCCAAAGGACCAAAACGTCACACATCGGTATCTGACGGCGGCTCCGAACGGAAGGCGCCGTTACGGTCCAGGTAAAGCCTATGCTTCAGGTAAGCGCCGCTTCCCGTAGGGTGCGATGCGTGGTGGCATGCCAATCACCGTGGGTGTCCTTGGCATAGGCCCGGAAAACTTCCAGCTCACCGCCATACACATGTAGCGAGAGGGTGGGCTTTCGACCGGAAAGGTTGCGGCAACGGTGCGCGAAATCCGCATCCGAAAATGTCGCACTGTCACCTAGACCCAGCACGGTGGATCCGCGCGATACGAGATGAGGCTTGTCTTCGAGGGCAAGCGAAAAGGATTCGACCTGCAGCGCACCGTCCAGCACCAGTTCGATGCCCCATAGACCATCGTGGTCATGCACCGGGGTTTCGTGGCCTGCTGGCCACGCAATCAGCAGGACGGAATAGTTGGTTGCATGCGCAGGTAGCAGCGGAATGCGCAAGTAAGCCTGTGCTGCGCCGGGATCCAGGATGTCGGTCGCAGTGGGACAGCCGCTCCACCAGGGAGCGGCCGACAACACCTGCGCCAGAAGATCGGGTCGCGCTGACCGCTGTTCGTGCAGGGCGCTTTCCACAGCTGCCAGCACCTTATCCTTCCAACCCTTGAGGTCACTTATTCGATCTGGCCCGTCGTGCATATGTTCACCCCTAAGCCGATGTGCGCGTGTATGAGTCGATCACGCCGGCGGTTAAATTGATGCTAGGAATCTGTCAGGTTTCTTCTTTGGACGTCTATCTGAATGACGTGGAGCGCGCCGATCACTCGCGATGGGCGGCGCATCGTTCTGTCTACACGTTTTCCTTACTCGCCAGTTTTAACAAAACGGCTGGCCGCAGCTGAAAACCTCCATCGACGAGATCGGAATCGATACGCTAGCTGGATGGGTTACGGGTCTTTGGGCGCGCGAGTTATCAGTCGCCCGAGCCATAATCCAATCAGTAGGGGCGGCAGAAACAGCAACGCTTCTCTTCCGCTGCCGGGTAACGCCGCGAGAAGAGCCATCGCAGGCCCCGGACAATAGCCGCTAAGCCCCCAGCCCAATCCGAACAGAACTGCGCCGAGGACCAGCCGGCGATCGATGCGCGTAGCGATCGGCAGATCGAAGCTCGGCATCAAAAGCGGCGACCTACGTCGAAGGATGAATGCAAACGCCACGCTGGCGATACCTGTTGCACCACCCAGCACAAGTAACAGGCTCGGATCCCAGTGGCCGCTCAGATCGAGAAAGCCGAGCACTTTCTCGGGATGGGTCATGGCTGACAGCGCCAACCCGGCACCGAATACCAGGCCCGCGCCGAATGCTGCCAGCAGGACACGTTCCAGCAGTGATGCTTCGTCCGGGTTCATGGCCAGTTCTCCAGCCAGTGTCGCAGCGCGCTCGCCGTCACTATGCCCGCGAGCAGAAAAATCACGGTCGCCACCAGTGAGCGCGGCGACCGGCGCGCCATACCGCACACGCCGTGTCCGCTGGTGCAACCGCTTCCCAGGGCTGTGCCGAAGCCCACAAGCAGTCCGGAGGCGATCAATTCCCAGGCCGGGAAACTGATACGGCTGATGGGTGCGCGCACGCCGAACTTGCCGCCGAAGTGGTACAGCAATCCTGCGCCGGTGACCAACCCCAGCAGAAAAAAGGCGCGCCACGCAAACTCGGCTCGCCGGGAAAATGGCAGCCTACCGACAATGCCGCTGATGCCCGCAATGCGGCCAAGCGAAAGCAACATCCAGCTGGCACCAGCACCGATCAGCAAGCCGCCGATCAGGGCGCTCACGGGTGTGAAAGAGGACATAGGGAATGACCTATCCGATCTGAAGGCTAGATCTTCCATGCATAGGCGAAGCCTAGCGAATTTTCGCTCAGTGCGATGTTCGCCTCGCCACCCCCAAACGGTGCGGGAATCGAGTCGAATCCATTGACGGTCTTCTCGAAGGCGTGGCTGTAGTAGAAGCTGAACTCACCGCGCTGACTCGTCTGCCATGTGGCGCCCAAACTGACCTGATTCTGCACCACGCCGGGCGCGATGATGTTGAAGAACGTCTGGCTGGAGGGGATAGGCTGCTGTGCATGGCTGAAACCGAAGCGCAGCGTCAGCGTAGGCGAGTACACATAGCTCGCGGCGATTTTGTAGACATTGATATTTCGCCAACCGAAACCTGGGCCGTCAGGCGAGCCTAGCGCGTTGCCTTGCAGCAGATTGGCTAGCGGATTGCCGACCGAATGGGTCTCCGAATAGAAAATGCGTTGGACGTCAGCGAGCAACGTCAGCTGCGGTGTCACGCGATAGGCTGCGCCGATACCGAAATTCGCGGGAATGTCGAAGCCGCCGGACTGAGCGAACAAGCCTTGGTAGCCGTTGAACGATCCATTGATCTTCGAAGCCCATGTTGCTCCCAGCGTCAGACTGTCACCAAAAGATCCGTTCCAACCGAGTCGCGCACCTACGCATACCGAACTGGAGTAGCCCGTATTGCTTACGCTGTTGGGTGCCTGCGAAAACGCGGCAAACGGCGTTAGCCCCTCGGCGTAGAAGCGCTGGTAGGCGATATTCGCGCCGATACCAATCGATTGCGTTGGCGTGATTTTGTACGCCAGTGCAGGAGTCAGCACGATCTGCTGCAGGTTCACGCCGGCCTCGCCCTGACCGCCGAAGGCGCCATAGGGATTGTCGTGGTACCCGGTGTTCATGCCGCCATTGGCCGTCAGTGAGAGACCAAAGTAGAGGTCATCAGCAACCTGATGCGTATAACCGGCTTCCGGCAGCAGGAAGTACTTCACACCGTTGCCGGAATACGAGCCGTTGGCACCGTATTGATTGCCGGCGATGGTCGCGGACCGATCCGGGTTAAACGCCGTCAACCCGACGTCGACACGATCGCCGACGAACGCGATGCCGGCAGGGTTGATGAAGCCGGCCAACGCATCCACCGGATAGGCAATGCCCGCGCCGCCCAGCCCGTTGGACTGGACGCTGGAGCCGTTGGTGAAGTAGCCATTCGTTGCGAGAGCGGTCGTTGGGAGCAGGGCGGTAGCCAGTGCGAAGGCTACGCCTGCGCGACTAGGTCGGGTGGTTGACATACATCATTCCTGAAGTCTTGAGGTTGCCCCAGTTATAGGCGGTGAACAGCCGCGGCCTCAAATAGTCGCTGGGAATAACGTCAGTACCAAATCTTGTATGCGAGCGCCGACGGCGTGGACGACTTCGCAGTAAAGCAGGCGCAAGTCAGAACACGTTTTGGTCCAGCATCCAAGCGGCCCCCAAGTCCCACGGGCGGTGGGACGGGACTCTAAAGCTCGGTTCTAATCAGAATAGGGGAGACGGCGACCACATCACCAAAGTCGTAGACAGTGCAGGAAAGCGCACGTTGCATGCTTGACAAGGCATACCTTCGTCTGGACTACAATAGACCCGCCATGCGCAAGCGTTTTCACATCAGCCGTCGCCGCCGTGTCCTATGGACGGGGATCGTGCTGTTTTGCCTGTTGTTCCAGCAACTGGCCATGGCGGCCTATGCCTGTACGCTGCTTACGGCACCGACCAGCGTCGTCATGACGGGCGATTGTGCGGGCATGGGTAAGGGCTCTACGACGAACGCGCCGACCTCGCATCACGCGAGTAAGGATCCACGTTGCGCCGAGCACTGTGCCGGCAATACCGCATCGGCGCACGATGCAAACGTGCCGACGGTTCCACCGCTGCTGATCGCATCCGTATCACCCACGTTGCTCGGGACCATCGCGCAAGCACCTGATCAGGTCGCGTTGCCGAACATGGCTCTGCATCGCCCGGAGCCACCGCCCACGTTGCGGTTCTGCACTCTGCTGATTTAGCCCCCGATTGCTAGCCCTTCAGTGGCCATGCCTGTGTGCATGGCCCGTTTGGTTTTGTCATCGGAGCTTGCCATGTTTTTCCATCAAATCTGGACGCGTGCCTTCTCGGCACGCTCCTGGCTGTGTCCTGTATGGGCCGCCCTATTTCTCTTTGCTTTCCCCGCTTGGGCAGATGATCCCGCAACAGCGTTGACACTGGACGCCGCGACGCAGCGGGCCATGGCGCAAGCGCCCCTGCTGGAGGCACGCCGTGCTCAACAGGATGCGGCCGGCGAAGAGGCCGCGCGCGCCGGCGCGTTGCCGGATCCTCAACTCACCGTCGGCATCGACAATCTGGACGTCCAGGGACCGGGAGCGTTTACGGCCGGCGGCGACACCATGACGATGCGCACGGTCGGACTTACCCAGGTGCTCCCGTCGCGGGCCAAACGGCAGGCACAGCGTGATGCGGCCGGTGCCGACGTCGAGCAAGCCGCGTCAATCACGCAGATGACCCAGCTGGCCATCGAGCAGCAAGTGGCCGCGGCCTGGATTACCGCGTGGGGCGCTCACCATGAAGTCCAGATGCTGCAGGCCATGCAGCGCGAGTGGGCCGTCGACGTCGCGGTGGCTGAAGCGCGATTGCGGGGCGGTACCGGCTCCGCGGCCGACGTGCTGGCCATGCGTATGGAAGCGCTCGATCTGGAGAACCGTATTGACGATGCGACCTCACGCGAAGCTCAGGCGCGTGCGGCATTGGGGCGATGGTTCGGTGGTCCGGTTAACGATCCGCTCGCCGACGCACCGGACTTCGCCGTGTTACCCCATGACGAAGCCGCCCTGCTGGCGAGCTTGGATCAACAAGGCAACCTCCTGAACTGGCCGGCACGCGAGCACGCCGCCGAAGCGGCGCTGGCTTCGGCTCAGGCCGACAAGCACCCCCAATGGAGTGTCGGATTGACTTACGGCTCCCGTGTTCAAGGACTGTCCGATATGGTGTCGTTGCAAGTCGGCGTGAGCTTGCCGCTGTTCACTCGCAATCGGCAGGACCGCGGCATCAGCGCGCGTACCGCCGACCTCGATGCCGTCCGTGCGGAACGCGATGATGCACGCAGGCAGCAAGCCGAAGCCGTGCAAGCGGCCTGGGCGCAGTGGGATGCGTTAGGACGGCAAGTGCGTCGGCACCTCGACGAACTGCTGCCGCAAGCCAATGATCGCGCCGCGCTGGCCCTGGCGGCTTATCGCGGCGGTGGCGACATCCAGCCTTTGCTTGAAGCACGCCGCGACGAAATCACTCACCACACCGACTTTGCCCGCATGCTGGCCGATTACGGCCGTGCGTGGGCAGCCTTGACCTACCTACTGCCCGAAGGGGATGCCCCATGAAACGTGCCCTGTTGATCCCCTTGATTCTTGCGGTGCTGCTTGTTACCGCGATCATCGCTTATTCGGCAGGCCGCCACGGCAGCGGTCAGGCGGCATCCTCCGTCGAGCATCCTGCTGTCGCCGGATCGCCAGCGCCGGCCACCCGTACCAAGGTGCTGTACTGGTACGACCCGATGGTGCCCACACAGCATTCCGACAAGCCGGGGCTGTCGTCGATGGGCATGCAGATGGTGCCGAAATACGCCGACGCCAGCACCGACACGAACACCATCCACATCGATGCGGCGACTGTGCAAAATCTCGGCGTACGCACAGCAACGGTCGATCGCCGCGTGCTGGCAGCAACGGTGCAGGTACCCGGCACGATCAGTTGGGATCTGCGCCAAGCCGTGATCGTCAGTGCCCGCGTGGATGCCGTGGTGAGCAAGCTGTACGTACGCGCTCCGTATACGAACGTCACTGCAGGCACTCCGTTGGCGGATTTGCTCGCGCCGCAGTGGAGCAGCGCCGTGGCTGAATCCCAGGCATTGCAGCATGTCCAATCGGCAGAAGCCAAAGCGTTGCGTGGCGCTGCGCAACAACGTCTGAGCGTACTCGGTCTGTCGTCGACCGACGCTCGATCGATAGGGAGCGGCGGCCAGGTCACTCTGCATGCGCCGCAGACTGGCGTGATCACCACGCTCGATGTACGTGAGGGGCAGCGCGTCAATGCCGGACAAACGCTGATGACGATCAACGGGCTGTCCACGGTGTGGGTCGAGGCGGCCTTACCGCAGGCGGTGGCCGGCACCGTGCGCATGGATACACCCGTCACCATCCACGTCGATGCCTTGCCGGGGCAAGTCTTTCGCGGCCACGTGGAAACGTTGCTTCCCGATGTCGACATGACCACCCGTACGCAGCGCGCACGCATCGTGCTTGCGAACCCGGATGGCGCGTTGAGTCCCGGCATGTTCGCCACCGTGCAACTCGACCCGACGCCAGGCAACGCTGTGCCGGTCGTACCCGACGATGCGTTGATTGCTACCGGCGATCACACGCGGGTGATCCTCGCCGAAGACGGCGGGCATTTCCGCGCCGTCGCGGTACGTGCAGGACGTGCGGCCGGCGGCTATACCGAAATTCTCGATGGCCTCACTGGCGGCGAGAAGGTCGTGGTGTCCGGTCAGTTCCTGATCGACTCGGAAGCCAGCCTGTCGGGGGCACTGGAGCGCTTGAATGACCCTGCAGCGAAACCGGCACCCGCGACCAGCGCCCCGATGTCGGGCATGGCCATGCCGGGAGACCGCCCATGATCGCCGCTCTCATCCGTGCAGCGATCGCGCACCGCGTGTTCGTGCTGCTGGCCGCATTGGCTCTGGCGCTGGCCGGTGTATTCGCCGCCATGCACACCCCGATCGATGCGCTGCCCGATCTATCCGACACGCAGGTGATCATCCGCACGAACTGGGCGGGCCAGTCGCCCCAGGCGGTCGAGGATCAGGTGACCTATCCGGTGGCTACCACCATGCTGTCGGTGCCGGGGGCCAAGACGGTCCGCGGCTACTCGTTCTTTGGCGACTCGTACGTCTATGTGTTGTTCGACGACAGCACGGATCTTTATTGGGCCCGCTCGCGCGTGCTGGAGTACCTGAGCCAGGTGCGCGATCGCCTGCCGGCGGGCGTCACACCCAGCCTTGGCCCGGACGCCACCGGACTGGGCTGGATCTACGAGTACGCACTGGTCGATCGTACGGGGCAGCACGACCTCGGTCAGTTACGCGCGTTGCAGGACTGGTTCCTGCGCTATCAGCTCAAGACGGTACCGGATGTCGCCGAAGTGGCAAGCCTCGGTGGCATGGAACGGGCCTGGCAGATCGTGCCCGACTCGCAGCAGCTCGCCGCCCGCAACGTTACGGTCGCGCAACTGGTCGAGGCGATCCGCGCCGCCAACGGCGCCAACGGCGGCTCGGTGATCGAACAAGGCGAAGCCGAATTCATGGTACGTAGCGAAGGCTACCTGCGCAGCCGCGAGGATTTCGAGCGCGTACCTATCGCGGTCAGCACAGGTGGCGTACCGGTATTGCTGCGGGATGTCGCCACGGTGCAGCGGGGCCCCAGCTTCCGACGTGGCATCACCGAACTGGACGGCCAAGGAGAAGTTGCTGGCGGCGTGATCGTGTTACGCACCGGCAAGAACGCCAAGGCCGCGATCGCCGCGGTGAAGGCCAAGCTCGCTGACCTCAAACACAGCCTGCCGCCTGGCGTGGAGATCGTACCGACCTACGATCGTTCACAACTCATCGATGCGGCCGTAGAGAACCTATGGGGCAAGCTACTGGAGGAGTTCATCGTTGTCGCGTTGGTCTGCGCGCTGTTCCTCGGCCACATGCGCTCGGCCCTGGTGGCGGTGATCACGCTGCCGCTCGGTGTATTGGCTGCTTTCATCGTGATGCATCTGCAAGGTGTCTCGGCAAACCTGATGTCGCTCGGTGGTATCGCCATTGCGATCGGCGCGATGGTCGATGCCGCGGTGGTTATGATCGAAAACACGCACAAGCATCTGGAACATTGGCGCGACGCACACGATGGGGATGAACCCCAGGGTGCCGCACGCTGGACACTGGTGGCCGAGTCGGCCGCCGAGGTGGGTCCAGCGCTGTTCGTCAGCCTCTTGATCATCGCGTTGTCGTTCGTGCCGGTATTTGCATTGGAAGGCCAGGAAGGCAAGTTGTTCAAGCCGCTCGCTTTCACCAAGACCTATGCCATGGCAGCCGCTGCCGGTCTCGCCGTGACTCTGGTGCCGGTATTGATGGGCTATCTGGTGCGTGGGCGCATTCGCGCCGAACGCGACAACCCGATCAATCGCGGCCTGATCGCGCTGTACCGACCGATTCTGGAGGCCGTGCTGCGTTATCCGAAGACAACGCTGCTACTGGCCGGCGTCCTTCTGCTCAGCGCCGCGATCCCCATGAGCCAGCTAGGTAGCGAGTTCATGCCGCCCATGGACGAAGGAACGCTGCTGTACATGCCGACCGCACTGCCGGGCTTGTCCGCTGGCAAGGCGTCGCAGTTGCTGCAGCTCACCGACCGCATGATCAAGACCATACCGGAGGTCGATCATGTGTTTGGCAAGGCCGGACGCGCGGAGACGGCCACCGACCCGGCACCACTGGAGATGTTCGAGACCACCATTACCTTCAAACCGAAGGATCAGTGGCGGCCCGGCATGACCATGGATAAGCTCAAGGTCGAGCTGGACAAGGCCGTGCACGTGCCGGGATTGACGAACCTGTTCGTGCCGCCGATCCGCAACCGCATCGACATGCTGGCCACCGGCATCAAGAGTCCGATCGGCATCAAAGTGCTCGGACCCGATCCATCCACCCTGGAGAAGGTGGCTGATCAGATTGAAGCCGTCGCCAAGAAGGTGCCCGGGGTCAGCTCGGCCATTGCCGAGCGCGCCGAGGGCGGCCGCTACGTCGATGTGCACATTCGCCCCGACGATGCGGCCCGCTATGGGCTAACCCAACAGCAGGTGCAAGAGCTGATCGCGACGGTCGTGGGCGGCGATCCGATCGGGCAAACCATCGAGGGGCGAGAGCGCTATCCGATCGTGGTGCGCTATCCGCGCATCGAGCGTGATTCAGTCGCAACCTTGCGGCAATTGCCGATCGTCGCTGCCAGCGGTGCGCAACTGACGCTCGGCCAGATCGCCGATATCACGCTGGATGTGGGGCCGCCGATGCTGAAGAGCGAGAACGGCCAGCTGGCCACGTACGTTTACATCGATACCGGTGGCCGTGATCTCGGTGCGGTCGTTGCCGACCTGCAGCGAGCCGTAGCTCAGCACGTGACGCTGCCGCCAGGTATCACGGTAGCGTGGTCGGGTCAGTTCGAGTATCTGGCGAGCGCGATGGAGCGACTCAAACTCGTGGTGCCGATCGCGTTGATCATCATCTTCGGGCTGATCTATGCCGTGTTTCGTCGGGCGAGTGAAGCGGCGATGATCATGGCCAGCGTCCCGCTCGCCCTAGTCGGCGGACTGTGGCTGATCTGGTTGCTGGGGCACGCCGTGTCCGTGGCAACGATGATCGGCTTTATCGCGCTGGCCGGTGTCGCCGCCGAGTTCGGCGTGGTGATGCTGCTGTATCTGGAGCAGGCCTGGAAGCACCAGCTCGCGCTCGACCCGCAGGCGGGACTCGTTGCGCTGGACGAAGCAATCCGGGAGGGCGCGGTCCAGCGCGTGCGGCCCAAGGCGATGACTGTCGCAGTGATCCTCGCCGGCCTCTTCCCGATTCTTCTGGGGCACGGTGCAGGCTCCGAAGTCATGCAGCGTATCGCCGCTCCGATGATCGGCGGCATGGTCACCGCGCCGTTGCTATCCATGCTTGTCATCCCCGCAGCGTTTCATCTCCTGATCTCCCGTCGATTGCGCAAGGCCAGCGAAGCGAACGTTGCTCACACACCCAACCCAGGAACTAACCCATGAAAAAACGCATCCTCGTCTTCGCACTCGTCGGGACACTGGCTGCCGCGTCCGGCCTCACCACGGCACAAACGATGGACCCGAATATGCCTGGCATGGCCAGCATGCACCACGATGCCAAACCAGCCGACGCGCAAAGCACCGGCATCGTCAAAGCGATCGACACAGCCAAGGGCACCATTACGCTGCAGCACGAGGCGATCGCTTCCATCGGCTGGCCGGCGATGACCATGGCTTTCAAGGTTGCGTCGCCTGATTTGCTCAAGGCCGCGAAGGTCGGCGACAAGGTGAAGTTCACCCTGCATCCGGCTGGCGTAGACGGCGTGATAGTGTCGATCACGGTGCAGCCTTAAGCGGATGTTTGTATGGACTGTGACGTGGACTCTCCCACGTCACGGACTGTCCGAGCGATATGCGCTATCAGTGAGGTAGAGCCGGCGTTGCCTTTTGTCGGGCTACGGGCGTCACATTTCCACCTCCACATGCGCATAACGCGACCTGGCAATCCATGGCCGTACTCTGGGATCAGCGAGCGCATCGTCGGCGCGTGATCCCCCGACTAACGGGGGACTATCGACCAGCCACCGGCATGGCCGTCACTAAGCTGGACGATCCGGTAGTTCAGCCCTTACCCAGTTCGTGCCGGCTCTTTTCACTGAGCGTGACACCATACTTCTTCGCGGCTGCCTGGATGCGCTTCCACGCTTCCTCTTTTTCTTCTTCGCTGGCACCTTCGACCTGATTGAAGCGGGCGACGGCATTGCGCACATGCGCGGCGTTTTCAAGAGGCTCCTTGCGTTGTTTGGTAAACGCGAAGCTGCCATTTTTGAGTTCGTCGCGCTTTTCAGTATCAAGTTTTTCCATGATGTTTTTCCTCTCGTACGGATTGCTTCCGGCAATCAAATCAAGGTGCTATTTACCATCGACTCTTGATAGTGCTCATTGGCAAGGCGGGCGGTCTGTCGGTCGCGCTGAAAGTTCCGCACAGACAATCCCTCTCTACCCATGCATCGGTCATGACATCCTTGACATCAATGAGGACTTCACCCTTTGGGTTATTCACATCGCTATCAGGAGTGATTTCAAGTAGTGGCGGTGGTGCAATGGTGATCATGACGAATATCCAGATTAGCCAAGGTGGCGTCGAGACGAGGTTTGACAGCGCGCGGGTACCGGTGTTTTTACGATGATGCAACTAGTGCCCGTGAACGCACGGTGTTATCAATATGCGTGAATTGCGATGCCTCATTAACATTTCGCCGGCCTTAAACTCTCGCCATCGTTAGCGCTACCTGGCGACCCATTCCTTCGAGCACCGACGATCGATCGACGACACGGGGGATCCGTGTGGGGCGTTACGCAGTATTTGCCTGTCGTAGGTAGGAAATAGATGCCTTTCGCTGACACCACAGACTTTGGACGAACTAGTATGAGTCATCGATAATTAGTTAATAAAAAAGCGGATTCATGGAAACCATGAATCCGCTTGCATCTATGCGGTGAGAAACCGCGCTCTCAGAAAATCAGTGCCCTGGGTTCTGAATGATTTTGGTGATCACTCCGGTGTTTTCGTCGACTAGCAGGAAGTCACCATTGCCGCCGCGTACCCAGTGGGAACCACTCGTTGGGTCGTTCAGGTGCTCGGTCTGCCAGTGCTGAACAACATAACGATTGTCGCGATATTCGGTAGGCACAACGCCACCCTGTCTGTACCACGCTTCGTTGGTGCCGTCGACATGCTGAACTGTAGTGGTTGTCGTTTGAACAGTGGCGCCGCTTTGACCGTCGGACTGCGCAGCCATTGCCGCACTGGACAGCAGCAGCGCAGCGCATATAGCCAAAACAAGTTTCGTTTTCATAGGTGTATCCCTCGCAAATGCCCAGCTTGTGGCGGAGCCACAGGTCAAGGACAGCGGCAAATGTCGACGCACGCACTTGCCCGGAGGTGAGACCGTACCGAAGGCATGGCTACTGTTTTCGCAGCATGACAAGCTGCAGGCTCCTTGCATGTGAATTTATCGGTAGCACGTTATTCACGGCCAGCCGACAAGAGCGTGGTGAGATTTTAGGAAAAATTCGCCACTTCGAAGTTAGCTACAGCCCGTCGTCGACTTTCACGAGGTTGTCATGGGACGAAGGTGCCGACGGCAAATGGCGCACGTTTGACCTATGCGTAAATCGCGTCGTGCAGCCATGGTTCGACTCTATCCTTTGGTCCGCAGGCTTTGAAGTGTGCTGGCAATTTAGCTTGTGTCTACCCAGCGTGCGCTCGATGATCGATTTTCGCAGCTGCTCCAGGCTATACGGCTTGCAGATAAACGGCGCGGAGGAATAGACGGCAGGAATGTCAGCGCGACGGGTATGGGTAGCTAAGATATAGGGGATATCACGCGCTATCAGCTTGTCCAGGATTGGAAAGGCCGATTCGCCGTTGAGGTGCAAGTCAACGACCGCCAGCTCATACATCGCCGTCTCGGCAGCTGCCAAAGCACCTTTAAACGATCCCTCACAGTCGACAGGTGTATAGCCTAACTCGGCGAGTACGTCGACAAGGGTCGAAGCGAGCAGGTAGTTGTCTTCAACGACGAGGACGCATGGTTGCCCGCTCGAGCGTGAAGTATCGTTGGGCCCTACGCTTTTAGTTGACTCTGCCGTCGTTAATTGACTCATTTCGTCACGATACGCTTCTAGAAGTTAGCTACGAGTGACCCGAGGGCTGCTGATGGGCGCCACGCTGTATAGCGCCTCGCTAGAGCAGGGTGGCTATGATGCCGACGTAGTTGCCAGTGGTCGCCGAAATCTTTCCCGGACCAGCGCGAGGTAGACCCACCTCGCCCAACCTCAGTGCTCTGGGCCTCACGTAACGCCTCAATGAGCTCCTGCTAGCTGCAGCAGGCTCTTGTGAAGTGATGCATTTACACCCCGTTCCGTCGCCAGGGCGCCGAATGCCAGCATGAGCGAGTATTTCCAGTACTTCCTGAAGGCTTGGATAGAAGGTTGTTACGCGCACCATTGCGGCGAGCAACGGGAAAAATGCCTTTACGAGCGCGATACCGCTATGGCCCGCGCTTGGCTTAAGGGGTGGTATTACCAAGAGAAATCGCCTCACGCATAGGAGTCGCTGTTGGTGCTGCCATTAGCTCTGTGGAGACCGGCTCGTACTCTTCGGTCGCGACGAGCAGTCCCTTCTCAATCCCGGCGTTGTCGGAATGCTCGTAGCACACAGTGATCGCCAAACCGCACAACACCAAAGGCAATGCTCAAGCGCAGTCTCCCAGCATCGAGATGGCTGAAGCGGAGCCAGCAGGGTAGACAGACGCCGGGAAAATCCCGCCTTACAGCGATGGGCGCTTTTAAGGTGAAGTGGCCGCGTCCTGCTTTCGCGCAGACGCAATAGCGTCTGAGAACTCACCTTCGCTGCGCCCACCGTTGGTTGCCATTCGCCCATCGAGCACGAAGTGAGGAATTGACTTCACCCTGCGTTCGGTGTCCATGCTCGCCAGTGAGTATCGCCGTGCGATTCCCAAGCTCACGCTCGAAGTGTTCTCGTTGAGCACAGTGCACGAGCCGGTAGCGAGGTCTCCAGAGCGTCTCCGCCAGGTTCCCCAAGGATTTCCTCAGCTTTGCCGCTTACCATGGCGATATCTGACCAGGATCGCCGAGCCATGTTGAACGACAAAGACGCACTGACCAAAGTCCCGCAGATCACGCTGGCCTTCTGGGCGGTGAAGATCTTCGCTACCACACTGGGTGAGACGGGTGGCGATGCCGTGTCGATGACGATGGGGCTTGGCTATTTGGCTAGCACGGCGCTGTTCTTCGTGATCTTCCTCGCCTTCGTCACCGCGCAGATTCGCGTGCAGCGCTATCACCCATGGTTGTACTGGGCCGTTATTCTGGCGACAACGACCGCTGGCACTACGTTATCGGATTTTCTTGATCGCACGGCTAACCTTGGCTACATGGTCGGCTCACTGCTGATTGCCTCGGTACTCGTGCTGGTGCTGGTGACATGGCGACTGGCTTTGGGCCGCGTCGGCTTCCAGCAGATTTACGGTGCGAAGGTCGAAGCCTTCTACTGGACGGCGATTCTCGTCTCCAACACGCTCGGTACGGCGCTGGGCGACTTCACCGCAGACGACAGCTCGCTTGGTTTCATGGGTGGTGCAGTCCTGTTTGGTGGATTGATCGTGCTGGTAGCGCTGGCCTACCACTTCACCAAGATCTCGCGGGCGCTGTCGTTCTGGCTGGCGTTCGTGCTGACGCGCCCGCTCGGCGCAACTCTTGGCGACACGCTGACCAAATCGCATCAACAGGGCGGCCTGGCATTCGGTACGCTGTGGTCCTCCGCGGCGCTCGCGCTGGTGATGGTGGCGCTGATTGTGTTCACATCGACCAAGTCGCGATCCGTGCAAGATGGCTAGACCGTACCGCCTTGTCGCAAGGCGCTGCCTTGCCTGTCTTGTAGTCATGGGTGCACTTTCCGTCACCGGCCCGGTGATGGCGGGGCCACCGTATGTCACGGACGACCCGGAACCGACCAACACCGGCGGCTGGGAGGATTATCTTTACGTGACCGGTACCAAAACGTCGGGCGATATCGCGGGCGAGACCGGCATCGAGCTGAACTACGGTGCCGCAACCGACTTGCAGCTGAGCGTCAGCTTGCCGTTCGACTACGAGCATATGGACGGCTATCGCTTCGGCGATGGCGACATCGACCTGGGCGCCAAGTACCGGTTCGTGCATCAGTCTGCGGACAGCTGGACGCCCGACATCGCCGTTTTTCCGTCCCTCAGTCTGCCCACGGCGGCGCGGACGTTTGGTCCACAACATCTATCGCTTTTTTTGCCGCTATGGATGGAGAAGGATTTCGGGCCATGGTCGACGTTCGGCGGTGGTGGACACACGATCAATCCCGGGCAAGGCAATCGCGACTATCAACTGTTTGGCTGGGCAGTTACGCATACGGTGACATCGCGACTGAATGTCGGCTTGGAGGTTTATCACCAGACGGCCAGTGTCGTGCACGGCAGGCCGCTTACCAATATCGCACTCGGCATCACCTATCAGATGAGCAAACACTTCGCGCTGATGGCCTCGGGTGGTCCGGGTGTTGAATCACCTGCGCAGTCGGGGCAAGCGGCGTTCTACGCCAGCATTCAGTATACGGACTAGCTCGCGCTTCCCATTGCTGTATCCAGGAGCACAGCTAGTGGCAGGTCTCGCGTCTCGACGGGCACTGGAATGATCTCTCGGCTATCTTGGCTGCCGCGGGAGGTTGTCCCCGGCGACGAGCTACCAGCGGCGCCCAGGTCACTCAACTCGCGCGCCCAGACATCCTCAAAGTCGGCTATGCATATCGGGCCGGGCTAGAGTAGAACTACGTTGGGTCAGCTGGTTCATACCGTAGAGACAACCCACTGGAGACCCGGGATACTGGTTAGCCGAAAAGCGGCGTGTTGATAAGTGGATGGCATAACGTGGTAGCGATCGGATCCAAGTTCCCTTTGATCCCACGCAAATTTCTAGTGCGTTCATGCTCACGTTGTTGTTTTGGACGTTCTTCAGGACACCGCAAAAATCGAGAGGGGCTCCATGTTTGTAAGACAGCTGCACTACCTCGTGGCACTGGCTGAGCACAAACATTTTGCGCACGCAGCAGAAGCGTGCTGGGTTTCGCAACCCGCGCTCTCAGCTGGAATACGTCAGCTGGAACGCGAGCTTGGCATCATGATCATTCTGCGTGATCGCCGATTCCAGGGCTTCACGCCAGAAGGAGAGCGTGTTCTTGTATGGGCCAGACAAACCCTGGCGTCGCTGGAGGGATTGCGGCAGGAGGCTGCGCTCGCGCAAATCGTGGCAGGCGGCCATCTAGCCATAGGCACGGTGCCATCTGCGCTGCGTGCGGTGTCAATGCTTGCCAGTGAGTACCGTCGTGCGATTCCCAAGCTCACGCTGGAAGTGTTCTCATTGAGCACGCGCGACATCCTGCACCGGTTAAAGAACAAAGAGGTGCACCTGGGCCTCGCCTATGCTGAAGGCTGCGATTCGGATGTCTACGAGAGCATCGTGCTGTACTCGGAACGCTTCGTCTTGTTATCCAGTGACAAGGCGGGGCTACCCACGAAAAGCTCTTACAGCTGGGCTGAGGCCGCACGTTTGCCGTTGTGCCTGTTCAACCACGAAATGCAGAACCGCAAGATCGTCGACGCCGCGTTCCGGCATGCCGGTGTGGTACCCAATGTCGCTGTGGAAACCAATACGTTGAGCGTGTTGTATGAGGAGGTGCGCATGGGCGAGGTGTGCAGCATCGCGCCGGTCAGTGCGTTGCCGGAATACTTCCTCGCCAGTGGCATAAGCATCCGGCCGATCGAGCCTCAGCAGTTGTCCCCTATGAGTTTGTTGCGCCTGCGGGAAGAAGCGCCACCGGCTGTCGTCAGTGCAGCATGGGATATGGCGCCCTTGATGGATTTGCAGGCTCGGCTTGATGGCGTGCTCGAAGCGGCGACGCCACGGGCGAGCTCATAAGCAATCCTGCTGCAACGCAGCATAATTTGATAACTACCGCTTATCACCGGATACCTACAAACGATTGGCGGTCAGCGCAAGGGCAGGACCAGACTCCCGGGACCAGATGTTCCAACACGTCCCATCCCAAGCGGAGAATTCCATGGCCAAAGTACTTTGCGTCCTGTATCCCGACCCCGTCGCCGGCTATCCACCGACCTATGCGCGCGACGATATTCCCGTCATCAAGGGCTACCCGAACGGCCAGACGGTGCCTAGCCCCAACGGTGAACTCGGCTTCAAGCCGGGCGATTTAATCGGTTGCGTATCCGGCGAGCTCGGGCTACGCAAGTATCTGGAAGCGAACGGTCACGAGTTGATCGTCACCAGCGACAAGGAGGGCGCCGATTCGGTGCTGGATAAACATCTTCCGACCGCCGACGTGGTGATCTCGCAGCCGTTTTGGCCCGCCTACCTGACCGCCGAACGCATCGCCAAGGCAAAGAATTTGAAGCTGGCGATCACCGCCGGTATCGGCTCGGACCATGTGGATCTGAAGGCTGCATCCGAACATGGTTTGACGGTTGCCGAGGTCACGTTTTCCAACAGCATAAGTGTGTCCGAGCACGTGGTGATGATGGCGCTTTCGCTCGTGCGCAATTACCTGCCTTCACATCAGATCGCCAACAACGGCGGCTGGAATATCGCCGATTGCGTCAGCCGCAGCTATGACATCGAAGGTATGCACTTCGGCACGATTGCCGCTGGCCGCATCGGTCTGGCCGTGTTGCGTCGCATGAAACCGTTCGACGTGCATTTGCATTACTACGATCCGCACCGTCTTTCGCCGGAGATCGAGAAAGAGCTCAACGTGACCTTCCACGAAACGCCCGAGTCGTTGGTGAAAGTGTGCGACATCATCAACCTGCAGACGCCGCTGTATCCCTCCACGCAGGGCATGTTCGACGACAAGATGTTCAAGCTGGTCAAGCGCGGCGCTTATCTCATCAACACTGCTCGCGGAGCGCTGTGTGATCGGGACGCCGTTGTGCGCGCGCTGGAGTCAGGTCAGCTGGCGGGATACGCGGGCGACGTGTGGTATCCACAGCCCGCGCCGATCGATCATCCCTGGCGCCGTATGCCGAACCAGGGCATGACGCCACACATCTCCGGTACGTCGCTCTCCGCACAGGCGCGTTACGCGGCGGGCACGCTGGAGATATTGCAAAACTTCTTCGAGAAAAAGCCGATCCGTCCGGAATACCTGATAGTCGACGGCGGCAATCTCGCCGGCACCGGTGCGGCTTCTTACAAGCTGAGCTGACGGCGTCCCGATTGTCGTTGCCGCAATACATGGATCAGCGCCGTTAGGGTTGGCGGAACTTGTCGTCGTGACGAGTAGTACAGGAAGTAGCCGGCGCTGCACCCGCGTATACCCCGGCGTGGTCACGTCTCAATTGGCCGAAACCATCAGTGACGCTGTCGCACGCGATCGCATGAAGGAGTACCGCAAGATCGCGATCGAGCCGGACGCAATCGCGCGCGCGATCCAGTTCGTCATTGAGCAGCCGAACGACGTGGACGTGAACGAGATTGTGGTCGGGCCGATCGCCACGCAGGTGTGACTATCACGCGGCGAACGCGCGGCCTGCTGTCGGCGTCACGCCAGCCAGAACCGAATGGCTTGATCCGGCAATAGGGGCGGGGGGCAAGTTGATCGCCGGACTTCGTTTTCACCCGTTTGTTTGCGTCGCGATCGTCTGGCGTTGGGCTCAGATGACGATGCCGGTGGCTTAACTGCCTCCATCCCCGTTGCCTCGCCTTCGCCATGCACTCAGCCGCCGGTCAACTGAGAGAGGGCCCGCGCCTCCCATGCAGAGGGCCAGCAGTCCCGCCAGATAAAGTAAGTCTGTCTCGTATCCCGGCTGGCCGAAGTGCGCTCCCATCGAGTCGTAAGACACCAATTTGATTGAGCTAAAGCCGTTGGGAAGATGAACGGTGAAGATCGCAACAAGAAGCACGATGATCATCGGCAGTGTGGCCACAGGTACGAAGGCGCCTAGCAAGATGAGTCCGCCACCGATGATCTCAACGGCGATCGTGGCCCAGCCAAACAGCTCAGCGAAGGGCATGCCGATCGCGTGCAGGATCGCAATGAAGGCCTCATGTCCATGCGCAAGCTTTGCATAGCCATGCTCAATGAAGCCCATACCAACAATGAGGCGCAGTGGCACCGCATACCAGCTTGCAGGTACAGGAACTGGGGAAACACAGATCCCGCGAACAGTCTGAATGATGTTCATAGTAGATAATTCGTCGTTGCCACCACTGGGGTTACTCGTTGTTCCGTTTTGAGATGAAGAATTGACGGCACCTCTCACCTAACCGGGTGCAAGGCCATGGTGGAGGGCGCTCAGCACAACAGCTCCGCATCCATCGTCAGCGCGTAGAAAAAAGCCAGAGACCCTTACCAGGCATTCAAAGCCAACAAGCTTCACTTCCCCATTCCTTTCAAATGGATGGCTAAATAGAACGCTGTCCGGTGTCGCATGACTTTGCGTGGACCTCGTTGTGCCACCAGGAAGGGAATAGGGAAGCTTGCGCGATCGGTGCTCCCAGTAAGGAATTCCATGCAGTAACGCATTTTGTTGCGGCGCAGGAAGGTTTTGTGGAAATGTTGTTGTAGAGTCCTGATCGCGCATGGCATAGCGTCGCCAGCAATGGTTCACGAGTGAGTTCATTGCGGCGGGGTGGGGTGGCAAAAAAATTTGCCGTAGATTTAGATCGATCTAAATCAATGGCGTCGCCGGTATCGACTCATGAATGAGTGGTCGCGGCGGCGGCGGGTGGAGTGGCCAAAATTTTTTGCCCGGGATTTAGATCGATCTAAATTTATTTGATGGCGGCGGCTGGCTCAGTTCAATGGGGCAAGCGTTGCATCTTCTGGGAGATACGCAATTGATCGCACGTAAGTTGACGATACTGTGCAAGACGGTACTGACTAGCGCTGTGCTGTGCGCCGTGACCAGCGCCGGGGCGATGGCCGCAGGCGACGCGATGCCGAGCGACTCGGTCAATCCGCTGATCGGCAGCAGCAATGGCGGCAACACGTTTCCCGGTGTCACGCTGCCATTTGGCATGCTGCAGTGGAGTCCCGAGAACACTCGCGGCAAGCATACGCATACGGCGTCGCCGAGCGGTTACTTGTACGGAGCTGGCCGTATTCGCGGTTTCAGTCTTACCCATCTGTCAGGTGCAGGTTGTGCGGGCGCCAGCGGTGATGTTCCGTTCATGCCGATAACCACGGCGGTCGCATCGTCGCCATCGCAGGATCTGAAGGACGGCGTCTACGCCAGCGATTTTTCGCACGCCGATGAACAGGCGAGGGCAGGCGATTACCAGGTTCGACTTGCCAATGGCGTAAATGTCGAACTCGGCGCGGCCATGCATAGCGGCATGGCTCGCTTCACGTTTCCAGCCGGCAAACCGGCGAGCCTGTTGATTCGCGCATCAGATTCGGAAGTCGGCAGCAGCGATGCGACGGCGCAGATCGACCAGGGCACGCGGACGGTCAGTGGATCGGTGACCAGCGGCAATTTCTGCGGCTATCTGGCCAAGGCGGATCAGCACAGCTATTACACGCTTTACTACGTTGCTTCCTTTGATGAGCCCTTTACGCAGGTCGGCGCCTGGCATGACGGCACGCTGCACGCAGGTGCCACATCGACCAGCGGCGGCACCGGTTACGGCGACAAGGGGTTTCCTGAGTCAGGCAAGGGTGCGGGTGTATGGCTGGGTTTTGACCCATCCAAAGGGCCGGTGCAGGTTCGTGTCGGCATCTCGTATGTCAGCCTGGAGAATGCGCGAGCCAATCTTGCGGCGGAAATTCCAGCGGGTACGGATTTGACGCAAGTGCATCAGCACGCGCGCGATGCCTGGAACAAGGCGCTTGGACACGTCGCGGTCGACGGCGGCGATGCCAATCAGCGCACGACGTTCTATACCGCGCTCTATCACGTGATGATGCACCCGAATGTTTTCAGCGATGTGAATGGCGAGTACCGCGGCTTCGACCAGAAGACCCATCGCATCGAAAGCAACCAGGATGCGCAGTACGCAAATTTCTCTGGCTGGGATATCTATCGCTCGCATCTGCAACTGGTGACCTGGTTGATGCCGAAGGTCGGTAGCGACATCGCACAGTCGCTATACAACCAGGCACAGCAGAATGATGGCGAGTGGGATCGCTGGACGCACAACAGCGGCGGCACGCATGTGATGAGTGGCGACCCGGCGGTGCCGGCGCTTGCCGATATCTACGCTTTCGGCGGTCGGGATTTCGATCTGCATGGAGCCTACGCTTCGCTGCTGAAGGCCGCCACCGTGCCTACCGCGCACGATAGCTCCGACGACGGCTGCAATGTCGAGTGCGTGGGCCAGCGACCGTCGCTGGATCAGTGGCTGAAGCTCCACTACATCGCCAGGCAATCGCACGCATGGGGCGGTGCTGCGGAAACGCTGGAGGACGCGACGGCCGATTTTGCCTTGGCGCAGTTGGCGACGGATGTCGGTGATCACAGTAACCAACAACAACTGCTCACACGTGCGGGTTATTGGCGCAACCTGTTCAACCCGAAGGCGACGACGCAGGGTGGCTACATTCAGGATCGCAATGCCGACGGCTCCTGGGCTGCCTTCTCGCCCGCTAGCGATGACGGTTTTGTGGAGGGCAGTGCTTCGGTATACGTGTGGATGGTTCCGTTCGACATCCATGGTCTATTCCAGCAAATGGGTGGCCCGGCTAAAGCAGTTGGCCGTCTGGACCGCTTTTTCCAGGATGCGGCTGGCCATTGGGCATTCACCAACGCCGGCCCGTTGCATGCGGAGTTGAACAACGAGCCGTCCGTCGCCACGCCCTGGCTGTACGACTTCGTCGGCCAGCCTTTCAAGACCCAGCAAGTGGTGCGCGCCGTAGTCGATACGCTGTGGAAGAATGCGCCGGACGGCATTCCAGGCAACGACGACCTGGGCGAAATGTCGTCTTGGTACGTATGGTCGGCGTTGGGCCTTTACCCCGAAATTCCCGGACGAGCGGAGCTGATGATCGGTAGCCCGTTGTTCACGCATGCGGTCATTCATCGTGAAAATGGCGAGGTCACGATCGATGCGCCGGATGCGTCGGTTGATCATCCGTATGTGCATGCCCTGTGGGTGAACGATCAACCGCATGTCAGCCCCTGGCTGCCATCCGATTTTGCAGAGCATGGCGGGCGTCTGCGTTTCGTCCTGCAATCGACGGCAGACAAGCAATGGGGAAGCGATAGCGCGAACGTACCGCCATCGTTCCCGCCAGCGGGATCCTGAGTCGACGTACTGGCAGGGATGCTTTTCTATAAAGTTTAGATCGATCTAAATTCGCGACCTTCCGGTGGGGTCGCGAGGAAATTGCTGCATCGGGCGAAAGCCATCGATCAAGGATTGATGCATGGCTGTGGGTGGGGGAGGGGATACAGGTCCTGGACTGCAGCGATGTCGTTTCGACTCGGCATGCAAGCGGGCAGGTAGATGGCTCACGTCGTCCTTAGTGCGGGCGACTGACAACTTTATTGGGGAGAACCAACGTAAATGAAGCCGAAATTGATAGGCGCAGTCGTCATCACGCTGCTGGCCTTTTCCATTAATCAGGCGCTTGCCCAGAATGCAGCCGCATCGTCGCAGACGCAGACAGGCGACTCTCAGGCAACGCCATCGACAGTACCTGCGGATGGCCAATCCGAAAAATCGGACGATAAAAGGAAGAGCGAGGCGAAGAAGCTCCAGGTCGTGCAGGTGACCGGCTCGTTGATTCCGCAGGCACAGATCGAAGGCGCGTCGCCGGTCACCACGGTGACCGCCAAGGACATCGAGAAAGAGGGATTCGTCGATACCTACGATGCCCTGCGTTCGTTGACCGTAGCGAATGGCTCGGTGCAGGATCCCCAATCCACCGGGGGATTCACACCGGCTGCGAAGACCATCAGTCTGTTTGGCCTCAGTCCCGATTTCACGCTGACCTTGCTCAACGGCCGGCCGATGGCCAGCTATCCATTGGCCTATAACGGCAATACCAACATCACCGATATCGCGAATATTCCCGTCGGCTTGATCGATCACATCGACGTGCTGACCGGCGGCCAATCATCGATCTATGGTTCGGCCGCTATCGCTGGTGTGGTGAATATCGTGCTGAAGGATCACATCGAAGGTACCCACCTCGACCTGCGCTATGGCGACTATTCGGATGGCGGTGGTGCGAGCAAGCGGTTGCAACTTAGCTCGGGTCACCAATGGGGCGATTTCGACATAAGCGGTGGCATCCAGATTTCCAAGCAGGACCCGATCTGGGCTTACCAGCGCAGCTACATCGACTCCTTGAACGATGATCCCGATCCGTCGGGACGCGTGAACTCGCGCACCTTCCTGCGCTTGAATTCGAGCACTAACGAATACATCGACCCAGGCTCCGCGGCGTGCTCACCGCTCAGTTATCTCTACAACAACAGCACGAGCTACAGTTATCGCGCGGACCACGGCTACTACTGCGGCAGCCCGGATAACGTCAGCAATGCCACGCTGGCGAATCAGGAAACCGATGCCAATGGTTCGTTGTTCCTGCGCTATCACTTGGACGATCACACCGAAATTTATTCGGACATGTTGTACAGCTACAGCAACCCGACCTACGTCGGCGGCAGCCCGTCCTGGAACCAGACTTTCTACAACCAGACCTCGGGACAATACGAGGAGTGGCAACGCATCTTCGCACCCGAAGAGATCAGCTCGGAAGCGGGGCAGCAGCAGATATTCACCCGCACCTACAACTTCAGCCTCGGCATACGCGGTCAGATAGGAAATTCGGACTGGAACTACGATGCCTACTACAACCGGTCGCAATCCAACGTCGTGCGCGAGACGCTCGATTTTCTGACCAACAACGGCATCAACAACTACTACCTGGGGCCATCGCTGGGCACCGATGCGAACGGCTATACGATCTATGCGCCGAATTTGAGCCGGCTATACCAGCCGCTGACGCCGGCGTTGTACAGCCAATTCACCGCCGACGACCGTGCGACATCCGTATCGTGGACGCAAAACGAAACGGTCACGGCGAACACCACGGATTTGTTCTCCATGCCAGCTGGCGACGTCGGCGCAGCGGTGATCGCGCAGACCAGCAATCAGCGTTTTTCCAATGCCTCCGCCAGTCCGTTGGCGGCCGAGGGCTACTTCCTGGGGGTCACCGGCAGCACCACGGCGGCTGGCGCCAGTGAACAATCCGCGATCGGCGGGGAAATGAAGGTGCCGCTGTTCCAGCAGCTCACCGCGGACGTGTCCACCCGCTACGACAAATATCTATACGGCGGCGGCGAGCATGGTCGGCCGACCTATAAGCTCGGCCTGGAATATCGTCCTCTCGATACGCTGCTGATTCGCGGCAGCTATGCGACGGCGTTCCGAGCCCCGGACATGTTTTATCTGTTCTCGGCACACAGCAGCGGGTATTCGGGCGCAACCGACTATTACCAGTGCCGCCTGGCCGGCTACAACGCTTCGACTTACAGCAACTGCCCGGTGGGCGACCAATCCATTCTTGCAGTGTCCTCAGGCAACCCGGACTTGAAGGACATTACCGCCAAGACGCTCACTTACGGCTTTGTCTGGTCCACGTTGGACAACAAATTGAGCTGGTCGGTCGACTACAGCGCCTTCCGCATCACTAACGAAGTGGAAACCCTGAGCACCGATGAAATTCTGCAGGAGGAGGCCAACTGCCGCTTGGGCAAATCGGAGAATGGGCAGACCGCGTATGACATAGATTCGCCCACCTGCCAGCAAGTCCTCGGTGAGGTCTCGCGACTGCCCGCTTCGAGTCCCGTCAATCCGGGTGGCATCCAGCAGGTAAGCACTTATCCGATCAACGTCGCCTCCGAATACCAGACCGGCATCCAGTCGGCTTTGAAATATCGGCTGCCGACCTCGAGCATGGGTACATTTACTTTTGGTCTCGACTATTACGACGAATTCGTGCACACCTTCCAGGAGAAAGCGGGTGACCCGGTCACCAACTACTTGTGCTGTTCCAACTCCGATGAGTTCAAGAGCCGAGTCAGTGGCACGGTCACCTGGGATATCGGCAAATGGAGCACGACCTTCTACGCCATTCGTGATGGCCATACCTGGAACGCCATCGGAACCGAGCAGGACATTGGGCCATGGATTACCTTCAACGGCAGCCTGCGCTACAAGGTCTCGCCCAAAACCACGGTGTCGCTGACGGCCAACAACCTCTTCAACAGGCGCCCGCCAACCGATAACACCAACGACAACTGGCCCTACTACGACGAAGGGGACTACAACGCGTTGGGGCGCTCGGTCTTCCTGGATGTCGGCTTCGACCTCGGGACTGACTAACCCGCAAGGCGGTAAAGACCATGGCGGCGTGTTGTGTAGACAGCACGTCGCCATTTAGGTCTTCCGACGCCGACTGTCGGGAAGGAGAAACCTCCCGTTGTGGGTCGCGTTGTATTCCAGGGCTGGCGCCGGAGAACTTTAGCCGTGCCGAGCGGCCTCGATCGCATCGATATCGATCTTCCTCATTTCCATCATGGCTTCGAACGCGCGCTTGGCTGCCGCTGGATCAGGATCGGAGATCGCAGCGATTAGAGCGCGTGGCGTGATCTGCCACGACAGCCCCCACTTGTCCTTGCACCAGCCGCATTGGCTTTCCTGGCCACCGTTTTCAAGAATCGCGTTCCACAAGCGGTCTGTTTCGGCTTGGTCGTCGGTCGCCACCTGAAACGAGAAGGCCTCGCTGTGCTTGAACGCGGCCCCGCCATTCAAGCCCAGGCAAGGGATGCCCATCACGGTGAACTCGACCGTCAGGACATCGCCCTGCTTGCCTGCGGGATGGTCACCGGGAGCGCGATGGGCAGCTTTTACCGTGCTATCAGGAAACGTTTCAGCGTAGAACGTTGCAGCTTCCAGCGCCGTGCCGTCGTACCAGAGACAAATCGTATTCTTGCTGATCACGTTGGCTCTCCCAAACCTGAGCGGATACGCACATTCAGGCCGTATAGCCTGCAACCCGAACGCTCCGGTAAAAACCACGGAGCGCGTGTATTAAATATCTAAGGACTCCCGGGAAAGCGCCGAATGCGACCTGGGAACCGCGGTGGCTGGCCCTTGCGCGATCGGACCGCCACACCCTTAAGGCCGGCCTCACGGTCTTCTCAAGTCATGAACAATCGTCTGTGCATGATTGACAGGTGGAGCTGTCGAAGAATTACGGTTGTGACAGCGCACGCGCGCCATCGTAATGACGCGCATCGTTTGATGAGGGTCTTCACTTCACGTGATCCAGTTTCTTCCTTTGACAGCCTCTGTAGCTAAAGGAGTCCGCGATGAAAACAAGCCACCCTGTGCATGCCCTTCGAGCAAATCTTGAGGCCGCACGTCTCAAAGCTGTTGAAACCCTGGCTGCCGCAAAAGGTGTACTCACCACTGACGCTTTGCAGGAACTCGCCATCCTTCAGGTAGCCCTGACTGCCGTACAGCAGGAAATCGACGCCCATGGCGTAAAGCTGGGATGGGGCGGTGCAGACGAGCTGAAGTAGCGGCGCGCTAAAAAAAGGCCGGTCGCATCCGACCGGCCTTCTGCTCTTTTACTTTCCATCAAGATCAATCGAGCTTGGTTGGATTTTTGCAGATGAGCATCTACTTGGCGCTGGCTTCCGATCCGCTGGAAATGTCATCGGCGTGGTTACGCTTGAAGATGTCCTTTGCAATGTCGCGTTGCTTACTGTCTTCGGTGTGCACGGAAATTAGAATGTTGCCTTCCCGGATCTTCGCGTCGTAGCGCTTGGCTTCGAATTCGGGGATGCCCATACCGACGAGCGCGCCAACGATGCCGCCCGTCGCGGTTCCCAGTGCGGCGCCACCCAGTGCGGCCATGATCGGGCCCGCAGCGATGAAGGGGCCGACGCCAGGGATCGCCAGCGCACCGATACCGGCTAGCCAACCCAACGCCGCGCCAACGCCGAGCCCAGCTACGCCGCCAGCCGTCGCGCCCTCGGGCGCCTTGGTGTTGTGCTCGTGCGCGAAATCCTTGGTGCCGTGTTTATCCGGCAGCAGGGCGGAAATATCATCATTCATGAAGCCGGAAGCTTTCAGGTCGCCAACGATGCTCTCGGCTTGTTCGACGGTCTTGGCGGTGCAATAGACAGAAGCGTTCATGGATCTTCCTCAGTTAGTTTTTACATCGAGTTGGTTGTCGACCCGGTCAACGCCTGCGACCTTGGCGGCGATCTCTTCGACTTTTGCCTTTTCGTCGCTACTTGCGACGGGTCCACGAAGCGTGACGACACCGGTCGACGCAACCAGCTTTACGTTGTGGGCCTTTGTCGAAAGCGACTTGTCTCTCATGATGGCGCGCCGCACGGCAGCAGCCACTTTGATGTCGGCACTGTCATTGGGTTGATCAGTAGGCTTCATGGTTCCGGCGGCACGGTCTCTTTGATTGATGCCGGTGTTGTCGGCCGACGTTGAGGACGCGGGAACGTTGGGGGCAGCCTGCTGCGCATTCGCAAATGAAGACGCAAATGCAATGAGCGAAGCGCAAGCAACGACCTTGAAGGGCGTGGCGGTGGTGGTCATGAGCATAAATTCTCAAGTTGGTTTCAGTGGGTGAAGACCATTCGAGCTCAAGAGCGATGTCGAATGGAGGTCTGTTATCTCGGAACCGTCGTGAACACGTCGTGCAGTGAGATGCATCGGTTACGTGAACATTCATCGGGAAACTTCCCCATCGGTTGTCCCTGCGACCTCTCGTTGTCCGGCACGTTGTGCGAAAGGGGTACTGAAGATTCGCGGCACGTTGCGCAAGCGTCTCCCGGCTTCAGCCGCGTTGACATTTCCTTGAGCCTCGTAGGATTTAGAGTTCACCTACGATGAGCGCTTGGGGGAGACGGGGACGCTGTAGATCGCTGTTTTAATTTTTCGACGTACGACTCGGCGCGCCGGTCATGCGGCGGTTGCAGGTCGCAGGCGGTTGTCGTGAAGCACTTCATCGGTGAAGCGACGGTCGCTCGTGCCATCGCGGCGTGGTACACCGGTGGAAGTCAGTGAACAAAAAACGCATCGTGCTCGTTGTGGATGATGAGCATTCGGTCATGGAAACTACCGTTGCGTTCCTGGAGAACGTAAGGGTGTTCCAGGTCATCGGCACCAGTTCCTTCGAGTGTGCGGCGACCCACTTGGCCGCTCCCGGTTGCATCGATGTCCTCGTCTGTGATTACCGGCTTTGGAGGGCGCGATCCGGGCTGGAACTATGTGAGATAGCCGTCGCCCTCAACGCCGCCGTCGCGATCGTTCTGATATCTGCAGAGTCATCTGACGAAGCGAAGTCGCGCCCGCAGAGAGCGATCTTCTTGCGGAAGCCTTTCGGGCGGGTCGAGCTGCTCCACGGGATCAAGGCAGCGACCCTGCGGACCAAAGACGTGTGACTCATGGCGGGGCAGGTCGGAGTGGCGCTCTTGCCTGTCTGCGCGGTCTTTCGTGAAACTCGTCATTTAGCTGCACAAAATTGAACCTGCTCAAGGTCAAGGCTGACATCGGCGCAGGGGGCGAGCCGGTCCACTTCAGTGGCGAAGAACAACACCCCAGCGAGACGGGAATGAAGACCCATAGCCGGACGCGAGCAGGACTTTGAAATCCTTAAGTTTCCCAGCCCTCCGCTGCCGCGTTGCCGAATCGCCAAGGGCGGTCATCACGTCCGTTTGGCAGCGGGAATGAGATAGGTTCAACCCGGCAGTAGATTAGTGGTCGAACCTAGGTAAGATGCCATGCCCAGGATGCACCTGCTTCTATGAGCAAGTTCGTCCTGTGTTGGCTAAAACAAGCTAAATGATGTTCCTCACCCCTTAAAAAGTCTGCCGAGCCATGCATGCATCCAACTCAATCTAGTACGGCCCTGGCGCGTGAGCTAAGCATGGATAAACGAACGACGGTTGCTCTCGCTGCCGTTATCGTTTTCTTCGTCATCAGCGGCTTTATCGCGTTCCTGAATATCAGAACCATCAAGGAAGACAACCAGAAAGTTGTGCATTCGCAGGAGACGATTACTGCCATTGATGGGTTGCTGTCCAGTGCTCAGGACGCCGAGACCGGGCAACGGGGGTTTCTTCTCACCGACAACGAAAAGTACCTGGAGCCTTATTGGTCCGCTCTCGCGATCATTCCCTCTCGCGTCGACACGATTACCCAGCTCACGCTTGACAATCCCAGTCAGCAAGCCCGGATAAAAGTGCTTCATGGCTTTCTCGACAACAAACTTGCCGAACTGAAGGAAACGATCGATCTGCGCCGGACGAAAGGCGTCGATGCAGCCTTGGCTGTTGTAACGACGGATCGCGGCAAAGCCGCCATGGATGCTATCCGCACCCAGCTCGCGGACATGCAGAGCGAAGAGTTGAGTCTTCGCGAGAAACGCCTGCAGGAGATGGCCACCGCTTACAGCACCGCGTTGACGACCGGAACGATGTCGGGCCTGGTCGGGATCGTACTTACGATATTGATCGGCATCCTGGTCCGCAACGCGTCGAGGGCCCGTCGGCGAGAAGCCTGGTTGCAGGCTGGACAGCTCGAACTGGCATCGTCCATGTTGGGAGACCCGGAAACCGAGCGGCTTGGCGAAAGTATTCTGGATTTTCTCGCTCGTTTTCTGGATGCGCAGGCCGGCGCGCTTTTCATACAGTCAGGGGACGACTTTCGTCGGATAAGTACTTACGGACTGGTCGAAGGCGAAACCGTCGTCGAACGTTTTTCACCCAGGGAAGGGCTGCTTGGTCAGGCCGTTGTCGAGACGAAGACCATCATTCTTTCCGATGTTCCCGATGGATACCTGATTGTCGGGTCTGCACTGGGACAGTCAAAGCCCAAACACCTGGTTATTTCTCCTGCCATCGCCGACGGCGATGTCAATGCTGTAGTTGAACTAGGGTTTCTACGTCCGGTGAAGGAAGATGTTGTGGCTCTCCTTGAGCAGGCTTCGTCGTCGATAGGGGCTGCTCTTCGCTCGGCCAAATATCGGACCGAACTCAGAAACCTGCTCGAGGAGACACAGCGGCAATCGGAAGTGCTGCAAGTTCAAGGCGAAGAGCTTCGCGTATCGAACGAAGAGCTTGAGGAACAAAGCCGCACACTCAATGAATCGCAGCACCGCCTGGAACAGCAGCAGGCTGAGCTCGAGCAGACAAACTCGCAACTCGAAGAGCAGGCGCAGCAACTTGAGCGGCAACGGGACGACCTGGCGCGGGCGAACGTCGACGTCGAACATAAAGCGCGGGAAGTTGAACAGGCGAGCCGCTACAAATCCGATTTCCTCGCCAATATGTCGCATGAGCTGCGTACGCCGCTGAATTCTTCGCTGATCCTGGCCAAACTTCTCGCCGATAACCCGAACGAGAACCTGACCGATGAGCAGGTCAAATATGCGCAAACGATTCAATCATCCGGCAACGACCTGCTGACCCTGATCAACGATATTCTCGATCTTTCCAAGATCGAGGCAGGTCATGTCGATATACGACCCGAACCCGTTTCGATCGGGCGGCTTGTTGACGATTTGGTATCCCTGTTCAAACCGATCGCCGATCAAAAAGGACTCACGGTCGGGGTTGCGATTTCGCCAGGCTGCCCCGGAACCATCCGCACCGACCGCCAGCGCCTCGAACAAATCCTCAAGAATCTCCTTTCCAACGCATTTAAATTCACGGACATAGGTCGAATCGAGCTGCGTGTTCACAGCGTGGAAGCAGAAAAGATTGCATTTTCCGTGACCGACTCCGGTATTGGCATATCCGAAGAACAGCAGCAAAGGGTGTTTGAGGCTTTTCGCCAGGCCGACAGCACAATCAGTCGAAAATACGGTGGTACCGGGCTGGGTCTGTCGATTTCCCTGGAGCTGTCGAGGCTGCTCGGGGGAGACCTTTACCTGGAGAGCACCCTTGGTAAAGGCAGCACTTTCACCGTTGTCTTACCCGCGCAGTTTGCCGGTGCTGCCGTCATGCCTCGCAGTACCAGCTTCAGGACCGACTCGTTGCCCAAGGCTTCGCCGGCTCCAGCCAGCGCTGTCAGGAAGTCCGCTGCGGCACCGTCGGTTGACGATGACCGAGACAATCTTGCCGGTCAACGGAAAGTGTTGCTTGTCGTGGAAGACGATCAGAGCTTTGCGAAAATCGTGCGGGATCTGGCCCATGAACTGGACTTTAAATGCCTCATAGCGACTGATGCCGAAGACGCATTGAGCCTCGCGCAGAGATATCTCCCTAACGCCGTGGTTCTGGACGTTGGGCTGCCGGACCAGTCAGGCCTGTCTGTGTTGGATCTGCTCAAGCGTGATGTTCGAACCCGACATATCCCCATCCACGTGGTCTCGGCCAGCGATCACGCGCACGCTGCCCTCTCCTTGGGGGCGATCGGATACCTGCTGAAACCGGTCAAGCGCGAGCAACTGGCTGAGGTGCTAAGCAAGCTTGAGGCCCGGTTGTCCCAACGCATCAGGCGTGTACTTATCGTCGAGGACGATGCAGTTCAACGTGAGGCCATTCGTAAACTGCTGACGTCCGAAGACGTCGAGACTATCGGCGCTGGAACAGCGGCCGAGTGCCTGCGCTGTTTAAAAGAACATACCTTCGACTGCCTGGTTCTTGATCTGTCGCTACCTGATGCCTCGGGTTTTTCGCTGCTTGAGAAACTCAGCCAAGAAGGCAGTTATGCCTTTCCCCCGGTCATCGTGTATACCGGCCGTGACCTCTCTTCTGAGGAAGAGCAGCGCCTTCGGCGTTACTCCACCTCGATCATCATCAAGGGTGCCAAGTCTCCTGAGCGGTTGCTCGATGAAGTTACCTTGTTCCTGCATCGAGTCGTGTCGGATTTGCCCGCTGAACAGCAGAAGATGATCCAGAAGTCACGTAACCGCGATTCCATGCTGGAAGGGCGGCGCATCCTGGTTGTCGAAGACGATGTTCGCAACATCTATGCGCTCGTGAACATTTTGGAGCCGCATGGATCTTCCGTCGTCATCGCAAGAAATGGCCAGGAGGCGCTCGATGCATTGAGTGAGGCGGAAGAAGGTGCCGACAGGAAGATCGACCTGGTTCTCATGGATGTGATGATGCCGGTAATGGATGGACTGTCCGCTACGCGCGAAATTCGTAAGGACGCCCGGTGGACAAAACTTCCCATCATCGCTCTTACAGCGAAAGCCATGCCTGACGATCAGGAGATCTGCCTACAGGCCGGCGCCAACGACTACATGGCCAAGCCGCTGGACGTCGACAAGCTGCTTTCGCTGGTTCGAGTCTGGCTGTCGCGATAAGAGCACCACATGAACGACGTACTGGAAGATCTGGAAATACGGCTGCTGCTCGAGGCGCTATATGAGCGTTATCACTACGACTTTCGCAGTTACGCGCAGGCCTCCATCAAGCGGCGGCTTCGACAGGTAAGGGAAAAATTGGGTTTTCCAAGTTTCTCCGCGATGCTCGAAGGTCTCTTGCACGACACGACGGTACTGCCTCATGTGTTGGGTTACCTGACGGTGCAAGTCAGTGAAATGTTTCGTGATCCGACCTATTTTCGCGCCATTCGGGAAAAGGTGATCCCACATCTTCGAACCTACCCGTCACTCAAGGTCTGGGTGGCGGGTTGTAGCACCGGGGAAGAGGTGCATTCGCTGGCTATCCTTTTTCGTGAAGAAGGACTCGAACAGAGGACCATGTTTTACGCCACCGACATCAGTCAGGATGCGCTCAAGGCTGCGTCAAGTGGGATTTACGGATTGGATCGGATCAAGTTGTTCACTCAAAACCACCAGCGTTCCGGCGGAAAATCATCGCTCTCGGATTACTACAGCGCTGCCTACGGAATGGCTTCGTTCGACAAGACGCTACGAGAGAGGGTTGTTTTTGCCGACCACAGCCTGGTGACTGACGCCGTGTTCGGGGAGATGCACCTGATCTCCTGTCGCAACGTGCTGATCTATTTTGATCGGACCCTTCAGGATCGAACCTTGAAGTTGTTTGGCGATTCGCTCGTGAGAAAGGGGTTTCTCGGGCTCGGTGCAAAGGAGAGCCTTCGTTTTTCAAACCAGATGGGCTCCTTTCTCGATTTCGATAAGGAAGAAAGAATCTACCAAAAGCGCGGTTCATGAATCGCGCACCCATAAAGGCGGTCGTGATCGGAGGATCCGCGGGGGCGTTGCAGGCTCTATTCACGATCTTGCGGGACTTGCCTGAGAATTATGCGCTGCCGATTTTGATTACCGTGCACTTACCTCCTGAACGAAAGAGCATTTTTGCGGAAATCCTGCAGTCTAAGTGTCAGATCACGGTGCGCGAGGCCCAGGATAAAGAATCGGTTTCCATCGGCACTGCCTACATCGCGCCGCCGGATTACCACTTGCTTGTGGAAAAAGAAGGAACGCTGGCACTTTCGTCGGACGAGCCGGTTCTCCATTCCAGGCCTGCGATTGATGTTCTCTTTGAAAGTGCCGCGGATGCCTATGGTCCCTCGGTAGTGGGAATCGTGCTTTCAGGGGCTAACGCTGATGGCGCGAAAGGGCTGAAGTCCATCGAAAATGCAGGCGGAGTGACTATCGTTGAAGATCCGGGTACCGCTTACGCTTCAGCCATGCCGCAGGCAGCCCTGGATACCTGTAGCGAGGCTTTTGTGTTTTCGTTGGATCAGCTGGCCGTTTATTTGAAAAATCTCGAAGGCGAGAGCCGTATATGAAACCGATTTGCTTTTTGCTGGTGGACGACCTTGAGCAAAACCTCCTTTCGCTGGAGGGGCTGTTGCGTCGTGACGACTTGACGATCCTAAAGGCACGGTCCGGCGAGGAGGCGCTCGAAATGCTTCTTGTGCATGACGTCGCGCTAGCTCTTCTCGACGTCCAGATGCCGGGAATGGACGGCTTCGAATTGGCCGAATTGATGCGTGGCAATGAGCGCACGAACCGCGTACCGATTATTTTCGTTACCGCCGGCGCTTCGGACAATCAGCGCAGGTTTCGTGGCTATGAAGCTGGCGCCGTGGACTTTATCCAGAAGCCGATCGAGCCCGATGTTTTACGCAGCAAAGCCAATGTATTTTTCGAGTTGCATCGTCAGCGAGATCTAATTGCCGCCCAACGCGACGAGCTGGAAGCTTCGGCTGAGGCACTCAAGGCTGCTGATCGAAACAAGGATTTGTTCCTGGCGGTTCTTGCGCATGAGCTGCGCAATCCTCTCACGCCATTGCGCCTTGGGATTGATGCGTTGAAAGGGTCTCCCGACCCGGACAGGGCCGTGCGGACGCGCGACATGATGGACCGTCAGCTCAGTCATCTGGTCCGGCTGGTCGATGACCTTCTCGACGTGTCCCGGGTTAGCCAGGGAAAGATCAGACTTCAGAAAGAAAGGGCGCAGGCTGGGGACATCATCCAGTCAGCGATAGAGGCCTCCAAAGCCTTTATTGAAAACGGCGGCCACACGCTTACCGTGACCGTGCCTGCTCATCCGATCTGGATGGAGGCCGACAAGACCCGAATCGCACAGGTCATAGGCAATCTGCTCAATAACGCGGCGAAATATACGCCGCCAGGCGGCCTCATCAGCCTGGATGTCTCCTGTGAGCACGGCGATGTCGTCATTGTTGTGTCTGACAGCGGCGTGGGCATTCCGGCAGAGATGCAATCGGACATCTTTCAGATGTTTTCGCAGGTGAGCGAGCAGCTACATCGTGCACAGGGTGGCCTGGGCATTGGCCTGGCGCTGGTGAAGCAACTTGTTGTGCTGCACGAAGGTTCGATATCAGTTCAGAGCGGCGGGACGGGCGAGGGAGCCAGCTTTACCGTTCGACTTCCGGGTCTTCCAGATCTTAATCGGCAAGCGGTATTGCAGGACCAGCAACAGGCGGACGAGGACACTGATCGCCTGCGCGTGCTTGTCGTCGATGACAATGTCGACGTGGCGGAGACGATTGGCTGGCTTCTCGAAGATATGGGCCATGATTTCATGTTGGTCCATGACGCTCGTCTGGCGCTGGACGTGGCGCGCAAATTCCTGCCCGGCGTCGTTCTGCTGGACATCGGAATGCCGTTCATGGACGGACACTCTGTCTGTCGTGCGTTTCGTCAAGATGACGTGCTCAAGCACATCCCGATCGTTGCGCAAACGGGTTGGGGGCAGGAAAGCGATAGGGCCGCAGCGACAGATGCCGGCTTTGACTATCATCTGGTCAAACCGATCGGCCTGCAGGAATTGAAGCGCACTCTCAGCCTGGCGACGCGTGCAAAAACGGGTGCGCATGACTTCCGGACGGGGGCCTGACTACCGTCGTTTCAGCCTCCGGGGCCGCTCATTCCGCCTGATGGCAGGAGGTATAGGGCGGCCCCCTGAAGCTCTTCGATCAACTGCTGAATCTGGCCGCGCCCGTTTTGCTCACATAGGCCACGGCATCGTGCGGGTGCAAACTTTCCTGATGTTCAACGCGGACTTGGAAATCCGCAATGTTGTCGTCGGCATCGAGCGCGCGCTGGATATTGCGAGCGGCATCTTCGCAGAACATCAGATTGCTGCCATTGGCCAGTGCAAATGCCTGCTCGTCCACGCGCTTCACCGCCGTCTGCACCGGTGTACCCAAGGACGACTCGACGCGATCGAGCAAGGTGATCAGGTTCAGCGGTGCACCATGGACGAAACGTATCCGCAACCGAGCGATGCTGCGCTGTGCATGCGGCGTAGCGACGATACCTTTTTCGCTGCCTAGCCACGTCAGCATGGCAGCATGATCGAGCGGCTCGTTCGCCTCGAAATCCCTGGCAAACTGTTCCTGGATAAGCTGACGCGACAACGCCGCCGAGGCAGGGCAGGTTGAGGAATACACGACCTCCGTGCCCAGCTCCAGGCGGAAGCCGTCCGCATCGAGATCAGCCTCGATCGAGACGGGATAAGCACGCCAACCGCTGTTTCCACTGCGAAGTGCAGGGCGACGTATCAACTGTTCGAAGCGGATGCTGATACGTGCGCGATCGGCCAGGTCTTGATGCGATTCCAGAAAGGCACGCAGCAAGTGTTCGAGCATCGATTCGCTGATCGTCTTTGCGCTCAGATACTCGTCCATCAGCAGATACAAGCGCGACATGTGGATACCACGTTGATCCGGCCGAGTCAGGTTGACGAAGGCGCCGACGCGGGCGCTGGAACGCTGGAAATCACCGTCGCCGGCGTCGAAACGCACCGACATCTCGATACCGTTCATACCGACCCAATCCAGCGCGGCACCCAGATACGGCTGGGGCTGCGTAGCTACATCCGGCATCAGGCCAAAGGCGTCATCAATGCGCTTCAAAACGAACTCCCGATTTAATGATCATCGCCTTCCTTTTTGAGCTTCGCTGCGCATTACGTTGAGAACCGTGCAGTTAGCGGATAGCAACATGGTGCGAGTGATTCAGCTCAAGGGCTGGCTTGGTGTGTGTTACGCAGTGCTGACACCGCCGACGCGGCGTTTACCTGAAGCGTTCCATGGGAGACCTTGCTGCTTCGTAGCAACAGATCATGGACTGCATGTGCGTCCAGCTTCGGGGCGAGTGAAAGCAATAAGGCCGTGATGCCGGTCACGTGCGCGGCAGCCATCGATGATCCGGAAGTAAAGTCATATCCGCCACCAGGCTGGGTAGTCAGTATGTCGCTCCCGGGCGCACTCAAGATGCCTGCGGGAGCGGCGGATGGGCCACTTACACGAACGACAATGACTCCGGGGGCACTATCGGGGAATCCATCGACGACTCCATCCGGCGGCATCGCTGTGATCACGATGCGGCCTTGGCTCAGCAATTTGGCAAGCAGCATATTGAGTAGCGGATCTGTCGGTCCGCCCAAACTCAAATTGACGATGCGGGCATCCGTATCGAGGATCCCCGCCAGCGCCTTGGCCAGGGTGAAGGAGTTGCAACGCGCACCGGCATTGGGAGTAGGCGGATACCAGCATGCCTTGTAAACGCTGAGTATGGATTTGGGCGCTATTCCGACAATCCCTTCGTGATTGTCGGCGTTTGCAGCGATGATGCCGGCCACTTCGGTGCCGTGGCTGTCGCGGTTGAACGTCGATGCGTCATCATCAACCATGTTGTGCGTATCGCGAACGCGCCCCTGAAGATCCACGTGCGTCATGTCGACGCCCGTGTCGACGACGGCGATATGAACTCCGCTGCCTTGACTGAGGCCCTGCGCGAGCGCAGCGTCCGTTTCCACGAAGCCGCGTTGGAGATTGACATAGGGATCGTTGTAGCGATGGGTGTCCGGGGGGCCGTCTGCGTATACGGAATAACTTTGCAGCGGTTGCACAAGCTGTACCCGTTTGTCCTTGGCCAGTGCCTTGAGCAAGGCATCCCGGTCCACACCGGCAGCTGGCTCCAGCACAACGCAATACACGTCGAGCGCCTTGATCGGCCAACCGGTTAGCTCACGCAGTCCGTAACCCTGCTTCAACGCCGCCAGGGTGGAAACCGCACGCTGACCGGCACCGTAATGTCTCGATGGCACGTAACCCAGTAAGCTGGCGCCGGCATGCATGCCTGGTGGCTCGAGCGGGTTCGCTACAGCCAGCACGATGTCGCGCTGGCTGTCCATGGAGCTCACGCTCTGGCCTGAAATCGGGCTCACGCTGGCGGGATTATTCGGCGGCGTCATGGGAGGCGATGACGCGCACGCGCTCAAAACTGCCATGGCTGCGACAAGAATGAGAAGAACGCCATATTTCATGGAGTGACGGCGACGGGCTCTGCCAGGCGAATGCCTTGTGTTGCACGTAATTGCTGCAAGGTATGCGCCGTTGATGCCGAACCCGTGGGTGCCACCGTATAGGCCCCTACATCGTTGGGGCCGGCTACCACCTGCAATCGTAGGTTATGCAACAACGCGTTCCAGCTAGCGAGCGTCATCGCGGCATCGGGCACGATGCGAATGGCGCCAGGGGCTACGGATGCAGACTCCTGGCTGAGTGTGCGATACGCCGGACTGTCACCCGTGGACCACAACTTCATGCCCAATGTACCGATGCCCACAGCCTGGAGCAGTACCGCGGCGACCAGTGCCCGGTTCAGCCAGTTTCCGCGTCGCGTCCGAAACGATCCTTCCTGGGTATCAGCCGTGTCGAGACGACCCAGCAGGCGTTTCAATCCGGCGTTCGCGTCGACTGAAATATCGACGGGCAGTGCCAAGGCACGCTGCAGACGACTTTGCTGCGCGAACTCGGTAGAGCACGCTTCGCAGTGCGACAAGTGATCCTTGAGCCAATCGCCTTGTTCTTGCGTGGCGCTATTCTGGAGCACCCAGGGCATGATGTCCCAGGCGCCGGTGCAGTCCCTGCCTGAAGAATTCTTCGGGAAGGTCATGGCACTTTCTCCTTATGTTTGGGCGAGTCGCCAGCCAACGCGGGAAGCACGTTGCGCAGTTTGACTCGCGCGTGGAACAAGCGCGCCTTTATCGTGCCTACGGGGCATTGCATGATGACCGCAACCTCGTCCAGGGAATGACCCACCCCATAGACCAGCTCGATGACCGCCCGTTGATCCACGGACAAGTGTTCGAGACCCTTGGCCAACCAGTCGCGCAACTCGCGATCGTCATCCAGATCATGGGCAGCGGTGCGCTGCTCAGGCAATTTGTCGTCTTCGACAGGTTCGTCACCGTGTTGCCGCAGCGCCTTCAGCCCACAGCGATAGGCAATGCCCATGAGCCATGTGGAAACGCGGGAATCCCCATGGAAGTTGCCGGCCTTTTGCCAGGCGATCCAGAAACAGTCGTTGATGACTTCTTCGATGACATCCGAGCGCCGTGTCAACCGGGACAGGAAGCGGCATAACCTGCCGTGATAACTGCGATAGAGCACCGCAAGCGCGGCGCGATCACCCGTCGACATGCGTTGAAGCAGCATGCGATCAGTGGCGTCAAGGTCGATATCGGCGTTGTTCATGGTCTCGGTGAAGGCAATCCGGTACGGTGAGTTCGCTACGTGAGTACCGTTTCAGCGCAAAAAGGTTGCTCCTGGCTCAAAAGGATCGCGAAATGGTTGCCACCCAGGGCGAGGCGCCCATATTGGCCCATTGTCGCTGTGTCGCGGGGTCAGCAACGATGCGGTCCAGCTCAATCTGCCACGGCCCGTTACCCCACAATAACCCCGCGTGGCCGTAGCCGTGCACCCCCGTATGGTCGTAGGCATAGGGATTGGCCTGACCGTCGCGGTAGTAGGTATAGGGCGCAATGATGGATTGGGTCGCGCCCACCCCCGCAGAAAGGGAAAAATGCCATGCCAACGGCCAGTGGAAGCTGACATCGGCTGCGCCGCGTGGCTGGGAATCCGGGGCGCCGATCACGTAGATGGCCGACAGACCAAAGGTCAGCACGTCCCGATAGGTCCAGTCGACTCCCGTTTCGGCTCGATCATAGGCCATGGAATGGCTGTTGCCGGGGTATCTGTAATAAAGCAGGCTCGCCTGCATCTGCCAGTCGCTGGAAAGCGACCAATAGTGGGACGCCTGGGCGAGCGCCTCTACAAGGCGGCCCGGTGAGCGCAGTTCGGTGCTTCCCGACAGACCCAGCGACCAGCCCGCTGGAAATGTCCACGAGGCAGCTCCCTGCGCGATCGGGGTGTTGCCGGTAATCGCCTGGCCCCGGTCGATCAACTCCGAGCTAAGCGCTGCGGTGCCGTTGAAACTTACCGATTGGGCGTGCAGCGCCAGGGAAAATGAGCTGCCAATGGCCAGTAAGCTGAAACCGAAGCACGCACGGATGACCGCGTGACCCCGAGTGACGCCATGAGCGTGCTGGGAACGGACGCGACATCTACGTAAACAGGGCTCTGCGTACGGGAATCGATAGTCCGTCATGGGCAAATCATGCGTGCATCATCTCAATGGGCGGTGCTGGCGCGAGCGGAGTCCATGCTCCGCCGATCAGTCGGTGCAGGCCAGAAAAGTCCTCAGTGCAGCGTGCCAAGATATGAAATGAGATCATCCAGGTCCTTGGCGTCAGTTAGACCTTCGTACTTCATCTTAGTACCAGGATCGGCCTGTTTGGCCGGTTGCGACAGGTAACTGTGCAGTTTCTCCGCTGTCCAGACCCAATCGGTTCGTCCGCGCAGGGCGTCTGAATAATTGTAGTCCGGCAACGAAGCCGCCTTGCGGCCCACGACGCCAAAAAGGCTGGGGCCCTTTTTATTGCGTCCCTCCTTGACGCTATGGCACTCGGCACACTCTGACTTGAAGACATCTGCCCCCGCGGTGGCATCGGCGGCACGGGCGAAGGGTGAGGCCAGCGCGCAACCCAAAACGAGTGATGCGGCGGACAGGCCAAAAAGTAGCTTGGTCACGTTCTGATTTCCTGTATTTATTTTTAGAAGGCCAGCGCCGCTGAAACCAGGAATGCGTTGAGGTCACCTGGTTTGGTTGGCGCAACACCCAACGGCACGCCAAAGATGTTGTCCGTCGCGCCGTTGAACCGGGTGAAGCGGAACCAGGTGGCAGAAAGCTTCAGGTTCGCGATGGTGGTGAAAGAATCGTCCTTGCCGAAGGGCGACCAGAACACCGTGAACAGATTGGCGGTGGTGTCGGGGTTGCCATCCAGGCCAAAGCGAACTACATCGCGTGTGCCGTTACTTTGCAGATGCGCAACCTGCACGCCATAGCTCTGCCTGAAGGTATAGGTGAGGCTGAGGTTTTCGTCGTGCAGCGCACCTCGCGGCAGCGCAAAGAGATTCGGGTCGGTGGGGCTTGCGGGGGTGCTGCCGTATTTGCGCTGTTCGAGGATGTTCACGTAGCTGACCTGCACAATGTTCTCGCGATTACCGAGGAATTGATAAGTCAGGTCGTAGCCGAGGTCAGTGATGTCATCCGCTGGAGCCGTGCGTGGCAGCTGACGTTCGGTCGTCAATGCCACCACGCCTATCGAGAAGAACTGGCGTTTGAGGTCTTTCATGTAGGCAAAGCGAAAATACCCCGTATCGCTGATTCTTCCCGGATCACCCGAGACGGCGTAACCCAGATGATCCTGCGTGGAGGTGGGCAGCGAATTGTAGGTGCCGACTTCGCCGTACCAGTTCGAGTTGTACAGACCGTAGAAAGTGGCGCCTATGACACGATCGGCCGGTGAGTTGGCACTGGACGGGTTGAGGAAGGTGCCCGTGGGTCCCTGGCCACCGGGTGGCCCGAGACTCACCGCAGCAGGCAGCACGGCGATGGGATCATCGAACCCCGGGCTGTTGTTGACGCTCACTCCCAAGGTCAGGTCCTTGCCGTCCAGCTTGAGATCCTTGGCGACAAAGCGCAGATCGAGATTGCTGAGCTGGGTGTTGTAGGTGTCGTTGGGCGCGTGATTGGCCTCGACTTTGACGTAGCCGCCGATCTGATCAGTGATGCGACCGGCCAGGTAGAGATCGGCTTCGGTGAGATCAGTGCTGCTCTTGCCACGGGCAGGCGCGTCGTGCGTTTCCGTCAGCTGGCCAGCTAGGGGAATCTTGGTGCCGTTGCCGTCCGTATCGGTGTAACCGTTGAGCTTGAAGCGTATACCGTAAGGCGTCAGATTCGGTCCATTGCCACCGCCGCCGTACGCACCGGCATGACAGTCGGCACAGGCGGATCCGGTCTGTCGCGCATAAGCCGGAATCGCATGGGCAGTGTTGCTGGCCAGCAACAGAAACGTCGCCAGGCCGTAACACAACGTAAGGATCCCGGAACGGCTCCTCATACATCGACTCAGAAAAGACGACATGCGGTCTCCTTGTTTGAACTCGTGCGGCAGTGAGTGGGGCGCCATGCGCTGATCAGCGACGACGTTGCGGCAACATCATCCGGAGCACGCCGTCACGCAGGACGAAGTGGTGCCAGAGTGCGGCGGCTATATGCAGCGATATCAGTCCAAGCAACAACCATGCAGCGTCTTGATGCCACGTCTGCAAGGTATCGGCGAGATCTTCGTCAGCGCCAACAAGTGCCGGCAAGGTCATGCCGAACAGATGCACGGCTTTGTCCTGGGCATTGCTCAGCGCCCAGCCGAGCAAGGGCTGGGCGAGCAGCAGCGAGTACATGGCTACGTGAGTCAGCGCTGCGAGCCATCGAACGAGCCGTGATGAGGCGTTGTCCGATGGCAGTTTGCCCAGTCGGATTCGAAGACCAATTCGAACGACCAGAAGTACAAGCACGAACAACCCGAAATGACGGTGCCCTTCGAGCAACCACATCTTCAGGGCTCGCCCGGATACTTCATCGCGGGTCAGGATCAGCGCCGCTGCGATGAGCAGAAAAAGTGCAGTCAGCCAGTGCAAGACCACCAATGACCTGGGACGCGCCGCTCCTGATGCTGCTGCCGACTGGTCGGGCAGACGGTCGCGATTGCGCTCGACGCCAGGCATCGACTTCACCATGCCGCTGCCTTCTTGCAGAGTTTTGCTTTCAGTACTCATCCCAGAGTTGCCCTTGCGCGTTGCCGTCGTCGAGCCGATCCCCGCGCATGTCCAACGACCAGTTTCATGGTGGTAGGCAGACTCATGCACAGGCCTTAAGTGCCTTTGGTAGGCATGAGTGCTGACGACGCGGCGAAAGGTTGCATCCAGTCACAACCGACACGGCCGTGCGCGAACGATGGGGACGCAACCTTTCGCCGGCCACGCGGCACTTAGGTGGGTAGGTTGGTTATCTCAACATTTACGGCCTGGCCCAAAACTATGGAAATCGAGCGAATCCAGTTGCAGATGCACGGCGACAGCGCGGGCATGCTTGTCGCATTGGAGGAAAATCGCAACGTGCCCTTCGTGATCAGGCGCGTGTACTACATATTCGCCACCCAAGCCGACGTCCATCGGGGACAACACGCCCATCGTTACCTGCATCAGCTGGCGGTGGCAGTGCGCGGCTCCGTCACCTTTCTGCTGGACGATGGCAGCGGCCCTGTAGAGGTCCGGCTCGACAATCCATCAAATGGACTGCTACTTGGTCGCATGGTGTGGCGCGAGCTTTACGACTTCAGCGAGGATTGCGTGCTGATGGTGCTGGCCGATCAGTTGTACGACCAGAGCGATTACATCACCGACTACGGCGATTTCCTGCGCGAGATCAGCGGTGCCATGTATCAGGGGGACGTGGCAGCATGGCAAGGCCGCTAGTACTTATCGGCGCAGGTGAGTTCGCGCAGATCGCTTGCGAATACTTCCAGCACGATAGCGAATATGACGTGGTGGCCTTCAGTGTCGAGAGCGAGTACCTGACGCAGCCGACACTCGCCGATCGTCCCGTCGTGGCATACGAGACGCTGGAAGCGCACTACCCACCGGCTGATGTCGATGTGTTTGTCGCGATACCGTCCAGTCAGCTCAACCGCCTGCGCACGCGTTTCTACCAGGACGTCAAACGCAGGGGCTACCGGCTTGCCACGTACGTCAGTACACGGGCTTTCGTATGGCGTAATGCTCAACTGGGTGAAAACTGCTTCATCTTCGAAGGCAATGTCATCCAACCGTTCGTTCGCATCGGCAACAACTGCATCCTCTGGAGTGGTAACCACATAGGGCATCGCACGGTTGTGCGCGACAACGTATTCATTGCCTCGCACGCGGTGATTTCCGGCTATTGCGACATTGGCGAAAGCAGCTTCATCGGCGTGAACGCGACCTTCAACGATCACGTCAAAGTCGGGTCTGACAATGTCATCGGTTCCGGTGCGCTGGTTACTCGCGATACGGAGCCGGGCCGGATCTATGTCGGATCCCCGGCCCACGCATTGCCGGGTAAATCCAGCCTCGACGTGAGGCTTTGAAGAACACATGTTCGAGTGGAGCAAGAAAGGGCTGGTGTTCGAAACCGTGCGGCACGGCGTGGGCGGATGGATGCATCATTCAGCTCTTACGCCGACCCCGTATCGCATCGATGATGACTTGATACGCGTCTACGCCGGGTTTCGCGATGGCGAGGGTGTCAGTCGTATCGGTTACGTCGAGGTGCGGGCGGATGATCCTTCGATCGTCGTACGTGTCAGTGCCGAACCGGTGCTCGACATCGGCCGGGGCGGCTGTTTCGACGATAACGGCGTGATCCTGGGCGATATCGTCGAGGCGCCAGGCGGATTGCATATGTTCTATGTCGGTTTCCAGCGTGTGGCGAAGGCGAAGTTCCTGGCCTTTACTGGCCTCGCTGTTTCCAGCGATGGTGGCCAGCATTTTTCGCGCACGCAGGAAACCCCCATCCTGGATCGTGCTCCCGGCCGCAGCACGATCGGCGCGGTGCATTCGGTCATCCGCGAAGGCAACCGTTGGCGCATTTGGTATGCCGCTGGCGACGATTGGGAAACCATGGGTGGTGGTTCCTTTCCGCGTTACCACATCCGCTATACAGAGACGGACGATCTCGCTGCGCTCCCGCGGGAGGATCATGTATGCCTGCTCCCTCGCGGCAACGAATATCGAATCGGCCGCCCGCGCGTATATCGGCTCGGCGACAAGTACGTCATGTATTTCACGCGAGGCAACCTCAGCGGCGAATACTTCCCCGGTATGGCCTACAGCGATGACGGCATCGCTTGGGAGCGGCGCGACGAAGACTTCGGCGTGACGCTTTCCACCAGTGGCTGGGATTCTCAGGTTATCTGCTATCCCGCGCTGATCCGCCAGCGTGACAAATTGCTGATGTTCTACAACGGAAATCAGATGGGGGTCGACGGTTTTGGCGTCGCAGAGAGCGCGCGTTCCCCTCTCGATGGTGGCACCGATGCTTACGGTTAGGCCCTATGCCGAGGCCGACGCGGGCGTTTGGGATGCGCTGATCGGCCGATCCCGGAATGGCAACTTTTTGCATCGGCGCGACTACATGGGCTACCACGCTAACCGCTTTGTCGATCAGTCGTTGATCGTCGAGCGGAATGGCGACGGCGTAGCGGTATTTCCCGCGAATATTCGGCAGAACCTGGTGACCAGTCACGGCGGCCTTACCTATGCCGGGCTGATAACGACCCAGGCTTTGCGTGCTGAATCGACGCTGGCCGTGTTCGAGCAGATCGGTGATCACTATCGTACGCTTGGCGTGGATCGCATCGTCTACAAGGCGGTACCCCATGTGTTTCATGCGTACCCCGCGGACGAGGATCTGTATGCCTTGCATCAGCTAGGCGCGCAGCTAAAGCGGCGTGACCTTTCCTCGGTCATCCCGTTGCAGGAAAGCTTTCAGTTCACGCAGGGGCGCCGGCATTCCATTGACAGGGCCAGGAAAGCGGACATCCGCTTGCAGATCGGCACGGACCCGACGGACTTTCACGCCTTGCTCTGCGAAGTGTTGGGCCGGCACGATGTCCTGCCAACCCACAGCCTGCGTGAGCTATGCCTGTTGCAGGCGCGGTTTCCGCAGCAGATCATGTTGCACGAGGCGCGCTGCGACGAAGCTTTGCTGGCGGGCGTCCTTATCTACGATTTTGGCAGGGTGGTGCACACCCAGTATATGGCTGCATCGGAGGAGGGACGGCGCCTGGATGCGCTCAGTCTTCTGCTGGCGGAACTGATCAGCAGCACTTACGCGAACAGGGCCTTTTTCAGCTTTGGCATTTCGACGGAGCATGAAGGGCGGACGCTCAACAGTGGATTGATCGCGCAAAAGGAATTTTTCGGCGCTCGCGCCGTCGTGCACGATTTCTACGAATGGGTACTTTGATGGACGTCCCATTCCTGAGTCTAAAGGAAGTCAATGCACGGTATGCCGATGAGCTGAAGGCGGCGGCTGCGCGGGTGATCGATTCGGGCTGGTACGTGCTTGGCGATGAAGTGACGGCGTTCGAACGCGAGTTTGCCGATTATTGCGGCGTACGTCATGCCCTGGGCGTCGGCAATGGGCTGGATGCCCTGTCGCTGATCTTTCGTGGGTACAAGGCGCTCGGCGCCTTGTCCGATGGCGATGAGGTCATCGTGCCGGGCAATACTTTCATTGCCAGCTTTCTCGCGATCACCGAAAACCGGCTTGTACCGGTTCCGGTCGAACCCGATCCGGTCACGTTCAACGTGGATCCGGCGGCGGTGGAGGCCGCCATCGGACCACGTACACGCGCGATCATGGCGGTACATCTGTACGGCCAGCTGGCGGACATGAGCGCATTGATTGCGCTGGCCCGACAGCACCAGTTGCTGCTGATCGAAGACGCAGCGCAAGCGCATGGCGCGACGAGCGTTGGACGCAAGGCTGGTGCGTTCGGCGACGCGGCGGCGTTCAGCTTTTTCCCTACCAAGAACCTCGGGGCATTGGGCGATGGCGGCGCGGTCGTGACCGACGACATCAGGCTCACAGAGCAGATCGCCGCGTTACGCAATTATGGTTCCACCGCGAAGTATCACCATATCTACCAAGGCCTCAATTCCCGGCTCGACGAGATCCAGGCTGCCATGCTGCGGGTGAAGCTGAAGTATCTCGACGAAGACATCGCGTGGCGCCGCCGGGTGGCACGTCGCTATCGCGACGGCATTCATCATCCGCATATCCAGTTACCGACAGTCACGCGTGAAGAACAGCACGTCTGGCATCTGTTCGTGGTTCGCTGTGCCCGACGCGATGCCTTGCAGCAGCATCTGCAGGCGTGTGGCATTCACAGCCAGGTGCATTACCCGGTACCGCCGCACCGACAACCTGCGTATGCCGCGTTGCACGGCGCCCAGCTGCCGCTGACCGAACGGTTACATGATGAAGTACTGAGCCTTCCGATGGGGCCGACGCTGTGCGACGGCCCGATAGACCGCGTGATCGAAGCGTGCCAGGCGTTCGAGTGCCCCGCATGAACATCGTTCGCACCGGCTTCTATACAACGATCGCTACCGCGGCGCGGTTGCTCGCGGGTCTGGTCGTGATCAAACTGGTGGCATGGTTTGCCGGGCCCGCAGGCGTAGGCAAACTGGGCCAGTTCATGAGCCTCATGTCGTTGCTGGCGGTGCTCGCCGGTGGCGGCATCAGCGCCGCCATCGTCAAATACGTGGCGGAATATCGCAACGATCCGGAAAAATTATCGCGCCTGCTTGCTGCAGCGCTCTGGTATGCGCTGTGTGCATCGTGCCTGATGGGATGCGCAGCGTTGCTGTTCAGTCGGCAGATTTCGCTATGGCTGCTGGGTGACCAGGGTTATGAAAACCTGATCCGCGTGCTCGCCGTGGCTCAACTGGCCATCGCACTGGTCAACTACATTCTTGCCGTGATCAACGGCTTTATGGACGTGCGCCGGCTTGCCTTCATCCAGGTGCTGAGCTCGGCGTTGAGTATCGTGCTGGTGCTCTGGCTGTCGCGCTGGTTGCATTTATACGGTGCGTTGCTGGCGCTCGTAGTCGGCCAGGTGCTGTGTCTGGTCGTCGGCTTGCCGGCCTGGCGGCGCAGTCCATACTTCCAGCGCAGCATGCTGCGGATGCATTTCGACCGCGAAATGACTTTTCGGCTCGCCGCCTTTTCGGTGATGACACTCAGCTCCGCCTTGCTGCCTCCGTTGATCAATATCGCGGTCCGCGATCATCTCGCGGCGCAGTTCGGCTGGGAGCAGGTTGGCTACTGGCAGGCTGTGAGCAAAGTGTCGGACGCTTATCTGCTGTTCCTCACCACGGCCATCAACATCTACTACTTGCCCAAGCTTGCGTCCACACACGAGCGCGCGTCCCTGGTGTTCGAGCTACGCAATGCGTACCGCTACCTGTTGCCCGCCGTCGTTGCGCTGGCCGCCGTGGTGTATGTCTTGAGGGATTGGGTGACGCGCTTGCTGTTCAGTGCGGACTTCATGTCCGCCAACGCATTGTACGGTCCGCAGCTGCTGGGCGATGTCATCAAGATCGCTTCCTTCATTCTGTCCTACGTCATGCTGGCCAAGGCCATGACACGGTTATTCGTGATCTCCGAATGTGTGTTTGCAGCCAGTTATCTTCTGCTGGTCTATGTGTTTACCGCGCACTTCGGTCTCGTTGGTGCGATGTACGCTTTCACCGTCAATTATCTGCTCTACCTCGCGTTCAACGTGCTGGTCGTACGGCGCTACCTGGGAGGGTTATGACGATGGACGGCATCGTATCGAAAGGCGCAGCGGCGATGCCGCTGGTTTCCATACTCATACCTGCATTCAACCACGAGCGCTTCGTGCAGCGTTGCCTGGACAGTGTGCTGGAGGATCCGTATCCGGCGAAGGAGCTGATCATCATCGATGACGGATCGACGGACAAAACCGCAGATAGGATCGCTGACTGGGTAGCCACGCATTGCATGGATCTGCCGATCGAATACGTGCGCCGGGAAAACAGGGGGATCGCTGCGACCTTGAACGAACTGGTGGCGCGCGCGAGTGGCGAGTATCTCCGGCCGGGCGCCAGTGACGACTATTTGTTGCCAGGAGGGCTTGATGCTCAGGTTCGCTATCTGCAGGAGCATCCGGGCAAAGGGGCGGTGATCGGTGATTCGATCGTCGTCAACCGGGACGGCAAGAAAATGCATGACAGTGGTATGTGTGATCTCCACGGTGCCAGAAAAAGTCTTTATCGATCCGACGACGGCATACGACGCGCGGTGATCAGCCAATGGGCCATTGGCGGCCCGGTTGCCTTGATGAGAAGGAGCGCACTCGACACCGTCGATCGCTGGAGCGAAGGCCTGCGTATCGAGGACTGGGATCTGTTTCTTCGATTGGCGGCCGATGATGCGCTGGGCTTTATCGATGTCAGCGTCTGCGCGTACCGCATCCACGACAAAAACATCAGCACAACGCGGCACACGGCGACCCGTGTGGTGAATCTTGCCGAGTCCCGACAGGTTGCGTTACGCCGGGCATGCCTGTTTGACGAGCCCTACAGGACCTTGCTCATGGCACAGTCGTATCACATCGCAGCGAAGATTTCGTTCCTGCAGAAAAAGTTCTGGTCAGTGGCGTTGTACATGCTGGCTTATCTGTCGCTGTCGATCCTGTCGAAGGTCCGGCTTCCATCGGTAAACCATGGTGCGCAGGCGACATGAAGAAGTTGCTGTGTCTCCCTTCAAGCTATCTCGGATTGCCCATACTGCTTGCCTGTGGGCTTACTTTGCTCACCTACGATCTCTCCGTCGATTACCTGCAAGGCTTGTTGCTGCTGGCGGTAACCGCACTGTCCATAGTGCTGTTCGATGTCTATACAGGCGCGCGGATTCCCTCAGCCGGGCGATTTCATGCGCGTCATTACGCGGGCACCCGCGATTCGTTTGTCGCGCTTGCATTTGCTGGCTTGATCGTACTTTTCTGTGTTGTCGATCTCACGTTTTTCCCGATTCCGTTGCTCGACAAGCCATCGTCCTATGCCGTGATGGAAGGTGGCCGTGAACACGTCCGGCATATATCCGACATGTGCTGGGTACTTCCCCCGATTGGCTTGCTCTGTGCCCGCAATAGATGGCTTCGAAACTTGCTTATAGCCGTGGGCTTTCTGTTTCCCATCCTGGTGATCGACCGGAACAGGCTTTTTGCTTCCGTGTTTTCGTTTGCTCTTGTCATCTTGTTGAGACGCGACGAGACAAGGCCGCTGCCTTGGAAAGGCGTCGGCTTTCTAGCGCTGGCGGGTATCAGTATTTTCTCCATCCTCGGCATACTCAGATCCGGGCCACTGGATTCCATCACGTTGCCTTTCAGTGCCTTGTACCGGGCTTCGCCCGTGGGCCTCAAGTGGCTGCTCCTTTATGGCAGCGCCGGCCCTTACAACTTCAGCTCCATGCTGGCAAAGCATTACTCCAACGCCAGCTTTCTCATCAATCAGGTGGTTCCCATGAGTGGGTCCGTCGCGACAGCCGGGACGGATATTCCACTGGACGCGCCAACGATCAATGTCGGTACCGAGTTCTTCCCGTTTCTGTTGGCGCTAGGTCCGTTTGGCGCGGTAGCCGCGGTCTTCGTCTTGTACACCTTGCTGCTATGGAGCGTGCGTCGCCTTCGCCCGTCCGTGCCGTTGTTTTCCCTGCTGATTTTCCTGCGTGTTTCCTACGTGTGCGTCATGTCGCCGTTCGCTCCACAGGCGTTCACCTGGACGAATGTCGGCTTTGTCGTCGTGTGCCTTTTTATGCAGGTTTTCGCGACGTGGCTGCCGAACAGAAGACTACGGGTATCGGCATACGCCGGGCAGGGAGATACGCCATCCACCACGGTACGCCCGCTGTCTCCACCATCTTTTCAATGAGTAAAGAACTATGGAACAAGACGAAATCTACCTGATTGATCTATGGCGGACCTTCTACCGCGAGTGGAAATGGTTTGTAGCTGTGCTGATCGTGACCCTGGCCTGCACCTATGCCTACACGCATCTGGTGAGGCGCCAGTGGGAAGCGACTGCCTGGATCCTGATCGGCCAGGTCGGGCAGGCGCCGCCGAATCAGGATGAAAAGATAGAGCCGCTTCAGCGTGTCATCGAGCGGCTGCAGCTGGCGTCATTCGAAAATGAGGTTCTGAAAAGTGTGGGTTTTTCGCCGGAATCTGCGGAGGCCAAACTTTATCGCGGAAGCGTGAAGCTGGATCCGTTGCCCTATGCGGGACCCATCGTCAAGTTGAACATACGAGCGTATTCGCCACAGCAGGCTAGTCAACTAGCAACGGCAACGGTCACCCGACTACAGGCTATCCATCGACGTATTGCAGAGGTACCGTTGAACTCGGCTCGCGAGCACCTTGAAGAAGTTCAGACCGACTTGCAAGCCGCGTCAGCTGATCGGGATCGGTTGCTTGAGACCCTCGCTCCAGGCAACACGGGCGACGCGGAAAGCAGAAGCGTTGCAAGTTTGCTGCTCGCCGGCAAAAACGAAGAAATCGATCGCTTGCAGAAAACAAGGAACGATCTCGTTGATCGCCTAAGCCCTACCTATACGTACGAAACATCGCAACCGTGGCCCGTCTATGTTCCCGATAGACAGGCATTTCCAAACCCGGTGTTGATGTGGGGTATGGGCATCCTGCTGGGTGTTTTCCTGGGGTTGTTCGCCGCTAGCGCGAGAAGCGTTGCTCGCCGCCGGGCGTAGGGCCGCGGGGTGCTGCCAGTGAAACGGTTGGGCATCCGGTTCACGACGGATGCGAGGCGACAAGATATTCCGCCAGTTCCATTCAACCAAAGCGGGCCAGAAAGGCACTCACCTGACAAACCGATAAGGAACAGCAGGACGGACGTCTCAGGCCGATGCGACTGTTTTGGTTCCGTCGCGAATGAAAGTTTGTCTTGCACTGGAACGGAGATCGATATGAGTGGGCAGCACAAAGTTGAAACTGAGGTTCACGCGCTGCCCTTGCGGAACGTTCGTCAGCGCCAGCGGGAATTGCCGCTGGACGAAACGCAACTGCTCGATACGCAGCGTGCTTTCGATAGTGTCGCTGCCGACTATGACGGACCACGGGGCAATAACGAGCTGATCCAGCGCATGCGGGTTACCTTGTGGGACACTGTGCACAGCAATCTACTGCCTGGCGCCCGCCTGCTCGACCTGGGCTGCGGTACCGGCATCGACGCCCACGAATTTGCACAGCGTGGTTTCCATGTCGTTGCCACCGACTGGTCGCCACAGATGGTCGAGCGTACGCGAGCGCGTGCTGAAGCTGCGGGCCTGGGCTCGCGTGTAACGGCGGCGCATCTGGGCGTCCAGCAGCTCGCTCAGCTCGAGGGTGAGTTCGATGGTATCTACTCGAATTTCGGGCCGTTGAATTGCGCCCCTGACCTGGGCGCTGTTGCCGCTGAATGCGCTCGCTTGCTACGCCCCGGTGGCAGGCTGGTTTTTTCGGTGATGGGTCGAATCTGCCCGTGGGAGCTTGGCCATTACGCGCTGCGGGGCCGCTTCAAGCGCGCGGCGGTGCGGGCTGCACGGGGCGCGACGGCAGTTGGCATGAATCGGCACACGATCTGGACTTATTACTACCTGCCACGCGAATTTTACGCGGCTTTCGCCCCGCACTTTGCGCTCGAAAGCTATCGCGCATTGAGCCTTTTCATGCCGCCGCCCTACCTGGTGGATTACTACCGGCGCCACCGCAACTGGTGCGAACGTCTGGGCCGGCTCGATGACAACCTGGGCGGTCTGCCGTTGCTGCGTGGCATGGGCGACCATTTCCTGATCGTGATGCAGCGGCGCTGAGTCCATGGATATCCTCCAGGCAGCCATGGATCTCAGTTTGTGCCGCGCGGTCTCGGTCACGCCTGAAGGCACCTCGCGTGCACCGTTACCGATCAGGGCAGGGCGGATCGGCTCATCGCTGGCTGCGCGCGCTCATCGGGTCGATCTCCGCGGCCATCTGATCTTTCCCGGCTTGATCAACGCGCACGACCATTTACACGTCAACAGTGTTCCGCCGTTGAAAGCTGATGTTCCCTTTGCCAGCAGTTATGCCTGGATGGCCGCGTTTCAGGCGCACTTTGAAGAGCCCGCTGTCGTCGCTGCGTTGCAGGTGCCGAAAGAGCTGCGGTTGCAGCATGGCGCGCTGAAAAACCTGCTCGCAGGGACTACCTGCGTGGCCCATCACGACCCTTGGCACCCGGCGCTCGATGCGACGAATTTTCCGGTCGCCCTGCTGCGCGACTTCGGCTGGAGCTACGCGCTGGGCTGGCCAGATTATGGGCCGCCGGTGCAGCAGAGCTTTGCTGCCACGCCCGCCGACCGGCCCTGGCTGATCCACCTGGCCGAAGGTACCGACGCCACGGCGCAGGCAGAATTGATGCGGCTGGACCAGCTGGGATGCCTGTCGGCAAACAGCGTGTTGATTCATGGTGTAGGCCTGCGCGAGCAGGACGTCGATCGGGTGATCGCCAGCGATGCCGCGGTGATCTGGTGTCCGACCAGTAACCATGCGCTGCTGGGGCGGTCGCTCGATCCGCAGCGCCTCTGCGCGGCTGGCCGGCTTGCGTTGGGTAGCGACTCGCGGCTCAGCGGTGCTCGCGATCTGCTCGAGGAAATGCGGGGCATCGTGGACCGCGGCGAACTCGGTCCGATGCAATTGCTGGAACTAGTGACTACCCAGGCCGCGCGCATCTTGCGGATGCCCTCACGCGGAACCCTTGTGCCGGGCTCGCGCGCTGACTTGGTGATTGTCGAAGACCGTGGCGACGATCAGACACGCAGCCTGGTAGGCATCTCGCGCAGCCAGATCCGTGCGGTGGTGCGTGATGGCGTTCCACGCATCGCCGATCCGGATTTTGCGGAATGGTTTGCGGCCACCGGCGTTGAAACCGTACCGGTGATGCTCGACGGGAAACCCAAGTTGCTAGCCAAGTTGCTGGCTGATCCTGCATTGATCGCGCTAGAGCCGGGACTCGAACTGATCGCGCAACGCAGCGAACGCGGGCGTGATCTTGCCATCGAAGCGCGGTGCCAGGGATGACCAGCTCCCCGCTACTGGAACCCGTCGAGGCGTACGCACTGTGGGCACCCAGTTACCCCGCGCATGCGCACAATCCGGTCATGCAGGCCGAGGAGCGCGCGATGCTCACACTGATGCCGGCCCGCCTGGATCAACAGACCGTGCTCGATGTCGGCTGCGGCAGCGGACGGTACATGCTGCATGCGTTGCGGCGCGGTGCGACGCGTGTGAGCGGCGTTGATCTGTCGCCGCCAATGCTTGAGCGCGCCGAAGCGGAACTGGGCGCTTTTCGACCCTGCATCGAAGTCCAATTGATACAGGGCAGCGTGACAGCACTACCCATGCCTGACGCGATGGCGGATCTGACGATCTGCGGCTTGGTCGTGGGGCACCTTGAAAATCTGAGGCAGGCTTTGGCTGAGTTATGCCGAGTGACCCGGCCCGGCGGTGTCTTGCTGTGCAGTGATGTCCATCCGATCGGGCACGCGCTCGGCTGGCAGCGCGATTTCAAATCCAGCGGTCGTCGCTACGCCGTACGACATACACAGCACCTCTACAGCGACTGGCACGCAGCCTGTTTGGCGCTCGGGTTGCAGATCGAGCGCGTGCTGGAACCGAAGCTCGATCCGGCTGACATTCCTGCTGGCGCACGCTTCGATCGCATGGCGCTGGAGGTTCCCGTGGCGCTGGTGTTCCAGCTGCGACGAACGCCATTGACTTCTCTTACAAGCAAACCCTCCTGATGACTCATTCGTCCAACACCTTGCTGATCAATCCGATCATCACTTCGCGTTCAAGCGCGCGATTTCCGCTGTCGTTGCTGCATCTGTCGGCGGCACTGGATCGAACCGGCGACAGCCAGATCATCGATGGCAATGTCGATCGCGATGTTGTCGGCGAGGCGCTGCGTGCGATGGAGACTAGCCGCTTCGATACCGTCGGCATCAGCGTCATGGGTGGCCCGCAGATTGCGCCATCGATCGAGGTATCCAAGGCCATTCGTGATCGCTTTCCCAGCGTGCCAATCATCTGGGGTGGCTACTTTCCCACGCTCTACCCGGATACCGCGCTGGCCGCGCCATACGTCGATTACGCCGTGCGCGGCCAGGCCGAGGAGAGCCTGCCGGAGCTGGTCTCCGCGCTGACCAGCAAGGCAGACTCGAAGCTGGCGCTGATCGGAGGGCTGTCATGGAAGAACAACGGCACGATAGTGCATAACCCGAACCGCCGTTTCTCATTGGCTGATACCGGGTTGGTGCTGCCTTACGACAAGCTGGGCGATCCACGCCGCTATCTCGCGCGTACCTTCCTGGGTCGCCGCACCGCTGCGCATCAGGCCGCGATCGGCTGCCGTTTTCGCTGCACCTTCTGCGGCGTGGCCGCCATGTTCGGCGGCACCACCATCTTGCCGGCTGTTTCGCGGCTCGAACGCGATCTGAGTTATCTCAAGTATGACCTGGGTGCCGATTCGATCCAGTTCTTCGACCACAACTTCTTCGATCGCGAAGAGGAGATGATCCCGCTACTCGAAGTCATGGCAAAACTCGAGATGCCATGGTGGTGCTACGCGCGCTCGGACGCGCTGCTTAACCTGTCGGAAAGTTCGTGGAAGCTGGTGCGCAAGAGCCGTTTACGGATGGCCTACATCGGCGCGGAATCACCCAGTGGACAGATGCTCAAGGAGATCCGCAAGGGGACTCGTCCTGACCAGACGCTGGAAGTCGCCGAATTGTGTCGCCGCAATGGCGTGATTCCCGAGCTGTCCTTCATGGTCGCGCCGCCGGTGAACACCGAAGAAGAAACCGAGCACACGTTTGAATTCATCCGCGAGCTCAAGCAGATCAATCCGCAGGCCGAGATCATCGTCTACATCTACACACCGTTGCCCGAGAGCAGCAAACATGAAAAGGATCGCGGCAAGCGGACTTCGATGCCACTGCTCGATCTCAACGGTGAGCCGGTGGTTTTTCCGACGACGCCCGAAGGATGGATGCAGCAGCGCTGGGTCGATTATGCCTGCCATGCCGATGCGCCATGGCTTACCGACAAGCTGCGCAGCCGCATACATAACTTCGTGACGGTGCTGCGCTGCCGATATCCCACGGTGCAGGATTTGCGTTCGCCATCGTGGGCCAAGCGCGGTTTGAGTGCCATGGCCGGGTGGCGCTATCGCCAAGGCAAGTACGACCGTCCGTGGGAACTGAATCTGGCCAACCGGCTGGTGCGTCTGCGGATGCCACAGGTTTCGGGTCTCTAGGCGAGCACGGACCTTGCACGTTGCGCAAATAAATTTCCTGCCGGCACCGCCGGGCCTCGCGCATGACGAGGTTCTCGCGCAATGGCATTCATTGGTGGATATCGCCGAACTGGTAGCTGCCGCGGGTACTCGTGTTTCGGTGATCCAGGCGGCGGCGCGCGACGAAAGGCTCACGCGAAACGGCATCGACTATTACTTTGTCGATATCCGTGGACAGGTCGGGGCAGCCGGTCGTGGCCGCCGTTTCGCCAGCTTGCTTGCCGACATCAAGGCTGACGTCCTGCATGCGAATGGACTGGGTTTTGCCGAAGACGCATTCGCCGTGGCGCAGTGCCTGCCGCAACTGCCGATTGTTTTCCAGGACCACGCCGACCGGCCGCCCCGCTGGTGGCGACGACGAAAATGGCGTCAGTGGTATGCGGCCGTCGCGGGGATTTCCTTCACGGCACCCGAGCTGGCGCTGCCGTTTACCCGCGCAGGACTGTTCGAGCCGCAGATGCGGCTGTTCACGATCCCCGAATCCAGCAGCCGCTTCACGCTAGGCAGCCGCCCCGACGCCCGCGCGGAGACTGGCCTCTACGGTGATCCGTGCGTTCTGTGGGTGGGACATCTGAGCGCAGGCAAAGATCCGTTGACCGTGCTTGAAGGCGTCGCCCAGGCCGCGCAGAAGTTGCCCGGTTTGCAGTTCTGGTGCGCATTCGGCACTGCACCTCTGATGGACGAAGTGCAGCAGCGCATCGCGGGCGATGCCCGGCTTGCCGGTCGCGTGCATTTGCTCGGTAAAGTCGAGCACCGAAGTGTCGAGCGGCTGATGCAGTCGGCCGACTTGTTTGTCTCCGGCAGTCTCGCCGAGAGCTGCGGCTACGTCGTGCTGGAAGCGCTGGCCTGCGGTGTGACGCCGGTGATCACCGATATTCCCTCATTCCGCGCGCTGACCCGCGATGGTAGCGTCGGCCATCTGTGGCCGTGTGGCGATGCGACTCGTCTTGCCGATGCGCTGGTCGCCGGTACATCGAATCGCCCATCGCCAAAGCGCATTCGGGCGTACTTCGATGCCGTGCTTTCGTTTCAGGCGGTGGGCCATCAATGGGCCGATGCTTATGCACAGGTTCACGACGGCGGTCGACGGAGGAGGCCGTGAAGCTTGCGCTGGTGGTCCCCGGTGGTGTGGATCGCACCGGAGAATTTCGGGTCATCCCGGTACTTCTGGCGCTGATCGAGCGACTGTCGAGGGCGCACGAAGTGCATGTCTTTGCGCTGCACCAGGAGGCGATCGCAGACCATTGGGAACTCGCCGGTGCCACAGTGCACAACGTCGGTGACCACTGGACGCGGCTGCGCGCCATCGCCGCGATCCACAGCGAACATCGCCAGTCCCCATTCGATCTGGTCCATGCCATTTTCTCTGGTCCCTGCAGTCTGATCGCCGTGATTGCGGCAACACTGCTGCGGCTGCCTAGTGCGGTGCATATCGCTGGTGGCGAGCTGGTCGCATTGAACGAGATTGAATACGGCGGGCGACGTAACTGGAAAGGACGGCTACGTGAGGCCCTGGTGCTGCGTGGCACCGACGCCATCACGGCGGCCAGCACACCGATCATTGATTCGCTGCAGGCGCTGGGCTTGCAAGCTCAGCGTGTGCCGTTAGGTGTCGATCTGCAGAACTGGCCGCCGCTCGCGCCGCGCGGGCGTAGTGCCGGGAAAGCAAAGCTGATCCATGTTGCCAGCCTCAATCGGGTTAAAGACCAGTCTACCTTGCTGCGTGCGTTGGCGAAGCTGGCCGAGACGGGTTTGGACTTCCAGATGGATATCGTGGGGGTGGACACGCTGGATGGCGAAATACAGCAGCTTGCCGTTCAACTTGGACTGGAATCCTGCGTGCGGTTTGTCGGATTCAAGACCCAGCGCGAATTGCGCCCGATCATGGAGTCAGCCGATCTGCTGGTGGTGTCGTCGTTGCATGAGGCCGGTCCGCTGGTGGTGCTTGAGGCCGCAGCCGTCGGTGTGCCCACCGTGGGTACGGCAGTCGGACATATTGCGGAGTGGGCGCCTTCTGCGACGTTGGCCGTGCCGGTCGGGAACGCGCAGGCGCTTGCAGATGCCATTCGTCGAATACTCGATGACGAGGAGCTACGGCTGCGATTGGCCACGACGGCGCAATGTCGAGCGATAGGCGAGGATGCTGATTACACCGCGCTCACGTTTGAAGCGCTGTATCTGCGCTTGCTCCCTGCGCACAGGTGAAATGGCCGACCGGCTTGCCTGCGCGAGTTAGACCTCCGCAAACGGCGTGTCCTGTCGGCGACGGTAGGCTTGATGAAAACCCGCGGTGTGGTGCAACTGAACTCCTTTCGTCGAATTTTCATCGGAAATAATACGGCCGACAAAAAATGTGTACGAGCCGATCACCTGACTGTGTACGATCGCCAACTCCTGAACACGCAGCGCAGCAGTAACCGCAGGGATGCGGAATTCCCGTGACGGTCGGACAGGAAACGGGAGCGCATCCCAGTTCGCCAGCGGCTGTTTGTGATGCTCGCTGAGTTTGTAGACGGATGCTTTCATCGATGCGGGGATGTTGGACAAGGTAACCTGTCGCGCTTCACACATGATCGACTCGGACACGTTGGTACTGCGTAGCGCCAGCGAAAACAGCCCGCTGCGCTGCAGTGGACCGATCAAATCCATTGGGAAGATATTTTGGTGGCCTGTCGCGCTTACCGAGACAAGCACTACCGGTCGCGGGCACAGATAGGCAATCATCAGCCGTTGTACGGCGGTGGGTTCCATCGCCGAGTGAGGCGATGAGCGATTTTTCCGCATGAGGCGATTTTGTAGCCACGCGTTCCACGAGCGCCGCGGCCAGCTCAGACAGTGGTGTTCGCCAGCTGTAACGGCGTAGAGCGAGAGCGATGTATTTTCGATAGCGATCGATGCCGCTTTCGTCAGCTGCAAAGTTCCGAGCAACTTACCCGTAGCGCTGTCGCAATACTCAAGTACAGGATAGTGGCCGGCATCAAGGCTGCTCGCGATCATCAGTGGCTTGAGTGACGCTACCGTATGGTCTGCGGTGACATCTACCGATTGGCCATCCCAGTGCAAGGTGGCGATGACCGTCTGCTGCGGAGAGACAACGGCAACCGTTGACCATTGCGGCAGCGGGCGTACCAGTGGCCTTATCCAATCCTTCCACATCTCAGGACCGCCTGAATAGCAGAAACATATAGAGCTGCGTCGCCAAGCCGAAGCCACGCGGTGTAAGACGTTCCATCCGGAAATGCGGCGCGGCCGCGCGAGCCATCACGCCTGGCGTAAAACGATGGATGTGACTTTCACTGGAAATCGCGTAGTGACCATGTCGCATGAGATTTATGATGTTGGCTCGCCACCAGCCGTAACGTGCGTCACCCAGGTAGTAAGGATTCAACATGCTGGCCAGCACAAAGCCGCCCTGGTGAACCACGTGCGACAACTGTTCGAAGAGTGCTGTGTGATCCGCGATATGGTTAAGGACCGCAAAGTTCGCCGTGACTGCCCGCACCTTGCAGGCGGCGGGTGAGGTAATCGTGGTAATGGTTTTGCTGGCGATTTCGTTGTGGCAGTGTTGTGCCAGATAATCGCGCATGGCTTGCGAAGGTTCGTAGACGAAAGTCTGGTGTCCTTTAGCGACATAGGCCCGCGCATCGATACCGGTTCCCGCACCAAAATCGAGCACTTCCGAGCCTTCGGGCAGCAAATCCAGCGCCATCTTCTGAAAGTTGTCGCGCACCGTTCGGTCTCGCTGCGAGGCGAGCATGAAGTTGTGATACTGCTGTCCGGTGTGCACGTCTTTGACTACCTTGCTGACAAAACTTACTACCTGATGCCCTGTCACCGAAGCCCCGGTGACTCCAGTGCTGCACGAACGACGTACAAGGTATCCATCCGCGGCACGGGTCGCGTAAGCAGGGTGAGGATGCGCCGGCCCTGGTTCTGTCTGACCCAGCTTTGCCCCTGCAGCCAGATCTGTGTGCGTACCATGTCGGCACGCTCCTTGATGTTTTCTTCGGGAGGCCTGACACGATTCATGATGTAGCGACCGACTTCGCGAAAAGAGCGGGACCATTCGATGCCAGCCAGCGCGTGTAGCCACAAGTCCGAACACGAAACCTGGGTCAGGGTCTGGCGGCGCGAAATCGCCCGTAGCAGGGCGGGGCAATCGTGCTGGAGGCGATCGGTCACGGCTTCAGGAATCGCGTTCGCGTAGTAGCGTGCAACCAGACGCAGGGGCGGCAGCGCCCACCAGGGCGCGTCGGCCGCATGTTCATCCCACAATACGTTCCAGTCGCTCGCTGACATGCGCGCCGACAACAGCGCGATGTCGTTCAGGTGCAACAAACGCAGGCTGCGGTTGCAGATATTTCCGGCCGCATGCAGCAGTAGATGATTCATCAAAGCACCGAGCGACGGATACGAATTTAAGCCGGGGAGCGGTTCCCGCGGATAGATTCGTTCGGTGATGTCGACAGGGGATATCGGTAGTCGCTCCTGGATGCGGGTATGCAGCTCGATATTGATCGGGCTGTCGCGGTGTTCGCCCAGTCCCGCGGTGGGCTGACCCGTCGCCGGCTTGAATACCCGGTGCTTCCACACGACGAACGACTCCACATAGCCAAGGTCCCGTAGCAGTTTGCAGGTCCGTTCGACATCAGCTTCGCGAACGAGCAGGTCGATGTCGGCCATGGGCCGGTCGCCTGGCGCATAGATGCCCAAGGCATGCAGCGCAGAACCCTTCAACGGGACGATGGTCAGCTCGCTCGCGCGGGCTTCGGCGTCAATGCATTCCAGCGTTGCTGCAATACTTCGGTGGCGATGCGCGACGTGCTCGCGTTGATTCGCCAGAAACAACCGCCACTCCCGGTGTTGCCATTGGGAAGATTTGCAAAGCAGTGGTGACACACCATGCGCGGCCGCAGCGGCCATGGCCAGCTGCCATTCGAGATCGCTGCTCCACTCCGGCATCGACGCAGCTGGCCGCGCCAGATCCACGGCCAACGCTTCAGTGGCGCGGCGCAAACCGCCCTTAACGACGTTGAGCGGTGGCAACATGACGGACCTGCTGGCTACTGTCTTGCGTCGAGGTGGGCAACGATGCGGTCGCATTTTCACTACGATGCGCACGTTCGTTGGCGATCAACGCATTCCATCGCGCATCTAGCAAAGAGCTGGCTTTGCTGTGAGCCTCAGCTGGCTCGGTCGCCTTTGATTGCTGCAGCATGACCTGGTCATGCAGCAGATCGCGCACGTGGCGATAGAACTCCGAGTCGTAGGCGCCGCGAAACATCATGGCCAGATCGCCGCTGTCCTGCCAATGCGTCTTGGCGCCAAGCTGGGCCTTCACCTTCTCGTAGAATTTTGTCCCGGGCAACGGGTACGAAACACTGACGCCGATGTCATCTGGAGTCGCCTGCGCAATCAACTCGCGGGTCGCCAATAGATCGTCCAGCTGCTCGCCCAGATAACCCAGCTGAATGAAGAAGCCCACACGGATGCCATGCTTGCCGAGGCGTGTGCGGGCGGTGATCAGTTCCGCAACTTTCGTGCCCTTGGTCATCGCGTCCAGCACGCGTTGGCTGCCGCTTTCCGCGCCGATCCAGGCTTCTGCGCAGCCGGCTCGCGCAAGCGCCTCGGCCATGCGTTCGCTGATCAGGTCGGCGCGGCTCTGGATAGTGAAGGGGATCGATCCGTCGACAGTGTTCAGGTGTGCAGCGAACTCCGTCACCCAGTCGACATGGAAGCCGAAGATGTCGTCTGCCAGCCAGATGTGGTCCGCTTTGAACGTCTGCTTGAGATACGTCATTTCCGCGGCCACGTCCTGGGCACTGCGCTGTTTGTAGTGGTTTCCCCAGATCGGTTTGGCGCACCAGTTGCAGCGGAACGGGCACCCGCGCGAAGCCGCCATGTTGAGGCTGAAATAGCCATGACTTTTCATCCACACCGCCCGATAGCGTTCGATGTCGACCAGATCCCAGGCAGGATGCCCCATCAGCCGCGGGTCTGGCGGCATGACGCCGACACGCGTTAGCTGGGTCTGCCCGCTTACCAGCGTGGCGACACCGGCAATCCCGGAGACCCAGTCCGGCGTGTCGATATCCGTGTCGCGCTGCAGCCGTTCGATCAATTCGACCAGGGCCGCAATCCCTTCGCCGACCAGCACAGCATGTGCGCCCGCGGCGAGAAAGGCATCGGGGTGGTCCGAAGCGTCCGAGCCGGCAACGATCACCCGTGCGCCGCTGGCGCGCGCTTCGGCGATCATCTGACAAGCTGCCTCGCGCATGCGGCCAAGGCACATCTTGGTCAGGTAATTGAAGTTGTCTTCGTAGAGAACGACCACGTCCGGTTGTGCAGTCTGCAGAGACTCGGCATAGTCCTCGACGCCATCAGCAAGCATTGCATCGAACAATGAAACTTCGTGGCCCATCTGCCGCAGGAGTGCGGCGATCTGAATGGTGGCGAGTGGGGGATAAGGCTTGCCGCGTTCCCACTGCTTCTGGTCGTAACTCAGGAAGTAAGAGTGAGTGGCCTGAATCTTTAGCATCTCGAAGAGGTCTCGTAAGCCGTGAGGATAAGCAGCGGCAGCGCATCAGCGTCCCTGCTGCCAGCGTGCGGGTTCCAACGTTTCGTGTTGCTTGGACGTGAGTGCCAGGACGCGGGTCATCGGTTGCCTCATGCCGGAAATATTCGGGTAGTGCGCCACAGCCGCTGTCGCAGGTCTCCAGCAACGCGCTGTGACAGCCTCCCGATGGACTACCCGATCGCCCGCGGCGGTTGCGTAGATGCAACCTTTGTCTCCCCGAGCCGCACTCACTGACCAACCCGCGGGGATTCGTGCAGCGCTGCGCAGTGACTTCAGGACGGCTGAAACCTTTGATTGACGACGATGGCTTTGGCTTGCACACCAGCGTGGAAGACGCTGGTGCGGATCCTTTTTGCGAACGATCAGACGGCTACTTCTCGGTGCGTCGGCAGATACTGGGCGGATCCTTTCTATTCGAGAGCGATAGCGAGGCGCTGCTGGATCTGGTCGAGGCAGCCTATGCCGGCCTGCCGGCGCATGGGTTATCGACCACCGCACCGGAGTTCCGCATCGAGCTGCGTCTGTTGCCCGGTCAGACGTTGAAGGGCACTGTTGAGCCGCCGCCAGTACGGACGCAGTCGGGTGCAGGCCTGCTCTGCGGTGTCATGGATGCGTCGAACTATGTCGTGCTGGCGCCCGAGCAACGGCGAGCCCTGGTGGTGGCCTCGGAGGATATGCTCAGCGCCCCCTACCATCTGCGCTATGAGCTCATCGAATTTGCCGTCTTCACCCTGGCCACGCGCGCTCTGGGCCTGGTTCCGCTGCACTGCGCCTGCGTTGGCTGGGACGGGCGCGGCGTCCTGTTACTGGGGGGCAGCGGCTCTGGCAAATCGACACTCGCCCTGCACAGCCTGTTGCACGGCCTGGACTTTCTCTCCGAAGACGCCGTCTTCGTACAGCCGCAGAGCATGCTCGCCACCGGCGTCGCCAATTATCTGCACGTGCAGGCTGATGCATTGCGTTTCGTCGACGATGAGGAGACTCGCCGCTGGATTGGTCGGGCGCCCATCATCCGGCGTCGCAGTGGAGTGGAGAAGTTCGAAGCCGATCTGCGAAAGAGCCATGGCCGGCTCGCGGCAGCTCCGTTGCAGTTAGTGGGCGCGGTGTTTGTATGTAGTCAATCGGCTGACGATCCCGGTGTCCTGTTGAGCCCGGTCCCCGGGGAGGACATCGCCGCGCGGCTATGCGCCGATCAGTCGTATGCGGTTGGCCAGCCGGGCTGGCATCGCTTTGAGCAGAAGCTGATGCAGCTAGGGGTCCACCAACTGCATCGCGGGCGCCATCCGCGGGATTCCATCGCAGCGTTGTGCCGGCTTCTCGAATGATGCCCGTGCTATCCGCCACATCGGAAAACGGCCTTCTGCGATAGTGTATGGCTCGTTGCGGGCAATCCGGGGCGGGGCTTTGAATCAGGCAGGTAACCATGAGCCTGTCTGTGGCGAAGCATCAGGGATGCATTGGAATAAGTGGCGTGATCGTCAGGCGCTTCACGTGTCTCAAGTGTCGGTGTCCCTGGGAAGCCCGGGGGTGGTTAAATGTCAAACGGGCAGCGGACCGAGGCATGGATGGACTCCATGCCGGTCGATGCTCCTCCATAGAGGGTCACAGAATGAAGAAGCGTTTTGCAGGATCGATGGTATTGGGTGCGGCCATCATGCTGGCCTCGGCGATGCCGGCTGTCGCCGCGCTCAGTCCCGGTGTCACGGCGCCCGTGTTCACGGCCAAGGCAAGCCAGGCAGGCAAGGAGTTCACCTTCTCACTTGCCGACGCCTTGAAGAAAGGACCTGTGGTGGTCTACTTCTACCCGTCGGCCTATACGGAGGGCTGCGATCTCGAGGCGCATACCTTTGCCGCCAACCGGGATAAATTCGATGCGGCAGGCGCGACCATCATTGGCGTTTCTTCCGACAGCATCGAGCGACTCAACACCTTTTCGGCCGACCCGAATTATTGCGCCGGCAAGTTTCCGGTGGCCTCTGATGCTGACCTCAAGGTTGCGCTTTCGTACGACCTGAAAACGGCCGCAGCACAGCCGGGCATGAACGATGTGCGTGGCGTGGCGATTGACCATGCCTTCATCTCCCGCACGACCTTCGTCATTGCCAGTGACGGCAAGATCGTCGCCACGCTTTCCTCGCACGACGATCATCTGCGGCCGGACGAGCATGTGAAGCGGTCGCTGGCCATCGTGCAGGGCCTGCAGGCAGGCAAGACGCCGTAATCGGGTTGGGCAGCCAAACGCCGGATTGAAGTTCCCGGTTACTGGGCAATCGCAGCAAGGGGATGATCCCCTTGCTGCGATCCTCGTGGGCTGCTGCTTGTCAGCGTTGATAGGGATGTGCACATCCGGAGTGACCGTTCCGGTCATCCCGCGGATGCCACCATTACTTTAGAAGTCAGCATGCAAGGTGACGAAGGCGCTGCGCGGCTCTCCTACGAACGCACCGGCCCCGTTGGCGGCGACGAAATAGCGCCGGTCGGTGATGTTGTGGAGATTGAGGTCGATGCCCCAGCGAGGCGTCTGGTAGCCAAGTAGTGCGTTCACGATTACGTAGGACGGGATCGAATTGACGTTGGTGATGTCGCTGTAACTCTTGTCCTGGTAGTTCGCCCCGGCACCGACCCGGAATCCCGGCACGCCGGCGATATGGAAGCTGTAAGTCGTCCATAGATTGGCCAGGAAATCCGGTGCCCCCTGGGGATGATTGCCGACCGATGTCACGCCCTGTGGATTGCTGGTGATCACCGCGTCCTGGCTGGTTGCATTGAGCAGGATGTGCCATTGATCGGTAAGCGCGGCATCCAGCGATGCCTCTTCGCCCCTGGTTTTCTGGCTGTCGAAGACGACGGTCTCGATACCGTTGATGGTCACTGCCGATGCCACGTTATCGCGCTTGACGTCGAAGGCGGCGGTATTGAGGATCAGTCTGTCGTCAAGCCACGCGAATTTGATGCCTGCTTCGTATTGCAACGCGGACTCGGGAGCACCAATGCCGTTCTGGGTGTTTTCGGAATTGAAATTTGTCAGGTGACTTTCCGACACGCCCGCGTAGGGCGACATCCAGGAAAAGAGCTTGTAGAGCGTACCGATGTTCCAGCTTAGTGGTGCATCGTCACGCGTATCCTTGACGCCTGCCAACAGTGGCTTGCCGTCGGTTCCGAAACTTCCGGGTACGGATATCAGTGGCGTCAGCGAGGTATCCCACCAGTCCTGCCGCACGCCGGCACGAATCTTCCATTGGTCGGTGACGTCGATCTGGTCGGTGGCATAGAGACTGTAATAGTTGGCGGCCAGGCGATCGTCGTCGCACGAGTGTTTGGCATTGCACTGGAACACCACCCCGGCCGACGACGTTTCCGGTGGAACGGGTGCGAATGCGTCGGGAATGTTCGGCAGGTCGGCGGTGGAGCGCTCGGTTGCCAGGTTCTGCTGCTGGTATTCGAATCCGGTCAGCAAGGTATGGGCAATCGTGCCCGTGGTGAACTTCCAGACCGGCTCCAGCTGATAGTCGAAATTGTTGTCCCGATCGTCCTGCTGCCGTAGCTGACGGTCGACGACTTCGCCATCGCTGACTTTCGTGCTTGAACTATCGCCATTGACCAGCACGTCCAGCGTGCGATGCAGATACGAGAATCGATTATTGATCGTCAGGAAGTCATTGACTGCCCACTGATCGGAGAGGGACGGGCGGACGTAAGTGGATTGAGCGGATGCGAACGGAGAGGAGTATTTTGCATTGATGGACACGTCACGGATGGGTGAGCCATCGAAATAAATCAGGCCGTAGGAATCAGGCGTTTCGTGGATTCGTCGAAGATCGAGCGCGAAGTCGGTGACATGATCGCCCCATTGCCACTGGAACGCCGGCCTGACTTCCTCATCGCGGCTGTTGAGGTCGCGAAACCCATCGGCGTGCGAGAAGGTGCCATCGATCCGATAGTTGAGGCCCGCGATATCGGTTGGGCCGGTGACGTAGTCGCTATTGGTAAACGTGCCGAACGAACCACCTTGCACGCTGCCGCCGTAGTGCAAGATGGAGGCGGGTGTGTAGTGGACGATATTGATCGTTCCACCCGGAGGTCCGCTGCCGAATAAAGCGGACCCCGGGCCTTCGAGAATTTCAACTCGTTCGACACCGTTGAGAGAGTGCGAAAGTCCGCTGAGTTCATCCCCGTCGGAGAACCCGTCGCTATAAATTTGTGCGTTGAGACCGCGGATCAGGAAGTGATCGTAATAGCCTTTGGAGTCCTGGCCACCAAAGTTGACGCCGCTGGCGTTGGTGACCGCGTCACGCAGCATGTTGGCGCCCTGTTCGGACAAAAGTGCGCGGGGTATGACCTGGATACTGGCGGGAATATCTCCCAGTTTCGTGTCGGTCTTGCTGAGCGCGGCGTTCTGTTTTGGATTGCTGACACGATCGCTTTGGTCTGCCGTCCCCAGCACTGGAACCGTCGGTAGGGTTACGGCGCTGCGGACATCCTGGGCTTGAGCGCTATGCACCGCCAGCGCAGAACCAAACATCAGAAAGAGGGCTGATCGCCTGGGCCATGCCCCCAACGGGCGCAGCGCATGGGCGCAGATAGCTGAAGTCGCGTGACGTTTGTCGGCGGCGTGCGGCATCGGGTTTCCTTGTGGGTAACAGTCTGATTCTTCGAAATCACTAATGAGAACCATGAAAATAATGAGAACTATTTGCGTTTAGTGACGTCATGAGTGCCGGATACCGCGGGTTTGGTTTAAATCCAATCGAACTTTTTCTCGCGCTGGAGATAGCCCCCAGGACCAGCACCTCGATTTCGGAGGTGGCAAGTCGGATCCGTGTGCGGATTCAGGTGCGCTTATGACGTGACGTCGAGCCAAGTGCTTCGGCATGAACTGCAAGGCAGGCCGCCGTCAGTCATGCGAGGTAGGGCGGTCCTTGTGCAGTGAGCTTCAACTGCACTGTCGTCATCGATGGGCGGCGTCGGTGTTGCGCAACCTTTTGTTCTGCCGACCGCACCTACCGGCATGGGTAATCCGGCCCGGGAGTGGTGCTGTTCTGAATAGCCATCAAGCGTCATCGAAGCCGCGGTCAACGCCGTCCTCTCCGAGCGTGAGCTTGTGAAGACGTCCGGCGGGCCATCATCGCCAGCGCCTGATCGATCACTCGGTCTGTTGCGTTCGCTTGTCCGCACGTTTACCGGCGTCGAGCTGATGGAAACGGCGGGGTATGTCGTGCTGTCGCTGGGTGCGGCGCTTGCCGGCAGTCTCGCGGCAGTGCTACTGGTGCCACTGGTTCAGCCGGGACACACGCTGCCATTTGGAAGTGTGCTGTTCAACGCTCGCCGCAGCGTGGAAATGCAGGCGCTCATCTTTGCCGCAGCGATGGTTGCTTTTGCCCTGTTGCGTTGGCAGGCAGCGCGTCTCGGGGCGCGCCTGGTGGGTCGCTACGGCATGAGCCTGCGCCGGCGGGTGCATGCTCGCCTGATCGACGCTCCCTTGACGTCACTGGCAGATTCGACGTCCGCGGAAATCGCCAATGTCTTCACCCATAACGTGGAGCTCATCGTGCAGGGGTTCAGCGCGCTGCAGCAATTGCTGGTCGCCGGCGTCACCGCGGCCATCAGCCTGGGTTTTGCATTTTGGGTATCGCCACCACTGATGCTGGCGGCGCCTCTGCTGGCGGCCTTTGGGTTGATCGCGTCGCGCGCCAATGGCCGTGAGCAATCACTGGTTAGCCGTGGCTACGTTGCAGACATGACACGGCTGTTCTGGCACAGCGAGGATTTTCCGCGGCGCCTGCGCCACGTCCGTTCGTTCGGGAAAGAAGACGTGGAGAAAGCAAGTTACGGTGCCATTGCCGCCCGGTTGTGCCATGGCTATCGGCGCCAGCTGGAACTGGTGGCTTCCGGGCGGTTGATGCTCGAGCTACTGGCGGCGATCGGGATCGCGGCACTCTTCGTGCTCGCTCATCGCTGGCAGGGAATTGATCGGGCATCGCTCATCGCGGTATGCCTGTTGCTGGGGCGCCTGCTGCCTTATCTGGTTTCGACCCGGCAGAGTTTTCAGCAACTGCGTTCGGCGGCACCGGCGTTCGAGCTGTGGCAGCGTTACATGAGTCTGGATTCAGCCCAGCCGTCCGTGGTGTCATCGCGCACGGCCACTCCTGGCGGTGCGTTGCATATCGAGCGGATGCGGTTGATACCGCCAGCTGCTGGACTCGATGTCAGCGACCTGGTTTTGTTGCCCGGCAACCTGACCTTGATTTCTGGTGACTCCGGCATCGGCAAAAGCAGTTTGGTTGATGTCCTGGCAGGCATGATGACGCCCGAAACTTTTACGGCACGCGTGGACGAACGATCCATTGATTTTGACGAGTACCGTGAGCTTGTCCGACACGGTGCTTACGTCAGCCAGAATGTCCGACCCTGGCAGCATTCCGTACGTGAGTGCCTGCTGTGGGCGGCCCCTGATGCTACGGATGAGATGCTGCGCAGTGCGTTGATGGACGTCGGCCTCGACAATCGGCTGGCGGAGTCGCAGCACGGACTCGACACCGCGCTGAATAGCTCTTCGAGCCGGCTCTCGGGAGGCGAATTGCAGCGACTGTTGCTGGCCCAGGTCATCCTGCGACGGCCCTTCCTCGCCTTGCTGGACGAAGCTACCAGCGCGCTCGACACGGCCTCCGAGATCGTGGTTCTCTCAGCGCTAAAGTACCGCCTGCCGCGGACGATCCTGATTGTCGTGTCGCACAGGAGCGGCGTGGCGGCGATCGCGGATCAATGCCTGAACATTGCAAGCAACCTCACCACGACGATTGGCACTGCGGATCGTTATGCCGCAGTGTCGAGCAGCGTGGGCAGAAGCGCCCGACACGCTGCAGCCGCTGAGTTCGATATCGAGGGAAACCGTTAGCGCTTTCGGCGCGAGCTATGCTGATCCTGACTGAAAGAGGGACAACATCAGATTGCAACCTCGCGTGATTACGCTCGCTGGATTGCTGCAACGTTCGCAAGGACGTGTCTGCGGCGCAATCCAAGAGCAGCAGTGTCATGTTTCGTTTCTTCTCGATGGAACCCAAATGGCGAGGCCTTCTTCTGTGTGCGGTGTGTTTGACTGTCGCGCTGACCGGTTGTGCGCTTTGGTTTTCCCACGCAACGGCCAACGCCGCGTCGCAGAGTAGTGCCGCTGCCAACTCTGACGGAGTCATGATCCTTCTCGGTCTGGCTGACAAGGCGTTTGACGATCATGATCTGGTTGCGCCGGGCGGCAGCAACATGTACGAGTTCTACCTCAGTGTCCTGCAGCTCGATCCCAACAACACGGTGGCGATCGAGCGCATGAAACAGGCCTTCGAGCCGGCATCCAGGGATGTGGAAGGCGCTGCCAGTGGTGGCGATCTGGATGAGGCCGATCGTGAAATACGCCTATTGCGCGATTACGACGTCAATCACAATAGCGGCAAGAACAACTACAAGCTGGACCTCCTCGGTTCATATATCGATGCCCAACGTCACCAGTTGAAGCATAAGCACGAGGTGCTGGCCCCATTGATCCAGGGGCAGCAGGCAGCCCGCAACGCCATCTCCAACTGATCGCTGCGAAACGCGCCTTTGAGACATGCTCCCCGCGAGCGTCGGCATCGCCATTCCCGTACTTGAAGGGCCGGGCAGTGTCACTCTTCCTGCGCCGCCTCACGAGCACACCGCCCTTAAGCATCGAGCTGGCATGGATCGAGTCGGGTTGCAGCGGTGTCTGCTCATCTCGCGTGTGCACGCTTGCGTTCCACCGATTGTCTGCGTTGAATCCTTGAGTAGCCGCGCCGCAAGGCGCATGACATACGACCTCGCGATTGCTGAGGCAGGCGAGGGATGCCTTGATGCTGGTTTCAGCGTGTACGGATTCTGAACGCAGGAACCTGCATTGCATAACCGCAAGACCAGCGTCATACAGCCAAGCTTCAATCGCGCAGGGGCTGTGGCGTTATGCGCCTGCTGCAGGGGAGCACTGGATAGGTTGGACAGCCGGGAGCCGCACGGGACAGGCGGTGACCACGAATCGCATGGACTCGCGTCTCAACTGTTTTCCACATTCATCAAAAGGACTTACACATGAAAGACCGTTGCGGGTTATCTGTAGCCATCAAGGCCGCACTTTTTACCACGGTATTCGGCGTCGGCAGTTTTGCTGTCGCGCCACAGGCTTTCGCTGGTCAAGCCGGTGCACTCAGCACCGCCGTCACCCAGACGCTGGTCATCGAGCCGGATCAGGGCATGACGCCCATTTACAACCTGATCCAGTCAGCCAAGTCCAGCATCGACATGACGATGTACGAACTGGTCGATACACAGGCTTCGGGCCTGCTCTGCACAGCCGCTGGAAACGGCATCGCGGTGCGCGTGATCCTTGATCAGAACCTCGAAATGAGCAGCAACCAGGCGGCCTACACCCAACTGAAGGCCTGCGGTGTGAGCGTGGTCTGGGCATGGACCAAATACGCGGCCACGCATCAGAAGACGATCACCATCGACGACACTACCAGTGCGGTGATGACGCTCAACCTGACCAGCATCTACTACAGCACAACGCGCGACTTCGCGGTAATCGAGAACGATCCGGCCGATGTCGCTGCGATCGAAAGCACGTTCAATGCGGACTTCAAGGCTCAGACGATCACGCCGCCGGTCGGTGACGACCTGGTATGGAGCCCGACCGTGTCCAAGACCGATCTGGTCAACCTGATCAATGGGGCGACTACCAGTCTGCTGATCGAGAACGAGGAGATGAGCTACAGCACCATCGTCACCGCACTGGAGAACGCAGCCAAGCGCGGCGTCAAGGTCACGGTCTGCATGACCAACGATGACAACACGTACGAGAGTGAATTCGAGGCTCTCAAGAAAGCCGGCGTGAACATCAGCACCTACCCGGATACCGCTACCGGGCTATACATCCATGCAAAGGTGATCCTGGCTGACTACGGCACCTCGGCGGCGAAAGCCTTCGTCGGCTCGGAGAACTTCTCCGAGGCCTCTCTGACGGAGAACCGGGAGCTCGGGCTGATCACCGTCACCGCAGCCATCCTGACCCAGCTCAATACCACGCTCAGCAGTGACTATGCGGGTGGTACGCCCTGGACCAAGTCCTAACGTCCCGCTGAAGCGCATGGTGCCTGGCATCATGCGCTTCAGCGTATCGGGCACGGTGGGTAACTCTTCAACCTCTTCATCGAAGCACGTCTGCATAGGCGGCATGTTTCGGCTATCGAGGGAAAGCTCTGCTGGCGAGTCGATCGTTCGTGAAGTGAAGATGGCAAAATCTTGACGGGTCATCGACATGGCACTTGGAATAGTTTCGCCATCGTCCATGGAAGCCTCGTCATGCCAGAACAAAATTTAAAGCGCACCGATGCCAATGAGGAAAACGAGGGAAAGTCACCGAAGAAGAAAAACCACAAGGCGACATCAAGTGCTTCAAGGCTACGCGCGCGCCCGATTCATCTGTTGGTGGCGCCTTTACTTTTGGCAAGTTCTGTATCGTTCGCGGACGTTTCGCCAGCTCTCGACCGCTTCGATCTTTCACTGGGTGGCTACTACGCAAACACCAGTACGACGATCGGCGCCGGCGACAGCAGCGGTCAGCTCAGGGGGAACGTGAATCTTGAGCGGGATCTTGGTTTCCAAGACCAAAAGACCGTGCCGCTGGTGAAGCTCGATTTTCTCATCGGTGACCATCAGGGCTTTTCATTCGACTACTTCAGTCTCGACCGTTCGAGGACCAAGACGCTTAGCGACGACATCAGCTTCGGCGGCAATGATTACGATGCGTCGGTTTCGGTTCGAGGCAGGCTCGATTTTGATTTTGGCAGCGCCGCGTATCGCTGGTGGTTCGGCAGTGGCAGTGACGTCTTCGGTGTGGGCATCGGTGCGGCTTATTACCGCGTGGGCGCCGGCCTTAGTGGCATTGCCACGTTGAATGGGCAAAGCGCCGAGGCTTCGACCAGCTATAGCGAAACCGCTGGAGCGCCCCTGTTGCAGTTGGGTTGGCGTCATGCTTTCAATGACAGCCTGCGGATGTACTTCGATGCGTCGGGCATCAAGAAAAACGGTGGAACTCTCAACGGCAATATCTACAACGCCGCGCTGGGAATGGAATGGTTTGCGTGGAGAAATGTCGGGTTTGGTGCGGAGTACGCGTATACGCGCATCAAGCTCAACGATGACCACGATAGCTATAACGCCGATCTCGACTTGAAGTTGCACGGTCCTTCGGCGTTCGTAAAGTTTCGCTTCTGATCGGGATGCATCCCCAGTCTAGCCCCGAGAGTCCTGCTCGCATCTGATCGAAGGGTAGCGATGGACGGGCATCGCCTACACAGATTTCCTGTGTAGGCGATGACGTTCACGCTAAACCTCTATCTTCGCGATCACCGCAACTCAGTCGTGTAGTTCACTGGAATCCACTGCCAGGCTTTGCCCTGCGCACTCACATGGCCGAGGCCCGGAAAGGAGAGGTGCGCCGCACCGACAAGCGCACCGTCCTGGTAAGCGCGCGTAAACACTTTGGCTCGTGAATCCGCGGCTTCCCTGGCGTCGGTATCAAACGCGATGGTGACCGACGGATGGTTGAACTGTACGGATCCGACGTGAATCGAGTCACCTACCAGAAGAAGGTCCTGGCCCTTGCTCTGGACGAGGTAAGCGGTGTGGCCCACCGTATGACCAGGGCTGGCCACGGACCTTACTCCAGGTACGATTTCTGCGTCACCGTTGAACGATTGAAACTTGCCCGCGTCGATGTAGGGCTGCACCGAGGCCATCGCACCCTGGTAGAAGCCCTTGGAATCCGCAGGGGCCTTGTCCATGTTGGATTGGTTGAGCCAGTACGCCGCTTCATGCTCGTCCGCATGCACAATGGCGTTGGGGAATACGCGTTGTCCGTTGGCGACGAGGCCACCCACATGATCAGGGTGCATATGCGTCAGCAGGATGTCATCCACCTGTTCGGGTGCGTAGCCTGCGGCACGCAAGTTGACGATGAGTTTGCCTAGAGTAGGGCCGAACAACGCGCCGGCACCCGTATCGACAAGCACTAGGCGCGAGCCTGTGTTGATCAGAAAGGCATTGTCGGAGGTTGCCAGTGGCGAGCCCAGGAACGACTTCTTGAGCGTTGCATCGGTTAGTGTGGCCGGCTCACTCAGAAGCTTGTCGACGGGCAGGTCCACGGTGCCGTCACTGATGACGGTGATTTCGAAATCGCCGAGCATGGTGCGATAGAAACCCGGAGCCTGGGTCTTGACCATCGGTGCTGCAGCGCTCACGGGGCTGGATGTGAAGGCAGTGCCGAGGGCGCCCAGTGCCAGGGCGAACGCCGTATGGCGGAGGAATCGAATCGATAAGGATTGGGGGTTCATTTGGCGAGCTCTCCGTTAGCCCGACAGGGTTGGAATTGTCGGGCCGCGAAAGCGTGTGTTGTTGCCATAATCGAAACAACAAGTACAAATGCAAATGAGGATTGCGAAATACGCAATAATATTCGCGTAGGATAGCGACCCTTATGATCGATGCCCTCAATGATTTTCTAGCGGTCGCCGCTTGCGGAAGCTTCTCTCAGGTGGCTAGGAAGCAGGCTGTCGCCGTGTCGTCGGTAACACGCAAGATTGACTGGCTCGAAGCGGAAGTCGGCTCTCGGCTGTTTCACCGCAGTTCGCGCAGGGTCGTGCTCACCGATGCGGGTGAGCAGTTCATGCCACGCGCACGAAACATCCTCACCGAGCTTGCTGAAGCGAAAGAAGCGATCTCGTCGGCCAACGCTGACCCGCGTGGACTGCTGTCCATCACGGCCGCGACGGTCTTTGGTCGCCGGCACATGATGCCGGCGATCGCGAGCTTCTTGAGGCGCTATCCAGGTGTCGAGATCGAATTGCATCTCAACGATCAAGTCATCGACCTTGTGGAGCGTCGCATTGATGTGGCGATCCGTATTGGCTTGCTTCCCGATAGCGATTTGCGCGCGGTGACCCTGGCGCCGCTTAACCAGATGACCTGCGCGAGCCCGACCTACCTTGAGCGCGCGGGACGGCCCGAGGCACCGGGCGATTTGCTACACCATGACTGCATCACGGTAGCGACGCCACCGGGGTCGATAGGGGCTTGGTGCTATGAAGGGGTCAACCGAAACCAACCCCTTCCCATTCGTGGTTGCCTGCGTACCGACGACAAGGAAGGCATGCTCCAGGCAGCACTCGCTGGGTTGGGGATTGTGCAATTACCCAGCTGGCTCGTCTTCGAGGATATTCAGGCGGGCAGGCTGATCCCTTTGTTTACCGACATACCTCAGCCCTCACAGCGTGTTCGACCAGCGATTCATGCCGTACGTCTTCCCGGGCGTTCGCATGAAGTGAAGGCAAAACTTTTCATCGCGCACCTTCAACAAGCCGTGGGAACTCCCGCGTATTGGGATCCGTTGAGTGTCGCCGGCTAAGGCGGATAACGCGCCGACACTTTCTTGATCGGAAATTCCAGGGGTTTCCTTGTCGGGCAGGGCCGCAATCTTCTCCGGGCAACGGTCATCACCTCAGCGTGTTTGAGTCCAGCCCAGCCCAAGACTCTTTTGCAGCGACACGAAATCTTTCAGCAGGTCGGCCTGTCCCTCGACCAGATTCTGTTGTGCGGAGAATTGGCTGCGTTGCGTATCCAGCAGATCGATCAGCGATGAGGCGCCCGCGCCGTAACGTTGCCGCATCAGTGTCGCGGAGCGATCGGCTGACGCTTCGATCTGCTGCAAACGCGCCACGCTTTCGCGTTGGTGACCGTAGCGCGATAGCGCGTTGTTGGCGTCCTGCAACGCAGCGAGCACGGCTTGCGCATAGCGCGCCTGCGCTTCGTCGCGGCTTGCTTCGGCCTGCCGAATACTGCTGCGCGTACGTCCGAAATCAAACACGTCCCATTGCAGGTAGGGCACGCCGAGCCAGGTGAGCGAGCTTTTTCGCGTCAGGTGTCCGGGGTCGGCCGCGTTGGAGCCGATGAAACCCAACATCGTTACCTTGGGAAACAAATCGGCGGTGTGCTCGCCAATCTGCGCATTGCTGGCGGCAAGCCGACGTTCGGCAGCGCGGATATCCGGGCGCTGCTGCAACATGCTGGCTGGATCGTCGATCGGCACGGTCTCGGGTAAAACGGGCAGGGGCGCGGGTGCCGATAATTCGCGATCGAGCGCGCCAGGAGCCTGGCCGGTGAGCACGGCGAGTTGATCGAGCGACTCGGTGATCTGTTCATCCAGCGGAATGAGCGTCGCGCGGGTATTTTCCACCTGCGTGGTTTGACGTTCGACATCCGCATCGCCAGCGACACCGCGTGCGCGCCGCTGCTGGATCAAGACAAGCGTTTGTTGCTGAAGTTCGGCTGATTGATTGGCCAAGGTCAGGCGCTGCTGCTGGTCGCGTAGATTGATATAAGCCTGGGTCACTTCGGCGGCCAGCGACACCTGCGTATCAGCGAGATCGGCGTCGACCGCATCAGCTTGAGCCGAAGCTGCTTCAATGGCGCGACGCGTGCCGCCGAATAGATCGAGTTCCCAGGATGCATCGAAGCCTGCGGTGTACAGCTGCAACGGACCTTGCCCCTGTGACGTCTGGGTGGATTGTCCCGCCGCTTGACTCGTGTTGGTCTGCAGGGCGGATAAATCCGGTTCCCTCACGCGTAGCGCGGCCGCATCGGCTGACGCGGTCGGCAACGCTTCGGCACGCTGTTGTTGCAGTTGCGCACGCGACTCGCGCAAACGTGCCTGCGCTGCCTGCAAATTCTGGTTGTGCGCCAGCGCCGCATCGATCAATGCACTTAGTTGCGCATCGCCGAGCGTCTTCCACCATTGGCTGGGCGTGTGCGCTGAGGTGATACCCGTCGCCGGTTCTCGCACAAACGCGCTGGCATGTCCTGCGCCTCCTGCCACCTCCGGCGCGCCGCGGTAATCGGGGCCTACGGTGCAACCTGGTAGCGCCGCCAGCGAGGCCAGCAGCGCGAAAAACAGGACGCGTGAAATACGTGAGTCGATTTTAACCATGACTAAAATCCTAGTGACCGGCAGCGGCCGGCGCGCCATAGCTGGGTGTCTTCAGCAGCAACGCGAGCGGAACACAGCACAGCAGCGCGATGCCAAGCAGGTAGAAAACTTCGGAGTAGGTGATCACCATCGCTTGCTGCTGAATCTGCGCAGCAAGCTCGCCGAGTGCAAGCATCTTCGCGTAGGCCATGTCACCGGTCCGCGCGAACCAGCCGGCGGCGTTGGCGGCGAGACGGTCCTGGCCCAGCACCGAATTCGCGGTCAGCGATTCGCGGATCGCCGCGACATGAAACGTATTGCGCCGGTCAATCACGGTGCCGATGATGGCCAAGCCGATCGAGCCGCCGAGATTGCGCGCCATGTTGTAGACGCCGGCGGCGTCGCCGGCTTCCTCCCGGGTTACCGCGGCCATTGATGCCTGGTTCAACGGCATGAACACCAGCATTTGGCCAGCGCCGCGAATCAGCTGTGACCAGAAGAAATCGTGACCGACGCTTTGTGCCGTCAAGTGGATGTCCAGCATGCAGCTGACCACGAAACACATCAGGCCGGTGATCACCATGATTCGAAAATCGACCTTGCCCAGCAGGCGCGGCAGCATCGGCATCATCAGAAAAGCGGGTACGCCGGACACCAGCATCACCCAACCCGCCTGCTCGGCGTTGTATCCGGCAATCAGGCCAAGGAATTGCGGTATCAGATAGATGACCGAATAGAACACCCCGCCAACCACCAGCACGATGAAAATGACGCTGGCGTAGCGTGGATTACGTAGCAGGCTCAGCCGCATCACCGGCCGCTTGGCGGTGAACTGCGAGATCGCAATCAGCACCATGCCAGCGAGCGATAAGAGACTTAACCAGATGATCATGTCGGACTCAAACCAGCGTTCGCGCTGGCCTTCCTCCAACACCACCGTCAACGAACTGAGGCCGGCCGCGAGTCCGACGATGCCCAGCCAGTCGGCTTGTTTAAGCGCGTCCCATTGCGGATGATCCGCCGGCAGGCCGAGCAGCAACAACGCGATCAACCCGATACACACCGGCAGGTTGATGAAAAAGCACCAGCTCCAGCTGATGTTTTCCGTGAGCCAACCGCCCAGCACCGGACCCAGCAATGGCCCGAGCAACACGATCAGGCCAAAGATCGTCATGCCGATCGGCAGCTGCGACATCGGCAGGCGGCTGCGGATGATGGTCTGGCCGGTCGGGATCATCGCGCCACCGGTCAGGCCCTGACCAATGCGGCCGATGATCATGACCGTCAACGTGTGCGATAAACCGCAGGTCATCGAGAACAGGATAAACAGTACCGCGGCGCCCAGCAGAAACTTGCGCAAACCGAAAACGCGCGTCAGCCAGGCGGCCAGCGGGATAATTACGATTTCCGACATCAGGTAGCCGGTCGAAATCCAGGTGCCCTCCGTGCCCGTGGCACCGATTTCACCCTGGATCTGCGGCAACGCGGAATTGGTGATGGAGATGTCGAGCGTGGCCATCAGCGCGCCGAGCGACCCCGCAGCCACGGCAATCCAATCCGCGGCACTGGCGTGCTCGGGGTGGCTCGCTGGCGTGGCAGCCATCTCAGCCATGATGCTTGTCCGCTGTCGTTGCCGAGTGATCGTCGCGTGCCGGACGCGTATCCACCTTGACCGTCACCGACAAACCGGGAACCAGCAATTTGCGCGCCTGCGTGTCGGTATCGATACGAATGCGTACCGGCACACGCTGCACGATCTTGGTGAAATTGCCGGTCGCATTTTCAGGCGGCAGCAGCGCGAACTGCGAACCCGTGCCCGGCGCAAAGCTGTCGACCACGCCGTGCAGATCCGTATCCTCCAACGCATCCACATGCAGACTCGCGGGTTGGCCTGCGCGCATGCGGCCAACCTGGGTCTCCTTGAAGTTGGCCGTGAGATAAATGCTCTGCACCGGCACGACGGACATCATCCGCGTGCCGGGTTGTGCGTATTGCCCGACGCGTACCGTACGATCGCCGATGCGACCGGCCAGTGAACTGCGAATCAGCGTGTCTTGCATATCGAGCTGCGCCTGTCGCGCTGATGCTTGCGCTATTTCCAGCTGCGCTTGCGCTTGCAATAGCTGGGCGTTGAGATCAGCCATTCGCGCCTGGGCCTGATCAAGCGCCGCGGAGTCAGCGGCCAGCGCTGCGCGCGCCTGATCGCGGTTGGTGGTCAGCACCGATAGCTGATCGCCGCTTTCCGCACCGGTAGTTGCCAGCGGTGCGTAGCGACGCACTTCCTCTTCGGTGTGGCGGCTGTTGAGTGCCGCCACCTGCTGCTGCGCTCTTGCCTGTTCGATAGCGGCCCGCTGCTGCGGGATGCCAGCTTGTGCGCGCAGGATATCCGCCTTGCGCGCATCGATCGTGGCCTGGGCCTGGTCCAGCGCAGCTTGGTATTGACGACCATCGAGCCGTACCAGCGGATCGCCTGCCTTTACCGCTACGTTGTCGCCAACGTAGACGTCGGTGACATAGCCGCTAACCTTCGGGGCGACGGTGACACTGTCGGCCTGTAGGTAGGCGTCGTCCGTGCTCTGCATGAAACGGCCTACGAGCCACCAGTAGGCGAGCGCCAGCACCGCCACGATGGCCAGGACAATCCCGGCGGGGATGAGGAAGCGACGTATTTTCGATGGGCGTGCCGTCGGCGCGGCAACACCTTGTGAGGCATCGGTGCCCGATGCAGATCCGGTCGTGGGAGGCATGCGTTATGATCCAGATATATTCCAGGTGGAACATTTATTCCGATTGGAATACATTTGTCAAATGTTATTCTTGGAGACGCACAGGAGAAGACTTGCATGAGAGCCAGCACATGAGCCTAACCAAGCGTCCCCGGCGGCCATCGGCGGGTGGTTATGCACGTGGCGACGAAACGCGCCAGCGAATCATCGCTGCGGCGGTGAAGCTCTTCGGCGAGCATGGTTTTGCCGGTGCTTCGACACGCGACATTGCCGCGGCGGCCGGGGTCAACGCGCCGGCGCTGCAGTACTACTTCGAAAACAAGGAAGGCGTGTACCAGGCCTGCGCCGAATACGTCACGAACGATCTCAGGGAGCGTTTCGCGCCGGCCATGCGACAGGCCAATGATGTATTGAAGGGCGACGGCGACATGGATGCACTGATCGATGCGTTTGTCGGCATCCAGGAAGTCACTCTGGACAGCGTGCTGCTGCAATCGCATGCATCGAAAAGACGACTCTTTGTTGCGCGAGAGCTCGCCGATGAAGAAGCCCATGTCGCCTCAAAACTTCTCCATCGGCGATTGAAGCAGCCACTGAACAAGGTGACCTTGGCGTTGCTTTCGCGCATTACCGGAGCCGGCGTCGACGACCCTGTCACGCGCATCCGAATGCTTACGCTCAGAGGCCAGATCATGCCGTTCTACCATCCTCCGGGAGCTTGCCTCGATCTGCTCGGATGGAAAGAGATCGACGCGGCGAAGGCTGCGTTGCTGACAGCAACGGTGCTGGAGCAGACGCGCACCTTGCTCAATAGCTGGCGTGTGGCATCGACGGGTTGAGGTCACATCATGGCGTCAAGGGCCAGCTGGGACGCCCGCAAACCCGAGTGTCCCAAAGCGCAAGTCATGGTTGATTTCCATGGTCAGCGAGTTCTTCAAACCCATCACAGACAACGTCAAGGGCCAGTAACTAAAAGCTTAAGCCGGTAGCGCGACACCCGAAATTTCAGCGCAAATGGCGATGAGGCGATCTTGCAGCGCGTTGTCATGGGCTTGCGGATTCGGCGTCATCCGCTTGAGGTTGTAGAAATATTTTCCTGTGACCTTCGCCTTGGCGTCATCGCTCACCGCCAGCCAGGCCTGGGTGCGGTGCGCCTGGTCCAGGTCGTCGGGTGCACCGGGTCCGCCCATCTTGGTGGGGACCCAGCCTGGCTCCAACGAATTCGACGTGACTCCTGGCCAGCGACGAGCAACGGCGAAGGCAATCATTGCGTCGTGAAGCTTGCTTTCGGCGTAGGCGGAAGAACCATTCCAGCGACGCTTCACCCACAGGATGTCATCCAGTTGAGCATCAACGTGATGATGCATGCCGGAGCTGAGATAGATGAGTCGCTTGGGCCGCTCGATAAGCGCGGTGAGCAAGTAAGCCGATAGTGTGTTGATTGCAAAGACATGCGGCAAACCATCGGAGGTAATACGGTATCCGTCGCGGTATCCCACGGCAGCATTGTGGATGACCGTATCGAAGTGCCCAAGCGCGTTGACTTTCGCTGCGACGTCCTTCGCACCAGCAATCGTTTCCAGGTCACCGATGACGACGGCTTCGGCGCGAGGCAGGCTGAGTCTGGCGTCCTCCGCGCGACTAGCGTTACGTGCGTGGAGGACGACCTGGTGTCCCTGACTTGAGAGTAGTTCGCCAGCCATCAAGCCAAGTCCGGTGGACGAGCCGGTAATAAAAATGCGTGACATTGAGTTCTCTCCTACGACCGATGCCGACAAGTTATGACTTGTCGGCCTGGCCATTGATAGCAAAGTTACGGCACACGAGCACGGCGCCAATGAGCGCGCACACAGCACCAAAGAGATAGACGGCGGCATAGCCGAAATGCCCGGCGATGATGCCCGCCATCGGACCGGATATTCCATAAGCGATGTCGAGAAAGGCGACGAAGGCACCCATGGCGCTGCCACGATTGGCCGGCGTCACCCGCTTGAGTGCCTCTACGCCAAGCGCCGGGAATACAAGTGCACAACCCAGGCCTGTAACGAGCGCGCCGATGAGGGCAACGACTTCATTAGGAGCCCACCACAGCATGGCCTGACCCATCGCCTCGACGAGCAGCGACCAGAGCGCCACTCGATAGCCACTCATCTTGTCCGGCAAATGCCCCAGCACGAGCCGCACGAAAATGAAGCCGATGCCGAAAGCTGTCATGACTAGGCCGGCATGACCCCACGCCCTTGCAGCGAAGTAAAGCGACGCGAACGCAGTGAGACCGGACAAGCCAACGCCCTGCAGCATGAGCCCAAGTCCCTCTCGCCAGATCTGACCGATGACCCGGTAAAACGGCAGGCGTTGGCCGGCTGAGCTTGAGTAGGATGTGGCGCGGAGCGCGATCGCAGCAGCGGTAAGCGGTGCAACGATGCAAGCGATCATGGCCACTCGAAGCCCATAAGTCTGATAGAGCGCCATGCCGATTGGTGCACCGATAGCGAGCGCCGCAAACATCGCGATGCCGGTCCAGGACATGGACATGCCGGCGCGTTGTGGACCCACTGACGCAATCGACCAGGAGACACAGCCGGTGACCAACTGGCTCTCGCCGAATCCGGCAACCAGACGGCCAGCGATGACTACGGCGAGACTGATCGCAGGCGACAGAGCAGGCGTTGCTGCGATGAGATAAAGAAGCCCACCGAGTGCGCACACCGCGGCGCCCTGGAGAGCCGACCGCTTGCCGCCGTAATGATCGGTCAGCCGACCGGCATAACCACGCGTCAGTACAGTGGCTACGAACTGGACGCCGATGACGAGGCCAACGATGAAATTGCTGAAATCGAGCTTCTCGTGAATGAAAAGCGGTAGGACCGGCAACGGCAGGCCGACAGACAGGTAGCCGCAGAACAGTGCCACGATGATGCCGAATGCGGGGCGGGACAGATGAGCCGGTGGTGCCTGAAGCGGGCTCGCAACGTTTACAACGGGCGCTGACATAACAGCCTCCACGATCTCGATTGATGAGGATCGATGCGTCGCCGGTTTCCTTGGGCGACGCCTTCGAATTAAGCCGAAACTTCAGTGTTGACGGCGGACGTGCTGAAAAGGTCGGGACGGTAGCCACTCGCTTTGAGCAAGTAGTTGCGGGAAGCAACGACATCGGCGGACAGTTGCGTCAGATCGACGCCGACCAACTTGCCTTCGCGCTTGCGGATCTTGCCCGCGACCATCACGGTGTCGACATCCGAACGCTCCACCGCCTGAACGACGGTGCCAATCGCGTTCGTTACCGGGAAGACCGCCGCACCATCCGTTCGAATCATGATGATGTCGGCTTGCTTGCCGGGGCTCAGCGTGCCAATCGAGCCATCGAGCCCTGCAGCCCGCGCGCCGTTGACCGTTGCCGCTTCCAGCACCGCATGCACCGAAATCGGCGCCGGTACGTTGGCTTCCTTGCGGAAGCGGCGATAGCGCATGGCTGAACGCTGCTGCCCGAACAGTGCGTGCATCTCGCCGAACAGGTCGCTACCGAATGCGGTGTCCAGATCGATGCCAAGTGCCGGCTTCAGGCCGTAGTCGATGGCTTTCTGATAAGCGAACGTCTCGTCATCAAAACCAAACAGCGCATCCGAGCGCGGATTGACGGTGATGTTGACGCCGGCCTGTGCGAATAGCTTCCAGGTTTCTTCCGGCACACGCGTGCAATGGTTGAAGATGTTGTGCGGTCCCAGCACGCCAGGTTGTGCGAATTCCGGTGAGAGCTTGGCAAGGTCACCGATAAATTCGGTCAGGATGCGCATGTCGAGTTCGCGCGCGATCTTCCACCAGTCGAGTTGGAGTTGTCCGAACAAGCCAACCCGGACCAGACCATCGTCATGGTTCCAGTTGAGTGCGAGACGTTCGAGATCCTTCGGCAAATGCGCCGCCGAAGCCTGCTTGTCCATGGGGGCGCCCACCATGTGCAACGCCCGGATGCCTGCGTTATCAAGTGCATCCAGGGCGGCGTCGGTGTGCTCGGGAGTGCGCGAACTGTGGCAGGCGTCGATGATGGTGGTGATGCCGGCGTCGAGGGACGCGGTGGCGGTGAGCTTGGTGCTCAGATACATATCCAGTGGGCGATAGTGCGCGCCCAGCTTTTCGGCAACGACGTCGATGTAAGCAAACAGATCATCCACGTCGGGCATGAGCCGGCGCATCACCCCAAGCCATGCATGATGATGGGCGTCGATCAGGCCCGGCAGGACAATGCTGCCGGACGCGTCGATAATCTCGGCATCTCCGCTTTGGATGTTCGGGCCAATGGCTGCGATGCGGTCTCCCTGGACTAGCACGTCGCCAACCGCCAAGTTGGGAACCTTGGCATCCATCGTCAGGATGGTGCCGCCTTTGAATAGGGTATTGCGTGCGAAACCAGACATGGGAAGGTCTCCGTTGGTCGATGAGTGAGTCGATCTATGTGCCGTGGCGGTAGCGGCCTGGAGTCCTTGTCAGCGCCTTCTGGCGTACCGTTGGGCGCAAAGATAGGTTGTGGCCCATCTTTGATAAAGATAGAGTCGCTCAAATCATTTTTGCTTAAAATCACAAGTGGAGGCGCCATGAGCTTCGATGGGCGGCTACTTTCCGGGATGAGCGTGTTGGCCGCGGTCGTGGAGGCCGGCAGCTTCAGTCGTGCAGGCGAGGTGCTTGGGCTATCGGCGTCCGGAGTTAGCCGATCGGTCGCGCGGCTCGAAGAGCGGCTGGGCATACGACTGTTGAATCGCACAACCCGTTCGCTGCATCTCACCGATGAGGGTCTTTGCTTATACGAGCGCGCTGCACCGCACCTTGAAGGCATCGAGGAAGCCGCAAATTTTGCTTCAGGCGCCGCTGCGACGGTGCGAGGTGCGCTACGGGTAAGTCTGAATCCGATCTTTGCGCGCCATGTGCTCGCACCGAAGCTGCCTCTTTTGCGAGAGCGCTATCCAGGACTCGAACTGACGATTTTGCAGCAGCCGGATGTCGGCGATCTGATCACCGAAGGCATTGACGTCGCGGTGCGTTTCGGGCCGCAACCGCCTTCCACGATGTCGTCGCGACTGTTGCTCGAAACGCGAGTGCTGACGGTTGCGTCGCCGGCATACATCGCCAGACATGGACAACCGAAAACACCATCTGAACTCGCCGGGCACGATTGCATTCAGTACATCGATCCGCGACATGGCAAGCCGTTCCACTGGGAGTTTCAACGCGGTAGTGAGGTAGTCGCTGTCGAAACAAAGGGCAACCTGACGCTCACGGACGTCGACACGATGGTGCAAGCGTGTGTGGCCGGCGTCGGTATAGGGCAGCTGCTCTACCTGGGTATCGAACATTTGATCGCCAGCGGCGCACTCGTTGAATTGTTTCCCGAGTGGCCGGGAGAGACGTTTCCGCTTTACATCATGCGACCATCGCGCCGCCTGGCTCCAGCGGCCGTCGAGGCGTTCCTGGAATTTTGTCGAGAAATCTGTGGCGGATAGTGCGAGCTGGCCATAGTTACGGTCAGCTGCATATCGATGCCCGGCCGTGTCGCCGCCATCCGGTGGCGGATGGCGCGGAAAATTTTGCCGCCAGAACTTTCGGTCTGGCGGCAAATGGCTTGGCCGCAAACTTGCTCCTGTCCTGATGGAGAGCGACGCTGTTATCTCGTCTACTCTCAAGCAGGTCTGGATCTACATGTGACGCACGAGCGTGCGTTCAGGCGTTTGTCCCACCATCGACCGTCAGATTCGCCCCGGTGATGTATGCAGCTTCCGGGCTGGCGATGAACGCCACCAACGCGGCGACTTCCTCCACCTGGCCGTAGCGGTTGAGCGCGGTGGCCGCCTTCTGCGGTACCGCCCAATCGCCCGCGGCGGGATTCAGATCGGTATCGATCGGGCCGGGCTGCACGTTGTTGACGGTGATGCCGCGGCTTCCCACTTCCCTGGACAGGCCCTGGGTAAACATCTTCACCGCGCCTTTGGTCGCCGCGTACGGCACCAGGCCCGGCGTAAGGACACGCTCGCCCACGCACGAGCCGATCATGATGATGCGGCCGTTGTCATTCATGTGCTTCAACGCCGCCTGCGTCGTCACGAATACGCCGCGGACATTGATATCGATGACACGATTCAACTCTTCGAGTGTGGTTTCTTCGAACGGCTTTGGAATGGCCGTGCCGGCGTTGTTCACCAGCACATCGAGCCGGCCGAAGGCGGCCACTGCTTTTTCGACGGCGCTCTTCACTGCATCGACGTTGGCGGCGTCTGCTTGAATCGCCATCGCTTTTCCGCCATTTGCCTCAATGGCCTTGACGACGGCGGCTGCCATGGTGGAATCCTTCGCGTACGTGATGGCCACACTCGCACCATCTGCGGCCAGGCGCTTGGCGATGGCGGCGCCGATGCCACGCGAACCGCCGGTGACCAGGGCTACTTTTTTGGCTAACTTGGACATGGGGATTTCCTCGGGTTTGTGGGTAGGTTGAAATGGGTATCGTCCAGCCAGGAGCTTTAAAGCTTCAGTGAGGACGGTTTGTCTCGTCTATCGATTTGGCTACAACGTGCTGCAATGGCGTGGTCTGGCGGAGCGAATCTTCAGCGCTGCCTGAGAGACGTGAATGTGTACGCAAAGCGAGTCAAAGCTTCGAGCCGCCGTCTACGCGCATGGTTTCGCCGGTAATCCAGCGCGCATCGTCGGAAGCGAGAAACACCATCGCTCCCGCAATATCCTCAGGCGTCGCGAGGCGCTTGAGTGCCTGCATGGACAGTGCACGCTGGCGACCTTCCTCGGTCTTGGTGAAGTTGGACATGTCGGTATCGACCACGCCCGGAGCCACCGCGTTGACGCGAATGCCGCGCTCGCCCAATGCCGCGGCGAAGTGCGTCACCAGCGTGTCGACAGCACCCTTGGTGGCCCCATAGGCGGACAGCGTGCCGGCGGCGGCGCGTGCCACCAGTGATGAAGTAAAAATGATCGTGCTGCCCTTGCACATGGTCGGCAGCAACTGCTGCACCAGAAAGTAGGGTGCGCGAACGTTCACCGCAAACAGCTGATCGAAGTCATCGACGGTGAGCTCTTCGATCGATGCGGCCTTGGAGATGCCCGCGTTCGCCACGAGGATATCCAGCCGATCACCGACAACGCCGCGCACCTGCTTGGCCAGTTCGTGCGCGCCGTTGGGCTTGCTCAAGTCAGCGGCCACCTTCTGCGCGCGGCCACCCGCTGCGATGATTTCCTTCACCACGGCATCGGCTTCCTGCTGCGCGCTACCATAGTGGACGATGACCTGCGCACCCGCCTTTGCGAGTGCGATAGCCGTTGCACGGCCGATGCCACGGGAGGCCCCGGTTACCAGGGCAGTCTTACCAATGAGCGTAGTCATAGCGAATAGTCCTGTGAAGGAGGGGTGGCTTTACGCGATCTGTTCGATCGCATCGACGCGATCTGGATAGAACGCGACGTGGTTCTTGATCACGGCGACGGCGGGGTAGGGGGTTTCATAAGTCCATACGGAATCGATGGACCGCTCGCCACCGGTAGGGATGCTGTAGTAGTTGCATTCGCCCTTATATGGACAGTACGTGGTGTGCTCCGAGCGATCGAGCAAAGACATATCGACATCATCACGCGGGATGTATTGGACGGCCGGATAGTTGGCCTCTTTGAGCGTCAAGGCACGCCGCGTATCGGCAACCACTCGCCCTGCGACGGTGACCACGACCCGGCCAGGGTTCTGCGTGATATCGATCGGATGATCCGGGCCCGGTTGCTTGATGGTGCGGGTGGGGGACTGCACCTGCTGGTTCATGGTCGATTCTCCTGTTGAGGTGAGTTGACTCGCCGACTGTTGAAGGCATGATGGGAGTGCGCGCGTTACACCTTCGTCCGGGAAGCAGGACACCTGCTGCACGAAGCGCTCTGGATACCCGCCAGGCCCTTTCCATACCGTGAAGAAAGGCCTGTGAGGCATCACATTTGGGTGTTGCCCTGTTTCTTCATGCTGCGAAATCTAGGCTCACATGGCGCTTTTGAATAAGACTTTGTAAGCTCCACGTCATGCCTGGCAGGCATGGTTCAGTGGAGACGCCTTGGAGCTTCGCCATCTTCGGTATTTCGTCGCCGTCGCCGAGACCGGCAGCCTCACTGTGGCCGCCGAGAAAAGCTCTACACCTCGCAACCTTCGTTGAGCCGCCAGATCAAGGACCTCGAAGACCAGGTCGGCACACCGTTGCTCAGCCGCAGTTCGCGCGGCATCACACTGACCGATGCCGGAAAAGCATTTCTGGATCACGCGCGGCTGGCACTTCATCAAGTGGACGCAGCGGTGGAGGCGGCGCGACGTGCCGCGCAACCTGCGAAGCAACGTTTCAGCATGGGGTTTTTGACCGGTCAGGAAATGACCTGGTTGCCAGAGGCCATGCTGGTGCTTCGCGCAGAACTGCCGAATATCGACGTGACCGTATCCAGCGACTACTCGCCTGACCTTGGCGAAGCGGTAGCCCGCGGTCGAATGGACGTCGCCTTCATGCGCGCTGAGCCCGAGTTGGATCTGATCTATCGGCGTGTTTCGCAAGAGCCTCTGGTGGCCCTGATGCCGAGCGATCATCCATTGACCGCGCGACCCTCCGTGCGTGCGAAGGATCTCATCGGCCTGCCATTCATCGCTATGGCGAACAAGGCGAAGGTGCTGCGTTCGGTGATCGACCAATACCTCGAACATGCAGGAGTCAAAATCACACCCGCCCAACTGGTGGACAATCCTGCCATGGTGATGTCCCTTGTGGCGTCAACGCGTGGCATCGCGCTAATTCCGTCCTACGTGGAACCTCTCATGCCCTGGTCGGTGGTGAGTCGACCCCTGGCGGACAATGCACCCACGATCGACCTTGTGGTGGGTTACAGCGCTTCGAATCAGTCGCCCATTCTCCAGCTGTTTCTTTCCCACCTTGACGAATTGATGGCGCGCGTCGGCAAGACGGATGCCTAGACATGGGGATGTACGTTTCCGGCCCGCTACGGTTTTTGACGCTGGCATGGCGGAGATGCGTACGGTTGCCTGAAGCCGCGGCACATGAACCCTTCGCGGGGTGGACACCGTTGAACCGACGGGAGGATAGTGCTCGGACGAGGTGCGCCTCACGGCGTTGGCGTGGATGCGACAAGTGGTTCTATTCGTGCCTGAATGCGCGTCGCGTGCCTCTTCATCACGCAATTGCTTCAATGAGGTGGTGTCATGGCTGAAAAAGAGATCCCGGGCATTCGACCCTACGACAATCCCGCTGGCGGATGGGGCGCCCTGCGCGCTACGGCCCGCGCTGTTCGTGAGCAAATGGAGGCGGGAGATGCGGCGGTGACGCTCTTGCGGACCAACAAGCCCGAAGGCTTCGACTGCCCGGGGTGTGCGTGGCCCGACAAAAAGCACACGTCGACGTTTCAGTTCTGTGAGAACGGCGCCAAGGCTGTCACCTGGGAAGCGACCAACAAGCGAGTCCCGCCGACATTCTTTGCCACCCACACGGTGAGCTCGCTGCTTGCATGGACCGACTACCAGTTGGAGGATCAAGGGCGATTGACTCACCCGATGATTTACAACGCGGAGAAGGACATCTACGAAGCGATTGGCTGGGACGACGCCTTCGCACGCATCGGTGCGATCTTGCGCGGCCTGGAAAGCCCGGATATGGCCGAGTTCTATACCTCGGGGCGGGCGTCCAACGAGGCTGCCTTTCTCTATCAGATCTTCGCTCGGGAATACGGTACGAACAATTTCCCGGACTGCTCGAACATGTGTCACGAAGCCACCAGCGTGGGGCTGCCGAAATCGATCGGTATCGGCAAGGGCACGGTGTCCCTCGAAGACTTCGACCATTGCGAACTGATCATCGCGATGGGACACAACCCGGGAACCAACCATCCCCGCATGATGGGTACGCTTCACGAAGTGGCACACCGTGGCATGCCCATCGTTGTATTCAACCCGCTGCGTGAGCGCGCGCTGGAGCGATTCGCCGATCCTCAGGACCCGTGGGAGATGGCGACCCTGGGCTCGACGCCGATTGCATCGACCTATCTTCAGGTCAAGGTCGGCGGCGATGCAGCTGCCCTCAAGGGCGTCATGAAAGCGCTGCTGGAGATGGATGAGGCAGCGGGTCCCGGATCAGACGTGCTCGACCACGACTTCATCCAGCAGCACACGGGCGGTTTCGACGCATTTGCTGCCGATTTGCGGGCCACTTCATGGCCGGCCATCGAGGCCGCTTCCAGTCTGAGCGAAGCGGCGTTGCGAGCCGTGGCTGTTGCCTATGCCAAGTCAAACGCAACGATCGTCACGTACGGCATGGGTATGACCCAGCACATCGGCGGTACGCAAAACGTACAGCAGGTGGCCAACCTGCTGCTTTTGCGCGGCAACTTTGGTAAGCCGGGCGCGGGCATTTGTCCGTTGCGTGGGCATTCCAACGTTCAAGGCGACCGAACCGTCGGCATCACTGAAAAGCCGACGGCAGCCATGCTGGCAAGAATCGAGAAGACATTCGGTTTCCGCTCACCCACCGCGCACGGCCACGACGCCGTCGCTGCCATGCAGGCGATCATCGACGGCAGATCAAAAGCGCTGATATGCCTGGGCGGCAATCTTGCCGTGGCGCTTCCCGATTCGCAGGCCTGCTTTCCTGCCATGCGGAGCCTCGAACTTTCGGTGCATATCGCCACCAAACTCAACCGCTCACACCTGTTGACGGGTAAGCACTCCTTTATCCTGCCGTGCCTGGGCCGCACTGAGCGCGACAACCAGGCGTCCGGCCCGCAAGCGGTAACGGTGGAAGATTCCATGTCCATGGTGCACGCATCGCGTGGCAAGCTGACGCCCGCGTCCGAAGCGCTGCGCTCTGAGCCTGCCATCGTCGCTGGCATCGCGGCGGGCACGCTGCCTGACAGCCGCGTGCCATGGATGGATTTGATCGCGGACTACGACCGCATTCGCGATGCCATCGAGGCGGTCTTCCCGGAATTTGAGAAATACAACGAGCGCATCCGCATACCCGGCGGGTTCAGACTGCCGCTGCCGCCGACTGAGCGGATATGGAATACCCCCTCGGGAAAGGCAGAATTCCTCTGCTTCGGTGGATTGGACGAAGATCCGGTTCACGCGGATCCGACGATCCTGAAGTTGACCACGATCCGAAGCCACGATCAGTACAACACGACGATTTACGGCCTCGATGATCGCTACCGTGGCGTATTCGGGCGTCGCGATGTCGTGTTCATGAACGGGCAAGACCTCGCCGACCGGGGCATCGAACAAGGCGACGAAATACTCGTGGAAACGGCGTTTGGCAAAGGTCAGGAACGCCGCCTGGGCAAGGTCATTGCCGTGACCTACGAGATAGCCAGGGGATCAGTGGCCACGTATTACCCCGAAGGCAACTGCCTGGTGCCCCTGGACTACAACGACAAACTCAGCGGCACCCCATCCTACAAATCGGTTCCGGTGCGCGTATTGCGCGCGCCCCGCGGATAGCAAACCACACTTTACGGAGTCACCATTTCTGACGTGGCTCGTTCTTGGACGCAGTTAGCGACTACCGCCCACGCGAGATTCATGCTTAGTTGCAAAAGCAATGTGTGCTTGGAACGACGCATTCCCTCAGGTGATCGAAGCGAACCTCGATCGTAGTGCCGCGCTCCAGGAAATCTCGTGTAAGCGCCTACTTTGTCGCAAACAAACCCACGGTCAGTGCAATGCCGATGCAGACGATGGCGGTGCGTAGCACCTTCTCGTTGATCCGGTGCAATAGGTGGGCGCCAATCTGGCCACCGACGATCGCAGGGACGGCTACGCAGGCGATCAACGACCAGGGAAGCACGCGAGCTTGCACCATGAAGATCACCACGGCTGAGGCGTTCATCACCCCTGCCAACACGTTCTTGGTTGCACCAGCGATACGCACGCTCAGGCCCGCGGCAGTGAGTGCGGCCAACATAAGGATGCCGATGCCGCCACCGAAATAGCCGCCATAGATGGCAATGCAGAACTGCGCAACTATTGCAGAGTATTTGCCCAACGCTGGTTTGGCTCCGACACCAGGTGGCTTTCTGAAAAAACTACCCCAGGCGAACACGATCGTGGCAAACAGCACGAGATACGGTACGAGTTGGGTAAACACGCTGACCGGCGTGACCAGTAGTAACACCGCTCCAAACGCGCCGCCGATCAGGCTTATCAAAAGCAGCATGCGGAACGACAAGCCTTCGGCGCCCGCAACGTCTTTGCGACCGGCTAACCCCGTGGTCACCTGACCAGGGAAGAGGGCGATGGTGGAGGCGATATTTGCCATGCGCGGATCAAGCCCGGCGAACAAGAGTGCCGGGAAGGTGAGAAAGGATCCCCCACCAGCCAATGCGTTCTGTATCCCGGCAGCGAACGACGCAAGGATCAATAGCAGCCAGGACCATGTCAGGTGCATACGAACTCATCTACTGAAGGCGTATCGCTACGCAAGACCGTTGACATCGAGCGGTCGGCCCACGGCTGCCCGGGATTCAAGTGCCTGGCTAAGGTATCGGTTCGACGGCGGATGCGCCACCTTGCCAAGCCGGCTTAAGGTACGACAAGGGTGCCAGGCGTTCCGCTTCGAGTTTTGCTGATGTTGCGCCGCGTAGATGTGGCTGGCACGCTGCGGACGTCTACTTTGAAGGGAGTATTCGCATGTCGTCCGCTCGTTTCCGATCCGCCCGCATCTGGCGCTGGTTTGCCCTGACGTTTCTGGTAATGCCCACGTTGCTCCTGGCTCAGGCTGTCACGGGCGTTGGCTTTCATGCCATCACCATCAATGATCCTGTCAACGGCGGCACGATGCCAGGCTATGTGTTTTATCCCTCAGCACAAGCCAAGGGTATGACCGCGGTCGGCCCTTACGAGGTGGACGCCGCGCGCGATGCGCCGGCCATTTCCGGCGCGAAGCCGCTGGTGGTGATTTCGCACGGCAATGGCGGTTCCGATCTGGGCCATCATGCGCTGGCTACTTATCTGGCGAGTCACGGCTTTGTTGTCGCCACGCTGGAGCATCCGAAGGATAACTTCCATGACACGAGCGGCGTCGGCACGGCGGATGTGCTGGTCGGTCGCCCTATCCAGGTCAAAGCGACGATCAGTGCGTTACTCGCTGATCCGAAGTGGAATCGGTTGATCGATGCCAACCGCATTGGCGTCGCGGGCTTTTCGGCGGGTGGCTATACCAGCCTGCTGATAGTGGGTGCCGTGCCGCAGTTCGCGCGATTTGTCGACTACTGCCATCGCTTCCCCAAGGACGAAGGCATCTGCCACGACGCGGACAAGATCACGGCGCAGGCGCGTAGTGAGGGTCTGACCCTGGATGGATGGGTCGCCAGAATCCAGGACAGCCTCACACGCTGGGGTAGCACCGAAGATCCGCGGGTCAAAGCCGCGTTTGCCATGGCGCCGTTGAGTTTGATCTTCGATCAGGCTGGTATCGAGAAGATCGATCGCCCCGTATGGCTCTACTACGGCGCCGCGGATCACGTATTGATCCCGTCGGAAAACGCCGCCCGCATCCGGCCATGGATGAAAACGTTGGTCGGGGTGCATGTGATACCCAAGGCGGATCACTGGGTGTTTATCGATCCGTGCTCGGCTGCCTTGGCCAACGACAACGCCGTGATATGCAGCGATCCGCCCGGCGTCGATCGCCGTGCAGTCCATGCGCAGCTCAACGCCGATGCCCTGGCATTTTTCCGCAAGACATTGAATGTATCGGCGCCGTAATGCACTGAACCGAAGTGTTGCTGGTTCGCAAAAGAGGACGGATGTAGTTGAGTGAAGCGCGGAGCTCAGGCCTCGCCTTCCGTCGCGATCGTCTCGTTTCGGCCCTAGTTGCTGATCCCGGCGGTTTCACTACATCCGTCCACTTTGCCGCTCTTCAATGCCCGGTCGAATCAGCGTGGCGATTGGTTTCGAACAGGAACCAGGTGCGCCTCTCGGTCTCGTCGATCCACCCTTCGATCAGGCTGGCGGTGGCCAGATCGTTTCGCTCGTCACATACCCCGTGTGCCTCGCGCAGGCGCGCGGCTAGGGCCTTGTTGTCCTCACGCAGCTCGGCCAGCATGTCTGCCGGCTCGACATAGTCGGCATCGTTGTCGTCGATGCGCCGCAACCGCGCGATATGGCCAATCGAACGAAGCGTGGTGCCGCCGAGCTTGCGCACGCGCTCGGCGATCGGGTCAGTCATTGCGAACAGCTGGTCACCCTGTTCGTCGAGCATTAGATGGTAGTCGCGAAAATGCGGCCCACTCATATGCCAGTGGAAGTTCTTGGTTTTCAGGTATAGCGCGAACACGTCGGCAAGGATGGCGTTCATCGCGCCAGCGACGTCACGGGTGGCCTTGGCATCGAGGTCGGTGGGTGTGGCCAGCGGCGCGCGCTGCTTGCGTAGCAGGGCGACTTCGTCAGTGGCGGGTTTCGTTTTCTTCATGGCTTGATCCTTCTGTGAGCTTGCAGTGGGCAAGGTTCCGGGGTGGGACATGCGTTCGGTAACCAATGACGAAGTGCCTCAAATGCTTCGATGCCTTCAGCTTGTTGGTGAGGGCGACGACGAAATATTCGATCGAGACCCAGTTTTTTTCGCTCGCGTCGTTTAGCAGGAGACCGCGCTGAGGTGGAGCTCCCGGTCGGCCAGCTTCCGGCGATCGGTTGGGCTCCGAACTCATCGTAGACTTTCGATGAGGCTGCCACGGCTTCATCCTCAACTTGAGATTGTCGGGCGGCTCGGTGACTCGCGAGCGGGGAGTGCGGCCGGATAGCCTTCCATTTCGTACAAAAAAATCCGCCGACCGGGCGAGACTAACGCGACAGACGTAACCAATGTGTGCAGGGGCGGCGTTGGTGTCAGCCGCTGATCCCAAGCTCCGGTCACCGGCGCTTAACGTCCGGTCACCCATGATCGATGGCGTACTAAGTCATTGATCCACAAAGATCGCGCCTCCCAATCTTCGGCTTTAGTGGGCGCGGACGCTGAACTGGCTGCCCGCAGACCTGACCGTGCTCAAAGAAAGTTATCTCACCGATTCATCCTTCAAACGGAGAAGGCATGCCCCAAAGATTGCCTAAACGATTCGGCGAGTCACATGACCCTGCAAATTTCATCTATCACTATCCTGGCTGCGCACCCGTGGAAGTGGGTTCGCATGACGCCACGGAGGAAGTATTCGTGATCCAGTTGGAGGATGTCGTGTGGGACGTTAAATTCCGGGTTGACGCGGCCACGTTCACGCCGGTGATAGCCGCGATGGTGGCGCACCAGGATGACCAGGGGGAGCATGACCAGGAAGCGGCACAGATGGCTCACGAACATGGTGCCACCATCGTGCGGGCATGTAGCGAGTTCTGCGAGGTCAATCTCCTTCTCCCGCTGCCGGACACTACTACTGTGCCGACCACCACCACTGAGTGACCTGACCATCACTCGTTGGCTCGTCCACCGGGTGGGATCTGAGACTTTCAGTGAGAAGATCGCAATCCCGGGTGGCCCGGTCCGGGAGCGTTAGCGCGGTAGGGGCCCATCACCACGTCTCGGTGTAGGGACGCGCCTCTACCTCGAAACTCCAGGCCCGTCGGTCCTGCCGGCAAAGCTGGTATGCGGTCTCCGCCACGCCAGCGGGGTCGACGAACTCGTCAGCCGCCTTGTCCGGCATGGCGGCGCGGGAGCGGGGTAGATCAACCACGCCGTCGATCACGATCAGCGCGACGTGCACGCCTGCCGGCCAGAGCTTTCGCGCCATCGACTCTGCAAGACTGCGCTGCGCGGCCTTGGCGGGCGCAAAGGCCGCGCTCTTGATTCCACCGCGGCGCGATGCGGTAGCACCGACGAAGATGATCGCGCCTGCACCCTTCGCCTTCATGCCAGGGATGACCTGGCGCGAACACAGCAGCGCGCCATAGGCATTGACTCGCCATGCCTGCTCGAACTGATCGGGCGTGATCGTCTCGATGTCCCCAAAGACACCTGAACCGGCGTTGTAAAGCAACACGTCCATTTCGCCGAGATCGTTTCTGATGCGGGCAAAGGTCGCTTCGACAGAAATCGGATCGCCAACGTCACACTCGTAGCCATGAGCATCCGGCAGTTCGCCAGCCAGCGGCGCGAGCGTGGCGCGATGGCGCGAGAGCAGTGCCACGGCATAGCCAGCGTCGGTGAAGCGCCGCGCAAGCGCGGCGCCATTACCCGGGCCCGCACCCGCGACGACTGCAATCGGTTGATCTTTTGTCATGTCGTATCCTCATTGCCGAATAGGATGTCGTTGGTTCGCACGCGTCTCAGTCCGCGATAGCCGCGGGCTCCGCGCGAAGCTGGATTTTCAGAAAATCACCGATGTCATCCAGCGCCTCTTTCGCGGCTTTCAGCTGGGCGACGTTCGAGGGGAAGACATGGACCATGCCTTGCCAGGTGTGCAGCTGGCAGGTTCCTCCGGCGCGTTCGAATTGCTCGCCGTACCGAACGGAATCATCGAGCAGAACGTCGTCTTCACCCACGTCTATCCTGACCGGCGGCAACCCAGCCAGGTCTCCGTAAAGCGGTGATGCCAAGGGATCTCGCGGATCGTGGCTTTGCAGATACAGCGCCGCCAACGCAGCGAGTGACGCCGGCGTCGAAAGCGGATCGGCCTCGGCGCGGGTCAGCATGCTTGCCCCGCTCAGTGTCAGATCGGTCGAGGGAGACATCACCGATGCGCCTCTGGGGGCTGAGCTTGAACTCGTACGCGCCTTCGCAGCAGCCCACGAAAGAAGAACGAGAGCGAGACCGCCACCGGCTGAGTCGCCCACGAGGGCGATATTCGTCAATCCCGCGGCCAACAGACCTTCGTAAGCGGCTTTCGCGTCCTGCACCGCTGCAGGAAAGGGGTGCTCCGGGCCCAACCTGAAATCCGGCACGAACGCCGCGACGCTTGCTCGGGCGGTGACCTGCCCGACGAGGTGTCGATAGGCCTGGGCCGTGCCCACCACGTAACCGCCGCCGTGAAAATAAAGGATGGCGGCGCCTGCCATCGCATCGTTCGGTCGGCACCACCATCCGGAGACGCCACCGATCCGTGCTGCCTCGTAGGTAACTCCGGTGGCGGCGGGCACATCTCCCATGATCTCGTCAAAGCTTTTGCGGGCACCCGGGCCATCGATGCGGCCCTTTGCGGATCCAAGCTTCGCGCGCAACGCCACCATGGCGAGGCGATCGACCGGGTACTCCGGGTGGTAGATGGTCGTCATGTCACTGTCTCCAACTGGCTTGCCAGCAGCTCAGGCCGCGGCAGCGGTCTCGAGGGAGGGATGATCGATGCAGCCCCTGGGCCGATCTCGTGGAATCTAGCTGGGTGAGGCTCGCTGAGCCGTGAAAACAAAGCGGTCGGAGACGCTTGCCAGGCGTTCCGAGCCATCGCTCAGCCCTTTCATTTGCGGCCGTCTTATTGAGTGAACCGCCAGGCCTGTCTGATCGCGCCAGGGCCACCCTGAAGCCATTCAACGCCCGGTTATACGGCCGAACTCGGGGCCATGGCGATAGAAATTCCGCGGATGGTAAGGATGGGCGCTTTGGATCGGCGACTCAGGCAGCGTCGATGTCACGCCGATGAAGCACGGCAACATTGTTATGTTATAACATAACAATTTAACCATCGAGTGATGTCTCTTATGACTCAGCTATCCAGCGCAACTGGCGCGGTCTTAGCCTCTGGCGTCGTTGCATGTGCGTCATTGTCGGCGCGGTTGGTCGTGTGGATGCCCGCCGCCCGCTTGCGTATCTGGCTGCCGTGGATGCAGGCGACCGCCGCCGGATTGCTGCTCGGCGATGCCTTGCTGCATATGCTGCCGGAGGCCATGGAAAGAGGACTATCGGCAGCATGGATGGGAGAGTGCCTGGCCCTCGGCACGGTTGGACTACTCAGCATGGAGTGCGTCGTGCGCGCCATGAATCCCACTTCATCCACCGCCGCGTTTGCCAAGATGGATGTCATTGCTGATTTCCTCCATCACTTGGTCGACGGCATCGTGATTGGTGCGAGTTTCATGCTGGGTCCAACGTTGGGCATCGTGGTCGCATTGGCCATCATGGCTCACGAAATGCCCAGGGAAGCGGGCAACGCGGGCATCCTGGTGGCGGGCGGTTATGCGCCGACGCGTGCCTTCGGACTGTCTGTTGCCACGACTATAGCCATTCCACTCGGCGCCATGATTATGGTGGCGGTCAGACATGCGCCCGTCTTTATCGGCAGCAGTCTTGCTTTAGCCGCAGGTGGCACGATCTATCTGGCCCTCGGCGATGTGCTGCCCAACGTATGGCTGAGCCTCGGGGCGCGCAATCGCTTTACCCCTGTATTGGGAGTCGCCGCCGGGTTGCTCTTCATGTGGGCAGCGGCGCTGTTCGATCATGGCCTTTGAAGCCTTTATCCGCGTGCATTCTTCTGGCATGTCATCGGGTGATTGAACGTACGGAGACGAAGAGGCGATACAGGGAAGTGATCGCTTGCTCGTTCGCCAGTAGCTCTGACGCGCCTGTTTAACTCAACAGTGGCTTGCAGTACTCGCCCGATCTGAAACTAAGCTGGCAACTGAGGCGCGTTGCGCGTTTCAGTTTGTGCCTGCAGCCGCTTGATGAAGCTTGCATGCGGCTCGCCGCGCGCATACAGCCAGCCCTGTATGCGGTGGCAACCCATCGCGCACAATTCGACTTCCTGGGCGAGTTGTTCCACCCCTTCGACCACGACTTCCAGTCCCATGGCGCTCGCCAGAGCCAGCACGGCGGCAACGATCGCGCGAGCATGCGGATCACCCGGAAGACCATCGATCAGACTTTTGTCAATTTTGAGCAGATCCACCGGGAAGCGCTTCAGATAGGCCAACGATGAATAGCCCGTGCCGAAATCATCGACGGCCAAACTGACGCCCAACGCCTTGAGTGCATGTAGCGTCTCGAGCGCGCTCTCGGCGTGACTCATCAGCGTGGTCTCGGTAATCTCCAGGCAAAGTCGTTGCGGCTCAAAACCGGTATCACGCAAAACTTCGGTAACCATTTCCACCAGCCCCGGCTGCTCAAACTGTCGCGCCGATAGATTCACTGCCAGCGTGCAGGCACTGCCGTCAGGTGCCAGTGGCCATTGCCTGGCGTCGCTGCACGCGCGATGCAATACCCAGCGACCGATCGGAACGATCAGCCCGGAGCTTTCGGCGACATCGATGAACTCGCCCGCCACGCGCAATACGCCGTGCGCATCGCGCCAGCGCAACAGGGCTTCGCCGGCAACTATCCGACCGTCGTTCAAATCGATTTCAGGCTGATACACCACCACCAGCGCGTCGTTGTGTAACGCGTCACGCAAACTTTGCTCGGTCGACAGCCGATCCAGCAAGCCGCGATGCTGCGCGGCATCGAAGACCTCGCAGCGATTCCGGCCGAGCTGTGAAGCCTGCTTGCTCGCAAGATCCGCATCCCGCAGAAACATGTCCGAGGTGACAATCGTGTTGCCATGGCTGAAGGCGATACCGATGCTGGCGCTGACCGAGAATTCGGTCTGCTCCAGACGCAGTGGATGGCCTAGGGCCGTGAGGATGTCCTCGGCTTGCTGCACTGCCTGCCATTCCTGTGCTAGCCACGGCATCAGTACCGCAAAGCAATCGCTTTCCACCCGGGAAACGATAGCTTCGTCAGGCGTCACCGCATTGATGCGCTCACCCAATTCCGTCAGCGCGATATCGCCGCCTGTTTCGCCAGCGATCTCGTTGATGCTGTAGAAGCGATCAAGGCTGATAAACAGCAGCGCCGCCAGCCGCGGCCGTTTGTGCTGTCGCCGAAGCAAGTTGTCAGTGGCCCCAAGCAGCAAGTTCCGGTTAGCCAGGCCGGTAACCGGGTCGTGCATTTCCAGATAGTCCAGCCGTACTTCGGCGCATCGGTGTCGTTCGACCTGCACAGCCCGCGCCATGAAATTTCCCATGTCGCCGGCAAAAGTAATTTCGTCGGCGCGCCATTCGCGCGCAAGTTCCTTCTCCTCGTAGAAGGCTACGCCATAGAGTTCGCCATCGACGCGGATCTGCGTCTCGACAAGTGACTGGGCGTGGCGTCGTAGCAGACAGGTCATTGCTGGGCTGGACTCGCCCGCGGGGCCGTGTTTATTGCCCGCACCAGCGGAGCGGACTATCCGCGTTTGCGGTAACGGATGTTGGGATGCGATGTCGGTCGCTGCAAGACATTCCTCGAGATCCGCGCCGTGGTGCAGATCATTTTCGCGTTCGTAAGCGTGCTCGCAGTGCAGGCTGCCGTCGGGGTCGTAGCGCCAGACGCTGACCCTCTCCACGCCGAGCACATGCGCTGCTGCTTCCGTGATCGCGGCCAGTGCGTGTTGCAAGCCGTCATCGGATTGCCACAAGCGCTGCGCCAACCGGGTCAGCGTGAGTGCGTGGCGCAGCACGCGAGCGTCCCGCGCCTGGCCGTCAACGATCACTTCCTTAGAAGACATTGCGCCATCCCTGCACAACAGCGACGAGCCGCTGCGCCTTAGTTATAAAGACCAGGCAATGAATCTAGCATGTGTGAGACAGGTCTTCAGATAGACATCTACTCCGTCGAGACAAAAGTCGCAAGAAGAAGCTGTTTCGATGTGCCGCTCACTGCGTTGCGTGGCGATGTAGGGCTACTCATTGCGTTGGTGCGGGGCGTTTTTCCGCTGGCGCCGTCAATTATTTGGCAGTCCAATTTTAGCGGGTGCACTGGTCGCCGAGGAAATCATCCGTAAGAAAAGTGGTGATGGCGACATACGCCTGTATTGAAGTTTCGTGGCTTGCTACTGTATGGAAACAATCTGGATGTCTAGACGGCCAATTCATGGCGTGGTGCGGTGGAAGTTTGACCGGCGCGTTTTATTGCTGTCTTCAAGTGTTGAGACTAACGGACAGGCATTTAACTACCGCGCGATTTCTGGTTTCATGGCCTCATCGCCTCATCGCCTGGATTGCGATGAGGCCCGTATGGCAGCGAATTCGGCACGCTCAACGGTCGATCGTGGCCATCAGTTTCTCGTTGTAGCGCGGACCAGAAATTCTTTCGGGCGCCAAGGCGTCGTCGAGCGCCTTCATCTGCGCCGCATCGAGCGCGATCGCGGCGGCGGCCACGTTCTCTTCCAGATATTTGCGGCGCTTGGTACCGGGGATCGGCACCACCTCATCGCCCTTGTGAAGCAACCACGCAAGTGCGATCTGCCCGGGTTTGGCGTGGAGACCCGCAGCGATGTCGCGCACAGTTTGTGCGGCTTGCACATTCGCGTCGTAGTTGGCGCCTTGATAGCGCGGATCGTTGCGACGGAAATCGTCCTCCGGGTATTCCTCCGCACGCTTGACTTCGCCTGTCAGGAAACCGCGCCCAAGCGGCGAGAAGGGCACCAGTCCGATATTGAGCTCGCGCAGTACGGGAATCACGTCTTGTTCCAGGTTGCGTTCCCATAGCGAGTATTCGCTCTGCAGTGCCGAGAGCGGATGAACGGCATGGGCACGGCGGATGTTGGCTACGCTCGCTTCAGAAAGACCGAAAAACCGTACCTTGCCTTGCTTCACCAGCTCGCCGACTGCGCCAGCCACGTCTTCGATGGGTACATGGCGATCGACCCGATGCTGGTAAAGCAGATCAATGTGGTCGGTGCGCAAGCGCTTGAGGGACGCATCGACGGCTTCGCGAATGTGCTCGGGTCGACTATCGGTGCCGACATTCTTGCCGCCCTCGATTTTGAAGCCGAACTTCGTTGCGATCACGACCTGATCGCGCTTGCCGGCAAGGGCGCGACCGAGCAGGTCTTCATTGGTGAAGGGGCCGTAGACTTCGGCGGTGTCGAGGAAAGTGACGCCGAGCTCGATTGCCCGATGCAGTGTCGCGATGGATTCGGCTTCGTCCGCTGGGCCGTAGGACTGGCTCATGCCCATGCAGCCCAAGCCCATCGTCGATACCTCAAGTCCCTGGTCGCCGAGTTTTCGTGTGCGTAGTGTCATACCGATATCCTCACATGATGTGCGGTGCGCGCTTGCTATCGCCGTGACGGCGTAAACCGCCAGAGCCTTTGCAGCAGATAGATAAAAAGAACGATGTCGAATGCGAAGTAGGCATATTCCGTGCGCGAAACACCCACCCCGTAAGGGAGCCATATGCCGGGCACGCCAAGTCGGCTCAACTCGGATGCAAACGTGCCGATTGCACCCAGCACCATCGCGAGCAGGGCGATCCAGTCCGCTTTATGACGCTGCAAAATTCCTCGATAAAAGATGTAACCCGACAGTGCAAGGAGAGCGTAGCGCACGAACTTAAGGATCGTAGCGAATGCCTGCGAGAGCGCCAACGGCTGCGACGGAAAAATCAACGGTGTGCTGGACAGACGAGCGACCACATAAGCGAGGGCAAAAATCGCGCCGGAGACTTTTATCCATCGTACATCTTGCCACCCGAAACAGGCGCTCCACGCGATGGTCCACGCTGCGAAAGCGAGAGCATCCACGATGGCCAACCGCCAAATCACGAATTCGCGGATCGTTTCGAACTGCCAGAGGAAGAATAGGGGTTGGTTTGTCCTTGCGATGGCGAGCAGAACGAGCGTTCCCGCAAGCCATGGATAGAACCTGTTTTGAGGGGCAAACGGAAGCAGGCAGAGCGCCATCATCGCCAGAGCCAGAAACAGCAGCGGTTCCACCGCATCGACGGCGTAGCCTTCGGCGGTTTGCAGCCATTCCAGTTGATAGTGATCGCCAGCGCCTTTGACTGTACCGATGAGCGGCGCGATATGAATGCCACCGCCATCTGCCGAAGCGGCCGCGCAGGCCCCTTTAAGCAGCACGACGCGAAACGCGACAACCGCGCTTAAACCCTCAGGATTTTTCGTCCACCATGCGCGCGGCAACGCAAACAACCGTGGCTGAACACTGACCAGCGACGGCGGGTTGTGGGTAAGATCAGCACTTGCGCCCAGCAGATGTCCATTGAAAAAAACCTGGTAGCCATTATCGACATCGGCGGGCCCGACAAGATAAAGCGTGTTTTCGCCCGTGTCATTGAGGTGAATGGCCATTCGGTACCAGGCCAGCCCGGTATAGCCGCGGTGCCCGCGAGCCACCCAACCCGGCACATAGTTTTTGAGGCCGACATCGCCGTCATGGGATCCCGGTAAGGGTGTTAGATCGAACGTTTCCCAGGCGGAATCATCGTAGCCTTCTGCGGCCCAGCGTGGATCATCGCCTGTATGAAACTTCCAGGGGCCGTTGAGCGCGACGACCGATTCACCGAGAGTGATCGAAACAGCCGCATGCACCGAAAGCGCACTGAGCGCGAGCCACACCGTCACCGAAAGCAAAAATATGCGCCGCATGCTGGACCCCGAACTCATTGTGGCGAGCCAATTCCAGTCTACTCAGCTTTATCTGTCCGGTTCGGCGTCCCGAGACGTGCTAGTGCACCGCTCAGTGCCACGCCGAATCGGAGATTGCCGATTCGACACTGGGCTTTGCAGCCCGGTGTCTTCCTCGTGTGCTCAGGCATTCGGCAAGGGAATCTGCTTTGGGAAGGTGGGGCGGACGGCCAAGCCTGCCGATATTTGGGGGCGATAATGACAAAAAACAGAAGCTCTGTTCGGCGCGCTGGCCTTCGATCACACCGATGCGGTGACGTTCGAGGGTTCGCAGACGGTGCGCTACAGCGATGGCATGACCCCAACCTTTCAGGTCCGGCGACGGGTTTTGAGCCTAGTAGTGACTCAGCGCGGACCCTCGGATTTTGACTGCCAAGTACTCACGACCATGAAGTCGTATTCGCAAAAGACTTCAAACGGCTGACGCGATGCGGTAGTTCATACAGCCAAAGAAACATAAGCTGACGCAGTGCGGCAGCCCGGTATGGCCAATGCCGCCATAAATTGCTGACCGGTAGCCAGTGGATGCAGCAGGATAAAGCGACTGCGCAAAGAATCGGTAGCTCGGCGGGCAGCGGCAAGGCACACCTGGCCGTCATCTGTGGCAAGTGCTAGCGGCGCGGAGTAGTTCGAATCCCACCATTGGCGACGGATCGTGCCATGTTGCGGGCCTCCAGCGATGATGCATTCAACGATCTGTTCCATGATGATCTTCGATTGTCGGGTGAGGGGAAGGCAGCGGTCTTACCCTATCAAGCAGGCGCCGAGCCAACGCCCCGGGGGCTTGTGCGATACCCATCACAATTCGGCGCATCGGCGAGATTCGCCTCTGCGCGAACTCGGATTATTGCCTGAGCCTTGTCCTTTCAAAGGCGTTTATGGGAGGTGCGCCGTCCTCAATCAGCGGCTTCGATAAGCACGATATTGAGACGGCACGAGTGATGAGAATAGCGACGAAGGTTTGACGCTAATCGAGCAAAATGAACACTTCAGCCGTTAATGACTTAAACTTCGCGTTGAATCCAACAAAAAGGCAAGCCCATGACTATCGATCTCAAGACCCTTTCCCCCAAAGAACTCCTGGCGCTCATCGCGAATGCAAACGTCCACATGCATGAAGCACAGGCCACTCAGGTCCAAACCGTCAAGGCGAAGATCGAGACCTTGCTGAGCAATGCCGGCCTTAGCCTGGACGATGTTTATCCGTCGCGCGGCAAGAAAGCAGCTGGCAAGAAAGGCGGCAAAGGCTCGGTTGCCCCCAAGTACCAGAACCCCGCGGACCCCTCTCAGGTCTGGTCTGGCCGTGGTCGTCAGCCGGTCTGGTTTGTGAAGGCCCTGCGTCGCCGCGGTGTCACCGTGGAAGATCTCCTGATCGGTGGCGCCGCTAAATCGGCAGCTGCGCCGGTGAGCGAGAAGGCCGCAAAGAAGGCTCCCAAGAAGGTTGCCAAGCGCGCCAGCAAGAAGGCAGCAGCGAAGAAGACGGCGGCGTAAGACTCGCCAAGAGCTTATATGGACGGCGGTAGCGAAGGCATGTCATCGACTGCTTTCGCTACTGCCGGCACATAGGCTTGTGCATTCGGGCTTCCTGGCCTGCCCTAATGCACAGAAGGAGGGATGTGGGCGTGTCTGCCGACACCTATCGGACTGGGTGCCACCGCCAGACCTATCAACCATCCCAAATAGAACCGACAGTCGATGGTGTATTCGCTCCAGGTGTAGACATGCAGCGTCGTCGTTGCGAACAGCGAAAGAACAGCCTGTAAAGATCCCATGGAAGCAAGCCAGATGATGGCTATAGCCGCCGTCATGGTAGTGCCGCGCAAAAGTGCCCTATGGCCCCGGTGTCTGCGCATCACGTAAAAACCTCCGAATAGTATGCTTACGCACGGTACGGTAGTCGTGAAAATGTCGTCGGCGCCCCAGTCGAAGACAAAGCCAATAGATACGATGGCCATGAGAGCCAGCAGCAGAATGGGTATCGCTATCCATCGTGTCCGGCGTGCGGACAGCCACGCGATGGTTACAACGAAAGGAATCCATGCCCACTGGGAAACTTCCGTAATGGCATAAACGAGCTTGTCTTTCGCGTGGATCCCCGCATCGCTCGTCGCCACATAAGTCGTAATAGCATCGTGGATGAAGACAGCGAGTACGGCGAAACCAAATGCCGCCAACGTGGCGTGGGTGGTGCTCTTGTGCTTATGGTCAAGCTTGACGCTGCGCGCCCTTAGCCGCTCTGTCAGTGGCTCAACAAAAAACGCGATGATTGCGCCGACCAGCAAGGCTGATCCAATGGTAATTCCGTCGAAATGGTGCAGGACCGTGAGGAAGCCTTGCCAGATGAGCTCCGGTGCTGCGGAGCAAATCGCGATCCAGCTCGCAAAGAAGAATGCATGCACGAAGTACGCGAGTGAGGACTCTGCGTCCGTGACTTGTGCCGCGTCGTCTTGACCGCTTGGGCTTCTATCCTGGTGGTTCAGTAGGGACATTGGCATCTGCGCCTAACGTCTGTTTCATGGCTTCCTGCCCCCGTGTATCCATCTCGTTGAAATAGCGATGCGTAAACGGCTGAACCCAAAGCAGCCTGATGCGGACATGCCGGTGAAGACCATGGCCGGCAGGCGAATCACCTCGACCTGGCTTTGAATCATTTGAGGGTAGATCGAGTTTGCTCAGCATAGGACCTTTAGGGTCTTTCTTTCGATCTCTCGCTCAAGATCGTAAGTCAGGGTTGCTCGATTCGGTCATCATCGCTCCTCGCGGCCGGCGATGAGGGACATCGACATGCTGCCTGGGGTCCATGTACACCTTCTATTTCGTTTGAAGAATTCGATTGTTTCAAGCAGGACCATAGTCCTTGACTATGAACCTTGCGCAGCACACGTGCGCCGAAATTAGGCGCTCAGCGGGGAAGATGGCGATGTCGGCATTCACAAATGCAACGGATATTTCCGTTACCACCTCTATAAACGCGCAGGCCGCTGTGATCGCCCCCGTTCAACGATCGATTTTCGCCTGAAAGGGCCATCGTGCGTTTAGGTCTTTTTACGGACGCGATTTGGGTTTAAGGTTGTCGATGTGCCCGCGTGTTCCGGGGTGCCCGCCAGATGCGCATTTCACATCGCATGCACAGTCACGAGTGGACAAGCCATGAGCAGACTAGGGTAGGGGGCATGACGGCATGGTTGTCGGAGCCGGCGTGAAAAATCTTTTCGCTCTGGGGATCCCCAGAAGAGCCTCTGTTGCCGCAGCAATCCTCGCTCTCCCTCTTACCGGGTGCAGCGGTGTGCTTGACCCGCGCGGTCCCGTCGGCGTTTCGGAACGCCTTATTCTGCTCGACTCGTTCGCCATCATGTTGGTGATCGTCATACCGATCATTCTGGCGACATTCGGCTTTGCCTGGTGGTTCCGCGCCTCGAACAAAAGGGCGACTTATCGACCGAACTGGGCATTTTCAGGCACATTGGAACTTATCGTCTGGGCGATTCCGGCGATTGTTGTGACTTTCCTCGGCGGCATTGCCTGGTTTGGCTCACATACGTTGGATCCTTACAAGGCCCTTCCATCGACATCGAAACCGATCGAGGTGGAGGTCGTGTCACTGGACTGGAAATGGCTCTTCATCTACCCGGATGAAGGCATCGCCACGGTCAATCAGCTGGTCGTTCCTGTCGGGTTGCCGGTGCATTTTCGCCTGACCTCGTCGGGCGTGATGAACAGTTTCTTCGTGCCGCAACTGGGCAGCCAGATTTACACGATGGCCGGCATGACCTCTCAACTCAGCCTGCAAGCCGATCAAGCGGGCACTTATCACGGCCTCTCGGCTCAGTTCAGCGGGCAGGGGTTTGCCGGCATGCACTTCGAGGTGAGCGCGGTATCGCCAGGCGCCTATGCGAACTGGGTTGTCGGTACCAGGAAGGCGGGGCCGATACTCGACGATGCGGCGTACCTGGCGCTTGCCAAGCCGAGCGAAGACGCGACTCCCATGACCTACAGGGCGATCGACCCGGCTTTGTTCGACGCTGTTGTCGACAATCGCTTGCCCGTGCCGGGTATTGCCACAGAGAGCGGCGAACTGAATACGCCTGCGCCTGCGAGGAAAGAACCGTGATGCTCGGCAAACTGACATGGTCCTCGCTGCCGTTGAATCAGCCGATCCCGCTGATCACCTCGATCGTGCTGATCGTCATCATCCTTGCCACCTTGATATGGCTCACCGTCAAGGGATATTGGCCTTATCTGTGGAACGAGTGGATCACCTCGGTCGACCATAAACGGATCGGCATCATGTACTGCGTGCTGGCGCTGATCATGCTGATCCGCGGGTTCAGCGACGCGATCATGATGCGTGCGCAACAGGCTCTGGCATTTCATTCGCCGGGCTATCTGCCACCGGAGCATTTCGACCAGATCTTTTCCGCGCACGGCACGATCATGATTTTTTTCGTGGCGATGCCATTCATGATTGGCCTGATGAACTTTGCCGTGCCGTTGCAGCTCGGCGTGCGCGACGTAGCGTTCCCCACCTTCAATTCGGTAAGTTTCTGGCTGACTGCCGCCGCCGTGCTGCTGGTGAACATGTCCCTGTTCGTCGGCGAATTCGCACAGACCGGCTGGCTCGTCTACCCACCGCTATCGGAGCTTAAATTTTCGCCTGGGGTCGGCGTCGACTACTACCTGTGGTCGATCCAGATATCGGGAATAGGAACGCTGCTTACCGGAGTCAACTTCGTCACGACGATCCTGAAGATCCGCGCGCCCGGGATGATCCTTACCCGCATGCCGATCTTCTGCTGGACGGCGCTGGCGGCGAATTTGCTTATCGTGGCCGCCTTTCCCATCCTGACCGCGAGCCTGGGGATGCTGCTGCTTGACCGCTATCTCGATTTCCACTTTTTCACGGTGGATGCCGGCGGCAACCCGATGATGTTCATCAACCTCATCTGGGCGTGGGGACATCCGGAGGTTTACATCCTGATCCTGCCCGCGTTCGGCATTTTCTCGGAGGTGATCTCGACGTTTTCGGGCAAGCCACTGTTTGGTTACCGGTCGATGGTCGTCGCCACCATGGCGATCTGCATCCTGTCATTTTTGGTCTGGTTGCATCACTTCTTCACGATGGGCGCCGGTGCCGACGTCAATGGCTTCTTCGGCATCATGACGATGATTATCGCCGTCCCCACCGGCGTGAAGATCTTCAACTGGCTTTTCACCATGTGGGGTGGGCGGGTGCGCTTCGAGGTACCGATGCTGTGGGCCATCGGGTTCATGATCACCTTTCTCGTTGGTGGCATGACGGGCGTGCTGCTGGCCGCGCCGCCCGCTGATTTCGTGCTGCACAATTCGCTGTTCCTGGTCGCGCATTTCCATAACGTGATTATCGGCGGCGTGCTGTTCGGCGCATTTGCGGGCTATACGTACTGGTTCCCCAAGGCGTTCGGTTTCAGGCTGGACGATAGGTTGGGCAAAGCGGCGTTCTGGTTCTGGCTGGTGGGCTTCTATGTGGCGTTCATGCCGCTCTACGTGCTGGGTCTGGAAGGCATGACGCGGCGCATGCAACGCTACGACGTGCCTGAGTGGCAACCCTGGCTGATCGTTGCTGCCGCCGGTGCGGTGCTGATCCTTATCGGGATCTGCTTTCAGATCGCGCAACTGGTCGTCAGCATCCGCAACCGCGAGTCGCTGCGCGATCTCACGGGCGATCTGTGGGACGGCCGCACGCTGGAATGGATCACCACCTCACCGCCGCCGCACTTCAATTTCGCGGTGATGCCGAACGTCACCGGCGAAGAAGCCTATTGGGGGATGAAGCAAAAGGCGATCGAGCAACGGCGCCTCACGGACCTGCCCGATTACAAGACTATCGAGATGCCGCACAACAGCGCGACAGGCTTTGTAACCGCCTTTTTCGCTGTGTTGACGGGGTTTGCGCTGATCTGGCATATCTGGTGGATGGTGATCATTGGCCTCATCGGCGCATTCGCGACGTTCGTTGCGTTTGCCTGGCGTGATATTTCGGAATTTCATTTGTCGCCGGAGGAGCTTGCCGAGGCCGATCACCTGCGTCGCGAGGCGCGTGTTGCGCTTGTCGAAGGCCGCGAGCCCGGGATAACTCCAGTCGAATATTCGGGTCCTCCTGCTCACGGCTCGAACGCGCTTTCCCGCATGGAACCGGATGCGGGCTACAAGGGGCCAGCGTCGAAACGAATTACCACCGGTTACGGCTTCTGGATCTTCCTGCTTTCCGATTTTGTGTTGTTCTCCGGGTTCTATGCCTCCTATGCCGTGCTGTCACACGCAACGGCGGGCGGCCTCTCGGCGAAGGGTCTGTTTGACCTCAAGACCGTTGCGGTCGAGACGACCTTCCTGCTGTTATCCAGCTTCACTTGCGGCATGGCCACGATTGCCAGCAACGTGCGCAACATGCTCTGGACCCAGCTGTCGTACGCGGCCACCGGATTGCTGGGGCTTGGCTTTCTTTTTCTCGAGGTCAGCGAGTTCGCAAAGATGCTGGCGGAAGGGGCCGGGCCTGCACGCAGTGCATTTCTTTCGTCGTTCTTTGCGTTGGTAGGCTTGCACGGGCTGCACGTGACCGTCGGCCTGTTGTGGCTGGGGACCATGATGGCCCAGTTCTGGGCGAAGGGATTTCGCGCCGACATCATGCGTCGCGGGCTTTGTTTCGCGTTGTTCTGGCACGCGCTCGACATCATCTGGGTCGGCATTTTCACTAACGTGTATCTTCTTGGGACCAGTCCATGAGCGAATACGAGTCGGAAACCGAATTGGGCATCGACGCCGCTCCCGGCGACCAGGAGGCTGGCACGCATAGCGTGGCAGAAGGCGTTCGCAACTACCTCATCGGCCTGGCGCTTGCGGCAGGTCTTACGGCGGGATCATTCTGGGTTGCCAGCGGCACGAACCTGCTCTATGTGCCGGGTGTACCGATGGCGCTGGCTGCGCTGGCCATTGCCCAGATGGGCGTGCACCTGGCGTTTTTCCTGCACATCACGACCGGACCTGACAACGTCAACAATGCCCTGGCGCTGGCGTTTGGTGCACTGATCGTGGGGATCGTTATTGTTGGGTCGCTATGGATCATGTACCACCTCAACGCGAATATGATGACCCCCAACTACATGATGGACGTCCACACGCAGCCCTGAGCCAGCACCCAAACCGCAACAATCTCTGGGTGGCAGATCATCGGCACCTTGCAGCAAACCAGCCCGCAGTCAGCACCGGTACGCCAAGCCCGATCCAGGCCAGCGCCTTCCACACGATGTGCTCGCCCAGCAGTGCCGACGTCAGACCAAGCACGATGATCGCTGCCAGCACCAGCGGTGCGGTCCAGATACGCCAAAAGCCGTGTGCATGGGATGGGCTCGCCATCACGGACCTGTCCGAGTCATAGCCGGTACGGCATGGGCTGATTCATGCGCGGCGACGATCCGGGCCAGGCGTGTTGCTTGTGTCTTGCGTCGCGCGACCCACAAGTACAAGCCGCTGCCTAATACCACGATCGTGATCAGGTCCAGCAGTGCCCACAGAATCTTCAACGGCAGGCCACCGTAGTCGCCGAAGTGCAGGGGACGCGACACTTCCAGCGCACGCAGGTACCAGGGCATGTTGACGACCGCGGTGAACCGGCCGGTAAGCGCATCCACCAGCACCGGGCTGAACAACTGGGACGTCAGGGTGCTACTTCCCCTGGCCCACAGCAGGTAATGGTAGGGACTGCCAAACGGGCTCCCCGGAAAAACGATGCTGGTCACGGCCATGCCCGGCACCGCGCGTTGTGCAGTCTCAAAGGCTGCCTGCACCGACGGCAATGCATCCTGCTTCGGTACCGATTCACTTTCATGCGAGGCCAGCATGGCCTTCACCTCGGTCTGCTGCCATAGCGCAAATAACGGCGTCGATAGCTCGTTCATCACGCCGGTAATACCGACGACCAGGGTCCAGGCCAACATCACGATGCCGAGCAGGTTGTGCAGATCCAGCCACTTCAGCCGCGTGCTGCGTTCGGCACGCACCGTGCCGAACGGCAGCTTCTTCATGAATGGGCCATACAACACCACGCCCGAGACAATCGCGATGACAAACAACAAGGCCATCAGCCCGAGGAAGAGTTCGCCCGGTAAATCCACGAACAGGTCGGTATGCAGCGCCAGCATCACGTCCATGAAAGTCTTGGGCTGCTCCGACGTGGGTTTGGACGTCTCGAGTACCTGTGCGGTCCGTGCATCGAATCGAATGAAGTGGATGGCATCCCGGTCTGCTTTCATCCTGGCAAATGACGGTGCCATCCACACATAGATTTGTGGTTCGTCATCATCGACAAAGATCGAGCTGATCACCTCATCGGGATAGATGCGGTGGCTGGTTGCCACGAGGCGATCGAAACTCGCGTTGGGCGTACCGGTTGGCAACGTCACGTAATGATGTGGCTGCAACCAGTGGTCGATCTCGTCATGAAAAACCAGGGGCAGACCGGTCAGGCAGATCAGCAGCAGGAACGCCGTGCAAATCAGGCTGCTCCATTTGTGGATGACATACCAACGCTTGAGTCTCGAGGCCGTCATGATCAGCGCTCACCAGTCGTAGGTGGCGTTGACGTAGACGGTGCGACGCACGCCGAAATTGCATGACGTGCTGTTGTCGCAGGCCGTTACGTACGACTTGTCCAGCAGGTTGGCGACATTGAGTTGAAGCTTCAGTCCGCGCAGTGCCGGGTCGGCCGCTCCCGCGTCGTAGTGAAGTGCCGCATCGAGCAGGGTGAACGCCGGCACCTTGAACGAATTGACGTCATCGCCGTACGACGAACCGACATAACGCACACCGCCGGAGAATGCGAGGCCCTGCAAGACCGTACCGTGCAAGGTGTAATCCGCCCACAGCGAGGCGGTTTGTTTTGGTACGGCATATTGGTAGTGACCCTGTACCGGGGCCACGACACCGTTATAGCCGGTGTCGAACACCGGCGTCTTCATATAGCGGGAATCGGTGTAGGCGTAGCTGGCGATCAGGTTGAGGCTATCGGTCAGGCTGGTGCGATCGGACAACTCCAGTCCGCGCGAGCGGATTTCGCCCACCTGGATGACGTAGTTGGGATTTTGCGGATCGGTCTCCGGCACGTTCTGCTCGGTGAGGCTGTAGACCGCCGCTGTGAGCAGACTGTTGGCGCCCTCAGGTTGGTACTTGAGGCCGGCTTCGTATTGCTGCCCCGTAGTCGGTAAAGCGGCGGCGCCGCTGGCCGTGATGGAACCAAACTGCGGCTGAAACGAGGTGGAGTAACTGAGGTAAGGCGCCAGACCGTTATCGAACAGATAGACCAGCCCGGTACGCCAGGTGAATTTGTGATCGGGCTCATTGGCGATGACCAGGCCGGGATCGTTGCTGGTCTGATCTTCACCGGTCCAGTCCTGGCGAACGCCAAGCAGCAAGCGCCAGCGATCCAGGCTGATCTGATCCTGCAAGTAGACGCCCATCTGGTTGGCGTGATTGTTTTCCGCGCTGAAGGTGGCCGGATCAGGAGCGACGATCGGCACTCCGTATACGGGCTGGAAGATATTGATCGGTGGCACGTCGTAGCTGGTACCCCAGGCCCAGTTCTCGTTGAGTCGCGAGTACTGAGCACCCAGCAGCACGATGTTCTGCAGCGCTCCCAGGTCGAACTGAGTCTTGAGCCGATTGTCGATGAGATACGAACGCGAACTCATGTGCCGAACAAATGCGTAGCGGTCGAGCGTGGCACCGTCTGCTTCCAGGCCCAGCGGCCAGATCATGTCGGCCTGGTTGCGGTTGTCGGTAAAACGGAAGTTCTGCTCGAACTCCCAGGCATCGCTGAAGCGGTGCTCGAACTGATAACCGATCATGCCAAGCCGCTGTTCGGTCTGGTTGAAGTTGGGGTCGCCCGGATTGAAGTCGGCAGAGACTTTGCCCAGCGGGCTGTAAAGCACGGAACCCACAGCCGGACTGCTGGAGTAGTCACCCATGGCCGGGCTGTAGGTAAAGTTTGAGAGCAGGGTGAGCTTGGTGTCTTCGTCGGGGCGCCAGGTGATCGCCGGTGCAATACCGTAGCGTTTGTGCTTGATCCAGTCGGTCTGCGTGCTCTGCGTAAGGCCGATGCCAGTCAGCCGGTATTGCCACTGTCCATCCTGGTCGAGTGGGCCACCGAAGTCGAAGCCAGCCTGGTAGCGATCGTAGTTGCCGACGCCCAAAGTCACTTCATGTAACGGCGTATCGGTCGGCTGCTTGCTGACCACATTGACGATGCCGCCCGGGCTCGCCTGCCCATACAACACCGAGGCAGGGCCGCTGAGGACATCCACGCTCTGGTAGAAGTAGGGATCGACCATGTCGTTGCCGGAGCTGTCGTCCTGCAGGCCATTCAGGTACACGCCGGGTGTGAATCCGCGCAGCTGCAAACTGTTGGCGCCCCAGAAGTTCGATGCCGTTCCCTGGCTTTCGGCCACCACGCCCGGCGAATAACGCAGTGCTTCGTTGACGCTTTGCGGCTGCTGGTCGTCCAACTGTTGCCGGGTCACCACGGAAATCGACTGCGGTGTCTCGATGATGGGCGTCTCTGTCTTGGTGCCAGCGGCGTTGGCATCAGCGACATAGCCGACGGGTCCCGCCTGGCCGGTGACCGTTACTCCATCCAGCGTCTTGGGATGGGGAGCGGTCGAAATATTTCCCAGCTCGTAATGGCCGTTGTCTTGCAAGACCGCTTGCAGTCCGCTGCCGAGCAATAAGGTTGTCAGACCGTCGCCTGGCGCGAAACGGCCCTGCAATCCCGGGCTGTCTTTGCCGGTGACGAGCGCGGCGTCGTAGTCCACCACGATGCCGGTTTGATGGCTGAAGCGCTGGAGCGCCCTTGCCAGGGAAGAGGGCGGAATGTCGTAACTCGCCGCCGCCGTAGGAGCCGTCGCCCATACCGGCGTTGCCGACATCGCGAGCGTGGCCAATGCAAAACCGAACAGTGCCGAGCGTATGGCATGGGCGATGGTGCTGCGTCGATGCGTGCCCGAACCTGACTTCATGTCTTCCCCTTGTTTTAATCTAAATAAGAATCATTACTATTCTCATTCATGTTATGGCAAAAGGGAAGTCCAGCCAGGAACCCGCAAGAGAAGCGGGCTTGTGCCCTCTTCTCTTGCGGCGTTCACGATGCCGCCGAGATTGCTCCCTCGGTTCCCTGAAGAAATTCGCTGATAACCGCGCCGATGTCGGCCGGTGCATCCTCAAGGCTGTAGTGCCCGACACCAGGTAGCTTGTGTACCGGTGCGCCTGGGAACACTTCGTTGAATAGCGGGAGGAAATGACTCGCGTCCAAGGTGCGATCAGCCATTCCCCAGAGGGCAAGCGCTGGCCTGGATCGAATCACGCGTTTTGCTGCGTCGTCGGGTATTTCAAAGCGATGTTCGCCGGTGGCAAATCCCTTGGCCCAGCCAATCGCACCCAGGCAGTCTGACGGATCGACGAAGTGCGATCCGTAGGCGCGAAGCCACGTATCGCTGATCAAGCCGGCGTTCTCGAAGCCGTTGAGCTTCAGCGTGCTTAGTATGTTGAAGCCGAGCTCGCCAAGCACCGCATCCAGCCGGCCTTCCGATTCCGCTCTCATGATCCATTGGAACCAGGGCGCTTTCTCCGCGTTCGCCAGCAGGTGCTCCATGAGGTTCGCCTGTCCAAACGGCGTGGGGCCATTGACCGAAATGATCCGGCCGATGCGGCCCGGATGCCTTGCCGCCAAGCCCATGCCCACGGGGCCACCGAAGTCGTGCATTACCAGCGTGACGTTGCGCAGGTCCAGCGACAGCACGAAGCGTTCGAGATTGTCGATGTGATCCTGGAGCCAAAAAGTGCGGTCCGCTGGCGTCGCGCTTTTGCCAAAGCCGATATGATCCAGCGCGATCACGCGATACGTGCTGCTCAGGCCTGCGATGAGATGTCGGAATAGGTATCCCCACGTTGGCTCACCATGGAGGCACAGCAGCACTGGTGCCTCCGAGGGGCCGACGTCGACGTAGTGTATGCGGAAGCCGGAGGTCTCGTCGAATCGCGGCTCATAGGGGAAGGTGCGGTCAAAGGTCTCGTCAGGCCGGATCATGGTTTCTCGCTATGGGAAAGTTGTTGGCTTGAGCATCGTCGAGCGCCAGGGTCTTTAGCCGATTCGCCCGTTGATGCCGCGTGGTTGCATATTAAAACCAGTTGCTTTCTACCTGAGATGGTTTTACTTTGCAACCATGGATGTGGCGACCTTGCGCGAGAGCGTGCTGCCGCGGGCATCCGCCTCTCTTCAGCTCACCATGTAGGAACGATGGTCAAGCGAACCTCCCACCAAGATTCGTTGTGCGGTGTTGCACGGCCGCTCGATGCCATCGGCGACGGGTGGTCGCTGCTCATCGTTCGTGATGCGTTCGACGGACTCCACCGGTTCGGCGAATTTCAAAAGAGCCTGGGCCTGGCCAAGAACATCCTGTCCTCCAGGCTTCGCAATCTGGTGACACATGGCATTCTTGATACCGTGCCGGCATCCGATGGCAGTCCGTATCAGGAATACGTTCTCACCGAGAAGGGATGGGGCTTGTTTCCTTTGCTGGTGGCGCTGAGGCAATGGGGGGAGGCTTTCTTCTTCGAGCCTGGCGAAACCCACGTTTCGTTGGTAGACAGGGAAACCAATCTTCCCGTCCAGAAACTGGAGCTGCGCTCGCAAGATGGGCGGCGATTGCAGCCGGGCGACACGGTCGTGCGCGCCTCACCTCCAACAAAGCGAAGGCGGAAGGCGCACTAGCCTCCGGAGGGTCTCGTAACCATCTCTATTGATATCGTGCAGACATCAAGCGCCTTGCCGGCCAACAGAAGGGGGCTTGCCGCAGAATGAGAGTTCATCAACAACCTCTCAGAGGCTGCCGCCATGAGCATGCACGGCTTGCTGGACCTGATTCGGGGTTTCGGTGACTGCTGACGTGAGCGCGTCAACCATGATGATTGCCTGTGCCTGCGGGCCGTGTTCGCCCGTGACGGGTGGACGAACCACCGTCACGGATTTGCAGTTTATCCACACGGACGTGCCGTCGAGATTGGTGAATTTCGCAAAGTGCTGGCTCGGGTCGATCCGGGTCAGGAAGGCGGCGACGGTTTCGTTGATCCTGTAGAACCCGGGGAGCGCTGCCAGGCCATAAACCGACGTGACTGCCTGGTGGGTATTTGCATCATGATCGGCAACTGCTGCGACAGCGGCTGGATCGAAGTAGATGTGCAGGCCATCGATCGTCGTCAAGTCAGCCATGGCTTAGCCTCCGGTGGTCTGCGCAAAAGCTTAGTCCCTTTGCAAAAGGGGCGCATCCGCCAGAGCACTCGACTCTCATTGCAATGGACTCGATTGAGAGCGAGGGTCAATTTTTACGGCACTCTCACGAGAGCCGGACCAAGCTTTATCCAACGCAGCCATCCATCGGCCATTCAATGATCTTCTTCGATATCCCCTATTCACCAGCGCAGATGGGCACGTGGTCCGTGGATGTCAGCAATGACGGCAGCCCGGAATTCAACAGCCGCCATGAGGCACTTCGGTTCGCGGTCAGCTCTGCCTTGAGAGCGCAGCAATGGGGTGAAACCAGCCTGATCACCATCGAGGGGGTCGACGGACGGTGGCGCATGTTCGACCACATGGCGAAAGGCGTTGCTTAGAGCTTGCGTTGCCGAGCCTTTCGCAGCGCGCCAATGGTCGAACAACTTTCACGGTGAATTCCTTTTGATAAGGATGTGATGACGTGCATGTGGGAGATTTTCCGTCACTCGGGAAAGCAGGCCGGCGCCTGAACAGCAACCTCTGGGCTACGCGCGTTTTGACATTTCCTTGAACCTCGCAAGCTTTAGAGTTCTCCCGTGATGAGAACTGGGGAGCAGACGTGGACAGCGAAGATCGTTGCTTTCACTATCGTGGGTATCTGTTGATGTGCGACCCGACGCGCCTGCCATCGGGTGGTTACCGAGCGCACGCGGTGGTCGTGAAGCACGACTTCATCGGCAGCACCATGGCCGCTTCGGTGCCGAACAACGTGTTCTTTCTCTCCAAGCGGGCCGCTGTCGAACATGCCAAGGAATGGGCGGCGCACTGGGTTGATGCTCACTGGGCCGTTTGAACGCTTTACTCGTCGTCTCACCCGGCTAAAGAATCAGTCGGCGTACCCTGAACCCGTCACGCCGTCGCGGCGTGGCGCCTCGGTAAAACTCAGTGAACAAAAAACGCGTCGTGCTCGTGGTGGATGACGGGCATTCGGTTATGGAAACTATCGTTGCGTTGCTGGAGAACGTAAGGGCGTTCCAGGTCATTGGCACCAGCTCCTTCGAGTGTGCGGCGGCCCACTTGGCCGCCCCGGACTCCATCGATATCCTCGTCTGCGATTACCGGCTCTGGAGAGCACGGTCCGGGCTGGAACTGTGCGAGATAGCGATCGCTCTCAACACCGCTATCGCGATCGTGCTGATCTCTGCCGAGTCATCCGATGAAGTGAAGTTGCGGCCACGACGGGCGGTCTTCTTGCAGAAACCTTTCTGGCGGCTCGATCTGCTGCATGGGATTCAAGCAGCGATCTTGCAGATATAAAGAGGTGTGCGTGGCGGCGCTGATTCGTGACGACTGCGAGTGTGGCGAGTGATTGCGTGGAGCTGCGATGCCACGGAAGTGGGCGGCGCCGATAGATGCGCGATTTGTTCGAGCGCCAAACGTATCAGCTGGCAGGACGATGCAAAATATCGTGCAAATGCTTATCGATGCAGATTTTAGCTTCGCTAACCGCGATCGTCTCGGTTGGAGCCTCAAACGTAACGGGTCCTGAGGGCAGACGGACCTCGGCACGCACCGCGCCTTTGGGCAGGTGCACGAGCTCTACCTCAACTTCGCGATAGGTGGCCAGGCGCTTGGTCATCCTGCCTTGTAACACGGAGCGACCAACAACGTCAGCGACCTGAGACGTTAGTCAGCCCCCGAAGCATTGGCTAACGCGGCGCCGTCGTCTGCCATCGTGTCTGTCGACTGACCGAAGGCTGCGGTGCCGACCAAAACAGCGTCCACTCACCGACGAATGAACGTGATTTTCCCATTCGGCTCCAATCTGCCGATCTCGATGCCGCGCTCGTCGGCTAAACCTACGGCGTGCAAGGCGCGATCCAACGCCGCGGGCGGGACGTTCTGCGCTTTGAGCTCCGCATCGTCGCGACGGCCGTTGCGAATGAGTATGGCGGGCAGCCCTTCAACGATCCTGTTGAGAACCGCGGATCGTGTGCACGCCCAACCCAAAATCTTGTCCATTGCCAAGACGCTGGCAACTCCGATAAATGGGCCTATGAATCCCTCATCGTGTCCGATGATCGTGGTCCGCAACGTGCCGCCGACAAGCACGAGCACGATGAGATCGAAAGCCGACATATCGCCAAGAGTGCGCTTGCCAGTCAGTCGTATCAGCACGAGTAGACCGAAATACGTAAGCACCCCTCTGACTACAAAGGTCCACCAGGGTGCTGAAATCTCAAATAGGTCACGCATGAGGTCCCTCTCCAAAATATGCTCTGCTCGGCTCAGTCAGCCCCATCCACTCCACCCAGTAGTCCTTCGCGATGCCAGGTGATTCTTGTTTCGCTCGACAGACCCGGTTCGTCGCTCCTGCCACGATGATCGACGACCTGGGTAGGCTTCGCCTCGCTTCTACTCAAGGACGTCCCGCGCGCTCTTGGGAAGCTCGCCGGCTATTTCAGCTTAGCTCTCGCCCATGCAGGCCTCATGTGCAGAACAGACCCGGCTGCGACGCCACGAAGGCGAGGCTTTCATTGGCCCGCTGAACTTGTCGCTTGTCTAAGTCACGCCATCGACGCGGAACGGGCGCCGCGGGCATAAAAAAACCCGCAGGAGGGGAGCCTGCGGGCCTTGGGGGATCCATCTAGTTGCATGGCAGAGGAGGGGAGCCTGGCCATGCGGTGGGAGCGGTGTCTCACGACACACAGTTAATGCACTGCATGGTTCGTTAATTAAATGTGACTGCCGGAGCCGCGGCCAAGATGGGTTTGCCGGGGGCTATTGACGGTCCGAAAGCCGCGCTCGTCGCGCCCGCCAGATTCGCGCCGCTTCCCTGCGTTGGACAGGTACGGCACCCGCCTCGATCGCGGCTTCGCGAAGAGCCGGTCCGAGGTCGTAGTGCGGCGCGGCGGTCTTGTCCTGAAACCACTCCAGGCGCATGCCGATCTGCAGCGCGATCGCATGCAACTCAGCGAGGTCAAGCGCATCGGTAAACAAGTGGCAGCTTGGCGTTACCTGCCCGTGGAGAACCCGGCCATAGTTGTGCAGACTGTCGACGTATACGGTCATCGCTTAATCATTCCCTACTGCCCTGCAGGAGTCGATTACGATCGAATACTTTACAGGGTGGAATTCATAAACGCAGACAGGCGCGAATGCTGCTGCTTATGTCCATGCAGTCATGCCAGCTCGGTGCCATAGCCCCGGCTATCGGCGGAACACCATCAATACGATCTCCAGCATGATCAGCAGAACCACCGAAATCTCAAGCAACTCGGTGCGACGGCTCGATGCTTCCTCATACAGTGCGGCATACGTATCGCGGATGATCGCAAGTTTCCGGTCCACCGATTCACCCAGTGCCGGGACGCGAAATAGCCCCAGGGCCGCGCTATATACCCGCGCCAGGTAAACATCCTCCGTCACCTGCAAGGCGTTATCCACACGCTCGGTAAGCTCGGTAACCTCCGCCACCAGCGTATACAGCCGCCGCGCCAGGTGGGCGAATCGACGCGAAGCCAGCAGTGACATCGCACCGTGGGCGTTTTCCACGCGGTCGTACATGCGCGGAAGCTCGTCGTCGAGTAGCGTGTCGTAGTATCGAAACTCGACCAACTGGGCGTTTGCCACCTCGATGACATCGGCGACGTCGGTGTCACGCCGCGGCTCGTAGATGAAGGCCCTGTCCCAGGTAAGGACGACCATGTCGTCCGCGTAATAGGAGAAGCTGCGCGCGAGCAGCTCCCGGTTGGATGCCGGGGACAGGGCGCGCTTCTCACCCGACAACAATGCAGCAAGGTCCACCCGGTTGCGCAGCTCCGCTGCATCCAGCGGCTCGCTGAATGCGTGCACGGTTCCGATGAGATAGTCCTCGTCGAGCGAGGTATCCGCCGCCGGGCGATCAAGCGCGGGCAGGATAACTTCGCAGACACGGGTGAGCAGGTTTGTCCAGAACGTGCTCGACGTGGGCCCGACGGCCCGATCCAGCGCATCGAAATCGGCAACGAACGCTTCCCACGTCATGTCAGCCACCGCCACCCGCGCCGCCAGGGCAGCCACACCGAAGTCATACAGTCGCACCGATAGCTCGGCGGTCACCTCGCGGTTGCCCAACGTCAGCACGGTCGATCCCAATGCCAGCTGCAAAGGCGCCACGCCAAAGTTGAGCGCCTTGGGCGGCGTGCTGGTCAGCTGGGCTCTGCTGACCTTGCCGCTCTCACGTGTTGCCCAAAGGGATTCGGCTTGCGTAAGATCGATGGTATAGGCGATATCGAAGAGGCGCAGTGCGGCCACTTCCCCGGACCTGACTGCCAAGCCTATCGAGTCCATGTTGGCTAACCCTGCGATATCAAGATCGTCAGTGTAGTGCACGGGTGTGACAGAAGCCGCGAAGCATGGGTGGTTGCAGCGATGCCGAGGTGCAGCGCACCGCTCGATGCGTTGCTCGCGGCTTCATTGGAGTTCAAGACCCAGGGGCAGATGCAGACAGGCGATGCTATGGGTATCACAAACAGCTATGAATTCGCAGTCCAGTGCGAGCTGCCTCACGCCGAAGCGCCGCCGCCATCTCGGGAAAGGCGAAGTGCTTCAGCGATTTATTTTCCTCACGCAGCTTGACCAGTATGGTGGCTAGCGTATGGCCGCCATTTCCGATGGCGGTGTTCACTGCTCTGACCTCCCAGTCCGCCAAAGGACGGTCCGGATGGCTGCGGATCTTTCTCAGAAAATCCGAGAGCACGCTTTCCGACACGGGAGTCGCGCAACAAATCAGTGCGAGATAGATAGCGTGCTCAACCTCCGTATTGATGGGCGCCATGGGAGCATCATCTTCCGCCAGCCCAGCATCGCGCACATCAGGGCCTGCTCCGGCAGTGCTTTGCAATGGATCGAATAGCGCTAGCGGCGTGATCCGCGATAAGCCTGATGTCCGCGATAGCGACAGAAACCTTTCGGCGCAATCTTCTCCGGCATATAGGGTGTTTACCACCCGTCCGCTGGAAGGGACGACTACATCGAATTGATAGAACCGATCTTTGACCAGCTGACCACAGCAGCACGTTATGGAATGGCCATTGAGCAGAACGCTATGCATCAACGGGTGCAAACCATACTGGCTAAGAATATGGACCTTGTTTTCGTCACCGCGCCCATTAGCAATCGTCATGGCAACACTCCGGAACCCGTATGTAGTTGATCGATGCAAGGCTCGCTGCGTAACGCTTGTCGGCCTGTCTGCACAAACTACCCAAGAAGCGCTGCCGGGCCATGTATGCAGCGCAAAGGGTTGCATCCAGTGACGGCGCGAGCGGCAGCGACGCAGCAGTGTGTGGATCGGGAATTTGTTTGTGCATCGGGAGCGCGTTCGGCGTAATTAATACGAAAGATTACGCGGATGCAGGCCCAGTAGCTGGCTGGAAAATGAATGACCTAAACGAGCGTCCCTTATCGAGGCAATGAAGGCGCCTGCCAAACGGTTTGAGTATCGGCATGGGTTAAGAGCAGGCGTCGAGCGATCAAAAATGGCGGGCATCGGCAAACAGTCCAGGCGTGCTCAGTGACCACTGGAATCGTGCTCCGTAAGTCAGCATCGACGTGTCATCGCCTCGATCGTCCGGTAGGCGTGGGTCACGAAATCGACCTCAGTCTGACCGTGGTCAATGTCGGGGGCCGTGCGCCTCGTGATGGCAAGCGAAAGAACCACGCTGGCCACCAGCCGAGTTGGCATGACATGAAAATATGTTTTCGGAAAGTGAGACGGACGGTCAAGCCTGCCAGGATTCTGTGATCATAATCACATAATCAGACATTAATTCGTTGACGGCCCTTCGGTTCGTCAGATGAAGCTGCTGCGACTGAGTAGAAAAACTGGCGTGCATCGAGTCTTTCGCGTCACAAGGTGACTCATATTTGTCAACCACAAGTGAGATTTTGCAGCAATCAGTTACGCACGCACAAAGTGTGATCTAATTCTCAATTCCGCAAGAACGTGGCACATTCGTTGCTGGGTTGTGGGTAAGCGGAAACTATCAGGGGAAATTCTTGCGACCTGTTCACTTCATCTCGGGCCTACCCAGGTCCGGATCGACCCTGCTCGCAGGTCTGTTACGCCAGAACCCCCGTTTCCACGCCGGCATGAGCGGTCCCGTTGGTGGCTTGTTCAACACCTTGCAGGGTGACATGAGTGGCCGCAACGAGTACTCGGTCTTCATTTCCGACACGCAGCGCCGGCGCATCCTGCAAGGTCTGTTTGACGAGTACTACGGCGCGGAGTTCACCGCCGAAGTGGTGTTCGACACCAACCGCATCTGGTGCAGCAAGCTGCGCAGCCTCAAGGAATTGTTTCCTGGGGCCAAGGTGATCGCCTGCGTGCGGCATGTGCCGTGGATCATCGACAGCATCGAGCAGCTGATCCGCCGCAACACGTTCCAGCCCTCGGCGATCTTCAATTATCAGCCCGGCGGCACCGTCTACTCGCGCAGCGAAGGTCTTGCCAACGGTGACGGCATGGTCGGCTTTGCCTACAACGCGCTGAAAGAGGCGTATTACGGCGAAGACACGGCGAACCTGATGCTGCTGCAATACGAGACGTTGGTCAGCAATCCGGCCGCGGCCCTGAAAGCCATTTACGACTTCATCGGCGAGCCCGCCTTCACCCACGATTTCGACAACGTCAGCTACGACGCTGACGAGTTCGATACGCGTGCCGGCACGCCAGGCCTGCACACCGTCCGCCGCAAGATCGCCGTGCGCGAACGCACCAGCGTGCTGCCGCCGGATGTCTTCCGGCGCTTCGAGAACGACGCGTTCTGGCGCGATCCGCAACTCAACACCCGCGGGGTACGCGTGGTCTGAGCTGACCACGACGCAATACCGCATCTGCAAACGTTTTCCTTTCGATCCGGCACAGGCATGGCCTGTCCGGGACACAAAAAACTGTCCAGCGAATCTCTTCGCGCCATCTTCAGGGGCTACACCATGAACCGCATCTACCGCATAGTTTTCAACCGCACGCTCGGCGTGCCGCAAGTGGTCTCGGAGCTGGCGAGTTCGCTGGGTGGTGTCGTCGGCGGTGCGGTATCTCGTCCGAAGTTGGGCCTGAAGTCGCGCATGCTTGCCTCGGCGGTCGGTCTGGCGCTGGCGGCTGTCGCGCTGCCCACGTGGGCGCAGAGCTGCACAGCGACGTCCGGAACGGTCACCACCTCCTGCGTTGGCACAACCAGCTCGAACGAGGGAACGGGCAGCGACGGTAGGGGCGGCAGTCCGGCCTTCAGTGGTAGTGGCGCTGGGGGTAACGGAAAGACCGGTGGTGCGGGCGGTACCTTTGCGGGTAACGGCGGAAACGCAGGTCCCTATCCCGATCCTTATTACACCGGCGGCGGCGGCGGCGGCGGCGGCGTTTATGGCGGTGGTGGAGGCACCGGCCTGGCAACCGATGATCCCACTAGCGGAATTGGAAGTGCCGGTGCGGGTGGGAATCCGGGGCTTGTGGCCACCAGCGGCAGCCTTGCGATCAGTCCGGGAGTAACCGTCGCTGGCGGCAGCGGCGGTAATGGTAGTACTGGTTCTTACGAAGACTTCGGTGGCGGTGGTGGTGGCGGTGCTGCGGCCGTCAGCTTCGGCGCCAGCAATGTCGCGCTCGATAACGCGGGAACCATGGTCGGTGGTTCAGGTGGATCTGGCGGTAACGCTTTCATAGCTGGTGGCGGCGGCGGCGGCGGTATGGGGCTGAGCCTCAGTGGCACTGGTAACCAGATTACCAATGCCGGTGCAGCGTTTATTACTGGCGGCAGCGGCGGAAATGGGGGGACTAGTAATGAGGGCTATTCGGGCAACGGTGGTGGCGGCGGCGCAGGGCTCAGCGTCGGTGGAAACGGCAACGACATCCAGAATTTGGGCACTATCACCGGCGGCCGCGGTGGCGCGGGCGGGACAGTCGGTGCGGGCGGCGTCGGCATCGGTATTTCCGGCAACAACAATACTGTGGCTAACAGCGGTAGCATCTTCGGTGGCCTGAACGGCAACGGCGCACAAGCTGATGCCATCCTGTTGAGTGGCGTCAACAACACATTGGAGTTGGAGACTGGCTCCACGATCAACGGTGCGATCGAGCTCGCCCCCGGCAGTACTGCGACGATCGCTGCCCAGGACAGCAGCCTGAGCCTAAGCAACGCCATTAACCTCGACAGCAGTTCATCCGCACTCACCGTGGATACGGGCACGGACGGTCTCAGCGCGTCCGGGGTGATTGCCGGTGCGGGCTCGTTGACCCAGATTGGAAACGGCGAACTGATACTCACCGGCGCCAACACCTACACCGGCAGCACGACGATCAATACCGGCGCCACGCTGGCACTGTCCGGGGCGGGCAGCATTGCCAATTCCAGCGACGTCATCGCCAACGGCACGTTCGACATCAGCAACACGACCGGCGCGTCCATCGCGTCACTGGACGGCAACGGCGCGGTCGCCCTGGGGGCACAGTCCTTGTCGCTGACGAATGCCAGCGGCACCTTCGGTGGCGTCATTAGCGACAACGGCGGCGGCAGTATCACTGTGGCGGCGGGCAGCGAGACGCTGACCAACGTCAACACCTACACCGGCAGCACGACGATCAATACCGGCGCCACGCTGGCACTGTCCGGGGCGGGCAGCATTGCCAATTCCAGCGACGTCATCGCCAACGGCACGTTCGACATCAGCAACACGACCGGCGCGTCCATCGCGTCACTGGACGGCAACGGCGCGGTCGCCCTGGGGGCACAGTCCTTGTCGCTGACGAATGCCAGCGGCACCTTCGGTGGCGTCATTAGCGACAACGGCGGCGGCAGTATCACTGTGGCGGCGGGCAGCGAGACGCTGACCAACGTCAACACCTACACCGGCAGCACGACGATCAATACCGGCGCCACGCTGGCACTGTCCGGGGCGGGCAGCATTGCCAATTCCAGCGACGTCATCGCCAACGGCACGTTCGATATCAGCAATACGACCGGCGCTTCGACCACGACGTTGAGCGGTTCAGGCCTCGTGACGCTCGGCACCCAGACTCTGACGTTGACCAGTGCGAGTGACGATTTTTTCGGCGTGATTAGCGGCGAGGGCGGCCTTCACTTGGCCAGCGGTACTGAAATTCTCCTCGGAGACAATACCTATCAAGGCGTCACCACGGTCGACAATGGGGCGGCTCTGTACCTCGGGCTTGGCACGGCCAGTGGATCTGTCGCTGGGGATGTGGCCAACAGTGGCAACCTGTATTTCTATCATAGTGGCGGTTCCACTTTAGGTGGCGCTATCAGCGGCACAGGCAACGTTGCACTGCTCGGCGGTACGGAGACTCTGACCGGTACCAATAGCTACTCCGGCGTAACAGCAATCTACAACGGCACATTGGCGCTCACCGGCACTGGCAGCATTGCCGATTCGTATTATGTCTTGGACAAGGCAAACTTCGACATCAGTGGCACGACCAACGGAGCCTCGATCGAGTCGCTGGGTGACGGGGGCAGTGGTACGGGTACCGTCAATTTGGGTACGAAGACGCTGACCTTGACCAACGCGAACGATGCGTTTGCTGGCGTGATTGGCGGCAGCGGCGGCGTGGTTTTGACGAATGGCCAGGAAGCGCTCAACGGCGCCAACACGTACACCGGCGACACAACGGTGCAAGGAGGTACGTTGGTGGTGGGCGACGGCAGCACTGCCAACGCCGCGGTGGCGGGTAACGTCAATGTCGACAGCGGCGCGACGCTGGCTGGCGATGGCGCGGTCGGCGGCAATGTCGTTGTCGGTAGCGGCGCACATCTGGACCCGGGTGCCAATGGCACGATTGGCACGCTTTCTGTTGCTGGCGATCTTACGGTTGCCCAGGGCGGTATTCTTGATTACACCTTTGGCACACAGGTCGGCACCGGCGATCAGGTCAGCGTCGCTGGCAACCTGACGCTCAATGGCGCGACGCTCAACATCGACTCTGATACAAGTCCCGGGGTGTACCGACTGTTTAGCTACGGTGGCACCCTGACCGAGACCAACGGGGGCATCTTGTTGGGCAGCCAGCCTGCCAACGAGGCGTTGGCCATTCAAACATTGGCGGGTCAGGTCAATCTGCTCAGTGCCGCGGGCAGCCTGCGCTTCTGGGACGCCAACGGTCAGGCATCGTCCACGCAGTCGGGTGGCGGCAGTGGCACCTGGTCGGTCACTGCGCCGAACTGGACGGACGCCAATGCCGATTTCGTCGGCGCGATGCAACCGCAGCCGGGTTTCGCGGTTTTTGGCGGCACAGCGGGCACGGTAACGGTGGACAACAGCATCGGTGCCGTGAGCGCGACCGGCGTGCAATTCATGACCACCGGTTACGTGATGAACGGCGGCACGCTGACGCTGGTGGCGGACAGCAACAACGTTGCGCCATCGATCAATGTCGGTGATGGCACGATTGAAAGTGCGAGCGACGTCGCGACCATCAACAACGTGCTGGCCGGTACCGACGGGCTGGTTAAAAACGACTTCGGCACCTTGGTGCTGACCGGCGCCAACACTTATACCGGCGGCACCACGATCTCAGGCGGCACGCTCTCTGTAGCTAGCGACGCCAACCTGGGCGACGCTAGCGGTGGCTTGACACTCGATGGCGGCACGCTGGAGAACACCGCCAGCTTTACCTCGGCGCGGGCGATTTCCATCACTGCGAACGGCGGCACGTTCGACACGGATACCGGCACCACGCTGACCTTGAGCGGGACCGTCAACGGCGGCGGTTTCACCAAAGCCGGCGATGGCACGTTGGTTCTTGGCGGCCAGGCCAACACCAGCGGATTGTTGTCCGTCAACGCCGGCGAGCTGGATCTGAATGGCAACGACAGTACCTTGGCGGGCGGTATCTCCCTGGCCAGTGGCACCACACTGCTAGTGGGCGGTGCGGGTGCGGGTGTCAGCGTGAAGGGAGCTGATGGCACTGTGGGTTTCAGGGACTTTAGCGGTGGTCCTGGTGGCAACGGCATCGCTGGCGGCGCCGCGATTGTTGGCAGCGGGTTTACGCTGACCAACAACAGCCAGATTGTTGGCGGTGGCGGCGGCGCTGGTGCTGCCGGCAAATATGGCATCTCCAGTAAAGTGAGCGGAGGCGGCGGTACAGGGGCAGGCGGTGGCGCAGGCGTTAGTGGCACGGGCTTTACACTGGCAAATAATGGCTTTATCGCTGGTGGTTACGGTGGCACCGGCGGTCTGGGCGGCGGCGCCGTTAGCGGCGCGAGCCAGGTAGCGGTTGGCTCGGGCTACAGCGGTGGCACCGGTGGCCAGGGCGCCGCGGGCGTCACGGGTACGGGCTTCACCTTGAGCAATACCGGTGTCATTGCCGGGGGCAACGGTGGCCAGGGCGGTCGGGGTAGTTATGGTGCCCCGGGTGCGGCTGATGCGAGTCAGGCCGGTGGCAATGCGGGTGCCGGCGGTAATGGTGGCAACGGCGGCGACGGCGTGAGCGGTTCCCAATTCAGCCTAGACAACAGCGCTCTCGTAAGAGGCGGGTCAGGTGGCTCGGCAGGCTACTCTGGCGTGGGAGGCAAGGGCAGCGATTCCAGCGGCAGCACGGCGCCTGGTAACGGCGGTGCGGGCGGCATGGCTGGTGTGGGCGCCGCCGGTGGTGCCGGTGTGGCGGGCAGCTACTTCAACGTGACAAACGAAAAGGCTGGCAGCATCCTCGGCGGGCAAGGCGGCTACGCTGGCTACAGCCGCCGTGGCGGCCAAGGCGGCTCCACTGCGGGCGGCGGTGCTTCAGGTAGCTATGGCGCAAGTGGTGTCGCGAATGTGGCCGGTGTTGGCGGTGCGGGCATCAGCGGCGATCATTTCCAGGTTGTCAACAATGGCGCGATCAATGGCGGTGACGGCGGCTTCGGCGGCCAGCCTGGCGAGAATGTCACGATGGCCACAGCTATGGCCGGCGGCGTAGGCGGCGTGGGTGGTGCGGGCATCAGCGGCAGCAATGCCACCGTGACCAACAGCGCTACCGGCGCCATCAACGGTGGTCATGGTGGTTCAGGTGGCTACGGCAGCTATAGCAGCACCGTCGGAGTCGGGTCTGGCGCGGGTGGTGCTGGCGGTGTCGGCGGCGCTGGTATCAGCGGCAGCCAATTGCTGATCACCAATGCAGGCGCCATCAGCGGTGGCGCTGGCGGCGGTGGTCTCTACGGCGCTCGCGACCAAAATGACACTGACCTTCTGTCGGCCGGCGGTGCGGCCGGTGCCGGCGGTATCGGCGGTGCTGGCATCACGGGTTCCGCCTTCCAGTTGACTAATACCGGCGCGGTTGCTGGCGGTGTCGGCGGTGTTGGCTTCTTCGGCAACGCAGGCCCTTCCTCCAACAGCGCCAACGGCAATGGCGGTAACGGTGGCGCGGGTGGCGCGGGCGGTGCGGGCGTTGTCGGCACGGGCTTCACCCTGGTCAACAGCGGCAGCATCGTGGGCGGTGCCGGTGGTAGCGGCGGCGCGGGCGGTGCAGGCGGCAGCAGCTTCAGAGGAGCACCCGCTGGGGCTGCTGGCCTGGCCGGTGCCGGTGGCGCAGGTGGCGTGGGCGTGATTTCGACGGGTAACTCGATTGTCGTCAACAGCGGCAGCATCGCCGGCGGCCTTTCCGCCAACGGCAAAGTCCAGGCCGATGCGGTCGAATTCACTGGCGGCGGCAACATGCTGGAGCTGCGCTCGGGCTATGCTTTCGTCGGTGCCATTACTGCCACGCGCACCGCTGGCGAAGCGGCTGACACGCTGGCCTTGGGTGGCAGCGTCAACAGCAGCTTTGCGCTGGCTTTGCTGACCCCGAATGCGACCTTTGGCGATTTCAACGCCTATCAGAAGAACGGCAGCAGCAGCTGGACGCTGACCGGCACCGGTAGCGCCAACGAAAGCTGGACGATCACCGACGGCACGCTGAAGGGCGACGTCACCGCGTTCGCGGGCAACCTCACGTTTGCTCCGATCGCTGGCGGCAGCGCCAGTGTGGTGTTCGACCAGGGCAGCGCCAACGCCAACAGCGCCGCCAACGGCGTCTACGCCGGTGTCATCAGCGGCGCTGGCAGCTTGAGCAAGATCGACAACGGCCAGCTGACCCTCACCGGTGCCAACAGCTACACCGGCGGCACCTCGCTGACGGCCGGCTCGTTGATTCTCGGCAATGGTTCGGCGATCGGTAGTGGCACCCTGGCGATGGCCGCGGGCACCACGCTCGGCTTCAGCAGCGGCTTTACCGTGGCCAATGCGATCACCCTGTCCGGTGATCCCACGGTCACGGTGGGCACCGGTTTGAGCACCACGCTCAGTGGTGGCATCAGCAACGGTACGCAGGCCGGCGATCTGGTCAAGAGCGGCGCGGGTACCTTGGTCCTGACCGGTGCGGACACCTATACCGGCAGCACCGAAGTGGCCGCCGGCACGTTGACTGTCCAGGGCAGCCTGGCCAGCAGCG
>Ga0302313_10000010_pt1 | contig 164869 bp, 135 predicted proteins | sample III_Palsa_N2_2_FD_200454 | JGI IMG/M metagenome (GOLD analysis project Ga0302313, IMG submission 200454) | Peat permafrost microbial communities from Stordalen Mire near Abisko, Sweden - III_Palsa_N2_2 | ecosystem: Environmental > Terrestrial > Soil > Palsa > Peat permafrost | place: Sweden...
CAGGGTCAGCGCCGTCGCGCCAAGGAAGTAGGCTGGCCCCAGACTGATCTTCTGATCGAAGGTCGACAGCCAGCCGCGCATGGCGACCCAGGCCAGCGGCCAGGCGATGACATTGGCCAGCAGCACCGGGCGCAGGAACTGGGTGATAAGCAGTTGCAGGATGTCCCGGGTCGAGGCCCCCAGGGTCTTGCGGATGCCGATCTCCCGTACACGGCGGGCGGTGTTGAACGAGGCCAATCCGTACAGCCCTACACAGCCGATCAGCACCGCCAGGATGGCGCCGATGACGAACAGGCGGCCGTGCTGGTCGTCGGCCTGGTAGTAGCGCTGCAGGCTATCCTCGACGGTCTTGCCCCGGAACGGCACCGTCGGGACGATGCGCCGCCAGTCCGCTTCCATGCGGTTCATCAGCTGATCCGGTGCGCCGTTGGTGTACCGCACGCCGGCGACCTGGGCGTTAAAGTCGCTGGTGGTGAGGTCGTAGATGGTCGGCGGCGTCGGGGTATGCGGCGCCTGGAAGCTGATGTTGTCGATCACGCCGACGACGGTCGATGGCAGCAGCGCGCCGGTGTTGTCGGCGGTCAAGACCTGCTTGCCGACCGCATCGGCCGGCCCTTGAAATCCCAACAAGTGAAGCGCGGCGAGGTCGATGACGACGTTGCGCATCGCCGGCTGTGCATCGAACCTGCCCGAAGGAGAAATAGGGAGCGGGGCGTTGTCACCGCCATGCGCCAGGTCAAGGAAACGGCCGGCGATCAGCCGCGCGCCATAGGTGCGGAAGAAGTCCGGCTTGATGGCCACGTAGTCGATGCTGACGCCGCTATTCTGAACACCGGGTCGTTTTGTCAGCTCGGTGTCGACCGTGTTGGTCACCCCTGGCGCCACGGTCGCCGAAGTCGCGTCGGCGATCCCTGGCAGCCTGCGCCAAGCGTCCAGAAGACTGTCTCGCTGAGCGCCGGTGATAGCGGAGTCGTCGAACGATCGGACGACGATCAGCCCGTCTCGATTAAACCCCAGGTCAGCGCGCCTCAGGTAGTCAGTCTGGCTGACGATTACCGATGTGGCGATGGTGAAGGCTATGGCGATGGCGAACTGCACCAGGACCAGGGCCTCGCGCACGCGGCCACCGCTGCGGCCGCCGCCTGGCGTGCGCGCCGAGGCCAGCACGGCCGCCGGCTGGAACCTCGACAGCACGAGCGCCGGATAGACGCCCGCGCCGAGCGCGACAACCATCGCCGCGATGAGGACGGGGATCAGTATGCTGTTGGACTGAAGGTAGTTGATGGTCAGCGCCAAGCCGCCAGCCGCATTGATCAAGGGCAGCGCCAATTCGCAGAAGGCCAGGCCGATCAATGACGCCAGAAAGGTCGTGGCCAGCGCCTCGCCCATGAACTGGATGATCAGCGCCGGCGCGGTGGCGCCCATGACTTTGCGCAACGCGACCTCCCGTGCCCTCAGGCCCGCTCGGGCGGTCGCCAGATTGACGTAGTTCACGCCGGCCAGGAGCAGTGTGAGCAGCCCGACCGCGCCAATCGCCGCTACTACTGCGGCGTCTTTTGGATCGATCAAATGCAGCGAGGTAAGCGGTACGGCTCGAAGTGTGAGCTGCTTGTGCGCGGGCGGCGGGGTCAGGTCGCGGGCGCCATGACGATCAACGAAACTATCCAGGTTCGCGTTCAACGCATCCGCCGCCTCGGGGCGGTCGAAGCGGACCAGGGTCATCAGTTCTTCGTCGCCCCAGCTGCGCCAATAGGGCTGGGCAGCCTCCATCTGGGGCGTCAGCGGAACCAGGAAGTCGAAATTCAGGTCGGTATTTCTCGGCGGATCCTTGATCACGCCCGTGACGCGGTAGCTGTGCGGCGCGCCCATGAAGACGATGTCCAGGCGTTGGCCGACAGGGTTGGCGCCGCCGAAATAGCGCTTCGCCTTGGTCTCGGTCAGGACCAGGTCGTCCGGCGCGCTTAGCAGGCTCGCCCTGTCGCCGGCGACAAGGGGCAGTTCGAAGGTCTGGAAGAAGCTGGGATCGACGACGTTGATCCGCTCCGCTGTCACCTCCGCGCCTTGGCGCACAGTGCCGCCCTCGCCCCGTATCCGGGTCCCTACGAGCTGCGGGTAATCTTCGTGCAGTTCGTCCAGGGTTCCGCCCATCGAGGCGTTGTTGGCGCCGGACGAGGCATATGGTCCTTGCCAGACCGTGCGCAGGACATAGATCGACCCGGCGTTGGGTATCCACCGCTCGAAGCTGGTCTCGAACCGCACATCCAGCCACAGCACCAGGAAGACGGCGACGCCGATGGATAGTCCCAGCACGTTCAGCGCGGAATAGAGCCGGTGGCGCGTCAGCGAGCGGTAGAAGGTCAGAAGGGTGTGGGTCCACATGGCCGCGCGCCTTCCTAAGCCACGTTTCGAGTGGAAGCGGGCGTCGCCGGCGCGCGCCTACTCATCGCGCAGCGCCTTGGCCGGCTCGGACCGGGCGACCGCATAGGCCTGGCTTGCAACCGTGCCGACGGCGATGATCAAGGTCAGGGCCGTGGCGGCGAGGAAGTAGAGCGGGTTAAGGCTGACCCTCTGGTCGAAGCCGCTGAGCCAGTTCTGCATCGCCAGCCACGCCAGCGGCCAGGCGATCACATTGGCGATCAACACCGGCCGCAGGAATTGGCCAATCAGCAGCTTCAGGATGTCGCTGGTCGAGGCGCCCAGGGTCTTGCGGATGCCGATCTCCTTCACCCGGCGCGCGGTATTGAACGACGCCAGGCCATAGAGACCCAGGCAGCCGATCCCCACCGCCAGCGCCGCGCCAATGGTGAACAGCCGGCCGCGCTCATCGTCACCCTGATAGTAGGGCTGAAGGTTGTCCTCGACGGTCTTGGCTTCGAACGGGATGGTCGGCGTGACCTGGCGCCAAGCTTGGCGCATGTGATCCAGCACAAGCTTCGGATCGGCCTGGCCGTAACGCACGACCGCGATGCCGCCGTCGATATCCTTGGCGGAGAAGTAATAAACCGTCGGCTGCAGCGCCTCCCGCGGCGAGCGGAAGCGGATATTGTCGATCACGCCGACGACCCGGAACGGCTTGGCGTCCGAACCGCTGCCTTCCCGGATCATCCGCCCCACGGCCGCCGCCGGGCTGGTAAAGCCCAGAACCCGCGCTGCGTTGACGTTCAACATCACATTGTGCGGCGGCGCCGGCGACGGAGCTGGCGGAGGTGTAGCGGCCGCAGAAGCGGCCGCCGAGCTCGTCGGTTTGTCAGTCTTATATTCGTCCAGACCATAGGCAGGCCCTAGCGACCGTCCCGCCGCCAGACGCCCGCCATAGGTCTGCAGGAAATCCGGGCCGACCACTTCCCAGTTCAGGCTGAGGCCATGCCCCTTGTCGCCCGGCAGGGTGAAATTGCTGCCATTGGTGGTGTGCGTGGTTCCCGGTGAACTCATCGAGACCGTGGCGCCGGTGACGCCAGGCTCAGCGCGCCAAAGGGTCAGGAGCGACGAACGCTGAGCTGAGGTGACGCCCTCGTCGTCGAAATCGCTGACGACGATCAGGCCGTCGCGGACGAAGCCCAGGTCGGCATGTCGCAGATAGCGGCCCTGGCTGACGATCACCCCGGTGGCGATGGTGAAGGCGATGGCGATGGCGAACTGGAAGATCACCAGGCCTTCGCGCACCCGTGCCCCGCCGCGACCGCCGCCTGGGGTCCGCGCCGAGGCCAGCACCGCGGCCGGCTGGAACCGCGACAGCACCAGCGCCGGATAAGCCCCAGCGCCCAGTCCGACAATCACGGTCAGAGCCACAAGCAGGGGCAGGACGCCATCGTCGCCCAGATAGTCGATCTTCAGCGACAGGCCGCCGGCGGTGTTGATCAGCGGCAGGGTCAGTTCGCACAGCGCAAGACCGATCAAGGCCGCGATCGTCGCTGTAATCAGCGATTCCGCCATGAACTGAACCACGAGGGACAGGCCCGTCGCGCCCATCACCTTGCGCAACGCTACCTCCCGCGCCCGAAGGCCGGCCCGCGCCGTCGCCAGGTTCACATAGTTGACTCCGGCCAGCAGCAGGGTCAGCAGACCCACCGCGCCGATGGTCGCCACGATCACCGCGTCCTTCGGGTCGATCAGATGCATCGCCGGGAGCGGCGCGGTGCGCAAACGCAAGGTCTTATGCGCCGGACTGACCAGGTCGCTGTCGCCATGGCGGTCGGTGAATCGATCGAGATCGTTGTCCAGCGCCGCCGCCGCCTCGGGCGTGTCGAACCGCAGGTAGGTGGTCAGTTGCTGGCTGCCCCAGTGCGTCCAGTGGTCTTCCTTCGCCACCATCTGCGGGGTGATGGGCGCGACCATGTCGAGCTTCAGGTCGGTGCTCTTGGGCGCGTCCTTCATCACCCCAGCGACCCGGTAGTCGTATAGGGTCCCGCGGTCCTCGACCGTCAGGCGTTGGCCGATCGGATTGGCTCCGCCGAAATACTTCCTGGCCAGGGCTTCGCTGATCAGCAGATCGTCCGGACGCCCCAGCAAACTGGCCTTGTCGCCGGCCGTCATCGGCAGGTCGAACACCTTGAAGAAGCTGGGGTCCACCAGCTCCAGCTGTTCGGAGGTCACCTGAGATCCCTGCCGGACCGCCACGCGGGCGTCCCACATCCGCGTCCCCACGGTCTGGGGATAGTCGCCGCGCAGCTCGTCCAGGAATCCGCCCATGGTGTTGTCGTCCGGCGGGATGGTCTCGCCGGTCAGGATCCAGAACGAGCGGACCACATAGATCTGCGGTGCGTCGGGAATCCAACGCTCGAAGCCGGTCTCGAACCGCACGTAGAGGGCGAGCACCAGGAAGACCGCGATCCCCACCGCCAAACCCAGGATGTTCAGAGCCGCATAGAGACGGTGCTTGGTCAGAGCCCGATAGAGGGTCAGGAGGTAGTGGTTGAACATGGGGGTCGCCTATTCGTGCCGCAGGGCCTGCGCCGGTTCGGCGCGAGCGACGGAAAAGGCCTGGCCGCCGACCGTGACGAGCGCGATCAGCAGGGTCAGCGCCGTGGCGGAGAGGAAGTAGAGCGGATTGAGCGCGATCCGCTGGTCAAAGCTGGAGAGCCAGTTGGTCATGGCCAGCCACGCCAGCGGCCAGGCGATCAGGTTGGCGATGATCACCGGCCGCAGGAACTGGCCGATCAGCAGCTGCAGGATATCCCGGGTCGAGGCGCCCAGGGTTTTCCGAATGCCGATCTCGCGCACTCGCCGCGCCGTGTTGAATGAGGCCAGGCCATAAAGACCGATGCAGCCGATCGCGACCGCCAGCACAGCGCCGATGGTGAACATCCGGCCGCGCTGCTGGTCGGGCATGTAGTAGGCGCTCAGCCGATCGTCTGCGGTCCGGGCCACGAACGGCTCGCCCGGCGCGATGTGGCGCCAGGCGCTGGTCAGGCGCGCCATCATCGTCTGGGCGTCAGCGCCCTCGTAGCGCACATAGGCGATGCCGCCGCCGATGTGATCGTCGAGATAGAGATAGAAGAGCGGCGGCACGGGATCGTGGGGCGACATGAACCGGATGTTCCGCGCCACGCCGACCACGGTCGCGGCATGCCCGAAGACGCTGAATGAACGGCCAAGCGCGGACTGCGGCGAGCCAAAGCCCAGGGTCTTAACCGCCGTCTCGTTCAGGATGACATCGAAGGGGAGCGAGTTCACGGGGCCTGGACCCAGGGCGAACGACGCATCATCCGCACGATGGGCCGTGTCGAAATCCCGGCCCGCGACGAGCTTGCCGCCCAAGGTCTTGAAGTAGCCGACGGTGGTGAGTTCCATCGACACCGTGAGGTCCGGCCCAGGACGGCCCGGAATGCTGACCGGAGCGTAGTTGAAGGTTTTGGAGACCGGCTCCCGATCCGCTGACGTGACGGTGGTGACGCCGGGAACCTGGCGAAGCGCATCCAGGATCATCGGCTGTTTGTTGATCAAGCTCTCGAGCCCAAGGCTGTCGATCAGGATCAGGCCAGCGTGTCGGAAGCCGCGATCGGCGTTCTGCACGAACTTGGCCTGGGCGCTGAGGACCAGCGTGCAGATGGTCAGGGTGATCGCCGCGGCGAACTGGAAGACCACCAGACCGTTGCGGATCCGGCCGCCCAGCTTGCCGCCGCCCGGTAGCTTTGACGAGGCCAGCACCCTCGCCGGCTGGTAGCTGGACAACAGCAACGCCGGATAGAGGCCCGCCGCCAGGCCGATGGCCAGGGTGGCCAACAGAAGAACCGGCAGGATGCTGTCGGCGCCCCAGTAGGTAAGGGTTAGGTCCGATCCGCCGGCGGCGTTCACCAGCGGCAGGGTCAGCTCCGTGATCGCCAAGCCTACCAGCACCGACACGAAGGCTGTGATCAGGGCTTCAGCCAGGAACTGGATCATCAGCGCGCGCTGGGTCGCGCCCAGCGCCTTGCGCACCGCGACCTCCTTCGCCCGCAGGGCCGATTGGGCGGTGGCCAGGTTGACGTAGTTGAGGACGGCGATGGCCAGGGTCAGGACGGCGACCACCGCCAGGCTGACGATGATCCGTTTGTCCACATTCGGCTGGAAGTCGGCGGTGGTGATGGCCGCCTGGAAATGGATCGCCGGCAGCGGCGTCAGACGAAGCTGCAGCAGGTCATTGGGGTGCTGGCCGAGCTTGGTGTCCTCGCTGCCCTTGGCCCGGCGAGCGATGAAGTTGGCGAGGTCTGCGCCCACGGCCTGGGCGTCGGCGCGATTGCGGAACCGCAGATAGGTCGAGCCGAGCTGGCTGTTCCAGTCGGTGAACGCGTCGTTGCGGTTCTCGAAGGCCGGAGTGATAGCCTTGAGCAGGCCGAGCTTGAGGTGGGTGTTGGGCGGCAGGTCGCGCAGGACGGCCGAGACGCGCACATGCGCCACGGTGTGGCCTTCGCTAAGGTCCAGGCTTTGGCCGACCACATTGGTCGTGTCGAAGTACTTCCGCGCGAGAGTCTCGGTGATCACCACATTGTCCGGCTGGGACAGGGCGGTGGCGACATCGCCCCTGGCGAGCGGCAGCGCCAGGACCTGGAAGAAGTCCGGATCGACGTAGCGGACGTCTTCCTGATCGGTGGTCAGGCCGCGCGTGAGCGTCTCATCCATCCAGATGAGGCGCGTATAGGCGGCGATCTGAGGATAGTCCGCTTTCAGCAGCGGCGCGCTCACGCTGGTGGTCTTGGCGCTGGGGCGGGGCGCCAGACCCGGTCGCATAAGGGTCTCGTCCAGGCGATAGGTGTTCGCCGCCTCGGGAATCCAGCGATCGAAGCTAGTCTCGTAACGCACGTCCAGAAACAGCACGAGGAACACCGCCACGCCGACCGCTAGCCCCAGGACGTTGAGCGCGGCATAGAGCCGTCGCCGCGTCAGGGCCCGGTAGAGGGTCAGGAGGTAGTGCTGGAGCAATGTCGTCTCAGATTTCGCGGCGGGCGGAGACGACGACGCGGCCGTCCAGCATGTCGATACGGCGCTTGGCCATGTCGGCATGACTGGGGGAGTGGGTGACCATGACCACCGTCGCGCCATCCTCGTTCAGGCTCTGCAGGATGCCCATCACCTGGGCCCCGTTTTCGGTGTCGAGGTTGCCGGTGGGTTCATCCGCCAGGATCAGGCTGGGCTGGCCGACGATGGCGCGGGCGATGGCGGCGCGCTGCTGTTGGCCGCCTGAAAGCTGGTGAGGATAATGGCGCGCGCGATGGCCGATGCCGACCCGGTCCATGGCCGCCTGCACCCGCGCCCGCCGATCCTTGCCGGCCCATTTACGATAGACGATGCCCAGTTCGACATTCTCTGCGACCGTCAGCTCGTCGATCAGATTGAAGCTCTGGAAGACGAAGCCGAGGTTGTCGCGGCGCAGGCGGGCCAGCTCCGCCTCGGCCATGTCGGTGACCTCAAGGTCACGGAACATGTATTTGCCGCTGGTCGGGCGATCGATGGTGCCCAGGATATTCAGCAGGGTGGACTTGCCACAGCCGGACGGACCCATGATGGCGACAAACTCGCCCTCCTCGATCTGCAGTTCGATCGACTTGAGCGCCGTGGTCTCCACTTCGTCGGAGCGATAGAGGCGATGGACATCGGCCAGGACAATCATGGGGCAGCCTTCTCGAACCGGATCAGTGCAGGATGAGGTGGGTGGACTTGGCGTAGCCGTCGTAGCTGGAGGTCACCACGCGATCGCCGGGATGCAGGCCTGAGGTGATCTCCACCTGTTGCGGATTGCGGCGGCCGACGGTGATGGCGCGGCGGTCGGCGCGATGACCACCGCCGTCGAGCACGAAGGCATAGCTTCCGCCGCCTTCCTCGAGCCAGGCGCCGTTAGGCGCCACCAGCGCTTGTTGGGTGTCGCCGAGCGTGATCCGCACGTCGGTGCTTTCACCCCGGTGCAGGCCGATGTTCGGCGGCTTGTTGAAGGTCAGCTCAACCCGGAAACGGCCGCTGGTCACCTGCGGCAGGACGCGTGAGACGGTGAGGGCGACGGTGTGGCCATCGAAGTCGCCGGTCGCGGGCTGGCCGGCGGTGACCCGGCCCAGATAGTATTCGTCGACGTCGGCGGTGAGCTTGTAGGCGCCTTCGGAGTCGATCTGGCCGACCGGATCGCCGGCCTTCAGCGACTGGCCAGGTTGCAGGGTGAAGTCGGTCAGGCGACCAGCCACAGGGGCGCGGACCACCAGGGCGTCGAGGCTGGACTTCACCACCGCCAGATTGCTGTTCAGGCTGGAGCCGGTCTGGCGGATCTGCGCCGCCTGGGCGCCGGCGATGGCGTTCTCTTCCTGCTCGCCGGCCTTCAGCGCCTTGAGCCGGTCGCGGTAGTAGTTGGCCTCGTCGGTGAAACTCTTGACCTCGGCGTCGGAGACAAAGCCCAGCTCGTGCAGATGCTGGCGGGTATCGAGATCGTGCTGGGCCTTGAGCAGGCTGTAGCTGGTCTCGGAAACCTCCTTCTCGCGATCCAGCCGGTTGCGTTCCAGGGCCAGTTGCTGGGCGCTGGTATCGCCCAGCCGACCGGCGATCTCGGCCTCCTTGGAGGTGACGTCCAGCTTCAGCTGCGGATTGCTGAGGGTGGCCAGCGACGCGCCTTCGGCGACTTCCGAGCCATCCAGAACGATGACCTTATCGACCTGGCCTCCAGAAACGGCCGTCACATAGACCGTGCTGAGCGGCGCGATCTCGGCTCGCACCGGCAGATAGTCCTGGAAGGCGGTGTTCTGAACCTGGCCAATTTCCAGGGCGCTGGCCTTCACCGACAGGCTGTTTGGCGGCGGCAGCAACCGGATCAGGATGACGAGCACAACGACCGCCGCGACGACGGCCGCGCCGATCTGCATCGGCCGGCTGATGCGCGCGCGCGGCTTCTCGATGCGGCGATCCATGCTGGCGCCGGGCGCGAAGGGGGCCGGGTCTGGGGTATGTTCAGAAGTGTTCGGTTCGGTCACGGGCTGCTCTCTCAGCCTTAAGTGTAACGCGACCGCCGCCAAAACTAACAGATTGGGTTTATTGACATTTTCGACCTTTTGGCTTTGCATGTGTTCGGCAAAACGCGAAGTGTCCGATTCCGAACATGCTAGACTCTCCGTCAACCCCCAAAGACCACGTGCTGTTCGTGGACGACGATCCGGACGTGCTGAAGGCCGCCGGCCTGCTGCTGGGCCGGCATGGCCTGCGGATGTCCGAAGCGCGCAGTCCGGCGGAGGCCTGGAGCGTGCTGGCGGCCGAGCCGGTGGACGCCATTCTGCTGGACCTGAACTTCGCGCGGGGCGCCACCGCGGGCGATGAAGGCTTCCAAACCCTGGACGACATCCTGGCGCGCGATCCGGACGCCGCCGTCGTGGTGATCACAGGCCATAGCGGCATCAATATCGCCGTCGCCGCCATGCGGGCCGGCGCCAGCGACTTCGTCATGAAGCCCTGGAACAACGAGCGACTGATCACCACCATCAACACGGCGCTGGAGACCCGGCGACGTCGGTTGAAGGCGACGGCGGGCGCCGCCCGGCCCGCTGCATCGACGCCTGACGTCTGGATGGACAGCGCGCCGCTGCTGGGCGAGAGCCCGGCGATCCAGCGCGTGCGGGACCTGATCCGTCGCGCGGCGCCGACCGACGCCTCAGTGCTGATCCATGGCGAGGCCGGAACCGGCAAGACCCTGATCGCCCGCAACCTGCATCTACAGTCAGCGAGGGCCGCCGGTCCGTTCGTGCCGGTCGACCTGGCGGGCCTGTCGGTGGACGAGGCTGGGGCGGCGTTGTTCGGCGCGATCGAACAGGCGCGCGGCGGGACGCTGTTGTTGGAGGAAGTCGCCGCCCTCGCGCCGGTGCTGCAAATCCGGCTGTTGGACCTGCTGGACACCCGTCGCACGGGTCTCTCGACCCTGGACGTACGGGTCCTGGCCGCCACGCGGCAGCGCGAAGCGCTGAGCGAACCCCAGGGCCTACGCGACGACCTGTTCTACCGGCTCAACACCGTGGAAATTCTCGCCCCGCCCCTGCGCGAGCGGGGCGGCGACGCCCTGATCCTGGCCCGCCACTTCCTGCACCTCTACGCCCAGCGCTACGACCGGCCGGTCAAGGCCCTGGCGCCGGAGGTGATCGAGACCATTGTCGAAAGCCCCTGGCCTGGGGATGTGCGCGCCCTGCGCCAGGCCATGGAACGCTGTGTGATCTTCGCTGAGGGGGACAGCTATCAGCTGTCCGATCTGGCGCTGACCGAAAGCCAGCACACGCCGGGGACGCCCGCACGATCGGACCTGAATCTGGTGGAATCCGAACGCACCCTGATCAGCCGCGCGCTCAAGCGCCACAACTTCAATGTCAGCCACGCCGCCAAGGAACTGGGCCTGACCCGAGCCGCCCTCTATCGCCGCATGGCTAAGCATGGACTTTAGGCGGCAGGCCGGGCGCGCCCTGGGCCAGGCGCTGCTGTTCACCTGCGGTATCGGCGTGGTCGTCGCGCTGCACTTCGGCCTCTACGCCTGCACCGCGGTGCTCGTCCTGCTGGCCGCCTGGCTGGGATCGGTGACGGTCTGGCCTACCTATGAAATCGGCTCGCCGTCGGCTAGAGCGCCCACCGACCCAGCGACACCATCCAAGGCCGAGCAGAGCTGGCTTGGCAGCCTGCTGGACCAGACTCCGGCGCCGCTGCTGGTGCTGCATCCGGACGGCGTCATCCACACCGGCAACCGCGCGGCCCGCACCCTGTTCCGCACCGACGACCGACTGATCCAGCCGCCCGATATGCTGGTCCACGCGCTGAACAGCCCCTCCCCCACCGAACGGCTGACGGTCACCCTGGACACCGAGGCCGGGCCGCGCGCCTTCGCCGTCTCCATGAGCGATCTGGTGGGGCCTGAGGGCGCGCTCAGGCTGGCGGTGCTGCTGGATATCCAGCCGGAGATTCGCGCCGCCGAGGCCGCCGCCCTGCGCGATCTGCTGCAGGTGCTGAGCCACGAGATCATGAACGCCCTGACGCCGATCGCCTCCCTGGCCAGTACGGCGGTGGACCTGTTGGGAGACGAGACACCCGACTCCACCGCCCATGCACGCGACGCGGTGGAGACCCTGGCCCGACGCGCAGAGGGGCTGACACGGTTCGTCGATGCCTACCGCACCCTCGCCCGCCTGCCGCCGCCCGCCCTGAAACCGACCCGCCTCGGCGCCTTGCTGGGCGAGGTTTCGCGCGTGTTCCGCAGTCGGTGGGAGCGGCAGGGGGTGATGCTGGAGCTGAACGAACCGGCGCTGGATTTCGACCTGGACCTGGACATGGACCTTCTGGTCCACGCCTTGATGAACGTGATGTCCAACGGCGCGGAGGCGACGCTGGCCACGCCCGGCGAGCGGCGGCTGGTGAGGCTGACCGCTCGGGCGCGGGAGAATGGCGCGGTGCTGACCATCGAGGACAGCGGGCCGGGCGTCGCGCCGGCCGATCGTGAGCGGGTGTTCCGTCCCTTCTTCACCACCAAGGCGGAAGGCACTGGCGTGGGCTTAAGCTTCGCCCGCCAGGTCGCCCTGAGCCACGGCGGCGATCTGGCGCTGCTGCCCCAGCGCCCGGGAACTGGCGCCGAATTTCTGCTGACGATCTGACGCAGCCTCCAAGGGACAGTGCGAGGCCTAACCCGGCTCATTGGCGACCCATGCATTTTCGCTAAGCCCCTGCCCGGATCACATTTAAGGTAGAGTCCCAAGTCCAACCGACGACACTGAGACGTGAGCACAGTTCCTTTCCTTGAGATCGTCGGGTTCGTCGTCCTTGGCCTTTCGGTCTGTGGGGCGATCTACTCCGTTATGGCGACCATCGCGCTCTGGATGTTCAGGCGCCGACCGACGCCAGCGCCAGCCTCCACCCCATCCATCACCGTGTTGCGGCCGCTGTTCGGCGATGAGCCGGACCTCTATCAAAACCTCGCCAGCGTCTGCGCTCAGACCTACGATGGCCCGGTGCAGACGATCCTTGGCGCACGTGAGTCATCCGACGCCGCCCTTGATGTCGCCCGACAGGTCCAAAGTGACTGGTCGGCCAAAGACATCACCGTGTTGAGCAATCCCGCTCTGCACGGGACCAATCGAAAGATCAGCAACCTCATCAATCTGTCGGCCCAGGCCCATGGCGATGTGATCATCATCGCCGACAGCGACGTTCGCTTCCCGCCACAAGCCTTCGACGCCATTGTCGCCGCGCTGGAGCCGCCGCAGGTTGGGCTGATCTATTGCCTCTATCGCGGGCGGCCCACCACAAGCCTCTGGTCGGCGCTCGCGGCGATGGACATCAATATCCGGTTCGCTCCGAGCGTCGTGGTGGGTCAGGCGCTTGGCGCCAATCCCTGTCTTGGGCCGGCCATGGCGCTGCGCGCCGATGTCCTGAAGGAAATAGGCGGCCTGGAACGGCTGGCCGATTACCTCGCCGACGACTATGAGCTTGGCCGCGCCGTCCGGCAGGCGGGTTATCGAGTCGCCTGCCCCCAGCTAGTGATCGATCACGTGTTTCCCGAGACGAGCTTTAAAGAGGTCTTTGTCCACGAGCTGCGCTGGTCGCGGACCGTGCGGATGGTGCAGCCGGCGGGCTATTTCGGCAGCCTGATCATGCATTTCCTGCCGCTGGCGCTCATTGGCGCAGCCTTCACTGGATTCAGCACGCCTGCGCTGATCATGCTGGGCGGCCTTGCCGTCTTCCGACTCGTGCAGGCCTATATCCTTTGTCGATTGATGGCCGCGAACCGGCGCGCCCTTTGGCTGTTCCCGCTGCGCGATCTGTTGTCGTTCGCTGTCTTCGTTGCCGGAGCCTTCGGCAGCCGGATCGAGTGGCGCGGCGTCCGATCCAACGTCGCGCGGGACGGGACGATGGGCGCCACGTGAGCGAAGAGGCGAAGACGGAGGGGGCGCCCAGCCGCAAAGGACGCACCGCGACCATCGTCGCGGCGCTGATCGGGTTGGCCGTCGCCACCGCCGTGGTCGGTTATTTCAACTTCGGCACGGTCCTAAAGGCGATGGCGCCGATTGGCGTCGCGGGTTTCCTGGCGGTTATCGCCGCGCAGGGCGTCCTGTTCATCCCCCTGGGCGTCGCCTGGTGGCTGGTCGCGCCGGCCGAGCCGATCGACAAGGCGCCCGCCTTCATGTGGGCCAGGCTGTTGCGGGAAGCGTCCTCGGACGTGCTGCCGTTCTCGCAGCTTGGCGCCATCGTCATCGCCGGACGGGCGGCGGTGCTGGGCGGCGTGGATGCTTCCGTGGCCATCGGCTCGATCACCGTCGACATCACCATCGAGATGATCGGCCAGCTGACCTACACCCTGATCGGCATTGGCCTGCTGGCCCACCACCTCGGCTTCGCCAACTTCCGCCACAGCCTCGCGCCCGTCGCCGTCGGCGGCGTGGTGATTGCGCTGGTGATGATCAGCGGCGTCATCTTTGTGCAGCGGCGGGGCCTGGGTCTCGTCATGGGGCTGATCAATCGGCTGCCCCCCGTAGCAGGCCGCCACGCCGACGCGGTCATCGCTGCGATCAAGGCGGCGCATGCGGCGCCTGGCCGGATGATGCTGAGTCTGGCTCTGCATCTTGTTTGTTGGTTTGGCGCGGCCGCCGGGACATGGTTGATCCTGTCCCTCATCGGCCACCCCCTGCCCTATCTGTCCGTGGTGGCGGTGGAGAGCCTGCTGTTCGCCGCACGGAACGTCGCCTTCTTCGCGCCCAGCGGCCTGGGGGTTCAGGAAGGCGCCTATGCCCTGCTCGGCCCGCTGTTCGGACTTCCAGCCGAGGCGGCCCTGGCCCTGTCCCTGCTCAAGCGCGCCCGCGACATCGCCATCGGCGTGCCGATGCTGCTAAGCTGGCAGCTCCTGGAAAACAGACGGATTTTGCGCGGAGCTGAGCGCCATGTCTGAGCTTGGCGGCACAGCTCTTGTGACGGGTGCGTCCGGCTTCGTCGGTTCGGCCGTCGCGCGGGCGGCGAAGGCGCGCGGTCTTTCCCTGCGCATTTTGGTTCGCGAAGCCAGCCCCCGCCGCAACATCGAGGGCCTGGGCGCCGACATCGTGGTCGGCGACATGACCGATCCTGCCGCATTGGCCAAGGCGATGGCGGGCGTCAGATACCTCTTCCACGTCGCCGCCGACTACCGCCTGTGGGCGCGCGATCCGGAGGAGATCGTTCGCCACAATCTGGAAGGAACCACCGCGGTGATGACCGCGGCCCTGGCCGCTGGCGTCGAACGGATCGTCTATACCAGCAGCGTCGCTACGCTCGGCTTCCATGATGACGGCCGTCCATCCGACGAGACGCTTCCCCTCACGCCCGCCCAGGCCATCGGCGCCTATAAGCGCAGCAAGGTGATGGCCGAACGGACGGTTCAGGCGATGCAGTCCGAAGGTGGTTTGCCTGTGGTGATCGTCAGCCCCTCGACTCCGATTGGACCGCGCGACATCAAGCCGACCCCTACTGGCCGCATCATCGTCGAGGCGTCCGAGGGGCGGATGCCGGCCTTCCTCGACACCGGCCTCAACCTTGTCCACGTGGACGATGTCGCCGAGGGACATATGCTGGCCCTGGAGAGGGGGCGCATCGGCGAGACCTACATCCTGGGCGGCCAGGACGTCAGCCTCGGCCAGTTCCTGGCCGACATCGCCAATCTGGTCGGCCGCAAGCCGCCGACGGTCAGCCTGCCCCGCGCGCCGCTCTACCCCTTGGCCCTGATCACCGAAGCCATCGCCCAGCTCACCGGCAAGGAGCCGTTCCTGACTCGCGACGCGCTGAAGATGGCCAGCCACCACATGTTCTTCTCGTCGGCCAAGGCCGAGCGAGACCTGGGCTATGCCGCACGGCCCTATCCGGAAGCGATCGCCGACGCCGTCGCCTGGTTTCGCGAGGCGGGTTACCTGCGATGAACATCGTGGGCGCGATCCTGGCCTGCCTGCCGCTGCTGATCTGGATCTATATGATCGTCGGCAGGGGCATGTTCTGGCTCGCCCGGGAACGGGATGACGGACCGCAACCAGCCGATCCCGCGGTCTGGCCGCCAGTCGCCATCATCGTACCGGCGCGGGACGAAGCCGACGTCATCGCCCGCTCGATCGGCAGCCTGCTCGCGCAGGACTATCCGGGCTCCTTTCGCGTCATCCTGGTGGACGACGGCAGCAGCGATGGGACCGCATCGGTCGCCGCCGCGACGGCCACAGAGCTTGAGCGCGGCTCCATACTGACAATCATGACAGGCGCGCCGCTGGCGCCCGGCTGGACCGGCAAGCTCTGGGCCATGAAGCAGGGTGTGGACGCCGCCAGCGAGGACGGGGCGCCATCGCCGAAATACCTGCTCCTGACCGACGCGGACATCGCCCATACGCCGGATAATCTGCGCCGACTTGTGGCGCGGGCAGAGGCCGGCGGCCTGGTGCTGACCTCGCTGATGGCCCGGCTGAGCTGCGTGACCGCGCCGGAAAAGCTGATGATTCCGGCCTTCGTCTACTTCTTCGCCATGGTCTATCCGTTCGGCCAGGTGAACGACCCCAAGAGCCGTATCGCCGGCGCGGCGGGCGGTTGCATGTTGGCCAGGGCGGATGCATTGCAGGCGGCCGGGGGGATCGCCGCCATTCGCACCGCCATCATCGACGACTGCGCCCTGGGCGCGGCCATGAAGCAGCAGGGACCGATCTGGCTGGGCCTGACCGACCGGGCCGAGAGCCAACGTCCTTATGTGTCCCTCGGCGAGATCGGGCGCATGATTTCGCGTTCAGCCTACGCGCAACTCGACTACTCGCCGCTGATCCTGGCAGGGTCCTTGGCAGGGCTGGTCCTGACCTATCTGGCGCCGCCGCTGATCGCCATCTTCGCACCGGGACTGCTGAAGCTGGCGGGTCTGGCGGCCTGGACCCTGATGGCCGTAAGCTTCCAGCCGATGCTGAAGTTCTATCACCGCTCGCCGCTCTGGGGTTTTGCCCTGCCGTTGATCGGCGCCCTCTATACCGTCTTTACGGTCAAATCGGCGGTGGATGTCTGGAGGGGCCGGGGCGGATTCTGGAAGGGCCGCGCCCAGGCGCAGGCGGGACGCGCATGAGCCAGACCACCGCCGAACTGGCTCCGCGCAAGACGCACAAGCAGGAGAACTTCCCGGTCGCGTCCTTCATCCTGAAGCCGCAACACCGTGCGGCGATCATGGCCTTCTACCGCTTTGCCCGCACGGCCGACGACATCGCCGACCACGCCTCGCTGAAGCCCGACGAAAAGCTCGACCATCTGGAGCGGATGCGCGCCACTCTGGCCGGCGAGCACGACGACGACGCGCCGTCGCTGGCGCTACGCCGGGTGCTGGCCGAATGCCGGCTCGAGGCCACGCATGGCCTGGATCTGCTGCACGCCTTTCGCCAGGATTCGACCCAGACCCGCTACGCCGACTGGGCGGCGCTGATGGACTATTGCCGCTATTCGGCGATGCCGGTCGGCCGTTATGTGCTGGATGTGCATGGCGAGGATCGCGCCACCTGGCCGGCCTCGGACGCCCTCTGCGCCGCGCTTCAGGTGATCAATCACCTGCAAGACTGCGGCAAGGACTACCGCGAATTGGACCGGGTCTATCTGGGCCAGGAGGAACTGGCGGCGGCGGGAACAAGCGCGGAGGCCCTGGCGGAGGGCCGCGCCTCGCCGGCGCTGCGATCGGTGATCGTCGACATGGCGCGGAAGACCCAAGACCTGCTGGGTCAGTCACGCGGCTTCGCGAGCCAGATCAAGGACGGGCGCCTCGCCTATGAGGTCGCGCTGATCCAACGGCTGGCCGAAGACTTGACCGCTCGCCTGATCGCGCATGACCCCCTATCTGAACGGGTGCATCATCGCCTGATCGAGATTCTGCCGCTGGCGTTCCTGGCGGCCACGGACAGGATCGGCGGGCGTAATAGAGCGGGCGGCGGCGTGTGAGCGAACAGGCGGTATACGATCAGGGCGCCATCGAGCAGAAGGTCTCGGGCAGCTCCTTCTACGCGGGCATGCGCATCCTGCCCAAGGCCGAGCGGTCGGCGATGTTCGCCATCTACGGCTTCTGCCGGGCGGTGGACGACATTGTCGACGAACCCGGCGGCGAGCCGGCCGAGCGGCGCGCCGAACTCGACAGCTGGCGGACGGATGTTGAACGGCTCTACGCCGGCGAAGCGCCCGGCAAGATGGCGTTTCTGGCGGGGGATGTGCGCCAGTTCGGCCTCGCCAAGGCCGACTTCCTGGCCGTGATCGACGGCATGCAGATGGACCTGGATGAGGACATCCGCGCGCCTGACGCCGCCAAGCTGGACCTCTATTGCGATCGGGTGGCGAGCGCCGTGGGCCGCCTTTCAGTCAAGGTGTTCGGCATGGGCGAGGCGCCGGGACTGGAGCTCGCCCACCACCTCGGACGCGGTCTGCAGCTGACCAACATCCTGCGCGACATCGATGAGGACGCCTCCATCGGCCGGCTCTACCTGCCGCGCGAGGCGCTCGATGCGGCGGGGATCACTGGGAGCGATCCCGACGCCGTCATCGCCGATCCTCGGGTGGATCTCGCCTGCAAATCCGTCGCGGCCCAGGCGCGCGACTACTACGCCAAGGCCGACGCGGTGATGGCCAAACGGCCGGCCGGACGCTTGGCGGCGCCTCGACTGATGAGCGCTGTCTATGGTCGCATTCTCGACGGCATGGAGGCCAAGGGCTGGGCGCCGCCCCGTGAGCGGGTGAAGATCAGCAAGGCGGCCCTGGTCTGGATCCTGATATCACGCGGTCTGCTGGGATGACGCCGAAAGGCTCGGCCAAGACGGTTCAGATTATCGGCGCGGGGCTTTCGGGATTGGCCGCCGCGGTGCGGCTGGCCGAAGCGGGCGTCGCGGTCGACATCAACGAAGCGGCAGCCCAGGCCGGCGGCCGGTGCCGCTCATTCCACGATGCCCGGCTGGACATGGTGATCGACAACGGCGCCCATCTGGTGCTGTCCGGCAACCAGGCGGTCAACCGCTATCTGGCGCTGATCGGCGCAACCGATCGGCTGGCGGGCCCCGACCACGCCCGGTTCGTCTTCGCCGACGCAGCCTCTGGCGAGCGCTGGACCATCCGGCCCAACGAGGGCCCGCTGCCCTGGTGGGTTATGGCGCCATCGCGCCGGGTCCCGGGGTCAACGAGCGCCGACTATCTGGCCCTGGCCGGCCTGCTCTATCCGAAGGCGGACGCGCGGGTCGACGAGGCCATCGCCGCCAAGGGGGTGGTCTGGACCCGGCTGATGGAGCCCTTCCTGCTCGCCGCCCTAAACACCGCGCCCAAGACTGGATCCGCGGCCTTGGCGGCCGCCGTGGTTCGCGAAACCCTGGCCAAGGGCGGGCGCGCCTATCACCCAAGGGTCGCCGAACCCAATCTGTCCGCCGCCTTTGTTGATCCGGCCGTGGCCTTCATCACCGAGCGTGGCGGCGAGTTGCGCCTGGGGCGGCGGCTGCGCAACCTGGCCTTCGACGACGATCGGTTGGACTCGATGACCTATTCCGACGAAAATCAGCCTCGCCCTGCCGACGGGCCGGTCATTCTCGCCGTGCCGCCCTGGATCGCCCAGGAACTGGCGCCCAACACGTCCGCGCCGGACGAATTCTGCGGCATCGTCAACGCCCACTTCAAACTGTCGCCGCCACCGGACATTGAGCCGATGGTTGGGGTCATAGGCGGGACGATCGAATGGATATTCGCCTTTCCCGACCGGATTTCCGTGACGATCAGCGCCGGCGACCGCTTCCTGGATACTGATCGCCAAGCGCTGGCCGAACAGATCTGGGCCGAGGTCGCCAAGGTCCACGGACTGCCGCCCGCCTTGCCGCCCTGGCAGATCCTCAAGGAGCGGCGCGCCACCTTCGCCGCAACGCCCGAGCAGAATCGCAAACGGCCGGGCGCCCAGACCGCCTGGAAAAACCTCATTCTTGCCGGCGACTGGACCGACACTGGCTTACCCGCCACCATCGAAGGCGCCCTGCGGTCGGGATTTCATGCGGCAGAGTTGGCCCTCGCCCAACTTCGCCTATAGTCGCCCTAGTGATGGACGAATTTCGATGAGCTTGGTTCTCGACACCGCCGCCCCTCAAGCGACCACGGCACTCGACGCGCTAGATCGTTCGGTCGAGCAGGCCAAGGACGCCTTGCTCAAACTCCAGCGGCCAGACGGCCACTGGGTATTCGAGCTCGAGGCCGACGCCACTATCCCGGCTGAATATGTGCTGCTGAAGCACTATCTGGGCGAACCGGAAGATCTGGAGCTCGAGCGGAAGATCGGCGCCTACCTGACCCGCATCCAGGGCGACCATGGCGGCTGGCCGCTGTTTCATGGCGGGGCGTTCGACATCAGCGCCACCGTCAAAGCCTATTTCGCCCTGAAGATGATCGGCCACGACATCGACGCCCCTCATATGGTCCGCGCACGTGAAGCCGTTCTGGCCCACGGCGGCGCGGGCGCGACCAACGTCTTCACCCGCATCCAATTGGCCCTCTACGGCGCGGGACCCTGGTCGGCGATTCCGACCATGCCGGTCGAACTGATCCTGCTGCCGCGCTGGTTCCCGATCCACCTGTCGAAGATGTCTTATTGGGCACGGACGGTGATCGTTCCCCTGCTGGTGCTGCAGGTGAAGAAGCCGGTGGCGCGCAACCCGCGCGGTGTGCGGGTGGACGAGCTTTATCAGGCCAAGGTCCATGTCAAACCCGGCTCCAAGGCGGCGGACACCAAATGGCTCTGGACCGTCGGATTCAACGCCCTGGATGTGGTGCTTAAGGCCGTCGACGGACTCTGGCCCAAGGGCTTGAGGGCGAGCGCCATCGCCCGATGCGTCAGCTTCGTCACCGAGCGTCTGAACGGCGAAGACGGGCTTGGCGCCATCTATCCGGCCATGGCCAACAGCGTGATGATGTTCGATGTCCTAGGCTATGGCGAGGACCATCCCGACCGGGTCATGGCGCGCAAGTCCGTGGCCGATCTGGTCGTCGTGCGGGAAGACGAAGCCTACTGCCAGCCCTGCGTCTCACCGGTCTGGGACACAGCCTTGACCGTCCATGCCCTGATGGAGGCTGGCGGCGAGGATGCCGAGCGGCAGGCGGTGCGCGGGATGGACTGGCTGAAGCCGCGCCAGGTGCTAGACGTGAAGGGCGACTGGGCCGAGCAGCGACCGGATGTGCGCCCCGGCGGCTGGGCCTTCCAATACAACAACGCCCACTATCCTGACACGGATGACACCGCCGTGGTGGTGATGGCGATGGATCGCGCAAGAACGCGGCTGAACGCCGGCGCCGGCTATGACGAGGCGATCGCGCGCGGTGAGGAGTGGATCGAGGGGCTACAGAGCAAAAACGGCGGCTGGGGCGCCTTCGACGCCGACAACACCTTTCACTATCTGAACAACATCCCCTTCGCCGACCACGGCGCCTTGCTCGACCCGCCCACCGTCGATGTGGCGGCGCGCTGCGTCAGCATGCTGGCTCAGCTGGGCAAGACGGCGAGCGACCCGACCATGAAGCGGGCCCTGGACTATCTGGGGCGGGAACAGGTGGCCGATGGCAGTTGGTTTGGCCGCTGGGGCGTCAACTACATCTATGGGACCTGGTCGGCGCTGTGCGCTCTGAACGCGGCCGGTGTCGACCCTCAGGGGTCTGTCATGCGCAAGGCGGTGGACTGGCTGGTCAAAACCCAGAATTCAGATGGTGGCTGGGGCGAGGACTGCGAGAGCTACGCCCTGGACTATAAGGGCTACACGCCATTCGCCTCGAACGCGTCACAGACCGCCTGGGCGCTGCTGGGACTGATGGCCGCGGGCGAAACCGATAATTCGGCTGTTGCGCGGGGCGTCGAGTACCTACTTAAGAATCAGAGCGCGGATGGCCTGTGGGATCAGGACGCCTATACCGGCGGCGGGTTTCCACGGGTTTTCTATCTGCGCTACCACGGCTATCCTAAGTTCTTCCCCCTCTGGGCCGTCGCTCGATACCGCAACCTGAAGCGGGCTAACGACCCCCACGTTTCGTTCGGTATGTGAATGATTCTGGTTGCGACAGGTCTGCAGCGGGAGGCGAGGAGCCTTGCGGGCGCTTCCCTTAGCGTCATTGCCGGCGGCGGCGACCGGCAAAGGCTGGAGGCCGAACTGGAACGCGGCGCGGCCGAAGCTAACGCGATCATCAGTATCGGGCTCGGCGGCGCATTGCTGGAAGGGCTGTGGCCTGGCGACTGGGTCGTCGCCAGCGGGATCGTCTGCCCGGATGGATCCGCTATGGCCACCGACAGCAATTGGACAGCGCGCCTGCTGGAGACCCTGCCGCGCGCGCGCTCTGGCACGATCCTCGGCTCGGATATCATGCTCGCGGACAGGGCCGCGAAAGCCCTGGCGCATCAGGCCAGCGGCGCGGCCGTGGTCGACATGGAATCGCACATCGCCGGAGCGGTCGCCGCACGGCACGGCTTGCCATTTGCTGTAGCGAGGGTGGTGTCCGATGCGGCGGCCCGAAGCCTGCCCAAGGCGGCTCAGGCCGGCATGGCCGCGGACGGCCGCATGGACATCATGGCCGTCCTGGCCTCACTGGCCGCCAGTCCGTGGCAGCTCCCGGCCCTGATCCGCGTGGGATCGGAGGCCGAGACCGCCTTCCAGGCCCTACGCCGTGGGCGAGACCTTCTTGGACCGAGGCTGGGTGGCCCGGATCTCGGCGAGTTTCCGCTCGACGTGACCTGAGAAGACGAACTTCGCCGGCCGCTGGTTATCCAGCGGGATGTCCGCGGCCATCTTGCCCGAGGTCTTCACGCCCTTCATCGACACCGCCAACAGCTTCAGCGGGTTCTTCACCCCATCGGCCACCGCCGAGCCTTCGAAGCCGCAATGGACCATGCAGTCGGCGCACTTTTCATATTTGCCGACGCCGTAGTCTTCCCACTCGGTGTCGTCCATCAGCTCCTTGAAGGTCTTCACATAGCCTTCGCCGAGCAGGTAGCAGGGCTTTTGCCAGCCGAACACGGTGAGCAGGGGCATGCTCCACGGGGTGCACTGGTAGGTCTGGTTGCCGGCCAGGAAGTCGAGGAACAGGCCGGACTGGGTGAAGGCCCACTTCTTGCCGCCCTCGCCGCGCGCGAAGATGCTGCGGAACAGTTCCTTGGTCTTCGTCCGGTTCAGGAAATGCTCCTGATCCGGCGCCCGCTCATAGGAATAGCCGGGGGAGATGGTGATGCCGTCGATGCCCATCTCGGTCATGACGTCGAAGAAGTCGGCGACCCGCTTCGGATCGGAGCCCTCGAACAGGGTGCAGTTGATCTGCACCATGAAGCCCTTGGACTTGGCCAGCTTGATCGCCTCGACGGCCTTCTCGTAGACGCCGTCCAGGCAGACCGACTTGTCATGCATGACCTGGTCGCCATCCAGATGGATCGACCAGGTGAAGAAGGGGCTGGGCTTATAGTCGTCGATCTTCTTGCTCAGCAACAGGGCGTTGGTGCAGAGGATCACCATCTTCTTGCGGGCGATGAAGCCTTCGACGATCCGCGGCATGTCGCGGTGCAGCAGGGGTTCGCCGCCGGCGATCGAAACGGCTGGGGCGCCGCATTCGTCAATCGCGGCCATGCACTGATCGTAGCTGAGGCGCTGATTAAGGATTTCGTCCGGGTAATCGATCTTGCCGCAGCCGGCGCAGGCCAGGTTGCAGCGGTAGAGCGGCTCCAGCATCATGACCAGCGGATAGCGTTTGCGGCCAGTGAGGTGCTGCTTGGCGACGTAGGCGCCGATCCGGGCAGTCTGTGAAAGCGGAAGACCCACGGGAATATCCTTAAACGTCAGAGGTTTGTTTAGCGGCACGCTCACGCAGCGACGCCGGAGGATGGAAGACGATCTTTTCTTCGACGCCATCCATTTGGATCACCTCGACATGGGTGATTTTACGCAAAGCTTCAATGACTCCGACCACCAATTCCTCCGGCGCCGAGGCGCCGGCGGTAAGGCCGATGGACTCTACGCCCTCAATCCAGGTCGCGTCGAGGTCAGTGGCGTCGGCGATCAGGAAGCTGGGTATGCCCTCTTCCACGCCGATTTCACGTAGCCGATTTGAGTTGGAGCTATTCTTGGCGCCGACCACCAGCAGCAGTTCGGCGACCTTGCACAGGTCGCGCACCGCGGTCTGGCGATTTTGCGTGGCGTAGCAGATATCCGCTGTGTCCGGCCCCATCACGTCACTGAAGCGGCCCACCAGCGCGGCGATCACGCCCTTGGTGTCATCAACGCTCAAGGTGGTCTGGGTCACATAGGCGATCGGCGTGTCCAGGGGCAGATCGATCGCCAGGACATCGGCTTCGTTCGACACCAGATACATCGGCGCGCCGACCTGGCCCATCGTACCTTCGACTTCAGGATGGCCGGCGTGGCCGATCAACACCATGGTCCGGCCGAGGCCGACATAATATTTGCCCTGATTGTGAACCTTGGACACCAGCGGGCAGGTCGCATCGATCACCGGCAGATCGCGGTTCATGGCTTCGTCGACAACCGACCGAGGCACGCCATGCGCGCTGAAAACCGTGGTCGCGCCGCTGGGCACTTCGGACAGCTCTTCAACGAAGATCGCGCCGCTGGCCTTCAGCTTGTCGACCACGTGCCGGTTATGCACGATCTCATGGCGCACATAGACCGGCGCGCCGTACCTCACCAAAGCGCGGTCGACGATGTCGATCGCTCGCTCGACTCCAGCGCAGAAGCCGCGCGGCTGAGCCAGATATACTTTGACCATTAATCCCGCTGTTGGCTTGTTGGGCGCCCTACCGTAACTTAGTGCATTGAACTGCGCTTCGGAAGCGAAGTGGGCCAGCAAATCGCGGACGGAGTGGGTTTTTTTTCGAGGCGCCCGATTCTGCGCCTTTTTCTCCTCGACCGTCACGCTTATCCTTACGGCATGAAAATCTCTCGCTCAAACCGGCGCGCAGCCGCGGAATGACCGGCGCATCCGGGATTCAACTGCCCAGTTCTTCGCAGTCCAACGCGTTGCAGGCGGCTCTGAAGCGCATCGCCGCGCAGGTCGACGTGACGCTGGATGAACTGCTTCCGCGACTTGAGGGGCCCTCAGGCCGCGTTGCAGAGGCCATGCGTTACGCCATCTTTGCCGGCGGCAAACGCATTCGCCCGTTTCTGACCGTCGCCAGCGCCACACTGTTCGACGTTCCGCTGGAATATAGCCTTCGCGCAGCCGCGGCGATCGAGTCGCTGCACACCTACTCGCTGGTGCACGATGACCTGCCCTGCATGGACGATGACGACATGCGGCGTGGTCGCCCCACCACCCACAAGCAGTTCGACGAAGTGACCGCAGTCCTGGCCGGCGACGCCCTGCTGACGCTGTCGTTTGGGCTGCTGGCCGATCCGGCGACCCATCCTTCCGGCGAGGTTCGCGCGCAGCTCGTGGCCAGGCTGGCCGAAGCCGGCGGTGCATCGGGAATGATCGGTGGGCAGATGATCGATATGCTGGCGTCGGAAAGCGAGTTCGGCGAGGCCGAGATCATCCAGTTACAGGCGCTGAAAACCGGCGCCCTGTTTGAGTTCTGCTGCGAAGCCGGCCCGATCCTGGCAGGCGCCAACGACAGCGAGCGAGAGCGATTCAAGGCCTTCGCCCGTGATTTCGGCCTCGCCTTCCAGATTGCTGATGATCTTATCGACGCGACCGGGACCGCCGAGATGGCGGGCAAGGCCGTGGGCAAGGACCAGGAACAGGGCAAGGCCACCCTGGTGTCACTGTTCGGCGTCGATAAGGCTCGCGAGACGGCGTTGCGGCTGGCCAGCAGCGCCGCGGACCGCCTGTCGCCCTATGGGGCAGCCGCCGACGAGTTGCGCGCCCTTCCCTTCCTTCTGCTTGACCGGAGCGCCTGAACGCGCGCCCAACCATTCGCAGTGTACGCGGAGACCTTTAGTGCAAAATAAAACGCCGCTCTTAGATCAAGCCAAGCTGCCCGAAGATCTGCGAAAGCTCAGCAAGGATGAGTTGCCGCAGGTCGCAGCGGAATTGCGTCAGGCGACGATCGATGCGGTGTCTGTCACCGGCGGCCATCTCGGCGCCGGCCTCGGGGTCATCGAGCTTACCGTCGCGCTCCACTATGTCTTCCAGACGCCCCGCGACCGCCTGATCTGGGACGTCGGCCACCAGGCCTATCCGCACAAAATCCTCACCGGACGGCGCGATCGCATCACCACTCTGCGCCAGGGCGGCGGCCTGTCCGGCTTTACCCGCCGCGCGGAAAGCGAATTCGATCCCTTCGGCGCCGCCCACTCCTCGACCTCGATTTCCGCCGGCCTGGGCATGGCCGTCGCCCGGGATCTGAGCGGCGGCGACAATCACGTCGTGGCGGTCATTGGCGACGGCGCCATGAGCGCCGGCATGGCGTACGAGGCGATGAACAACGCCGGGGCGCGCAAATCCCGCTTGCTGGTGGTGCTCAACGACAACGACATGTCGATCGCCCGCCCCGTTGGCGCGCTGAGCTACCATCTCGCCCGGCTGGTGTCGTCGAAGGCCTACAACGACATCCGCCATTTTGCGCGAGATCACCTGCCCCAGTCGCTCCACGAGCCGGCAAGGCGGGCGGAAGAACATGCGCGTGGCCTGGTGTCCGGCGGCGCCTTGTTCGAAGAGCTCGGCTTCCAATACATCGGCCCGATCGACGGCCATAACCTGGAGCACCTTGTTCCAGTGCTCCAGAACATCCGCGATGAGGGCGGTGACCGGCCGGTGTTGCTGCACGTGATCACCGACAAGGGGCACGGCTACGATCCGGCTTCGAACTCCGCCGACAAACTGCACGCCGTGGCGACCTTCAACGTCGAGACCGGGGTTCAGAACAAGGTCGCGGCCAAGGCGCCGTCCTACACGCGCGTCTTCGCCGACGCCCTGGTGCAGGAAGCGAGCCTCGATCCCAAGATCGTCGCGATCACCGCCGCCATGCCATCCGGCACGGGACTGGACGTCTTCGAGAAGAGCCATCCGGATCGCATGTTCGATGTCGGCATCGCCGAGCAGCATGCCGTCACCTTCGCGGCCGGCCTGGCGACCGAGGGCTACAAGCCCTTCTGCGCCATCTACTCGACCTTCCTTCAACGCGCCTACGATCAGGTCGTGCACGATGTCGCCATCCAGAATCTGCCGGTCAGATTCGCCCTGGATCGAGCGGGCCTTGTCGGCGCCGACGGCGCAACCCACGCAGGCAGTTTCGACCTGGCCTATCTCACCTGCCTGCCCAACTTCGTCGTGATGGCGCCGTCCGACGAGGCGGAGCTTAAACATATGGTCGCGACGGCGGCGGCGCACGACAGCGGCCCCATCGCCTTCCGCTATCCGCGCGGCGAGGGAACCGGCGTCGCCTTGCCGGAGCGCGGCGAGGTGCTGGAAATCGGCAAGGGCCGGGTGCTTCGCGAGGGCAAGGATGTGGCCATCCTAAGCCTGGGCGGTCGACTTCAGAGCGCCCTGGCCGCGGCCGAACACCTTCAAGGGCGTGGCTATTCCTGCACCGTCGCTGACGCTAGATTCGCCAAACCGATCGACGAAGCCCTGGTTCGGTCACTGGTCCGCCATCACAGCATGCTGATTACCATCGAGGAGGGCTCGATCGGGGGTTTCGGCAGCCATGTGGTGGACTATATCGTCAACAACGACTTGGCTCGCGCGGGCTTCTCGATCCGGACGCTAAAGCTGCCGGACGCCTACCTGGAACACGATGACCAATTCAAACAATACGAGACGGCGGGCCTCGACGCGTTGGACATTGTCCGCGTCATCGAGGCGCGCATGACTCGGACGGCTTGATCGAGTAGGATTTCACCATGTTGCGCACCCTCTTCCTCCAAGTCCCCTCCTTCGATGGTTTCGACGGAGGCGCGGGCTCCCGTTATCAGGCAAAGCGGGAGATCAGATCCTTCTGGTTGCCGACCTGGTTGGCTCAGCCGGCGGCGCTGGTGGAGAATTCCAAGCTGATCGACGGGCCGCCTTCCGGCATCACCATGGACGAGGTGGTGGCCCAGGCGAATGATTTCGACCTCCTGGTGGTGCACACCTCGGTCCCCTCCTTCGATTCAGACGTGAAGGCCATCGCGGCCATGAAGGCGGCCAACCCTGCGCTGAAGGCCGGGTTGATCGGCGCCAAGGTGGCGGTGAAGGCCGACGAGAGCCTGGTCGATGCGCCGATCGTGGACTTCGTCTGCCGCAACGAATTCGACTACACCGTCAAGGACGTCGCGGACGGCAAACCCTGGGACACCATCCTGGGCCTCAGCTATCGCGATGCGAATGGCGAGATCGTTCACAATCCGGAACGCCCGATCCTGGAAGACATGGACGCCCTGCCTTCGGTGATCGACGTCTATAAGCGCGACCTGAAGATCGAAGACTATTTCATCGGCTATCTGAAACACCCCTATCTGTCGGTCTACACCGGCCGGGGCTGCAAGAGCCGCTGCACCTTCTGCCTGTGGCCGCAGACCGTCGGCGGGCATCGCTATCGCACCCGCTCGGTCGCGAACGTCGTGGCCGAGATCGCCGCGGCCAAGGAAGCCTTCCCCCAAGTGAAGGAGTTCTTCTTCGACGACGACACCTTCACCGACGACCTGCCCCGCGCCGAGGCCATCGCCGAGGGGTTGGGCAAGCTGGGCGTGACCTGGTCCTGCAACGCCAAGGCCAATGTCCCGCGCGCGACCTTGGAGAAGCTGAAGGCCGGCGGCTTGCGTCTATTGCTGGTGGGCTATGAGTCCGGCGACCAGCAGATCCTCTACAACATCAAGAAGGGTATGCGGATCGAGGTCGCCGAGCGGTTTACCCAGGACTGCCATGATCTCGGCATCGTCATCCACGGCACCTTCATCGCGGGATTGCCGGGCGAGACCCGCGAGACCCTGGCCAAGACCAAGGCATGGGCCTGCAAGATCAATCCGCACACCATCCAGGTGTCATTGGCCGCGCCCTATCCCGGCACCTTCCTCTACGATCAGGCCGTGGAAAACGGCTGGCTGGACGCCGCGAACGCCGAGCTGGTCAATGACAAGGGCGTCCAGATCGCGCCCCTGCACTACCCCCATCTCAGCCACGAAGAGATTTTCGCCTCGGTCGAAGACTTCTACAAAGCCTTCTATTTCCGCCCGCGGAAGATCGGCTCGATCGTCAAGGAGATGATCAGCGACAGCGACATGATGAAGCGGCGCCTGCGTGAAGGCGTTGAATTCTTTCAGTTCCTTCGAGAACGCAAAGCGGCCTGAAACGCCAAACATTGAATTCCTGGCCGTCGTGGGCCACATGTCCGCCTACGATGTCCCGCAAAGCCTGTTTCCGTACCCAAGTCGCCGCCGTACTGCTTATCGTATCGATTGGCGCTCTAGGCGGGCCCGCGTTCGCGCGCAGCGCCGACGAAAAGATGTGGCGAAAGGCCTGCACGGCTGACGCCTTTTCACTATGTCCGCTGCAATCGGTTACGGGTAACCGCAACGGGGTTCGGGACTGTTTGCTGCACAAACTCGACAAGGTGTCCGACCCCTGTGTCGCGGTCATCAGGGCCGCACTGCAACCCCAGCCGCAGCTCACGGCGACCCTTCCCTATACGACGCACTAAGGCCGTCGACTTTGCCTTAGGACGGGTTGAGCGGCCCGCCGAGGCTGATCTTGTCCTTCGTCACCGGCAGGACCAGCTGGAATTCCGTGCCGGCCGCGCTCGAGCTCCATTTCACCTCGGCGCCGATCGCCTTGGCGCGGCTCGTCTGGTTGGCCATGCCCTTGCCGCGCGGGCGGTCAGCCTCGTCGATGAAGCCTTTGCCATTGTCGGTCACGGTGATGAGCACCGTCTCGCCCTGCAGACGGGTGGTCATGCGAATCTCCGTGGCGCCCGCATGCTTGATGATGTTGGTGAAGCACTCCTGGAAAATCCGGAAGATATGCAGGGCGTTTCTGTGATCGAGCCAGGCCATCGGCGGCACATCCTCGGCATGCCAGCGCAGCCTTATGCCCATGCTCTCCAACCGGGGCTGCAGGCGGAAGCGGAAGGTGGCCAACAGCAGGAGCAGATCGGTTTCGACCGGCTCCATGGAATCGATAGTCAGTTTCAGATCGTCGATGCACCCTTTTAGCACCTCGACTATGGCCGCCTCGTCCATCTTGCCGTGTTCGATGCCGCGCAGGGCGGTGACGAGGGACGAGCCCATGCCATCGTGCATATCCTGCATCAGGCGGCGGCGTTCCTCGGTCAGCAGTTCGCGCTATTCGACCACGCGCAGCTTCTCATAGCTTTGCGCAAGCTCAGCTTCCCGCTCGTCGAGTCTCTGCGCCAGATAGTCCTTGGCGTTCTCAACCGTCGACACGGCCACGACGTATCGGCTCAGCATGATGTAGCCAAAGACCAGGGTGATCGCGATGTTGGCGTAGAGGCTGACGAACAGCCCCTCGATGTTGACGAAGTTGTTCTCGAGCAGCCAGTCATAGACGGCCAATTCCATGCCGATCAGGGCGCTGGCGGCCAGCCAGACGCCCTCCATTGCCCCCGCCCGCCAGCTATAGCTCGCCCGGGCCCCCTAAGGGGCCCGTGTACGGGGCGAACGTTCCGTAGGCAGGGGACGCCGCCTAGCCGATCGGCGTTCGATGATGTCGCGGATCTTCAGCGCCAGGGCGTCGAGAGTGAGGGGCTTGGTCACCATCCCCAGGCCGCGCTCAAGGAAGCCCTCGCGGCCGGTGGCGCGTTCGGCGTAGCCCGTGGCGAACAGGATTTTCAGGTCAGGCCGGTGCTGGCCGGCCACGTCGGCGAGCTGACGCCCCCCACCGCTCTACCCGGAGCCACCGTCACGTTTCTGCGATGCGTTGGCGCTAAACGTTCTTATTTGAGCGGTGGCGTCGACGGGAACCTAGCGATTGAAGAAGCCGGTCACGGACATCGAGACCGCCGCCATGCGCAAGATCAGCTGGCGGCTGATCCCCTTCATCGCCCTGCTCTATTTCGCCGCCTTCATCGACCGGGTGAATGTCGGCTTCGCCGCGCCGCAAATGAACCACGCGCTGGGCTTTTCGCCTTACGTCTATGGGCTCGGGGCCGGAATCTTCTTCTTGAGCTATTGCCTGTTCGAAGTCCCAAGCAACCTGGTTCTGCATAAGGTAGGCGGGCGGCTGTGGATCGGCCGGATCATGATCACCTGGGCGGTCCTGGCTGGCGCCATGGCCCTCATCCATACACCGCTCAGCTTCTATAGTCTGCGCTTCCTGCTGGGCGCAGCGGAGGCGGGGTTCTTCCCGGGTATCGTCTACTACCTGACTGGATGGGCGCCGGCCGCGCACCGCGCCAGGTTGATCGGCCTGTTCATGACCGCGATCCCGCTCTCGACCGCATTTGGCGCGCCGATTTCAAGTTTCATTCTGTCGCTGAACGGCGTGTTCGGTATCGCCGGCTGGCGATGGCTGTTCCTGCTGGAGACCGTTCCGTCGCTAGCGCTGGGCTGCGCTACGCTTATCTGGCTCCACGACAGACCGGAGCAGGCGAGCTGGCTGACGACTGAGGAAAAGGCCTGGCTGACGCGGACCTTGGCGGACGAGCGCGCGAACCGTCCGGCCCACGCCGGGGCGTTGGTTCGGGCCCTGATCAACCCCCGTGTCCTGACCCTTGGCGTCTGCTACTTCGGCGCTGAGATCGGCCTCTATGGGGTCATCCTCTGGCTGCCGCAGATCCTCCAGAACGTCGGCGTGTCATCGGCCAATATTGGCTGGGCGATCGCTGGTCCCTATGCGCTCGCGGCGGTCGTCATGGTCGTTTGGTGCCGGCATTCCGATCGCACGCGAGAACGAGTCTGGCATATCGCGATCGCGTCGGCGGTGGCGTGCGCCGGCCTGGCCGCCAGCGCCTGCGCGCCGCACTCGGCCGTTCTCTCCCTGGCCGCAATCACCCTGGGCGTGGTGGGCACCCTGGCGATCCTGCCGGTGTTCTGGACCCTGCCGACGGCCTTGCTCGACGGCGCCGCGGCCGCCGGCGGCATCGCGCTGATCAACGCGCTGGGCAACATCGGTGGGTTTGCGGGACCCTTTGTGGTCGGCTGGATAAAGGATCGGACCGGCAGCTATGCACCGGGGCTGCTTGTGATCGCGGGCTGCGTGTTGATGACTGGGATCATCGCGCTGATCCTCGGTCATGACAGCAAGGCGGAATATGGAGAGGACGTGGCCCAGGCCGCGCCGGCTCTCGCGGCCAAACCGGGATAAGGACGACACACCATGATCATCGACCACACCGAAATATCCTACACCCCGACTACGGGCGTGCGCCGCACGCATGAGACCCCGCTCGTGATCGCGACCGAGGCCAGCCTCGAAGGTTATGGCCACCTGGTCGAATCGCCAGCCGACTTTCCCATCGAGATCGTCCGCTGGCCGGCGCAGGGCTGGCGACCGATCGACCTGAATTCCGGCGACCAGGGCGGTGTCACCGAAGGCGTGTTCGAGTTCGCCTGGCGAGGCGAGACCCTGTTTGCCCGCAACAACGCGGTCGGCGACAGCTATCTGTTCGGTTGGAGCAACTGGCCGGAGGAGGCGGCGAGCGATGGGCCGCCTCTGCCACGCGAGCGGGCGCTGATCTGGCGCGCCAACTATCACCCCGATGGCGGCCAGATGATCTATCCCATGAACGGCGAGAGCTTCGTGGTCCCTTTGGCCCTGCCGGGCGACGACGTCACGCCGGAGCAGTTCATCACCTTCTGGTGCGACGGCGGCCAGGGCCTCTACATCCACCCCAATGTCTGGCACGGCGCCTTCGTGCCGCACGACGATGAAGCGAGCTTTCTCGACCGCCAGGGCCGCGTGCACGCCCGCGTCTCGGTGGACTTCCCCAAGGAGTTCGGCTGCTACCTGGCTTCGCCCCTGCGGCGGCCGTAGTCCGCGGCAATCAGGGCGCTTTGGCGGGATAGGTCGCCACGTCGATCCAGATGGGATTGCTGTAGGCGCGGTGGCCGACCTGATCCTCGACGGTCAACGCGTACCAGGTCGAGGCCTGGACTGAGGCCGTGAAAGCCACGTGGGTCTCGCGACCGGCAGCTGTCAGGTCCTTAGTCTCGACGACGCCGTCCTTGCCGACCAAGGTGACCGACTTCAATCCATCGACGGCCTTTAGGTCGAAGCCGAGGCTGAATGGCGCGGCCGGGATCACCTTCAGGTCATCACCGAACATGTGGTCGGGGAAGATAAGCGGGCCATAGGTGACATAGGCATGACCCGCCTTAAGCGCCGCCGCGAAGGTCGCTGGCGTCAATGGGCCATCCAGGTGGGCGAACATGCGGACCCGGCCGGACAGGGCGTTCCAGACATCGTGGGTATCGGTGCCGGCCGACAGGTAATAACGGTCGCCCTTGGTCCAAAAGGCCGCGAGCTTTGCCAGCACCTTGCCGTCGTCGCCCATATTGTCGGCGTTGATTTCGACGAGGTCGAAGCCGGGGTTCCAGCCGCCTGGCGCGACCCCGGCGTCGAGACTGGCGAAGTAGCCATAGGGGATGAAGGGGTGGTTGATCTGCACCACCTGGGCGCCCAGGCGCCGCGCCTCCGCGAATACCGCATCGATGTCGGTCTTGCTGGTGTCGATCGCCAGAGGCTCGCCGAGGCGCAACGGATAGGCGTTGAAGTGGGCCCAGGAGGTCGAAATTTCCACCGACGGCATGAAGGGCGCGCCGCGGCGGTCGGCGATCTCCTGCAGCGCCCGGTGATTGACCGTGGAGTCGTGGTCGCTGACGAACAGTATATCCAGACCGGCGGCGAGTTCGGATCGGGCTAGGTCCGCCGGCGGCGTGACCGCCTCGGCTTGGTCGGCGTGGTGGTGCAGGTCGGCCGAAGCCCACCCCTTGGCGCGCGGGTCGAACAGGACATCGATCGTTGCGTCGGCCGATTGAGTGCGCCCTGACACGACGCTGGCCTTGATTTCGGCCGGCGCGGCCAAGACATCGCCAGCGTAGCTCGCCTTGAACACATAGTCGCCGGGCGCCAAGGCGACATCGACCGTCCCCTTCTTGTCGAGCTCGGTGAAGAAGGTGCGGCGGCCGAGGAATTCCACGACCGGCTTCTGCCCGGCCTCGATGGTGATGCGGGCGTCGAGCGGGGCGCCGGTGTCCTTACGCGTCACATGGAAGGTCAGACGACCGGGGGGCTGCAGGCCGGCGAAGTCCTGCACGACGGCGCCATTGGCGACGACATGCAGACCGTGGGGCGCGGTCTGGGAATAGCCCTTCGCCGTCGCATAGGCGGCATAGTCCCCCGCCGGCAGGGTGATGCTGTAGTGGCCGTGGCTGCCAAGCGTCCAGGCATAGACCTGACCGTCCTTCAGGATGACGACGACGGGCTGATCGACGGCGGCGCCGGATTCCTCCGCCACCGCGCCAGCTGCCGTGCCTGACGGCAGGCGCTTGCGAGCGATCTCTTCAGCGACAACGGGAGCAAGATCGCCACTGGTCCCCACCTGGAGCCAAGCCTCGAACGTCCGGCTTTCGCCCGGGGCGAGGCTATGGGTCTGGTAGAGGTCCTTCGAGCCATAGCCGACGTGCTCGAGATAGGGTGCGTGCAGAGCCACGGTCCAGCCGGCGTCATAGGCCACCACCCGATCCGAAAGCGCACCCCTGGCTGGACCGTCCTCGAGCCCAGCCAGGCCTGGCACGGCGAACAGGAAGCCGGAATTGGGCCAGAGGGTGACGCCGGACCTGAGATCGGTGAGCGGCGCCCGGCCGCCATTGGTCAAGGTCACGACGATGTGGATCTGATCGGACCCGGACTTGAGGCTATATTGCGTCACCACCTTGGCGGCGCCCCAATCGCGATCGGCCTGGATCACCGCCTCGTCCGGCTTATCCTTGAGCACCGTCACATGTTGGTAGGTGTTGGGCCAGGCGGACCAGTTGTTGGGAATGAAGTCCGCGAACACCACCCGGTCCCGGCCGATCTTGCCGCCGGCGACGGGCGCCAGGTCGACCAGCGCGCCCCTTGGCACGCCGTAGGGCGCGGGCGACTGGATCGCCAGACCGAAGGCCAGCTTCTCATTGACCACGGTGATATCGCCCGCCGATCGGGCGTCGCCGCCTGGGATCGGGGTGGGACCGTGTACGATGCGCACCTGAGCGCTGGCCGAACCCGACCACAGACAAACGGCGACTATAGCGGCGGCGCACGCCCAATCGATCAGCTTCGGAAGCAGCGCTTCGCGCATGAGTCACGCCTTGCCTTAGACATTCAGTTGCAGCGCCTGAGGTCGCCTGAATAGGCGACCGGAAGTGCAGGCCACCCTAAAGCAGGCTTGTCGCCAGATTCATGTCAGCGCCCACATTGTCCCATGGATCGAAAAGACGACTGCGTCGGTGTTGGGAAAAGTCGTGGAAACCTCATAAGCCCCAGCGCACTGATCCACTCAGGTCGAGAGCGGAAGTCACCAAGACGCGTGAGCGCGGGAAATGAGGTCAATCCAATGACGCAGACGCTGCAAAACGAAATCCATGACATTGAGGAACGCCTTCTCGGCGAGCTGCGGACGCTGCGTCGCACTCAACGCACGCACGAAGCCGAGCCGCAGGGCGACGAGCTGACCTTAGGCCAAAAGATCGCCGACAGAGTGGCGGCGACCATGGGGTCCTGGACCTTCATCATCATCCAGTCCGTGATCCTGGCGATCTGGATCGTCCTGAACATCACCGCGATCGTGCAAAAGTGGGACCCCTATCCCTTCATCCTGCTCAACCTCGCCCTGTCGTTCCAGGCCGCTTACGCCGCGCCCTTCATCATGATGAGCCAGAACCGGCAGCAGGATATCGATCGCAAGGAGGCGGAGAGCGACCACAAGATCAACATCAAGGCCGAGCTCGAGATCGAACTGCTGCACCAGAAGATCGATCAGCTGCGCGAGAACGAAGTCCTGTTGCTCACCAAGGCCGTCGCGGACCTGACGGAGCTGCTTCGCGCCAAACCAGCGTCTTAGAGCGTTAAGGCGCGGATGGGCATCCAGGCGCCTGCGCCGGGATGGGCGGCGACAGCAGGCCGATGTTCCAGTTCCAGGGCGTATTTCCCTCGGCGCGCCGACGGCAAACCACCGCTTCGTTGAGCGCGTACATGCCCGGCATCAGATTATCCGCCGGCTGTGGCGTATCCTTGAACGCCATATAGGCGTGGGTCTGCGCAAACAGCGGCCAAGCCGGCGCGCCGGCGGCTTCAGGCGTTCCCGTCCGGGCGAAGCTGCTCCAATAACCCATCATGGCGTCGGACATCGCCGCGTCCTGCGGGGTCGCCGGCGGCTTTGGCCAGAAGGGCGGCAGGTGGTCGGCGCCAAACACATAGGGCACTTCGCTGGCGTGAAACCCATGCAGGCCCGCGTTGTCGGCGGCCGGATAGCCGTGATCGAAGAGGTAGAGGTAGGCCGGCTGGCCGGCCTGGGTCTGATCAATCGCAACACGCTCTGCAGTCCAGCCATAGAGGGCGTCGCGGGTCGCGGCGATGACGCTCTCTTCAAGGTTCGTACTTGGATAGAGCTTGAGATAGGCGTCGGCCAGGTCGCCATAGCGGGTGCGGATCTGGCTCTCATAGGTCGCCGCGCTGGCGGGCGTATGCGCCGCCAGCGCTCTCAGGGAGCGGATCTCGCCGCTGTTGAAGCCGACCAGCACGGGCACGTGAGCCTGCTCCCCGTGCTCGAACGCGTCGACCAGCTGCTTGGGAAGAACCTGCCCGTCCACCGTGCCGGCGGGGCTAAAGCCCAGCGCCGCCGCATAGTTGGTGATGATGCGCCCGTCCACCTGCCGCAGAGCGGCGATGTGCGGGGCGCCGAGCTTCGCGGCGATGATGGCGCCGCTCATCTCCGCCGACTTCTGGCCAAGCACGGCGTCCTTGAGCGCCGGCGTGGAGATCATATAGGCGCTTTCGGCGATGGCCCTGCTGAACAGGCCTTGGGCGTCCGGCGAAGTCATCAGGTAGAGGACACTGAGGCCGCCCGCGGATTCGCCGGCGATGGTGACGTTGGCGGGATCGCCGCCATAGGCCGCGATGTTCCGCTTCACCCACCGCAGGGCTTCGATCTGATCGAGCAAGCCATAGTTGCCGGACACGCCACGAGGCGATTCCGCGCTGAGCTCCGGATGGGCCAGATAGCCCAGAATGCCCAGGCGATAGTCCATCGACACCACCACCACGCCTTTGCGCGCGAGCTTCGAGCCGTCATAAACCCCCTCGCTGGTCGCATCGGTGGTGAAGGCGCCGCCATGGATCCAGACGATCACCGGCGCGCCCTTGGCGTCGTTCGGCGTCCAGACATTGAGGTTGAGGCAGTCCTCGCTCATCCGCGCCGGCACGTCCGTATAGATCGACTTGGGCAGCGGGAAGGGTTGGATGCAGGACGCGCCGAACTCTGTCGCCTTGCGGACGCCCTGCCAGTCGGCTGCCGGTTTGGGCGCGGTCCAACGTGCGTCGCCCACCGGCGGCTTGGCGTAGGGCAGACCCTTGAAGGCCCTCACCACCCCGTCCGACTGCCCTTCCGCCGCGCCCTGCGGAGACTGCACGACAGGTCCGGGATCAGCCTGTGCCGGCAGGCAGAACATCATCACAACAGAGGCCGTCAGGGCGACGAGGGCGCGAGAGAGGATCATCAAGCGGGGGCTCCCGATTTGGCCGCACCTCGCGTCAGGACGCGCGCCAAGGCGACGAACAGCAGGATGGCGAGGACGTAGAAGGGCGTCAGGCACAGGAAGGCGAGTTGCAGCGAATGCTGTGGGTGGGCTGCGTGGAACGCGTCGCTCATCGCGCCGACGAGGGTCGGTCCGACGCCCATGCCGATCAGGTTCATGATCAGCAGCAGCAATGCGCCGGACAGCACCCTCTGATCCGGCCGCACCTCGTTCTGCACCAGGGTCACCGCCGACGAGAGGTAGAAGTAGTTCAGGAAGGTCGGGCCGGCGAGGAACGCCAGGGCGAGCGGCCAGGACGGCGCCCAGATGAAGCCCAGGAAGAAGGGGACCGCCATGGCCAGGGTGATGGCCGGGATGATCGCATAGGCCGCCTTGGTGCGATGGGCGAAGCGGTCGATCACCCGGCCCGACACGAAAATGCCGCCGCCCATGCAGATGGCGACCACCAGCGCGTAGTAGAGCGCGACCTCCTTCAGTGTCATTCCCTTTTCGCGCATCAGGAACAGGGTCGAGAAGTTGCCGCCGCCATAGGTGACGATCTGGGTGGCGCCGCTGGCGAACGCAGCCAGCAGCAGGGTCGGGCTGGAGAAGAACATCTTCAGCGTCGCGGTGAAGCTGGCCTTGGGGGCGGCGACGTTGGCGACAATCGCGGGCGTTGCATCCAGACCGCCGCGACGCGGTTCGCGAACGATCGCCATGACCAGGATGGCTCCCAATACGCCCACCGCGCCCAGGGCGATGAAGGCGGGACGCCAGCCGTAGGCGGCGGCGATGGAGGCGCCGATGGCGACGCCAGCAGCCTGGCCGATCGGCGGGCCCAGGTTGTAGAGGCCAAGGGCCGTGCCACGCCGGGCCGGCGGGAAATAGTCGGAAATGATGGCGTAGGAGGGCGGCACGCCCCCGGCTTCGCCAACACCGACCGTCATGCGCGCGGCGACCAATTGGGAATAGGTGGCGGACAGGCCGCAGGCGACCGTGGCGGCGCTCCAGAGGGCGCAGGCCCCGGCCAGGACCCCTACCCTGTTGGTCTTGTCGGCCAGCCAGCCGACTGGGATCGAGATCAGGCAATAGAACAGCGCGAAGTAGAGCCCGCCAATCAGTCCCAACTGGCCGTCTTTGAGATGCAGCGAATCCTGGATCGGCTTGGCCAGGATCGAGAGCAGTTGCCGATCCAGGAAGTTCAGGACGTACACGAAGCACAGGACGGCCAAGACGATCCAGGCTCTGGTGGGGGTTCGGACAGGACGCGCATCCAGCGTCTCTTCCAGCAGCCTGTTCCGCGCCATTCGCCCCCCTTGACGCCGATCGTTCACGTCGGCGTACGGCTCATCATGCCGTTGCGAAACCGCGCCCGTCAACGCTCACTATCGTTAGGGTGAAGATATTTTGGAACGAATGCGACGCATCGCAGACGCCCTCCCGCAGCCGCGGTCCTCGCTAGTCTTCCTGGCTCAGCCCGAGAAAGCCGGCGGCCATGAATTTCGCCATCCGCAGCTTCACGGCCGGGAAATCATCGGACCTGCACACGCCGCCGGAAAGCCGGTCCAGGCGGCCGGTCCGAGCAAGGGTGTTCATCAGCGAGCCGGTCACGAAGTGATAGCCCCAGAAGATGTCCTCCTCGGACATATCGGGCATGGCGCGCTTGAGGATAGCGACCAGCCTCAGCACCACGGGGTCGAAATGCACGTCCATCAACTCGGCGCCCTCTGGCGTGTTGCTGACCCGCGCGCAGAAGGCCGCATAGTTCATCCACTCCGCGCCGCCCTCGATGTAGAGATCCAGGTCGGTATCCAGGAAGGCATGCAATGCGCCGGCGACGGTAGGGTGGTCCCCGGCCTCAGCCTCGTAGCGATCCAACGCCTCGATGCGCCGTCCGCTAGTGACGCCGGCGCGCCGGGCGAACACCGCTTCGAACAGGCTCCGCTTGTCCTCAAAATAGTAATGTAACAGCGTGGTGTGGACGCCGACGCGCTGGGCCACGTCGCGGAGCGTCACGGCGTGAAGGCTGTTCATCGAGAAGAGGTATTCGGCCGCGTCAAGGATCTGCTCAAGCGTTTCGGCGCGCTGCTCAGCCTTGCTGCGGCGGACCCGCTTTGCCGTTGCACCCTCGGACATCAGGCAATCTCTCCACGCCCCGGGGGCCCCGCGCTCAGGGGCAGATCAAGGAATGGACCGCCCCTAAACGCCTTCCCCACTCCCGTAGTCAGCGCGCAGTTGGTTCTTGTCAATCTTTCCCGTCGCCGCCAGCGGCATGGCGCCAATCTGCACGATTTGATCCGGCAGCCACCAGTCCGCGACCTTGCCGCGCAAGGTCTGGAGTAGGGTTTGGGCGTCGACGGCCTCGCCCTGCCGGACCTCGACAATCAGCACCGGACGCTCGCCCCACTTCGGATCTGAGCGGCCGACGACGGCCACCTGACCCACCGCCGGGTGGCGGCCGACGATATCTTCGATCTCGGCGGGATTGATCCATTCGCCGCCGGATTTGATCAGGTCCTTGGAGCGGCCGCGGATGCTCAAATTGCCCTCGTCGTCGAGGCTGGCGAGGTCGCCGGTGTCGAAATAGCCTTCTTCGTCCAGGGCGTCCGACTCGACCTTGAAATAGCGGTCGAGCACGCTGGCGCCCTTGACCTTGAGGTGGCCCACCACGTTGCGCTGCTCGGCGAGCGTCAAACCGTCGGCGTCGGTAAGCTTCAGGTCCAGCCCCATGGTCGGACGGCCGGATGCGCGGGTTTGCGTCGACGGCGCATCGGACGGGGCGACGGTGCCCAAGGGCGACAGCTCGGTCATGCCCCAGCTCGTCTGCACGGTGGCGCCCAGCCGCTGTTCCAGGCGCCGGATGAGCGCATCGGGACAGCTGGATCCGCCGATGACCACCCGCTTCAGCGCTGGCAGGTCGCCGCCAACGGCGTCGAGATGGTCGATAACGCCGAGCCAGACGGTCTGAACGCCGGCGGCCACGGTCACGCCCTCATCCCGCATCAACTTCGCCAGGCTGGCGCCATCGGTATTGCGCCCCGGCAGCACCAGCTTGGCGCCGACCGCGGGGGCGGCGAAGGGCATGCCCCAGCCATTGGCGTGGAACATGGGCACGGCCACCAGCAGCACGTCGCTTCCGGTCAGGGCGAAGGCGTCCGCCTGCAGGGCGCGCAGGGTATGCAGATAGTTGGAGCGGTGGGTATAGAGCACGCCCTTGGGCCGGCCCGTGGTGCCGGAGGTGTAGCAGAGCCCCGCCGGCGTGTTTTCGTCGAAGTCGCCCCAGGTCGCCGGCGCGCCATGGGCCGCGAGCAGGGTCTCGTAGGCCCACACCTTGGCGATTGAGCCTTCGAGCCTGGCCGGTGCGAGTTCCTCGCCATCCATCAGGATGATGTGCTCAAGGCCGGGGCAGAGCGGGACCAGCTGTCCAAGCGACGTCGCAAGATTGGCCGATACCGCCAGGACCCGATCTTCGGCCTCATTGATCATCGCGGCCAGATGGGCCGCGGTCAGGCGCGGGTTGAGGGTGTGGCAAACGATGCCGGCCCCCATGGCCGCGTAGTACATCTCGACGTGATGCTGTGTATTCCAGGCCAGGGTGCCGACCCGGTCGCCCGGCTTCAGGCCCAGGGCCGCCAGGGCGCCCGACAGACGCAGGCTACGCTCCCGCAGCCCGGCATAGCCGATCCGGCTTACAGCCTGGCCCGCCTCGGCGGTGACCACCTCGCGTTCACCGGTCCATTTGGCGGCATGGTCGAGGAACTTGTCTACCGTGAGGGCGTAGGACTGCATGCGGTGCGCGAAATCAAATGAGCTTTAAGAAAAAAAACGGCCGCCGGCTGGCAAGAGCAGCGCGGCGGCCGATGGGTACGAGGGGAACTAGAACGTCTTCATCAGGCTGACGCCGAACTGACGCGGCGCACCGGCCAGCCGGATCGGCGAGGCGACGGCGGCAATGTAGTGGTCGTCCGTCAGGTTGTAGCAGTAGACCGTCGCCACATAACTGGCATGCGTCCAGGCGACCGATGCGTTCACGATATCCCGCGGCGTCAGGTAGTCGTCCTGAGAGCGGTTTTCGAACAGAGTCGCCCATTGGCTGGAGATGTGGCTGTAGCTGAGGTTCGGCGTAATGAGATCGCCGCCAGCGAGCCGGAAGTTGTACTGCATGCTGATATCGTAGGTCACATCCGGCGCATAGGTCTGCGACTTGCCGCTAAGATTGATGCAGTAGGGGTTTGGCGTCGCCGACCCCTTCGATGGGTCGCAGGGGATATTTGTATACGGCGCCGGGACAGCCACACGCGGATCCTCGGAATAGAAAGTCGCCAACGAACTCTTTTCAAGACCGACACCCGCGTTGAGCGAGAAGTCGCCGAACGCGAACTGCGCGGAGCCTTCAACGCCGTACAGCTTGGTGCGTCCTGGAACGTTCAATTCGGTCGATTCGGTGGGCTCGTCCGGAATTGGCACGATCACCTGGAAGTCCTGGAACAGGTTGTCGTACGCGCCGATCTGAGTGCGCAGATGGTTATCGAACCAGCTGGATTTCCAGCCGATCTCGTAATCGGTCACATATTCCTGACCAAACGGCGCCGGATTCCCCCCGCCCGAGAACAGCAGCGTACCGGTAAGGCCGCCGGGCTTCGCGCCGCTGGCCACGAAGGCGTAGAGGAAGTTATGCGCATCCAGATTCCAGTTCAGCGCGACCTTGCCCGTAACGTTTGAGCCCCTCGTCGATTGTACATCCGGGTAGTCGAATCCACCGAACGCCGCCGCCAACTCCGGCGAATACCACCGCGCAACATTCTTCGTGTACCACTCGGAGTATCGTGCACCGACCTGAAGCTGCAAGCCGGCGGGCAGGTCATAACTCACCTGACCGAACACAGCCCAGTTGTGGGTGAAGTTGGTGCCCTGAAGGTCCTCATCGATGCCGCCGGGTGGGAAGCCGATGTCGAAGTGGCCGTGCGGGAAGTTGTAGTTATTGCTGGTGTAGTCCGCGCCAAGCACCCAGGTTAATGGCCCCTTGGTCGGCGAGATGATGTTGAATTCCTGCGACAGCAGGGTTTCGCTGACCGCTTCGTCAATCGAAACACCGGCGGCGGGATTGGCCGTCGAGTTCATCCCGTCGATATCGCCCGTCCAGGCGGTGCGGCCGGTCTGGCCGCTGGTGATGGATTGGAAGGTGATGCCGCTGTTGGGATCGACATAGTCGATCTTCAGCGTGTTCCGGACGAACTGATCCAGGGCGTAGGTGTGGAAGTCGTTGCCGAAGCTGTAGAGGTTGTGCGTCTCGGTATTAGGCTGCCCGTTCGGGAGCACGAGCGCGTCGCCGAAGTAGCCCCCGTTGTCGAGGTAGTCGTAGTCGGTCTTCCAGAGCACCGTCAGCGCCGAGGTGGGTTTCCAAAGCAGTGAAATGCGGCCCGATCCCCAGACCGGGTTTTGATTGCCGGTAATGGGCCCCGAGATCTTATAGAAGGTGTCGTGATAGTCGGTGTTGAAAGCGACCCGCGCCGCCAGGGTATCGCTGATCGGCAGGTTCACAGCGCCTTGCGCGCCGACATCGTTGTAGTTGCCGTAGTGGCCTAGCAGATAGCCGGTATAGCCGCCATCGATGACCGGGTTGTTGGTGGTGACGATCACCGCGCCGCCGGTGGCGTTCTGGCCACTGAAAGTGCCTTGCGGGCCACGCAGCACTTCGACATTGGCGATGTCGTAATAGGGCTCTTCCTGGAAGTAGCCGGGGAAGGTCGCCGCGCCGTCGCGATAGGTGATGACACCGGTCGTGGTCTGGGAGTTGTGTTCGCCCTTACCGATGCCGCGGATGTCGACGTCGTTGCCCTGACCGAAGTTGTTGACGGTCACGGAGGGGCTGTTGAACTGAATTTGGTCGATCGTGAAGATGCCCTTCTTGATCAGGTCGCTGCCGGTCAAAACCGTCGCGGCGATCGGGGTCTTCTGTAGATTCGTTGTCCGACGTTCGGCGGTGATCACCACCTCCTTCACCGTCGTGCCGCTCGAGTCGCTGCTCGCCGACGGCGCCGTCTGGGCGGCGGCCACGCCGCTCCACATCAGAGCCAGCACAGACGCGCTCATGCCTAGTGTTTGGATTCTCATAGTCCCCTCCCCCTGCCGGATTTGGCCTGCGCTCTTGGGCGCATTTCGTAAGGCTGGAGGTTGTTTAGTCACGTGTCAATGCTAATTATCTCCAGAGCGAATATGTGAATCGCACTTCAAACAAGGCTGTAGCCGATCAGCCACATCATTCGTTATCGCCATAGTGAGTGTTGACGATCCGCCTTCGTGGACGGCATGATGGCCTCGTCGCCGATGGAATTGGGCCTGTAGCGCCCAGCTGACGCCCGGTCTGAAACGGGCGGCTGGTCGGATGGGAGGGGTGAAGTTGATCAATTTGCAGGGCCGTGTGGCCATCGTAACCGGAGCGGGCGGCGGCCTCGGCCGTTCGCATGCGCTGCTGTTGGCGCAGCGGGGCGCCAGGGTCGTGGTCAATGATCTCGGGGACGCCGCTGAAACCGTCGCGCGGGAAATCATCGACGCCGGCGGACAGGCTTGGGCAGCGCAGGGTTCGGTGGCCGACGCCGCTCGTATGCAGGCCATCGTCGACGACACCTTGAACGCCTGGGGCCGCGTCGACATCCTGGTCAACAACGCCGGCATTCTGCGCGACAAGACCTTCGCCAAGATGAGTCTGGATGACTTCAAGCTGGTGGTCGACGTCCACCTGATGGGCGCGGTCAACTGCACCAAGGCGGTCTGGGACGCCATGCGCGAGCAGAACTACGGCCGCATCGTGATGACGACCTCCTCGTCCGGGCTCTATGGCAACTTCGGCCAGTCGAACTACAGCGCCGCCAAGCTCGCCCTCGTGGGCCTCATGCAGACCCTCTCCCTTGAAGGCGCCCGGAACGACATCCGGGTGAACTGTATCGCGCCCACGGCGGCGACGCAGATGATGGAGGGCATCCTTCCGGCCGAGCAGCTTGCGATGTTGCGGCCGGAACTGGTCAGCCCGGCCGTGCTGGCGCTGGTCTCGGAAGCCGCGCCGACCCGGGCGATCGTCTGCGCTGGCGCCGGCGGGTTCGAGATCGCCAACATCACCCTGTCAGAGGGCATCTACATCGCTGATGAGCCTCAGTCGGCCGAAACCCTGCTGGATCGCTGGGCGGAGCTGACCGATCGGCAGGGCGAGACAGTCCCGGATCAGGGGTGGGCCCAATATCGGCGCGAGCTGGAAAAGGCCGGCTTTGTCGCGCCCGAGACCGCGCCGGCCTGACGACACGTCTTCGCGGCGACCGCTCGCCGCATCCCTACCCCAGGTGCGCCCTAGCGTTTCCTCCCGCACCTGAACCTGCCGCACGGAAGCCCACTCTTCCGTGCGGCCTCTTCTTTGGCGACAAAACCTGATCTGGGCGCCCGACAACGCGTCCGCCGGCCGCGTTGACACCCCTCGCGGCTTGGCCAACGCTCGGCGGTTAAAGGCCGAATCAGGGGAAGCGCATGGACTCGCCGGAGTTTGAACAGGTCCGGGAAATCATGGCCAACGTCATGATGGTCGACCCGGAAGACATCAGCCTGGAGTCCACGCCCAATACCTTGCCCGCCTGGGATTCTCTGCGGCATCTCAACCTGGTGCTGGCGCTTGAGGAGGCCTACGGCTTCACCCTGGCGCCGGAAGAGACCGAGGGCATGGTGGTGGTGAAGGCGATCGTCGACACCGTCCATCGCAAGCTGAACGGCTGACCCTCTCGTGCAGGTCACGAACGAACGGGTTCTGGGTCGCCAAACCACTCTGGCGCTGACCCTGATGACCTCCGGGGCCAAGCACCTGCCTGTCGCCCTGCTGCTGCACGGCGCCCAGCGCAATCGCAGCGTCATGGCCAGGGTGGGCGAGGCGCTCAGTGAGCGGTTCGACGTGGCGCTGTGCGATCTGCCGGGTCACGGTGAGAGCGAGACGCCGATCGATGTCAGCGTCGACGACTATGCCCTGGAGATCGTGCATCTGCTGTTGCTGCGATTTCCGGGGCGGCCGGTGCTGTTGATCGGCGAGTCGATCGGGGGCGTGATCGGATTGCGGGCCGCCGCCGACCCGCGCCTCGACATCCGCTGGCTGGTGCTGCTCGACCCGCCGCTGACCACCGCCAAGCAGTGGCATATCCGCGCCAATTCCCTGGTCTCGATGAGCCGCAACGGCTCAACCTTCCTGCGGTTGTTCAGCGCAGCCATGTTCGGCGTGTTCGACCAGGATCGGCAGGAGGATCGACTCTATTACGACCTGCTGGCTGACCTGCGAGGCCCCTGCCTCATCCTGACCGGCGATCTTCCGCTACATCCACAGCGCGACTGGCGGACAGCCATGTGCTGTCTGGACGCTACGGATTTTTGGGTGATCCAGAAGCTCTATGCCGACAAGGTCGTGGTGGCGCGGGTGAAGGATGCCGGCCACACGGTTCTGACCCATCAGCCCCAGGCCTGCCTGGAGACCATCGCCCATTTCGTCGGATCCCATCCGATGGCGAAAGTCGCCGCATGACCGCCGTTGCACTGAAAGACGCCCAGACCGCGCTCGAGGCGGGCGACTATGAACAGGGTTTAGGGCTGGTCGACGCGGCTTTGGTCGATACGCCGAGCTTCGAAGGCCACGTCCTGGCCGCCGCCTGCGCCCTGCATGGCCAGCCGGTCAGCAAGGTCCTGGGCCATCTGCGCAAGGCCGCGGGCCTGGCGCCCTTCGAGCGGGTGCTGGAGCGCTTCTCCGGCTATCTCACCCACACGCCGATGACGCCCGAGGCCGCCGCACAGGTGGGCGCCCTGATCAACGCCAGCCTGCCCAGGCTGGGACCCCCGTTAGCCCATCGGCTGGTGCGGACACGGCGGCATATCAATGTGCTCGGCACCAGCCATGTCCGCTTCCTCAGCGGCCATGACCTGTTCTTCCCACTGTTCATCGGCATGGGGCCCGATACCCTGGCGCTGACCGAAGAGCGGTTCGAGCTTTGTCGGCGCAAGCTGATGGACAACCTGGCGCGGGTCGATCCGGCCATGGACACCATGATCGTGCTCGACGCCGAGCCCTACTACCATGTCTACAACAACTTCGGCACGCGGCCGGGCATGGAGGCGCAGGTCACCGAGGCCGATCGCGAACTGATGCGCGTGGTCTGCGACCGCTATGAAGTCATGTTGTCGGAGATCAAGGACCGGATCAGCGGCCGGGTGATGTTGCTCAACGCCCTGCCCAGCTATCTGCCGACCGTCACCCAGCTGGCCCACTATCTCAACACTCAAACGCAGACGATGTGCGAGCGGATCGGCGTCGGCTTCATCGACATCTGGGATGAGCTGTACGATCCGTCCACCGCCGCCCTGCGACGGGACATGGCGGCCGAAGCCTATAACGACGACATCCACCTCAGCGAACGGGCCATCCCGACCCTGTTCAATGGCCTGCGTCGCGCTGGCGTCATCAGCGCCGAGGCCGATCCCGACCGCCTGTTCCAGTACGGTTATCTGCACGGTTTCATGGTTGTTCCAGGCGGCGAGACCCGCATCTGGCCGGAAGCCGACATCATCCCCACCAATGCGTTGCGGTCGGAAAAGGTCGCCGCGGCTCACGTCGGCAAGAAGGCGCTCGACGCCATCGCCGGCCATCTGGCCCAGCAACCCGGCGCGCGCGTGCTGTTCGTCAATGCGATGGAAGGCTATCTGCCGCTGAACCTGCCGAAAGCGGTCATGGGCCAATGCATCGCCGTCTGTCCGACGCCGGAGTATCTGGAGATCGCCCAGCGCATCGCCAACTTCGCCGGCCGCGACGAGATCAAGTTCACTGCCTGGCGTAACGACCTGTTGGACCTGATCCGAGGACGGACCTTCGACCTTGTGGTGGTCAATATCCACCCCGACCATGCCGCCGACGACCTCGCCCGCGCCAAAGCGTTGCTGGGTGTGGTTACGGCGGAGACGCTGATGGCGATTTCGCCGGACCAAGCAGCGGCCATGACACTGTTCGAAGGCCGTCCGGCGCCCCGCACCACCCTCATCGGCAATAAACATATCCCCGAGCGCTGGCACGAGAGCGTTCTGCTGGCTGGCTAGAAGCCTTCAGGACACCTTGATCCACGCCGGCGTCTCAACCGCGCTGGCGGCGATATCGAGCCGATAGACAACCCCGCCATCCGCATCCTCGCTCACGCGTTCAAATCCGTGGTTCGGATAGAAGTCAGCGCACAGCACATTCTTGGCGGTGGGCAGGTAAGACCCTTCCAGCGTACGGACGCCGGCGTCGCGGGCGGCGGCGATCAGGTCGGCCAGGAAGGCGGTCTCCATGCCCCGGCCAATCACCCGGCAGCTCATCAGCAGGGTGTCGATGCGCGCCGCCGTCCCATTGAGCTCAACCAGCCCCACACAGACGATGCCGCTGTCGCCGAGCCGGTCGCTAGCCTTCAGGGTTCGGGCGATCCAGGTGTCCGACGTCATCATCACCGCGACATCTTCCTCGCGGTAGCGGCGGGTGGTCAGGTTGAACTGGTTGGTCTTCTGGGTCAGCTGGGCCGCACGGGCCAGCGACAAGGCGTCCACGGGCGCGATCTTCGCCTCAATCTCCAGCGAGCGCAGGAAGCCGTCGAGCCCGCCGGCCTCGTCCATGACCTGGCGGCGCGCGCGCTCCTCGGTGTAGTAGCGCCCCCGCTCGCGATCCTCGTCGGACAGCGACAGCTGCTCGAACCAAGGACAGGCGCGCAAGGCCGCCGCATAATCCATCGGGTCGGTAGGCATCTCCAGCACCCGCACCTGCGGCAGGGCTTGGCGCACCCGTTCGCGCTCGACCGGATTGTCATCGACGAAGACCAGGCTGTCGAGGCCCAGGTTCAGTTCGGCGGCGATGTCGCGCAGGTTCTCGGCCTTGTCGGTCCAGTTGATGCGCAGGGCTCCGAAATGGCTAGGCCGCAACAGCATTTCCGGATGGGTCTCGATCACTTCCATGGCGTCGGCATGATTGTTCTTGCTGCAGACGGCCAACACCACGCCGCGCGCGTATAGATCCAGCGCCACCCGCTGCAGCGCCACGAAGGCCGCGCCAGGGTATTCGCCGCCGAGCTTGACCCCGGCCATGCCGTCTTCGCCGATCACGCCGCCCCAACAGGTGTTGTCGAGGTCCAGCACCAGCACCTTGGCGGTGGCGTGGCTGAGCGGGATCAGGAACCGTAGCCACTCCTGGGCCATGTGCGGCAGGCAGGGCGCGGCGATCGGCAGGCGGGCCGTGAGCCATTTGCGCTCGTCGGTCCAGGCCAGTCGGCCATGCCGGGCGACCAGAGCGTCATAGTCGAGGAAGTAGACGTCGCGGTAGTCGCGACAGAGCGTCGCCAGCGCCGTATTGGCCGCCGCAACGCCCGCTGCCTGAGACGCCGCTCGCTGACCGTCAAGCACGCCCGCCGGCGCATAGGCCGGCCGTTCGAGCCCGTGGACCACCAGGGCGGCGCGGCTGTTGTCGCGGAACGCATCGATCAGCCGGCGGTAGTAGGCCGTAACTCGCGCGACCTCGTCGTCGATGGCGGACTGGTCCGCGAGGACACTGGTCCAAAGCAGCGGCGACACATCGCGTGTCTGCTGGGCCAGGATCACGGTCTGCGGCTCGCTGGCATAGAGGTCGCTCGCGGGGTTGAACACCTCCTGCGCCACCGCATTGAACTCACCCACTTCGGTGGTCAGTCGGATTCCCGCCAAGGCCGCCGTGGCCTCAAGCAGCTGAAGAACCGGCTCGACCGTGAACGAGCGCAAGACATAGACCCGATGTTGACGCGGCATGAAACGGTCGAACCGCGCCGCCTGGGCGCGGACAAATCCGGCCATGGTCAGGTTGGGAAACCGCCGCCATAAATCCTGGACCGCGATCCAGGCGTCGACATCCCGCCCTTCATCCAGCAGGGCGACGATGGCCTTCAGGTCGCTGGAGGAGATCATCGGCGTCACGGGGCGAATCCGTCTATTTCACCTCCGTAGAATAGCTTGATTCTCCAGCGCGAATTGCCGCGCCCGCGTGGCCGGAGCGACGACCGATCATGACCGTCCGCATCTTCAGCCTGGACGACAATCACGCTTTCGCCTTGGAATCCGGCGACAGCAATCCCATCCATGTCGACCCGGCCCAGGCCAGGCGCTCGCCGTTCGGCGCGCCTGTCGTGCATGGGGTGCATCAGGTGCTGTGGGCGCTGGACCAAGGCCTGACGGGTCCTTCGCGCCTGATCCGGTTGAAGGCGCAGTTCTCGGTTCCGCTGCGGGTCGGCGACGAGGCGCGGGTTGAGGCCAACGCTGTATCGCCAGGCCTGTGGAAGTTCCGGGTCATGACGTCCGGCCGGATCACCGCCGACATCGAGGCCGAGATCGCACCGCCGGGTGCGACGGTCGATCTCGCTGCGTGGCAAACCAAACTTCGACCCGAGCCCTGCCGCCCAATGACTTTGGACGCGTTGGTTGATGACGCCGGCGCCCTTGATCTGGCGCTGCCGCCTGCACCGCATAGGCTGGCGCACGATCAGACAGCGCTCCTGCTCGGCCTTACCCGGCTGGTCGGCATGCGCGCGCCGGGGCTCTACTCTCTGTTCAGCGCGTTCGAAGTGCGGTTTTCGGACCATGCGCAGCCGGCGCCGCAGCTGCGTTACAGGGTCGATAAGGTCGACACGCGCTTCGCCCGTCTGGCCATCTCTGTCGACAGCGACATCGCCACAGGTCAGGTGATCGCCTTTCGCCGCCCCGAGCCCCAGCGCCAGCCAAGCGCTGCAATACTGGCTCCGCTGGTCGCCGACCGGCCGTTCGCGGGCCGGCGGGCCCTGGTGATCGGCGGATCGCGCGGGCTGGGCGAAGTCAGCGCCAAACTGCTGGCGATGGGCGGAGCGGATGTCAGGCTCAGCTATCACGTGGGCGGTGATGACGCGGCCGCGGTGGTGGCGGACATCCACACGGCCGGCGGCGCGGCGTCGGCCTTCGCCTATGACGCCGTCGATCCCCTGGCCAGCCTGCCGGCCGATCCCCATTGGCGGCCGACGGACCTCTACTATTTCGCCACGGCCTCCATCGGTATGAACGATGTCGGTCAGTTCGATCCTGCGCTGTTCGCGCGGTATTGCACAATCTACGTGGATGGCTTCAGCCGGGTGATTCGCGCGGCGCTGAAACAGGCCGACGGGCCGCTTAGAGTCTTCTATCCCTCGACCGAATATCTTGATCGCCCCGCTACCCGCGCCATCGAGTATGCCGCGGCCAAGGCGGCGGGTGAGACCGTGGGCGATCAGCTGGCCGCCGCCTTCCCTGCCCTCGCGGTCCACCACCCGCGCCTGCCCCGCCTGCCGACCGACCAGACATTGTCTTTCGCTGCGCCGGTGTCGACACGGCCCGGAGAGGTGATGGCGGAGATGTTACGGGGGGCGATGGGTTAGCCGAGCCACGCGAGGCGCCGGCCCGGGGCGTTACGACGCCGACATATTCCGACAGCGACAACCGAGCCAGAGCTCGGCCACGCAACAATGTTATCTCAAGCGATCAGGTTACAGTCTTCGTAACCGTCACATTACATTCGTGTCGTTCTGTTGCGGGCAAATATTGTCAATCTGATTTATTGACGAGATTCTCAGAATCAAGTGACGATACCGCATGGTGACAGTGTCGGGTCGCCGTTAATTCCCACACGCCCCGGAGTTTCAGCGGCCGTGGCCTCGACCGTATCATCCATGACGCCGGCGCAGATCGCGGCCTTGGCGACCACCACGGTGGCGTCAATGACGAAGACCGATCTTGCGGCCCTGACCACAAGCCAGATTCAGGCCTTTACGGTTTCTGAGATTCAGGCGCTGACGACCACCGAGCTGTCGCAGCTATCAACTGCGCAGATGCAGGCGTTGTCGACCACCCAGATCGCCGCCATCACCACCGGCCAGATGGCGTTCAGCGCCTCCCAGCTCTCGGTGCTGATCGACTACCAGATCGAGTACTTCGGCGCGGACGAGGTGGCCTCGCTCACCACACAGCAGATCAAGGGCCTCACCGCCAACGAGGTCAGCCTGCTGACGCCGGCGCAATTCTCCGCTCTCCTGCCCACCCAGCTCGCCGCCATGTCGACGACCCAGATTCAAGGCATGGCGACGACGCAGGTCTCCACCCTGACGACCACCCAGCTCGGCGGCCTTACCACCACCCAATTCGCCGCCATGACCGGCGCCCAGGCCGGCGCCTTGACCAGCACTCAGATCGCCGCCCTCACCACGTCGGATGTGAAGAGCTTCAGCGCCGCCGAAATCGCGGCCTTGGCGTCATCCCAAATCGACGCCATGGCGACGACCCAGGTCGCGGCAATGACCACGACCCAGCTCGACAATCTGAGCGCGACCAACCTTAACGAGCTGTCGTCCAGCCAACTTGGGGCCTTGGGGTCCACCCAGATCGCTGGGCTGACCGCCGGTGAGATCGCCTCCTTGAGCCTGACTCAGGTCGGCCAACTGACCACGACTCAGATGGACGCGATGAGTAGTGGCGCGATCCACGCCTTCACCGACTTTCAGATGAGCGCGATCACCACCACCCAGCTGGCCGGCCTTAGCCCGGCACAGGTGAGCGGGCTGAGCACGACCGCACTCGGCGTCATGACCGCGTCTCAGCTGTCCGCCTTTTCAGCCACTCAGCTTGCCGATCTTTCGGCCACCCAGGTGCGGTCGCTGAGCGCCAATCTGATCGGCAGCCTGACAACCAGCCAGCTGTCGCAGTTCTCCACCAACCAGTTGAGCGTCCTGACCAGCGATCAGATCGGCGCCTTGCTGGGACCCCAGCTGGCCTCCCTGACGACCAACCAGCTCAACGAGCTTGGCGCGGCGGGCGTAACCGCGCTCAATTCCGGCCAGGTGGCCAGCCTCAGCTCGACCCAGCTCGCCGCCTTGACGGCGACCCAGGTCCGCGCGCTGACCACCACCGTCATCGCCAGCCTGACAGCAACTCAGTTGTCGGCGTTCAACGCGATGCAGGTCGGCAGCCTGTCCACACAGCAGATCGCCTCCATGAGCGGCGGCCAGGTCGGCGATCTGACCTCGACGCAGCTCGACGGCATGACCGCCACCGAGATCGGCGCGATCAACGATATCCAGATGGCGCAGGTTAGCACGACGGTCTTGGCCAGCCTGAGCCAGACCCAGGTCGCCGGGCTCAGCACCACAGCGCTGAGCGCCCTTTCGACCAACCAACTCGCCGCCCTATCCTCCAGGCAGCTAAGCGCCATGGCGGCGACGCAGATTCGCGCGCTCAGCAGCAATCTGATCAGCGCCCTCACCACGACCCAGCTCGCTCAGATGACCTCAACCGAGCTGGCGGCCCTGACCACCTACCAAGTCAGCGCCTTGACCGACACTCAGATCGGGCTGCTGAGCACCAATCAGCTGCAGGGTTTCACCGCGGTCGAAATAGCGGCCTTCTCCGCCGATCAGGTCAGCGCGCTGTCGACCACCCAGGTCGCCAGCCTGAGCGCGGTCCAGCTGCGAGGGCTGACGGGCACGGGGCTGAACGCCCTTTCCGCGACCCAGATGAACACGCTGAGTTCACAACAGGTCGCCGGGTTGACCACAACCCAGGTCGCCAATCTGACGTCGACCCAGGTCGGGGGGCTGACCACCACCCAAATGACCGGCATGACCACCTCTGAGATCGCGGCCATCAGTGACTGGCAGATGGCTGCAATGACCACCAACCAGCTGGCCATCCTCACCAGGGAGCAGGTCGCGGGCCTGAGCACCACCGCGCTCGGCGCCCTCAACACCAGCCAGGTCGGGATTCTTTCAAGCACGCAATTGAGCGCGCTCACCGCGAGCCAGATAAGCGGGCTAAACCCCAACCTTGTCGGCCTCCTGACGACGACCCAACTCACCGGTTTCAGCAGCACGGAACTGACGTCCCTCAGCAGCACCCAGATCGGGTCCCTGACGACGGCGCAGCTGGCGGCGTTAACGGCGACGCAGATAAAGGGACTCAACGCCAGCGCGCTAGACGCGCTCACCGAGAATCAGGTGACCGGCCTATCGACGACCCAGATCGCCGGGCTCACCACGGCGCAGGTTCGAAGCCTCACCACCACCGAAATCGCCGGGCTGACCGACACCCAACTCCAGGCCTTCAGTCCGGCGCAGATGGCGGCGCTAAGTACGGCCCAGATTGGCAACTTTACCGACGATCAGGTCGCCAACCTCACGACCACCCAGCTGGGCGGCGTGACCACCAGCGAAATCATCGCGCTGACCGCCGATCAGATCGGCGACCTGACGAACACCCAGCTTTCAGCGCTGACCACAACACAGATCGGCGGACTTAACTCCACCCAGGTGTCGGCCCTGGACGAAACCCAACTGGCTGCTTTTGCGCCAAAGCAGATCGCGGCCTTGACCGCCAGCGCGATCAGCGGCCTGGACGACAGTCAGACACAATCGCTGACCACCGCTCAACTCGGTGGAATGACGTCGACCCAGATCGGCGCCCTGACCACCACCGCCCTGTCCGGCCTGCAGACCACCGAGATGCAGGCGCTGACCACCAACCAGATCAAGGGCCTCACCGCCAACCAGGTCGCCAATCTCGACGCCGATACCCAGATCAGCGCCTGGAGCACGACGCAGATCGCCGCGGTGACAGCTAACGGGATTTCCGGCCTGAGCGACGACCAGATCGGCGTTCTGACGACGACCCAGCTCGATGCCCTGACGTCGACCCAGATCGGCGCCCTGACGACCACGGCGCTCGGAGGCCTGACCGCGACGGAGATCGCGGGGCTGACCACAAACCAGATTTCGGGGCTGACCAGCGCGCGGATCGGCGCGCTCAACACCACCCAGCTGACCGCCCTGACGACATTCCAGGTGCGCGGGCTCTCCACGACCCAACTGGCCGGACTGACCACTACCGAGATTCAGGCGCTGACCTCGACGCAGATCAGCGCCCTGGCAAACACCCAGCTGGCGGCTCTGTCAGCCACCGGGATCACCGGGTTTTCGATCGATCAAATCTCCGGCCTGACCACCGCCCAGCTGGCCACCCTGACCACCACCCAGGTGAGGGGCCTGTCCACGACCCAGGTGTCGGAACTGACGGCGACCACCTTGTCCGAACTGTCGACGACGCAGTTGGGCGCGATGACCGCGGGCCAGCTCGCCAGCTTGACGTCCGACCAGATCGCCGACCTCACGTCGACCCAGATCAAATCCCTTTCCACCACCGCGGTCACTGGGCTGACCACCACCCAGCTCACGGCCTTGACCGCCAGCCAGCTCGCCGCGCTGACATCGACTCAGGTCGGGGCGATCGCCACAGGCGCGCTGCCGGGCCTGAACGACACCGACGTGGCCTCCCTGACCACCACCCAGCTTCGCGGGTTGAACACGACCCAGATCGGCGCCCTCAGCGAAGATCAGGTGGTGGCGCTCGGGAACACCGGTCTGGCGTCCCTGACAACGACCCAGCTCAGCGGACTGACCGCGAACGATGTGAACAACCTGTCGACGACACAGCTCGCCGCCTTGAGCAGCAGCCAGGTCGCCGCCCTTACCCCAAGCGCCCTGACGGGCTTGAGCGGCGACCAGATCAACGATCTGGCGGCCACGCAGATTTCGGGACTGACCTCGACCCAACTGGCGGGACTGACGGTCACTCAGATCAACGAGCTGAGCGGAACCCAGCTTTCCTTGCTGACGTCGACCCAGGTTCGCGGCCTGACTCAGGCCGAGGTCGGGACCTTGAGCGCGAGCCAGATCGCCGGGCTCACCAGCACGGAATTGGCGAACCTGAGCCAGACGCAGGTCGGCGGACTGAATTCAGACGCGGTTGGCGGCCTGACCGCGACCGAAATAGCGGCCCTCACCACCACCCAGACGAGCGGCCTGACCAGCACCGCCCTTCAGGCTTTGACCGCCACCCAGATGGGGGCCCTCACCTCCAAACAGCTGCAGGCGCTGACCACGACCGCGGTCGCCGGTTTGACGGGCGACCAGATCGCCAGCTTGACCACCACCCAGCTGGCCAGCTTTACCTCGACCCAGATATCCGTTCTCACCGAAGACGAACTCAGCGGCCTGTCGACCGCAGACCTGCAGGCGCTTAGCTCGACCCAGCTGCAAGGTCTGAACGCGACGGAAGTGGGGAGCCTGGATAGCGAAACTCAGATTCCCGCCCTATCGAGCACACAACTGGCCGCGCTGACCACCAGCGCCGTGGCCGGGCTCTCGGACTATCAGATATCGTCGCTGACCTCGACGCAGCTGGCCGGATTGACCTCGTCCCAGATGGGCGCTCTGACCTCGACGGCCATCGGTGGTCTGACCTCGACCCAGATCGGCGGCATGACCACGACACAGGTCGCTGGCCTCACCCAGGGCGAGATCGGCGACCTGGACGCCGACCAGCTTTCAAGCCTCACCACCACGCTCTTCGCCAGCCTGACCACCACCCAGCTTTCCGGTCTGAGCAACGACGAGGTCCAATCTCTGAGCGGCAGCCAGCTCAGCGCCCTCAGCACCACCCAGCTGGCGGCCCTGTCCGCGACCGGCATCGGCGGGTTGAGCGCGAGCCAAATCGCCGGATTGACCAACACTCAGCTCAACACGCTAACGGCGACCCAGATCCAGTCGTTGACCACCACCCAGGTGTCGGGTCTGACGGCGACGGAAATCGCCACCCTCGCGACCACCCAACTTGCGGCGCTGACGGCGACCCAGGTCGCTGACCTGACGACGCCCCAGATCGCCGCCTTGACCACAACCCAGGCCGCGGCGCTGACCAATACAGTGATCGCCGACCTGAACGCCACGCAGGCGGCGGCCCTGACGACCGCCCAGCTCTCGGCCTTGAATTCGACCCAGATCGGCTCGCTCTCCGTCACGGCGGTCGGCGGGCTGACGACCACCGAGCTGGCGGCGCTGACAACCACCCAACTGCGGGGACTGAGCCCAGACCAGATCGCCTCGCTGACGGCGACCGGCTTCGCCAGCCTGTCGGCGACCGGCTTGGCGGCGCTGTCGACCACCCAGATCGCGGGTCTGAACAGCACCGAACTTTCCGCGCTGAACGCGACCCAGCTCCAGGGTTTGACGACGACCCAGATCGCGTCCCTGAGCACCAGCGCCATCAGCGGCATGGCCGACACCCAGATCGCCGCCCTGACCACCAGCCAGGTGCATAGACTGTCCTCCAGCCAGATCGCGGCGCTGGATCCGGACGAACTCGACGGCTTGTCGACCACCGACGTCGCCCTGCTCACGACCACTCAGGTGACGGGGCTGACCGGCGACCAGGTCTCCGCGTTCGACTCCACTCAAATGGCCGCTCTGACCACCACCCAGATGGCGATGCTTTCCACCGACGCGATTGCTGGATTGAGCGACGATCAGATCGCTGGCCTGGCCTCGACCCAGCTTGCCGCGCTGAACTCGACACAGATCGGGGCGATGACCGCCTTCGAGATGGGCGGACTGACATCGACCCAGGCCGCAAGCCTGACCTCGACACAGTTGAACGGCCTATCCAACACCCAGATCGCCGCCCTGAACACCACTCAGCTCAGCGCCCTGACCAGCACCGAAATCAGCAGCATTTCGACGACCCAACTTAGCGCCCTGACGGCAAACCAGATTCAGACCCTCACCAACGCCCAGTTGGCGGGACTGACCGCGACCCAGATCAGCGACCTGTCGAGCAACGGCGTCAGCGGCTTCTCGTCGAGCCAGCTCTCCGGCCTGTCGACCACCCAGTTCGGCGCGCTCACCTCGACGCAGATCGGTTCGCTGTCGACGACGATTATCGGCGCATTGACGGGCACGCAGATTGGCGCGCTGACGGTCACGCAGCTACGAGGCCTGACCGGCGATCAGGTCGCGGCCCTGAGCACGGCCCAGATCGCCGGACTGACCGCCACCGAAGTCTCCAGCCTGGCCACCACCCAGATCGCCGGACTGACCACCGGCCAGGCGGCGGGACTGGGCGCAACCCAACTTGGCGCGCTGAGCACGACCCAGGTCGCCGCCTTGAGCAGCTCGGCGATCGGCGGGATGACCGCAACCCAGATCGCCAGCCTGACCACGGCCCAGCTGCGCAGCCTGACCGCCACCCAGGTCGCCGCGGTGGATCCGTTCCAGATCGCCGGGTTGACGCCGACCGAGCTGGCGACATTGACCACGACCCAGTTCGCGGGCCTGACCAGCACCGAACTCGGAGCCCTGACCAACAGCCAGCTCGGCGCCCTGACCTCGAGCCAGGTCTCCGCGCTTTCCACGGCTGCGCTAGTCGGCTTGACCGGCGGCCAGATCGCCACCCTCAGCACCGGCCAGATGGCCGGCGTCAGTTCGACCCAGATGGCGGCTCTGACCACCACGGAAGTCGGCGAATTCAGCGTGACCCAGATCGCCGCCCTGACGACCAGCCAGCTTTCAGGCCTTGGCGCGAGCCAGATGGCCGGCTTCACGGCCACCGAGATCGCCGCTCTGCCGCTTGCCAGTCTATCGAGCCTGACCACGACCCAGATCGCCGGGCTAACGTCGACCGCGGCGGGGGCGCTGACGCTTACCCAGCTGGCGGACCTGACCTCGACTCAGGTCGGCGCTCTGTCGACCTCGGCGGTTTCTGGCCTGACCCAGACTCAGATTGCGGCCCTGACCACCACCCAGGTCGCCGGCCTGACCACCACGGAAATGAGCGCCCTGATCGATACCCAGATCGCCGCGCTGACCACCGACCAGATCGCGGCTCTGAGCAACGCCCAGTTCGGCGGCCTGTCGGCCACCGGCGTTAACGCCCTGATCGCCGACCATCTCAGCAGCCTGACCGTGACCCAGATCGCCGCGCTTTCCCTGGACGGGATCAGCGGCCTGAGCGCGTCCGAACTCGCGGTGCTGACGACCACCCAGCTGGCGACCTTCACGCCCACCCAGATGGGCGCGATATCGCCCTCGGCGATCACCGGCCTGACCAACGACCAAATTTCCGCCCTCTCCCTCACCCAGCTCAGCGGCCTGACCTCGACCCAGGTCGGTGCGTTGACGACAACGGAGATCGGCGAACTGACCACCACCATCGTCGCCGGGCTGAGCACAGACCAGCTAGGCGCGCTGGTGCGCGTGCAGCTGCGGTCGCTCTCCACGGCGCAGGTCAATGCGCTGACCACCAGTGAGGTCGCGTCGCTGACGGCGACCCAGGTCTCAAACCTCACCGTCACCGAAGTCGGCGAGCTGACGACGACCCAGTTCGCCGCCCTGACCTCAACCCAGATCGGCGGCTTCACCGACGACGTTGGCGACCAGCTCGGCGGCTTCACCGTCGCCCAGCTCGACGACCTGACCGCCACCGATCTGCAGAACCTCAGCTACGACCAGCTCTCTGGCCTGACGCAGACCGAGATCACCGAGCTGACGGCCACCGACTTCAACGGCCTGAGCACGGCTCAGATCAGTTCACTGACCGCCACGCAGGTTGCCGCAATCACGCCTGCTCAGCTTGCAAATATGTCGCCGGCCCAGCTGGCCGCGATCACCGCTGCCGAATCCTAGGAAGGCTCAGCCTTGAACGACTTGAAGCATGGCTTCACCGCGACGCACGACCTTGGCCGCGGAACTGTCCGCGACATGTCGGTGGCCGACCTGATCAAGGCGGTAGAGATGCGGCGGGTCAGCCTGGGATCGGCCAGCGCCGTCGATCTGTACGACGCCTGGATCAGCGAGAACGGCGACAATCCCCTGCTCTATGCGGTTCGCTTTAACCTGTCGGTCCTGCTGACCGATACCGGGGACTTGGATCGCGCGCGGGGACAGCTCGAGAACGCCATCATCTCTAATCCGGCCTTCATTCCAGCCTACATAAACCTTGGCCGCGTCTATGAGCGCATGGGTTCGACCAGCCTGGCGGTGATGCAGTGGTCCAACGCGGTGGACCGGCTCTCCGCGGTCAATGGCTCCGTGATTTCCCACAAGACCACCGCCCTGAACCAGATGGCCCGGGTTCTGGAATCCAGCAATCAGGACGCCTCGGCCGAGAGCGTCCTGCGCCAGAGCCTGGAGCTTGAGTCTCATCAGCGCGAGCCGTTGCAACACCTCTCCGCGCTGAGGCAGCGTCAATGCGAATGGCCAGTGATCCTGCCCTTCGAGCAAGTCGGCGCCGACCAGCAGCTGAAGGGCATGTCGCCGCTATCCCTGGCCGCTTACACCGACGATCCGATGCTGCAGCTGGCGGCGGCGTGGCATTACAATCTGCGCGACGTCGGCGCCCCCGCCGGCGATTTCGGCGAGCATGACAAGGCCCTGAAGAGCGGGTCGGAGCGGCTCCGGATCGGCTATCTGTCGTCGGACCTGCGTCACCACGCCATCGGCTTCCTGACCACGGAAATCTACGGCCTGCACGACCGCGACGCGGTCGAAGTGTTCGCCTACTATTGCGGGCCCGATCTGACCGACCCGCTGCAGGCGCGGATCAAGGCCGATGTCGACCACTGGGTTCCAATCAGCCATCTGGACGATGAAGCCGCCGCGCGACGGATCGCCGACGACGGCATCCACATCCTCGTCGACGTCAACGGCTATACCCGGGATGGACGGATCAAGCTGCTTGCCCTGCGGCCGGCGCCGGTGATCGTCAATTGGCTCGGCTTTCCCGGGACGATGGCCAGCCCGTACCACCAGTACATCATCGCCGACGACTGGATCATTCCGCGGGACCACGAGGTCTACTACTCCGAACAGGTCCTCCGCCTGCCGTGCTATCAGCCCAACGACCGCAGCCGCCAGGTATCGTCCGCTACACCGACGCGGGCGGCCGCAGGCCTGCCCGAAGATGCGATGGTCTATTGCTGCTTCAACGGCACTCATAAGATCAGCCGCTTCACCTTCGAGCGCTGGCTGACGATCCTGGAGCAGACCCCCGGCAGCGTACTTTGGCTGCTCAGCGGGGCCGAAGAATCCCACGCCAATCTGAAGCGGTTCGCCGAGGCGCGCGGCCTCGATCCTGCCCGGCTGATCTTCGCGGGAAAACTGACCAACCCGGACCACCTGGCGCGCTATGCGCTGGCGGACCTGTTCCTCGACACCACGCCCTATGGCGCCCACACCACCGCGTCCGACGCCTTGTGGATGGGGGTGCCCGTATTGACCCTCAGTGGCCGGTCCTTCGCGTCCCGCGTCTGCGGCAGCCTGGTGCGTAGTGCAGGGCTCGAGGATCTGGTCTGCACCTCGCCGACTGACTATGTGGCCCGCGCCATAGAGCTTGGGCGGGACCCCGCCTTGCGCCAAACCTACAAGGACAAGCTCTCGGCAAGCCGCGACAGTTGCGTGCTGTTCGACACCCCGTTGCTAGTGAGGGAGCTGGAAGCGCTTTACCGGCGGATGTGGGCCGAGTTTCAGGCCGGCAAAACCCCGACGCCGGACCTGGCCAATCTGGACGTCTATCTGGAGGTCGGAAGCGGCCACGCGCACGACCGGACCGAGGTCCAGGCGATCGAAGACTATGAGGGCTGGTGGCGCGAACAGCTGGCGCAACGCCATCGCTATCGCGCAATCCCCCCGGACAACCGACTTTGGCGAACGCTGGAGCCATCGCACCCGGCGGCGCGAACGCGGCGAGGTCCAGCCCAGTGACCAAGAAGGTCATGGTCACCGGCGGGGCGGGATTTCTCGGCTCTCACCTCTGCGAAGCTCTGCTGGAGCGGGGCGACGACGTCCTCTGCGTCGACAACTTCTTCACCGGTCAGCGACGCAACATCGCTCACTTGCGGTCACACGAGCGGTTCGAGTTTCTCCGTCACGACGTCACCTTCCCGCTCTATGTCGAGGTCGATGAAATCTACAATCTGGCCTGCCCGGCCAGCCCCGTGCACTACCAGTTCGACCCGGTGCAGACGACCAAGACCAGCGTGATCGGCGCGATCAACATGCTGGGCCTGGCCAAACGGACCAAGGCCAAGATCCTGCAGGCCTCCACCAGCGAGGTCTATGGCGACCCCGAGGTCCATCCGCAGGTGGAAAGCTATTGGGGCAAGGTGAACCCCATCGGCCCGCGCAGCTGCTACGACGAAGGCAAGCGTTGCGCCGAGGCCCTGTTCTTCGATTATCACCGCCAGCACCGGACCCGCATCAAGGTCGCCAGGATTTTCAACACCTTCGGCCCGCGCATGCATCCCGACGACGGCCGCGTGGTCAGCAACTTCATCGTCCAGGCCCTGGCTGGAACCGACATCACCCTCTACGGCGACGGCCAGCAGACGCGCAGTTTCTGTTACGTCGACGATCTCATTCAGGCGTTGACCCTGCTCATGGACACCCCCGACGAGGTCACCGGTCCAATCAACATCGGCAACCCGGTGGAGTTCACCATGGCCGATCTGGCGCGGAAGGTGGTGGAGCTGACAGGATCGACAAGCGGCGTCGCTTTCCGCCCCCTCCCGTCGGACGATCCCCGGCAACGGCAGCCGGACATTTCCTTGGCCAGGCGCGAACTTGGCTGGGCGCCGACCGTGTCGCTCGAAGACGGGCTCAAGCGGACCATCGACTATTTCAAGACCATCCTTTGATGCTCGCGGGGGAACTCGCCTTGGGGTCCGATCCAGCGCCAGCGCGTCGCATCCTGCTGGTGGACGACGATGGCGACCTGCTCAGCCACACCGCCGCCTATCTGACGACCCATGGATTCAGCGTAATTTGCGCCCGCAACGCCACCGAGCTTGGCCGAGCGCTTCTCCAGGGACCGGTCGATCTGATCATTCTCGATGTCATGCTGCCAGGCGAAGGCGGGTTGTCGATTTGCAGACGCCTCGCGATCTCGGACGGGCCCCCGATCATCATGCTCAGCGCCCTGGGCGAGGAGGTGGACCGGGTCACCGGACTTGAGCTCGGCGCGGACGACTATCTGACTAAGCCGTGCAGTCCGCGCGAACTTCTGGCGCGCGTCCGCGCTGTGCTGCGTCGGCGCGCTAGCGCGGACCGGGTGGACGGCCGGCCGGCCGAGCCCGGTCAGCAGGTCTCTAAGATCGATTTTGACGGCTTCAGCCTGAACCTGATGCGCCGCCAGCTCTACGCGCCGAACGGCTCGGTCATCGTGCTGTCAAACAACGAGTTCTCCCTGCTCGCCGCGCTCCTCGAACACCCTGGTCAGGTGCTCAGTCGGGAGGAGTTGGCGCGGTACGCAGGGATGGGCGACGAGATCGGCGTGGATCGCGCCATCGACATGCAGGTGAGCCGCCTCCGCCGGAAGGTTCATGCCGAGGCGAACTCGGAAATCATCATGACCGTGCGGGGTCAAGGCTATGCTCTCGCCGTCGAGGTCGGTTCAAACCTGTCGCCGCGCCCGTGAAAGGGCCGATGCGGCTCGACTGGCGACCGCCGCTCCATCTGCAGGTGCTGGCGCTGGTGTTCGCCAGCCTGATCTTTGCTCAAATTCTGGCCGTGGCGATCCTTCTCGTAGCGCCGCCGCCCAGGCCCGAACCCATTTTCGTCCGCGAGGTCGCCACCGCCCTTACCGGCGGACCATTGGACACCTTTTCGCGGCGAAAGCTGGTGCGAGCGATAGAGCCCCCCGGCCCGGCGCTCGCAACCCAGGCGCCGGCGTCGCCTCCATCCCAACAGCGACGTGAAGCGCTGGCGGACCTGCTGCATGCGCCATTGCAGTCTGTCGTGCTGAACGAAACCAGGCCCTCGGCGCTGATTAGGGTGCTGACCATGGGCGTCGGCATTCCCGGCGCCCCGCCGCCGCACGGAGGACCTCGTCCGTTCGGGCCGCGCCCACCGCCGCCGGAGTGGCGCCGCCCTCCTGAAGAGGATCTGCTGTTCGACAACTTCGCCGCCGCGCTGCAAAGGCCGGATGGAACCGTCGTCGTGGTCCGGCCAGGACCAGATCCTTTTCCGACGGCCTGGCAGCTGAGCATCATGGCCTGGCTGATCGGCGCCATGCTGGTGGTCGCGCCGGCCGCCTTCTGGTTTGGACGCCGCATCAGTGCGCCGCTGGATCGGTTCGCCATGGCCGCGCAACGGCTCGGCCGTGATCCACTGGCGCCGCCGCTGACCGTGTCAGGCCCAGCCGAGATTCACCGCGCCGCCCAGGCCTTCAACGACATGCAGCTGAGAGTGCGGCGGTATGTGGAGGATCGCACCGGAATGATCGGGGCCATCAGCCACGACCTGAGGACGCCACTCGCTCGTATCCGCTTCAAGCTCGAGGCCGAGGCTCCGAACAAGGCGTCGATCAATGCCGATATCGACCAGATGGAGGTGATGATCGACCAGGTCCTGACCTTCATTCGCGACGCCAGCGAGCCCAGCGCCCGCGAACGGATCAACATACTATCGCTGGTGGAGACTGTCGTGGATGAGCGCCTGGAGGTTGGGGCGGTAGTCCATCTGGCGCCCTCCGACGACGGCCAGGTCGAAGGCGATGTCCACGCCCTCAAGCGGGTAATCGGCAACCTGATCGACAACGCCATCAAATACGGCGGCGGCGGCGATGTGCGGGTGATCAGAACCGCCAGCGAGATGGTGGTCGAGGTGGAGGACGATGGCCCTGGCCTGGCGCCGGACGAGCGTGAGCAGGTATTCAAGCCCTTCTTCCGCACCGAAGCGGCGCGCACCCTGGACGCTGGCGGGGTGGGTCTAGGATTGGCGCTATCGCGCTCCATCACACGCGCGCACGGTGGGGATATCGGGCTTGAAGTCCGCCAGCGGGGCCTGGTCGCCGTTGTACGATTGCCCCTCGCCGACGTGAAGCATTGATCGGCGGCTCGCCCGCCTAGTGTTCAATCGCGATCGAGGTGGTCAGGCCGATCCACTCGCCCAGATCGGTCTGCAGCTGGCCGGCCGCGCGGGTGGCGTAGTGGACAGCGTCCTGGCCCAGCAACAGATGCATCGGTGGGTTCTCGGCCTCGGCGAGCTTGAGAACGGCGGCGGCGGCCTTGACGGGATCGCCGGATTCTCGGCCGGCGCCGTCCTGCAGCACCCGCCGCGCGAAGCCCGCCGCGCCTTCGTAGTCAGCGATAGTGGTTCCGCTGAGAACAAGCGAGCGACCGGCATAGTCGGTCCTCAGACCACCGGGCGCGATGTTGGTCACCTTGATCCCCAGCTCGGCTACTTCCTGCGCCAAAGCCTGGGTCAGGCCCTCCAGGGCGAACTTGCTGGCGCAATAGACGCCCGTGCCGCCCCAGGCCGCCAAGCCGCTGACGGAGGTGACGGTCAGGATGCGGCCAGCGCGCCGGGCGCGCATGCCCGGCAACACGGCCTGAATCATCGCCATGGTTCCGAACAGATTGACCTCGAACTGCGCCCTCGCCTCGGCAAGGCTCACTTCTTCCACAGCGCCGATCAGGCCGTAGCCGGCGTTGTTGACGAGGATGTCGATAACGCCCATCCGCCGTTCCGCCTCGCCGACGGCGGTGCGAACGGCGGCTTCGTCGGTAAGGTCCATGATCAGGCCGATGGCGCGATCTGGCGCGAGCGCGTCGAAAGCCGCGCGATCGGCTTCGCCGCGCACGGTGCCGACGACCTCGTCGCCCGCGGCCAGAGCGGCCTTGGCGATCTCACGGCCGAGGCCGGAGCTGACGCCAGTGATCAGCCATTTACGGGACGTCATGCGGGCACTTCCTGGATTGTCGTTGCGGCCGCTCAAAGGAGCGGCGGCGGGTCATGGCGCGGCGGGATTAGTAAGGCCGGTCGCCCTTGGCCCAAAGGCGGTGCATCTCGCGCACATACTTCTGGTCGTCGTAGAGGGTGCCCGTGTGCAGGGTGCAGCGGTTGTCCCAGACCAGCACGTCGCCGACCTGCCATTTGTGCTGATAGACGAACTGCGGCTGGGTCATGAAGTCGACCAGTTCGTCGACAAGTTCGAGTCCGGCCGGGTTGTCCATGCCGACGATCTCCTTGACCGTGCCTGTGGAGACCCAAAGCGCCTTGCGCCCATCGCTCGGATGGCGACGGACCAGGGGATGCATCACGTCGGGGTTCTCAGCCAGCAGCACCGGATCCGGCTCTTCCTGGCGATTGAACTCCCGCGTCTTCATGAAATGCGCCCAGCTGTGGTGCAGCTGCAGGCCGTCGAGCTGCGCCTGACGCTCCGGCGACAAGGCGTTCCAGGCGGCGCAGCCATCGGCGAGCAGGGTGTCTGACCCCTCGGCCGGAACCTCCACCGCATAGAGCATGGTGCACATCACCGGCTCGGCCTTGTAGCTGTAGTCGGTATGCCAGCCGATGCCATCGTTGTGGGCGCCGATCGGCTTGCCGTCCACGATCCGATTGGACAGCACATAGACCTTGGGATGGCCCGGCAGGGTGTTTTCCACCAGGGTGTGGTCTTCCGGTTCGCCGAACCGGCTGACAAACCGTTCCAGAGCATCGGCCGTCATGGTCTGGCCGCGCGCCAGGATGGCGCCATGGCGATTGAAGGCGTCCACGACGCCGTCCAGGGTCGCATCATCGGCGCGGGCCAGATCGATATCGAGAATCTCGGCGCCGAAGCCGGCGCGCAGTTCACGGGTCTTAGGCAGGACGGCGGTGGTCATGGGACAAGCTCAGGTTTGAATGCAATTGAACTGTAGCGGCCCCGCAACTCGCCGTCTTGCCCCAGGGCGCACGGCATTGTTGACCCGGCGCCCCGGCCTGATCACCGCTTAATCGTCTTGCCCCAAGCGGCGCCCAATTCCCGCGCCACCAGCCGGTATTCCCCAATCCCATCCAACTCCTCGTGCGTGCTGGTGCAAGACCGGGCGCCATGGTGAGCATTAGCGTTAGGGGCCCTTTCGGCGTCGAACGAGGTCCGCCCATGTCTCTAAACATTCTCAGCGACACCTTCTTCGACAGCCTGTCCTCGTCGGTCGTCAGCCTGGACAGTGCGGAGACGCTGCCTCCCGCCTGCTACACCGACGCCGACTTCTACGCCTTCGAGACCGAGGCGCTGTTCAATCACGAATGGCTGTGCGTCGGCCGCGTGGACTGGGTGAAGGAGCCCGGCGACTATTTCACCACCCAGATCGTCGGCGAGCCGATCGTGGTGGCTCGCACGCGGCAGGGCGAGATCAAGGCCATGTCGTCGGTCTGTCAGCACCGAGCCATGCTGGTGGCCGAGGGCCGGGGCAACACCCGCGGCTTCGTCTGCCCCTATCACCACTGGGTCTATGGCCTGGACGGCGCCCTGATCAACGCGCCGGCGATGGAGCGGACCTGCGGCTTCGACAAGTCCGACGTCCGCCTGCCCAGCTTCAAGGTGGAGATCTGGCTGGGCTTCATCTTCATCAACTTCGACGATCAGGCCGCCCCGCTCGCGCCCCGCCTGACCAAGGTGGCCGAGGCCGTCGCCCCCTACGACCTGGCCAAGGCCGAGGGCTTGCCGCCCATGACCGGGACCTTCGCCTGGAACTGGAAGGTGATGTTCGAGAACAACAACGATGGCTATCACGCCAGCAAGCTGCACCGGGGTCCGCTGCACGATTTCGTGCCCAGCGAGCTCGCCAGCTTCCCGGACGCCGATCCCGCCGACGCCGGCTTCCTGCGCTACAATGGCACCCTGCATGCCGACGCCAGCTTCAACGCGACGCAGAAGGCGGTGCTGCCGATCTTCCCGGGCCTGGACGATACCGATCGCAATCGGATGACCTTCGCCAATGTGCCGCCGACCCTGTCGCTGGTGATGACCAGCGACCTGGTGATCTTCCTGATCCTGCGCGCCACCGGGCCGGAATCGCTGGAGCAGGACACCGGCCTCCTGGTCGCGCCGGGCGCGATGGAGGCGCCGGGGTTCGAGCATCGGCTCGATATGCTCATGACCGCAGCCGGCAAGATCATCGCCCAGGACATGCATGTGGACGGCCTGGTGCAGACCGGCCTCCGGTCCCGCTTCGCCACCCGCGGACGCTACTCCTGGCAGGAGGGCGCGCAGGGCCAGTTCAATCAATGGCTGACGCCACGCTACCAGGAGACCTGGAAGCGCTGGCGCGAGACCAACACCAATTCGGGAGCCAAGCATGCCGTTCATCTGTGAGAGCGGACAGGCGCGAGCGGACATCGTCCCCGGCGCCCTGCACCACCTGCCCGCGACGCCGAAAACTGTCCATTGGGGCTATTTCGACGCCGCCCTGGCGCCGACCCTGACGGTCAAGAGCGGCGACCTGATCCAGGCCGAGGCAATCACCCACCACGCGGGCGATGCGCCGGAACTGATGATGGACGAGGGCGTCACCGCCATCTTCGAGAAGGTGCCGGCCACCGACCGCAATCCGGGCGTCCACATCATGACGGGCCCGATCTTCGTGGAAGGCGCCAAGCCCGGCGACATCCTGGAAGTGCGCTACCTGAACATGACGCCGCGCTGCGCCTATGGCTCGAACCTCGCGGCCAACTGGGGCTATCTCTACAAGGAGTTCGGCGAAAAGGAGCGGGTGACCATCTACCAGCTCGACGCCAACGCCAACCATGCCGAGGCGCTCTACGCCTATGATTTTCCGGGGAAATATCTGACGCCGGGCACAATCACCCATTGTCCGGTCTGCGATCGCCAACCGGCGCTGAAGGGGGTGCGGGTGCCAGCGCGGCCGCACCTTGGCACCGCGGGCGTTGCGCCGGACGTCTCGGGCCGCGTCTCGACCATCCCGCCCGGCCTCCACGGCGGCAATATCGACAACTGGCGCATCGGCGCCGGGGCGACCATGTACTATCCGGTGCAGGTGGACGGCGGCCTCTTCTCCATCGGCGACCCCCACGTCAGCCAGGGCGACGGCGAACTCAGCGGCACCGCCATCGAGGCCTCGCTGAACGTCCTGTTCCAGATCGTGCTGCGCAAGGACTTCTCCATCCCGAGTCCGCTGCTCGAGACGCCGAAATACTGGATCGTCCACGGCTTCAACGAGGACCTGAACGTCGCCATGCGCGACGCCTCGCTGGAGATGCTGGGCCTGCTCACCGACCATGTCGGCCTGTCGCGCAACGACGCCTATTCGCTGATGAGCGTCGCCACCGACTTCGCGGTGACGCAGGTGGTCGACGGCCGGCAGGGCGTGCACGTGCGCGTGCCCCGCTCGATCTTTCCCGCACGCGACGCGCCTAGTTAGGTGAAGGCCTGGCAGTTCACCACGGACGTTTTTCCACGCCACGAGCGGCGGCTGGCTTGGCGTGAGGCGATGGTGCGGCTGCGCCTGCCGGTGGCCGCCGCGCCGGAAGATGATGGCGCCTCCGCCTCCGTGACCTGCCTGGTCTCGCCGATCGGGATGGAGTTTTCCCTGGTCAGCGCCGGGGCGCAGGAGATCTCCGGCCGCAATCCGGACCAGCCCGCCGCGGTCTGGCTCTCGGTCTTGCTAGATGGCGTCGCGGTGCTGTCCGACGGCGAGGAAGAAGAAGAGGTCGCGCCCGGTGACATCGTCTTTGGCCCCACCGGCGTCGCGGCGGCGTTGAAGTTCAAGACCCGGTTTCGCCTGCTCTTCATTACTGTCCCCCGCGTGGCGCTGGACCACCGCCTGGTCAAGCCGCGCGCCCTGCGGGTTGGCCGCCTGCCCGGCGATGAAGCGATGAACCAGGTCTTCTTTGGTCTGCTGCGCGCCCTGGCGGAACGGCTGGACGATCTTACCGCCGATCAGTTGCGCCCGGTCGAGCTGGCGGTGACGGAGTTCCTCGCCGCCGCCCTGGTGGGCGAGCCGGCTCAAGCGCGTGACGGCGCCAGCGCCCGCGAGGCCCACCTGCACCGCATCCGCCAGACCATCGAGACCCTGCTGGGCTCACCGGACCTGACGCTTGGACAGGTCGCCGACGCCGAAGGCGTTTCGCCGCGATACCTGCAGAAGTTGTTCGCCAGCGCCGACGAGAGCTTCACCCACTATCTGCGCCTTCGCCGCCTGGAGCGCTGCCGGCTGGACATGATCAATCCCCGCTATGCCGACAACTCGCTGTCGAGCATCTGTTTCCGCTGGGGATTCAACGGCTCCGCCCACTTCAGCCGGGCGTTCCGAGAACAGTATGGGGTGTCGCCTCGGGGGTATCGGAAAGGCGCGCGATGAGGGCGCCGTCCCTACAGAACCGCCTCGATTTCCGCCCGCGTCGGCATCGCCGGCATGGCGCCATGGCGTTCGACGGACAGGCTGGCCGCCGCATTGGCCCAGACCATCGCCTCGCCCAGGGCGGCGCCTTCGGCGAGCTTTGCCGCCAGGACCCCGCAGAAGCAGTCCCCGGCGCCCGTGGTGTCGACCACCTTGGCGGGACGGCCTTCGACCATCTCCAGCCCGTCCGCCAGCACGGCGACAGCGCCCGCCGCACCCAGGCTGACCACGATGATCTGATCGGGCCACGCCATCAGGCCACGCGCCGCCGCGACGACGGCGTCGAGGCCGGCGAGGTCGTCCACACCGGCGAACAGGGCCAGTTCGGTCTCATTGACGATGAGAATGTCGATCAGAGGAAACAGCGTCCGGGCCACCAGCATGGCCGGAGCGGCATTGAGAATCTTGACCGCGTCCGGCGCCGCGCGGAAGGCGGCGGCCACGGTGTCGATGGGGCATTCGAGCTGCGCCAGCAAAACCGCGTGACCAGCCGAAGACACCCCGGTCACATGGGCGGACGCCAGGGCGGTGTTGGCGCCCAGGGCCAGCACAATGCTGTTCTCGCCGGAGTCGGCCACCGAAACGAAGGCATGGCCGGTGGCGACATCGTCGAAGACGACGACGCCGGACACATCGACGCCGGAGCCCGCCAGCGCCGCCACCATCATCTCACCGGGGTCGTCGCGACCTACGCCGCCGACAAAGACGGTCTGGGCGCCAGCCCGCGCGGCGGCCGCCGCTTGGTTGCCGCCCTTGCCGCCCGGCAGCCGCATCAGGCCCGACCCAGCCACTGTCTCGCCGGGCTTTGGCAGATGGGCGACCCGACAGATGATGTCGAAGTTCAGCGAACCGACGACGCAAACACTCATGATACGCCCTTAAGCCAAGGTCTCGGGTCGGACCGGGCCGCACGCTCGATGGCTCATGCGATCAGTCCCCGACTCCCGTTGCGGCAGGACCCTAGAGCGCCGCCGCGCGGGAATGAAGCGCTTGTGTCCCGCGTAGAGAACCAGCCATGCATGTGACCCGTCTGCCGCGCTGGGCCGTGGAGCGGGGCGGCGTTCTGAACAGCTTCCCCGCCCTCGAACGCGGCAAGACGGCGCTGGTGAACATCGACATGCAGTCGGTGTTCCTGGACGAGGACCAGATCTACGGCAACCGGCATTCGCGGGACATCGTCGGGGCCGTGAACGCCCTGTCGGCCGCCATGCGAGCCATTGGCGCGCCGGTGATCTGGACCCGGCAGACCCACACCCATGACGGCCCCTGCGCGCCGCCGCCCTGGCAGTACGATCCCGCCAAGCCAGGGGTGGCCGAAGGCATAGCCGCGCTCCAGACCGGCGCGCCGGGCCACGGCCTCTACCCGGCTATGCAGGTGGCGGACAGCGACGTCGTCATCGACAAATACCGCTACGGCGCCCTCTCCTGCCCCGCGGGCGCCTTGGGCCGGACACTTGAGGGCCTCGGAACCGAGATGATCCTGATCACTGGGACCCTGACCAACTGCTGCTGCGAAACCACCGCGCGGGAGGCCAATCTAGCCGGCTACAAGGTCATCGTCGTTTCTGACGCCACCGCGACCCTGACGGACGCCGAGCACAACGCCGCCCTTTTGAATCTGCGTCTGAACTTCGCCGATGTGCGGCGTACGAAAGAGATCAAATCGATGATTAAAGCTTGTGTAGCGACAACCTAAACTGCCGCATTCGAAGCGCCAATCCAGGCCGGGTGAGCAAGAAGCGAGCTATACCGAGATTTGTCCTAAATCCGAGCCCGCACGACGCTTTCAGACCCCGCTTGGCGCTACATCCATAAGGCCAATGTGAAATTTCAGAGACCCTGAATGCCCACCTCGCTACCCATCATCGACATGGCGACATACCGGGCCGGCGGCTCTGTGGCGAAGGCAGACCTGGTGGCGAAAATCGCTTCCATGAGCCGCTCGCTGGGCTTCTTCTACCTGATCAATCACGGCGTCTCGGAAGAGCTGGTCGAGCAGCAGCTCGACTGGGGCCGGCGCTTCTTCGATCTGCCGCTCGAGCAGAAGCAGGCCATCGATTTCAGGCGCCTGCCGGTACACCGGGGCTATGAGCCGATGGCGCAGCAGACCCTGCAGGCGGGGGCGCAGCCAGATCAGAAGGAGGCCTTCGGTCTGGGTCGGGACCTCGAACCTGATCACTGGCTGCTGCGCAAAGGGGCGCCTTTCGAAGGCCCCAACCAGTGGCCAGCCCGCGCGCCGGGATTCGACGCCACAGCGTTCCGAACCCAGATGGAGGGCTATCGCGACGCCATGATCCAGCTGGGCCGCGAGCTCTGCGACCTTATCGCCGTCTCGCTCGATCTGCCGGAGGACTATTTCGCCGAGGCCTTGAGCGAGCCGAACGCCAGCGTGCGGCTGTTGCACTATCCGCCGCAAACCTCCGCCGCCGCCGACCGCTTCGGCTGCGGGGCCCATACCGATTGGGGTTTCATCACCATCCTGCTGCAGGACGACTGCGGCGGTCTGGAGATCGAGGTGGCCGGCGAGGGCTGGCTTAAGGCGACCCCGATCCCCGGCGCGCTGATCGTCAACCTGGGCGACATGGTCGTGCGCCTGACCGGCGGCCGGTATGCGTCCAACGTCCATCGCGTGCTGAACACCGCGCCAGGCCGCGACCGCTATTCCGTGGCCACCTTCTTCAACCCGCACGCCTTCTATACCGTCGAATGCGTGCCCACCTGTGCATCCGAGCCCGGGCGCCGTGAACCGGTCAGCTTCGCCGATCACATCAACGCCATGATCCAGGCGACCTATGCCGCATAGCCGCCTGAACGCATCGCCGATTTGGCCCGGACAACGGAATTGACCGCCGTGCGCCTGTCCTATGTGTCGATTTTCACCAAGGACGTGGCGGCCTTGCCGTCGTTTTACGTGGACGTGTTTGGCCTGGAGGAGGTGGCGGCCTCAAGATCGGATCGCTACCGGGAGCTGGCGGTCGGCGACATGATGATCGGATTTTCCTTCATCGACGCCTACAAGATGCTGGACATGGCCGATCAGGCCGAACCGACGGGGGTCCGGTCGATGGTGACCTTCGTCGTCGATGGCGTCGCCGAGGTGGACCGGCTGACGGCGCGCGCCGCGGCGCATGGCGGCCGGGTCGCCAAGCCGCCATTCGCCACCGGCTTCGGCCAGGTGCTTTCCGTTGTTCTCGACCCCGAGGGGAACGCCCTTCGGATCAGCACGACATCGCCGGAGTAAAGTTCATGGTCACCCTGCGCGCGCATCCCTGGGTCACCTTCATGGCCCTCAGCCTGCTCTTCTTCGTGGTGTCCGCCGGCACGTTCAGCTCCATGGGGGTGGTGCTTCCGTCGATGGTGCGCGAGCTGCATTGGAATTGGAAACAGGCGGGCATGGGCTACACCCTGTTGGGCGTGGGCTGCGGCTTGGCCAGCTTCATACCCGCCATATTGATCCGGCGAATTGGCGTGCCCTCCACCTTGGTGGTCGGGACCATCTTCCTCGCGGGCGGCTTTGCCATGCTAGGCATGACCCATTCTGTGGCGACTTATCTGACGGGGACGGTGGTGGTCGGCGTCGCCTTCGCCATCTGTGGGACCGTGGTCGGCACCCATGTGCTGACCGGCCTGTTCGAGCGCCGGTCGACCGTGCTCGGCGCCTATTTCACCATCGGGGCCCTGGGCGGGGTTGCGGGACCGATCATCTATATCGCGGTCCAGGCCGTGACCCACGGCTGGCGTGGCTATTGGGTGGTGTTCGTAGTTCTGGCCGTCCTCTCTGGCGCTTTCGCGGCGACCTCCACGGTCGGCCGGAAGGAACCCGAGACCGGCCCCACCGTCCCGCCGGAACAGGTCGAGCCGGCCGAGCTGATCGAGGGCCTGCACGACTGGACCGTCCGCCGCGCCCTGGCCAGCTGGCAGTTTTATGTGATCGTCGCCGGCTACACCATGTACCTGCTGATCAACACCACCGCCCATGGCTTCGCCGTCGAACATCTAACCGAGCGCGGTATCGATCCGAAGGTGGCGGCTGGCATGCTCAGTCTGGAAGCCCTGATCGGCGCGGGCGTTTCGCTGATCGGCGGGATCGCCGGTGAAAAGATGAAGCCCAAGACCTTGATGCTGATCGCTCTCTTCGCGCTCACCCTGGGCATGGCTGGATTGGCGGAGGCGCGAGGCTACGTTCTGATGGCGGTCTACGCCGTCGGCATGGGCATAGGCTTCGGCCTGACCTTCATCGCCTCGGCCATGTTGCTGATCACCTATTTCGGCAAAGGGCCCAATCTCAGGCTCTACTCGATCATGTCGCTGATGAGCACTTCGGCGGCGCTCGGACCAGCCGTAGGCGGTTGGGCCCGCGACACCTTCGGCGGGTTCGTCGGCCTGTTCCTGATCTGCGCGGCGACAGCGGGCATCATGTTGGTGGCCACCTGGTTCATGAAGCCGCCGGTGTATCGCCGCCTGCCGCAAGAGGCGGTTCTGCAGGGAGAGGCCGCCTGACCGCCCCGCCCATCGCCGCCGATCTGCTGATCGTCGGCGCCACCCTCATCACCATGAACGCCAAGCGCCACGTCATCACCGACGGCGCCCTGGCCATCCGAGGCGATCGCATCGTCGCCGTGGGCAAGCGGGCAACGCTGGAGCGCGAGGTCGTCACCAAGGAGACGCTGCACGGCCGGCGGTTCGTCATGACGCCGGGCTTCGTCGACGGCCACATCCACATCACCGGCGATCCGCTGACCCGGGGGTTCATTCGCGGCGCGCCGGGCGAGGACTTCGGCGACACCCTGACCCGCTGGGTCATTCCCCTGTTCCGCGCCCAGACGCCGGATGACGAGCGGCTCTCGGCCCAGTGCGCCGCCCTGTCGATGATGCGCCACGGCACGACCTGCTTCATGGAAGCCGGCACGATCACGCATCTCGACGCGGTCATGGACGGGCTCAGCCAGACCGGCATTCGCGGCCGTGTCGGCGAATGGGTCGAAGGCCGGGCCTACGACCCCGCCGAGGATCAGGCCAAGGCTTCGGCCGACGCCATCGCGGTGCTTGAATCGGAGATCGCCCGCTATCCCGACAAGGACGACGCCAGGTTGGCGGCGTGGCCGATCCTGGTCGGACATTCGACCAACTCAGACGATGTCTGGCGCGCCGCGGCCGCCCTCGCCCAACAGCATGGCCTCCGGGTCTCAGCGCACATGAGCCCGCACCGATCGGACGCTGACTGGTATCTGCAGCACTATGGTCGCAGGCCGCTGGAGCATCTCGCCGACCTCGGCGTGCTGGGCGATCGGCTGGCCCTGACCCATCTTGCGGACCTGGACACCAGCGAACTGGCGCTGCTCGTGCAGTCAAGGACCAACGCCATCCACTGTCCCCAGGCGGCGCTTCAACACGCCTATGGGGTCACGCAATCCGGCCTGTTTCCAGAGATGGTCGCTCAGGGCGCCAATGTCATGCTGGGAACGGATGGCGCGGCGACGGACATCCTGTCCTCGGCGCGGCTGATGGCGGGCATTTTCCGCGACGCCCGTCGAGACGACGAGTTATTCCCCGCATCAACCGTCCTCGAACTGGCGACGCTGAACGGCGCCAAAGGCATGGGGATGTCCCACGCGATCGGCTCGTTGGAGGTTGGCAAGAAGGCCGACCTGGTGCTGCACGATACCTGGCTGCCGGACTGGGGCGGTCCGCTGTTCGATCCCGTCTTGCAGCTGGCCTTCGCCGCACCGCCCGGCGGGGCGCATAGCGTCTGGATCGATGGCGTGCGGGTCATCGAGGCCGGCCGCGCGACCCTGATCGACGAAGACAAGCTGCTCGCGGACGCGAGGCAGGCCGGCGGCGCCCTGATCGAGCGGCTCGGCCTGCCGGTCCAGACGACCTGGCCGGTGATCTAGCCCTAGGCGCCCTCGCCAAAAGCGAAGGCGGACAGACGCACATCCATCGCAATATCGGAGAAGATACGGCGGCCCGGCTCCCCTTCGGCGGCCCCGGCGGCGACAAACAGCGGCGCGAAATGTTCTTCGCGCGGATGGGCGACACGGGCATGGGGCGCCGCGGTCCAATGGTTGAGCGCTTCGTCGCGCTTCGCCGGGTCGACGATCGCCTCGCTGAGCCAGGCGTCGAAGACTTCCGAGGTCGCCGTATAGCGAGGGTTGAAGCCCTGCATGTTGTGCCAGCTCATGCCGCTGCCGAGGATCAGCACGCCCTCGTCCCGCAGCGGCTTCAGCGCCCGTCCGGCGGCCAGATGCTGCTCCGGATTCAGATTGTGCTTGAGCGACAGCTGCACCACCGGAATATCGGCGTCCGGCAGGGCGACCTTGAGCGGGATGAAGACGCCGTGGTCGTAGCCCCGCTGAGTATCTTCCCCCGACGGGATGCCGGCGCCTTCGAGCAGCTCGCGCACCCGATGGGCTAGATCTGGCGAGCCAGGGGCGTCGAACCGAAGCTGGTAGGTGTGGGGCGGAAAGCCGGAGTAGTCGTAGATCAGCGGCGGCTTTGGCGATGAGCCAACGGTGAAGACGCTCTCCTCCCAGTGGCCGGAGATCACCAGGATCGCCTTGGGCTTGACCTCCATGGACGAGACCAGGGTTTTCAGCCAGGCGGCCATGCGATCCCAGGTGTTGGCCGGCGACCAGTCCATAAAGAAGCAAGGGCCGCCGCCGTGGGGGATGAACAGGGTCGGCAGGGTGGCGTCGGCGGTCGTCTCGCTCATCGAATAGCTCCGGGTGGTCGCGGAAAGCCTATATGGTGAGCGTCAACCGGTCTTGCTTCAGCGCGCACGAAGATTTGCGCTGTAGCTGGCCAGGTGGGCAATTTGTTGAACGATGATGCGCACCTAGGCGCCGGCTGTCGTCAGGATATCGAATTCCCGCGCGGGACGATCACGCCGTCTGAAATTTCAGATGGCGCTTGACGGGCGCGGCGGACTTGGCGGAGCGTGTGGTCTGCCTTCGAATGGTTTCGGCGGCTCGGTGTGTAACGGAAGGTCGTTCCACCGTTGGCGATAGGTCCTTAGTTTCCACCGGCCCCTCGGCTTTTGAAAGACGGCGATGTCCAAGATTGAATGGCGCCCTTGGTTGTTGGTTGCGGCCTTCAGCCTGGTGTTCTTCCTGATCAACGCGTCGACCTATTCCTCGCTCGGCGTGGTCTTGCCGAACATGGTGCAGGAAGAGCACTGGAGCTGGACCATTGCTGGTTTGGGCTTCACGCTGTTGGGCGCGTGCACGGGCGCCTCCTCCTACATCCCGGCTTACCTGATCCGCCGTATCGGCGTGCGCTGGACCCTGACCTTGGGCACGGCGGTGATGGCGGCGGGCTTCGGCTGCCTGGGCGTGACACACAGTCCGCCGGTCTACTTCCTCGGCACAGCCCTTTGCGGGGTCGGCTACCAGATGATGGCGCTAATCCCCGGCACCTATGTTCTGGCGGCGGCGTTCAAGCACCGCGGCCTGCCCTTCGGGATCTATTTCGCGTCAGCGTCCGTGGGCGGCATCGCCGGACCGATCATGGCCCTGTCGATCATGCACGTCTTCCACGATCAGTGGCGACTGTTCTGGATCACCCAGGCCGTCCTCGCCGTGGTGATGGGCGCCGTCTGCATTCTGATGGTGGGCTCACCCGCCTGGCTCGCCAGCCGCGCTCAGCAGACCGACCGCGATGTCGCCGATGAGGCGGTTCGGCCCGGCTCCAAATCCGTCTATCGCACGGTCGTACAATGGACGGCTCGACAGGCGGTGCGGACACCACAGTTCTACGTTCTGCTGGCCGCCTATTTCGGCCACATGCTGGTGGGGATCACCATTTCCAGCTTTTCGGTCGCCCACCTCACCCAAACCGGCACCTCGCTCAGGCTGGCCGGGATCATGCTCAGCATCGAGTCAGCGGTGGGCGTGGCGGGCCGCGCGATCGGCGGCGCCTTGGGCGATGTGATCGATCCGCGCTACCTGCTGATGTTTGCGCTAGCCGCGCTGACGGCGGGCGGCCTCGCGCTGAGCGTGGCCCATAGCTACGCCATGCTGTTGCTCTATGCGGTGGGCAGCGGCCTTGGATTCGGCATGACCGCGCTGGCCGTGACCCTGCTGCTGCTGAACTACTATGGCCGCAAGGATAATCTCGAGATTTTCGCCCGCACCTGCCTGATCGGCACGGTTTCGGCGCTGGGCCCCTGGATCGGCGGCGCCATTCGCGACCACACTGGCGGGTTCAGCACAGCCTTCCAAGTGTATGGACTGGTAAGCGCCGTCATCCTCGCCGCCGTCATGTTCATGCGCCCGCCACGGCGCCATTCGGAATCCGCTCTGGGCGAGGCTCATGCCTCCGCCTCGCCGCGCCTAGACACCCGACCTATTGAAGATCCCGCCTGAGGAAGCCCATGCCCGACACACGCTCAAGCAAAACCGATTTCGGGGTCTTCCTGCCCGTCGCCAACGGCGGCTGGATCATCTCCGACACCACGCCAAAGCTGGATGGCCTGTGGAAGCAGAACCTGGCTGCTGCGGTCACCGCCGACGAGGTCGGCATGGACTTCGTCATGTCCATGGGCAAATGGCGCGGCTTCGGCGGCGACACCAACCACTGGGGCTCATCGATGGAGTCGGTGACCATGATGGCCGGCATCGCCCAGGCCACCAAGCGGGTGAAGATCTGGGCCACCGCCCACACCCTGCTGCATAATCCGGTCGTGATCGCCAAGATGATCACCACCCTGGATCATATCAGCGGCGGCCGCGCGGGTCTGAACATCGTCGCCGGCGCCTACAAGGACGAATTCGACCAGATGGGCGCCTGGGACGACAGTCTCACTCACGACGATCGCTACGTCCTGGCTGAAGAATGGACCAGCATTATCAAACGGCTCTGGTCCGAACCTAGCATGACTCACGAGGGCCGGTTCTTCCATCTCAAGGACTGCGTCTCCGATCCCAAGCCTCTGTCCCGACCACGCCCGGACATGATCTGCGCCGGCATGTCCGAACGCGGTTTCCGCTTCTCCGTGCGGGAGTCCGACGCCTGCTTCATCGGCGGCCGGTCGATGGATGAGGTGCGCGACGCCAGCCGCCGGGCCAAGACCGTCGCGGCCGAGATGGGCACGACGATCAAGACCTACGCCATGTGCACTCTGATCCACGCCGACACCGACGCCAAGGCCGAGGCCCTGGTCAGCCATTACCGCGAAGGCACGGACATGGGCGCGATCATCAACATGCTGCGCAGCTGGGGCGTGCCGCCGGATCGGCTGTCCGCGGTGGCCGAGGCCCAAGGGCCGTTCATGACTCAGACCATGGTGGGCTCCCCCGCCACCTGCGCGGAAAAGGTCGAGCACTTCACCCAATACTGCGAACTGGACGGCTTGATGATGATCTTCCCGGACTATGTCGAGGGACTGAAGATGTTTGGCGCCGAAATCCTCCCCCACCTGAACACGGTGGCCGCATGAACGCCTCCGTGAAGGAAGCCGCGTCTGGCGCGCCCGCCAAGGACGGCCTGACTGAATGGCTGGCGCCGTCGCGCACCGCTGTCGTCGTCATCGACATCCAGGTCGACTTCGCCCTGCCGGAAGGCGTGCTGGGTCAGGCCGGACTGGACATGTCGGTGGTCGCGCCCGCCATCGCCAAGGCCACAGAGCTTGTCGATCTGGCGCGGGCGGCGGGAACGCCGGTGGTGTTCGTCGGCCTGCAAACCAGCGCCGCCCTGGACTCCCCGGCCTGGCGCGAGCGGATGATCCGCAGAGGCGCCAATCCGGATGAGGACAGCGCCATCTGCCGCGTCGGTGAACGCGGCGCCGAGTTTGTCGGCCCCACCCCCCTGCCCGGCGAGCTGGTCGTTCCGAAAATCCGCTACAGCGGCTTCTTCGGCACCACCCTGCACGCCGGCTTGACCGCGCTTGGTGTCGACACCCTGCTGGTCTGCGGCCTGACCACCGAATGCTGCATCGACTGCACCGTCCGCGACGCCTACCACCTGGACTATCAGTGCTTCATCGCCACCGACGCCTCCGCGGCCTACGACGTCGAGATCCATGAGGCGGCGCTGAAAAATCTCGAATTGAACTGCGCCATGCTGGTCGACACCGACGAAGTGGCCAAGGCCTGGTCGGAGCAAACTGCACATGGCTGACGGCGCCTTTCCCCTATCCGGCCCTGCGCCCCACAGCGTCAGCGACGCCGACCGCGAGGCGCTGATCAAGGCGATCGACGTCGACGAGTTGGTCCAGCTCGCGCTGGACCTTGGCAATATCCCCAGCCCCGCCGGCCACGAGCTGGCGGCCGGGAACTTCGTCTATGACTGGATGGCGCGGGAAGGCTTTTCGCCGCGAAAGGTCGGCGCGGTCCCGGAGCGCAACAACATCATCGGGACCTACGGCGGCAATGGACGCGGCGCCAACCTGCTGTTCACCGCCCACCTGGACACCGAGGCCCCGACCTGGGACCCGGCGCTGGACCCCTACAAGTTCCGGCCTGCCACCTTGCAGAACCGCGAATGGCAGGAATGCTGGCTCGAGAACGGCGTCCTCTACGGCTACCCGATCGCCAACGATCGCGGGCCGATGAGCTGCTTTCTCATCGCCGCCAAGGCGCTGAAAACCGCCGGCTTCAACCTGTCGGGCAAGATGTACCTGACCGCCTGCCCCGGCGAGATCGGCCCCGAGCCAATCGAGGAGCACACCGGCATCGCCTACATGGGCAAGGACATCGGCGCCCATTACCTGTTCCATCATGGCGGCGTGGCGCCGGACTACGCCATCGCCGCGGAGGGTTGCGATTTTGGCCTGACCTGGGTCGGTTGCGGTTATGCGGTGTTCCGCATCCGGGTCCTGGGCGAGGCGGTTTTCACACCTCTGCTGACCCACCCAGAGGATCCCGCCGACCATCCCAACCCGATCTATCGGCTGGGCGGTCTGATCGCGGCCATCAATAAGTGGGGCCGGCGTTATGAGGTCGAGAACCGTTACGAGTCTCCCGGCGGGGTCGCGGTGCCAAAGGCACAGATCGCCTCGATCCGCGGCGGCGTGCCTTACGCGTTCGGCGCGGGCACCGAGGTCTGCAACCTCTATCTTGAAGTCGGGATGACGCCGCGCCAGACGGTCGCCGACATCCTGCATATGCTGGAAGACATGGTCGCAGACGAAGGCCTCGGCGAGATCGAGATCGAGCCCTTGGTCGCTCGTCATGGCTTCGAAGCCGACGGCCAGGCGGTCGCGCCGCTGGTCTCGGCGGTGGATGAGGCCACCAAACTAACCTTCGGCCATCCGGTGCAGCTGGCCGCGCCGGTCTACTCCAGCATGTGGCGCGACCATAACGTCTTCAACATGCAGCGTATTCCGGCCATCACCACCGGCTTCAAACGCTGGCGTCCGACCCCGAAAGACCTGGCCGACAGCGCCCTGATCTATGCCCTGACCGCCCTGGCCGTTTGCGGGCGCAGCGAGACCGCCGCCGGCGCCACGCACGCGGCGCCGGTCTATGGCGACAACCCGTTCGGCGAATAGGAACCCAGATGAGCGACACCCTGGAAATCGTCCCCCTGACCGCCCGCATCGGCGCCGAGATTCGCGGCGTCGACCTCGCCCGGCCGACCAACCACCAGTTGGAGGAGATCGCGGACGCCATCGCCGCCCACCAGGTGATCTTCTTCCGCGACCAGCATCTGAGCCACGACGAACACAAGGCGTTTGGCCGCGCCTTCGGCGAACTGGCGATCCATAGCGGCGTACCCGGCCTGCCCGACCATCCGGAGATCGTGCCGATCCACGCCGACGAAAACTCGAAGAATGTCGCCGGCGAGAACTGGCACTCCGACCTGACCATGAACGCCGAACCCCCGATGGGCTCGATCCTCTACATGCCGGTCATTCCGCCAATTGGCGGCGACACCATGTTCGCCAGCATGTACGCGGCCTATGACGCCTTATCGCCGAAGATGAAGGTCTATCTGGACGGCCTGACCGCGGTGCACGATGGCGACCACGTCTACCGGCCGCTGTTTCCCGACCTGGACCGTCGCTATCCCTGCAACACCCACCCCGTGATCCGCACCCACCCGGTGACCGGGAAAAAGGGGATATTCGTCAACGGCTCTTACACGACACACATCGTCGAGGTTCCCAAGGAGGAGAGCGACGCGATCCTGGGCTTCCTCTACAAGCACATCACCAATCCAAACTTCCACGTGCGCTTCAAGTGGGAGCCGAACTCGGTCGCCTTCTGGGACAACCGCTGCACCCAGCATCTGGCTGTATGGGACTATTATCCGCAGGTCCGGTCTGGCTTCCGCGTGACCGTGGCCGGTGACAGGCCCTTTTGATCTGCTGCCCGAAAGCTGACCGATGGCGACGATGAAAGCGATGCAGGTCGCCCATGCGGGCGGGCCGTTCGAGTTGGTTGAGCGGCCCTTGCCGGAGCCCGGCCCATCCGAGGTGCGCATCCGTGTCGAGGCGTGCGGGGTCTGCCACAGCGACGCCTCGGCCAAGAATGGCGGCTTTCCCGGCCAGATCTATCCGGTCATTCCTGGCCACGAAATCGCCGGGGTGATCGATGCGGTCGGCGAAGGCGTCACTCTATGGAAGGTCGGTCAGCGCGTCGGCGCGGGCTGGTTCGCCGGCCACTGCGGCCGGTGCGAGCGCTGCCTGCGCGGCGACTTCATGGCCTGTCTGAATGGCGAGATTCACGGCATCACCCGCGACGGCGGCTATGCCGAGGCGGTGATCGCCTCGGACCGCGCCCTGGCCCTGATCCCGGACGATCTGGCCGCCATCGACGCCGCGCCGATGCTGTGCGCGGGGGTCACCACTTTCAACGCCCTGGCGAAATGCGGCGCACGGCCCGGGAGCGTGGTCGCCGTGATCGGCCTGGGCGGGCTCGGTCACTTGGCGGTTCAGTTCGCGGCCAAGATGGGTTTCGAAGCCGTGGCGATCGCCCGCGGAGAGGAAAAGTCCAACCTCGCCCGCAGCCTTGGCGCGCACCATTACATCGACAGCACCCGTGAGGACGTCGCCCAGGCCTTGCAAGCGCTGGGCGGCGCGCAAGCCATTCTCGCCACCGCCAGCAGCGCGGACGGGATCGCTGCGGCGATCAACGGTCTGACCAGCGACGGTCGGCTTGTGATGCTGGGCGTGCCCGGCGAGCCGGTTCCGGTCTACGCCTACCAGGTCCTCTATGGCCGCATCCTCACCGGCAGCGCCGGCGGCACCGGCATCGAGTCCCAGGACACCATGCGGTTCTCATCCCTGACCGGCGTGCGGCCCATGGTCGAGACGATGCCGCTGGAACAGGCGGCCGCAGCCTACGACCGGATGATGGCCGGCGACGCCCGGTTCCGGATTGTCCTGACGCCGTAATTTTCGAACCGCTCTAATGTCTCCCGTTCCCTCGCCACAGGGGCGAGGGAACGGGCTTGAGGTGAAAATCGAGCGCTATAGGCGCAGCTTAGCGCGGCGCTTCCAGCCCGAGGTGGCCGCGCAAGGTGGACCCGGCATAGTCCCGGCGATGCAGGCCGCGCTTTTGCAGCACCGGCACGACCTGGTCGACGAACAGCTCCAGCTCCACGGGGATCTGCAGCGCCTGCATGATGAAGCCATCACAGGCGCCGCCCTGTAGCCAGGCCTGCATGAAGTCGGCGATCTCCTCCGGCCCGCCCTCGCAGGTCAGATGGCCCGACACCTTTGACGCCATGCGCTCGGCATAGGTGGCGATGGTGTCGCCAGGCTGGATCTCCTTGACGAACCGACCGCGATCGCTGGTGATCATCGGCCGATCCTCAAGACCGTCCAGGATGTCATCCAGCGGAAACGGCTGGTCCAGATCGTAATCCATGAAGTCGAAATTGAACCGTTCGCTCAGAATGCCGCGCACCATGTTGGGGCGGATCAGCTCGCGATAGAAGGCGCGCTTGTCGGCGACCTCAGCCGAGGTCGAGCCAATGAAGGGCATGAACCCCGGCAGGATCTTGACCGCGTCCGGAGAGCGACCCTTTTCCGTCGCCATGGTGCGCAGATTGGTGCGGAACGCCCTCCCGCCTTCGATATCCCGGAAGGCGGCGAAGATGGCTTCGCCATAGGTGGAGGCGAAGTCCAGGCCCCATTGCGACATGCCGGCCTGGATCAACACGGGCTGGACCTGTGGCGAGCGCGGGCCCGAGGCCCAAAGCGCCCGCACGGCGTCAGCGGTCTCGTGCGCCATGCTGTAGCGGACGGCATGTTCAGGATGGTCGCCGTTGCCGAAGTTGCGGCCCGAGGCGGCGCCGGAGGTGACCATGTTCCAGCCGGTGCGGCCGCCGCTCAACTGGTCGATGGTCGCGAACTTGTCCGCGAGCACGCGGGGGCTGTGGTAGGTGGTCGAAAAGCTAGCGGCGAGGCCGATGTCGCTGGTCGCCCCGGCCAGGGCGGCGATCTGTACAAGGGGGTCCAGCGAATTGATCGCGACCTCGCCGAGCACCCCACCGTTGCGTTCGCGCACGGCCAGGGTGTCCTCAAAGAAGACCATGTCGAACTTGCCACGCGCCGCCAGTCGGGCGGTCTCGATATAGTGGTCGATGGTCATCAGCCGGTCGAGCTGGGTCGCCGGGTGGCGCCAAGACCCAACGTGACCGCCGCTGGTCAGCATCCAGAAGCCCAGATGTAGCAGGTCGCCTGGCTGTGCGGGATCAGCGGTCATGGTCCGACCACCCCATCAAACTGGTTAGCCGGGCGCGCCAGACCAAGCCGGGTTCTGAAGTCGCCCTCGGCATACGACAGCGCCGCCAAGCCACGGGCGCGCAGGTTGGGCATGACCTGATCAATCAGCAGCGGAATGTCGGCGCCCGCGTTGGCCGGCGCCAGCACGAAGCCGTCACAGCGGCCTTCCAGATAAGCAAGGCTCATGCGCTCCGCGAGCGCAGCGCCCCGCTCGGCGGTGTCCGCGCCGAGGTCGTATGTGATTTCCGCCAGCCGGATGGCGGTCGGGACCTGCTCGCGGCTCATCCGGTCGAGATCGTCGACGCCAGCCAGCACGATGTCGGCGAATTCGCCGGCGGCGGCGAGTGGCTGAATCAGCACCGGCCAACCCTGCGGCGGCCGGGGCGCATTCAGTGGTCCGTCGACGGTGAAGAAAGCTCCGGAATGGCGGATGCGATGCACCTTGGTTCGGTCGGCGAACACCGCCGCGGCCTTGTCGAACACCAGGGCGTCATCCTCCCAGCTATCGAACAGTTTCAAGACCACATCCAAATGTTCCTCTGACCGCGCGGCGTCGCCGGTGGACAAGGGCATCCAGCCGCATCGGCCGCCAGACAGGAGATCGAACGATCCCACCGCCCGGGCTACGTTGAAGGGCGCCCAGTCATCGGCGATGCAGGCGACCAGGCCGATCCGGTTGGTTGTCGTCATCAGGAAGGCCGCGACCGACAGCGGATCCGCGCCGACGGGACCTTCAACGCCGCTCGTCGGGTCGCCCAGCAAGACGAAGTCGAAGGCGGCCTGTTCGGCGAGAACAGCGCCGTCGCCAAGGCCGTCCAGCCTGAGTCCAAGGATCATGGGTTTGTTCGAAGCGGTCACTCGCATCCTCTAGAACGCCACAGCCTGTCGCGCGATTAGTTAGCTCTGAATCCCGAGCTGCCATTTCTTGAAGCGGGTCACCACCTGCTCGAGGTTTTGCGACCACCAGACGTCATCGGCCGGGAACAGCTTCTCCGCCACCGCCGGATTGGTCGGGACCAGCGCCGCATCCTTTGGCGGCAACAGCTTCAAAGAGGCAAGGTTCGGCGTGCCGTAGTGGGTGACGCGGCTGAATTCGGCGCAGGCGCGCGGATTGCTGATGATCCAATCGATCAGCTTGAACGCGGCCTTAGGGTTGCGGGTGGTTTTGACCACGCACAGGTACTCGCCCTCGACCATGCACTGGTTGAAGTTGAAGCCGATGTTGGCCCCACCTTCGTCCGCCTGAAGAATGCGGAACGGCCAGGTGCTGGCCAGCGACACCTCGGACGACACCAGCCGCTGCACCGTCTCCTCGATCGAGTTGGACCAGATGATGTTCTGCTGGCCCAGCTTATCCAGGCTGCGGAAGGCGCGATCGATGTCCAGCGGGTAGAGTTTATCGGGCGGCACGCCATCGGCCAGCAGGGCGATCTCCATCACCCCGGCCCCGCCATTGACCGGATCCAGCGACCGCTTTCCCGGCAGCGCCTTAACGTCCCAAACATCCGCCCAGCCCGAGGGTTGGCGCGCGTCGGTGATCTGTTTGCGGTCCCAGGCGATGCAGCTGTTGAAGACGGCGTACATGATCCCGTACGGCTTTACGTACTGCGCCGGGATCGATTTCACATCGACGATGGCCGTGTCGATCGGCAGCAGCAGGTCCTGGCGCACGGCGAGTTCGTATTGGGGGCCGGTCAGCTCGAACAGATCCCATTGCGGATGGTCAGTGACGGTCTGCAGCTTGGCCAGGGCCAGCGACGTTGCGGGCGACAGATTGACCTTCACCCCGGTCTGTTTCGAGAAATCGTCGGTCCAGATGCGGCGCAGGACATCGTTGTACATGCCGCCGCTGGCGGCCAGGCCAATCGTGTTGTCGTCCTTGCCGCCGCCCACGCCGCAGGACGAGAGCAGGGCCGCGCCGAACGGCGCCGCCGCACCGGCCATCAGACGCCGCCGCGTCATCGCTCGCATCAAACCGCTCCGTCACCAAAAGCCCTCGGCTAGCGAGCGGCACGGACTCCGGGCCGATGTCAAATCGGCGCCGGCGCTCTTCGAGGGGGCGAGGGCCTATGAGGCCGATCCGAGCGTCAGAAAATGGGCAGTTGGACCTGATCTCCGCAAATTCAGGAGGCAGGCGGACGGATGACGAGCTGCGCTGGGGCGGCTATAAAGGGCGTGTGGCCAGGCGCGGGCCTTAAGATGATCCGTAGAGCGACGTTTTCCCGCCCGAGGCGCCGATCATTTCGGCGCCGCCATGGTCCGGGGGATGCGCCAGACGACGCGGCGAGCACAGGCAGGTTGATCTAGACGGGAAAAATTCTCGTCTTTAGCGCCCAGTTCAACCTGAAGACTTTGCAGCATGCGCACACAGACTTGACGCCAAATGCGGCGATGTCACCGCCTGCCTCCACCGAAGGCATACCCCCAGGCGTCTGCCCTCCAGGGTTTCCTTTTTGCTGATGTAGCGCTGCGCTGAATACTAATTAGTGGCGGCGACCCTTTCTGCTCTCATAGTCTACCTACTGATCGAAGGGGGTTCGACATGTCATTTCACTCTGCAATGTTGAAGCCAGCTCTGTTGAGCTGCGCGTCTGGTCTAGTCATGATTACCGCGCTGGCCTCGGCCGGCCAGGTATCCGCACAGACTGCCGCCTCGCCGTCGACGGTCGAAGGCATCGTCATTACCGCCGAGCGCCGAGCGACCAATATCCAGAAGACGCCGGTGGCGATCACCGCTGTCACCGCAGCGACGCTGGACAAGACCTTCGTCACCCAGATCGCGGATCTGAACGCCGCGGTGCCGAGCCTGGAAATCACCCATACCTCTGGCATGGAACAGCTGGTGACGATCCGCGGCGTCGGCTCGGAAACCCCGGAGAACTCGGCGTCGACCACGCCGGGCGTCTCGGTGTTCATCGACGGCGTCTACACCCCCAGCAGTCTTTCGCTCGATGCGACCCTGTTCGATATCGACCATATCGAAGTCCTGCGCGGGCCGCAGGGCGACCTCTATGGCGAAAGCTCGATCGGCGGCGCGATCAACATCAACACCAAACAGCCGCGGCTGCATGTCTATGACGCTTCGGGCGATGTCAGCTTCGGCGACTATGAGCTGTTCCGCATTAGGGCGGAGACCAACGTTCCGGTGGGCGACGACTTCGCGATCCGCGCGTCGGTCCAGCATTACGAGCACACCGGCTTCGCCACCGACACCTCGCCCAACCTAGCGGGCTTCAAGGAAGACGACGCCGACGACACCAGCGGCAAGCTGTCGATCCTGTGGAAACCGACAGACCATTTCAGCGCCACACTAACCGGCCAATGGTACAATGCCGACACCAACGGCGCCGAGCAGAAGAACATCAACGACCCCAACTCCAACCCGCGCCTGTTCGACCAGGACTTTGCGGGCATGTTCGACCTTGCTCAGCAGACCTACCACCTGAACCTGGACTGGGATCTGCCCTGGTTCGAGGTCAAGTCCGTCAGCGCTTATCAGCACCTCGACCACAGAACTCGCGAGGACAGCTCACGCAGTTCGTTCGCCCTGCTGGGCAGCTACGACGATGTGCCCGATTGGTCTGATGTCGTGACCAACTACAGCGAAGAGCTCGATATCCTCTCCAAGTCCGGCGGCCCGCTGGACTGGATCGTCGGCGGCTTTGGCGAGAACATCGCCGACGTATCGACGACCAAGGAATATGAGGGACCGTCCGCTTCGTGCGTGTCGCCCCCGGACACCGGGCCCATCCTCGATCCCGGGGATTTGAGCAGTGTCTGCAGCTTGTCGTACGGAAATATCAGTACATCGACCCGGCAAGGCTGGGCGGCCTTCGCCCGCTTGACCTATCACCTGCTTCCAAACCTGCGGATTTCGGCCGGCGCCCGCTACAATTGGGATCGCTACGACAACGACAGCAACAACTTCAGCCAGTACGGCAATAGCGTGAATAGCGCCGCCTATACCGGCGCCACGCCGACTTGGCGCTTCGAGGCGGACTACGACATCACGCCGTCGAACATGATCTATGCCAGCTACGCTCGCGGCTACAAGCCGGGCGGCGTGAACGGTAGCCCTTGTATTGGTTCAGCCTGTCCGCAGGTGGTCCAGAACAAGTTCGCTGCTGAAACCAATGACGGCTATGAAATCGGATCGAAGAACTCATTTCTCGACCACACCTTGCAACTCAATGTGGACGCCTTCTACTACGACCATCACAATTTTCAGTACATTCAACAAGACCCCGTTCCGTTCGACGACGGGATGTCCAACATCCCGCACGTCCGCGACTACGGCGCCGAGTTCGAGGCCCACTACAATGGCATGGACCGCAAGCTGCACATCGATGGCACCTTGTCCCTTGAAAAGGGCGAGGTGGTCGGGAAATACCTGAGCATTGACTCAACCGTCTCCAACGCCATTGAGGGACCAGCCTATTCGGGCGGCTATGCCGCCACGACGTTCCCGCCCGGCCCGTGCATTTACGGCGCAGCCTATGGCGGTCAGAACAACAACCCTGTTAGCTTCGCGACCGGAGGCAATAGCGCCGCGTGCTGGGCTCAAGTTGAAGCGTCGGCGAGAAATCTCCAGGGTAAGTCCCCTCCGGCCATGCCCAATGTAGCGGGCGCCGTTTCGGTATCTTATGACTTCGACATCGCCAACGGCCTGCTGACCCCCTACATCCAATATGTCTATCGCGGCCAGGAATGGGCTCGGATCTTCAACGAACCGTCGCTGGACAAGGTGCCCGCCTACGGCCTGACCAACCTGAACGTCACCTACGCGCCTGACTACGCCAAGAACCTGAAGTTCACCTTCACCGCGACCAACATCTTCAACGTGGTGGGGATCAACTCTCAGTACACCGACCCCTACGGCACCGGGCAGACCAGCCGTCAGTATACCGCGCCGCGCCAAGTCATCGGCACGGTCGCCGTCGCCTTCTGATCAAGACCCTCTAATCCCCAGACTGGGCGCGGGAGCCAAGGCTCTCGCGCCCTTTTTTTGTTTGGCTGCGGCAGACTGGGTTGAACGTTCCGCCGGCGCTGGCCCCCTCCGTCACGTCGTTCCGCTTCGCTACACGCCGCGCCACCTCCCCCGCTGCGCTTGCATGGGAGGAGAAGGATAACGCTGACCTGTTCTCCTCCCTTGTGAGCGCAGCGAAACGGGGGAGGTGGCGCGAAGCGACGGAGGGGGCGAGCGCCGGCTAAGCGACGTGCGCCTGACTTCAGAATGAAGCGAATCGCCTCAGCTGCCTATTCCGCGGCGAGCACGGCGGCCGGCTGTTGACCTGTCCGCCCGAGCGACAGTGGCGGGGCCATGCCGGGGATGTGGCTGGCGGTGATCAGGTCGCAGCAGTGGCGTTCGAACGCCGAAAACAGCTTGGACTTCTGTACGTCCGCCAGGCTCAACAGGCCGATCGTCATCGGGCGGTGAACGCCTTCGAGGGGCACCCGCACGGTGCGCCGGCCATCCAGCGCCTGTTCGGACCGAGGCAGGGTATTGGCCAGGGTGTAACCCTGGTCGTTGGCCACCATGGTGCGGATCACCTCCAGGCTGGAGGACCGATAGCGGATGCGCGGCTCGAGCCGCTCGGCGCGAAACAGCGACAGGAAGTAGTCGGAGCTGAGGGGCAGATCGAGCAGCAGGAAGTCCTCATCCACCAGCTCCTCCAGGGTCAGGGACGCGCGATGCGCCAGCGGGTGGCTCTCGCCCAACAATACGTGTGGGGGCAGGCTGACCAGAGGCCGGAAGCGCATATTGGGATGCAGGTCGAGGTCGTAGGTCAAGGCGACGCCCAACTCCGCCCGATGCAGGGACTGCAGCAGCCGCTCCTGATCGCCTTCCGACACGTCGATCTCGATGTCCGGGTGCTCTTGCATGAAGCCGTGGATCAGCTCGGGCAGGATCATCGGCGCCAGCGTGACCAGACACCCGACCGACAGCCGCCCTCTCACCTGATCGCTCAGATCGAAGGCCGCAGACGACAGGCCCTCGGCCTGACCAAGTAACTGCTTGGCCTGGTTCAACAGCTCGCGACCAGCAAAGGTCAGCGACAGACCTTGGGCATGATGGCGCACGAAGAGCTGCACGCCGAACTCGCGTTCAAGCGAGGACACCGCCATGGAGATGGAGGGCGGCGAGATGTTGATCCGTTCGGCGGCGCCCGTGATGCTGCCAGCCTCGCCGGCGGCGACGAAATATTCCAGCTGGCGAAGGGTTATCCGTAAGCTCATGGCCACAGCTCCTGGCGCAGTGCAGCAAACCCGTCAGCGGCTCCTAATCTCACCGGCATGGTAGGGCACGGGAACATGGCTGATATTACAGCGCTCTAACCGCAAGCCTCGCCAGCGCACAACAGGCTGGGACGCTTGTTCGCACTGCGGCGCCTGCTAACAAGGCGCCCGTGACGTCCAGGCGCTCAGGGATCGCCCGGTACGCCGAATCCGGGCGCGCCGGCCGGGTGCAGGGCGCGCGTCACATAGGCGTCGGCCTGGGGGGCATAGATGTCCCAAAGGGCGTGGAGCTGATCGATGACGCCCTCCTCCGCCCAATCGACCCGCAGGTCGACGAGCGGCCAGGACAGTTTGTCGGCGATCTTCAGACCGGCGGAATGCACGGGGCCTGCCTCGCCCCCGGCGTCCATCGCCGCCTTCATCGCGCTCAGAAGACGCGCGCCCAGGAGGCCCGTGCTGGCTTGAAAGCCAGCCACCATCGCGGCGGGGACCCCGTTGTTGGCGAGCAGGTTTCCCGCCGTCGCCACATCCTGCGCATAGGCCGTCGCGTTGAGGCCCAGCGCATGCGATCCGCTGAAAACCGCCGCCTCACCGCGCGCATCGACCGCGATCATCTGCCGGAAGTCGATGTTCGGCTCGGCTCGGGTCAGCGTCGCCAGGGCGTCGCGCGCGCCCCGGCCCTCGGCCATCAGGTCGAGTAGCCGCTCGCCCAGCGCCGGGTCGGTGATGTTCTGGCTGGTCGCCGCCCCGACCCCGGCTCTGGCAAAGGCGCAGCGGGCCGCGACGGCCGGCGATGAGGAACACACCGCCACGCCGAACATGCCCGTGGTCGGGCAGCGGGCGACGATGGAGAAGGTCACGCCGCCTCGTCCGGGATCACCGCGGTGACATCGATCTCCACCAGCCATTCGGGACGTGCGAGGGCGGTGATCACCACGCCGGTGGAGACGGGGTAGACACCCTTCAGCCAGCGGCCGACGACCTGATAGACCGCCTCCCGATAGCGGGCATCCGTCAGATAGATGACGATCTTGCAGACATGGGCGAGCTCAGAGCCGGCCTCCTTGAGCAGCATGTCGACATTAGCCATCGCCTGCTCGGCCTGCCCCGCCGGGTCGCCGATCGCCACGCTTTGCGAGGTGTCCAAATCCTGGCCGATCTGACCGCGCACGAACACCATGGCGCCCCGCGCGACCACCACCTGGCACAGGTCATTGTCCAGCGCCTGATCCGGGTAGGTCTGCTTTGTATTGAATGGCCTTATCCGCTTATGGACCATGTATCCCCCGATATCAGTGACCGTTCCCGGCCCGATTAAAACAGGCCGGCGCCGCTCTCGGCGCCAGGGCTCGAGGCAATAATCTCCGACAGCGACGAGGCCGCGCAATAGTCCCGCGCGCTGTAGAGCAGCGCCCGGGCGCTGCTACGGAAATCGACGCTGTCGACGGAGCCGATGATGACATAGTGGCTGCCGACCAGATCCGCCTTAAGCACGCGGCAATCGAAGCTGGCGAGGGCGTCGGTCAGCCGCCAGCAGCCGTGGGCGTTGGCCGACCATGTCGCGCAATCAAACTTGTCGCCACTGTCCGTCTTCACCCGATCGGCGAAGCAGTCGGCGATGTGGCGTTGGGATTCATGCAGGATATTCAGGCAGAAGACGCCGTTCTCGATGATGGCCGGCGCGGTGGCCCCACCTTGGTTCATGCAGACCAGCAGGGTGGGCGGCGACGTGTCGGCGGACACCGAGGCCATCGCCGACACCGTGGCGCCGAACCGCCCCTTTGGACCGCCCGTGGTCACCACATTGACCATGGTCACGCCCCAGCTCATCGCCTCAAGAAACCGCCCCTTGAGGTCCGGATTCAGAACAGGCTGTTGCGGCGAACTCTTCATGTCAGCTCGCCAGCACCGCGGGCGCCTTGACCCCACGGGGTGTCACGCCGGGCGGCAGAACACGGTCCGACAGGCCGGCCGCCGCGTGAACGAATTCCAGCGTCTGGTTCCAGTCGAAATTCCGGTAGACCGCGCCCAGGTGAGCGAAGGGCGGCGACTGGGCGAACAGTTGGAAGGTCAGCCGATGCCCGGCATAGTCCGAGTTGAGCAGATCGCGGGCGAAGGCCAGCAGCTTGCGCCGATCCTCGGCCATCCAGTCGTCATTGATCGAATAGTATTTCTGCAGCCATGGGCCTGAGCCTGGCGCCTCAAACGCGGCCTTGTCCGGGGTGATGCAGATCTGCCCGCCGCAGAGTTCGCGGGCGATATGCATCATCGCCGGCAGCTCCGAACAGGCCAGCACTCGCCCGGTATAGAGCAGCGAAGGATCGGGCATCAAAAGGCCGCTCGGGCTGGGCTTGGCCATGACGATCGAGGCGGTCAGGTGGGCGTTGATCCCCTCGCGATAGACCGCCAGCCGCGCCAGCTTCTCCTGCACCGCCTGCTGGTTCTCCAGGCCGGTCTGGCGCACGTTGAACAGGGCCGCGCCGATCATCATGTCGGCGAACTTCAGCGTCCGCTGTACGAAGGCGAAGGCCGAATAGCGGTGCAACGAGGAGCGGATGTAAGCCGCCGCCGCGGTGCTGCGATAGAAAAGCACATTCTCCCAGGGGATCAGCACGTCGTCGAAAATGACCAGGGCGTCGACCTCGTCGAAGCGGTTGGCGAGGGGATAGTCCTCCGCCGGGGCGCGGCCGGCGAAGCCGGTGCGGCAGATGAACTTCAGTCCCGGCGAGGCCATGTCGACGATGAAGCCCAGGGCATAGTCGGAATAGGCGGCGTTGCCCCAGTTGGCGATGGTGGGCTTGGCGAAGGCCTGGTTGGCGTAGGCCGCAGCCGTCTCATACTTGGCGCCCCGAACGACGATGCCGGCGTCGGTCTCCTTGACCAGATGCAGCAGCATGTCCGGATCCTGATCCTGCGGCGGCTTGGATCGATCGCCCTTGGGATCGGTGTTGGCGGAGACGTGGAAGGGGTCCTCGTGCAGGGCCTGGCGGATATGGCGCTCGATATTGACGGCGAAGCGCGGGTCGGCGGCGTTCAGCACATCCTTGCCGTCCATCAGCGACCACATCTCGCCGACGGTCTCGTCGCCGACGCGGGTGACCACGCCGCCGATGTCGCCCAGCACGGCGTCGACGGCGGCGCGCTTGTCCCACCAATCCTGCTGGCTGACCGGCGGCTTGTTGGCGATGGCGTTGCGCTCGCCGCCTTCCTCGTAGGTCATGATCCCCTGCGTCGCCGGATCATGCTGCATGTCGTAGATGCGCGCGCGAATATCGACCAACGGCTTGAAGGTGGGATGGCGGCTGACGTCCTTGACCCGTTCGCCATTCAGATAGACCTCGCGGCCATCGCGAATGGAGTCGATGTACTGGCTCCCCGTCCGGATCATGCATTTCCTCGATTAATCTTACATTATCAGCGGCTTGGGCCGGCCTTATGCTGACTAAATCAAGACGGGAGGAGCAGAGACAGTATTTGTTTCGGGGGCTTTGAATTGGCTTTCTTGAAACGGTCAAGTGAGCCGAATCCGCACCTGGTCAGTGCGCCGCGAGGTGACTCAACAAGGCGTCCATCATCCGGTCGCAGCGGTCGAGCTGTTCCAGGGTGACGTATTCGTCGGCCTTGTGACCCTGGTCCATGGACCCCGGGCCGCAGATGACGGTGGGTGTTCCCAGTCGCTCGCGATAGAGGCCGCCCTCGGTTCCGAACGCGACCTTCATCGTCTCATTGGCGCCGATCAGACGGCGGACCAGGGCGGCGGCCGCGTCATCCTCGGCGGCGTTCAGACCGGGATAGGCGTTGCGGACCTCGATCTCGATCGCGGCTTCCGGAAAGCGCTCGAGACGCCCTTTCACAATCGTATCCGCCGCGCTCTTGATCCGCTCGAGCAGGGCCTCCGCCTCCGCAGGCTCGGCGCTGCGGATTTCCATCTCCAGCACACACCGGGACGGCACAATATTCAGCGCCTCGCCGCCGCTGATCCGCCCGACGTGGAGGGTCGCGAAGGGAATGTCATAGGCCTCATCCCGCAGACCCTGGCGCTCCAACTCATTCTGCAGCGCGGTCACTGCCTGGATGAATTCCGACGCCAGGGCGATGGCGTTAAGCAGGTTGGGCGCCAGGGCGGAATGGCCCTCGCGACCTTTGAAGGTGACGGCCAGGGCGATCTTACCCTTGTGCCCAGTGGCCAGCCGCATCGAGGTGGGCTCGCCGATGATGCAGGCGAGCGGGCGCACGCCCCGATCCGCGAGCAAATCCAGCATCGGCCGCACACCCACGCAGCCGACTTCCTCATCGCAGGAGAAGGCCAGATGCAACGGCGCCGCCAGATCGCGCTTGGCGGCCAGGACAGCGGCCCGGATGGCGCAGGCGACAAACCCCTTCATGTCGGCGGTTCCGCGCCCATAGAGCCGATCCTCGACGCGGGTCAGGCGAAACGGATCGGTGGTCCAGGCCTGGCCTTCCGTCGGCACCACGTCGGTGTGGCCAGACAGCGCCACGCCGGGCCGGGCGGGCGGGCCGATGGTGGCGAACAGGTTCAGGCTGCCTGGATGCGGCCCGTCGATCTGGATCGCCTCGATACCCGCCTCGCTCAGCACCGATTGGATGTAGGCGATCAGATCGCGGTTCGACCGCAGGCTGACGGTCGGAAAGCCGATCAGCCGATCCAGGATGTCGACGCTGTTCATGCGCCATCCTGTATGACCTCGGCGGTCAGCGCCAAGCTCGGATTTGTTGAACCTGTGTTTTTGCGAATGCGACTGGTCGCGGGCGAGGCGCTGGCCTCTGCTCAAATCCTGTTCAGTTGAGCGCGCGCTCGGCCTGAACGGCTCGATCCGGTGGCTATGCGCGGTGGCGGCGCGCGAACCTGCCGCCATCGATCCGGCCATCTGTTCGGTAATCGATTTGGGACCGCGTCATGACCCTGCCCTTCAATCCCGCCGCGACCCGCCACAAGACGCCTCACCCGGACAAGATCGAGGCCAGTGCAGACGGCGCGGAACAGCCAACGCTGGAGCGCGAGCGCCTCTATCGAAAGCAGCGGCTGGCGGCCGGCTTTCGCATCTTCGCGCGCTGCGGGTTCGACATGGGCGATGCAGGCCACATCACAGCCCGCGATCCCGAATGGCCCGACTGCTTCTGGCTCAATCCGGCTGGCGCGCATTTCAGCCGCATCTCGGTGTCGGAGCTGATGTTGGTCAACGACCGCGGCGAAATCCTCGAGCCGCCCAAGGCGGCGCCCGCGCTGCTGAACCCCGCCGCCTTCGCCATTCACTCCGAGCTGCACAAGGCCCGCCCGGACGTGGTCGCCGCCGCCCACACTCACTCGATCCACGGCATGACCTGGTCCACCCTCGGCCGCCTGCTCGACCCGCTGACCCAGGACGCCGCCGCCTTCTTCGAAGACCATTCGCTGTTCGTCGACTATTCGGGAATGGTCGTGGAGACCAGCGAAGGCGCGAAGATCGCCCAGAGCCTGGGGCCACGCCAGGCGGTCATTCTGCAGAACCACGGCCTGCTCACCGTCGGCCAAACCGTCGAGTCCGCCGTCTGGCGCTATGTCTCGCTGGAGGCCTCCTGCCGTGTCCAACTGATGGCCGAGGCGGCCGGCCAACCCAAGCCCATGCCGCCTGAAGTCGCGCGCCTGACCGCCAGCCAACTGGGCACAGAGCGCGCCGGCCTGGACGCCTTCGAACCCTATTGGGCCGTGATCACCAACGAAGAGCCGGACCTGTTCGATTGACCACGGCGGACCAACCGGACCTGCTCGGCAGGACCACCAGCCGGCGCGGCGTGGTCGGCGCCATGCTGGCCGCACCGTTCGTCATGACCTCCTGCGCGCCGGCCGCGAGCGAGAAGACCATCGGCTTCGCCTCCACCGGCGGCGCCTTCAACGACATTCTCCGGCGGGTGTGGATCGACGATTTCGAGAAGCAGACCGGCATCCGGGTCAATCTGTCGTCCAACACCTCGCTGACCCAGACCAAGCTGCAGGCGAAAACCGACCGGCCGCAGTGGGACGTGGTCGAACTCACCGGCCCCTGGTACGTCCTGGCCGCCCAGCAAGGATTGCTGCTGCCACTCGACACCGACATCGTGAACGTCAAGGCGACCTCGCCCCAGTTCGTGCGCCCCTATGGCGTCGAGTACGCCATGTTCAACGACTGTATCGCCTGGGACCGGCGCACCGTGTCCGATCGCCTGCAGCCCACCGGCTGGGCGGATTTCTGGGACACCAAGACGCGGCCGGGCAAGCGCTCACTGAATACCGTCAATGGCGGCGCGGGCACGCTGGAGATGGCGCTGATGGCCGACGGCGTCGCGCCCGACAAACTCTATCCGCTGGACCTGGACCGCGCCTTCCGCAGCCTCGACCGCCTGGGCCCGGGCAACATCATCTGGTCGCAGTCTTTCCAGGAGCCGATCGAGCGGCTGATGACGCAGGAGGTGTCGCTGGCCTCGTCCTGGCCGTTCCGCGTGACCACCGCCAACAAGGACGGCGCCAACCTGGGCATGAATTTCAACCAGTGCAGCCTCGCCGGCGACTGGCTGTGCGTGGTCAAGACCAGCCGCAATCCGCAGGCGGCGTTCAAGCTGATCAACACCCTGATCAGCAACACCGCGGCCTGCGCCGAGTTCAGCCGCCTCACCCACTACGGCACGCCCAACCTCGACTCGCTGAAGCTGATGCCGAAGGAGGATGCCGACCTGACGCCGACCAACCCGGCTCTGTCCGATAAGCTGTACGTCCCCAGCGACGACTACTGGGCGCAAAACCTGGAGGCCGTCTCGACCCGCTTCAAGCAGTGGCAGCTCGGGGTCGCTTCATGACGGCGCTGCCGGTCGAACGGCGGACGCTGCCGGAGCAGCTGCGCGGTCCGGGCTGGCTGCTGGCGCCGGCGGCCTTGCTCTATGGGGCCATGGCCCTGGCGCCGCTGATCATCATTCTGCAGATGAGTTTCTCCGAGGGGTTCGGCGCCTACGTCCGCGTGCTGACCAATCCGCTACTCGCGCCGATCCTGGCCAATACGATCGTCATCAGCGCCGAGACCACGGTGGCGGCCATGCTGCTGGGCTATTATCTGGCGGCGACCATCTGGCGGTCGGGACCCCGCACGCGGATGATCCTGCTGGCCATGGTCCTGCTGCCGTTCTGGACCAGCGGCCTGGTCAAGAACTTCGCCTGGGCTGTGCTGCTGCAGGACAAGGGGCTGATCAATCAGGCGCTGCAGGCGAGCGGCCTGACCCATGCGCCGCTGACCCTGCTGCACAATCGCTTTGCCGTCATTCTCGGCATGACCCATTACGTCCTGCCGTTCGCCATCTTCCCGATCTACAGCAACATGCTGGCGATCGACCGTTCGCTGGAGCGGGCGGCGCTCAGCCTGGGCGCCACGGCGGCGTCCACCCTCTGGCGCGTGACCCTGCCGCTGACCCTGCCCGGGGTCTACGCCGGCGGCCTGATCACCTTCATCGTCTCCACCAGCTTCTATCTGACGCCAGTCATCCTGGGCTCGCAGAAGGACATGATGATCGCCAACCTGGTCGACACCTATACCCATGAAACCGTGGATTTCGCCGGCGCCTCGGCCCTGGCGGTGATGCTGATGGTCGCCGTCTCGGTCCTGTTCGCCCTCTACCAGCGCCTGCCAAAGGAGAGCCAGTTTGGCCCTCTTTAAGCGACCATCCGGCTCCAGCCTCCTGCTGATCGGCGCCTGTCCGCTGCTAATCTTCCTCATCGCGCCCACCCTGATCGTCATGCCCATGGCGCTGACCAAGTCGAACATCATCGAGTTTCCGCCGGTCTGGATCTCGGCCCACGCCTTCACCGACTATCTGCGCGACCCCGAGTGGATGGCCGACACCTGGGTGTCGATCAAGATCGCCCTGCTCGCCACCATCGTCGCCTGCCTCGTGGGCGCTTCCACGGCCCTGGCCCTGCATGCCCTGCGCGGGCCGGTGCGAGCTGGCGTCTCGTCCGTGGTCATGCTGCCCATGATGGCGCCGGTCATCGTGCTGGCGCTGGGCGACTACCTGGCCCTGGGCAAGATCGGCCTGGTGGGCAACTGGCCGATGATCGGCTTGGCCCACAGCCTAATGGGCGTCCCCTATGTGGTGCTGTCGGTGCAGACCAGCCTCAGCGGGCTCAACGCGGCCCTGGTCCGTTCGGCGCGCAGCCTGGGCGCCAAGGACCTGGCCGTGCTGCGGCATGTCTATTGGCCGGCGATCCAGCCAGGCCTTGCGGCCGGCGCGGTGTTCGCCTTCTACGGCTCCTTCGACGAGGTGATCCTGTCGCTGTTCCTGCAAGGCCCCGGCGTCACTACCCTGCCCGTGCAGATGTTCACCAGCATCCAGTATGAGCTGACGCCCAAGATCGCCGCCGTCTCCTCGCTGCTGGTGCTTTTGGCCGCCGTGACCCTGGTGGGCCAGGGCCTGCTGAGACTGACCGCCAGCCGCGCCAAGCCCCTGGTTGAGGCCTAGATCATGGTCGATTTCACAACCCCCACCCGGTCGGCCTCGGACGCCTACCTTGAAGTCGACCAGGTCTGGAAGGCCTATGGCGCCACCGCCGAACCCGTGGTGCAGGACGCCAGCTTCGCCTTGGCGCAGGGCCAGTTCATGACTCTGCTCGGCCCCAGCGGATCGGGCAAGACGACCATCCTGATGATGGTGGCCGGCTTTGAGCAGCCGACGCGAGGCCAGATTTTCGCGCGCGGCCGCGACGTCTCCAGCCTGCCGCCGCACCAGCGCGGGTTCGGGGTGGTCTTCCAGGGGTATGCCCTATTTCCTCATATGAGCGTGCAGGACAATGTCGAGTTCGCCCTGCGCATGCGCCGGGTCGACAGCCATGCGCGACGCCGCAAAGCCCTCGACATGCTGGACAAGGTCGGACTGGCGGCCTTCGCTCACCGGCGGCCGCGGGAGCTGTCCGGCGGTCAGCAGCAGCGGGTGGCCCTGGCCCGCGCCCTGGCCTTCGAGCCCGACCTGCTGTTGCTCGACGAGCCCCTGGGCGCACTGGACAAGAAGATGCGGGAGACGCTGCAGAGCGAGATCAAGGACCTGCAGCGCAAGACCGGCGTCTCGGTCCTGTTCGTCACCCACGACCAGGAGGAGGCGATGATGATGTCCGACGTCATCGCGGTGATGGAAAATGGCCGCATCGCCCAGATCGACACCCCCGAGCAAATCTACAACCACCCGGCCGACCGCTTCGTCGCCACCTTCCTGGGCGAGACAAACCTGTTGGCCTGCGAGATCGCCGGCGCCGATGGCGACCTGGTTCGAGTTCGCATGGCCGGCGGCATGATCTGCTCCGCGCGGCCCGGTCATGGGTCGACTGGGTCGGCGGGCCACGCGACCCTGTCCTTGCGCCCCGAGGCGGTGACGCTCTTGGCCGAGTACGAAACGGCGGACAATGTGGTTGAGGCAGAGGTGCTGGAACGAGTCTTTCTCGGCCAACAGGTGCGCTACACCCTCATGGCGCTCGGCCAGACCGTGGTGGCCATCGGCGCGCCATCGCGCAGTCAAGCGGCCGCAGGCGGCCGTGTCCGCATAGGCTGGCCCCGCGAAGCCGGCGAACTGCTGGGTGAGGCTGGGGCGGGTTAGGCGCCGGAAATTCGGCGATGCCCACCGTCTTCCTCGAACCCATCGGCCGCTGAAGCATTCATGCTGAGCCACTGGCCACGGCCGCTTTGCTTCAGGACAGCATGCCCGGATCCACCTACGATGTCGTCATCATCGGGTCCGGCCCCGGCGGTGGAACCATGGCCTGGCGGCTGGCCCAGACCGGCAAGCGCGTCTTGCTGCTGGAGCGTGGCGACTACCTGCCCCGCGAGCGCGCCAACTGGGACAGCCAGGCGGTGTTCAACGACGCCCTCTATCAGGCCAACGAGACCTGGTACGGCGCCGACGGACGCACCTTCCATCCGGGGCTGCACTATTTCGTCGGCGGCAACAGCAAGGTTTATGGCTCGGTCCTGCTGCGCCTGCGCGAGCGGGACTTTGGTGAGATTCAGCACCCCGAGGGCGTCTCGCCGGCCTGGCCGATTGGCTATGACGCCTTCGAGCCCTTCTACCAGCAGGCCGAGGCCCTCTACCACGTGCACGGGCTGCGCGGCGAAGACCCCACCGAGCCGCCGGCCAGCGGGCCTTATGCCTATCCGCCGGTCAGCCATGAGCCGCGCATCCAGACCCTGTTCGACGATCTGAAGCGCGAGGGCCATCACCCGTTTCACCTGCCCGTGGGCGTGTTGCTGGATGAGCGCGACGGGCATGCCCTGCCTCATTCCCCCTGCATCCGCTGCGACGCCTTCGACGGCTATCCCTGCGCCACCAACGGCAAGGCCGACTCCCAGATCATCTGCGTCGATCCGGCGCTTGCGGCCCACCCCAACCTCACCCTGTGGACCGGCGCCTATGTCGAGCGGCTGATCACCGACCTGCGCGGCGGCGCGGTCACCGGCGTCGAGCTCATCCGAAACGGCGAGCGGCTGACCGTGACCGGCGACATCGTCGTGGTGGCTTGCGGCGCCCTGTCGTCGGCCCTGCTGATGCTGCGCTCGGCCAACGACGCCCACCCGGACGGCCTCGCCAACGGATCGGGCCAGGTGGGGCGCAACTATATGCGCCACAACAACTCCACGGTCCTGGCCATCTCGCGCACGCCCAATCCGACACGATTCCAGAAGACCCTCGGCCTGAACGACTTCTACTTCGGCGCGGACGACTGGGACTTCCCGCTCGGCCACATCCAGATGGTCGGCAAGTCGGACGGGACCCAGATCAAGGGCGAAGGCCTGCCGGAAATCCTGCAGTGGTTTCCCAACCAGCCGTTCGATTGGATCGCCCGCCACTCCCTGGACTTCTGGCTGACATCGGAAGACCTGCCGAAGCCTGAGAACCGCATCTACTACGACCGCGACCGGGTGGTGCTGGACCTGCACGAAGGCAATATGGAGGGCCACCACCGGCTGCGGCGCAAACTCTCCGGCCTGTGCGACGCCATGGACCTGCACCCCCAGCTGTTCGATCGCAAACTCTACCTCGGCAAGGACGTGCCTATCGGCGGCACGGCGCACCAGGCGGGGACGATGCGGTTCGGCGCGGACCCCGCGACCTCGGTGCTAGACCTGAACTGCAAGGCGCACCAGCTGGACAACCTCTACGTCACCGACGCCAGCTTCTTCCCCTCTATCGGCGCCGTGAACCCGACCCTGACGATTATCGCCAATGCGCTGCGGGTGGCGGAGGAGATCGTTGGGCGGCTCGGATAGGCGGGGGAACGGTCAAGGTTAGGTCTCAAAAATAACTGAGCCGCGCCCCTAATCAGTCCAGACCCTCAAGCCTGCGTCTTAGCCTTTCCACGGCGAAGTCCAGGAACACCCGCATCTTCGATGGCAAGACGCCGCGCGCGGCGTGGAGCAGATGGACGGGCGCCGGCTCGGTCTCGAACCTGGCCAGGACGATGCTGAGCGTTCCGTCGCGTGCGGCGTCCACGCACTGGTAGTGCAGCACCCGGGTTGCACCGACGCCCTGGACCGCCGCCGACACCGCCGCTTCAGCCGTGGTCACCGACAGCCGTGGTCTTATCGAGATGTCCACGTCGCCTTTGGCGTCCTCGCGCCGAAAGGCCCATGTCAACGCCGGCGTCAGGAAGTCGAAGATCACACACGGAAAGTCAGCCAGGTCGCCGGGCGTTTGGGGCGCGCCGTGAGCGGCGAGCAGCTTGGGGCTGGCGCAGACGACGGTCCGCATCCTGCCGACACGTGTGGCGATCATCGAACTGTCCGGCAGGCGACCAATCCGCACCGCCATGTCGATGTGCTCGGTCACTAGGTGAAGGTCCCGGTCGGAGAGCAGCAGCCGGATGTTGATCTCAGGGTAAGAGGCTAAAAATTCGGTGACGATGGGCAGGATGTGCAGCCGCCCGAACAGGATCGGCGCGGTCAGGATCAGCTCCCCGCGCGGGGCGTGGAATTCGCCGGCGGCGACGCGCTCGGTCTCGTCGATCTGGTCCAGGATCCGCCGGGCCGAGGCGACATAGGTCACGCCCGCGTCCGTCAGGGCGACCCGGCGGGTGGTGCGCACCAGAAGCTTGACCCCGAGGCGGGTCTCCAGCTCGATGACCTTGCGGCTGACGGTCGCCAACGGCACGCTGAGGTCACGGCTGGCAGCCGAAAAACTGCCTTTATCGACCACCCGCAAGAGGATGGTCATCGCCTCGAAACGGTCCATTATTATCTCATAATTTGAGATTCATATTTCCGATAATGGCACGTTATCGCGCCATTCGGAACGATCTAGGTTTCAGTCGAGGGGCTGGTCGTCAGCACCGGATCGAAAAGGAAGCCTGCCATGTCGCGCCTTGCCATCCCGACCCGTGACAACGTCCCTGAAGCCTCCAAACCCGTGCTCGACGCGGTGTATGCTCAGCTTGGGGTAGTCCCCAACATGTTCCGCCTGATCGCCCAGAGCCCGGCCGTCCTGTCCGGGTTCGCCGGTAACAACGGCGCTCTCACCAAGGTTCTGGACGTCAAGACCCGTGAGCGGATCGCCCTGGCTGTGGCCCAGGTGAATGGCTGCGACTACTGCCTGTCCGCCCACAGCTATCTCGGCCTGAACCTGGCCAAGATCACGCCGGAAGAAATCGCCCTGAACCGCGCCGGCGCTTCTGGCGACGCCAAGGCGAACGCGGCGGTGAGCTTCGCCGCCAAGGTGGTGCGCGAGCGCGGGCACGTCAGTAACGCCGACATTGAGGCGGTCCGAGACGCCGGCTACAGCGGCGGAGAGATCGTGGAAATCCTGGCGGTGACCGCCGAGAATGTCTTCACCAACCTGCTGAACACCGTCGCCGACACCGACATCGACTTCCCTGTCGTCATCGCAGCCGACTTCTCCAGGGCCGCCTAGTCTGAATAGGTTGGGTTGGCGATCTTGCCCGGTCGCCAGCCCTGCCGTCTTTGTCGAACCGGAATGCCGACCTACGGGCCAGGCTCGCCTGTTATGGAGAGGTCTTATGGACGCCGAACGCCCGCCGCTGCCCCCCTTCACCACCGTCGAGGCCGCCGCACAGAAGGTGCGCATCGCCGAGGATGCGTGGAACACCCGCGACCCCGCCCGTGTGTCCCTCGCCTACACGCCGGATTGCCACTGGCGCAACCGGACCGAATTCCTGCAAGGCCGCGAGCAGATCGTCGGCTTCCTGACCCGCAAATGGGCCAAGGAACTCGACTATCGTTTGATCAAGGAACTTTGGGGGTTCCGCGATAACCGGATGGCCGTCCGTTTCGCTTATGAATGGCATGATGAGAGCGGCGACTGGTTCCGCTCCTATGGCAACGAACTCTGGGAGTTCAGTCCGCGGGGGCTGATGAGTCGCCGCGTCGCCAGCATCAACGACGCACGCATCGATGAAGGCGACCGAAAATACCTCTGGCCGCTGGGCCGGCGGCCAGACGATCATCCAAGCCTTAGCGATCTTGGCTTTTGAGACCTGCGTTACCCGAATGTCCCGCATGGGTCGAAAGCTGGAGAAGGTGACCGTCGGGATCGCGGATCAGCAGGGGGCCAACGGTGAGGTCGTTGTTCACGACTTGGCCGGGGATAGCGTTGGCTAGGCTTTGCAGCTCGCTCGACACCAGCCAGGTCAGCCGGGTTGCGGCGACATCGTCAGGCTCGGCCGGCCCGGCGCGGAGATAGTCGCCGCGATAGCACAGCAGTTCCACATGCGGGCCGCCGCCTGGGAGGTTGAGGGCTGTCACCTCGACCTCGACGCCGTCCAATCCATCCAGCCGATCTTGCTCCACACCCTGGTTCAGCGAGCGCCCGCCAACCGTCAGGCCTAGCTGCTCGTAGAAGGCGATGCTGGTCTGCGTATTCGCGACCGAAATGGCCGAATGATCGATCCTGGGCGGCGTACCGGCGGCTTGATTTGGAAACGCGATCAGCTCAATCGGATGGCCTTCCGGGTCGCGGAACTTGAAAGCGGTCACGCCGCCCGTGTTGGCCGGCAAGCGCTGCGGCCCACCCTGCGAGATGGCGGCCCAGCCGGCGACCACATTCAGCCGGGTCATTGAGGCGACCATGTCGGTGGTGGTTATGGCGAAATGCTGGAACAGCAGGCTCCAACCGGGGACGGACGCTGGATAGGCTTGGCCATCGCAACCGACGATGTCGACGCAGGTTTCGCCCAGGACCACCATGACGCCGCCCGCACCAATGGGGCCACGCTCGAACCCCAGCGCCCGGACGTAGAAGTCCGCCAGGGCGTCGGGCCGGCGTGCGTTGAGGCTGATACGCATGCTGCTCATGGCCAGCCCGCTCCGCGCCGGTTGAGGAAGAGGCTGTAGAGAGCGGACGAGCCGCCGATGAACAGCCGGTTTCGCATCGGCCCACCGAAGCAGAGGTTCGAGACCCGGTGCGGGACCAGCACCTTACCCAGCAGGCCGCCATCGGGGCTGATGCAGTGGACGCCGTCTGCGGCGCTGGACCAGACATTGCCGTCTTCGTCCACCTTCAGGCCGTCGCAGTAGCCGGGGTCGATCTTGTGGAACAGGTCACCGCCCGAAAGGCCGAGACCATCCGGCGAGACGTCGAAAACGCGTATGAACTGGGCTGGATAAAGCTTCGACTGATCGCCGGTCTCGGCCACATAGAGGCGACGTTCGTCGGGAGAGAAGGCCAATCCGTTGGGCCCGTCGAAATCGGTCGCCATCGCCCGGATGTGGCCGCTGGCAGGATCGAACCGATAGAGCGCCGGCGGCTGTTCGGACTCTTGGCGGCCGCCTTCGTAGTCGTTGGAGATGCCGTAGAGGGGGTCGGTGAACCAGATCGAGCCGTCCGACTTCACCACCACGTCGTTCGGCGCGTTCAGCCGCTTGCCGGCGTGGCGATCGACCAGCCCCGTGACCTGGCCGTCGTATTCGGTGCGGTAGAGGCAGCGGTCCCGGTGAGAGCAGGCGATCAGCCGCCCGGTGCGGTCGCGGGCCTGGCCATTGGCGTAGCCGGATGGCGCGCGATAGACCGAGACGCCCAGGTCCTCGATCCAGCGCATGGTTCGGTCGCGGGGCAGGTCCTGAAACAGCAGGCAGCCGGCGTCGCCCATCCAGACCAGGCCCTCGATCCAGCGAAACCCCTCGGCCAGAATCTCCAGCGGCGCATTGTCGAGCACATAACGCGCGAACCGAGGGTCAATGACCTCCACGCCGTCCATGTCACTTGAACCGGCAGGGGGAATGCGGCCCCGGCGCGCCCTCGAGCTGGATCAGCATCAGCACCGCCGGCTGATCGCCCGCCGTGCCGGACAGGTGGCCCTGACGGCCATCGCGAGCCCGCGTGCCCTGGTCCTCGCCGAAGGAGACTTCGCCCGGGCCCATTTCCACGCGCTCGCCATCCATGGTCTCGACCCACCAGCGGCCGGACAGCGGGATGATCCATTGCGGCTTGGGGTTCTCATGCCAGTCGCCGAGCCAGCCCACCGGCAGCACGGTGACGGAAATGTCCGTTTCGGCGTGGGTCTTGGCGCCCAGCCATTGCGGCTTGGCCGGCGGGGAGATGGAGTTCAGCTCGAATTCGCTCATGACGCAGAGGGTCTGGCGACTGACGCCATCCTCGTCGGTCCAGACATGCCAGTAGGGGACTTTAGGGGTCTCATCGCTCATGGCGCATGGCTCGCGGCGGCGTAGGGGTGGGTGGAGGACAGGGGCGCGGCCAGGAAGGCGCCGGTCGATTGCGCCGTGCCGCCGAAAGTCAGCAGCAGGAAACCGCCGGCAAGGGCGAGGTTCTTCCAGAAGTCCCAGAACAGCCCCCGCGCCCGACCATCCGGGTTCGACCAGAAGTCGCCCGGCCGCCAGAATTGCTTCCACATCAGGGCCGTCGCGACGCAGTAGGTCGCCAGCACCAGGGCGGCCAGGCGATCGGCGACGCCGATCAGGATCGCGGCGGACATGCCAATCTCGACGCTCAGCCCGCCCAGGATCAGCAAGGTCGCCAAGGCCTGGGACGGCGCCGCCTGCCGGGCCTGAGCGACAGCGCCCTTGAAGTTCAATATCTTGTCCAGGGCGCTGAACGGCAGGAACAGCAACACCAGCAGCAGCCGAACCCCGAAGGCGATGACGACGCCGGCGCCCATCCCCTAACCCTTGGCCGAACGCTGATCGTTGGGCTTATGGCTCGGGGTGAGGTTGGCCGCGGTGTTGACCAGTCCGATATGGGAGAAGGCCTGCGGGAAGTTGCCGGCGAACCGCTTGGCGATGGGATCATATTCCTCGGCCAACAGGCCAAGATCATTGCGCAGCGCGAGCAGGCGCTCGAACAGGTTTTGCGCATCCTCGTCGCGGCCGATCATGGCGTAGGCGTCGGCCAGCCAGAAGCTGCAGGCGAGGAAGACCCCCTCCCCCGGCGGCAAACCATCGTTGGTCTTTTCGGTGGGATAGCGCTGCACGAAGCCGCCCACCAGGAGCTCCCGCTCGATCGCCTCCACGGTGCCGATGAAGCGCGGATCGCGGGCCTCCAAAAAGCCGACCTGGCCCAACAGCAGCAGGCTCGCATCCAGCGCCGTCTCGCCATAGGCCTGGACGAAGGTGTTGCGGCTCGCGTCGAAGCCATGCGCCAGGACGTCGGCGCGGATCTGATCACAGAGCTTGCGCCAGTCGGCGACCGGCCCCTCGAGTTCGAACATCTCCGCGCTCTTGATCGCCCGATCCACCGCGACCCAGGCCATCACTCGCGAATAGGTGAACCGTCTGCGCGGCCCGCGCACCTCCCAGATGCCCTCGTCCGGCTCATTCCAAACCTTGGCCACATGATCCACCAGGGCCAGCTGCACATCCCACACCGACGACGGCGGATGCAGGCCGCCCCGTCGGGCCTGATGGAAGGTGTCCATCAGCTCGCCATAGACGTCGAGCTGGAACTGCTCGTGGGCGGCGTTGCCCACCCGAACCGGCTTGGAGCCCTCGTGACCGGGCAGCCAGTCGGCGGTCCATTCGGTTAACCGCCGTTCGCCGCCGAGGCCGTACATAATCTGCATGGCGGCCGGATCGCCCGCCACCGCCCGCTGCAGCCAACCCAACCAGGCGGAGGCCTCGTCGTAGTAGCCGCTGTTCATCATCGACAGCAGGGTCAGGGTGGAATCGCGAATCCAGCAGAACCTGTAGTCCCAGTTCCGCTCGCCGCCGAACTGTTCGGGCAGGGAGGTCGTCGGCGCCGCCACCAGGCCGCCGGTGGGGTCGAAGGTCATCGCCTTCAAGGTGATGAGCGATCTTTGAATCGCTTCGGCATACTCGCCTTCGATCCTGCTCCTCGCCAGCCAGTCGCGCCAAAACGCCTCCGTCGCCGCCAGCGCCTCATTGGCGTCGAACGGCTCCGGCAAGGGCAGGTGCGAGGCGCTGTGGCTGAGCACGAAGGGAAGCTGTTCACCCTCGGCGACGTCGAACTCGGCGCTCGTGCGCATATGCTCGCCCTTGGTATGGACCGGCGTCCGCAGCACCGCCATGGACGGCCCGGCGACGGCGCGCAGAGCGCCGTCGTCCAGCCGGCTGACCCAGGGGATCGTCAGGCCGTAGCCGAACCGAAGGATCAGATCCATCCGCATCGACACCCGGCCCCGGCGGCCTTCGACGATGCGCACGATATGGGAGGACGCGTCGCCCCGCGGCGGCATGAAGTCGATCAGGGCGACAGCGCCCTCCGCCGTCTCGAACACCGTCTCCAGGATCAGCGTCCCGTCGTGGTATTGGCGCGAGGCGGTGAATTCGCCCGCCGGCGCGATCTTCCACGCGCCGTTGGATTCATCACCCAGCAGCGCCGCGAAACAGGCGTCGGAATCGAACCTCGGCCAGCACAGCCAGTCGATCGACCCGTTGCGGTCGATCAGGGCGGCGGTCTCGCAATCGCCGATCAGCCCGTAGTCGGCGATCTGGCTGCGCGGGGCTTTGGAAGCGTCCTCAGCCACCGGTGGCGAACCCGGGATAGAGAGTCATGCCGCCGTCGACGAACAGGGTGGCGCCGGTGACATAGTCCGAGGCGTCCGACGCCAGCCAGACCGCCGCGCGGGCGATGTCGTCCGGCTCGCCGATCCGCTTGTAGGGCACCAAGGTCATCAGATCAGCATAGGCCTTGGGCGTGCTCCAGGCTTCGGTATTGATCGGCGTGCGGATGGCGCCGGGCGCGATGCCATTGACCCGGATTCGCTTGGGCGCGACCTCCTGGGCCAGGCTGCGCATCAGCATATTGATGCCGCCCTTGGACGCCGCATAGTTGGCGTGTCCGGCCCAGGGGATTTCCTGGTGGACGGAACTCATGGAGACGATCTTGCCAGCCGCGGCGGATACGCGCTCGTCCAGCCCGCGCCGATTGAACTCCCGCACCGCCTCCCGCATGCAGAGGAACTGGCCGGTCAGATTGACGCCGATAACGGTGTTCCACTGCTCCAGCGTCATAGTCTCAAAGGCGGAGTCGCGCTGCAGGCCGGCGTTGGAGACCACGATATGCAGGGTGCCGAAGGCCTTCACCGCCTCGGCGAAGTTGGCCGCCACATCGTCCTCGCGGCTGACGTCGCCTTTGACGGTGATCGCCTTGCGGCCAAGGCTGGTGATCTCGTGCGCCACCTCGTCGGCCGATGCCGGGTCGGTGACATAGTTGATCGCCACATCGGCGCCGGCGCGCGCCAGGCCGATCGCCACCGCCCGCCCGATGCCCGAATTGGCGCCCGTGACCAGGGCGGGCTGGCCCTCGAGCACGACCTGATAGGGGATGTCTGGCCGCCGGGAAGGATCCTCGGAAGCGGACGCGGCGGGCGCCTGGGAAACGCTGGAAGGCATGGCGGGCATGGCCCCACGACGGCGACGCTACATCTCGCCAGCGCCATAACGCGCGACCGTCCATTCAGTGGCCAAGGCCCAAGCGACATCTTCGCGTTCGAAGGCGAAGATGTCGCATTCCTCCGATCCTAGTAGTTCATCGACCAGGTCAGCAGGTGGGTCATGATCGCCAGGATGCTGACGGCGAAGAAGGCCGCCGTCACCAGTAGGCTGGTCAGCTTGGCCCACCAGCTGGCGGTCTTGTCGCCCCAGGTCAGGACCAGGTTCCACGGGCCGGCGATCAGGCCGAGCAAGCCGACCAGGCCGAACAGCTGGAAGACGCGGAAGGTCGCATCCTGGGCGCCGTCGATGACCAGGGCGGTGGACAGCAGGTTCAGCAGGGCCCCGACGATGCCGGCCACGAACACCACCTCGACCAGGGCCAGGATGCGAACCGTGCGATAGGCGGCGGCGCGGCGGCCGGCGTGGGCGAAGCTCGCCTTATAACGCCAGCGGATAAAGGCGCTGAGCGGCCAGGACAGGAAGAAGATGGCCAGCAGGCCCGTCGCGGCGCCCAGCAAGGGCAGGATCCAGCTGGCCTTCATCGATCCAGGGGTGTGCTGCAAGACAAACACCGGCGGCTCGTTGTCGAAGCCGATGGCGGTGACGACGCCGTTCTGGACCACGGCGGCAAGCCGGCTTTCTCCGCCGACTTCCTGCCAGACAAACGGGCCGACCTCGCGCCAGTGGATCGGCGCCCCGCCGGTGTTTTCCAGACCCGCCGTCAGGGTCCCGTCGGGCGCCATGGCGATGGTCTTTTCGCTGAGTAGATAGGCGAAATCGAGCAGGCCGCCGGCGGGCCGGCGGCTGAGACGCCAGGAGCCGGTCATCAGCGCGCCGTCCTGCTTGGCGCTGGCGAGCGTCGGCAGCGGCGGGGCGGCGGGCGCCGGGAAGTAGCGGTCGACGAACTGGCGCAGCAGCTCGCTGCGGATCGCCTGAGCAGCCCCGGCCTTGCCCGCGCTGTTGAAGCTGACGAACAGACCGACCCCATCATTGAGGAACAGGTGCAAGTCGGAGTGGAACAGGTTGAGGTCGCCGGCGTGGCCGATGATCTCATGGCCGTTGCGGTCCTCATGGTAGAAGCCCAGGGCCATGCCCGGCAGCGGCGGGGTGAGCTGGAAGGACTGCCGATGCATCTCATCGGCGGTCTGCGGCTGCAGGATCTGAGCGCCGCCATAGGAACCGTGGTTCAGGTGGGCGAGCATGAAGCGGCCCATGTCGTCGGCGGTGGTGGAAAGCCCGCCGGCCGGGACGGCGTTGACGATCTCAAACGGATGGGCCGGCGTCGATGCGGTCAGATAACCCTTGGCCATATTGGCCGACCAGCCCGCGGGCAGGGGCTGGTCGAAGGTGGAATGCGCCATGCCGAGCGGCTGAAAGATGTGGTGGGCGATATAGTCGTCGAACGGCTCGCCGGAGACGCGCTGGACGATGTAGCCGGCCAGGGTGACGCCATAGTTGGAATAGGCGGGCACCTCGCCGGGCGGGAAGATGCGCGGGGGAATCCAGGTCTTCAGATAGCTCTCGATCGAGCGGGCGTCGGCGGGATTGGTGACGATGAGATGCTTGGCTACCTCACCGAAGCCTGCGGTGTGCTGGATCAGGTTGCGCAGGGTGATCGGCTTGCCGAACGCCGGCGGAATCTTGAAGTCGATGTAGGCGTTGACGTCCCGGTCCAGGTCCAGCTTGTGCTGTTCGACCAGTTGCATCACCGCGGTCTCGGTGAACAGCTTGGAGATCGAGCCCGGACGCATCAGCGTCGTGGTCGGCGACATCGGCGCCTGGGTTTTGACGTCGGATGTCCCGTAACCCTTCTCGACCAGCACCTGGCCGTCCTTCACCACGATAACGACAGCGCCGGCGACGTCACCGCGCCTGATCGCGTAGGGCATAAGCCCATCGAGCCAGGTGGTCGCGTCGGCGGCGGTGAGGGCCTGACCGGCCGGCTGGGCCGCCGGCGCCACCCCTGGCGTTTGGGCGACCATCGGACCAGCCGCCCCCAGCGCCACCGCGAGGGCGCCGATGAAGGCGAGGGATTTCAGGGGGGACATCGCATCTCTCCAGCCGTGGCGCGTGACGCCATCAGTAATGGACAATTTTCTGTAATTGCAAATTACATTTCAGAAATGGCAAGCATGATCAGCCTATGCCTAGCGGATCCGGGTCCAGCGGGAACATCCGCGAGGAGTCGAACTTCTCGTAAGCGATGTCTTCGAAACGCATCTGGATGGCGCCTTCGCTAGCGACATTGATCAGCTGGTCGGACACCTGGGCGAAGCCCGCCTTGTAGTGCTGGCTGGACTTCACCACCGCCAGCCGCTTGGCCGCCAGATCGACGCCGATGCCGGTGAAGGCGTCCGGCGCAAAGGTCTGGCTCCGCTCGGAGATCAGCACCACGTCGACGCCGCCGCAAGCCACCCAGGCGGATGCGCCCAGGTCGGCCCGCGATGCGCCGAGACCGGCCTGGCTGTGGTTGGCCAGAACCTTCTTCACGGTGACCTGATGATCCAGCGGCTGGCCAGACGCGGGGCCGCATTTGCCGCCGATGCGCAGGGAAAAGCTCGCCCCCTCCCCGGCTTCCATACAGGTGCGCACCGCCATCGGATCCCAGATGCAGCCGAGCACGGCGTCGGCCGTCTTACGCGCCAGGAGTTCGCGGAGAAAGGCGGTGTTGTCGCTGGGCGCGCCGCCGCCGGCGTTGTCGGCAGTATCCCCAAGCACCACCAGGCCCGGCAGGGTCGCCGCCAGGTCGAGCGCCTCGGTAATGGAGGGCATGCGGGGCAGCAGGGCTTTCCGTTCGGCGTAGACGGCCAGACCCAACTCGCGGGCCATGGAGGTCGCTAGCACCGGATCGCCATCGGTCACCACCAGCATCCGCGATCCGGTATTTGGCGTGTCGCCCCAGGGAAAGCCGTGCGCGAAACTGACGGACAGAACGCCTGGCTCGGCTTCGGTCTTTTGGAAGCGCCGCACCAGCCCCGCCATGGGCTCGGTCGTTGTGGGATAGAAGCCAATCATCCGGCAGTCGAACAGGGCCGACGTCGGCCTCACCTCACCCGCCGCCGCTCGGGTGCAGATATCGTAAAGCTCCCGCGCCCGCTCCAGCGAGTCGATGTGCGGATATTCCTTCATCAGGATCACGCAGTCGCTGGCGTCGATCAGCGCCTGGCTGAGATGACAGTGCGGATCGAGCTCGACGCCGATGATCGCCTTCGGGCCAACGATCGCGCGCATCCGCTGCGCCAGGTCGGCTTCGCAGTCGTCGTAGCCATAGGCCACCATGGCGCCGTGCAGGAACAGCAGCACCACGTCGAACGGCCCCTGCCGCTCGGCCTCGGCCAGGACCTCGTCGCGCATCATCTCATAGGTCGCCCGCAGCGTCGGGCCGGAGGGATGGGCGGTGGCGAACAGGCCTTCGGCGAAGTCGTGGCCATCGGCATGCGCAAGGTCCCGAAACAGGCGGGAAGCCACATTGGCGTTGTCTTCGCTGGCGGTGCTGGCGTTTCCACGAAACAGGCCGCCTTCTTCGTATCCCGCCAGGCCGGTAGGCCATGGCGCGAAGGTGTTGGTTTCCGTGACGATACCGGCCGTGAAGATGCGCATGGCGCCTCCGATCCACCCCGGCCTGTTCTGAATTTATTTTCCGGACCTGTAAATCAATTTACAGATCAGATAATTTATCGCCTCGCCTCTCTAAGCCAGCGAGACGGACGCTTGACAAGCGCCAAGGCCCGCGCGCCCATTCGCCTTATCCAGGATGGAAAACGGCGCATCGGTCCGCGCCAGTCCGGGACGGCCCCGCGCCGGCTGACGATCGACGTTGAAAATGGAGCTGATGGCGCGTGAACACCCAAGCAAAGCCCGGCGCCGTTCTTAAGGGCCTTCGGCTCGCGAACGGCTGGACGCTGACCGACGTCAGCCGCCGGACCGGCTTGCCCGTCTCGACCCTGTCGAAAATTGAAAACGACAAGATGTCGCTCAGCTACGACAAGCTGGCCCGCATCAGCCGCGGCCTGGATATCGACATCGGGCTGCTGTTCTCGTCCAAGGCCGCGCCAGAGCCTATCAGCCTGGCCACCGGCCGCCGCAGCATCACGCGGGCCGGCGAAGGGCGCGCGATCGAGACCGAAACCTACGGTCACGTCTATCCGCACACCGATCTGCTCAATAAGCGGTTCGTGCCGATCATCGCCGAAGTCCGCGCCCGCTCGGTCGCCGAGTTCGGCGAGATGATCCGCCACCCGGGCGAGGAATATACCTACGTCTTGGAAGGGACCGTCTGCCTGCACACTGAGCTTTACGCGCCCGTTACCCTGGAAGTGGGGGACTCCATCTACTTCGACAGCGGCATGGGCCACGTCTATCTGTCGGTGGGCTCGGAACCTTGCCGCGTGCTGTCCATCTGCTCCGGCGATGAATCCCAACTGATCGCCGCGCTGGCGCCGGACTCCGCTGAAGCCGAAGACGACCCCGCACCCCTGCGGGCGGATGCTGCTGAGACCGTCAAGCCCGTCATTCGCCGGCGAGTCGCCAAGGGCTGATCCGCTCTGGCGCGACCTCATGGCCGCTCAGGCCATCGAGTCTCACGCATTTCCATGATAGAAAATTGTTTTCTAATGTGCGAAACCACGCAGACGGCGCGGCGCACGAGTTAAACGATGAAGTCATCCCATGAGCGGAGCTGAGGTCGACATCGCCGTCATTGGCGGCGGCATCGCCGGCGCCTCTGCGGGCGCTGTTCTGGCCGCGACGCACAAGGTGGTCGTGCTGGAGCGCGAGGCCTTTCCAGGCATGCATTCCACCGGCCGATCCGCGGCGCTGTTTTCCGAAATCTATGGCGGCGAACCGGTGCGCGCCCTGTCCCGCGCCAGCCGCGACTTCCTGTTCTCCCCGCCGGAAGGCTTCGTCGATGCGCCGATCGTGCGGCCGCGCGGCGCGCTACATCTAGCCTCCGCGTCGCAGCTGGCCGCACTAGACGCCCTCTGCGCCCTACCCGACGTCGGCGCCTCGATCCGGCGTCTGAGCGCCGCCGAAGCGCTCGCTCAATGCCCGATGCTGCGCCCTGACTACGTCGCCGGCGGCGCGCTGGAAACGGCCTCGGCGGACGTGGATGTCGATGTCCTGCACCAGGGCTGGCTGCGCCAACTCAAGGCGCGTGGCGGCGAGCTGATCGTCAACGCGGAAGTTCTGGACCTGCGCCCTGAGGCGGGCGAATGGGAAATTACGACAGGTAATTCAACGATCAAGGCGCGCGTGGTGATCAACGCCGCAGGCGCCTGGGCGGACGAGATCGCCAGGCTGGCGGCGGTCGCGCCGATCGGCCTTGAACCGCGGCGGCGCACGGCCATGATCGTCGACGCGCCGGAAGGATCGGACAGCGACGCCTGGCCGATGGTCATCGATATCGACGAACAATTCTACTTCCGCCCCGATGCCGGCGCCCTACTATTGTCGCCCTGTGACGAGACCCTGAGCCCGCCGTGCGACGCCCAACCCGAGGAGTGGGACATCGCCATGGCGGTGGATCGGATTGGGGCCGCGACCACCCTACAGGTGCGCCGTATCCGCCGCAGTTGGGCCGGCCTGCGCAGCTTCGTGCCCGACCGCAACCCCGTGGTGGGTTTCGCGCCGGACGCGCCTGGGTTCTTTTGGTTGGCTGGCCAGGGCGGCTACGGCATCCAGACCGCGCCGGCCATGGCGCACCTGGCCGCCGCCCTCGTCTCGGGCGCGGCCGTCCCGCAAGACCTCGCCCGCCACGGCGTCAATGCCGCCAGCCTGCGTCCAGGCCGCCCCCCGTCGACCACCGCGACAGCCGCCTAAGGCCGGGCGCCGGCGCCACCATCGCGAACCAAGTGGAGTCGCGACGCGCCAAAACTGAAAAATCATTTGCCAAGTATGAAAATTTATTGTCGTCATTAATCCGTCGTCGATCCGTGAGGGGGAAATCCGATGAAATTTGTTACGAAGCTTAATCTGCTCGCTGGTGCAGCCTTCTTCGCATCGTCGGTTTCATTCGCCGCCCAAGCCCAGACGGCGCCCACAGCCGTCGGCGAGGTGGTCGTCACCGCCAACAAGCGCGCTGAAAAGCTCAAAGACGTGGCCCAGGAGGTCACCTCCCTGTCCGGCAGCGCGCTCGATCTGCAACAGGCGGCCCACTTCGAGGACTATGTGAACCTCGTGCCGGGCTTCAACATGGTCTCCGCCCAGGAGGGGCAAAGCCGGCTGGTTCTGGACGGCGTCAACGCCGGCGGCGACAGCGCCACGGTCGCGACCTACGTCGACGAAACGCCCTATGGATCGGCGACCGGCCTGGCCAACGGCGGCGTGCTCGCGCCCGACCTCGACACCTTCGACGTCAATCGGGTCGAGGTCCTTCGCGGCCCTCAGGGGACGCTTTACGGCGCAAGCAGCCTCGGCGGCGTACTGAAATTCATCACCAACGCCCCGGACCCCTACCACTTCTCCGGCAAGGTCGAGGTGGATGGCGAGAACACCGACCACGGCGGCGACGGCGGCTCGGTGAAGGCCATGGTCAATCTGCCGATCAACGACAAGATCGCCATTCGCGCCAGCGGCTTCTACACCGACGACGCCGGCTACATCGACGATCCCCTGCGCGGCGCCAAGAACATCAACGAGACCAAGTTCAACGGCGGCCGGGTCGGCGTTTATTTGCACCCGATCGAAAAGCTGACCATCCGCCTGACGGTGGCGGCCCAGGACATCCTCAGCAACGGCGATTCGGTGGAGGATCTCAATCCGACCACCCTGCAGCCGCTCTATGGCCAGCTGACCCAGAGCCGCACCTTCGCCCAGCCGAACGACATCACCTACCGCATCTACAACGCCACGGCCGACTACGACTTCGGCTTCGCCGACCTGCTGTCCTCGACCAGCTATGGCACCCTGCACCAGAGCACCGATGTGGATGCGACGGCTATTTATGGCGGCCTGCTTACAGGAGCCTTTGGCGAACCGCTGGGCGCCGGCATCAATCAGGAGCTGGATCAGCAGAAGTTTACCCAGGAGGTTCGCCTGACCTCCAAGCCGCAGCAACTGGAATGGCTGATCGGTGGCTTCTTTACCCGTGAGCGCAATGAGCTGGACCAGGATCTGGGCGCGGTAGACCTGGCCCACCCGCCGCAGTTCGCGCCCGGCCTGGGTGGCTTGGAATTTGTCGCGCTGGATTCGGTCTATTCGGAATATGCCGTGTTCGGCAATGTCGACTATCACTTCACCGACCGCTTCGACCTGAGCGTCGGCGGGCGCTACAGCAAAAACGACCAGAGCGCGGGACAGGTGACATCCGGCCTTCTGGTGGGTCCTGCGTCCAACGCCCCTGGATCGTCATCGGAAGGCGTCTTTACCTTCGCGGTGGCGCCGAAATACAAGATCAATGACGATGTCACCGCCTACGCACGCGTCTCCAAGGGCTACCGCCCGGGCGGCCCAAACGTCATATCGCCCGGCGCGCCGGCCACCGTGCCGCGTTCCTTCCAGTCGGATAGCTTGATCGACTACCAGATCGGCGTGAAGGCGGACCTGCTGGAGAAGACCGTTTCCGTGGACGCATCTGCCTTCTATATCGACTGGTCACGAATCCAGCTGCTCGCCGACGTCGACAACTTTGGGGTCAACGTCAACGGCGGCAAGGCGAAGAGCCAAGGGGTGGAGGGCACGGTTTCCTATGTTCCGCTCCCCGGCCTGAACCTTTCAGCCAACGTCGCCTATACGGATGCGACACTGCGCTCCGACACCGGCGCGCTGCTCGGCGGCGTCACCGGCAACCCCCTGCCCTATTCGGCGAAGTGGACCGGCGCGGTGAATGCCGACTACAGCCACGCGCTCTTGAACGACGCCCGTGGGTTCATTGGCGGCAGCCTCCGTTACATCGGCGACCGCAAGGCTGACTTCGACCCGAACATCGGTCAGGTGCCATTGCCGAGCTATGTTTCGCTCGACCTGCACCTGGGTGTCGAATGGCAGAATTATCGGGCCGAACTCTATGCCAAGAACCTCAATGACGCCCGGGGCATCCTGTCTTTGACCGGCTTTGGATCGACGCCCAACGGCGCCGTCATGGCCGGGGTCATGCGGCCGCGGACCATCGGTCTGTCGCTGTCGGCCAAATACTGATCGCAGACGGGCTGTCCTCTCGGACGGCGGCCGTGCCGTCGTCCATTTGGACGGCCCGACCGCGCATTTGATGACGACGAATGCAAGGCGCCCTGAGCGCCTCTTGGCTTAGGCAGAGCTAGGCTGGGGTGAGGCTGTCCGGAGGAGACGTGTCTATGTCGATCAAGTCCGCCTTGAGCCCAGCCGCGGCCTGGACCCGCATCGGCGGCGCCGTCGCCGCCTGCTTCGTGCTTGCGACGCCGAGCCTCGGCGCCCCGACGTCCCTGACGCCGCCGACGGCCCAACCCGTTGTCGCCTCCACAGCGATCGCAACGACTGCCGCCCATGCCTTGACCACCGACGATGTCGGCGCTTGGCTCGACGGGCTGATGCCCACCGCGCTGAACACCGCCCAGGTCCCCGGCGCGGTGGTCGTGGTCGTGAAGGACGGCGCCGTGCTCTACGAGAAGGGCTACGGCTACGCCGACTACGACAAGCGCATTCCGGTCGATGCCCGAACCACCCTCTTCCGCCCCGGCTCGACCTCCAAGCTGTTCACCTGGACCGCGGTGATGCAGCTGGTAGAGCAGGGCAAGATCAACCTCGACGCCGACGTCAACACCTACCTCGACTTCAAGATTCCGGCCTACCACGGTCTTCCCGTCACCATGCGCATGCTGATGACGCACCGGGCCGGCTTCTCCGAGACCGCGCGGGACCTGCTGTTCTATGGCCGTCCGCCGCCGCCCCTGGGCGAGGTGCTCGCCCGCTACGTGCCGCCGCGCATTTTTACGCCCGACGGCGGCCCCGGCTACTCCAACTACGGCGCGGCCCTGGCCGGCTATATCGTCCAGCGGGTCTCCGGCGAGTCGTTTGACGACTACATCGCCCACCACATTTTCGCGCCGCTGAACATGGCGCATTCGACCTTCGCCCAGCCCCTGCCCGCGTCCTTCGCGCCGAACATGTCAAAAGGCTACGAGACGTGGGACAAGCCCGGTCCCGGTTTTGAAGTGGTCAATGTGCCGCCCGCCGGCGCCCTGTCCGCCACCGGCGACGACATGTCCCACTTCATGATCGCCCACCTGCAGGACGGTCGGTACGGCTCGACGCAAATCCTGCAGCCGCAGACCGCCGAGATGATGCACACCACCGTCACCCGGGCCTTCCCGGACCTGGACGGCAACCTGCTCGGCTTCTACCAGCAGAATATCAACGGCCACCGGGTTATCGCCCACGGCGGCGACACCAACTTCTTCCACAGCGACCTCAGCCTGTTCCTCGACGACAACGTCGGCCTGTTCATCTCGGTCAACGCCAAAGGCAAGGACGGGATGGGCGAGTTCCTGCGTGACAGCCTGTTCGACGCTTTCGCCGACCGCTATTTCCCCGGACCGCCCGCCCCGGCGTCAACGGTGGATCCCGCCACCGCCAAGGCGCATGCGGCGATGATCGCCGGTCCCTACGTCAGCAGCCGCGGGTCTCATTCCACCTTCCTGCGGCTGGTCGACCTGATCAGCCCCAACGTGGTCACGGCCAACCCGGATGGCTCGATCTCCGCCGCGCCCGAGGGCGTGATGGAAACCTTCGTCGAGGCGCGCCCCTTCCTCTGGCAGCAGAAGAATGGCCACGATCGGCTTGAAGGCATCGTCAAGAACGGCAAGGTCGTGCGCTGGGCCACCGATGGCATAGCGCCGATCATGATCTACCAGCGGCCGCACGGACTCGCGGGCGAAGGGCTTGAGCTGCCACTGACCTTGGCGGCCCTGGCCCTGCTCGCCCTCACCGCCGTCCTCTGGCCGATCGTCGCCATCGTCCGGTGGCGCTATCAGAAGGCCTTCGCCTACGCCGGCTCGCGAGCGATCGCCTATCGGCTGCTGCGCGTCTGCTCGATCCTGGGCCTGGCCGCGGTGATCATGTGGTTCGAGGTGATCGAGCTGGTCTCGGCGACCGGCGGCTCCGACGTCAATCCAGTGCTGCACCTCTCGCAGCTGGTGTCGTTCCTCGCCTTCGTCGGCGGGCTGGCGGTCGCGCTCTGGAACCTTGCGCTGGTGTTCCGGGGGTCCTCGAGCTGGTTCGGCAAGCTCTATGGCGTGCTGATGGTCGCGGCCTTCGCCATGATGTTCTGGATCGCCCTCCACTACCACCTGATCGGCGTCAGCAGTCAGTATTGAGTAAGGCCACAAGCCCATGGTGACACCACTGCTTCTCAGCCTCGGCGCACGCCTGGACCTGATCGTCCTGAGGAAGCCGTTCCACATCTCCGGCCACGTCTTCCGAGATGCGCCGGTCCTGAGCGTCACCTTGACCGGCGGAGGTTCAATCGGACGAGGCGAGGCCAGCGGCGTCTACTATCGCGAGGATACGCCGGAACGGATGCTGGCCACCGTTGAGCGGGTTCGCACCGAGGTCGAAGCGGGCCTCACGCGCGAGGGCCTGCGCCAGCTGCTGCCTGCCGGCGGCGCCCGCAACGCCCTCGACTGCTCCCTCTGGGAGTTGGAGGCCAACCTGTCTGGCCGCGCGGTCTGGCAGTTGGCCGACCAGCCCTCCCCGCGTCCGCTAATGACCACCATGACCGTTGGCGCGGACACGCCGGACAAGATGGCGGACGGCGCGCGGGCGTTCGCCATCGCCAAGGCCATCAAGCTGAAGCTGACCGGCGAGACGGATCTGGACAGTGAGCGGGTGATGGCCGTGCGCAAGGCGCGACCGGACGTGTGGCTGGGCGTTGACGCCAATCAGGGCTTCACGCCCGAGACCATCGCCCCGCTGATCCCAACCCTGGTCGACTGCCGCGTCGCCCTGCTCGAACAGCCGTTCGCCCGTGGCCGCGAACAGGACATGGACGGGATCGATTTTCCCATGCCGACAGCGGCCGACGAAAGCTGCCTCGACCTGGCCGAGCTGGAGCGGGTGCACCGCCATTTCGACGTGATCAATATCAAACTCGATAAGTGCGGCGGCCTGACCGAAGGCCTGCTGATGGCCCGCCGCGCGCGGGAGCTTGGGGTCAAGGTCATGGTCGGCTGTATGGTCGGCACCAGCCTGGCCATGGCGCCCGGGTTCGTGCTCGGCCAGCTTTGCGACGTCGTCGATCTCGACGCGCCCCTGGCCATCGTCAACGACGTCGATCCGGCGGTCGATTATACCGATGGCATGATCAGCAGCGCCGCCGATGTCTGGGGCGGAAACGCCGCGGCGACGGCGCAATAGGCCGCGTGAAACACCGGGCGCCATGACACATTCCGCCAGATGACAAACACCGTGAGCCCGTCGCCCGGGCCCCCCTCCGCCGAATGGCTGGGGCAGCCGCGCGGCCTGTCGGTGCTGTTCCTCACCGAGATGTGGACCCAGTTCTCCTTCTTCGGGATGCGGACTTTGCTGGTCTATTACATGACCAAGCAGCTGATGATCGATCAGCAGCGCTCCTCTCTGATCTACGGCGGCTATGCGGCGGCGGTCTATTTCACCCCGATCGTGGGGGGGATCATCGCCGACCGCGTCATCGGCAAGCGCAACGCCGTGGTGCTGGGCGGCCTGCTCATGGCTGCGGGCCATTTCATGATGGCGTTCGAAAGCCTGTTCTATCCCGCCCTGGCGGCCATCGCCCTCGGCAACGGCCTCTTCCTGCCCAGCCTCTCCAGCCAGATCAATTCCCTCTACCGGGACGGCGATCCGCGCCTGGCGTCGGCCTATAACGTCTATTACGTGGGCATCAATCTGGGGGCCTTCCTGGCGCCGTTCGTGTGCGGGACGCTGGGCGAGGTCTATGGCTGGCACTGGGGCTTCGCCGCCGCCGGGATCGGCATGCTGATCGGCCTGGCCACCTATCTGGCCGGCCTGCGCTATCTGCCGGCAGAGCGCGCGCAAACCCGGGCGGAGCCTACCCCGGTCAAGGCCGAGGGCGACCGGAAACGTTTCCTGCTGCTGCTCGGCATCATGGCCGTGGTGATCATCTTCCGCGGCGCCTATGAGCAGAACGGCAATACCATCGCCCTGTGGACCGACAGCGGCGTCGACCGCCATCTGAATGCCCATCTGTCGATCCCACTGACCTGGTTCCAGGCGCTCAATCCGCTGCTGATCTTCCTGCTGACGCCGATCCTGGTCAGCTATTGGACCCGGCTTGCGAAGACCGGCCGCGAGCCCTCGTCGGTGCGCAAGATGGTGACCGGCGCCATGCTGCTGGCGCTGTCCTTCGCCATCATCGCCGTGGCCAGCGCCTGGGCGGGCGCCCACCATGTGCGGTCCAGCTGGATCTGGCTCACCGTCTTCTTCGTGGTCATGACCGCGGGCGAGCTGTTCATCCTGCCCGTGGGCCTGGGCCTGTTTGGCCGCCTGGCGCCCAAAGGCTTCGAGGCCACCGCCATCGCCATCTGGTTCTTCGCCGGCTTTGCGGGAAACCTACTGGCCGGCGGCCTGGGCGTTCTGTGGTCGGTGCTGCCGCAGCCGGTGTTCTTTACCCTGACCGCCCTGGTCTCGGTCGTGGCGGGCCTGTTGCTGATCCCCTTCATTCGCGCGGGCGCGAGGGCGGAGCACGCCATGACCGCGCCGAACGGCGTCGAGCCATAGCCTGCTACGCGCCGCGCATTCCTATTTGCGGAACGCCAAGCCCTCGAACTCACCTGAATTCCGCCACCCATCCAGGTAGTTGAAGTAGGCGGTCGGACCAGCTGGGTAGCCGACATTCAGCCGCGCCGCCGGGCCCGGATCCTTGCCCTCGTTGTTGTAGTAGCCGGGCGTGCAGTCGGCCGCGCCCATCATCCGGCCCATGCCGCTGAGCAGCAGCTCGACCCAGGCGTCTTGCGCCTCCTGGGTCACCTCGACCTGCCTGGCGTCCTGATCAAGCGCGGACCTGACGATCACGGCGATGGTCCGGCCGGACTCTGTCAGATTGTGCGGCACGTTGGAGATCAGGTTCGCGCCCTGGGTCGGCTGAACGAAGAAGGCGTTCGGGAAGCCGTGCACATGCAGGCCGTGCTTCGACTTCATGCCCTCGCCCCAGGCCTGCGACAGCTTCAGCCCGTCCCGTCCGGTCAGGTCGAACCCGGCGCGCCGCTTGTATTCGGTGCCAACTTCGAAGCCCGAGGCGTAGATGATGCAGTCGACCTCGTATTCGACGCCGGCGACCACGAACCCCTTCTCGGTAATCTTCTCCACGCCCTGGCCGTCGGTGTCGATCAGGCGCGTGCCCGGCGTGTTGAAGGCGGCCAGGTAGGCGTCATGAAAGCAGGGCCGCTTGCAGAGCTGGCGATACCAGGCCTTCAACTTCTGGGCCGTCTCGCCGTCCCCGACGATCGAATCCACCCGCGCGCGGATCTCCTCCATCTTCTCGAAATCGGAGTCCTCATAGGCGGCCAGCATCTTCTGCGGCGTCAGATCTTCGCGCGGCAACAGCCCTATGCGCGCGCGAATGCGTCGCGACAGGTCGGTCCAGCCGTCCTGGACCAGGTCCTCTTCCGCGTTCCCACCCGCCTGGTTGGCGGTGAAGTTCTCCAGCCAGCGCCGCTGCCAGCCGGGCGTAGCGATGCCGGAGAACCAGTCCGGATCGATCGGGGCATTGGCCCGTACATCCACCGACGAGGGTGTGCGCTGGATCACATAGAGTTCCTTGCAGGCCGGGGCCAGGTGCGGCACCGCTTGCACCGAGGTCGCGCCGGTGCCGATGATCGCCACCCGCTTGTCCGCCAGCTTCTCCATCGGCGCGCCGGACGGATCGCCCCCGGTGTAGCCATAGTCCCAGCGGCTGGTGTGGAAGGAGTGGCCTTTGAAGCTCTCGATGCCCGGGATGCCCGGCAGCTTGGGTACATGCAGAGGCCCCGTGCCCAGGCCGATGAAGCTGGCGGTGAAGGCGTCGCCGCGATTGGTCTTGATCACCCAGCGGGCGTTGGCCTCGTCCCACGACAGGTCCTCGACCTCGGTGTGGAACAGGGCGTTGTCATAGAGGCCGTACTGACGACCGATGCGCTGGCACTGGGCCAGGATTTCCGGTGCATGCGCATACTTCTCGGTCGGCATGTGGCCGGTCTCTTCGAGCAGCGGCATATAGACCATCGAGGCCGTGTCGCACTGGGCGCCGGGATAGCGGTTCCAGTACCAGGTGCCGCCGAAATCCCCGCCCTTCTCGACGATGCGGACATCGGTCACGCCCGCTTCCACCAGCCGCGCGCCAGTAACCAGGCCGGCGAAGCCGCCGCCGACGAAGGCGAAGGTCACGTGATCGGTCTTGGGCTCGCGCTCGATGAATGGCGTGTAGGGATCTTCGAGATAGTGGGCCAACTGGCCCTTGAGCTGGAGATACTGCGCATTGCCGTCGACGCGCAGCCGCTTGTCCCGTTCTTCGATGTACTTCTTGAGCAGGGCGGCCTTATCGATCTGCCGTCCATCGCCGCTCTCGGGCGCCATCGTGGTCGTCATGTGAGGCTCTCGGTCAGTTCCAAGGATCAACGCGGACTTGGTGAGACCGCGCGGTTGCGCCAGGGCGCCCGCGACCGGTCCGACAACCCGCAGCCTAGAATCTTATCCCAAGCAGCGCGCGCATGATTTCCTGGCGGACATGTGGGCCAGAAATCGCCGATGCGTCGACTAAGAAGGCCGGTCGATCAGGGCGCCCAGCCGGTGAGACGGGCGACGCAATCGAACAGATCCGTCGCCGCGATGGGCTTGGTCAAGTGCGCCTGGGCGCCGGCCGCCAGCGCGGCCTCCTCGTGCTCAGCCATCGCATGAGCGGTGATCGTGCAGATGGGCGTCAGAGGCGCGCCGGCCTCATGCTGCAGCCGGCGTATCTCCTGGATCGCCGTCAAGCCGTCCATGACCGGCATCTGCATGTCCATCAGAATGATATCGAATTCGGACCGGCGCACGGCCTCAACCGCCAAGGCGCCGTTCTCGACGAATTCCGGCTCGATCCCCACGGCGCCGAGCATCAGCTGCAGCAGGCGGCGGTTGGTCGGATGATCTTCAGCCGCCAGCACCCTTGGCGTCCGCGCGCCGTGGGTGACCAGAGGCGTGACGACCGTCTCCGAACAATCCTGCTCGGGCGCCGGCGCCAGGGTCACGGCGACGCTGAAGCTGGACCCTCGGCCCGGGATCGACCGCGCTTCCAAGGTCGCGCCCAGCCGGTGGGCCAGAGCGCTGGCGATGGCCAAGCCAGCGCCGAGACCGCCTTGTCGCCGGGTCAGCGATTCATCGCCCATGGCGAAGGGTTCGAACAAACGCGCGTGGGTTTCGGAGTCGAATCCGGCGCCGGTGTCGTCGACCGAAAAGACCACCAGCCGCCGCTTGCCGGCGGTGCGCGTCCACGCGCTTACACGCACTTCACCAGCGTCGGTGAACTTCACCGCGTTGGAGATGAGCGCTCTGAGAATCTGGCGCAGGCTGGCCGGCTGACCCAGGAAATCGCGATCCGCCGCGCCCAGGTCCAGAATGAGCTCCAGCCCCTTGGCCCTGGCCTCGCCCTCGTAGAATCCCACGGCCTGGCGAGCGACCTCCGCCGCGTTGAACCGTTCGACCGGACATTTGGCGCCCTCGGCGGCGCAGTTGGCCAGCTGGATCACATCGTCCAGGACGGCGCAAAGGTTCCAGGCCGAGTTGGTGACGATCTGGACCAGTTCTCGCTGGGGCTCGCTCAGCGACTCGGCCAGCAGTATCTCCGCCGCGGCCACGACGCCGTTCAGGGGCGTGCGCAGTTCGTGATTCATATTGGTCAGGAAGGCGCTCTTCACCTGGCGCGCCGCCTCGGCCTGCGCCCGAGCCGCGTCCAATTGAGCCAGAGAGGCGCGCAAGGCGCATTCATCGCCGGCAAGATCGGCCAGGCCCCGCAGCTGGCGCGCCAAGGCGCCATCGAAAGCGCGGGGCTGATCGGAGATGACCGAGACCGATCCGATCGCCTCGCCTGTGTCCAGCCGGATCGGCGCGCCGGCGTAAAAGCGTATCCCGGGCGGCCCCGCGACCAGAGGGTTTTGGAAGAAGCGCGGGTCCAAGGACGCATCCTCGATCCAGAGCACCTGTTCCTCGCGGAGCGCCTGCAGGCAGAAGGCGCGATGAATCCTGCTCTCGCGCATGGTCATGCCGATCGCGGCCTTGAACCACTGCCGCTCGTCGTCGATGAACGAGACCATGGCGATGGGGGCGTCGGAGGCCGCCTGCGCCAGCGCGGCGATCTGATCGAAGCACCGTTCGGGTGGCGTCCCCATCAAATTCAAGCGTTGCAGAGCGGTGGCGCGAGCATCTTCGTCGCCGACCGGCGCATCTGCTGACTTTCCTTCCGGCGCAGCCCCACGCTTAAGCATATCCGTCCCCAAACGCCCCAAGACGAGCCAGCAAGTTTAGCCGCAGGCGGCTTTGTTCCGCTGGTAAGCGGCCATCAATACTGGGGCGTCGTTAAATTTCTCATAAAACTGGGAATCGAACACATTAGGGTAGCTTTCACGATTGGAAACCGGCAAAAGCGATGCCTTCCGTCGCCAAGCACGCCGAATTCTCAGCGCTTGACCCAGACGGTTGTCGCCCAACCCTTCAAGAGCCGGATCGAATATTGTTCTTATGAGCGTCGAGCAGCAAACCAAGCGGACGGTGCGCGACCCGGGCGGAGAGTTTCCCTTCGCACCGAGCGACTATGTCTTGCATCTGCTGACGGTCATCGCCCTTTATCGGGATTCGACCTTGGACAGCCGGCTACGGCCGCTTGGGCTCAATGTCGGCCGCTATCGCGCCATGACCGTGCTGGACCGGTTTGGCGCCTGCACCATGACCGAGGTGTCGAGCTTTACTGGTGTGGACCGCACGACCCTGACCCGTGTCGCCGACCAGTTGGTCGCGGCGGGCTGGGCGGAGCGGATGTCGGAGGCGAAAGACCGGCGCCAAGTTCTGTTGCGTTTGACCGATCCGGGCCGGACGGTCTTGGCGCAGGCGATCGAGGTCATCATCGAGGTGAACTCCTTGCTGATGGAAAATATCGCCGAAGACGATCAGCGGATCGCCGCGCGCGCGCTCATGCGGGTGGTGGACAATGTCGCGCCAAACAAACGGTCGCGAGACGGCATCATCCACTTCAGCCGCGAAGGTCTTGACCAGGATAAGGCCTGACCCTCGCCGCGACCGCTGAAGGGGCGGCGTCAGCCCTTGGGTGGCGCCAGCCTGGGGCTCTCAGGGCGAGCATAACTAATCAGCTCGTGAGCCCAGTCAGGGTCGTCGACCAGATTAAGCATGATGACCTGCAGTGTTCTGGCGAATTCGCGGAGCTTTTCCGGGTCCACGCCCTTCATGGCCTGCCCGGTGGCCTCCGCCACAAGGGGAATACCCTGGGCATAGACCTTCTCCCCTTCCTCCGTCAGCGACAGAGACACGCGGCGACGGTCGTTCGCCGGCGTGGTGCGCTCGATGAGACCGCGCGCGACAAGCTGGTCGACCTCGCGGGTAAGCGTGGTTCTCTCGATCGCCGTGAAACGCGCCAGGGTGTTCATCGAACAGCCCTCGAGGCGCCGAATGATGGTCAGCGTCCGGGCTCGATTGGCGGAAAGGCCCATCGGCTCCAAAACGGCATCGACCTGTGCTTCGCGGCGCCGAGACGTCTGAAACAGCATGTAGAGAAGATATTCCGGCGCCGCCGCGGGAAATTCCCCCTCTGGATCAGGCATATACGATTTGAATGTCATCGCGAAACCCAGGTGGGCGGAAGGCGATACGACATCACGATAAGCCAAAATGCACAAGGCGCATTCGCACTATGTGCAAAATGACAACGTGCGTTCGCACATTTCCCTTGCAACGCTAGCCTTAAATGTGTACAGCCAGGGTCCCGGTGGGCGGGAAAGTGCGGGGCCTGGTTGACGTGAGGTCATGCATTCGCTGTTCAGAGCGTCGATCCTGCGAGACCAGCCGTGAGTAACGAACGCTCTTCCGCCGCCGACGCCATTCAGCGGCAACTCCGCGCGGTCGATATCGATCTTAAATGCGCCCTGGCATTTAACCGCGTCCTGCTCAAAGGCCTGGCCGCGACGTCAGCCCAGGCTCGTCACGCCTTGGACGTTGCGCTGAACGAAGAATTGCGGGCCATCGCCTTCGATAACGCCGACGGCGCCGCCGCCGTCCAGAAGATGGTTGAAGTGGCGCGCACGGAACTGGGCGCCGAGTCGTCGTTCCGCAACGCCCTCGCTCACGACCTGGAACAGGCGATCCTGGACTGCGCCGCGGCGCTAGCCGATGACGAGGACCAGAGCGCCAACGGGACCTACCCGCTGCGCTCCTGCGCCTAGTCGCGAGCGCAGATCAGTTTTCGGCGGCGAACCGGGCCGCGACTTCACGCAGCCCCGTGATGATGGCGACCCGCACTGGCGAGTCCACGGCGCCGGCTTCCGAGCAAAGAAAGCGCACGCCGTCCACGTGCACCTTCACCGCCGGCCAATTGATCGCGCCCCGCTCCGGTGAATCGTCGACCAGGTCGCACAAGCTGTAGGCCGCCTCCGCAGCCTCCTTCATGCCGAACGCCCCCGCGATGCTGTAGATGTCGTTGGCCGTGGCGTAGAGCGCGGTCAGCGACACCGTGTCTTGGCCAGCCTTGGCCTCTTCCGACAGCCGCTGCAATTGAGCGCCTTTGGTCGCCAATGTGGTCAGGCAACGATCGCGAATGGAGGCGACTCGGCTATCGGCGCCCCTGAGCGCCTCGGCCACCGTCCTGCCGCCCGGCAGGCGCATCACCTTGGCCAGCCGATTTTCGACCTTGAATACTCTGACGTCGCTCATCCCGCGGCCTTCTTCGGTTGGAACAGGGCGTCGATATCGTCCTGGTCGAGGTTAGGCGTGGTCGCCTTGCCCACAGCCGCGGACAGGTCGTCGTGACGACGTCCCTTCATGGCGGCTGGCGGTCCGAGCACGCGGTGACGCCGGTCTGGCCCGTAATAGTTGGGCGCCTCGACAAACGCCCGGGTCTCCCTGGCCGCCCAGGTAATCCTTTGCAGCAGCACCATCGGCGAGGCCGGTTTGCGCACAACCATATTGGCGCCGCAGTCCCGGGCCTTGGCGACGTGAGAGGCCTTGGTGTGTCCGGTTAGCAGAAGCACCGGCGCGAAACAGTTGGGCTTGACGCCCGATCGCCGCAGCCAGCGCACGAATTCATAACCGTCCATATCCGACACCGCAGTGTCGGCGATGATCAGGTTCAGTTCCCGCTCCTGCACCACCGCCATGGCCTCGGCCGCCGAGGCGCAGCGGTGCGGCGTGTGCAAACCGAACCCGGCGAAGGTCTGGCAAAGAATGTCCAGGCCGTCGGGCTGGCTGTCCAAAAGCAGCACCTCAGCGTTCGCAAGATTGATCTTGTCGCTGGTGAGAAGCGGCGACAACGTCATCGCTTCAGTCCTCGAACAAGGTCAGTTCGCCCTCGGCGCGGGCGTCGCCTGGCGCAAGGGCGGCCAGGCAGCGCGCCTGATCCGAGAGCGCCAACCCGCGAACAGCTTCCGCGACGTCTACACGCGCATCGACGGGAACGGCGGCGGCGAGCGCGGCGAGAAAGGCGGCCAGCCCAACCAGGCGCTGGGACAGCAGGTCGGCGATCTGGCATTCCACCAGGACCGCCGGATCTGAGATTCCACCGCGAACGACCAGGTCCGCGACCAGGATCTCAAGCCGGTCCGCCAGGCGAGCCAGGTCCAACAGCTCCATCGCCGCGACGCCAAGCGGCTCGCCGACGGGCTGAATGTTTTCGGCGGGCGCCATCAGAACAGCTCCAAGGCGCCGCTGTCCTCGCGCGGCGCGGGCGGGCGGCGGCGTTCAGACGCGAACACGCTCGCCTCGCTGCGCGCCAGACAGATCTGCCGGGCCCTGCCGCTGACCGGCCAGAATTGGATGCGCCGCGGCTGGTCGCCCCGCAGGCTGCCGCCGGTGTGGCGAATACCCTCGTCGCGCAGGAATCGTTCGGCGAAGGCCGCGTTCTGGGCGCCGATGTCGGTGAGCCCGTCGATCAGACGCGCGCCGCCGAACAGCTTGGCCTCCAGGCGGTCTCGGCGCGCGCCTCGCCGCAGCAGGCCGTTGACGAGCAGCTCCATCGCCTGGACGCCATAGCGCAGGCCGCCTTCAGCCCCACGGTCGTCTTCGCCCGGCAGCAGAAAGTGGTTCATCCCGCCGACGCCAGCAACGCTGTCGCGAAGGCAGGCGGAGACACAAGACCCCAGAATGGTGGTCAGGACCAGGTCGGGCTCCTCGCTGACGAAGAACTCGCCTTGAATCACATGCACCTTGCGCGGCTCGCCCACCCCATCCGTGTCGAGATCGTCCGCGACGCCGGCGCCATGGGCCGCCAGGGTCATGCCAGCACCCCGAACACCGCCTCGATCTTCTCCTTCAGCGTGGCGACGGTGAAGGGTTTGACCAGGTAGTTGTTGACGCCGAACTGCACCGCCCGCTGGACCAACTCCTTGTCGGCCCGCCCCGTCAGCATGATGAAGGCGGTGTCGCGGATCGGCGCATGGGCGCGAACGGCGCGCAGCAGACCCAGCCCATCGAGCTTGGGCATGTTGTAGTCCGAGATGATCAGCTGGGCGGGCCGGACCAGCATCTGACGCAGGCCGTCCTCGCCGTCCTGCGCCTCGACGAAGGTGGTGAAGCCAAGCTGCTGCAGGCCCGTGCGGACGAGCGAGCGAATGGTTTGCTGATCGTCGACGATCAACACGCTGAGAGACGACGCGGCGGGCATCAGCTGTCCCCGTGATTAAGGTTGGTGAGTTTGAGAATTTCGGCGGCCATCTTTTCCAGCGACAGCTGCCGCTCGACCGCACCGATTTCAAAGGCGGCCTTCGGCATGCCGTAGACCACGCTGCTGGCTTCATCCTGGCCGAGCGTACGGGCGCCGGCCTGGCGCATGGAGGACAGGCCCTTGGCGCCGTCCCGACCCATGCCGGTCAGGATCACACCCAGCGCTTGCGCGCCGGCGATCTTCGCCACGGACTCGAAAAGGACGTCCACGGAGGGCCTGTGGCCGTTGGTCAGTTCGCCCTCGGCCACGCGGCACCGGAACGCACCCGCGCCGCCTTGCAGCTGCAGATGGTTGGCGCCGCCTGGCGCGAGATAGACACGGCCGACCCCGACCGGTGCGCCAGGCGCGGCTTCGCAAACCTCGGCGGCGGAAAGCCGGTTGAGCCGCTCCGCGAAGCTCTTGGTGAAGGAGGCCGGCATATGCTGGGTGATCAGCGTCGGCGGGCAGTTGGCCGGCAGCTGGGAGACGATGGTGATCAGGGCTTCGACGCCGCCGGTCGATGATCCAATGGCCAACACACGCCCGTTCGGCACATAGTTGGGCGGCGCCAGGGACTTGGCGACAGCAGGACTGGACCGGGTGGCGCGGACCCTCGCCTTGGCGGCCGCCTTGACCTTTTCGGCCAAGCCTTCAAAGGCGTCGAGACCGCCGCTTGACGGTTTGCAGATGCAGTCGAACGCACCCAGCTCAAGCGCCGTCAGGGTGGCTTCGGCGCCGCGCGAGGTCAGGGTCGAGACCATGATCACCGGCATCGGCCGCAGCCGCATGAGCTTCTCGAGAAATTCGAGGCCGTTCATGTTCGGCATCTCGACATCTAGGGTGATGACATCGGGATTGACCGCCTTGATCGCCGCGCGGGCCTCGAGCGGATCGGCGGCTTCCCCGACGATTTCGATCTCCGGGTCGCGTCGCAGCGTGGCGGCGATCAGGCCACGCATGGTCGCCGAGTCGTCGACAATCAGAGTACGGATCATCGGCCGCCTCCATCGCTTAGCCGATAGGTGGTCACGCCGTCGGGCCTGAACCGGCCGGAGGCCGGGCCGGAGACACGCTCTGAATGTCCAATATAGAGAACGCCGGCGGGCGACAGCATCGGCGCGAAACGGCTCCAGATCTTGGCCTGGGTGTCCTCGCCGAAATAGATCACCACGTTGCGGCAGAAGATGGCGTCGAACCGGCCGCGCATGGGCCAGTCGCCGATCAGGTTGAGCTCGCGAAACGACACCAGGGCGCGCGCCTCATCGGCGATCTGCAGGCCAGCATCCCCCGGCGCCGGCGAAAACCAGCGCGAACGCATGTCGCCCGGAACGCCCTGCAGCAGGGCCGGGGGATAGACGCCCGCCCGCCCCTGCGCGACCATGTTGGGGTCGAGGTCGGTGGCGAGGATTTTGATGTCCAGGCTGGCCGCGTCGGGCGCCAGGGACAGGATGGTCATGGCCGCGGAATAGGGCTCCTGGCCGCTGGAGCAGGCCGCGGACCAGAGGCGAATTTTCCCACCCCGCCGCGCCGCGTCGATCAGCGGCGGCAGCACATTGGCCTTCAGGTGTTCGAAGTGATGCGGCTCGCGGAAGAAGCGGGTCACATTGGTGGTCAGAGCGGCGAACATGTCCTGTCGCTCGCCCGCGCCCGCATCGCTGGCCACCAGGGCGCAATAGGTCTTGAAGCTGTCGAGCCCCAGCACGCGCAGCCGTTTGGCCAGGCGCGAATAGACCAGCGTCGCCTTGCCTTCCGACAGCACGATGCCGGTCTCGGCATGCAGCAGGGTGGCGATGCGGCGGAAGTCTTCGTCGGTGAAGGCGAACTCGCCGTCCACCAGCCGTTGTGCGCGGCCGCCCGCCATCTCGGATGTCGCGGTTGCAATCATGCCGCGTCCAGTTCCAGCGTCGGCAACAGCCGCTCCAGTCCGATCAGGCTGATCATGCGGCCGTCGACGGCCAGCAGGCCGCGTACGAAGGTCTTGGCCGTATCGGAGGCCACCTCGGGCGTCGGCTGGATCACATCGTCGGTGACGGTGAGGATGTCCGAGACCGCATCGACCAGCAGGCCCACGGTCTGGGCGCCGATCTGGGCGACGATGATCACATGGCGCGCGGTCGGCTCGGCGTTATCGAAACCCAGCCGGGCCGCTAGGTCGACGATCGGCAGCACCGCGCCGCGCAGATTGATCACGCCGCGCACGAACCCCGGCGACCTGGGCAAGGCCGTCGCCACGGTCCAGCCGCGGATCTCGCGGACAGCCATGATGTCGACGCAGAATTCCTGAACGCCGACGCGAAAGGAGATCAGTTCGCGCGCTTGGTTGTGATGGATGGGCTGAGTCATCTGTCTATCCTGCCGCCGCCATTCTGGTTTCGGAGCGAAGACTGTCCGCGCCGCGGGAGACGGCGACGATGGTGTCGATGTCCAGGATCAGGGCGACGCGGCCGTCGCCGAGGATGGTTGCGGCGGCGACACCGGGAACCTGGCGGTAGTTGGCTTCCAGGCTCTTGATCACGACCTGCCGCTGGCCCTGGATGGCGTCGACCAGCAACGCCGCGCGTCCGCCGCCCTCGCCTTCGATCAGCAGGGCAACGCCCGTGGACGGATTGATCGGATCGGTGCGGTAGCCGAGCGCGGCGCCGACATCGATCAGGGGCACATAGCTGTCGCGCACGGCGATCACGCGGGCCACGCCGCCGCCGATGCCATGGACGTCGGCCTCTCGCGGCTGCAGCGTCTCGATGATGGCGGTCAGAGGCGCCACCAGGGTCTGACCGGCGACGGAGACCACCATGCCGTCCAGAACCGCAAGCGTCAGGGGCAGGCTCATGGTGAAGGTCGAACCCTTGCCCGGGCGCGAGGTGATGGAAATCCGCCCACCCAGGGCCTGGATCGATCGCCGCACCACATCCATGCCGACGCCCCGACCGGAAATGTCGGACACCTCGCTGGCGGTGGAGAAGCCGGGCAGGAAAATCAGGTTGTCGGTTTCCTCGTCGCTGAGCGCGGCATCGGCGGCGATCAGGCCCCGTTCGATGGCGATAGCCTTGACCCGCGGGCGATTGATGCCGCCGCCATCGTCGGCGACCTCGATGACGATGCGGCCGGAGCGGTGGGCGGCCGACAGGCGCACCAGCCCCTCGGCCGGCTTGCCGGCGGCTTCACGCGCTTCGGTGCTCTCCAGCCCGTGGTCGATCGCGTTGCGGATCATATGGGTCAGCGGATCGGCCAGGCGTTCGATCACGGTCTTGTCGACCTCTGTCCCTTCGCCTTCCGTGACCAACCGCACCTGCTTGCCGGTCATCGCCGCCACCTCACGGGCCAGGCGCGGCATGCGCTGGAACACCGACTTCACCGGCTGGGCGCGGATCGCCATGACGCTGTCCTGGATTTCCCGGGTCAGCTGCTCCAGTTCGTCCAGGCCGACGGCCACGGCGGAGGCGCGGGCCAGGCCGGCCTCCATCACCCGTTGCGACAGCATGGCCTGGTTGATCACCAGTTCGCCGACGAGGTCGATTAGGCGATCGACGCGTTCGAGGTCCACGCGAATGGTGGCGCCTGCGGATGGCGCCGCCGCCGTGGCGGAGGGACCGCTGACCTGTGCGCGCGCAGGCGCATCGGCAGGCGGTTCATCCGTAGGCTGAGAAACAATAGCGGGCGTCGGCGCCGGCTCGGCGACGGCGTCCTGCACCTTGGCCAACAGGGCCGCGATATCGAATTCAGGCGCGGCCTCCGGCGCCGGCGCATCCGACGAATCGGCCTCGCCCACAGCCGTGATCTCCAGGTCGCAGTCGCCGTCGACAAATTCGAACACTTCGCGCACGGCGCCTTCGGGAACGTCCGCCGTCAGAATGACGGTCCAGGCCAGATAGGCGGCCTCCGGATCGATGTCGGCGAGGGACGGCAAGGCCGAGGCGTCCAGCTCGACGTCGATCGGGCCCAGCCGGCCCAGTTCGCGCAGCAGCAGGGCCGTCTCATTGGCCTTGGCGTAAAGATCGGCGCGCGGGCGGAAGGAGACGCGCCATTGCCCGGTCGTGGCGGGCGCGGCGGCGGCGAGCGGCTTGAAATCGAAGTCGCCCCAGTCCTCTTCGCTTTCGGTCTCATCGGACGCCGCATCGGGGCTGAGCCCGCGCAGTTCGTCCGCCAGCGCCTGGCTGTGGGTCTCGTCGGCGACCTCGCCGTCACGAGCCGCGCGCACCAGGTCGGCGAGAACGTCCGCGGCGCGCAGCATGATCTTGAGCACATCCGAAGTCGGCGCCAGCCGCCCGGACCGCATCTCGTCGAGCGCGGTCTCGAACACGTGCGCGAACCGGATCAATGCTTCGAGGCTAAAGGCGCCGGCGCCGCCCTTGATCGAGTGAACCGCGCGGAACACCGCGTTGATCGTCTCGGAATCGGTCTCGCCGCCTTCCATGGCCAGCAGGCCGGACTCCAGCTCGGCAAGCTGCTCCTCGCACTCCTGGAAGAAGGTCTCTTTGATGGCCGCTAGCGGATCCACTGCCAGTCCTCGTCGAGCTGAGGTCAGGCGGCGACGCGACGAATCGCGTCCACCAGCTTGACGGGATTGAAGGGTTTGACGATCCAGCCGGTGGCCCCGGCCATCCGCGCGCGGCTCTTCTTCTCGGCGTCGCTTTCCGTGGTCAGGACCAGGATCGGCACACCGCGATGGCGCGGATCGCTGCGCACTTCCTCGATGAAGCCAAAGCCGTCCATGCGCGGCATGTTGATGTCGGTGACGATCACATGCGGCGTCTCGCCGGAGAGAACCTCCAGGCCATGAACGCCGTCTTCGGCCTGCACCACCCGGAAGCCAGCGTCGGACAAGGCCAGGCGCAGCATCTCTCGCATGGTCCGGGAATCGTCGACGGTAAGGATCGTCAGGCTCATTGGATGGGTCCTTCATTCGGCTGCGCCAGCGACGGCGCGCCGAGCAGAGTCACGCCCTCGATGAACTCGCTTGAGGGATTGGAGACGGTGAGCGTCTTGCCGTCGGCCGCCCAGGCGGCGACCGCGGCCAACAGCACCTGGAGACACTGGCCGCCGACGCGGCGAACGTCCGAGGCGTCGAGGTCGAGATCCTCGCCGCGGGCCTCGCGCAGGGCGCCGGTCAGCGACGCAGCGGCGCACAGGTCGAGCGTCTCGCTCAGCTTCAAGGCTGAGGCGGATGATGTCGCGGTCATGATCAGAACTCGTCCCAGCCGTCTTCTTCGGGTCTGGACTGAGGCTTGAGCGCCAGGGCGCCGCGCGTGGAATAGGACATCGCGGGACGGGACGCAGGCGCGGGCGCGGTGCGCGGAGCGGGTCGTTGGACGGCCTCGACCGGCGCTTGTTCGCCAACCTCGAACCGGCTGATCAAGCGCGCCAGGCCGTCCGCCTCGCCCGCCAGGGCGTGGCTGGCCGCGGTGGCTTCCTCGACCATGGCCGCGTTCTGCTGGGTCACCTGGTCCATCTGGTTGACGGCGGTGTTGACCTGCTGAAGCCCGCTGGCCTGCTCCTGGGCGGAGGCGGCGATTTCCGACACCACGCCGCTCAGATCAGCCACTTGCGCGACGATCCGTTCCAGCGCCTTGCCGGTCTCACCCACCAGGCTGACCCCATGGTCGACCTGCTGAGAGGAGGCCGAAATCAGCGCCTTGATCTCCTTGGCTGCTTCCGCCGAGCGCTGGGCCAGGGCCCGCACTTCGGAGGCCACGACCGCGAACCCTCGACCAGCCTCGCCAGCCCGCGCCGCTTCGACACCGGCGTTCAGCGCCAGAAGGTTGGTCTGGAAGGCGATCTCGTCGATGACGCCGATGATCTGCGAAATCTTCTGGGCAGACGCCTCGATCTCGCTCATCGCCGCGACCGCATCGCGAACCACAACACCGGACCGTTCCGCGTCCGACTTGGCCGCCGACACCGTCTCCCGCGCCTGGCCGGCGCCTTCGGCGGTCCGGCGCACGGTGGCGGTGATCTGATCCAGCGCCGCCGCCGTCTCTTCCAGGCTCGCGGCCTGCTGCTCGGTGCGTCGCGACAGGTCGTCCGACGCCTGGCTGATTTCGCCGGTCCCCGAACGGATGCCCGCGGTGTTCACCGCGACCACCTTCATGGTCTCCTGCAGCTGCTCCATCGCCGCGTTGAAGTCCGACCGCAGCTTTTCATAGTGCGGCGCGAAGGCCTGGGTCAGGCGGAAGGTCAGAACACCGTCCGACAGCTTCTCGAGGCCCGACGCCAAGCCGCTCACGACCGCGCTCTGTTCGGCGGCGGCCTGAGCGCGTTCGCTCTCGGCGGCTTTTTCAGCCGCTTCGACCGCGCGCTGCTGCTCGGCGGACACGGCCTGAAGCCGCAGCTTTTCGATCGCCGCATCCTTGAAGCTCTGGACGGCGTCGGCCATGTGGCCCACCTCGTCCTTGCGGCCCACGGCGGGGATCTCGACGTTGTTGTCGCCAGCCGCCAGGCGGCTCATGGCGCTGGTCATGGCGCCGACCGGCACGGCGATCGCACGGGTCAGCCACCAGCCGAGCACCACCGACAGCACCACGCTGGTCAGGCCGCCGAGCAGCAGGGTGAGGTTGACGGCGTTGAAGCCGTTGGCCTCGACCTGTTCGCGCACGACCAGCCGAGCGGCCTCGGGGTCGGACAAGGCCTTGATGATGGAGCGCGCCTTGGTCAGGCGACCGGCGGTCGCGATGCTGGTCTGGGCCTGAACTCGCGTCGCCGGGTTGCGGGCCAAGGCGATCTGGCCGTCTTCCTGGGTCCGAATTTCCGCCGCCGCATCCTTGAGATTGGCCAGGGCGGAGCGTTCGTCCGGGTCGAGCGGCAGCTTGGTCAGCGAGTCGAGCGCGGCCTCGAACGCTTCGCCCTGCTTGTCTACGGTGGCCAGGTAGCTCGGATCACCGCTGGCGACGAAGCCGCGGACGGCGTTCTGCTGTTCGACGAGCGCGTCGAGAGCGGTCGTTTCAGTCGCGAGCTCCGAGTGGCTCTCGTCATTGTCGTTGCTGGCGCCGCGAACGCTGGTCAGGCTCATAAACACCGCGGCGCACATGACCAATAGAATTGAAACCACGCCCGCAAAACTGAGAGTCAGTTTCTTCGAGACGCTTACATCGTTGAGTGACATCGCCCGTGGTTCCCCGTTTCGATCGGAACGGCGGGCGTGGTTCAACTGAACTCAGGGCCGCCGTCGCATTTCTCAGCTTGGGGAGAAATCGCAGATGCCGCTGAAAATTCGGTTAATTGTGGGAATATATGAGAATGATGCGAATCAGACCTTGAAGGGCCGCAGTCTTGCCATCTTCAGTCTGTGATCTGCTCCGCGCCGGCGGCGACCAGGAGGGCGGTCGCGCCGGACTCCGACGCGGCGATCAGGGCGTGTTCGGAGCGCCCGTCAAAATAGACCGCGTCGCCTGTCGCAAGGCGCAGCGGCGCATAGAGCGGGCTGTGCAGGACAGCCTCGCCGGACAGGACCAGCACATAGGCTTCTCCGGGCAGGGCGCGCATCGGACCGTGCTGGGCAAGGCTGGTCGCGGTCAGTTTGAGAATGACGGGGGTGAAGCTTTTCGCCAGCAGATCCGCGGCGGCGAGACGGCCGGGCTGGCCGCCGACCGACGAGGGTTCGCCTTCGCCCGCCCGGGTCACCGACCGTCGGCCGGAAGCCGAAACCGTGGCCTCCGCCTGGCGGGCGACTAGGCCCTGCAGGTCCACCTCCAAGGCGCGGCAAAGTCGTACGAGCTTGTCGTAGTTCAGGGCGTTCTGGCCGAGCTCCACGCGCGAAAGCGTCGAGAGCGGCACGCCGGTCTGTTCGCTCAGCTCGGCCAGGGTCCAACCCTTGGCCAACCTGAGCTTGCGGATCGCCAATCCGATCTTCTCGGAAGCTTGAGGTCTCATCAACGGCCGCGCCATCCCACCTGCGTCAAACCCGCAAGCTAGGGTGATTTGCCGAGTCGCCATAGGCGCTGGACCACGCGCGCCATGAACCGCGCCACATCCTCGGCGGCTCGCGCCGAGGATGTGTTCGTCAAAACTAGAACGGATAGTAGCGGAAGCTCGTGAAGATCATGTTTTCATTGGTCTTCGGCGCACCGCCGGTCGCACCGGAGAAGGCCGTCAATTCGGTATAGGAATATTGCAGGCCGACGCGGACATAGCCGAAGCCGCCTTGATAGACCTTGTCCCACAGACCGCCGGTGAACTGGGTCTCGGTGCGGATATCCGGCGAACAGGTCCCGCCTTCGACCGAACAGGCCGCCAGGGTGGCGAACGGGCTGCCGTAGCCGTAGTGGCCCGCCCCGATGCTGGTCTGGACAGACTTATCGCGGTCCTCACCATAATAGGCGTAGACGTCGAGCGCCGAAGTGGCGTGCAAGGTCGCGCCGACCAGGAGCATACCTTCGGGGATCGGCTTGAGCGCGCCGTTGACGCCGACCACCGTGTCCGGAAGCTGGGCGGAGCCGTAGCGGCCGATGCCTTGGCCAATCAAGCCCGAGGCCTGCAGGTCGAGCAGTTTGGGCACGACCGTCCAGATCACGCCGCCGCCGACGCCGCCGCCATCGGTGTTGTCGTTGCGGGCGCCGACCGGCAGACCCAAAACATTGGCGCCGGTGACATTCACCCGGTCGGCATAGGCCCGATAGAGGCCGTAGACTTCGGCGTGAACCGGGCGCGAGCCCATGATCTCCGGCTCAATGGCCAGCTTGCCGATCACGTCCGGGACGTGGTTGATCGAGAAGGAATTGGCCGTGTCGAATTGCGACGTCGGCGTGCCGGCCGTGGTCACGGTCAGGCCGGAGACCGAGGCGCCCGTCGTGCCGGTGGCGGGGCTGGCGAAGGTGGTCTGCGGGTTCTCAAGCGAAAGCGCGGCCCAGATCTGCTTGTCGGCAAAGCTGTCCGTCACCCGCAGCTGAGGCTGGCGGGCCCAGGTAAAGCCCACAACATACTGTCCGTCGATGGTCGTCGGGATCAGCTCGTTGCGGGGCGTGATCCCCTTGGTGTTCATCGTCGTCAGCGACCAGCTCTGGCCGCCGAGAAACCCGACATTACCCACGTCCAGCGTTCCGTAGAGATTTCGGACGCGCGGGCTGAAGGAGTTGCTCTCGACCGAGTTGCCAGTCTGCGGACCCGCCAGGAAATCGAACTCGGTGTAGAAGGCCGCCTTGGTGTTCGGGTTGATGTCGCCTTCGGCGAGCAGCGAAAGACGGCTCTGCCGTGCGGTGGCGCGCAATTCCGAGGTGTGCGCCAGCGGGTTGTTGGCGAACGGAATCTTGGCGAAGCTGGACCCAATGTCAGCTTCTTCGTTCCGCGAGCGATAGACCGATTCCGCGGCGGCGAAGCCGCCGAGCGTCAGGGTCACGCCCTTGTAGTGGGCCTTGCCATCCTTGGGCTTTTCGGCCGCGACGTCCGCCTTCACTTCACCCGGGATGGTCTGGATCTGCTCGGCCAGTTGCTGGTGAGCGGCCTCCGCGGCCGCTTGAGCGGCTTGAGCCTGGGCCTGAGCCGCCTGGACTTGGCCCTGCAGGGCCACGCGCGCCTGGCCTTCGGCGGCCAGGTTCTCCTCGAGGGCCTGGACCTTTTGGTTCAGCGCGTCCATCGCGACGAGGTTAGCCTCGTCGTGATGTTTGACCGCATGGCGCCTTGGCTTGACCTCGGCGGCGCTCTGATGCGCCGAGAATGAGAGGGCGGCGAACGCAGCGCAGCCTAGCAGCAGTAGTTTGGATGACATTTGGAATCCCCCATTTTGCCACGCGAGGCGCAGCAGGCTTTGAATTTTCGGATGTTTTGACGCCTGGCCGGTGACCGACGCCGCCTAGGCCGCCTGGGCGTCGCCCTCTTCGGCCGGAACCACATGGTCCAGGGCCAGAAGGCCGATGATGCCCTGGTCGGTGGTCATGACGCCTTGGACGAAGCGAGCCGACAGGCCAGCGCCGACATCGGGCGTGGGCTGGATCATGCCCTCGCGGACGATCAGGATGTCACAGACCCCGTCCACCAAAAGGCCGACCTGGCGGTCTTCGATCTGGACCACGACCACTACGGATGACCGGGCAAGATTGGTCACGCCCAGTCCAAGCCGGGCGCTCAGATCGATCACCGGCAGGATAAGGCCGCGTAGGTTGATCATGCCCAGGAAGTGGGGCGCGGCGTTGGGCAGTGGCGTCGACTGGGTCCAGCCGCGAATTTCACGCACCGACATGATGTCGATCGCGAACTGCTGGGGACCGACGGCGACCGTAACCAGTTCGTCGCCGGGCTGCGGGGGTTTGTGGCTTGTGCTCACGGCTCAGCCCACATTCCAGCTGTCGGACGAACGCTCGCCAAAGCTTACCGCCAGCTTCTGGTTCATCGCCCTGACGGGAGACGGCGCCGGCTGGCTGCGTGGGTTGGCAAGCTCGGGAGCGGTGCGGCTCGCCGAGCCGGGGCCGCCGACCTGGAAGCGGGAGATCAACCGCTTCAGCTCGGTCGCGTCGCGCTTGAGAGAGTGGGTCGCGGCGGTGGCTTCCTCCACCATGGCGGCGTTCTGCTGCACGACCTGATCCATCTGGTTCACCGCGGTATTGACCTGGGTGAGGCCGGAAGCCTGTTCCTGCGCCGAAGCGGCGATCTCGGTGACCAGCAAATCGATCTCCGCCACCTTGGCGACAATCGATTGCAGCGCCGTTCCGGTCTCGCCGACCAGGCCGACGCCCCGGCCGACCTGCTGTGAGGAGGCCGAGATCAGCGCTTTGATTTCCTTGGCCGCCTCCGCCGATCGCTGGGCCAGCGCCCGCACTTCGGACGCCACCACCGCGAACCCGCGGCCCGCCTCGCCAGCCCGCGCCGCTTCGACGCCGGCGTTCAGGGCCAGGAGGTTGGTTTGGAAGGCGATCTCGTCGATCACGCCGATGATCTGGCTGATCTGTTTGGAGGACTGTTCGATCTGGCCCATGGCCTCGACCGCGTCAGACACCACCTCGCCGGAGTGAACCGCTTCGGTTCGGGCCGCGCCGATGGCCTCGCTGGCCCCACGAGCGCTTACCGCCGTCTTCTTCACCGTGGCGGTGATCTGGTCCAGCGCCGCGGCGGTCTCTTCCAGGCTCGCGGCCTGTTGTTCGGTCCGGCGCGACAGGTCGTCGGAAGCCTGGGCGATCTCATCGGTGCCCGAGGTGATCCCCGCGGTATTGGTCGCCACGACCTTCAGGGTTTCCTGAAGTTGGCCAATGGCGTCGTTGAAGTCGGCGCGCAGCTTTTCGTAGGCCGGCGTGAAGGCCTGGTCGATGCGATGCGTCAGGACGCCCGCCGAAAGCTTCGATAGTCCTTCAGCGATCGACGCGACCACGGCGGCCTGCTCCTCGGCGGCGCGAGCACGCTCCTGCTCGCCCGAGGCGCGGGCCTCTTCCGCCTGGCGGCGTTGCTCGGCGGCTTCCGCCTCGAGTTCGCGGCTACGGACCGCGTTGTCCTTGAACACCTGGACGGCCTTGGCCATGACACCGACTTCGTCGCGACGCGTCTGACCTTCGACCTCGACGGCCAGATCGCCATTGGCGAGGGCGCGCATCCGCTCGCCAAGGCGGACCAATGGCGCGGCCACCTTGGCGTTCGCGATCCAGATCGAAAGCGCGAGGCCGATGACGATCGCCGCGCCGCCGGCGGCTATCATTGTGACGATCGTGCCTTCAGCGTCTTTCTGAAGCGCCGCCGCGGTCTTGGCGTTTTCCGCTTCCAGAGTGTGGTTGAAGGCCAGGATTTCCTTGGAATAGGCGCTGATCTGCACGTCCAGCGCGCCGATCTCGCGGGCCGCCTCGCCCATCTTGTCCAAGTCGGCGGAGGTCATCTTGCTACCGACCGCCAGCCCCGGAATGACTTCGGCGATCGCTCTCGGCGCCAACGCAGCCTGATAGAGATTGTCAAAGCGATCCCTGAACGCCCGGTACTGATCGGCGTTCGCGGGGTTGAGACTCGCCGCTTCGTCGAATGACCGGTCCGCTTCGTCCTTGGCGCCATCGAAGTCCGCCGCGGCGCCCTTCGCCCGCGGATCGGCGCTGTCATAGTTCAGGCTTTCATAGACATCGCGACTGACGTCGACCGCAATTCTGCTGGCGCGCGAAAGGCGAACGATCGCCGGATCAACGCCGGTCGTCAGCTGGCCATAACGATGGGTCAGATTGTTCAGATTGAGCGCGCCCGAGGCGATCACCGCCGCAAACACGATGGCCATCCCGACCAGCGGGATCAGCGTCTTGGTTCTCAGTTTCAAATCGTCGAAGCGCATCTTGGCCTTAGGCTCCCCCTTGAGCGGCGTTCAGATTTGGCGTGGACCGGAGCGGCGGTTGAGCTGATCTGCGCGCCCGGGGGCAAACGGGATGCACAGCAACGCCACCACACACTCCGGCCCGCCCCGCTCGTGGATCAAAAGCAAACACAGACATCCACGGCGAAGACGCCATGACTTCGCGCAACGCGAGCCGCTCGAAGTCATGGGCAAATTCTCAGCTCAAACTGAATATTCGGTTAAATATGAGAATCTGGCCGCGCGACCGAGAAAGTCGGGGAAACACTTCGCTCGACTTGGACTGTTCGGGGCGGTGTTCAGATTAAACTTCGGCCGCCCAAGGGACTGCCGAGATCGTCAGGCGGCGTCCTATCTATCGACTCGCGCGTTACGGCTTATGCAGCGCGCGCCGCGCTTGCTATGAGTTCGCCATGGCCGTTGCATTCACCCGCGAAGAGGATCTCGAAACCCGGGCGTCGGACCTTCCCGACCGCCCCATCTCGCCTCATCCCAATCTCGTCACCCAGAGCGGATTGGACCTGATCGAACAGGCCCTGGCAGAGGCGCGGGCCGCCTATGCCGCCGCCCAGACCGACAGCGTCAGCGCCGATCGGACCGCCATGGCGCGAGCGCCCCGGGACCTGCGCTATTGGTCGGCCCGTCGCGCCTCGGCGCAACTCACCGAGCCGGCGGCGGAAGGTGACACAGTGCAGTTCGGGCGCACGGTAGACATCGAGCGCGAGGACGGGCGCCGCCAAAGCTTCCGCATCGTCGGCGAGGATGAGGCCGATCCAGCCGCCGGGAGCATCTCCTACGTGTCGCCGCTGGCGCGCGCCCTGATGGGCAAGTCGGTGGGCGATGTCGTGACCGTGGCCGGCGAGGTCGAAATCATTTCGGTGCGATAGACGGACGCAAGCTTTGCTACTCGCAATCCATTGCGGGAACAGCCCCTCAATCGTATCGTCACCCGCCGCGACCGGACCAGAGCGATCCGCGGCCAATTCATAGACCAGGGATGGCGATCATGGCCGAAGGCGCAGTCGATCTGAAGAATGAAGCCCGGACCCGGGCCAAGGCCATCCCGCTGAACGACATCAATGTGTCAGACATCGAGCTGTGGCGCACTGATACTGTGTGGCCCTACTTCGAACGGCTGCGCAAGGAGGACCCGGTCCACCTGCACCCCGCCGAGCACCACGAGAGCGGCGCCTTCTGGTCGGTGACCAAGTACAACGACATCATGGCGGTGGACACCAACCACGCGGATTTCTCGTCGGAGCCGTCGATCACCATCTTCGACCCCGAGGATGACTTCCAGATGCCGATGTTCATCGCGATGGATCCGCCCAAGCATGATCTGCAGCGCAAGACGGTCAGCCCGATCGTTTCGCCTCAGAACCTGCACATCATGGAGCCGCTGATCCGCAGCCGGATCATCAAGACCCTGGACGAGTTGCCGATCGGCGAGACCTTCGACTGGGTCGACAGGGTGTCGATCGAACTCACCACCCAGATGCTGGCGACCCTGTTCGACTTTCCCTGGGAAGATCGCCGCAAGCTGACGCGCTGGTCGGACGTCGCCACCGCCGCCGAGGACTCCGATCTGTTCGTCACCGACGATCCGCAGACCGAACGCCGGGCCGAGCTGTTCGAATGCGTGGACTATTTCACCCGGCTCTGGAACGAGCGGGTCAACGCCGAGCCCAAGGGCGATCTGATCTCCATGCTCGCCCATGGCGAATCTACCCGGAACATGGACCGGATGGAGTATCTCGGGAACCTGATCCTGCTGATCGTCGGCGGCAACGACACCACCCGCAACAGCATGTCCGGCTCAGTGCTGGCCATGCATCAGAATCCCCAGCAACTGGCCAAGCTGCAGGCCGACCACAGCCTGATCCCCTCGATGGTCTCCGAGACGATCCGCTGGCAGACGCCGCTGGCCCACATGCGCCGCAACGCCACGCGGGACGTCGAGCTGGGCGGCAAGACCATCAAGAAGGGCGAGAAGGTCATCATGTGGTACGCCTCGGGCAACCGGGACGACGAGGTGATCGACAACCCCAACGCCTACATCATCGACCGGCCGCGTCCGCGTCAGCACCTGTCGTTCGGCTTCGGCATCCACCGCTGCGTCGGCAATCGCCTGGCCGAGCTGCAACTGACCATCCTGTGGGAGGAAATCCTCGCCCGCTTCCCCGAAATCCAGGTGGTCGAAGAGCCCAAGCGCGTGCCGTCGTCCTTCGTGCGCGGCTATGAGACCATGCAGGTGGTCATCCCGCGCCGCTACTAGAACTTCAGGCGGCCTGCGTGCCCAGCCACTGCCGGACCGGGCCGACGTCGACATGGACGAAATTGTCGGCCGGATAATAGCCGACGCCCCCGCGCCGTAGGCCAAGCGCCGTCTGGTGCAACTTGGCCAGATCCACGTCGGGCAAGCGGATGTCGATGGCCAGGCCTTGCATGTGCAGGCTCTGCTTGGCGACGCCATTGCTGCGGGCGTGCATCGCCGCGTTGGTCTTGGGCGAGCGATAGCCGGAGATCACGTGGAACGGCCCGCGGGTGTTGGTCCGAAGCGCCACCTCATTGAGCAGGTCGAGCAGGCGCGGGTCCATCTGATGGACATCGCCGCTGCGATAGTCCCGCAGCACATGGTTCACCACGGACAGCTCGCCCGGAACGTAGCGCCCATTCTGCCAGTAGACGGCTTCGAAAGACTCATTGGTGTGCAGGTTGTGCAGCGCGAGACGACGCTGCGACGGCGCGGCGGCGGCGACGGTCGGGCCGCAGAGCGTTGTCGCCGCGGCCGAGGCGGTCAGGCCCATGCCCAGCTTCAGGAGATGGCGTCGATTGGTTGGCGTCATGACTCTCGCGATGTTGCTGGCCCCACCGGCGATCGGCCGCTCGTTACCCACGTGCTGTCGTAATCACAAGCGTGGCGGTTTCAGTTTTTTCGCTTAGGGCGGGAACCCTTCTGGGGATAGCGACAACCGGCCGCAGCGGCGAGTTCACCGCGATGCCGTGGAGCTTTTTCTCCACAAACGTCTTCTGCCTATCCCGATTAGGCGTAATGTTACCGTGGGTCGGGGCTATCGAATGCGAGTGAGCCGATCAGGATATGGGACTGGCGGGGTTCTTCAGGGCGCGCATTAGGGCGCTGAGCCCGTGGCGTGGCGCCGCGATCGCGGCGGCGTTGCTGCCGTTGGCGGGCTGCTTTCCCGCCGCGCTCGATCCGCAAGGTCCGGTCGGCGCGCAAGAAAAGACCATCCTGCTCGACTCCGTCGGCATCATGCTGGTGGTGGTCGTCCCCACCATCGTCGCCACCCTGGCCTTCGCCTTCTGGTATCGCGCCGGCAACACCAAGGCGCGGCGACTGCCGGACTTCGCCTATTCAGGGCGGATCGAGATGGTGGTGTGGTCGATCCCGATCCTGGTGATCATCTTCCTCGGCGGCCTGGCCTGGGTCGGCTCGCACGAACTCGATCCCGCCAAGCCGCTGGCTTCGCCGAACAAGCCGCTTGAGGTCGACGTGGTCTCGCTGGATTGGAAGTGGCTGTTCATCTACCCGGCCCAAGGGATCGCCAGCGTCAACCAGCTGACCATTCCGGTCGGCGTCCCGGTCCACTTCACCCTGACCTCCGCCAGCGTGATGAACACCTTCTTCGTGCCGCAGCTGGGCGGGATGATCTACACCATGAACGGGATGGCCGATCAGCTGAACCTGCAGGCCGACCATCCGGGCGCCTACTATGGCGAGTCCGCCCACTACAGCGGCGACGGCTTTTCCGACATGCACTTCATGGTCAATGCCGTGTCGCCACAGGACTTCGCCGCCTGGGTGCAGAAGACCCACGGCGCGGGACCGGCGCTGGACGGCGGCGCCTATCAGGCCCTGGCCAAGCAGAGTATCAACGTCGCCCCCTTCACCTATGGCTCGGCCGATCCCAACCTGTTCCAGGCCATCGTGACCCAGACACAGGCGCCTGGGCCCGGACCCCAGACCGGCCAGCCCACCGCCGACGTTTCGCCAAGGACCAGGGGCTGACATGTTCGGAAAACTGAGCCTCGCCGCCATCCCGCTGGATCAGCCGATCCCGATGACGGCTTCCTTGATCGTGGCCCTGGCGGGCCTGGGCGTGCTCGGCTGGATCGCGGCCAAGGGCTACGTCCCCTACCTCTGGAAGGAGTGGATCTGCAGCGTCGATCATAAGCGGATCGGGGTGATGTACACCCTGCTGGCCATGGTCATGCTGCTGCGCGGCTTTTCCGACGCGCTGATGATGCGGTCGCAACAGGCGCTGGCCTTCCATTCCGGCGGCTACCTGGCGCCCGAACACTATGACCAGATCTTCTCGGCGCACGGGACGATCATGATCTTCTTCGTCGCCATGCCCTTCCTGATCGGGCTGATGAACTTCGTCCTGCCGCTGCAGCTGGGCGTGCGTGACGTGGCCTTCCCGACGCTGAATTCCGTCAGCTTCTGGCTGACCGCGACCGGGGTGCTGCTGGTGAACCTGTCCCTGGTGATCGGCGAGTTCGCCCGCACCGGCTGGCTGCCCTACCCGCCCCTGTCCGAGCTGCAGTACTCCCCCGGCGTCGGGGTCGACTATTACCTGTGGTCGCTGCAGATCGCCGGCGTCGGCACCCTTTTGACCGGCGTCAACTTTGTCACCACCATCCTGAAGCTGCGTGCGCCGGGTATGAGCTATCTGCGCATGCCGATGTTCTGCTGGACCTCGCTGGCGGCCAACCTGCTGATCGTCGCCGCCTTCCCGATCCTGACGGCCACCTTGGCCATGCTGACCCTGGACCGCTACCTGGGCTTCCACTTCTTCACCAACGGCGGTGGCGGCAACCTGATGATGTTCATGAACCTCATCTGGGCCTGGGGTCATCCGGAGGTCTACATCCTGATCCTGCCGGCGTTCGGCATCTATTCGGAGGTGGTCTCGACCTTCTCCGGCAAGCCTCTGTTCGGCTACCGCTCCATGGTCATGGCGACGATGGCCATCTGCATCCTGTCCTTCACCGTCTGGCTGCACCACTTCTTCACCATGGGCGCCGGGGCGGACGTGAACGCCATCTTCGGCATCGCCTCGATGATCATCGCCGTGCCCACCGGGGTGAAGGTGTTCAACTGGCTTTTCACCATGTACGGCGGAACGGTCCGGTTCACGACACCCATGCTGTGGTCGCTGGGCTTCATGGTCACCTTCGTCATCGGCGGGATGACCGGGGTGCTACTGGCGGTGCCGCCGGCGGATTTCCTGCTGCACAACAGCCTGTTTCTGATCGCCCACTTCCACAATGTGATCATCGGCGGCGTCCTGTTCGGGGCTTTCGCCGGCTACACCTACTGGTTCCCCAAGGCCTTCGGCTTCCGTCTGCACGAGGGACTGGGCCAGGCGGCCTTCTGGTGCTGGCTGGTGGGCTTCTACGTCGCCTTCATGCCGCTCTATGTGCTGGGCTTCATGGGCATGACCCGGCGCATGCAGCATTACGACGTGCCGGAATGGCGGCCATGGCTGCTGATCGCCGCGGTCGGCTCGGCCATCATCACCATCGGCATCGTCCTGCAGATCGTCCAGCTGGTGGTCAGCATCCGCAATCGCGAGTCCTTGCGCGACGAGACCGGCGACCCGTGGGATGGCCGGTCGCTGGAATGGTCGACCCCCTCGCCGCCCCCAGCGTTCAACTTCGCGGTCCTGCCCAATGTCGAGGGCGAGGAGGCCTATTGGGGCGTCAAGAGCACGGCGCGCGAACGCGGTCAGCTGCGGGACGAGCCAGCCTATGAGGCGATCGAGATGCCTCGCAACAGCCCCACCGGCTTCGTCTGCGCCTTCTTCGCCACCATCGTCGGCTTTTCGCTGATCTGGCACATCTGGTGGTTCGCCGCCGTCGGCTTCCTGGGCGCCTACGCCACCTTTGTCGCCTTCGCCTGGCGCGACCACCACGAGGAATTCATTCCGGTCGAGGAGGTGGCGCGGATCGATCGCGCCAATCGTGCCTCCAGGGCCGCCGCCCTGGCCAGAAGAGCCGCGTCATGACCGCCATCGACGCCGGCCAGCCCCGCGATCCCAACCACCTGGGCCACCGTCCGGGCGCCCATGTCGACCATGCGCCAGGGCATGGTGACGGCGGGCCGGCGTCCAAACGGATCGTGGTCGGCTTCGGCTTCTGGATCTTCTTGCTGAGCGACATCGTCATGTTCTCGGCCTTCTTCGCCGCCTTCGCGGTGCTGAGCGGAAATACGGCCGGCGGCCCGTCCGGGAAGCAGTTGTTCGACCTGAATGAGGTCGCGCTGGAGACGGCCTGTCTGCTGGCCTCCAGCTTCACCTGCGGCCTCGCCAGCCTGGCCGCGGCGGCGCGCTACAAGATCAAGTTCTACGCGGCCATGACCGTGACCGGCCTGCTCGGCGCGGCCTTTCTCGGGTTGGAGCTGCATGAGTTTATCGGCTTGGTCGCCCGGGGCGCCGGGCCGCAGCGTAGCGCCTTCCTGTCGTCCTTCTTCACCGTCGTCGGCTGCCACGGCCTGCACGTGACCATCGGCCTGCTCTGGCTCGGCACCATGATGGCGCAGGTCTACGCCAAGGGATTCCGGTCCGACATCCTGCGGCGAATGATGTGCTTCAGCCTGTTCTGGCATGCGCTGGACATCATCTGGGTCGCCCTTTTCACCGTCGTCTATCTGATGGGAATGGTTCAATGAGCGAGAACGAACATCCCCCCCACACCGAGGACTTCGACAGCGCGCCGGGCGACGAACACCTGGACGGCGCAGGGGTGGCGAACGGGACCTGGGGCTACGTCATCGGCCTGGGCCTGGCCGCCGGCCTGACCGCCGCATCCTTCTATTTCGCCGGCAGCAAGGCGATCTGGGCGCCGGCTATCCCCGCCGCGCTGATCACCCTGGCCATCGCCCAGATGGGCGTGCACCTGGTCTTCTTCCTGCACATCACCACCGGGCCGGACAACACCAACAACGTCCTGGCCCTGGCCTTCGGGGTGCTGATCGTCTTCCTGCTGATCGGCGGCTCACTGTGGATCATGTCCAACCTGGACCACAACATGGTCCCGATGAGCCACGTCATGTCGATGCAGCGATAGAGCTGTCTACGGCTGTCCCGCTCCACCGGCCGAGCCATAAACCTGACCCGTCGCATAGCTAGCGTCGCTGGCGGCCAACTGGACGTAGATGGAGCCGAGCTCCGCCGGCTGGCCAGGGCGGCCCAAGGGCGTCTGGCCGCCGAACTTTTCTAGCTTTTCCATGCTGGCGCCGCCGCTCACCTGCAGCGGCGTCCAGATCGGGCCTGGCGCTACGCCATTCACCCGGATGCCCTTGGACGCCAGCTGTTTGGCCAGCGACTTCACATAGTTCATCGTCGCCGCCTTGGTCTGGGCATAGTCGTAGAGGTCGGGTGTCGGGTCGTAGGCCTGCTCGGACGTCGTCGCGATGATCACCGAGCCAGGTTTCAGGTGAGGCAGGGCCGCCCTGATGATCCAGAATGGCGCATAGATGTTGGTCTTCATCGTTGCGTCGAAATCCTCGGTGGTGATGTCGAGGATGGAGTCGTGCGACTGTTGGCGCCCGGCGTTGCAGACTAGGATGTCGAGCCCGCCGAGCGCCTCCAGCGCCCGCTCCACCAGGGCCTTGCAAAACGCTTCCTCGCGCAAGTCGCCTGGGATGGCCACGCCCTTGCGGCTGTCGGCCTCGATCAGCTCGATCACCTCGCGGGCGTCGGGCTCCTCGGTGGGATAGTAGTTGATGGCGACATCCGCGCCTTCGCGGGCATAGGCGATGGCGGCCGCGCGGCCTATGCCGGAATCGCCGCCAGTGATCAGCGCCTTACGCCCGATCAGCCGGCCAGAGCCCTTGTAGCTGGTCTCGCCATGGTCGGGGCGCGGGTTCATCTTGCTGGCCAGGCCGGGCCAGGGTTGGCTCTGCTTCTCGAAAGGCGGCCTTGGGTATTTGGTGCGCGGATCGACCAGCCCGTTCTCGGCGCCGCTCTGGGCGGCATAGACGGCGTTGTAGCTGGCGTCGTCACCCATCAGGACCTGAGCGCCCTTGCCCATCACACGGTCGTCGCGATCCATGGTCATTCCTCCTGCACCAGAGGCGAAAACAGGCGACGGCGGCATTTGTTGCTATTGCGCCGCTGGCGACCCATCTGGACCCTCAGCGCCGTTTGCGCGTTTCCCCGGCAGCCAACTTCACAGCCGCTCGCCCCATCCACACCGCAAAGACCCGCCATGCCGCGCCTGCGCATTCGCCACGAGACCACCTACACCTACTCCGAGCCGGTCCGCTTCGGCGACTGGCGTCTGCTGATGCGGCCGCTGGACACCCACGCCACGCGCCTGATCGAGGCGTCGCTCGAGACCCCGCCCGGATCGCTGAAATGGGCTTATGACGCCTATGGCAACTGCGTCTGCCATCTCACCCCAACGGCGCTGTCTAATCAGCTGTCGGTGGTGAACCATCTGCTGGTGGACCGCTATCCATCGCCGATCACCGACATCAGTGTGGACAACCCTCGCTCGCGCATGCCGATCGCCTATGGCATGGCGGACCGGGTGATCCTGGCGCCCTTCATTGCGCCGGCGACGGACGATCACGATAGCCAGTATGTCGATTGGCTGCATGGTCAGGCCGGGCCGAATGACGAGCCGGCGCTGGAATTCCTCATGCGCCTGAACAGCGCGATCCACGCCGACTTCCAGTATGGCGTCCGCGAGGCGCCTGGCGTTCAAAGCCCGGCCGAGACCATCGCCTTCATGTCCGGCACCTGCCGCGACTTCGCCTGGCTGATGATCGAGAGCGCGCGGCGGATGGGGTTCGCGGCGCGCTTCGCCACCGGCTATCTGCATTCGCCCGGCCAGACCATCCGCGGCGCCGGCGCGACCCACGCCTGGTGCGAGGTCTTCCTGCCTGACATCGGCTGGACCGAGTTCGACCCCACCAACGCCTTGGTGGAGTCACCCAGCCTGATCCGCGTCGCCGCCGCCCGCACCCCGGATGAGGCCCACCCGATGGACGGCGTTATCTTCGGCAACGCCTCGAGCCAGCTGCATGTGGCGGTGGATGTCGACCTGATCGATCCGGAGGCGCCCTGGGAGGCGCCGCTGTCGGCTGTGGCGGGATAGGGGCCCTATTCGCCGATCAGATGGACCGCGATCTGGCGCTGATGCGGCCGGCGACGGTGCTCGAACAGATAGATCCCCTGCCAGGTCCCCAGCGCGAGCCGCCCGCCGATCCGGGGAATGGAGAGCTGAACGCCGGTCAGCGCCGTCCGCAGATGGGCCGGCATGTCGTCGAGGCCTTCATCGTCGTGCGCGTAGGCGCTGGGGTCCTCGGGCGCGATGCGCTCGAAGAAGGCCTCCAGGTCGGTCCGCACCTCCCGCGCCGCATTCTCCTGGATCAGAAGCGAGGCGGAGGTGTGGCGGCAGAACAGGGTGAGCAGGCCTGTGTCCAGGCCCTGGCCATCCGCCCAGCCGACCACCTCGCGGGTGATCTCCACCAGACCCCGGCCCTTGGTCTGAAAACTGAGGATGGCGGAGGCTTGGCGCATGGGCTGGGTCTATCACGCCGAAGCTGGGCGACAACACGACGCGTCGTGCAGCCTGGCCGGGTTGGTCAGATTAGAGCTCAGGCCGCCGACGCCGCGCGGTTGCTGTTGGCGGCCCGGGCGCTGAGGAAGGCCAGCACCGCCGCCTCGTCGCCATCCAGGCCCGGCACGCTGGCCGAAACATCCAGCAACAAGGCGCCGCCCATATAGGCCTCGCCGACCGCCGGGTGGACGTAGCACTGGCGGCAGACGGCCACGGTGTTGCCGAGCCGGGCCGCGACGCTGGCGATGGCGCGGTTGAAAGCGCGTTTGCGCGCTGTCTGCGCCTCGAACATGCCCTCCGCCACCAGCGCGGAGGCCGCCAGCACGGTGCCGTTCCAGGTGCGGAAATCCTTGGCGGTGATGTCCTGGCCGGTGGCCGCCTTGAGGTAGGCGTTGACGTCGTTGGAGGTGATAACCTGCCGCTCGCCGTGTTCGTCCAGATACTGGAACAGGTGCTGGCCCGGCAGCTCCTGGCAGGCTCGGACGATCCGCACCACGCGCCGGTCGCGCAGGTTCAGGCTCCAGATCCGGCCGCTCTTGCCCTTGAAGTGAAAGCGAAGCTCGGCGCCCTCGACCTGGACGTGGCGGCGCCGCAGGGTGGTCAGGCCGAAGCTGCCGTTCTGCTTGGCGTAGGCCGCGCCGCCGACGCGGATCATGGTGGATTCCAGCAGATGGACCACGGTCGCCAGCACCGCGCGGCGGCTGCGGCCAGGCGCCCGCAGGTCGGCGTCGACCCGGGCGCGCAGGACCGGCAGCACACGGGCGAAGGCGATCATATGCTCGAACTTGGTCGCCTCGCGGGCAGCGCGAAAGTCGGGGTGATAAAGGTACTGCCGCCGCCCCTTCTCGTCATAGCCGGTCGCCTGAAGGTGGCCGTTGGCGTCGGCGCAGATCCAGACGTCGCGCCAGGCCGGCGGGATGACCAGGCTCTTGGCCCGTTTAAGCGCCGCCTTGTCCGACACGGCCTCGCCGGAGGCGTCGAGATAGCGGAAACCCCGGCCGGTGCGGCGGCGGGTGAACCCCGGCTGATCGCTGCTGACATAGACAAGGCCGGCGGCGTCAGCCGAGGCCTGCGGGTCCAGCAGGGGAACGACGATGTCTTCGAGCGAGGATGTCTCGTACATAATCGCGTAACAGCGCGACGGGTCTGCGGTTCCCACAACCGCAAAGCTCGCGGGGCCTCGACGCTGGTTCGCGCTTAGGCCGGGAGGCTGGCGGCTTGCACCAGCTCAGCCGCGCGTGCCGCATCGCCGATATCGAGCACGTCGAAGGTTCTGTCGCGCAGGCGGTTGTAGGTGACCCAGAAGGCGGTGATCTCGCCGACCAGTCCCGCCGGCAGGTCGTTCATGGACCTGACCTCGCCGTAGCGGCGGGTCACAAGCGGAACCGCCATCAGCCGGTCGTTGCGGCAGGTCTCCCGTTCGTCGGTCTGCGTTCCCTCGATGACGCCGATCAGCCGCACATCCACCAGGCAGCCGGGAAAGAAGGGCTCATCGCCGTAGACCATCACATCCAGCGGATCGCCATCTTCGGCCTGGGTGGAGGGGATGAAGCCGAAGTCGAACGGGAAGGTCATGCCGTCAGCGAGGACATGGCGCAGGCGGAATGCGCCGGTGCTCGGATCGTAGCCGATCTTCTGGCGGGCCCCGCGCGGGGTCTCGACAATGGCCCGGCATTCGCGCGCCGCGTTCAGGTTGTGAGGCAGCGCGCCGAAATTGCCGAACATAGGGGTCCTAAAGGTCGAGCAGCCGGTCAGGCGTTGTCGACCGTCTCACCCTCGCTGGTGTGGTTCAGGCCGTGGTTCATGGCGTAGACGCCAAGGCCGAACACGACAAGCCCCGCCAGCAGGCCCGGGAAGAACCCGGCCGAGGTGCAGAACCAGAGGGTCAGGAACACCAAGGCTGCGGCCAAATGGATGCCGAACCATTTCACCACCAGCATGAAGCGGTGGTAGTTCTGTGCATGCACCATCAGCTCGGCGCGGGGCGTGTACGGAGCGTGGTGCGGGTTGGGAACGACCGTCATAGTCTTCTTCTCCATCGACTGTTCGAGCCGACGCCCCTGGGGATGAACGATCTGGTGAAGCTAAGGGTTGCAGAGGTTTCGGCGCGCTAGCTGATCGCCGCCTCCATGTCCTCCAGCGACACCTGTTTGGTCTCCGGGAAATAGAGCAGCACGACCACGAACTGCACCGCCATCATGCCGGCGAAGAAGACGAACGGCGCGCCCTTGGAGGTGGCGGCGACCAGCGGAAAGAGGGTGGCGATCACCGCGTTCATGAACCAGTGGGTGGAGCTGCCGAGGCTCTGGCCGCGAGTCCGGATCGCCGTCGGGAACAGCTCGGCGATGTAGACCCAGATCACCGCGCCTTGGCTGAAGGCGAAGGCGGCGATGAAGCCGATCAGCATCCAGAGCAAGAGGTCCTGGTGCTGGCCGGTGAGAAAGATCAGCGCCGTGCCGGACAGGGCGACCACCAATCCCACCGCGCCGATGAGCAAAAGGCGCTTGCGGCCGATCCGGTCGATCACCAGCAGCGCAAGCATGGTGAAGACCAGATTGGTGGCGCCGATGATCACCGACTGCTGGTCCGCCGAGACCTTGCTGAAGCCGGCGGCGGCGAAGATGTCGTTGAGATAGTAGAGGATCGCATTGATCCCCGAGAGCTGGTTGAAGGCGGCGATGCCGACGGCCAGCAGGATCGGCTTGCGATGCAGCCGCCAGCTCAAGCGTTGCCGGGCCTCGCCTTCGCCCTTCGCGAGAACGGCGACGTCGGCGTCTGTCTCCGGCGCGCCGATGGCGTGAAGCACAGCTTTCGCCTCGGCCCGGCGGCCCTTAATCGCCAGCCAGCGGGGGCTTTGCGGGATGGTGTAGAGCAGGCCGAACAACAGCACCGCCGGCGCCAGGGTCACCGTGAACTTCCAGCGCCACTCGTCGGCGCCAAGTCCAAGACCGCCGATCAGATAGTTGCTCAGGTAGGCGACCAGAATGCCGAGCACGATGTTGAACTGGAAGGCGCCGACCATCAGACCGCGCCGCTCCGGCGGGGCGATCTCGGCGATATAGACGGGCGCCAGCACCGAGGAGGCGCCGATCGCGAGGCCCGCCAGGACCCGGAACACCATCAGCATGGCCCAGCTGGGCGCAAGGGCGCAGCCGATCCCCGAGATGATGTAGGCCACGGCGATCACCCGCAGGCAGGCCCGGGCGCCGTAGCGGTCCCCCGGCTGGCCCGCGAGCAGGGCGCCGACCAGCGTGCCCCAAAGGGCGCTCGACACGGTCCAGCCAAGGCCGGCGGGCGTCAGGTGGAAGGCGGTCCGCAGGGCTTGGGTCGTGCCAGAGATCACCACTGTGTCGAAGCCGAACAACAGGCCGGCGACGCCGCCGACCAGCACGCCCCGCACCAAGGTCGATCTCATGCCGCGCCCCTCCCCAAATCGCCGCCGGCTCCCTTTCCAGGTTCGGGCGAACCGGTGGGCTGGACTTGACGCCGCAACGGGCGACGATGCGATAGAGTCGGGATAAGACCTTGGACGGGGATCAAGGTCAAAAGGTCTTGGGAGGGGTTGGTGATGAATTCGAGCGTGACGAGGGGTTTGCGTCTGTTCGGTCTGCTTTGCGCGGCGGTGATGGCGACGGGGTTCGCGCCATCGGCTGTGGCCTCATCGGCGCCATCCACCATCCCCGCCTATCTGGACGCCATCGAAAAGCTGGGCGCCTTCGGCAAGCTGCCGGACGGGACCTGGAGGGTGCACGTCGGCGACATTGCTCATGCCGAAGCGCCGGATCTGGACGACAGCGGCTGGGCGACGCCGGCCACCTGGAAGCCGACCTCGGACTCGCCCCTGGAAGCCGTCTGGTTCCGGCAGACCTACACCATCCCAAAGACCCTGGGCGGCTATGACCTGACCGGCGCCAAGATCTGGTTCCAGTTCCCGCAGGACAACGAGATCATCTATTTCAACGGCCGCCGGGTCGCCCTGGGCGAGGCCCTGGAGCCCATCGTCCTGTTCGACCACGCCAAGCCGGGCGACACGGTGGTGGTGGCGGTGAAGGTTCTGCACGCCGTCAGCGCCGGCGACTTCAAGCGGGCGATCCTGCGCATCGAGTACCCGAGCTTGCATCCCTCCCCCACCGACATCCGCGAGGAACTCCAGGCGGCGGTGGTGCTCGTCCCATCGCTCGCGCCGGGGGACCAAGGCCGGATGGACGCCCTGGCCGACGTCGCCAGCACGATCGATTTCGCCGCCCTGGCGGCGCACGATCAGGCCCGGTTCGACGCCAGCCTGAAGGCCACCCAGGCCAAGCTTGAGACGTTCACGCCGTCTCTGCGCCAGGGGGTGTTTCACGTCGTCGGTCAGTCGCACATGGATGCCGCCTGGCTGTGGCCCTGGACCGAGACGGTGGACGTGGTCCGCCGCACCTTCGCCAGCTCGCTGCAGCTGATGTACGAATATCCGCAGTACACCTACACCCAATCCGCCGCCCAATATTACGAGTGGATGGCGCAGAAATACCCCGACATGAACGCCGAGATCGGCCGGCGCATCAAGGAAGGGCGCTGGGAGGCGGTCGGTGGCATGTGGGTCGAGCCGGACCTGAACATGCCCGACGGCGAGTCCCTGGTCCGCCAGCTGCTGGTGGGCAAGCGCTGGTTCAAACAGGCCTATGGCGTCGATGTGAAGATCGGCTGGAACCCGGATTCCTTCGGCTACACCCTGCAGCTGCCGCAGATCTATAAGAAGAGCGGCGTCGACTATTTCGTCACCACCAAGATGGGCTGGAACGACACCAACCAGATACCGTTCTCGCTGTTCTGGTGGCAGGCGCCGGACGGCTCGAAGGTGTTGACCTACCTGGCGATGAGCCTGACCGACAATCTCGATCCCAGCCGGCTGAGCAACGATCTGGCCGTCGACCGCAAGCATGTCACGAACCAGACCGAGCTGATGGACCTCTATGGCGTCGGCGACCACGGCGGCGGCCCGACGCGGGTCTCGATCGACGAAGGCCTGCACTATTCGGACCCCAGTCTGGTCTTGCCGAAATACGAGTTCGGCACGGCGAAGTCCTTTTTCGACACCGTCGAGCCGACCATCGCGCCCGACAGTCCAAGCTGGAGCTACGCCTCCATCGCCAAGGGCTATAAGCCGCCTGCGGCCGTTCCCGGCAAGATCGCCATCCCCACCTGGACCAGTGATCTCTACCTGGAATACCACCGCGGCGTTTACACCGGCCAAGCCAACCAGAAGCGCAACAACCGCGACGCTGAAGTGGCGATGCTGAACGCCGAAAAATGGTCCTCGCTGGCCTGGTTGGACGGTCAGGCCTATCCGGGCGCGGAGCTCACCGAGGACTGGAAGAAGGTGCTGTTCAACCAGTTCCACGACCTGCTGCCCGGCTCCGGCATCAACGTGATCTATAAGGACGCGCAGAAGGACTATGACGGCGTCCGCTGGTCCACCGACGAGATTTCCGCCAAGGCTCTGGCCAGCCTCAGCGCCCAGGTCGACACCCGCGCCAAGGCGGCGGCCGTCGGCGCGGTCCCCGTGGTGGTGTTCAACCCGCTGGGCTGGACCCGCTCGGGCGAGGTGACGGTCAGGCTGCAACTGCCAAAGGCCGCGCCCGTGACGGGGCGGCTGGAGGTTCTGGACGCAAACGGCCGCCCGACTCCGATCGGCGCCGAGGTGATGTCGAGCGACCCCGCCACGGGCGCGGTGGACCTGCGGCTTCACGCCGAGGACGTGCCGCCGCTGGGCTATAAGGTGTTCCAGGTGTTGGAGCGCCCCGCCAAGCCACTGGCCAAGCCGGAGGTCGCCCTGTCCACGACAGCGGAAACCTACACCCTGGAGGACGCCGCTCTTCGGGTGGTCATCGACAAGGCCACCGGCTGCATCAGCGAAATCTTCGACAAACGCTCCGGGTTCGAGACCCTGGCCAAGGGCGCCTGCGGCAACCAGCTGCAAGCTTATCGGAACCAGCCGCACCAGTACGACGCCTGGAACATCGACCCCGGCACCTATGCCGTTGCGCCGACCATCATCGACAAGGTCGACGCCATCGCTTCGCAGAACTTCGCCGGACATCCGGCGGTGCGGATCAGCCGCGCCTGGCAGAACTCGACCTTCGTCCAGACCATCATGCTCGATACGACCATGGAGGCGGTGACGGTCGACAACGACATCGACTGGCATGAGAGCCACATCCTGCTAAAGGCCGCCTTCCCGCTGGCCGCCACCAGCCCGTTCGCCACCTTCGAGGTCCCGTACGGGACCATCCAGCGGCCGACCACACGCAACAACAGTTGGGAGAAGGCCCAGTTCGAAGTGCCGGCCCTGCGCTGGGGCGACATCAGCAACGACCAGCATGGGGCCAGCCTGATCAACAGCTCCAAGTATGGCTATGACGCGGTGGGCGACCTGCTGCGTCTGACGTTGCTGCGCTCGGCCAAGTCGCCGGATCCGGAGGCGGACATGGGCCGTCATCGCTTCCGCTACGCCCTCTATCCCCACGCCGGCGACTGGAAGACGGCGCTGACCGAGCGGCGGGGGTATGAATTCAACTATCCGCTGACCGCGGTGGCGGCGATGGCCCATCCCGGGCCGCTGCCGGCGAGCCATTCCTTCGCGTCGATGGAGGCGGGCAACGTCGTGCTCACGGCGGTCAAGAAGGCCGAGGATTCCAACGCCCTGGTCTTCCGCGCCTATGAATGGGCGGGCAAGGAGGCCGTGCTGGACGTCCACGTGCCGCCCGGCGCCACCGGCGCGACCTTGACCAATATGCAGGAAACGCCGGAAGGCGCGGCCCTGCCCTTGGCCGGGGATGTGGTGAAGGCGCCGATCCATCCCTATGAGATCCTCACCCTGCGCGTGGACTACCCCAACGTCGTCACCGCCGCCCATTGATCGGCGCACGGTATTGCGGCGGCCAACGAAGGTGTGGAGCTTGGTATGAGCGGCGGCCTGGACGAGACGCACGATGCGGCCCGGCAAAGCTGGGTCGAGGGCGCCGGCGGCCACGCCGACTTCCCGATCCAGAACCTGCCGTTGGGCGTGGTCTCGACAGACGACGGCGCCCCCCGCGGCGGCGTGCGGATCGGCGATCGGGTGGTCGATCTAGCGGCGCTCAGCGAAAGCGGAGCGCTGGAGGGCGAGGCCCTCGTCGCGGCGCAAGCCGCATCTGGGCCGACGCTCAATCCCTTGCTTGCTCTCGGCGCTCAGCCACGGCGTGCGCTGCGCCGGCGGCTGTCCGAACTGCTATCCGACGCCCGGCATCGCGCCGTGATCGAACCCATGCTGCTCGACATCGCCCGGTGCCGCCTGCATCTGCCGGCGGCCATCGGCGACTACACTGACTTCTATGTCGGCATCCACCACGCGACCAATATCGGCCTGCAGTTCCGGCCGGATAACCCGCTGTTGCCGAACTACAAACATGTGCCGATCGGCTATCACGGCCGCGCCTCGTCCGTGCGGGCGTCGGGCGAGCCGGTGCGGCGGCCAACCGGCCAGACCAAGGCGGCGGACGCCGATGCGCCGGTGTTTGGGCCCTCTCACCGACTGGACTACGAGCTCGAGCTGGGCGTCTGGATCGGCCCTGGGAATGCGCTTGGTGAGCCTGTCGATATCGCCGGGGCCAGCGCCCAGATCGCCGGTCTCTGCCTGCTGAACGACTGGTCGGCGCGGGACATCCAGGCCTGGGAATATCAGCCGCTGGGTCCCTTCCTGGCCAAGAACTTTCTGACCAGCATCTCCCCGTGGATCATCACCGCCGAGGCCCTGACGCCCTTCAGCATCGCTCAGCCGGCGCGGCCCGAGGGCGACCCCAAGCCTCTGCCCTACCTCTGGCACGACAGCGATCAGGCCCAGGGCGCCTATGCCCTGACGCTAGAGGTATCCATCGCCTCCGCGCGTATGCGGGACCAAGGGCTAGGGTCGCACAGGCTGAGCCGGGCGGCGGCGTCGAACATGTACTGGACCCTGGCCCAGATGATCGCCCACCACACCGCCAGCGGCTGCAACCTCCGGCCCGGCGATCTGCTCGGCACCGGCACGATCTCCGGGCCGACCGACGACGGCCTGGGCAGCCTGATGGAGCTCAGCCGGGGTGGCCGCACGCCCATCACCCTGCCGACCGGTGAGACCCGCAGCTTTCTGGAAGACGGCGACGAGGTGGTCTTCACCGCCCGGGCGCAGGCCGAAGGCTTTGCACCCATCGGGTTCGGCGAATGTCGCGGCGTGGTGGTCGCGGCTCTTCCAAGATAAGCTCGAATTCAGGCCGATAGGGTCGGCCCGTTGGACGGATCGGACGCGGACAATCCATGTCGAAATTCCTGTCGAACGCGCTGGTGATGCTCGCCGCGCTGACCTGCGCCGCCTCCGCCTGGGCGGATCCGACGACGACGATCCCACTCTATAATGGCCCTGCGCCAGGGTCCGAACACGCCTCGCAAAAGGAGACCTCGACGCCGACCAGCGGCGGCCGGATCCTACGCAACATCACCGTCCCGACCTTGACCCTCTACAGGCCGGCGCCCGGAACCGGGAACGGGGTCGGAATCGTCGTCGCCCCCGGCGGCGGCTTCCACATCCTGGCCATCGACAATGAGGGGACCGAGGTCGCCGAATGGCTGGCGGCCCATGGCGTCACCGCCTTTGTGCTGAAATACCGGCTGAACGAAACCTCCTCGATCGATGCCGTGGCCGTCGCGCAGATGATGAAATATCTCGCAACCATCAAGACCGCGCCGGGCGGCTTTCCCGTGATCACCGAAGGCGAAACCGAGGCCAACGCCGACGCCGCCCGCGCCATGGTGTTGGTTCGGTCCCACGCCGGCGAATGGGGCGTCGATCCTCGGCGGATCGGTTTCATGGGCTTCTCCGCCGGCGCCCTGATCACCCTGAGCGTGGCGACCAGCCCCGATGCCGCCATCCGACCCGACTTCGCCGCGCCCATCTATGGCGCCCTGCGCCCGGGACTGAGCCCGACGGCGGACGCACCGCCGCTGTTTATCGCCGCCGCGACGGACGATGCGCTGCTGCCTGGCCGTTCCCTGCCCATCTACCAGGCCTGGGTTGCGGCGCATCGGCCGGCGGAGCTGCACCTGTACGACCGGGGCGGTCATGGCTTCGGGATGGAACACCAAGGAACCACCAGCGACCATTGGATCGAGGACTTCGGCGCCTGGCTGACGGAACATGGCTGGATGAAGACGCCGGCCGAGCGGTAAGGGCCGGCCTCGCGGCTGTTGCGGCGTCGAGCCTCTGCCGATCGGCACACAGAAAAATCCCCGCCAAAGCCCATCTGGTTCTATGGCTGCCGCATGACCCTTGATCTCGCCGCAGCTGACCGCGCCGCCACGCTTCGCAAGGTCCCGCTGGGTTTCGGCGTAAAGGCTGTGTACGGCCTGGGCAATGTCGTCGACGGCCTGTCAATGATGTCCCTCAACACCTTCCAGTTCTTCTATCTGACCGCTGTCTGCGGCCTGTCCAACAGCCTGGCCGGACTGGCGGTGTCGCTAGCCCTGGTGATCGATGGGATCGGCGACCCGCTGGTCGGCGCCCTTTCCGACAACGCCCGGTCCAGGCTCGGACGGCGCCACCCCTTCATGCTGGGCGGACTCTTGCCCATGATGCTGGGTCTGGGCCTGCTGTTTTCCATCCCGCGCGGCGTGAGCGGCTGGCCGCTGTTCGCCTATGCCTTCGGCGCCACGGTCATGATCCGCGTGGCCCATTCGCTGTTCAACCTGCCCTATTCGGCCTTGGGCGCGGAGCTCTCGGACGACTATGCCGAGCGGATCAACATCGTCGCGACCCGCATCTTCTTCACCGTCCTGGCCCAGGTCGGCTGCCTCCTGCTCGGCAATGGCGTCTTCATGAGCGGCGCAGGCGGCCTGCTCAAGCGGGCGGCCTATGCGCCGTTCGGCTGGAGCATGGGCGGCCTTGCCCTATTGGGCGGCCTCATCTGCTCCCTGGGCACCTTGGGTACGCTGGGCCGACTGCATCCGACCACCAAGCCAGACGGCGCCCTGGGCCTGAAGCTGCTGCGCGACACCGCCGAGGTGATGCGCAACCCCGCCTTCCTGACCCTCTTCTTCTGCATGGTCGCGGTATTCACCGGATTGGGCACGGTGATCGCCCTGACCCTGCATATGAACACCTACTTCTGGCAATTGCCGCCGGGCGTGCTCCAGCTCACCCTTCTGGCCGCGCCAGCGGGCATTCTGGTCAGCGTTTTCGCCACCGGCCCCCTAGTGCAGCGGGTCGAGAAGCGCGTGGTCGTGCTGATCGGCCTGGGCGTCATCGCGGTGGCGCTGATCGCCCTGCCGCTGGCCAAGATTCTGGGCCTGTTGCCGCCCAAGGGGCCGGCGCTCTACGCCATCTTGATCGTCAACGGCTTTCTGATCGCCGGACTGATCATCGGCATGATCACGATCGCTTTCCAGGCGATGATGGCGGACGCGGCCGACGCCCACGAGCACCAGTTCGGCACCCGCCAGGAGGGGCTCTACTATGCCGGCCTGAACTTCGCGGTGAAGGCGGCCGGCGGCTTGGGGACGCTGATGGCCGGCGTCGGCTTGGACATCATCCACTTCCCGGTCAATCTCGCCTCCCATCCCGGCGGCGTCATTCCGGCTGAAACGGTGCGAAACCTTGGGCTCATCTACGGGATTATCGGGGCGGGCATGATGGGCCTCGCCACCGTCATCTTCGCCTTCTACCGGCTCGATCGTGGCGAGCACGCCCGGATTCAGGCGGACCTGGAGGACCGGCGCAAGGCGGCGGCGCAAATCCCCGTGGCTTGACCGTGTCCGCGTGACGCTTTCGGTTGGCGCCGAGGCCCGATCGAGACGGATTTAGGCCGTTGATCGCAAGCGTTGGCCTTGATCCTATGGCTACCCTGGGCAAAACCCGGCTGAACGGACCAAGCCATGCCCATCAGGCCACCATCGGATCTTCCCCTCGACGCCGGCCGGATCGACCGCCGCCGGCTGGTGTTGGCCTCGGCGTCCTTGCTCGCCTTCGCATCGTCCAGGCCGGCCCTGGCGGCGCGCGGGCCCCTTCCCGCGCCGCCCGTCACGCCGAAAATCCCGGTCACCATCACCCAGCTCGGCCGAACGCGGGTGGACGACTACGCTTGGCTGCATCAGCCAAACTGGTTCACCTCGCTCACTAACCCGTCCTCGCTGAACCCGGCCATTCGCCGGCATCTGAATGAGGAGAACGCCTATTGCGACGCCGTGCTGGCGCCGACCCTGCCGCTGCAGGCCGAGCTCGCGCGCGAGATCTCTGCGCGTAGCACAGACGCCGGCGGCGACCCGCCCAGCCCGGACGGTCCCTGGCTCTATTGGTCGGAAGTGCGGCCCGGCGCCAACCACCCGACCTTCTCGCGCCGACCGCGCGCGGGCGGGCCGGACCAGATGCTGGCGGACTTCGACATCCTGGCGAAGGATCACGGCTACTACCGCATCTCCAACATCCGCGCGCCGATGCACAGCCCGGACCACGACCTGTTCGCCTGGGCCGTGGACGAGACTGGCGACGAGCATTTCCGCCTCTATGTGAAGGACCTGACGACCGGCGTGACCGCACCGCCGATCGAGCGCTGTTTCGGCGACTTCGCCATCTCGCCGGACTCGCAATGGATCTTCTGGGTCTATCGCAACGACCAGAGCCGGCCGACCAAGGTGTTCCGCAGGCCGGCGCGAGGTGGCGCGGATGTTTTGGTCTATGAGGAAAAAGACCCGGCCTACTTCCTTGACGTGAGACGCGCGGCCTCGAACGGCTGCCTGTTCATCACCGCCTTCAACGCCGACTGTTCGGAAACCCGGATCGTGCCGGCGGCCGATCCGACCGCAATGCCCCGGATGGCCGAGCCGCGCACGCCTGGCCTGCTCTACGATCTGGAACACTGGGCCGACCATTTCGTGGTTCGCACCAACGCGGACGGCGCCACCGACTTCAAGCTGATGACGGCGCCGTTGGACGCGCCGTCTCGCCAATCCTGGCGCGATTGGAAGCCCGCCGCGCCAGGGCGTTTCATTGCCGAGGTCCGGGCCTTCCAGAACCATTTCGCCCGTGTGGAGTGGATCGACGCCAAGCCGGTGCTGATGGTTGCCGCTCGAAAGGACGGGGCCGACCGCGCTGTGTCGGTGGACGAGCCAGCCTACGCCCTGCAGCTCGACCCCGAGGCCGAGTACGCCAGCGACGATGTCCGCTACAGCTATCAATCCCCGCGCACGCCCAAGCATTGGGTCGCCTATAGCTGCGCGACCGGCGCCGGGCGGATCCTGCAAAGCCAGGCGGTCAGCAATTTCGACCGCAACCGCTACGAGGTCCTGCGGCTGGACGCGCCGTCAGCCGATGGCGCCCTGGTCCCTCTCACCCTCCTGCGCCGCCGCGGCGTGACGCAGCCGGGGCCGGCGATCCTGTTTGGCTATGGCGCCTATGGCGACTCTCTGCTCGACGACTTTTCGCCCGCCAATCTGTCGCTGGCCGACCGGGGCTTCGTGGTCGCCAAGGCGCACACGCGCGGCGGCGGCGAGCGGGGCCGCAGCTGGTACGAGGCCTCGCTGAAACTGAAGAAGAAGGCGACCATCGCCGACTTCATCGCCTGCGCCGATCACCTGGTTCGCCAGGGCCTGGCCGCGCCCGGCAAGATCGTCGCCCACAGCTTTTCCGCTGGCGGCATCCTGATCGGCGGCGCGCTGAACGCCCGACCGGAACTCTGGGCCGGCGCGGTGGCCGAGGTGCCGTTCGTGGACGTGCTCAACACCCTGCACGACGACACCAACCCGCTGGTCTTCTCCTCCTTCCCGATCTGGGGCGACCCCGCCAATCCGGAGGTGTTCGACTACATCGCCAGCTATTCGCCCTACGAGAACGTCCACGCAGCCCCCTATCCCGCGGTGCTCGCCAGCGCCGGCCTGTTGGACGACCGGCTGGGTTATTGGGAGGCGGCCAAATGGGTCGCGCGCTTGCGGGAGAAGACCACCAGCGGCCGGCCGATCCTGCTGCACACCGACATGGCCGGCGGCCACCAGGGCGCCGACAGCCGCGCCGAGGTCATCGCCCGCACGGCGCGCTACCAGGCCTTCGCCATCCGCGCGGTGTCGGGTGTTTGGGACGAGGCGACTAAGGCCTAAACGCCCTAACACCCCTAACCGTCATGGCCGGGCTTGTCCCACGGCTGTCCGGTTCATGCTGGGAGCAAGTCTAGGCAGAGCTGTCTTGGATCGCGTTGAGGTGTTGGGGGCGGGGCGAGGAGCTGGTCGAGGGCTCGCCTGTG